>Ga0209992_10000003_pt1 | contig 493525 bp, 457 predicted proteins | sample 2SBtaG_2_FD_182564 | JGI IMG/M metagenome (GOLD analysis project Ga0209992, IMG submission 182564) | Deep subsurface microbial communities from Kolumbo volcano to uncover new lineages of life (NeLLi) - 2SBTROV12_ACTIVE470 metaG (SPAdes)... | ecosystem: Environmental > Aquatic > Marine >... | reverse complement strand
AGCTCCACGAGATCGAAGAGAAGATGACTTCTGTCGTTGAGTTCGCTGGTCTCCAAGATTCGATTGCCAGACCAATGGAGACTTACTCGTCTGGGATGAAAGCTCGTCTTGCATTTTCGATAGCGACTATCAGAGTTCCTGAGGTGTTGTTGATTGACGAAGCACTAGCGGTTGGAGACAAGCAGTTCAAAGAGCGGAGCTTGGCCCGGATTCAAGAGATTCGCCAACAGGCCAATACCGTGATCATGGTCACTCACAGCCTCGACGAAATCCGAAGGACCTGCACTCGAGCGGCATGGCTCGATCAAGGGACTCTGCGTGCTGAGGGTGCCGTTGAAGAAGTGCTCGAAATGTATGAAGCCTCGGGGGACGCCTGACCTCGGCTGGGTCGGCTACGCGTCGGCCCGACGCCCTGTGATAAACCGACACGCAAACCCAAGGCCCCCAAGTTTTCGAGGGTTTCGCAACACAAAGGCAAACCTTGCAACCGGAGCGGCTCGACCAAATACCCGGTCGAAAATTGCCGACCGCACCGAGGCGTCTGCGGGTGTTCCGAAGTTTGTGCCGGATGACTCGGCATCGTGTTCGGCCAGGTCGACCGGTCTGAACAGACAACGTAGCCCGAGTTTCATCGCGTCGGTCAAGAAGATGTACTCGTCACCGAGGTAGTTCGTCGCTCCTGCGCCGAATCGTTCGTCAAAAGTCAGTTTTCTTGAGAGAAGCGGAGCCTTCCGCGCGATTATTTCAATCGTTCCGAATTTGGCTGAGTTCCATCGGTTCAGCTTTCTAGCTCCTTTTGCGTAGCGCTTTCGGGGATGGCCCGTGAGATCAACAGAACGACCGGCCAACACCGCTACGTCGGCATTCGCATCCAAGAAGGCGAGAGCTTCAGACTGGCCTCTACTAAGAGGACGAGCGTCGTCGTCGGCGAACGCAATGTAGTTTCCCTTCGCCGATGAGATCACCGCGTTCCGGCTTCGGGCGACACCAAGAGAGTCGAGAGGCAGAAAGCGAATATCGCGGCGCATCGACGCCGATAGCGGTAACGACGAACACTCTCCCTGGATAACGACAAGAATCTCCGTGTCATCTTGCGCCGTTGGGAACTCAATGTTGTGGACCCGATCGCCAAGAGTTGAATAACCGATTGTCAGGCGCGGTGCAGACATGCTTAGACGTTATGCGACGAGGGCGGTCTGGTGGGTCAGAGCGACACGATCGCGCTGCTGAAGTCTCGACGGAGCGCGGCAAGGGTCGACGGGTCGATCGCAGAAAGTAGATTGTTTCCTTGCACCGGTTGTTCGCCGTCTCGAACCCGAGCAAGATTCAGGGCCCAAAGGGCGACAAAGTGGGCGATTTCGCGACCCTGGTCGAGGACCACAACGTCGCCGCACCGTTTGTTGCGGAAGGCGTCGTGTGCACGACCTGTGGCGCGGGGACCGTTTTCGTCTAGTCGGTAGCAGAGCGCGAACGGCGCACGCAAGTAGTCAAAGTCCGCGGTGACGGTGGTGCCCATTGCTGCTTCGCCGAAGTCATCGCGTACCCGCCCGACTTGAGACTTGGAGCAGCCAGCACCCGCGGTGGCGAAGTGAACGACCGGACGATCCCAGCCCGACAAGGCAGTTTGGCGTTCGCTCAAGGAGCGACTCCAGATGGGAATGAACGCGCTTAGGTGCTTTTCACGCTCCGAAGATTCGCCCGCGGCGAGCTTCTGGGAGAAGGTGCGTTCGCCGAGGTGGGTGATCCCGTCGCCCCGATACAACCGCTGCTCGCACCCAGAAGCAAGCAGCCGGTAGCCGAATTCGGTGTCTTCAACTCCTCGAACAACGACGTCGCGGAAACCACCGGTTCGTTCGTAGGAGGCGCGATCGATCGCGACGAACGCGCCGACCGCGGCGCGAAACGTTGATGAGCGAGGGTGTCGGAGGTCGGCCGACGCCGCCCAATGCCGTTCGCGCCAACCCTGCCCCGGTATCCGTGCTTCTTTGAGTTCCTGGGCTAGCCCGTGGAGGCCGGAGCGCTCAGAGATCATGAGGGCTTGGGGTGTGTCGATGCGACTGAAGCCGACGTTCGCATGAATTGCGCCCACGAAGCCATCATCGAATTGTTGTAGAACCGAACAGATCGCCTCGTCGGAAATCGAAATGTCGGCATCCGCGAATATGAGGATTTCGCCTTCCGATACCTCGGCAGCCTTATGACGCGAGCGGCCGGCTCCGAAGCCTTCGCCAATTGGGGCACGAACGATTTGTGCAGGCGAGTTCGGATCGGTTATTGCCAGTGGCGGATCGCTTCGGTCGTCGCAGATCACCAGGTCGACAGATCGAGTGTAAGAATCACGCCCCCGTTCGAAGAGCGCTACTGAGTCCTGGTTGTTCATGTTTGGCACGCACAACGTCGCCGACAATCGCGGCGGATGTGGAGCAACCCCGGCTGAGTCATCTGGGGTTGCCGCCTTGGCGATTGGTACCCCTGAGCTGTTGAGCCGAACGCCTGTTGTCGGAAGTGCGCTGATTGACCAAATTTCAGATGCGGCCTTTATGAAGTAATCGTTGTCGGCATCCCAGGTATGACCGCCGCCATGGCGAACATGAACGAACTCGTAGCCGTGGGTGCGAAAAGTGCCAAGACCATTCGTCTCGAAACGAGAAATAAGGTCTTGGTCGACGCCTCTTCGCACGTGTCCCCATCCGCCAACAGCTACAAGGGCATCGCGCGAAATCAGCAGAGCGCCTCCAGCCAGGAATCGGCTAACGGAATAGACGGGGCCGCCGCGACGCCGAACGAGCAGCCCGGCGCTCTCGAGCGCAACGAACTCGGCGGCCTTACCCGTGAGTGGCGAACGGGCAAGCGTTGCTGTAAGCAGCAAGTCGATCAGGTGATGAGGACCGTAGTGATCGTCGTCGTCGCATTTTGCAACGTACGAGGACGAGGAGGAGATGGATAGCTCTTGCAGCACGTCGCCGAATAGAACATCAGAGTCGAACTCCTCAACGCTGCATGAGGTGATTGCGCCGCCCGAAAAGTTGAAATCGCTGAGCTCGTCGCGCCCAAACCCGTGAAGGCCTATATGTAAGTCGACATCTACGTGCTCCTGGGCGCTGATCCGGTCGACGGCTGATTGCACAAGCTCGGCTCGCAGGGTTGAGAGCACCACCGAAACTCTTGGTTTCACGCGCTCGTACCCATCGCGATCAGCAACGAAGAGGGCCCGGAATTGTGTCAGAGCGACGTGTGCGAGTTCGATATGAGACTTGATCAGCAGGTCCTCGAGTATTAGGTGCGGGCCGAGAAGCGATCGGCCAGTGGTAGCGCGCTGGCCGTCGCAATGACCGAACACGACCGGCCGACCGGACAAGAGCACAGGCACGATGAACCGCAGCCACCTGCTTATCTGCTGTTCGGCAGGCTCCTGGCATATGACGATGCGTGCGTCACTAACTAGTTCGTGGCTCTTGGCGTCCCATGAGTCGCGGAGCTCAAGATCGACATATTGTGAAGTAGCCGTGTCGCTCGGCTTGAAGGTGCGAAATAGCTGTCGCCGGGTGCGGTACCGATCGAGCCGACCCGCGATCCCACTCCGGATAGCGGGAAGCCCTGAGTAGCGGCAAAGATCGTCGAAGTCTTGATCAGCTCTGCGACGAAGCGCTACCAAATCTCGGTGCCGTAATTCTGGTTTGTCTGCCTCACCGGATCCCATCAGTCGTAGCCGTATCCGATGGATTCCGGGGACTACAGCGACAAACTGTTGAGGACCTCGGCGAACGCGACGAACCGCTGGGCGAATCGCACGTCGGAAAAGCCCCAGCACTTCCCGGTTGCGTCGGCGAACAAACCATTGGGCCTTTTTGATTCTGCCAACGATTCGCCAGCGCACCCCTCGGTAAATCCAGATCGCCTTGTGTGTTAGGCCTATTACCCGCCACCGGACTCCCCGGTACAGCCAGCCGATTGACCGACGTAGGGGAGTGAGGTCCGACACGGGGTCAGACCCCTTGCTACTTTCGCTCGGGTCCCGCCACTCCGAACGCAGGCTCACGGCAGTGGCATCCCTACCAACGCGACACGTCGGCCTCTAGGTGACGAAAGCATCACAGATCGGTCAGGGTCTCGGTTGGGCCAAACGGTATCGATCTTTGGTTGGTTGCTCACGCCTTCCAGGATTAAGAAGCCGAGAGCATTTACACGGTCGGTTATCGACGTGCGAGAAGCTTGTTTCGCGATGTACTCGTTGAGCTGTTCGTCGACGCTTCGGCCCGAGTCGTCCTCGACGAAACCGCTGGAGAAACCTGCGACCTTGCAGTCTGAGTACCAAGCAGCTTGTGGGACTCGGGTGGTGAATAGACGGCATTCCTCGCCGAGCAGGTCGTTGGCTAAGACCGACGCAACCCGAACTTGTTCGAAACCTTGCAACCGATTGTGCATATTGGATACGCCGATGAAGGTGCGACTTCCAACGATCAAATAGACCAACGAAACGGCGACAATCAGAAGCCCTTGCGAGGAGCTTGTTCGATTCCGAGTGGCTTCATCGCTGGCTGACCGACGCGACGGTCGGTCGCTCTCCACTGCGACCCAGTACCCCCAAGCTAACATCGCTGCGCCGATTGCGAATTCTGGAGCTAAGTAAGTCGTGACGAACTGGCGGACAGTCAAGCCATAGAGAAGTACGGGCGTTAGCGAGATCGCTATGACCATGGCGAGTGCCACGATTCGCCGATAAATGAGCAAACGGACCACGACCATGATGGCGAGGAGGGTGAAGATTGCGGCGTAGGACCAGCCCCAGAACGCTCCGTTGAATCCATAGTCGACCGGTCCGGGAGCCAGAATGGTCTTAAGGTCATGGACCCAGTTTGAACTCGCATTGCCGACTTCTGTGATCCGCGCCTGCTTTGCGCCTATCGGCGAGGCGTAGCGAGTGAGGAGTTGCGAGGTCAACAGATATCCGACCACAACCACTGACGTAGCTCCGGCAGCCACGAACGAGACGAGCTGTCGAGGGTCTTTGCTGCGGGTGTATCTCCACAGTACTGCTAGCCCGATAATACCAAGCGGAGCGACGACGAACATGACCGCTCCAAACCGCACGGTCGTAGCGATGCCGAGGCTTATGGGCACCATGAACAACGGACTCGAGGTTTCGTTCGTGTACGAACGCAAAGCGAAATAGACCGCTAGCACGCTGAAGAAGGCGCCAGGGTGGTCAGCGAATGCCAACGTGGAGGTTGCGAGGAACCCCGGACAAGCGATCGTGATAGCGATGGCGGATGTGCCTACCCTGGGCTTGTTGAATAGGTCGAGCGTGGCAGCAATGACGGCGAGGAGTCCGACCGAAAAGATGACAACGACTCCTCGTGCAACGAAATCTGATATTCCGGCAACTTCGAAGGCGAGTCCAAGGAATGCTGGGAATCCGGGCGCTCGAAGATCGCTCCAATAGCCGCTGCTGATGGTTGACCAGTCGAAGTTTGTGAGCGCAAGGTCCTTAGCGCGAGCGGCGTAGACCGCCTCGTCCCAGCCGAGTGGGCTTTGCTCTCGCAAGACCACCATTGAGACGACCATCGAAACGATAAGCGCGCCTAAGCGACTAGTACGTCGGTCCAACCGGTCGCCAAGCGCTAGTTCAGAGTTCATAGCGGGCGTACTCTACTTCAGGTCGGATTTCTTGCCGCGCCGACGGCGCTAATCACTCCCCAGGTATTGGGTTAGTTGTCAAACTCGGCCTTGGCGTCGACCAGCGACTCGAAGAGGTACTGGCCAAACGATCGGTCGCAGATGATGCGGTAGGACCGCACTCCGTCGACGTCGTCGCGGATGACATCACACCCAACCGAGGCGACCGTGCCGCCAACGATGGCACCGTCAGGCATCATCGAATCGGTGATATCGGCGCTCATCAGCTTGCCGAGCGCGTTGGCGGCGTTGGCCCCGGTTAGTCGGAACATGAGCCGGCTGTGGGTGATGTCGACTGTGCTGGCATAGCCGGCGAGGTCAAGGCCGTCCACGGTCGACGCAACGGCATCGGCGGATCCGAAGATCATCCACTCTTCGGGGCGAGTGTGCGCCACAAACACCTCGCCTCGGTGCTCTGACGATGCGAACGACAGCCCTAGTGCCGTTGCGGCCGCGGTACCGTCGGCGGCGCGAACGCTGGCCTTATGGGTCGACGACTCGTCGCCAACGGTTACTGCACCCTGACCGGCCCCTTTGGGGGCGTTGGTGACAGGACTTTCAAAGGTGAGCTCAGCCACGGAGTCGTTCTCCTTCGGGATCGAAGTGGGCGTGATGTTGCATCACATTGGCGGTGATGCGTTCGCCGTTTACCAACAGGACGGTAAGAACCGCGCCCGCTTCGGCGAATTCCTGGGAGACCTGAGCTAGGCAGATCGAGCGTTCCAGCGTGGGGGAGTAGCGCGATGACGTGATGCGTCCCACTATCTCCTTGGTGCCGGCCCGCAGGATCTGACAGGCCTCCTCTGGTACGACCTTGGGGTCGGTTGGTTGAACCGCCACAATCATTGGGTAGTCGTGGTCGAGTGACGCCGCGACCTCGGGCAGTCCGGCAAAGTCGTCCTTGTCGAGCTTCAGCAACGGGATCACCCCTGCCGTTGGAGCCTTGGAGAGACCGTCGGTGTCTTGGCCAACGATGAAGTGGCCCTTCTCGAGACGCATGACCCGCTGGGCTTCGAGACCAAACGGGGCGACACCCAAGTCGCTTCCTTGCTCGAGCAGAGCGTTCCAGACGTGCAAGCCGTACGCCGAAGGGACGTGGATCTCGAAGGACAACTCGCCGGTGAAACCGATCCGCCAGACGATGCAGTTCTCGACTCCGGCGATGGTCCCGGTGCGAACCTGCATGTATTTGAAGGTCTCGGGATCGAGGTCGATGTCTTCGACCAGACGGCCGAGCAGCTCACGAGATTTTGGTCCGGCGACATTGATCGAGGTCAGACCGGTGGTGAGCGGCGTGCAATGAACTTCCCATTCGGGATGTTCGGTCTGGAGCCACATTTCGACCCAGTTCCAAATCGTGCCGGCCCCCGAGGACGTTGTGGTCATCAAGTAGTGCTCTTCACCCAAGCGGGCAGTGACTCCGTCGTCGAGGACGACACCGTCCTCGGCACACATGATGCCGTAACGCACGCCACCAATTGGTAGCTGCATCCACTTGTTGGTGTAGAGCTGGCTCAGCAGCTTCGGGACATCGGGCCCTTGAAGGTCGAGCTTGCCCAGCGGCGTGACGTCGGTGATCCCGACGTTGGTACGGGTGTTGCGAACCTCGCCCTGCGGGTCGCCGTAGTGCTCCGGGCGGACCCATTGGCCGGCCAGGATCGGGGTATAACCGTTGGCCTCGTGCCACGGCTGGATCGACGAAACTCGAACCGGTTCGTAGACGCGACCGCCGAGCGCGCCGAGCGAGATCGGAGCGTACGGCGGGCGCCACACGGTGGTGCCGACCTCTTCGATGGTCTCGCCGCGGGCCTCGGCCAATACGGCGACGGTGTTTACCGTTTCGAGCTTGCCTTGCGATGGGCCCATGGTGGCGGTGGTGAACCGCTTTAGGAGTTCGACCGAGTCGAAGCCTTCGGCCGAAGCGCCGAACAGATCCTTGGACGAGACGTCTTCGGAGAAATCGACAAGCCCGTGAGTTGACGAGCGGTAGAGCTCTGGATGAGGGGCTCGGGCCAGCGCGGTGCGGTTATCGGCCGCGAATGGGGGCTCGTCGCCCGACACGGCTTCGGCACGCGACGTGGCTGCTTGCATCCGGTGGCGTACCGCAAGCGCTCTCGCGGCGGCGAGTTGGCCGGTCGCGGTGCCGTGGGCGACGATTTTGTCACGGGTGCCGTCACCGGTCATGCCTCCGGTTGCCAACACGTTCTCGGGCGGTGCGGCCGGGAAGAACCGAGCCGCGCTCGAGTCGTATACCGGTCGATCGCCCGCCATGTTGAGCAGCGATGTGGGGGCGGTCCATCCAACGGCGGTCACAAGAAGATCGCAATCGACGGTCGACCCGTCGCTGCACTCGACCTTTTTGATCTGGCTCGACGAACCAGACGCCGACTTCACGGTGTCGCCAGCGCGGCCGTCGACAACCTTGGCAATTTCGACCCCGGCGCGCCGCAAGTCTTCGACGGCTGCGTCACCTGATTCGTTGGCGGTGAACACCACGGCCTTGTTGCCGGGTTTGACGCCGTACATGTTGATCAGACGCCTAACCGCGCCCGACGTCATGTTTCCGGGAATGTCGTTGCCTTCGAATACGTACGGTCGTTCGATGAGGCCAGCGGCCACGACGAGCACCTTGGCCCGGGCTTTGATGAGCCGTTCCTCGGCGATCGGGTGGCTGCGTTGAGAGATGCCCAACCAGTTGTCCTCGTAGCGACCGGTGACAGTGGAGTTCACGAGAATTTCTACGCCAGCCGCTTCGGCCTCGGTCCGCAGACTGCCCGCGGCGGCGCGATCGTCGTCGGACCCCCAGAGCAAGTGGCCACCGGTGTCGTACTCGTGTTCAACCAGAAGAACCGAAGCTCCGCCGTTGGCGGCTGCGGTGGCGGCGGCCAGTCCGGCCGGGCCGCCGCCGGCGACAACAACGTCGGGATGGGTGTAGCGCTTGTCGAAGTAACCGTGAGGCGTGGTTAGATCGACTTTGCCACCGGGAGCAAACCCCGACAGAACCTTGGCGTAGGTCTTACGCAGCCCCGCCGGCTTCATGAACGTCTTGTAGTAGAAGCCTGCGGTGAGGAAACGACCAAACAGTCCGTTTACGGCCTTGATGTCGAACTTGACCGACGGCCATGCGTTCTGAGCGCTGACGGCCATTCCTTCTTTCACCTTGCGATGACCGGCGCGAACGTTGGGTTCGTTGCCGACTTGCACAGTGATGTTCGGATCCCAGAAGTCGTGGGTGAGCACGCCTCGGGGACGGTGATATTTGAGCGAACGAGAAAAAAGACTCTCGCCGTTGGCCAGAAGCGCCGACGCAATGGTGTCGCCTTCGAAGCCTTTCATCTTCTTGCCGTTCCAGGTGAAGCTGACGGTCTTTGACCGGTCGATCACTTCGCCCGAAGAGGCGGGCAGTCGGTTGCTCATGAGGCTCCTCCGGCGGTTTTGCGGCCCGGTAGGGGCGGGTTGCGTAATTCTCCGGTCAGGGTGTGGCGCTCGAGCTGGAAGTGCTTACGGCAACCAGACGAGCAGTACCAGCCTTCGCGTAACCACCCGGAGGGGTTTTCACGTAGGTATAGGTACGTCCGCCACTCGGCGAGACTGGCGTCCTTGGGATCGGGGCGAGAAACCGCCTCGCCGCGGTAGGACATGTCGGCCGCGTTGCGCGGACCGCAGTTGGGGCATGGAACGAGAAGCATCAGTTCGTCTCCTAGTGGCCGACGGCCGCGGCGCCCTTTTCGCCGACCAAGACGCCTTCGGTGAAGCGCTTTAGGTCGAACGGAGCGATGAGTTCGGGCAGGTTGTTGTTGGCAATGGAGGCCGCCATTTGCTCTCCGGATACAGGACCGGCTTTGAAGCCGTAGGTGCCCCAGCCAACATCGACGAAGTATCCGTCGACTTGGGTCGGGCCCATCACTGGCGAATAGTCGGGGGTCATGTCGCAAAGACCGGCCCATTGTCGCATCAGCCTCATCTTGGAGATATTGGGCATCAGTTCGAGCACGTGGCCGGCCAGTTCTTCGGTGAACTGGAGGGTGCCGCGCATGTCGTAGGTGGCAACGGGGTCAACCGAAGCACCAAAGACCAGTTCGCCACGATCGGTTTGGCTCACGTAAACGTGCAGCGAGCCCGACACGACCACCGTGGGCAGGAACGTCTTGGTTGGTTCGGTTACCGCGGCCTGAAGCGGATGGGTTGTGATGGGCAAGGGAACGCCGGCCATGTTCGACAGCTGTGAAGCCCAGCCCGCGGTGCAGTTGACCACGACCGGAGCCGAAATGTCGCCTCGGTTGGTGCGAACACCGGTGACCTTGCCGCCACCGCCCTTGCCTTCGGGGCCATCGCCGCCCTCACACAAAATGTCGAGCACCTCGGTCTTTTGATGCATGTCGACGCCGTAAGCGTCGGCGGCGCGCGCGTACCCCCAGACCACCGCGTCGTGGCGGATTGTGCCTCCGGGCGGGTGGTACAGCGCCCCCAGGATTGGGTACCTGGTGTTGCCCGAGACATCGAGACTGGGGGCTTCTTTCTTGACCTCTTCGGGGGTGATGACCGACGAGTCGATGTTTTGAAGTTTGTTGACCTCGGCACGCCAGTTCATGGTGCGTAGGGCGCTGTCGGTATGAGCCAAGGTCATGTGGCCGCGCTCTGAGAACATCACGTTGATGTTGAGGTCGCTCGACATCGAGTTGTAGAGCGAGAGCGAACGGTCATAAAACGCCACGCCTTCGGGCGTGAGGTAGTTGGACCGCACGATGGCGGTGTTTCGACCCGAACCACCCGAACCCAGATAGGCCTTGTCGACAATGGCGACATTGGTGATGCCGTGGTTGCTGGCAAGGTAGTAGGCGGTGGCCAAACCGTGGACACCCCCGCCGATGATGACGACGTCGTAGGTGTCTTTCCATGCTGGCTCTCGCCATACCCGAGGCCAAGACTCTTTCTTGAGACCTTTCAAAAAGAGTCCAGCCGCGCTGTAACGCGCCGGTTTCTTGTGTTTGCCCATGGGAGTAGTTTGACCCAGGCTTCTATCCGTAAGAAGTATCTATTACGAACCTATTGATAGTCTGTTCTTATGAATCGCCGTCCGGTCTCGACCGCGCCGATCTCCTTGAGTCTGCGAAAGCTCCGCTATTTCGTGGCGGTGGCCGAGGAGCTGCACTTTGGCCGCGCTGCCGGGCGTTTGCACATTGCTCAACCCGCCCTGAGCCAGCAAATCCGCCTTCTGGAAACCGAACTCGATACGCCGTTGTTTGAAAGAACCACCCGGCGAGTCTCCTTGACCGCGGCCGGAACGGTTTTGCTCGATCAAGCTCGCCGCTTGTTGGTTTCTGCTGATGGCGTCGAGCGGGCCGCTCGAGAACTGCGAGACGGCGAGCGGGGCATTCTTCGGCTCGGGTTTGTCGACTCGACGGCCTACGAGATGGTGCCGAGGTTTCTTCGCCGGTTCCGGGAATTGCGGCCCAATATCGATTTCGAGCTGCATTCGATGTCGTCTGACGAGCAATACGTCGCCCTCCGTGACGGCACCATCGACTTGGGCATCAGTCGGACCGCTGGCGCGGCCGGCGATCTCGATCGGTGGTTGTTGGGTTCTGAGCCCTTTGTGCTGGCTGTGGGTTCGACCCACCCATTTGCCGATCGACAATCGGTCGAGCTTCGGGAGTTGGGTTCGGAATCGTTCATCGGGTTCGACAAGGAAGTCTCGCCAACCCTTCACGCCGAGATGCGGCTGCTACTCGCCGCCGCTGGGGTCAGACTCGAGCTGGCGATGCAAGCAACCGAGTACACAACAATTCTGGGACTGGTGGCAGCCGGCGTTGGCATTTCGATGGTGCCGTCGAGCGTTCGTACATTTCGCCCGCCCGGCCTCCGATTCATCGACATTGCCGACGAGGACGCACGTGTCGATCTGGTTCTGCTCTCACGCCCTGCGGCGCCGCTGGCGACGGTGCAAGCGGCGATCAAGGTGTTGACCGAACTCACAGTGCCCGAACTCGACCTGGAGACATAGATGAGCCGCAACGAGGGGATCGACTCAGTTGGTCTCGACGGGTGACTAAGCCGCTTGATCCGAACCGTTCGGTGTGGACCGAACTGCGGCGCTTGGTGCCCAGTATCTACCTTCCCATGGGGATGGTCACGCTCGGGATGGGCATTGTGTTGCCGGTCATTCCTTTGTATCTCGAAGACGCAGGCCTGAGTCTGTCGATGGTTGGAGCGGTACTAGCCGCAGCCGGCATCGGGGCAGCAGTCGGTGCAATACCGGCCAGTTCTTACGCCGAGCGGCGAGACAACGACGAACTTCTCATGATCTCGATTGTGGTGGTGGCCGTCACCACGGCCCTGGTCGGGATCACCGAAGCGGCGATGGCCTTGCTGGTCCTGCGGGCCATGAGCGGGTTCGGTTTCGGCGCCATCGGCCAATCCCGCCAACTGTTCATTGCTCGGTCAGTGCCGATCCATTTCCGAGGACGCGCCAGCTCAGTGCTCGGCGGGACCCACCGGTTTGCTTTGGTAATGGGACCCCTGATCGGCGGCGCGGTGGCCGAGACCTGGAACTACGAATCGGTCTTTGTCCTTGCCGGCGTAGTCACCGCGATCGGCCTGGTCTGGGGGGTGCTTCCCGGCGGCCGCGAGAATCGGGCCGGAAAGGAGATTCCGCCTCCCGCCAGACTCGGGGTCACTTTTCGTAAACACCGACGGTTGTTGCTTCGAGGCGGCACCGGCCCGCTGCTGGTGATGGCTGGTCGAGAAGGTCGTTACGTAGTTGTCCCTCTGGTCGGCGACCGTCTCGGCCTTTCGGCCGGTGAGATTGGTTCGCTGGTTGCCCTCGGCACCGCGGTCGACTTTGTGCTGTTCCCGTTTGCGGGATGGGTGATGGATCGTTTTGGTCGGCTCAACGCGGTAGTGCCGGCGTTCTCGATAATGGCGATGGGCATGATCATGTTGGGTTTGGCGCACACCACCACCCAAGTAGCGATGGCCAGCGTGCTGATTGGCGGAGGGAACGCTCTTACGGCCGGCTCCGTGATCACCCTCGGGACCGATCTCGCTCCCGACGATGCCCCGGGACCGTTTCTGGCCGGCTACAACGTGCTGGCCAATAGCGGCCTGTTTATTGGGCCGCTCGTTGTGGGGTGGGTTGCCGACGCCGCCGGACTCGACGTATCGGCGTTTGTGCTCGCGGCGATGCTTCTTGGCGGGGTGGCATGGATTGCGCTGGTGGTCGGCGAGACCCGTCACGGCCCCAACAAGGTCAGCGGCCTAGCTGAGTGATGGCGATATAGCCGTCAGCGACGGAAGGGGCGGCGGGGATTGCCCCAGGCGGTCTGGACGAGCCTATGCAGCGGTACCGACCCGGACCCACGGCCCGACAACGCGCTGAAGGGTCCGGTGTGGAAGTTTCCCAAGTCGCACCGTCGGCGCGTTGAGCAAGTTCTTGCGGGTGGCCTTGGAAGGCGGCGCGCCCTTCGAGAAGTACCACGGCCCTGTCGCACAAGGCCGCCAGTTCGTCAGCGTGATGGGTGGCCACGACGACCGTTGCGGACTGGGCCAACTCCGCTATCAGCGTGGCGATCCGGCCCCGGAACTCGGCGTCGAGCGATGTCAGCGGTTCGTCGAGCACCAGCAGGTCAGGTCCACCCAACAGGGCTTGGGCGATCCCGAGTCGTCGCTGCATGCCACCACTGAGCGAACGGATCCGGCTGGTGCCTTTGCCTTCGAGTCCGACCTGTTGGAGGGTCCAGTGGATCCAACGATTCCGGAGTCTCGTCGGACCGATTTCTTTGAGGGCGCCCACGTAGTTGAGATATTCGTGCACCCGCATCCGTCCCGGAAGCCCCGAGTCCTGTGCCAAATAGCCGAGTCGTCGACGGATCGCCGTTCGTTCGATGCCGTCGGTGGGATCGAGTCCGTCGACTCTGATCGTGCCGCGCGTCGGGCTGGTGACGGTGGCCAGCAAACGTAAGAGGGTGCTCTTGCCAGAACCATTCGGCCCAAGGATCGCGGTGGCGCCCCGACTCATCGACAAATGGTCGAGATCAAGAACGTTCTTGGGGCCGAAATCGTGACCAATCTCGCGGGACACCAAGTGCGGGCCGTTCATGGGTAGACGCTCAGGTGGTCGAGGCGGCGGCGCCGACGGCCAAACGCAACTGCGCCCGCAATGGCGACCGCCGCCGAACCAATCTGCACGGCGGCGCCGAATGCGCCGGCGGTGTCGGTCGCGTTGGTTAGCGCCATCACCAGAATCAACCAGCCGCTCGCCACCGCACCCGCCGCGACCCGTGGATCGAATCGGGTTGATAGGGCCAGGCTCAGCGAGGTGACCGCGAGCGCCGGCAACAGCCAGGCCAAACGGTAGTAGCCGCCAGAGCCCACGAACGCTGAGCCGACCAACATGATGGCGCTGCTGGCCGCGACGACGGTCAGGCCGCGGACGAGGAACAGACGGAAACCATCGGTCGGTGCGGCGACGGCAGTTTCGTGGGTGGGATCGACCGCCGGCCCAAATGCCATTGCGACGCCGAGCAGAGGGATCAGTGGGGCAATGGTGAGAAAAGCGGCAATTCGATCAATGTCTACGGCGTTGCTGGTGTTGGCGGCATTGACCGCGAACAAGATGGCAAGACTGACCGAGCCGAGCCACGAGAACCTGAGCGCTGGTGTGGCCGTTATGAGCGGGATCGTGCGGTCGTCGACGCCCAGTCGGGCCAACAATCGAGCCAGTCGGCTCGGGCGAGGCGCATCGAGTTCGGCCTCGATCGCCGCAAAGTTGAGCTCGGTGCGCTCGGGTTGGTTCGTCTGGTCGCGGCCGGCGAGGAAACGAGGGCGTCGACCGGCTCTGGTCAACGCTGTTTCGAGGCCGGTTACCGGGGTGTTCATCGCAGAACCTCCTGCAGATTTGAGCGGGCCCGACTCAGCCGGCTTTTTACGGTTCCGGTTGGGACGCCCAGTAGCATGGCGGCCTCGCGGTTGGTGAGCCCGTCGAGGGCGGTTAGGGCCATCACAACTTGAAGCTCGTGGTCGAGGGACGCGAACGCGGCGCCGAGATCGGTGTGCCCGAGGGCCAACGGGACCTCGAAGGAAAGTACGTCGACCAGTAGCTCCGGGTCGTCGACAGGTTGAGGCGGTGGTCGTTTGCGTAGCTGATCGATGAGACGCCGGATCGCTATCGTCCAGATCCATGCTCCGACTTCGCCGGTCGGTCGGTAAGTCTTGGCTTGGTTCCAGACGGCGAGAAACGTGTCCTGAACTGCGGAATCGACCATGTCGGCGTCGCGGCAGCGCCGGTGCAAACGCGTTGTGACCCAACCAACGTGGCGGTCGTACAGCTCTTTGAGCGCGTCGCGGTCTTTTTGTGCGACCCGCCGAACAAGTTCGGCATCGTCGGGCGAGATAGAAGCCTCTTGGGAGGCAGGATCGATGCCCACGACCGTCATGTTAGAAAGCAACCACCTTGCGGCGCCGGAACGGCACGAATCGCTTCAGCGCGGCGATTCGATTCCGCCACTCGGGCGGGAAGGGGTAGCGGCGGCGAATGTCGGGTCGAAATGGGAAAAGCATCTGGCCAGGAATATGGGTCGGGATTGGTTCGCGGCAGCCGTAAACCTCGGGTCGCCGGTCCTTGGGCATGAAGTAGGTTCCCCAGATCATGTCCCAGACCGGCAGGAAGACCGAGTAGTTGGTGTGGATCGAGTCGGGGTAGTCGGCGTGGTGCCAGTGGTGAAACTCGGGGGTCATCACGATGCGGTGAAGCGGCCTAAACCGCCACCGGACGTTGGCGTGGGCCATTAGCCCGAGGACCGCTTGGATAACGGCGAGCGCCCCCACCACCTCGATCTGAAATCCTGCTGCCGCCAAGAAAACAACCGGGACAACGATGATCGCGCCGTCGAAGGGATGGGCGCGGATTCCGCTGATCCAATCCATCTTTGCCGAGGAGTGGTGAATCGAGTGGAACCGCCAGAAAAAGCCGATCTCGTGGCTCAATCGGTGAGTCCAGTAGATCAAAATGTCGAGCAGGACTGCTGCTTCGGTCGCGACCAACCATCCTGGTTGCGACGTCACAATTGGTCTCAACAGCAAGGCCGGAAGCCAGATCGGGAAGGCCACCAGGGCGATCACAATCCCAAGGACAATGCCGGCAATGTTTAGGACGGGCGAGATGAGGGCGTAGGTCAGATCGGTGCGTAGTCCCGGTCGGCGAATGGGCTGGTCGTGGCGACGAAACAGCTTCTCGAACGGGGTGATGATCACGAACAGAGCGACGATCCCGCCGGCCCCTTCGAGCCCGAATGCCAGCCCAACCGGTATGACCACGAGCAACGCGAGGATGTGGATCCAGCGAACCACTGTCCATGCCGCTCGCCGCGGCGAACGGCGACGGCCTGGTCGGGGTGGCGGTGGCGGTGGCGGCGGGGGAAGCGTCGAGACGGGTTCGGTCGAGGTGGGTGACATGGAGACCTCCTTGTCACCTTTATCGAGTCTCGGTCCTCGAACGGTTCACGATTTCTCGCAAAGTTTCCAGGTCTCGACCCGTTAGCCCAAGGCGGTCGCCAGTCTGGCCAGGAACGCCGCAGCTTGGCCCCGGGTGACGGGCGTGTCGGGATCAAAGGTCGTCGCCGAGGTCCCGGTCGTGACCTTGACCGATGCCGCCCAGCCCACCGGTCCGGACTGCCAGTCGGCGGTCAGGTCACCGAATTGTGCGGCGCTGCCAACCGCCGGTCGATCGACGAGTCTCCACAGGAAAGTGACCAGTTGGGCGCGAGTGGCCAGACGGTTCGGCCCGAAGTTCCCGCCGCCGACTCCGGTTGTGATGGTGTTCTCGGCCATCCACCTAACGGCATCGGTGTAGTACTCCCAATTCCCGACGTCGTTGAATCGGGGGGCGGTGCGAGACGGTGCCGGAGACCCGGCCAGCCGCCAAATGAACGTGGCGGCCTGAGCCCTCGTGATGAGCCCGTTGGGGTCGAACTGGGTTGCATTTATGCCCGTGGTGATGCCGTTGGCCACGAGCCATGCCACCGGGAGTTGCTGCCAAGATTCGACGACATCAGCAAACCGTTGTGATCGCAACGTGGCGGCCGACCAGCAGGTTGGCGTCCACGCGCCGTAGGTCGAGCTCGGACACACCGCAGCCATGGATGACTGGTTGGCGCTGGAGCCAGAACTGGTGCTGCCGGGGATCCAGTCGGTGTCGAGGACACAGGTTGTGTAGTTGAACGGAGCAAGCGCGTTTCCGTTGGACGTGACATTGGCAACGCTGACGTCGTAGCACTCGTCGCCGTTGGCTGGTTCGGGGAACCGAGCCGATCCGTTGTCACCGTTGACGGCCCACACGATTGATGCTTCGGGCGCGATCAACCCGTTGCCGTTCGCTTGGATGCGATCGAGCACCTTGACGGCGACCGGACCCTGGTCGCTGGTGACGCTTACCGTTGCCGCCGAGAAGTTCGCTCTGGCGAGCGAGAATGACCATCTCCCCCAAACTGTTTGGGCGGGGACGTAGCCCGATGGCGGCCAGGCCACAAAACCGGTTGTTTCGCGAACGGTCGGCCGGGTGGACCACAGGTTCGAGTCGAAGACGTGCAAGACGTTGGATGGCGAGTTCCCGGCCGCCGAAGGGATATCGCCGCTGCCGATCTCGCGAAGTTGGGGATAGAGCATGGTGCGGCGATGCCCAACCCGAGTGTTGCTGGCACCGCTGTCTTGCATGTACGCATCCATGGCCCGCAGACCGTTGACCCCCAAGCCGATGTTGCTGTTGCCCGCCGCGTTCGCCCCCACGGAGTCGTAGCAAGCCCAGTTGGACGGCGGCGAGTGCGACAGGTTTCCTTGGGCGGCCATGATCAATGCGCCGGCCTGGCTGGCGGTGGTGTAGCTCGCTGATTCGGTGACTGTGTCGAGCCCGGCCATGCGTCGGTACCAGTTGACTCTTTGAGTGATGCTGGCCCGAAAGGCTGCCGATGTGGTTCCCGCGACGCAAGACCCAACATCGCCGGTGAATCCAATAGCTGGCTCGGTTCGGGAGAACTCCAGATCCCACGCCGCCAGGACTGCGCCGCGGTCTGACGTGTCGATCCAAGGTGAAGACGCACCCGCGTTGGCGGTCGTCGCGGGGATCGCCGCTAGTCCGGACGTGGCTACGCACGCGACGACGAATGACACAAACCTGGACCCACGAACCATTCGGTTGTCTTCGTCGCTCTTGATCCGAGCCTTGAAGCGGTTTCGGCTCGTTGAGTCGTTTGGCCTACGGTGCAGAGTAAATCGACTCACTGCCTGGAGGTGTCCCGTGGCTGAAATCGAAGTTGAGCCGATCGCCGGTCTTCTCGGCGCGGTGGTCAAAGGCCTCGATCCGAGCCGTGTCGATGCGGGTGTTGCTGCCTCGCTATCCCAAGCGTTGAGCGATCACCATGTGCTGTTTGTGCCCGGGCTTGATCCCACGCTGGTCGGGCTTCGAGATCTGGGCGCGGCCTTGGGCGAACTCGACACGCATCCGTTCCTGTCGCCGGTCGACCCTGCCATCCCCGAAGTGATCGCCCTCGACAGTTCCGACACGCCAAAAGCCGACGTGTGGCACACCGACGCAACCTTCAAACAACACCCACCCGTCGCCGCGCTTCTCCATATGGTCGACTGTCCGCCTTTCGGAGGCGACACCATGTGGATCAACTGCCACGCGGTGTACGAGTCGCTGTCGCCCGCAATGCAAGACTTCCTCTTGAGCCTCAGTTGCATCCACGACGACGGGGGTCAGGGATCGCACACTGCTGAGCATCCCGTAGTGCGCCGTCATCCCCAAACGGGCCACGCGGCGTTGTACGTGCACAAACAGTTTTCGCGACGGATTCCCCAGCTTTCGCGGCCCGAGTCTCAAGCGTTGTTGACGTTTCTGTTTCGTTGGCAGGAGCAGGTCAAGTTCTCGTGTCGGTGGCGGTGGAGCCCCGGCGATGTCGCGTTGTGGGACGAGCGAGTAACACTTCATGCGGTGGTTGACGACACCGACGACCGTCGGGTGCTGCGTCGAGCAACGGTGATAGGCGACGATCCGGCGGCCTTTGCACCCGAGCGCGTAGGTGATCACTATGTGACATCCAAGACGGCGTCCAGCGGCTTCTATGGCACGGGGCGTTATGAGTTCTGACGCGGCGTTGTCTCCTCTCGATCAGCAAGGCCTCGACGCGGCGATCGCCGAAGCCCGGGCCGGGCTCGCCGAGGGCGGCATCCCTATCGGATCGGCCCTGATGATCGACGGCGAGATCGTCGGTCGCGGTCACAATCGGCGGGTTCAGTCCGGCAGCGTGGTTCTTCACGCCGAGATGGATTGTCTCGAAAATGCCGGTCGCCTGCCAGCAAACGCGTACCGCCGCAGCACCCTCTACACCACGCTCTCGCCGTGCGATATGTGCACCGGCGCGGTGCTGCTTTATGGCATCCAACGGGTCGTCATAGGCGAGAGTCGGACTTTCCTGGGAGGCGAGGGTCAGCTGATCGAACGCGGCGTCGAGTTGATACACGCCAATGACGAGTCATGCATGGCGCTGATGGATGCGTTCGTTGCCGCCGAACCCGACCTCTGGAATGAGGACATCGGCGAGTAGTGCCTATCGGCTAGGGAATCAGCCCCGCTGCTCGGTATGCGTCGACGGCGAGATCGGGGTGGCCGGCGATGATCCCATCGGCACCGAGACCGATTGCTTCGACGTAGTACTCGCCAGTTTCTTGAGTGTCGGTGTTGTTGGGCCAAACCCAGATCTCCAGGCCTTCGGCATGGACCCGATCGACGATGCCCGGAGTTAGGACTTCGATCCCATCGAAGTCGGGCGGTACCTGGGCGACCAGGTCGGTGTCGGCAAAGGTTGCGGTCCCAAAGAACCAGTCGAGCATCTCGTTCACTGACGGACTCGTCGCCACGCCGGGGGCGAGCTCGCGGAAGGCCTGAATGACTTCGTCGTTGAACGAAACGACGATCACCGAGTCGGTTCGACCAAGAGCGGTTATCTGTTCGGCGAGGGCCTTGGCCCCTTCGATGGCCAAAGCGATGTCGTCGTTACCCTGCGCGTCGTTGGGGATCTTGATCTCGATGTCCAGGACATGGTCGGGAAACGCGGTCGCGATTGCCTCGAACGTTTCGACTTTGAAGTCGTCGGGTCCGTAGGTCGCCGGCGGTTCGCCATCTCCGGTACGAATGCCGCGGTACTCGTAGCGACTGGCGGGAAGGTCGTGGTTGGACCACTGGCTCGACCACCAGTAGGCGTTGTCGAGGGTTTGGATCTCGTCGAGGGAGAGGTCTCGCACCGGACCGGTTGTCTCGGTTGTGCGGTCGACAGTGTCGTCGTGTTGCACGATCAGCACGCCGTCGCCGGTGAGTTGCACGTCCATTTCGAGCACGTCGGCTCCCGCTTTGGCCGCCTCTCGAAACGCGAACATGGTCGAGTGTGGCCACGACTGGTCGCCGCCGGCATGACCAGCAATGACCGGTCGGTCCAGGGCCAAAAGATCGGTCACGGTCGACACCGCAGGGGCGGGGAACAACGTCGTGGTGGTCGTGGGAGCGGCAGTGGTGGTGGTCGACAGGGCTGTGGTGGTCGTCGACGAGGCCATGGTTGTCGTTGTCGTCGTGGCGTCGGCAACGATGGGGTCATCGGCGGCGCCGCACCCGGCAAGAGCGAATGCGACGGCGGCGAGTAGGCACGCTTTGAGAAAGAAGGCAGATGCGGGACGCATGAGGTGAGACGCTAACCGGCAGCGAAGGGCGGGCCGACGTTGACGGCAAGTCGGCGTGGCTAAGGTTGATCGTGAGGGGTGATTGTGAAGCAGTTCAAAAGCCAGTTCATCGAGTTCATGGTCCATTCCGAAGTCCTGACTTTCGGCGACTTCGTCACCAAGAGCGGGCGGCAAACACCGTTCTTCATCAATGCCGGCAAATACCGCACCGGTGCCCAACTGGGGCGGCTGGGCGAGTTCTATGCCGCGGCGATCGCCGAGCAGTGGCCCGATCGTATCGACACGCTGTTCGGCCCGGCCTACAAAGGAATCCCGCTCGTAGCGACGACGTCGATAGCCATGGCCGCGGCCGGGCGCGACGTCAGTTTTTGTTTCAATCGCAAGGAAGCCAAGGACCACGGCGAGGGCGGAGTGTTGGTGGGTGCTCCGCTTCGTGATGGGGACCGAGTCCTGATCGTCGAAGACGTCACCACCGCGGGCACTTCGATCCGCGAGACCGTTCCAATTCTGCAAGCAAGTGCCGCGGTCGAATTGGCGGGGCTGATCGTGTCGGTGGATCGTCAAGAGCGCGGGACCACAACGCAGTCGGCGCTGGCCGAGGTCGCAGAGCAATACGCCATGCCGGCAATGGCGATCGTGACTCTCGACGAGGTAGTCGGCCATCTGCACGGTCGTGAACTCGACGGGCGGGTAGTGCTCGACGACCACATTGCCAACCGCATCGACGCTTATCGAGCCGAGTACGGCGTATGACGTCGATCGACATCTCGGCCCCTGACGACTGGCACGTGCATCTGCGTGACGATCACATGCTGGGAGCGGCGGCGCCCTTTACCGCGGCTTGCTTTCGTCACGCGCTGGTAATGCCCAATCTGGTGCCGCCAATTACTTCGTCGGCGATGGCCCGCCAATATCGCGACCGGATTCTGGCCGCCACGGGGCCCAGTGCCAGATCCGATTTCCGGCCGTTGATGGGCGTCTACCTAAACGATTCGCTCGTGCTGGATGACCTGATCGAGGGGGTCGCCCAGGGGGAGATCTTCGCGGCCAAGTACTACCCCGCCGGGGCGACCACAAACTCCGAAGCCGGAGGCGCATCGCTGATCGGTTACCGGCCCATTCTCGAGGCGATGGCCGAGCACAACATTGCGCTGCTGGTCCACGCCGAATCGACCAATCCCGACATCGATATCTTCGATCGAGAAGCGGTCTTTCTCGAAGCCGAGTTGGCGACCGTGTGCGCTGCGCTTCCCGAGCTGCGTGTCACCGTCGAGCACATCTCGACGCGGGCGGGACTCGACTTCGTTCGTAGTCACAACAACGTGGCAGGGTCGATAACTCCACACCATCTCACCTGCGACCGAACCGACGTGCTGGCCAACGGGCTTCGCCCCGATCTCTACTGCAAGCCGGTTATCAACAGCCGTGACGAGAAGCTGGCTTTGGTCGAAGCGGCAACATCAGCAGACGCGTCGTTCTTTTATGGCACCGATTCGGCCCCCCACCCGCTAAGCCAAAAAGAGTCGTCCCAAGGCCGACCCGGAATCTTCAACGCTCCGTACGCCCTCGAGGTTGTGGCCGAACTGTTCTATGAACAAGGCAAGCTCGACTGTCTCGAACGGTTCGTGTCGTTCAACGGGGTTGATCACTACGGCCTGGCCCGAACCGATGCCAAAGTACGGTTGAACCGACACGACGACGGCAGTATCGAACGCCCATCAACGGTTCGGACCAGCGATGGCCACGAGGTGCGTATCTTCGGCGCAGAAGCAGCCCGGCTCTGGGAGTGGCGGGCGCTTGGATAGCGGCCGTTTGGTTCTCTGATGATCCCGCTGCGCGATCACAATCCCACCCAGCGCCCGCCGGTGCTTACCGTCATCGTGATCTTGATCTGTATCGCCGTGTTTGTGCTGGTGCAGCCCGACGCCAGTCGTAGTCTCGATATGCCTACCCAGGCCGAAACGATCGAAGACATCGAGTTCTCGTACCAGCGAGCCGCGATCCCGTGCGAGCTCACCCAGGGCCGGCCGCTCACGGCGAGAGAAATCGGTGCGACTCAAATCGACGGCAATGCCAATGCCTGCGACCACTCGGCGGCTGGTTCCGCAGTGTTCCCCGACAAGAATGTTTGGCTCGCCGTCGTGGTTTCGATGTTCCTGCACGGGAGTTGGCTGCACCTGGGCGGCAACATCTTGTTCTTGTGGATCTTTGGCAACAATGTCGAGGACCAGATGGGGCGGGCCGTCTACGCGCTCTTCTATTTGATAGCCGGTGTTGTGGCCACCGCGTCCTACGTGGTGGTGCAAGTCGACTCGACGGTGCCACTGATCGGCGCCAGCGGTGCTATCGCGGGCGTGATGGGCGCCTACCTCGTCTGGTATCCGTGGGCCCGCGTTCGCACGATCGTCCTGCTTGGGTTGTTGCCGCTTTGGCCTCGGCTACCCGCCGCGTTGCTGCTGGCGGTGTGGTTTGTCAGCCAGTTCTTCATCGCTCCCGACAGCGGGGTTGCCTGGATGGCCCACGTCGCCGGCTTTCTCTTCGGCGTGTTGGCCGGCCTAATTGCCAGAGGCGATCGGCAGTTCGCGCGCTCGCTGGCAACTCAGCGCCGCCGAGCCCTTGGGCGCTAGGTTGCGAGCATGGAGATTGACGAGGGGACTCAGGCCCGTCACGGCGATGATGTCGATCGCGGCGACGAGTGGGAACGGTTGCGATCGGTCTACCTGCACGACGACCGCCCGCCGTCGTCGGCTCAGGGTGTGCATCACCTGGCGTTGCTGTCCTCCGATGTCGAACGGACGATCGCCTTCTATCAAGACGTGCTCGAGTTTCCGTTGACCGAGCTGTTCGAGAACCGTGACTACCAGGGCAGCACCCATTTCTTTTTCGACATCGGCAACGGCAACCTCCTCGCCTTCTTCGACTTCCCTGGCCTCGACCTCGGCCCGTACGCCGAGGTCCTCGGCAGCATGCATCACCTGGCGATCTCGGTAGCACCCGATCGTCACGCCCGTTTGAAAGCCAACCTTGTCGCCGCGGGGATCGACATCGATTTTGAGTACGACACCTCGATCTATTTCTCCGGACCCGACGGCGAACGTCTCGAACTGATCGCCGATGCCCTCGGCACGATGTACGGCGACTCCGTTGCGTAATGATCAGCGGTGGGCCTGGCCGGTCCGTACGCTGCCCCGATGAAGCTTTCCCATGTGGCTCAAACCACCGAGTCCTCGGCGATCCGCGATCTACTCCGCCACGCCGACCGGCCAGGGGTGCTGTCGCTAGCCGGCGGACTCCCGTCGGCCGCGATGTTCCCCGTCGAAGCAATTCGCGACGCGGCCAACAGCGTGCTTGGCGCGGGCATTGGCCTTCAGTACGGTCTGTCCGAAGGCGATACTCGGCTCCGAAACTGGATTGTCGAGCAGCGGTCAACGATCGACCCCGATCTTGATATTTCGCGAGTTGTGGTAACAACCGGGTCCCAGCAAGCACTCGACTTGCTCGCTCGGGTTCTGATCGATCCTGGCGACGTCGTCGTGGTCGGCGATCCGTGTTATGTCGGTGCCCGGCAAGTGCTCGGTGCTGCTCAAGCAGATCTGGTCGGCGTTGCTGTTGATCACGACGGGCTGGTTGTCGACGATTTGGCCGACCGACTCGCCGCGGGCCTGCGGCCCAAGTTGGTTTATGTTGTTGCCAATTTCGACAATCCAAGCGGGGCGGTTCTGGCCGCCGAGCGCCGAGTCGAGTTGGTCGAACTGGCCGTCAACTACGACTTCTTGATAATCGAAGACGACCCCTACAGCGCGCTGCGTTACGAAGGCGAGGCGCTCAGCGAGATAGGGCCCGCGAGCCAGAGAGTCGTTCGGCTACGCACCGTCTCCAAGACCCTCGCCCCTGGCTTGCGGGTGGGTTGGCTGATTGCGCCGTCATGGGTTTCTGATGCTGTTGTGATTGCCAAACAGGCCGTAGATCTTCACACCTCGACGGTGTCACAAGCAATCGCGGCCGAACTTGTTACCCAACCCGAATTTCTCGACCGTCACATCGGCCAGCTCCGACCTTTTTATCGCCGTCAGCGCGACGCTCTGGCCGACGCCCTCGATGAGCAACTTCCTCAGGCGCAATTTCGACGACCAGATGGTGGGATGTTTGTATGGCTTCGCCTGGAGGGAATCGATAGCGCCGCGCTTTTGACTAAGGCTCTCGAGGTTGATGTTGCGTTTGTGCCCGGCTCGGCGTTCGCGGTTCAGCGAGATCTGAGCGACTATCTACGACTGAGTTTTGCGACAGTCGAAGCTTCGAAGATGACGGTGGCGGTTGCCCGGCTTGCCCAAGTGGTGCCAACGCCCTAGACCAGCCATGATGGCGGCCTACCACTCGGGGAGGCCCCAATGAACGTCGATCGTCTCGAAGCGCTGTTTGGACTCAACGGCAAACGAGCCGTTGTGACCGGAGGAAGCCGCGGCATTGGTTTCATGATTGCCGAAGGGCTGATCGATGCGGGCTGCGAGGTGGTCATTTCTGCCCGCAAGGCTGAACAGGTCGAGGCCGCCGCGGCAAAGCTGTCCGAGAAGGGATCATGCGTTGGAGTGGTTGCCGATCTCTCCACCGACGCCGGGATCGAGCATCTGTCCGCCGAAGTACGCGACCGGTGGGACTCCCTCGACATCTTGTTCAACAACGCCGGCGCCTCTTGGGGTGAGCCGATCGATTCGTTCTCGCCCGGAGGCTGGGACAAGGTAATGAACGTCAACGTCCGGGGCGTGTTTTTTCTCACCCAAAAGCTGCTGCCCCTGTTGCGGGTCGCCGGTTCGCCAGAAGCGCCGGCCCGAGTGGTCAACACCGGTTCGGTGAACGGGCTGACCCCGCCCGAGATGGACACTTTCTCCTACTCGTCATCCAAAGCTGCGGTGCACATGTTGACCCGCCACCTGGCCAAAGAACTGGCCAAGGACCACATCACGGTCAACGCCATTGCGCCGGGCCCGTTCGAGTCGCAAATGATGGCCTTTGCCCTCGGCGATCCCAATATCCGAGAAGCGATCGCTCACGACGTGCCGATGGGTCGCATCGGTGTGCCCGACGACATCGCCGGCGTCGCGATTTACCTGGCATCGGCCGCGGCTTCTTATGTGACAGGCGCGGTGATCCCGGTCGGCGGCGGGTTGTCGACCGTCAACAAATAGGCCTTCGCCTACAGATAGGTGCCGGTCTGCTCAGGCAACGAATCGGGCTTGCGGGGTTGGCGCTGACGGACTGACTGCAGCTCTTGAAGTTGCATGGCCGCGGCGGCTTGCTGCTGGGCCATCGATGCTTGGAGTCCTTGCAGCAGTCCCTGCATCCAACCGACCAGCTGCGCTTGGGCCACCCGGATTTCGGGCTCGGACGGTACGCCGTCGTCGTCACAGCAGGCCGCGAATTCGCTCAACTCATCCATGAGATCCGGCGATAGGACGGTGCCCAACTCCGCGACTGTCTCGTTGTGAATTCGAGCGAGCATTCGGCGGCTGTCTTCGTCGGTGGTGGCTTGGCGGACTTCGGCCATCAACGTCTGAATCATCGTGCCAAGGCGAATAAGTTTGGCGGGATCGCTTACCGATGACGCCTCGGGTGAAGGTTGGTCCTGATTACTCATGGCTTCAGGCTGCCACACCAAAGGTGAAAATCAGGTGAGAATCTGCCAGAACGCCGCGTCCGACGGCGATGGCCTGATAGCCAAAGGACCATGACATCATTCCCGCGCAGCCCTGGCCTCGGTCGGGTGCTGATCGCCGAAGATGATCGGCAGGTCCGCGAGTCGCTGGTTCGCGTCCTCGAGTTCGAAGGATACGAGGTCGTGGCGGTCAACGATGGGGCCGCTGCACTTGCGGAGTTTGATCGCCGCTCGCCCGATCTCGTGTTGCTCGACGTGATGATGCCGATGGTCGATGGTCTTGATGTCTGTCGGCGCTTACGGGCCCGCGGCGAACGTACCCCCGTATTGATATTGACGGCCCGCGTCGAGGTGTCGGACCGGGTCGCGGGCCTTGATGCCGGCGGCGACGACTACCTGCCCAAACCATTTGCTCTAGACGAACTGTTGGCCCGCATGAGGGCTTTGCTGCGGCGCACCGAGCCCGCCGAATCGGGTGGCCCCGTTGCGGTTGGCGATCTTGTCCTTGATGCCCAGCGTCGGATGGTCACGCGCAACGGTAGGGAGCTCGAGCTCACCAAGACCGAGTTCGATCTGCTCGAACTGTTGATGCACAACGAAGGCATCGTCTTGGAACGATCGACGATTTACGAACGCATCTGGGGCTACGACTTTGGCACCAGCTCAAAATCGTTGGACGTTTACATCGGTTATCTTCGCCGTAAGACCGAAGCTGATGGAGAGTCGCGGTTGGTCCACACTGTTCGTGGTGTGGGCTATGTGGTTCGGTCCAACTGATGAGTCTGCGGCTTCGGTTGGCGCTCTCGTTTGGGGTTGTGGTCGCGCTTGGCATCGGCGTCGCAAGCCTGGCCGCCTACGTTTCGACCGAACGGGCCTTGCAAAGCGAGATTGACGATTTCTTGGACGTGAGAGCCAAAGAGATCAACGAGGGCATTCGCCCGCAGCCTTTGGTCGGAGGACCCGACACCAATCCCCAACGGAGGCGTCGTGGCGGCGATACTCCTACCCCGCAACCGTCGGCGACAGATAACTCCGGCGACGTCAACCGGTTCATCGATATTTTCGCCTTCGACCCTGATGCGGTAATTCAGGCCATCGACGCCAGCGGGCGGGTCCTGGGAAGCCAGGGCGGTTCGCTCCCGGTGGCCAACGGTGACTTGGCGCTCGCCGCGCAACCAGGCGAGAACTGGTTACGTGATGTCGACATCGATGGGGTCGAGTATCGGATTCTCACGAGTCACCTCGACGGGGGTGGGGCGGTTCAGGTTGCCAGGGAGCTGACCGAGATCACGACGGTCTTGTCCACGCTGGGGCGAAGCTTGGCGGGCATTGGTCTGATCCTGTCTCTCGTCGCGGCGATCGTTGGTTGGGTTGTCGCCCGACGAACGACGCAGCCGTTGCGCCGGCTCACCGAGGCCGCCGCCACAATTGCCAGTACCCAAGATCTGGCTACGCCGATTCCGGCTGGTGGTAGCGACGAGGTTGGTCTCTTGGCCGACAGTCTCGACACGATGATCGAAGCTCTTGCCACCAGTCAAGAGCAGCAGCAACGCCTGGTGATGGACGCCAGCCACGAACTGCGAACGCCTCTCACCAGCATTCGCACCAACGTCGAACTGCTCGATCGCATTGGCGCCCTCGAACCAGGGCGGCGCCGCGAGATCACCGACGCGGTTGTCAACGAGATTGAAGAGCTTGCGGCGCTCGTGACCGAGTTGGTCGAACTGGCGACCGATAGCCGTGACGACCTAGCAATGGAGCCCGTTGCGTTGGCGTCGATCGTGGACGAGTGTGTTGAGCGGTTGAATCGAAGGACCAGCCGACCAGTGGAGGTCCGATGCGATGCTTCGCTGGTGCTGGGGTCGGCGCCAATGCTCGAGCGAGCGATCGGCAACTTGTTGGCGAACGCCGACAAATTTGCGCCACCGGGCACGCCAGTTGACGTTTCGGTTTTCGATGGTCGAGTTCGGGTTAGAGATCATGGCCCGGGATTCGTCGAAGCCGACCTTCCCCACGTCTTTCAGCGCTTTTATCGATCGGTGCAAACTCGATCCATGCCGGGCTCCGGCTTGGGCTTGGCAATAGTGGCTCAAGTAGTGCACCGTCATCGCGGCGAAGTCGTCGCGGCCAACGCGGTTGACGGGGGCGCCATCGTCGGATTCGATCTGCCAACCGCCGAACCCGAGGGATAGCCGCCCGGCGCATCCGGATTTTGTCCACCCAACCGACGTTCCCGCTCGATGTCACCCGCACGGTGCGCGCCGACTACCAACGGCTAGCCGTGTTGTTGTCAGGGATCGACGACTGAACGCACAGCCGGCAACAAGACAGCGGCTTCGAGGGCTTCGATCTCGTCGCTATTGGCGATCAACGAAACGTTCAATGCAAGGTCGCCATTTCGCCGATAGGTGACGATGTTTCGTCCAACCGTTTCGTAGACCATTCGTTCCCAATTGCTGTCGAGGCCGTCGACGGTTGTTGGCTTGGAATAGTCACCCTCGACCTCCACGTCCAGATACCAATAAAGTTCGGAGTCGTCGAAGGGGCCGGATCGGATTACGAGAACGGTCGGGTCGTACGAATCCAGGTTTCGCCAGTAGGCACTCTCGGTTTCGTAGTAGTCGACGGGCCACGACGGAACGGTCACATCGATCCACGACTCGCCGGGGCCGGGGTCGGTGTCGAAGTTGTCCGAGATCAACGCCAACTCGGACCCGTCCAGAAAGCGTTCGGCGGTGTTGTTGAGCAACGGCCGCTCGAACTGCTCGGTGCATGAGGTATCAAGAGCCGATTCGGGATCAGTCACGAACTCGGTCATCAACCCGAGGGCGCACGGGCTGTCGCTACTGTCGTGACCACGATCTGGCGAGAAGGCCAGAGTGGCATTGGGCAGCCTCGAGGCGAGGCTTGCGGCCCACCAGGGCGGTGTGATCGGGTCGATCCCTCCCGACATGATGAGAGTCGGGGCTTCCCAGGACACGGCCTTGTTTTCCAAAGCGGAGGCTTGACCGGCCGATGTCCAGCCTTTGCAAATCTTCACAAGGCTCGATCCCAACAGCCCCGGAGGCAACATGACGCGGTCGTAAACCGATGCTGCGCTTTGGCTCAACGCGTACTCGTCGGCGGTAGTGAAAGGCACTTCCTCGTGACATTGCACAGCGAGGTACGCCGCGACATCCCCAATGTCAAAAACCGAGTCCTGGGCCAGCCGGCGAAGCCGATTGGTATGACCATCGAGCAGGTCGATGATGGTGTCGGGGATCATTGCCGCGCCGTCGGCGGTGTACAGCAACCCATGGAAGATGTTGATTAGGTCGTCTCCGCCAATGAGGACATTGATGCTCGAGTAGCGGCCGGTAGCGACCGTAACCTCGATTGGTTCGCGGTCGAGTTGGTCAACAACGCTCACCAATCCGAGTTCGGGATTCGGCAGGGCCGATGCGCACAGAGGATCGTCGAGACAGGCGTCAAACAGCCGATTCAGCGCGGCCTGAAAAGCTTGCGGAACCGCTCCGACCAAGTTGGCCTCGATTGGATAAATCCCATTGAGCAAAACCGACCGCACCGCTTCGGGGTGATCGCGCATCATTGTTTGAGCGAGGCGGGTTCCGTAGCTGTTGGCGAACAGGTTGACTTCGGTTAGGCCCAGCGCCGCGATGAGGTCGACGAGGTCATCAGCATGTACCGCACTATTGACTTCGCTGAGATCGAATTGTTTCTGACCAGCGAACCACTCTCCACACATCAAAATTTCGTTGACGTACGCCGCGGCCAGTTCGTCGTGACTCTTGGTCGAAAAGAAAAAGTCGTTGTCGAGTCGGTAGGCATCGTCGCAGGCGGGTAAGGGGCTGGAGTCGCCCGCGCCGCGTTGGTCGTAAAGAATTACATCGCGCTCGTCAATGAACGGGACCACTACCGAAGCGACGAACTGGTCTACGTCGGCGAGAACCGAGCCCCCCGGGCCGCCGTGCAAGAACACAACCGGGTCGGGTTGAGAGCTGAGGGAGGTCGAGCGGTAACGAATGAACGAGATCTCCACCGCGGCGGCGTCTGACCCCGGCGAGGGCGGGATGGTGATGCGACCGCATTCGCGCCCATAAGGCGACTCGCCGCTGCATGCCTCGGGGCTGACCTCGAGTGGAATCTGACGGGGAGGTCGCCCTTCGGGTGACTGGTCGAGGGCCGCACCGTGCACGGGCGGATCGGGCAACGAATTTGCTCCGAACGCCGGGTCGATGGTCGGATCGTCGTAGCGAGACGCCAACTCTTGAGGGCTGATACTCGAACAGGCCGACGCCAATAGACCAAGCACAGCAACCCAAGCCAACACGGTTTTCCTGCTCATCATTGGCAGTCTACGAGGGGCTTGTCGGGCGGGTCGGTACCATTCCGGCGGTGATTACACGGGACGATCTCCGCAACGTGGCGATGATCGCCCATGTTGACCACGGCAAAACAACACTGGTCGACGCTCTGCTGCGTCAAGCTGGTGCCTTTCGCGAAGGGGCCGAGCTGACCGACCGCGTCATGGATTCCATGGACCTCGAACGCGAGAAGGGCATCACCATTCTCGCCAAGAACACCGCCATTCGGTACCGCGACTACAAGATCAACATTGTCGATACCCCAGGCCACGCCGACTTCGGGGGAGAGGTCGAACGGGCCCTCACCATGGTCGATGGTGTGATCCTTCTTGTCGACGCGTCGGAGGGCCCGCTGCCTCAAACCCGCTTCGTGCTACGCAAGGCTCTCGAACTCGAACTTCCGGTAATTCTTGTGATCAACAAGATCGACCGGCCCGATGCTCGTATTGCCGCGGTTGTCGACGAGGTATACGAGTTGTTCCTCGATCTCGACGCCGACGAGTCGGCCATTGATTTCCCGATCGTCTACACAATTGCTCGCGAGGGTATGGCTACTCTCGATCCCGACCTTCCGGGCACCGACCTCACCGCGCTGTTCGACGTGCTACTCGAGGCGGTGCCGGCACCGGTCCACGATCCAGATCACCCCATGCGGGCGTGGGTCACGAACCTCGATGCGTCGCCGTATGTGGGACGCATCGCTCGTTGTCGCGTTCAGCACGGCACGATTCGCAAGGGTCAGTCGGTTGCTTGGTGCCAGTCAGACGGAACCATCAAGAGTGCCCGAGTCGGCACTCTCACTGTTACCGAAGCTCTCGACCAAGTCGAGGTCGATTCTGCTGGCCCTGGCGAGTTGATCGGTATCTCAGGAATCGAACAGGTAACGATTGGCGACACGCTGGCCGACCCCGAAGATCCGCGACCGTTCCCGGCCATTACGGTCGACGAACCCACACTGTCGATGACGATCGGTGTCAACACGTCGCCGTTGGCGGGGTCCGAAGGCAAGAAACTCACCGCCCGGCTCATCAAGGCTCGTTTGGATGCCGAGTTGGTAGGCAACGTCTCGATCCGGGTACTGACGACCGAACGGCCCGACACGTGGGAAGTTCAGGGGCGAGGCGAGTTGCAATTGGCGATCCTCGTCGAGACCATGCGTCGCGAAAATTTCGAGCTCACCGTTGGCAAACCGGCAGTGCTCACTCAAGAAATCAACGGAACCCTTCACGAGCCGACCGAACGTCTCACCATCGACGTTCCCGAAGAACATGTGGGTTCGGTTACTCAACTGCTTGGCGCCCGCAAAGCCAAAATGGAAGACATGTCCAATCACGGCACCGGTTGGGTTCGCCTCGACTACGTGGTTCCCGCACGCGCCCTTATCGGGTTTCGTACGGAGTTCCTGACCGAGACCAGGGGCACTGGCCTGCTCCATCACATCTTCGAAGGCTGGATGCCGTGGGCGGGCGAGATTCGCACTCGGCTCAACGGCAGCGTTGTGGCCGACCGCACCGGTGACTCCACTGGCTACGCAATCGCGGCGCTGCAAGAGCGCTCGGCGCTCTATGTCGGACCTGGGGCCAAAGTTTACGAAGGCATGGTGGTCGGCGAGAACGCCCGCAACGAAGACATGGACGTCAACATCGTTCGCGAAAAGAAGCAGACCAATATTCGCACCCAATCATCCGACGACACGATTCGCCTCACGCCCCCCAAGACCTTGTCGTTGGAGCAAGCGCTGGAAACGATCGCCGACGACGAGTGCGTCGAGGTGACACCCTCGTCGGTTCGGGTTCGTAAGACGATCCTCGACGCCGGCGAACGCGCCCGAGCACTCAAGCGAACTAAGAACCCTCGAGATTGACCGGCAGAGATTTTAGCGAGTTGTTCAAATTGCTGCGCTGCCAGGTTGCTGGGCCGGCCTGAAGCAGTTGCGGCCACCGGCTGAGGGTTTCTTCGAAGAAGACTCGCCCTTCGAGGCGGGCGAGGTGCACTCCTAGGCAGAAGTGGGTTGCGATCCCGAACGATAGGTGAGGATTCGGGTCTCGCCGGATGTCGAAGCGATTCGGGTCCGCAAACACCTCTTCGTCGCGGTTCGCCGAGGTGTAAACCATCGCAACCTTGTCGCCCTTTGCGATGTTGGCATCGCCCAGTTTGGTGTTGCGAGTAGCGGTGCGGCGGAAGTAATGAAGGGGGTTGGCGTACCGCAAGATCTCCTCGACAGCACCCTGTATCAGCCGGTGATCGTTGCGTACGAGTTCGAGTTGATCAGGGTGTTGGAGCAGGCAGTACATGCCGCTCGACAACATGGTTCTTGTGGTGTCGTTGCCCGCGGTCACCAGTTGAACAAAGAACCTGGCAAAGTCGATGTCGGTCATCTGGTGGCCATCGAATGTTTCCGACAGCAACAAGTCGGTCAGATCGCCTCGCGGCGGTTGATCGCGGCGGACTGCGGCAAACGCCATCGCGTACATGGCCATTTCGACGCTGGCCGATCCGCGTTCGTTGCCGTCGCCGATATCGGGATCCTGGCCTCCGCTGTTGCGTTCGGCCATGGCGTGGATCTTTGGCCAGTCCGACGCCGGCAGTCCCAAGAGTTCGCCCACTATCTGGCTGGGTAGTCGCGCGCACACATCGTGAACGAACTCGATTTCGGGTCCGATCGTGTCGGCATCGTCGAGAGTTCGGCGGGTGATCGTGCGTATTCGCGGCTCTAGTCCGGCAATTACTCGAGCCCGGAATCGTGCGGCGACTGGCTTGCGATAGCTGGTGTGTCTCGGTGGGTCCATTGCCAGCAACATGTCTCGCATGTTTTCCAAAGCGACCGGGTCGAGGTCTTCCAAAACGACCCCTCCTTCGGATGCACTGAACAGGTCAGGGTTCTTGGCGACCATGACCACATCGCGGTGCCGTAGCACAGCCCAGTATCCAGATCCGTCCTCTAATTCGACCCAGCTGACAGGGGCCTCTAGACGAAGTCGAGCGAGGGTGGTGTGAAGCTTGCGAACCGTTCAGCCCAATCCTCGGAGATCAACCACGAACACCAGTGTCTCGTTGGGGCCGATCACGCCGCCGGCGCCTTGTTGTCCGTAGCCGAGCTCGGGAGGAATCGTGAGCCGTCGGCGACCACCGACTGCCATTCCCTGCACCCCTTGGTCCCAGCCACCGATTACCTCGCCACGGCCCAGCCCGAACGAAAAAGTATCGTTTCGGTTCCAGGAGGCATCAAATTCGAGGCCGGTAGACCACGAAACGCCGACGTAGTCGACAGTAACCTGCATCCCCGCCTTGGCCTCGGCCCCGTCGCCGACCACGATGTCCTCAATCGTGAGTTCGGTGGGTGCGGCGTTGTCGGGGATAGTGACGGTTGGTTTCGCGTCGGTGCTCATGGCCCTGCAAGCTAGTCGGCGACCACCGTAGAGACGCGTAGGTGGACGGTAGGAATCCATACCGGTCCGAGCGGCGAGCTGATGGCCCGCATCCACTGTCCGTTGCGGCGTCTCAGTGGCCCGCCTTCGAGCCCGGCCGCATTGCTGCGGAATCGGAAGACGCGGTCGCCGATTTCTGCTCCGGGAGGCACTCCTACGATGTCGTAGATCCGGCGTCGCCGAGTGATTAAGCCCGGGCCGACCAGCAACGCGAACTGCCATGCCAAACCGCCGGCGACCGCTGTTGTTGGTACCTCCAGATCGAGCAGGACCTGAAACGTTTGGCGCACCGAGGTAACAACGGCGCTCTGACGGAGGCTTCCCTCTACTTTGCTGACCAGAGCGGGCGCCGGGCGGGCTGCAGCATTAGGCGTTCGGGACGCGACGGCCGCCACCAGTTGGCCGGGGTTGTCAAGGTCGACCATCAGTGGTGCGGCGCCGGTGTCGCTGGCGCCGATCACGTAGGGGTTGATCGGGTCGCCGTCGGAATCGACCGCGAGGATCGCCGCGTCGCTGGTATCGATGACATCGATCGACACCGCGAAACTGGACCGTCGACTTGGGCTGCCATCGTCGATTGCGGTTATGCGAATGGTTACCGGCTCTGGGGCCTGGTCGGCCGGGACTTCCCACCGAAGCACGCCGTCGCTGATGGTTGCCGACGTCGAGGACTGGGTTCGCCATTCGTGGGAGTTGGCCGGTTCGTCCTCATCGACGGCGGTGAACGTCAACTCCAGGGTCTTGCCGGGAAATGCGGTTCCCGTCGCCGGTCCTTCGATTGCGGGGGGTGAATTGGTCTCAGCGACGAGGAGGCGGGCGTCGATGCGCTGGGTGCTCTGATCGGCCCGTCGAGCCAAGATCGCGATGACGACGGTTGACCCGCCGGTGCTTTCGGGAGGTGTCCATTGCAGGATTCCTCCCGGAGAGATCGTGGCTCCGGCGGGCGGGCTCACGAGGGAGTAGCTCGCGGCATCGGTCTGGGCCACGTTCAACAAGACTGGTACGTGTTCCTCGCCGACGCCGTAGTAGACGAGAACGTCTCCCTCGAGCGCGACATTGTCGGGCAAGGTGCTGGTTGTGGTGGTCGACGTCGGCGCGGGGCGACTGGTTGTGGGAGCGAACGTAGGTGGCGTGACGGTGGCGGGCGTCGTGGTTGGCGGGGCTGTTGTCGGTATCGAGGTTGTTGGCGCTGGTGTGGTCGTCGAAGGAGCGACGGTCGGGTAGGTCACCGGAATAGACGTCGTTGTAGTTGACGGCCCGGTCGACGGATATGTGGACGGTGGCGGCGTCGGGTTTCGGGCCGCGGCAGGCGAACCACCGACAGCAACAAGTCCCACAAGCAACGCCGTGGCCACGAGACCTGATCGTTGGATCATGACCGAATCGAGCCGACCGCAACCGCTTCAGATGCGAGGCTTTCGGCCAACGGAAACACCACTTCGAATCCGCCGCGATCGTCCTCGCCCAGCTGGGTAATGACCACGCCAAGGTCGGCGGCGAAGGAACGGGCCGACGCCAAATGGCGACCAAAAGCGGTGTCGACTGGCGAATTGAACGGTCGAGGATCGCTAATTTCGTTGGCTCGATCGATTACATCGCAGGTCGAAACTGTCACTTTGGCCAGTCCGTCCCGGCTGCTGATCTGGATCATCGGATCGCGGTTGTCAGCAATCGTCGCCAAGAGCGCGGCGACCATCGTGGCGAGCTGCTCGTCATCGGCAACAACGAGGGCCGACTCGCCGTGCACTGGGATCATCTCGAAGTGCTCGACTCGGTTAACCGCACTTGCGGCGGCCATTCGAAGATCGGTCGCTCGGCGCCGACGAAGGGCGCCGTCGGCTCCAACCCCAACCAATGCTGCGGTCTCGGCCAGCCGTTGGTCGGCAACTGCCGGTGCGACGTTGTGGGTGATGGTCGTTCGCAGTTCGCTCACAGATTGGGCGACCGCTCGAAGTTGGTTGTCGCGGCGTAGAGCGTCACGGTTCGCGGCAAGTGCGAGGGCTTGGCTCTCTATGTCGGGGCGGGTGAGCCCGCGGTATACGGCTATGGACAGAGTCGGGACAACGAACAGCAGAGCCAGGCCCGCGAGAGTGCTGAACCGGTTCAGGCGGTTCTCTGACGACTCCAATATCGAGGTCAGCGTGCTGCGAGAGAGAACCTGGGCGTCGAGTAGGTCCTGGAAGGAATTTTCGACGCCGGCCACCTGGTCCGGAGCTGGTCGGGTGCCGGTCGAAATGGCGTCAGTCAAGGTGGTCACCGCCGTTGTGAACGCTTGTGACTCGACCGGTGTGCGGGTGTCCAGCCTCAGGATCTCTACGGCGGCATCGATCTCGTCCAGCGATGGGGGAGTGGTTCCGTCGTTGACCGCGACCGCCGCCAGGATGGTCATCGTGCGGGCAACCGTCGCGGCCCGGATAGCTTCGTCGGTTCGACTCAAGGCGTTGGCGTCCCGCGATATCGCTCGGGCCGAGCTGACCACCGAATTTGTCGCCGCGACCATCAAGACGAGAATGATGGCGGCCATTAACGCGATGACAAGCGACCGCAATTTGCGATCTCCGTTCAGTGCTCCGAGTCGTCGTGACCAGTCCCCTGGTTGTCGATCCACCAATTGCATGCTGTGGTTATCGGCGGAGCGGATGCTCTACCCGTGGGCCACTTGCATCTAATCAAAAGTGACCAGAGTCCCACCCACAAGGTCCCTTCTTGTTGTGTAGTTCGTCCCGAACCTATGCAGACCGATTGGTTGTGAGTCGATAGGCCACTCAATGCAGTCGCTGACACATGAGGATCGACCGACCGCCGGTAGAGCCGCGTTTGCGCGGTCGCTGTCGGCTGGCCGAGCCGTTACCTCTCTCGTGGCTGTCCTAGCCACACTGTCGGCACCGGTATGGCGTGAGCCGCTGGCTATCGACATCGTTGTTCTGGTGCTGGCGTCGGCCGGGGCAATCCTCGCGCGCGAAATCGTGCGTTGGGCCAAGCGGGTTGCTGATCGACCCGATCCGTCAATGATCATTGCCGACGCCGCGATGGCCGTGGCGCTACTAGCGGTCGTGGGCGATTCGGCCGGACCAGTCGGATGGATCGCCATGGTGCTCCCCGTTATGGAAGCGCTGGTCTGGAGTGGGGTGATCGCCGCGGGCCTTACTTGGGTCTCCGTCGGCGGTCTCTACGTGGTGCTGCGAACAATGGGCGGCGCCGAAACCGATGTTGTCTTGTTGGACTTGCTGGGTCATGTCGGTGGATCGCTGCTTATCGCGGTGCCGGCGTGGGCCGCCGGGACCGTTATTGCCCGTGAACTAAATTCTGCGGATCACACCCGTAATCGAGCCGAGGGGCGCGCTCGACAGATCGAGGCGCTGGCCAACGTCGGTCACCGACTTGCGAGCGCAACCACCCAAGACGAGGTGCTCGACCTGCTGGCGGAGTCCGGAACCGAACTCGGATTTGTCGCCGCCGATGTCGTCAGACGAGATGAGTCAGGGGTGTGTCACGTCGAGCGCCTTGCCGGGCGGTTCGAGGAGGGTCCACCTCGGGTCGAGTGGCTGATCGAAGAAGCGCGTGACCGTGGCGTGGCCTCGACCAATCGAAACCGTGACGTCCAGGCCCTTCATCGTTGCGGACTTCGGTCGGGGGTCGCGGCGCGGGTCACCGACAAAACCAGCTCAATTATTGTCCGCCTCTGGCGCATCGAGGATGCCCGCGACGGAGTCGACGACCGAGAACTAGCCCGGACCCTCGCCAACCAGGCCGCCGTTGCTTGGCATCACGCAGCAGTGCGTGACGAACTCGAAGGACGCGCTCGGACCTTGGCTCACGACGCATCCCACGATGCTCTTACCGGCCTGGCCAACCGCAATGGGCTTATGTCGTATCTGGACACTGTCGGTTACGAGATGCGTGGTCAGTTGGCCCTGTTGTACATCGACCTCGACGGGTTCAAAGCAGTGAACGACACCCTCGGCCACGACGTAGGAGACGAAGTGCTCCGGGTTGTCGCTCACCGAGTCGGCTCCACAGTTGGGAGTGGCTTCGTAGCGAGGCTCGGCGGCGACGAGTTCGTTGTTGCCTTGGGCGTGGACTCAATCGATATGGCGGCCGGAATTGGCGACCGCATTGTGGCTAGCCTCGAGCACTCTTTCGAGACCGCGCCCGGGGCGATCATTAGTTGCTCGGTCGGTGTAAGTCTTGTGGCCAAGGACGCTGATGTGCATTCGATGATGCGTTCAGCCGATCAAGCAATGTATGCGGCGAAACGGGCCGGAGGTGGGCGTGTCGCCGCTGCTCGGCCGACAGATAGTGTGAACCCCGCCACCTAGGGGCGGAAATGACCGGTCAACGGGGTACCTTCGAAGGTCGGTCACACCGAGTGACAACAGTTCTGAGGAGGAGACGACTATGGCTACAGGTCGATCTAGCTTCGCTAAGCGCCAGCGAGATATGGCGAAAAAGGCAAAGGCCGCGGCCAAGCGCGAGCGAAAGCTCGATAAGGACGGTTTCGAAATCGACGACGCCGAAGACGCGGTCGAAGACACCGGTCCAAAAGTCTCGAACGAAGAAATCATGCAGCGAGTTGCCGACCTTCACGCTCGTTACGACGACGGGCAAATGGATCTCGACACCTTCGACGAGGAGAGAGCCAACCTGATGTCGATGATGGTGATCGACTGATCGACCCCGGGGTCGCTGCGGCTAGCGGATTGTCTCCAGCGAGCCACCGTCGAACAAAGGTTCTATTTGTTGTTCGGCACGATCTTGGGCCAGTTCGGCGGGATTAGGCGATGTTTCGTCGTAACTCGCCGCTGCTTCGAGGGTGCCCCGCAGCAATCGGGCGTCGCTCGACGTGTTGAGAAATACCCGGTTGTCGCTCAATACGAAGTTGACGGCTCGTTGTAGCGCGGCTGGGTCTTCGATGGGTTCGTACCACGAGAAGTGAGGGTCGTCCGGGCGAGCCCATCGGCGACGAGCAATCGACTTGATTGTCTGCACCGCTACACCATGGTTGGCGCACAAGGTGTGCAACATTTCTACGTCGGCGGCGTAATCGGTGATTTCGGCCAGGCTGTGATTCCACGGCAACAGCACTGAGGCAAACGGGGCCTCGGCGAGGCTTCGAAGATGCATTCGGGCGATCCGCAAGCCGTGGCCGGTTACGCCAACGTGGCGGCAAAGACCTTCGTCACGAGCCTTGAACAGCGCCTCGACCGCACCACCCGGCGAAAATGACGTTCGCCATTCGTCTTCCTCGACAAGATTGTGTAGCTGAATCAGGTCGACATGACTAACCCCGAGTCGCTCAAGGGACCGTTCGAGCTCTTCACGAGCGGCGTGACCGGTGCGACCCCCGGTTTTGGAAGCCAGAAATACGCCGCGCCGGTGATCTTGGAGAAAGTCGTGGAGCCGGAGTTCGCTATCGCCGTACGACGCGGCCGTGTCGATGTGGTTGACCCCGAATTCGAGCATCGTAGAGAGAGTTTGATCGGCCCTTTCGGGTCTCATGACCGCCAACGCAGCAGCGCCAAAGATCACTCGGCTGCTGGTGTGGCCGGTTGAGCCGAACGCCATGGCGGGGACAGTAGGGGTACTCATCTTGCTCCCAATAGTTCTCGGACCCGTGCTCGGAGCTCGGGGATGCCGGTACCGCGGTCGGCGCTGACCCACAGGATTTCGCTCCGGGCGATACCGAGTTTTTCGAGCACCTCATTGCGTCGCTTCTTGCTTTTTGACGGGCGGACCTTGTCGGCTTTGGTGGCCACATAGGTGATCGGCCGACCAAGCGAGGTCAGCCACTCGACCGTTTGGAGGTCGAGCGCGGTGGGTCCGACCGCGCCGTCGATGAGCAACAAGATGGAGACCAGGTTCTCGCGCTCTTCGATGTAAGCACTGAGCATCGTTGCCCACTTGCGTTGCTCGGCTTTTGGGACCTTGGCAAAGCCGTAACCGGGTAAGTCCATGATCCACCGACCCGAGTTCTCGGGCGAGAGCTCGAACGCATTCATGAGTTGAGTTGCGCCCGGCGTCTTCGATGTCTTGGCCAAACCCTTGTGCTGGGCGAGCGCGTTGAGCAGCGACGACTTGCCGACGTTGCTGCGACCAACGACGGCGACCTCCGCGTTGACATGCGGAATGGCATCGATATCGACGTAGGAACGCACGAAGGAGAGTTGAAGGGGCCCAGCCATCCGTTGAATTTAGGCCGGTCGCCGCGCCGCGCCCTACCATCTCGTCATGAGCGCACTAAAAGGCCGCACCATCTTGATTACCGGCGGCAACGGTGGCATTGGTTTGGGCATGGCCAGATCGGTCGCGGCAGCGGGCGCCAACGTGGTCATTTGGGGGCGAAACACCGAGAAGCTGAAGGTCGCGGCGGGCCAACTTCAGGACTTCGATGTTGCGGTGAATGCTGTTGAAGTCGACGTGAGCGACGAGGCGGCGGTGATGCGCGGGTTCTCGCAGTCGCTGGAGGCGGCCGGCGGTCGAATCGACACTGTCATTGCCAATGCTGGGGTCGGTGGGGACGGCAGTCGATTTCCCGAGGTCACCCTCGAAGAGTGGCGTCGGGTCATGACCACCAACCTCGACGCGGTGTTCTTGGTTTTTCGGGCCGCAGCGTTGCACATGATCGAACACGGCCAAGGCGGTGCCCTCGTTGCGGTCTCATCGACGTCGGCCATTCATGGCGCGGCCGGTAACGAGGCCTACGGAACCAGCAAAACCGCCTTGCTCGGCTTCGTGAGGGCCCTCGCCGTGAACTTGGCTCGTCACAAAATTCGGGTCAACGCGCTGCTTCCTGGCTGGACCAAAACCGACTTGGCGCAGTTTGCCTACGCCAACGAAAAGTTCCGCGACAACACCATCAAGCGCACCCCGGTGCGTCGGTGGGCCGAACCCGACGAGATGGGTCCCGCGGCGGTGTTTCTGGCCGATCCGTCCAACAGCTTTCACACCGGCGACTCGATTGTTGTCGATGGCGGCTACACCATCTATTGAGTATCAGGTATTGCCCGAGCGCAGCTAAGCGTCGAGGTCGTCAAGGAGCGCGTCGAGCCGGGCAGTCTGGTGAGCCAACGCCTCTTCGAGAGCGCTAACTCTGGTCTCCAGGTCGGAAGCGGGCGATGATGGTGTTGACGGCGGCGCCTCGACAGGGCGGGCCATGACCGGCGCCTGTTGTTCGCCCGTCCAGATCTCGACAATTCTCGGCTCGCGTTCGCCGGGCTGACGGTCGAGTCGGGCCGCTAACGGTTCGTCGCGGTTGACCAGCCGGTCAATCGCCGCCTCGACCTCCTCGGTGTCGCCTCCCGGGCCGTCTGAGTAACGCTCGGTGCGGGTCGTGATCTCGTTCAGCGTCTGCGGGCCCCGCAGCAACAAGACGGCGAGCACGGCGGCCGTAGGGCCATCGAGTCCGAGCGTTTCGTCCACAACGTGACGATGTTTGGAAACCCGATGACCAGCGCCGCTGAGGGTCCGGGCCAAGTGACGTGCTCGAAGTTCGAGCACTATGGCGTCGACCTCGCGTTCTGAGTAGTCGACCACGGGCTCGCGGTTGGTCGACTGGTTGCACGCGGCCACCAACGCGTTGGTGCTCAGAGGGTAGTTGTCCGGAGTAGTGCCAGCTTTTTCGATAAGGGCTCCTACGACGCGAGCTTCTTGCGGGCTGAGTTGGTCTGCGAGGTCCACGTTCACGATCGTAGGCGCTCGAATGCATCGGGTGGCGCCGTAATCGGCGTCGGTCGGGGCAACATGTGGTGATGTCTCGCCGCTCGATATACGTCCTGACTGCACTGGTTGTCGCCGCTGCGGCCATCACCATCGCGCGAGCCGAGAGCTCATCAGAGTCCGGACTGGACCGGTCCTCATCGACGACGAGCACCACCCTGGCCACTACAACAACGACGACCACCCTGACCACTACAACAACGACAACGACGACAACGACGACTACAACAGTGCCGCCGGGTGACGTGGTGATCGAGTCGCTGCTGGCCGAAATGACCCCGCAACAAAAGGCAGCCCAGCTCGTGGTGTTCGGTGGTTCTGGCACCGGCCTCGGCCGTACCGTCGCTGACGCCGCTGGTACCGAGTGTGTTGGCGGCCTGTTTGTTTCGAGCACGTCAGGAAATTGGGCACCGGCCGACGATCTCAACGCCGCGAGGGCCGCCATCGCCACCATCAAAGAGCTAGGTGTTGATTGTCCTGTCCGATCGCTGGTGGCGACCGACGCCGAAGCGGGGCGAGCGGTACTGAAGGTGCCAGTGCGGCCGTTGCCTTCTCCGGCCGAACTCGCGGCCAACCACGAGATCGACCCGGCCACCACCAGCGAGGGGCTAGCGCCCGCCGCCTACGATTTCGCCCAGCAACTGGCCGACGCCGGGGTAGATGTCAATCTCGGAGTGATTGCCGATGTTGATGCCGGCAACGACTTCTACATGGCTCGTCAGGGACGAACCTTTGGATCGGACCCACTTGCGGTGGCAGCCATCACCTCAGCAATTGTCGAAGGCCACTGTCGAGCCGGCGTAGCGGCGACCCTCAAACACTTCCCCAATCAGGGCTCGACCGCCGACGATCCTCACCGGGCCGACTCCGTGTCGGTCAACGATCAGCTCGCATGGTTCGACCTGGGACGAGTTCCCTACGTCGATACGGCGGCGCCGTTGGTGATGACTGGGCACATCCGCTACGAAGGAGTCGATGATGGTCTCCCGGCGACGGTGTCGCGGGTCATAACCACCGGCTGGCTCCGCAACGGCCTCGGCTACGACGGGGTCGTAATCACCGATGATCTTTTTGCCATGCACGGCCTCTCCGACGATCTGACGATAGTCGACCGAGGCGCCGCGGCAATTTCGGCCGGAGCAGATCTGGCCCTGTTTGTCGATGCGAGCCGAGCGGCCGAGATCATCGATCACATTGTCGAGCGAGCGGCCGCCGATCCCCAATTTGCCGTCCTTGTCGACGCCAGCGTCGATCGGGTGCTTCGCCTCAAAGGGGCGCTCGGGCTGATCCGAGACGCCCCCTCGGACTGGTTCAGCCTGTGTGGCTCAGGCGTTGTCGCCGAGTGATTCCAGACGCTGTGCCAGCCAGGCTCGTTCCGCTTCGTTGCTGACCAAATCGAGAGCTCGCCGGTAGGCCCGCTGCGCTTTGTCACGGTGCTCGGATCCATCGACCTTGCGGTGCAGTTCGGCTCGTGCGCTATGGAAGTAGTGGTATTGGTCCAACGCCTCGGCGAGGCGAGGTTGGTTCAACCGTGCCAGTCCTGCTTCGGGGCCAGCGGCCATCGCGACGGCGACGGCCCAGTTGAGTTCGACAACCGCGGTACGGCGATGAGCATGGAGCGCCCGATACAAAGCGACGATCTCGGGCCAGTCGGTGGCCTCCGAAGATGGGGCTTCGGCGTGCACCGCGTTGATCGATGCTTCGATCTGATACGGACCGGGGCGGCCGAGCCTCAGCGCCCGTTCGATGGTTGTGGTCGCCTCGCTGATCGCCGCGTGGTTCCAAGCAGTGCGATCTTGAGCATCGAGCAGCACGATCGAACCATCGACGTGTTGTCGGGCATCGCGACGAGAATCAACCAACAAGAACAAGGCCAGAAGGCCCTGAGTCTCGGCGTCGTCAGCCATGAGCGTCGACAGCACGCGAGCGAGACGGATGGCTTCGGCGGCCAGGTCGAGTCGGTGAACGTGTTGACCCGAGGAGGCGTAGGCCCCTTCGTTGAAGATGAGATAGAGGACGTGATGCACGACTCGTATTCGGTCGAGAAGCTCGTGATCGTCGGGGATCCGGAACGGGATCGTTGCCCCAGCGATTTTGCGTTTCGCTCGTACTATCCGCTGGGCGACCGCGGTCTCGGTTGTGAGCATGGCCCGCCCGATCTCGGCCGTTGTAAGTCCGCCCAGGCTGCGCAGAGTGAGAGCGACCTGAGCTTCGACGCTGAGGGCCGGGTGACAGCAGCCGAAGAAGAGCCTGAGTTGCTCGTCGCCGATAGCAGTCGCGGTGTAGATCTCGTCGGGCCGGTCTCGGCTTGCTTTTGTGGCCTCGAGCCGAGCGAGCAGGTCGGACTTGTCGCGGCCCGTGCGTTCGCGCCGTATTCGGTCTACGGCGCGACGCCGGGCCACGGTGGTGATCCACGCGCCAGGACGATCAGGGATGCCATCGTCGAGCCAGCGCTGCAAAGCAATCTCGGCTGCTTCCTGAGCGGCGTCTTCGGCGGCTTGCAAATCGCCCAGGTCGCGGTGTAGCACCGCCATGAGGCGGGGCCACTCGTCACGAACAACTCGGGTAATCGCGTCGTGAACCGATGTCACCACTTACCTACGGGTGTTCAGCCGAAATCGGGCACCGGACGAACCTCGACCGTGCCGGTTGCCGCGTGGGGAATCTGGGCCGCCCAAGAAATGGCTTCGTCGAGGTCGGCGCACTCGAGGATGTAGAAACCGCCAAGATGCTCTTTGGTTTCGGCGAACGGTCCGTCGGTTGTGAGGGTTTCGCCGTTGCGAACCTGCACCGACGTTGCGGTGCTGGTTGGCTGCAACGGTTCGCCGGCCACGAACGCTCCGGCGGCCTCGACCGCGGCGCCGAAGGCCATGTAGCCGCTCATGATTTCGCCGAAGGCCGGGTCGGTTGGGTCGGGGTTGATCTCGCCATCATTTTCGTTGGAGTAGATCAGGCATGCGTACTTCATTGGTGCTCCAGTGTTCTTGGTGGTTGTTTGTGACCTCGACGAACAGCACCGACGGTTTTCGACACCGCGGCAAATATTTGTGAACTATTCGACGGGCGCGGCATTGACGACGCGGGATACTTCGAGTGAGCGGACCATGACCGCACCGTAGCCTCAGTCCCAGAGCGCCGCGAGCGCGACGTCGACCTCGTCGCCAACACCTACTGACACGAGGGGATTGGTGGCCTCGTGGCCAAGACCCGACATTGTCGGCTCATCGAACAGTTCTCGAACCGGTTCGATGAAACGGCTCAGCTGCGCGTAAACGTGGCGGTCGTCGTTGGCGTATCGGTTGACGTGAAACCGAAGGGGAAAATTGACCGTGAGTTCGTCCTTGGCTCGGGTGAGGGCCACGTACATGAGGCGCAGTTCCTCGGCCAGGCCGGAGTCGTCGCCCAATGCCATCTCTGACGGCATGTTGCCGTCGGCGGCGTGCAGCAGATGAACGCCGCGCCATTCGAGGCCTTTGGCCGAGTGGATCGTGGACAAAGTTAGCCAGTCGTCGTCGAGGTGAGGGGGGCCGGCCTGATCGCTGGTTTTGCTGGGAGGGTCGAGGGTCAGTTCGGTGAGAAACCGGCTGCGGCTGGCGTAGGCCGAGGCCGAGGCTGCTAGCTGGTCGATGTCGGCCAGTCGGGCGGCGGCGTTGTCGTAGCGGGACGGAAACACCAAGGCACAAAACTGTTTGAGCCGGTCGACCTGCTCGGCTGGCGGTGAGCTCGGGCTGAGACAAAGTGTGAACGCTTCTCGCAGATCCGAAGCTTGGGTGTCGGCGGCGTTGGGAACCTGCCCAGCCCCATCGACGAAGCGGGCCAGCGCGTCGCTTGACTCGTTGCCGACACCGAGCTCGTCGCAGAGTCGGCGGACGGTCGCGGGGCCGACTCCTTCGAGCGTGGCGAGCACCCGGTGCCAAGCGAGCTGATCGGCCGGGTTATCGAGGATCCGTAGAAGCGATAGGAGGTCTTTGACATGACCGGATTCGAGGTACTTGAGCCCGCCGTACTTGACGTAGGGAATGTCGCGGCGAGTTAGTTCGAGTTCGAGTCCGTCGGCGTGGTAGCCAGCGCGGAACAAAACGGCCTGATCTCGTAGATCCAGGCCTCGTTCGCGGGCGTTGAGGATGGCTTCGCACACCGACTGGCTCTGGGCTCCTTCGTCGTGGTGGGTGCGCAACGTGGGAGAGATGCCGGACTGTCGGTCGGACCAAAGTTGTTTCGCAAAATGATCAGACGATTGGCTGAGTACCGCGTTGGCCACCGCAAGAATTGGCTGAGTCGAGCGGTAGTTCTGTTCGAGGGTGACGGTGCGAGCGCCGGGGAAGTGTTCGGCGAAATTCCACATGTTTTCGACAGTTGCGGCCCTGAAACCATAGATCGCTTGGGCGTCGTCACCGACCGCACAAAGATCGGTATCGCCTCGACACATCCCGGCGATGATGTCGGCCTGGATCGGGTTGGTGTCTTGGTATTCGTCGATCAAGATGTGATCAAAAAGATCGCGCATTGCACCACCAACCGAACTGGCAGTGAGTCCACGCCAGTACAACAACATGTCGTCGTAGTCGAGCACGTTGTTGCTGCGCTTTTTGGCGGTGTAGGCGGTGAAGATTGTGCGGAGGTCGTCGATGTGGTCGGCGCACCACGGATAATCGGTTTCGAGAACGTCGGCGAGTTTGGCTTGGCTGCTGACCATGCGCGAATAGATCCCGACCACGGTTTCCTTGCGAGGGAAACGTTTGCCGCGCTCACCAAAGCCTTCTTCGGTGCGCACCATGCCCATGAGGTCGGTGGCATCGCCTTGATCGAGCACTGTGAACCCCGCCGAAAGCCCCGCGCTTTGGCCAAAGTTGCGAAGGATCCGGTTGGCGGTGGAATGAAATGTGCCTCCCCACACCCGCGCCGCCGAACGGTCCGAGCCCGCGGCCGCGACCCGATGCAGCATTTCGGTGGCGGCGCGGCGGGTGAAGGTCAGCAATAACACCCGGTTGGGATCGGCGCCGTCCTCGAGGATCCGGGCGACTCGAGCGGCGAGCGTCTTGGTCTTGCCGGTACCGGCCCCCGCGACGATCAGAAGCGGTGATCCGGTGTGGTCGACAGCGGCCTGCTGTTGCGGGTTGAGAAGATCGAACATGCGTTCGATCGTAGTCGAGTCGGTGATGCCCTAGTGCGCACAGTCACTGATTGTGAGAGTGAGCAGCACCGTTGTGGTGTTGCCTCGGTCATCAGTGACCTGGATGGTGATCTCGGCCGGATTGATTGTCGGAAGCTTGAGCCATGGTCCGATGGTTGCGGACCACATGGTCGGGTCTTTGGCCAGCGGCGTCAGTGGAGTGATCGACTGATTCCAACCGACTTCGGCGCTCTTGATGGGGCTCTCGTCGCTGATGAATACCGAGACCGTCGCCTGGGTCGCTTGCTCGTTGCCGATGCAGTTTGGAGATCCCAGGAATATTTGTCCCGGGCTGACCGTAGCTTCGACGATCGGGGGTGTTTCGACCGTGGCGGCGAGCGCCACGTCCATTGCTGCTCCCGCATTGGACGACAGAGTGAGCGTGTCGACGTAGCGGCCTTCTGGTAGTCGTACTCCGCTAGCAGGGTCGGTTCGGGCAAACGAAATGCCGATGTTGGCAGTGGCGCCCGGGGCGAGCGGGCTATCAGCGCGATTGACGACGATCGTGAATGACGAGCCCGGGGGCACCGCGAATGACCAGGTGAGGGGTTGATCGCCGTCGTTGGTGATAGCGAGCGTGGTTTTGGTGACGAGGGCGCCGAGATCGATGCTTGGAGCGCTCAAAGTCAACAAAGGACCTATTGGCGGGGCAGTGGTTGGCGGCGCAGTAGTCGGCGGCGCAGTGGTTGTCGGGGCCGTGGTTGGTGGGGCAGCGGTTGTGGGCGCCGCGGTTGTAGGAGCCGGGCCAAGTACCACTGTCGTGGTTGCCGGTGGTGCGGTGGTTGCTGGTGGCGCGGTGGTCGCTGGGGCCGTGGTCGTTGGCGCCGCCGTCGTGGTGGTCGGCGCGTCGGTGACCGGCGGGGCCGCTGTTGTTGTCGGAGCGGCGGTGCTCGGCGGGTTGACTTGGACTTCGCCGGCCACCTCGGCCTGCGTTTCGGGGGTCTCTACGAATGCGACTGGCCACGCAAGAGCCGCGACCGTAGTGACAGTGGTGACGATCACCGAGATCACCGTGAGTACCGAGCTCGACACCAGCGTAGAACCAATGGTCGATCCCACCGACGAGCCGCCCGATACGAGGGCTGCGGCCCGTAGCCCGATTGGGGCGGGGTGTGCTGGCATCGCGGCAGCAATCGATTCCCAGCCGATAACCACCTTTCGAGTTTTGCTGCAGGTGTCGCAGCTTTCGATGTGGCGGGTAACGCTCGAACGGATCGCCAAAGAGTACGAACCATCCCACGATCCGAGGAGCTGGTTGAGGTCGGCACAGTCCTTTCGGCCTCGGCGGGCGACCAGCAGGGACCCAACCGCGGTCCCGAGGCGTTCCTTGAGCCGTTTGACCATTACGTATACGTGGGCTGGTTCCACGTTCATGGCCAGCGCAAGGTCGGCGCCGTCGAGTCCTTCGCGAAGGTGCAGTTCGAGCAGCTCTTGGTCTCGGGGTTGAAGGCTGGCGGCGGCATTCCAAAGGAGCAACCCAGATTCTTCGGCTTCGAGGTCGCGTCCGGGAGCTCGCTGGGTGGCGGTCATTTCAGCGGTCGTCTCGGTGTCGAGTGACGCGGCCGCGCGGCGGGTTCGGTCTCGTCCGACATCGATGATTGTTGTGCGGGCGATAGCGAATAGCCAGGGGCGGAATTTGGTTGGGTCGTCGAGGGTGTCGAGACGTCGGTGAGCGGAGATGAACGTGGCCTGCAGAGCGTCGGCTGCGTCGGCAGGATCGCGTAGCCGCGACATCGCAAACGTATGTATACGGTCGGAGTAGCGGTCGTAGAGATCTCCGAACGCGGTCTCGTCGTTGGCGAGAGTGGCGGCTACGAGTGACTCGTCGTTTCGAGTTTTCACCGCGCTCCCTCCCAAGATCGCTAGCGGTTCCAATCGCCCCCGCGCCGCTAATAGTGGGCCATGTTGGCACTACTGAGCAATCGCGACGCGGTTGTGGGGCTTGGGCTAGCCGGCAACCACATACCAAACCAATGCGGCGATCATCGTGCACAAGAGCGCGGTGAGCAGCCCGAGCAGTCGCCGCTGGGCGGGTGTTGCGGTGGCGTTTCGAAGGGGAATGAACACTGAGAAGTTGCTGAGCGGCAGGGTCATTTTGTGAAGCAGTTGGTGGTGCGAGCGTCGAGTTGGTTGGAGAGGCTGTCACTGAAGTCACCGGTCTTTTCGAAGTGGCTTACGTCGCGGGGCGACAAGTCGAGGGTTCGAACGCCGTCGACGATGCACGTGGTCAAGTCCGCCGCGAGTCCTTCGTCGAGCAACTGGCCTTCGAGGCCGCTGTAGAACGAACTTGGTACTTCGGGGTTGGTGCCGCCGCACGCGGCGAGTGGGAGAGAACTCAGCACGAGTGCGGCGGCGAATTTGGCGTTGAACGTTGGTTTGGCGTCGAACATTGGGGGTCCTCACGATCTCGCCCGAGGCGAAAGGCGGCGAATGGGGGATTCGTTGGTTAGGGGGTGCCAGACGGACAGATCTGGGTGGTCGACGTGGAGCCGATGGCGATCATGTCGATCGCCGCGCTGTCGCGACACTGCAATGCGCCCCGCTCGGTGCGGGTTGTCGACGAAACGGTTCCGTCGACAACCGAGCGGGCCGCGATCACGAAACTGACCAGCAGTATCACCACGGCGACCAAGACCGTCAGCGCTTCCTGCACCCGGCCGCGACGCTGAGCGTCGAGCAAGGTGTGGTTGGAGTCGGAAGAAATGCTGAGTGCTTGATACATCGGATTGACCTCCTGTCTCTGTCCGTCCGGCAGAGGGGAGACGCTCAATTCGCCTCTGGTCTGACACCCCAGGGAGAAAAAATTCCGAAATGGTAATCCGGCTGCCGCAACCGGGGTCGAGCAGTCCACAATGAGTCCCATGCGTCGCACATCTGTTCTTTGGTTTCTTGTCGTCCTGGCCTCGTTGGGTCTGATCGCCGCCGCTTGTGGGTCCTCAGACACGACGGCCGAGTCGGTTGCGGCGACCACCACTACGACCACCACGCCCCCGACCACTGCGCCTACGACTAGCGAGCCCCCGCCGACGACGACAGCAGTTCCGACCACCAGCGCGGCGCCGTTCAATACACGGTTTGATGGCTTTGGTTCGTACTCAGTGGGTCGTCAGGTGGTCGAGGTCGTCGACTCCGCTCGCGATGGCCGGACCCTGCCGGTGCAGGTCTGGTACCCCGCCGAAGAAAGCGGGGAGCCGTTCACCGAATACGTATTCCTGCCGCCGATGCAATTCTTCTCCGACTTTGCCCTCGACAGCCCAGCGGTGGCGGCATCGCCGACCGAAGCTGGGTTCCCGACAGTATTTTACTCTCACGGCAACAACGGGTGGGGTTGGGTGCATTCGACGTTGATGGAGCGCCTCGCCAGCCACGGGTTTGTGGTGGTGGCGCCCGATCACGTGGGCAACACGTTGGTCGACTCGGTCCTTGGCACCTCAGACGAACAAGAGGTCGTGGCCCAGAACCGCCTCGACGATGTGAACTTTGTGCTGGCGGCCCTCGAGACCGATCCCGCGTTCTCGAAGTTTGCCGATAGCGCCGACGAGACCCGCATCGGATTTGTGAGCCATTCGCTGGGAGGTTGGACGGGGCTTACCACCCTCGGTCAACAAGGCGCCGATTCGATAATCGATGCCTATGTCGGCCTCGCTCCCTTCGTCGAAGTGATCGACGACGAGACGTTCGCCGCGATCGAGCGTCCAGTTCTGATGATTTCTGGCAGTGTCGACGAAACCACGCCGGCTGTCGAAGTCAAACGGCCCTTCGACATCATTTCTTCTCGGCCGCTCATCTGGGCTGATGTAATCGGCGGCGGTCATCAGAGCTTCGCTGATGCCTGCTTCATCAGGGATCAACTAGGTCTGATCGCCGGCGTTCCCGACCTGTTCCTCGAGTTGGCTGATGGTTATGCCGAGTCGGGATGCGGCGAGGGGATCGTGGCCGTCGATGTGGCCCAACCAGCAATGAATCACCTCGCAACGGCATTCTTGGTCAGCAACCTTGGGGGCGACGTCGGCAACGCCCTCGACCCGGCCTATATCGAAACCGAGTTCCCAGGCGTGTTCACGATCCAGGTTGGCGACTGAAGCAGGCGTCTAGCTTCTTGCCGCTCTGTTGCGGAGTTCGTACTTGAGGACTTTGCCACTGGCGTTGAGCGGCAAAGCGTCGACGAACTCCACGAAGCGGGGAGCCTTGTAGTTGGCCATTTCGGCGCGGCACCACGTGACCAAGGCGCCGGGTGAAGCGGCGGTGATCGCGGCATCGGGAGTCGGCACCACGAAGGCATAACCAACTTCGCCGAGACGACTATCGGGCACGCCCACGACCGCGACCTGACCCACATCGGGGTGGTTCATCATCAAGTTCTCGATCTCGGCCGGGTAGGCGTTGAAACCGCCGTTGATGAACATGTCTTTGACCCGGTCGGTGATATCGATATTGCCATGTCTGTCCATCACTCCTATGTCGCCGGTGTGAAGCCAGCCGTCGGAGTCGATGGTGTCGGCGGTCTTGGCCGGATCGTCCAAGTAACCCACCATCACGTTGTAGCCGCGGACCACGATCTCGCCCGGTTCGCCGCGGCGGACCTCGTTGGTCGCATTGTCGGGGTTCTCGGGGTCGATTACCCGAACTTCGACGTCGTCAATCGCTCGCCCCGAAGTGGTAGCGATGATTTCGGGGTCGTCGTCGTGACGACACATCGTGGCGATGCCGGTGACCTCGGTGAGGCCATACCCGGTGACCACCTTTTCGAATCCGAGCCTTGATCGCATTTGCAGAATCATTTCGACCGGGATCGCCGCCGCCCCGGTGACGGCGAGGCGCAGCGTCGAGAAGTCGAACGATTCGAGATCGGGATGGTTGAGAATCGTCTGATAGATGGCGGGTGGGCCGGGCAGCATCGAGATGCGTTCTTCAGGGATACGAGCCATCACCGATGCCACGTCGAACACCGGGTGCGGAACGATGGTCGATCCAGTCAACAGACACGCAACGATCCCGGCGTTGAGTCCAAACGAGTGAAAAAACGGGTTGATGATGAGGTAGCGGTCTTGGTCGAGACCAATCACGTCGGACCACGACCGAAAGGCGCGACACGTCGCCGAGTGGGTGAGCATCGCTCCTTTGGGATCGCCGGTGGTCCCCGACGTAAACATGATGTTGCAAAGGTCTTCGTCGCCAACGCGTGCCGCGGCTTCGTCGAGGGTTTCTTCGAGACATAGCGCCCCTCGGGCGATGAAGTCGGCGAACCCGGTGGCGGTTGATGGCACTGCCCCGCGCATCACCACGATTTCGTTGAGCGACGGGGGTAGCGCCGCGCCGTCGGTCAGCAGCTCGACGTAGTCGGTGTCGAGGAAATCGGTGACGGTGAAGAGGATGCTGGCCTTGCTGGCTTCGAGCACGAACCGGGCTTCGCGCCCCTTGAAGCGGGTGTTGATCGGTACAACAATTCCGCCCACGGTGTGCACTGCCAGCGCCGCCACTGCCCATTCCCAGATGTTGGGGGCCCAAAGCGCAACCCGGTCGCCCTTTGTCACTCCCGAAGCAATGAGCGCTTTGGCGGCCGAGCGGATCTGTTCTCGGAATTGGGTGAAAGTCCAACGGACTTCGCCATCGACGATGGCTTCGTTGGGTCCGAACTTCTCTGCCGCCGAATCGATTACCTGACCGATTGTGGTCACGTTGTGGCGCTATCCAGATCGAGTCCTTCGGACCACATGAACTCTTCGACCAGTTCGCGACTCTTCCAGCCGTCATCGGTGCGCACCAGCTGATGGTTGTAGAAACCGCCCGTAGAGAAGAACGGACCGCCGTCGGCGAACTTCATGGGGTTGTAGAACATGGCTCGGACCGACGCCGAGTCGCCGTTGATTGTGACGTCAAGGTTGGAGATGAGATGTTGCGTCATCTCGAACATGGCCAGCGACGCCTCGAGCCAGGCCGCCACCGTTTCGGCGTCTCCGGATGCACCCCCTACCGAGCTGTAGTCGATGGTCGCGTCGGCGGTGAACAACGACTTCCAAAGGTCCCAGTCCTGGGTGTCGACGGCGTGGGCATACCGGGTTAGAAGGTCGGCGATTTCGATTCGGTCGCTGATGGTCTGAAGATCGAGCGTCATTTGGCGATCGGAGCCTTTCGAAGATGGAACGGAATGGTCACGCCGATTTCGGCGGCCAGGTCGTCGTGTTGAGAGTCGACCGGTGCGCCGATGGAGTCGAGCAGGCGGTTCATCATGCAGAAGTTGGCGGCGATCATCGCGACCCGGTCGGCTCCGTCGCGGCCCAACGCCAGTTCGACTCGTACGCGAGCATCGGGATACTCGGCGAGGTCACCGAGAACGATCGCGTCGACAAAGGCCAGAATCTCGCGAGCGAACGGCACTCCGCAATCGTCGATGATCACACCGGTTCCGATCGGAACGCAGTCGACCGTTCCGTCGGCTTTCTTGACACTCGCACGGAGCATCGAAGCGTGGCCGAGTAGTCAATAGAAGCAGTCGTTGAGCTTTGATGTTCTGGCGGCAACGAGCTCCATTTGCGGCCGAGTGATGCCGTCTCTCACGATGGCCAAGTCGCCCATTTCTTCGAGGCTGAGGTACAGCACCCCGTGGGCATCGAACATAACTTCGGTCGCGCCTGGCACCGCGGTGAGCGCGTTGGGCGGAAACGCTCTGCCGCGTGTAGGAACCCAGCCGTCGCTGAGCGACACACCGTCGGGGATTTCGTGGCTTGGCCCGCCCAGCCGGGGGCGGGGAAGCGGCGGGCGGTCGAGGCCGAGGCCGAATGCCGCGGCATCGATGGCCGCCAACCGGCTGACAATGCCGACCAGTTCGACATAGGCGTGGACGTCGAGGCCCAAATCGGCCCAACGTTCGATGTCGACTGAGCGAATGGTGTGGGCTTCGGTGGCCACCCTTCGAGTCGCCTCTCGCGCCGCGGCCGGCAACGTGGCGGTCGAGGGCAGATCGTCGCCCGCCATGCGTGCTTCGGCGGCTATGGCCACGGAGTCCTCGCCGCTCCACCACGCCCCGGGGCTCGCGAGGTCGTCCCACTGTCGCGCAACGAGGGCATCGAAATCCGCAATCAGGTTTGTCACGCCACCATTGTGGCGCGTCGCGGCGCTTAGTCCTAGACGGCGCCTAGGCCGTGAGCAACAGCTTTCCGGTTGTGGCCCGCGATTCGAGTGCGACGTGAGCCTGACCGGCATCGCTCATGGCGTAGGTATGGCCGATTCTCACGTCGAGCTGTCCGGCCGACACCCAGTCGCACAACTGGGTCCAGCGGGCGTCTCTGTCGCCAGGACTGGAGATGTAGTCCCAAAGTTTGGGGCGGGTGACGTAGAGCGATTTAGCCATGAGTTGCAGTGGCGAAAAGGGAGGCACCGGACCTGACGCATTGCCGAAAGTCACCATTGTTCCTCGAGGCCGCAGCACCATGAGCCCGGCATCGAACGTTGCCGCGCCAACGCCGTCGTAAACAACGTCGATCGCATCGGTCCCCACGGCGGCCTCGATGCCGGCAACCATTTCGACTTCGTTGTAGTTGATCACGTGATCGGCCCCCGCCGACCTCGCCAATTCGACCTTGGACGCTGACCCAACCGTGGCCACGACCTCGGCCCCGGCCAGTTTTGCCATCTGTACCATGAGGCGCCCTGTGCCGCCCGCCGCGGCGTTGATGAGGCACCGGTCGGTGGTACCGAGTCGATAGGTATCGCTAACGAGATAGTGCGCCGTCATACCTTGCAGCGGCAAAGCGGCCGCGATGTCGAGCGAAACCCCATCGGGAACAGCCATCAGCGAGGAGGCGGGAGCAGCGATTCGAGTGGCGTAACTTCCGGCCACACCCACCCAGGCCACTCGATCGCCCACCTTCACCGACGCGACGTCAGAACCAACCCCGGCAACGGTTCCCGAACCTTCTGATCCGGGGACAAACGGCAGGGGCATCGGGTAAAGCCCCGAGCGGTGATACGTGTCGATGAAGTTGACGCCCGCGGCGTGAACGTCGATCACGACCTCGCCAGAGCCGGGTTCGTTGACCGTCGTGGGGATCCACTCGAGCACTTCGGGGCCGCCGGTTGTCGAAACTTGTTGAGCGAAGTTCATCTCACACTTTAGAACTCCCGGGTGAGGGGTGCCTTCCATCGCACCCCCAGAACTGTTAGGCACTGCCTATGCCGCACATCATTATCGAATACAGCGACAACCTCGATCGTCTGTTGCCCGTTGACGACTTTGTCCAAGCCGTCCACGCCGCCGCCGTTGATGACGGCATCGCCCCTGTTGATGGGATTCGCACCCGCGCCATCTTGCATCGGCATTACCAGGTCGCCGACCAAGACCCGGCCAACGCGTTCGTGGCTATCATCGCCCGGCTCGGTCCTGGTCGCCGCGACGACGAGATCCAACGTTTTCTCAACCGACTGATCGATACCAGCGAAACGGCGGTGGCCGAATTTGCCGATCAGATCGCGGTCGCCATCAGCGCCGAGATCCAATTCATCGATGCCAACGTAAGAATCAACCGCAACCATGTTGCGACACGGATGGCGGCCAAAGCCGCCTCCGGTTGAGCAACGAGCGCGGCGCGTTGCCATCGAGGTTGACGTTGGCAGTGGTGGGTCTGTTGGCATCGTCGTGTGTCACGGTCGCGCCCGAAGCCGCTCCTGTCGATCCCGCGGAACCGCCCACCACCACCACGGTGGCTGTCCTCGAGGCGCCAATACCGGCCGTTACCGTCGGCGCCGAGGTACTGGCCGATTCGGGTTTTGCGATCCTCGACGGATCTCGTGTCGGCTTGATCGTCAACCAAACCTCGCTGGTCTACGGCGAGCATCTCATTGACGTCATCGATAGTGCCCCCAACGTTGAGTTGGTATCGGTGTTTGCGCCCGAACACGGGGTGCGCGGCACCGCCGGGGCTGGTGCTTTGGTCGACGACGAGATCGACTCGGTCACCGGTGTTCCCATTTTGAGCTTGTACGGCGATACCCGAAAGCCAACTCCGCAGATGCTCGCCGGGATCGACACCCTTGTCTACGACCTCCAAGATGTCGGCGGCCGGTTCTACACCTACATCTCGACGATGGGGCTGGCGATGCAAGCCGCGGCCGCGGCCGGGATCCGGTTTGTGGTCCTCGATCGACCCGATCCATCAGGTGGGGCGGTGCCCGCCGGATACGTGCTCGAACCGGCGAAGGTGTCGTTTATCGGCCAGTATCCGATCCCGTCGGCTTACGCCATGACTGCGGGCGAACTGGCCAACGCCATCGTGGGCGAGCAATGGCTCGACGGGCTGGCAAATCTGGACCTGTCAGTTGTCGAGATGCGCGGTTGGCTTCGGGGTATGACATGGGAAGAAACCGGGCTCGACTGGATACCACCCAGCCCGGGACTGCAGTCGTCATCGTCGGCGTTGACCTACCTCGGCACGGTGCTGTTGGAGGCGACGTCGATCAGCTACGGCGGCGGAATGGACGAAACCTTCGAGCTGGTTGGCGCCCCGTGGGCCGATGACCTAACGATGGCTGCCCGCCTCAACGGCCGCGGCCTGCGCGGGGTCTTGTTCGAACCGGTCGTGTTTACGCCGGGACCTTTACCGGGCCGAACCAACAATCCCCGTCTGAGCGGCGTCGAGCTGAGTGGGGTGAGGATTCATGTGACCGAGCCCGGCCCGTTCGAGCCGGTGGCGGTTGGTGTCCATATCCTCCACGAGTTCATGGCCGCCGCGGCCGAGCTAGAAGTCCAAGGCGAGTTCATCAACCGCCCGCAGACCATGGGGCTGCTGGCCGGCACCGATGCTTTGGTCGATGCCCTAGATGCGGGGGCTGGTGCTGATGAGATCATCGCTGGTTGGGAAGACGGTCTGCGGGCGTTCAACACGGTGCGAGCCAATTATCTGCGCTACTGAACCGGATTGCTTGCAGACCGCGCTCGTCGACCGATAGGGATTTGAGAAAGTACTGGAGATCTCGTGGGAACGCGTACCCGACAACTAGCGGCAGCAGCACGCACTATCAGCAAGGGCGAGTTGGCTCGCTACAGCGGCCGTTCGATCGGACAAACGATCCGGTTCGAAACATTGCTCGCGGCCCACACCGGGAGCGCTCATGCTCGTGCTGTCAACAGTGGCACCAGCGCGCTTACTTGCTCGCTGGCCGCCCTCGGAGTGGGCCCGGGCGACGAGGTGCTCGTGCCGGCCTATACGTGGGTTAGCAGCGCGGCGGCGGCGGTGATGGTGGGCGCGGTGCCGATTCTGGTCGAGATTGATCAGAGCCTCACGATGGATCCCGTCGATCTCGAAGCCAAGATCACCCCACGCACCAAAGCCATTATCCCGGTCCACATGTTGAACCTGCCTGCCGACATGGACACCATTGTCGAGATCGCCGCACGCCACCAGCTCGTAGTTCTAGAAGATGCCTGTCAGGCCGTTGGGGTCACATACAAGGGTCGCCAATTGGGTTCGATTGGCCAAATGGGGGCGTTCAGCTTCAACGACCACAAGAACATTCGAGCCGGCGAAGGCGGCGCGTTCATCACCAACCGCACCGACTTGTACGAACGGGGTTCGATGTTTCACGACGTCGGGTCTTATCAACGTCGCGGTGTCGACTTGAGCGAGACGGCCTTTGTCGGGCTGAACCTGCGAGCCAACGAACTCTCGAGCGCAATCCTGATCCCTCAGCTAAAGGCATTAGAGCGCCAAATGCGAGCAAGGGCCCGACGAACCGCGGTCCTCTCCGATGCCCTTGGCCGCCGCGACGATCTAACGGTTAGCCCGCACAACTCGCCCGCTGATGCGGTGAGTCTGAGCGTCAACTTCGACGACCCGGAGAAAGCCAAGAGGTTTGCCGACGCGGCCACGGGCGTGACCCGGTTGATCGATACCGGCCGACACGTCTACTCGAACTGGCAGTCGATTTTGGCCAGGCGCACGTTTGACGACCGGGTCAACCCATGGGCCGATTGTGATATCGACTACGTCGGCTCGTGCCCCGGCACGACCAGAATTCTCGAGCGCACGTGCAGCGTAAGCACGCGCCCCGACCTGCCCATGCCCGTGGTGTGGAAACTGGCCCGGGACTACTCGCGCCTCTCGGTCTAACGAACTCGGTCGGTCAGCGGCAGCGGTTATGGGTCGCGCCGATGCCTTCGATCTCGCAGTGCACCACCGAGCCCGCGGTTAGCCATTGGGGAGGAGTACGCGCCGCCCCGACTCCGCCTGGTGTTCCGGTGGCGATGATGTCGCCCGGTTCGAGGGTGATCACCCGACTCAGATCTTGCACGATGTCGACGGCTCCGAAGCAAAGCTCGGCCGTGTTCGACTCTTGTTTACGAACTCCGTCGACTTCGGTCCAGATAGCTAGGCCGCTGGCGTCGCCGACCTCGTCGGCGCCGACCAATATCGGCCCTACGGGGGTCATGGCTTCGAAGGTCTTACCCGCCAGGAACTGAGTGGTCCGCCGTTGGTAGTCCCGGGCCGTCACGTCGTTGAGGACCGTGAACCCGGCGATGGCATCCATGGCTTGGCGCGCCGAAGCGTGTCGACATGGTGATCCAATGACGATGGCCAACTCGGCCTCCCAGTCGATCGACGTTGATACTTCCGGCGGCGGGAGAACGATGTCGTCGTGGGCGCCGATCAGCGCGGACCGATACTTGGCAAAGTAGGTCGGCGCGGTGGGACGGTCGCGGCCCATCTCGGCTATGTGGTCGAGATAGTTGACGCCCACGCACACGATTTTGTCGGGCCGCACGACAAGGGGCGCGAAGTCGCAATCGCCAAGCGCCATTGACTCCATTTCGGTCGGCGGGTTTGGGCTGGCTAGCACCGCACCGACATCGGCGGCGTCGAGCACAATGGCATTGTCGCCTTCGATGCGGACGGCGTGCGTGTGACTCGAATGGTCGTTGTCGTGGATGCGTATGGTGGCGAGCTTCATGGGTTTCTCCATGTGTTGAGTCGTTCGCCGAGCTGATCGATCTGTTCGCCCGAAAGGTTGGCAAAGCTGAATCGAAGCATCAGCTCGTCGGTCGGTGTGAACGCGGTGCCGGGGATCACCAAGATGTCGTGCTCGACCACCAATGATCTGACGATGGCCGCGGTCGTGGCTCCTGTCGACGGGGGTGCTTTTACCCAACCAAAGTACGCGCCGGCGGAGACCAACTCGAACCCACCGGGCTGACTGTGCATGAGGTTTTCGAACCGTTCTTGCAACTTCGCCACGCGTTGGGATTGCTCCACGCGCCAATCCGTCGCCGACCGTAAACCGGTGATTGCTGCTTCCTGCCCAATCCATGGCGCACTGATGGCCACGCAATCGAGAATTTTGAGGGCCTCGACCCGTACTGCTTGTCCGGCTACGACCGCGCCGATGCGATATCCAGGAATAGCCAAGTCTTTGGAAAACGAATGCAGGCTCACCACCGTGTCTTGCCAGTCTTGCCCCAGTCGGCCTGTCTCGCCGGGGTCGCTCTTGGGAAAGAGCGAATGGGCCGGGTCATGGCTCGGGCGAAAGTTGCGGTAGGTCTCGTCGATGATCAGCGCAATATCGTGGCGTTCGGCAAGCAGCGCGAATTGGTGGAGTCGTTCGGGCGGGATCGTTATCCCGGTTGGATTTCCGGGCGTGACCAACACGATGGCCCGCGTGGACTCGTCGATTAGTTGCTCGGCGTGGGCCAGGTCGGGCCACAACTGCTGGTCGTTGGCTATGTGGCGCGGCTCGATGCCTTCGACCTTGAGCCACATTTCGTGATTGAAGTAAAACGGCGTAGCGAGCAGCACCGAATCGCCGGGGCTCGCCAACGCGTTGATCGTCACACAAAACGCTTGGTTGCAGCCCGCCGTGATCAAGACGTCGTCGGCCGAGACCGAAGCTGCGTAGGCGCCGCTGAGGTCGGTTGCGAACGATTCTCGAAGCGCGGGTAAGCCTGGTTGGGGCGCATAGCGAGCGCTCGAGGGCTCGAACGCCGCGGCGGCAATCCGTTCCTGCACAACCATCGCCGGCGGATAGGCCGGCGCCGCTTGCGAAAGATCGAGAAGCGGTCGATCATTCACCCGGTGCGCCAACAAGCTATGAGCGGCGCCGATCGGCGAATGAATCAGGTCGGTGGTGCGAGACGAAAATTTCATGAACTATTCGAAGTGTTGCTCATCGAGACGGCCGGTGCCTAGATGACTCAGCCCGAAGCCAAACCGGCGGCCACGGCCGAACAGTACCTCGACCGGATTCGCTACACCGGCGACATCGACCCGACCCTCGAATCGTTGGAGGCTTTGCAGCGGGCCCACATGACGGCCGTGGCCTTCGAGAACATCGATGTGTTTCGTCGCGTTGGTGTGAGCACCGACATCGACACCACGCTGACCAAGATCGTGCAAAACGGCAGAGGCGGGTGGTGCTTCGAGAACAACGGTGCCTTCGCCTGGCTGCTCGACCAGTTGGGGTTCGACGTTCGGCGCTTGGGCGCGGCGGTACTCCTTGGCGGCCCGAACCAACTCATAGACCATCTGACTCTCGAGGTAACGCTCGATCGCCCATACCTGGTTGACGTTGGATTCGGCGCGTCGTTCGTTCGGCCGCTGGCCCTCAACGTGGCCGGCGCCCAGGACGGAGGCGCAGGGTGCTTTGAGCTGTTGCCGAGTCCGCAAGGCACAACATTGGCTCGTGATGACGACGGAGTCCCGGTGCCGCAATACCGGTTCAAACGCGTCACCCATGCCCTCGCTGACTTCGAACCAGCCTCGAGGCGGCTTCAGACCGATCCGAGTGGTCACTGGCTCCAGGGCCCCTTCGCAACCCGGTTGATTGACGGCGGCCCCGACCGGGTAACGCTACTGAAGGACCGGATCAAGTTCGAGCGTGGCGGTCAGACCGAAGTGGTCGATGTCGCGGCATCTGATTGGTCCGAGACCCTGGCCACTTGGTTCGAGATGACCGTGCCGATGTCCTAGGGCTGGTAGCCGGTGCGAGCAGCGAGACCAGGGTTGGCGGCGTCGGGGTCGACCGTTTCGAGGCTGCCGCCCTCCGCCCACCATAAGAACCCCAACCCGATCACACCGAAGATCACGCCGCCCACCGCCATCGGCGTGACCGTGTTGGTGATCTGACGGTCTACCAGCGCAGCCAACAAGGCCCCGCCGCCTTGGGTTGCCAGCCCCCTGGCCGCGGCCGCGGTGCCGGCCAAGCGAGACATGGGCTGGAGGGCCAGTGACACGCCCGATGTGGTGACCATGGTCGAAAACGTGCTGGTGGCGGTGATCAATGCGACCCACACAAAGAACGGCGGAACCCCGTTGGTGGCAAGCGTCGTTACCAGCAGAACCGCGAACGTGGCGGTGAGTCCGAGGTAGGCGCGGCGCACAAGTTTTGCCGCTCCGACTCGTGCGACGAGGCGGCTGCTCAACCAGATGAACGTGCCGTTGACGGCCGATATCGCGGCGAAGGTGAGTGCGAACCAGTTCTTGTGGCCGTATATGACGTCGACGATTGGTTGGCTGCTGCCCAGAAACACATAAAACGCGCCGTCACTGAACACCATCGCGAGGATGTATCCAGCGGTCGAACGGTTGGAAAACACGGTGCGGTAGCCGCGCGCCGTAGAGCGAAAGTCGAGCGGTCGGCGGTTCTCGGCCGGAAGAGTCTCGCCGAAGTGACGGACCCAGCCGACGGCAATCAGCGCCAACAAGACCGCGGCGACAAACACTGCTTGCCAGTGCCCGCTCAACAGGAGTCCTTCACCGATGAGGGGCGAGATTGTTGGCCCGATCAAGAACGCGGCCATCACCAGGGCCAGTACACGAGCCATCTGGTCGCCGTCGTAAAGATCGCGGGCGATGGCGTGCGAGAGGACGCTCGGCCCCGCCGCGCCAATACCCCACACCAGTCGGGCCACCAGAACCCACGAAAAACTAGGGGCAACGCTCGCGCCCAAGGCCCCGAGGGTGTAGAGCCCGAGCGACGCGTAGAGCACCGGTTTGCGGCCGAATCGATCGGCGACTGGTCCGTACAACGGTTGGCCGACCGCCAGCCCAAAGAAATAGAAAGTGACGAGCAGCGATACCTGTCCGGACCCGCTGCTGAGGGAGAATTCCGAGCGGATTTCGTCGAACGCCGGCAGCACGGTGTCGATCCCGAAGGCCAACAAGAAGCTGAGAAACGCGAGGTAGGCGATAACTCCCCGCTCGTCGCGGTGATCAGTAAGCGTGGTCACGGGTTCGGGATTGTTTTGCCCGGGTTGAACAAACCGTGCGGGTCGAGAGCATTTTTGATCCGCCACGCCAGTTCGATTTCGAGCGAATCTTTTTGGGTTGACATTTCGTCTCTCAGCACCTGGCCCACGCCGTGTTCGGCGCTGAGGGTGCCGCCAAACTCGAAGGTAATGGCATCTATCGCGGCCTTGGCGGCGAGTCGGTGCGACGGTTCCCAGTCGCCACTCAGCGGCGGCAAGACATGCAGGTGAATGTTGCCGTCGCCAATATGGCCGAAGGAGAACGGACGCCATCCGGGTGCGGTCTGGGCAACCGCGGCCTCGGTCTGTTTGACGAAATCGACCACCCGCCCCACCGGGACCGCCGTGTCGTACTTGATATAGCCGTCAAGGTTGTCCCACAGCTGGGTTGGTGGCATTTCGTCGCGGATCATCCAGAGCGTTTCTTCTTGATCGGTAGTCGCGGCGATCGTGGCATCGACGATGAATTTGTTGGTGTGAGCGGCCTCGAGAAAGTGCGTTATTGCGTCGGCGGCGTCGAGGCCGTGAGGGGTCGCCACCCTGACGAGCACGTACCAAGAGCCGACAGTCTCGATCGGTCGCAGCAGGTCGAACTTTTCTACGGCTCGGTCGATCCCGGCCTTTGGCATGAGTTCGAATGCGGTAACGGTTCCACCAGTCGAACGAGCCAAGGCCAGCAACGACAACACGTCGTCGATCGACCGCAGGGCCACGAGTGCGGTCTGATGGTCGTGGATCGCCGGTAGCAGCTTGACCACCGCTCGGGTCACGATTCCCAACGTTCCTTCGGCTCCGATGAAGAATTGGCGGAGCTGATATCCAGTCGAGTCCTTGCGAAGGGCGCTGAGGCCGTTCCAGATCCGACCGTCGGCCAGCACGACTTCGAGGCCAAGTATGTGGTCTCGGGTCGGACCGAACTGCAAAACGTTGATGCCGCCGGCGTTGGTCGAGATGGCGCCCCCGATGGAGGCCGTGCCGCGTGCGCCCCAGTCGGGGGCAAACATTCTGCCCGCGCTGGCAGCGGCGTCCTGGATTGCTTGGATGGTCGTCCCGGCCTGAACCGTGGCGGTGGATCCGGCAACATCGACCTCTTCGATTGCTCGCATCCGGCTGAGCGACACCACTACCGACGCTTGGCCGTCGACCGGCTGAGCCCCGCCGCTGAGCCCGGTGTTTCCGCCCAACGTGCAGACGCTGATGCCGACCTCGGCACAGGCTCGCACGACATCAGAAACCTCGTTGGTCGAACCGGGACGGACCGCGGCGACGACCGGTCCGGTAACTATGCCGCGTTGATCTCGTCCGTATTCTTCGGCTTCGGCCTCGGCAAAAGTGTTGCCCGGGCCGACGATCGCCGCCAGCTTCTCGAGCAACGATTGCCAGTGGTCGGTCCCCGCGCTCACCGCAGCGTCAGTCGTGGCTGGCTAGGCGAAGCGACAACTCCGACACTCGTGAGCGCACCGCGTCACGGTCGATGCCAAAGTCGGCCAGCCCCGCCATGATCTCTTCTTCGAACGCGCCCCAACCAAACTGAAGGGCCGCACACAGGGCAACTTCGGCGAGAAGATCATCGTCGGTTTCGTGACGACCGCTGGCCGCGGCCTGACCTCGAACAATTCGGTGCATGAGGGCAGTCATGGGCGACATCGCCTCGTCGATCTCCAACTTGGCGAACGTGCGGTAGCTGGACGCGTCGTCGCCGGTGTTGACCGGAAGAACCCCGTTGGAGTCCCAGCGTTTGCCCATTTCTTCGGTCGCGACGGTGACGGCCTCGGCGAAAACGGCGTCCTTTGAACCAAAATAGTGATGGATCAGGCCGTAGTTGACCCCGGCGGTCTTGGCCAATTCTCGACCCGAGATCTGCCGCGGTGACCGCATAGCCATCAACTGGACGGCAGCATTGATCAGGCTGCGGCGCACCGCCTCGGGACCCCGCACCGACGGCGATGCCGCGGTATCGGACACGTCAGCGACCGATCTGCGAGACGTCTCGAACCGCCCCTTGGTCCGCCGATGTCGTCATCGCCGCGTAGGCCCTGAGCGCCGCCGAGACCTTGCGGGGACGAACCTCGGCCGGTTGCCACGCGGCATCACCCTTGGCTTCCATCGCGGTTCGTCGACGAGCGAGTTCGTCGTCGGTCACGCGAACAGCGATGGTGCGATTGGGGATGTCGATATCGATGATGTCGCCATCTTCGATCAACCCGATCGCGCCGCCGCTAGCGGCCTCGGGGGAGGCGTGACCGATCGACAGCCCTGACGTTCCGCCCGAAAACCGGCCGTCGGTGAGCAGTGCGCATTCTTTGCCGAGATTTCGGCTTTTGATGTAGCTGGTCGGGTACAACATCTCTTGCATCCCGGGGCCGCCTTTGGGTCCCTCGTAACGAATGATTACGACGTCCCCAGCTTGGATCCCGCCTTCGTCGAGGATCCCGTCGCAGGCCGCTTCTTGACTCTCAAATACCCGAGCCGGGCCAGAGAAGGTGAATATCGACGGATCGACTCCCGCGGTCTTCACGATGCAGCCATCCTCGGCGATATTGCCAAAGAGCACGGCCAAACCACCGTCGGCAAAGTACGGCTGGTCGGTCGATCGGATGCATCCTTCGGCGCGGTCCAGATCGAGGGTGTCCCATCGGGTGCTTTGGCTGAATGCCGTCTGGGTAGGGATACCAGCGGGGCCGGCCCGGAAAAACTCGACCACCTCGGCCGATGGGCTACGAGCCACGTCCCACTGTTCGAGCGCCGCTTCTAGCGTTTCGCTGTGGATCGTGGGCCGCGACGTGTCGATGAGCCCACCACGAGCGAGTTCGCCGATGATCCCCATGATCCCTCCGGCTCGATGAACATCTTCGACGTGATAGATCGGCGACGCGGGCGCCACCTTGCAAATTGCCGGGGTGTTGCGACTGAGACGGTCGATGTCGGCCATGGTGAAGTCGACTTCGCCTTCGCGGGCCATAGCCAAGATGTGCAGAACCGTGTTGGTGGACCCGCCCATCGCGATGTCGAGGGTCATGGCATTTTCGAACGCCGTTTTGGTGCAAATCGAGCGGGGCAGGACCGAGTCGTCGTCTTTTTCGTAGTAGCGCCGAGCGATGTCGACGATGCGGTTCCCGGCTTCGAGGAACAGCCTTTCGCGGTCGCTGTGGGTCGCGACCACGGTGCCGTTGCCGGGCAGTGACAACCCGAGCGCCTCGGTGAGGCAATTCATGGAGTTGGCGGTGAACATTCCCGAACACGAGCCGCAGGTCGGGCACGCCGACCTTTCCATCTGAAGCACGTCTTCGTCGCTGACCGAGACATCGCCGGCTTTGATCATCGGGTCGATTAGATCGAGTTTGACTTCGACCCCAGCCAGCTTGGTCTTGCCGGCCTCCATCGGCCCGCCGGTTACAAATATGCACGGGATGTTGAGTCGCATGGCCGCCATCAACATTCCCGGTGTGATCTTGTCGCAGTTGGAGATGCAGACCATCGCGTCGGCGCAGTGAGCGTTGACCATGTACTCCACGGAGTCGGCGATCAGGTCGCGCGACGGGAGGCTGTAGAGCATGCCGTCATGGCCCATGGCGATTCCGTCGTCGACCGCAATCGTGTTGAACTCTTTGGCAACCCCACCCGCGGCCTCGATTTCGCGAGCGACGAGTTGGCCCAGATCCTTTAGGTGTACGTGCCCCGGCACAAACTGGGTGAAGGAGTTGGCAACCGCGATGATGGGCTTGTCGAAATCCTCATCGGTCATGCCGGTGGCTCGCCACAAAGAGCGAGCGCCCGCCATGTTGCGTCCCTGCGTGCTGGTTCTAGAACGGTAGTCAGGCATGAGCCAAAGGCTAGTTTCTTTTTAGCCAAAGCTCCTTTTGGCGCCGATCGCGTCGCGTGCGAAGCGGTAGGGTGCCGAGATGTACGTACCGCATCGGGTTCTTTTGGCCCTGCGGGTTAGCACCGAAATGGGACTGGTTCTGGCGACCGCCGTAGCCACCGCCACCTTCGTCGCCACTCCTTTGGTGCTCAGTGCGGTTGCCGAACGTTTCAGTGTCAGCGTTGGCACCGCAGCGCTGTTTTCGGCAAGCCAGTTGGGCTGGTTCGTTGTCGGCTCATGGACCGCGGGACGGTTTGTCCAACCCTCGGCAAGGCTTTTTGTTGCGTCGCTCTTAGTACTGGCTCTCTCCAACCTCGTGAGCGCCGTTGTAACGGCATTTGTGTTGTTGGTGATAGTTCGTGGTGTGGCGGGGCTGGCCCTGGGAGTCTTGACATGGCTGTCCTATTCACAAGTGTTTGGTAACGCCGAGCGGACCAGCGATATCGCGGTTGTCGGTCCCATTACCGGGGTCGTTGTCGCCCCACTTTTTGGCCTGCTCCTGAGGGTCTCAGATGTTCGGTCGGTGTTCGTTGTCCTAGCGGTTGTGGCCCTCGTGCCTCTCGTGGCGATACCCCGGTTCTCGGCTATCCCTCAGCGACGCGATGTTCGCAATCGGGCAATGCCCGCCGCACTGGTGCTCGTCGGTGCTCTCGGTTTTGTCACCCTCGGCGGCTCGGCGGTGTTCGTGTTTACCGGAGCGATTGCCGCCGACCGGTTCTCGTTGGGGGCGTTCGAACTCTCGTTGGTGTTCTCGGCCAACGCGGCCGCAGGCATCCCGGCTGCCCGGTGGCGCGGCGCTCGACCTTTGGCGGGCGCGTGGTTCCTCGTCCCGGCGATTTGCGCGCTCGCGATCGGCCGCCTTAGCGAGCCGGCGGTGTTCGTGACCGCCATTGTGGTTTGGGGTTTTGCTTTTTGGGTTGCCGTTCCGGGCACCTACAACCTGCTCGCCGAACGGTCGCGGTTTCCCGCCGAACGGGCCGGTGACGCCCAAGCAGTGATGGCGGCTGGTCGGTCGGTTGGTCCGCTCTTGGGCGCGTCGCTTGTCGCGGGAGGCTCCTATGCGGTTCTCACCGGAGTCGGAGCGTTGATACTCGCAGCAGCGGCGCTGGTGATCGTGTCTGTCGAGTTGGGCTCATCCCCGGCGGTGACCGTCGACGGCTAGCGTCGAGGTTTATGCCCGCCGATCCTGTGACCCTCGAAGTTGATGGGCGCGAGGTAAGGGTCACGAGTCCCGACAAAGTCTTTTTTCCGAAGCGGGGCGAAACCAAGCTCGACCTTGTTCGCTACTACCTTGCGGTGGCGGAGCCGTTCTTGCGGGCGGTCGGCGGACGACCGCTCCTGTTGGAGCGCTATCCAGACGGCGCCCGCGGCAAGTCGTTCTTTCAGAAACGGGTTCCGAAAGGGGCGCCGGATTGGCTGAGCACTGTCGAGGTGAGTACCCCCAACGGCACTACATCGAACGCGTTGGTGGCGGCGGACATGGCCAACATTGTTTGGGCGGTCAACATGGGTTGCTTGGGATTTCACGTGTGGCCGTACCGGGCCGCAGAGCCTGCTTGCGCCGACGAGCTTCGCATCGATCTCGACCCGCAGCCGGGGACGAACTTTGATGATGTCCGCGCCGCAGCCTTCGCAGTCAAAGCACTCTTGGACGAGGTCGGCATCGTTGCGTACCCAAAAACTTCCGGAAGCAAAGGCATCCACATTTATGCCCGGCTCGAGCCCCGGTGGGACTCAATGGCGGTGCGTTACGCGGCGGTGGCGCTGGCCAGAGAGCTGCAAAAGCGCCACCCCGAAACTCTCACGTGCGAGTGGTGGAAAGAACAACGAGGGGAGCGGGTATTTGTTGATTTCAATCAAAACGCGCCCCATAAAACGGTGTTTGGAGCATGGTCGGCGAGGCCACGCGTTGGCGCTCAAGTTTCGACCCCGATCACCTGGGCCGAAGTCGCCACTGTTCAGTCCGAGGAGTTGACGATCGAGACGGTTCCCGACCGCCTGGCGGCGATGGGCGATGCGTGGGCATCAATCGACGACAACTTGCAGTCGATCGAACCGTTGCTCGAGTGGCATCGCCGCGACTGGGACCACGGGATGATGGACGCTCCTTGGCCGCCCGTGTATCCCAAGATGCCCAACGAGCCGCCGCGTGTTAGCCCAAGTCGGGCCAAGAAAGAGCCGAACGGTTAGGACTTGGTTGCTTCGAGCGTCCAGAGGGCCGCTCCGAGAGCCCCGGCATCGTCGCCTAGTTCGGCCATCACCACATCGATCTTCGGGCGGTGGTCGGCGCCAAGTAGCAACCGCTCGAGCCAAGCATCGATACCGGCCCTGAGTGGTTCGCCGATGTCGGTGAGTCCACCGCCGATCACGACCCGATCGGGGTCAAAGATGAGCGCCAGGTTCGCCAGCCCGCGTGCGACATGGCGACAGAATTGGTCGAATATTCGCGCCGCATGCGGATCGCCTTTGGCTAGTGCTTCGGCGACGGTAAAGCCGTCGATCGCCTCGACGCGGCCCGCAATCTCGAGGGCCAGCGGAAAGTGCCCCACCGCGGCCTGAGCCTGACCCAGGCGGCCGAGCGCGGAACCCGAGGCGTAGTACTCCCACGGACCTTGCTGACCGGTGTGATGGGTGGGGCCGTTGGCGTCTACGACCATGTGGCCCGCTTCTCCCGCAAATCCGTTGGCACCGTGGATCAGTTGCCCGCCGCAGACGAACCCGGTCCCGATCCCGGTACCGAGGGTGGCGACCAAGAAGTCGTCGGTTCCTCGCCCGGCACCCAGCTTGGCTTCGGCCCAAGTGCCGGCGGTGGCGTCGTTCATCACTTGGACCGGCACCCCGAGGGCGTGTTGCAGTTCGGTACCCAGTGGATACTCGATGAGTTCTGGCAGGTTCGGCGAATAGTGCACGACCCCGGATCGGTGGGCGAGCCCGGCGACACCCAAACCCACCGCGTCGATGGACACCGAGTTGCGGTCGCGGAGCCGGTCGACCATACGTAACAAGGTGGCGAGCAGCACAGGACCGGGACCGGCGCTCGATTCGCGGTCGCGGTCGACGATTTCTCCACTCGATGCCTCGATGAGCAGAGCGCGGGCGTTGGTTCCGCCGACGTCGAATCCGATGATCATGGCGGCCAGAGTAGGCCGGTCGGGATCGCAGACCTTGGTCAAGCGTCGATCATGTACATCGGCCGCTGTTCACGGGTACTTCCGAAATGCGCTCGGCAAGCATGGTTATCTCCGTAGCGGCCACCGCGTAGGCCAGTTGGTTCTCGCGCGAAGTTGCGTAGATGATTCCGAGCAATTGGCCGTCGTTGTCAATGACTGGCCCGCCAGAATCACCGTGGACGACTGCGGTGTTGATCTCGAGTCCTTGGCGCGTGACCGTGTCTTCTACGTAGATGTCTTCAATCGTCACTGAAACAGGACGGTTGACTCGTACTTTCCGCCGGTCGAAACCGGTGCTGGGGTTCCAAGTTGTGAGCGTGGCCGGTTGGCCTCGGTGAATAGTCCCAGCGGACAACTTGTTGAGTACTAGGTCATCGACCCGCAAGATCGCGACGTCGGCATCTGCGTCGAACGCCACCAAGGAGGCGAGATGCTCTTTGTCGTCGGCGCCGCGCACCACGATTTCGTTGGCGCCGGCCACGGTGTGGGCGCTGGTGGCGACGAAGGTCTGTTCCGGCGATGAGAACTCGGCATCCACCTTGAGGGCGACGCCCGTGCCGAAGGCGTCGACCAGCGAACACCCACGGGCGATGACGCCCACCGCCGAGTTGCTCAGCGATTGGTCGACCTCGTCCGCGGTGGTGCAGGCCGCGACCACAAAAGCTGCGGCGCTCACGAGAACCGCGACACGAAGCATTATCGAGTCCGTTACACCGGCATCATCGCGCCGTCTGATCCTGCGCTTTGGACCGCGACGTCGCAGAGTTGCTGAACTCGGAGGCCGTCATCGAAGTTCGGTGTGCATGGCCGGCGACTTTGCACCGATCGCACGAAGTCCCCCACCATCGCGCCCTCTTGGCGAAACACGTCGCGGTAGGTGTTGTGGACCGTGTCGCGCCGGGCGTTGCCCCAGATCGAGTCTGGTATGGGAAGGGTTTTCGGCGGCCCCGAGTCTCCGGCCTTCAGGCCCTTTACTTCTTGCACTGTTTGCCAATCACAGGACGCATACAGCGTGCCATCACGGCCATGAGCGTCGAGCTGGTGAGTTTGACCGAAGCCGCTACCTTCCCAGCACACGGCGCTGACTTGAAGGGTTGCGTAGGCGCCTGACTCGAAGCGGGCCGTCAGCACCGCGGAGTCTTCGCCCCGCTCGTAGGGGCGTCCGTCGGGACGGTCGGCGCGGGGAACAAAGCGACTGCTGGTCGCTCCGAGAGCCACGATTTCACCGAACATCCACCGCGCTAGATACAGCCAATGCGACCCGAGGTCGCCTATCACGCCGCTACCGGCTTCGGAGTTGTCGAATCGCCAGGCGTATTCGCCTTCGCGAGCGAACCCGGTGAAGTAGCGCAAGCCAAGATGGCGCGGTTCGCCGAGGTATCCATCGTCAATCAACTGCTTAACGTGTTGGAAAATTGGCATGTAGCGGTAGGTGAACGGCACCATCGTGATCGTGTTGGTCGCCGCGGCTAGGGCAGCCATCTCGGTCGCTTCGGAGGTGCTACGGCCGAGCGGTTTTTCGCACAAGACATCGAGTCCGCGCTCCAAGGCGGCCATGGTGAGCCGATAGTGGGCTTCGTTGCCTGCCAATATGAGCACGGCGTCGAGATCTTGATCCATCAACTGGTCGGCATCGGTGAACGCTTGGGCGATCTCCCATCTGGTCGCGAAGTCGGCGGTGCGTTGCTGATCGCGACCGGCGACCCCCACAACGGTGACGTTGTCGAGGGCCCGTAGCGCAGGGAGGTACATGGCGTCGGCCCACCAAGAGGTGCCGACCACGCCGACCCGAACGCTCACGAGGCGTCGTCCTCGATGTCGCGACCTATTCGAGACTTTCCTTCGGCTTCGTCGAGCAGTTCGGGGTATGGATAGTCGAGGGCCATCAAGCGCCGCAGCGTAGGTGTTGCTCGCTCGACCACCTCGGCACGAACGCTGCGCCGAAGATCTTCGAGCGGGGCCACGAACTTGGGCAGGTATTCGATGAGAATTGCGGTGCGGTCCTGCTGGCTGTTGTTGGGCATGGCGCAATGCCAACACATGCCGTTGAAGATTACGCAGTCGCCGGGGTTGCCGACCATTCGTTGGGCGGTTTGGTGGAATTCTTCGCGATCGGCGGCGTCGGGGTACCGAAGCGTGCCTTGGCTGTAGGGCAGGTAGGCAGTTGCGCCAGTCTCGGTCGTGAAGGGGTCGAGCAACACGGTGGCTTGAGCGTTGAGTGGGTACGACGAGTTGATGTTGGTTGGAAACTCGTCGCGCTTGTACATGTCCCAGTAGGGATAGTCGATGTGGGGTTCTTGGCCGGGTCCGCCGGGAAGTAGGCGGTTGGCGGCGACCGAACCCATGATGAACGCGGTGCCGAGGAACTTGCTGATGATTTCCATGACGGTCGGGTGTTGGACCATCTCCTCGAACACTTCGCCTTTGTTGAGCAGATTCCAAACCCGGCGTTGCAGGTGCAACGAGTCGGGGTTGGCGCCCTGAAAGTGGGTTTCGCGGTCGTCTTCGACCGACGACAGGTGCATGATCTGGTCCCGTGCCCGGCCAATGTCGGTCGCCGAGAAGGCGTCACGGATGACTATCGCGCCCGAACCGGTGAGTAGTTCGGCGATCAGCGCCGGAATCTGATCTTCGAGCCGGTCGACCTCGACCTCGAGCATTGGCTGAGTAGATACAGGCTGAGTAGATACAGGCTGAGTGGATACAGGCTGGGTAGATACTGGCTGGTTAGCTAGAGGCTGGTTCAAGGGGCGGTTCCTCTCAGGACGCGGTTCTTCTCAGGACAGGGTGGCGGGCGCGGCGCTGGTGCCTCGTTGTACGAGGGTCGGCTGAAGGTCGTGGTGCACGGCCTCGACTCGGCCTTCCTCGATGCGTTCGAGCACGGTGCGCATGGCCAGTCGACCCATGTCGTGGCGCGGCTGGTTGACGGTTGTGAGCGATAGGCGGCGCAGCCCGGCGATGAAGGTGTTGTCGTACCCGACGATGGAGACTTGGTCGGGTACCGCAACGCCGGAGTCGATGAGCTCGTCGAGCACTCCGGCGGCGAGCAAATCGTTGAACGCGAAGATCGCGGTCGGCAGTTCTGCGGTGCCCACGAGCTCTCTGATGGGCTGGCGGGCTCCGTCTTCTTCGTCGCTTCCGATAAGCACACGCGGCTCGAGTTGGGCGTTACGCATGGCGTCTACGTAGGCGTCGCGTCGGGCTTTGGCGGAGATGTTGGCGCCGCCGTCGATGTGCAAGATCGACCGGTGGCCCAGTTGGATCAGATGGTTGACTGCGAGGTGGGCACCGGTGGCGTCGTCGGCGGTGATGGTGTCGATGTCGGGATGGTTGCGGCCGGCAGCAACGATGATCACCGGGGCGTGACGCGATGCCGATAGCAACTGTTCGTCATCGAGCCTCGGGCCGATTAGGACCAAGGCTTCGACGCGGAATTGTATGAACGTGTCGATTGCTTGTTGTTCGCGTTCGGGATCGCGCCCGCCGTTGAGAATCAGGACGCGGAGCTGGTTCAGTTCGGCCTCGGCTTCGACCCCGTCGACAACTTCGGAAAAGAACGGGTTGTGGAGGTCGTTGACCAGCACCCCGATGGTTTGGGTTCGCTGTTGGGCGAGATTGCGGGCGTGAAGGTTGGGTTGGTATCCGAGTTCGCGTGCGGCGTTTAGTACGGCGTTTCTTTTCTGGTCTGAAACCTTGGGGGAGTTGTTCAACACCAGACTTACCAGCGCCCGCGAAACGCCAGCTTTTTCGGCGACTGTTTCCATCGTTGGTCGCCCCATCGGGTCCCTCCTGCGACGTCGCGCTAACCGCTCTGCATGGTACGGCTTGACAAGTACTGCCGCGAGCGTAACGATTAGAGCGCTCTAATCTTCTCTTAGGGAGCAATCGGTGTCCAGTCGGTCGACGGTATTGCAGAGTCGCCAGTGACTTTCCTTGATCGTCTCGGCGGCGCGCCCATCAGCTGGGGCGTATGCGAAGTCCCCGGATGGGGAATCGAGCTTTCTAGCGACCGCGTTCTCGCCGAGATGGCCGAGGTTGGTTTGACCGCTACCGAGCTTGGCTCGGACGGATACCTTCCTTCTGACCCTTCCGAACTGCGTGACCTTGTTGGTGGTCACGGACTGGAACTGATCGGCGGTTTCGTCCCGCTTGTTCTTCACGACCCCTCCCAGCGCGATGCGACCATCGAGGAGGCTCACCGCTCCGCTTCTCTCATGGGAGGAGCCGGTGCTACCGAGTTCATCACCTCGATGGTCGCGTCGTTTGCTTGGGGTCCACGCGTCGAGCTCGACAACGACGGGTGGGCTTATGCCGCGGCATTGCTCGACGAGATCGAAATAATCGTCGGCGACTACGGAATGCATCAGGCGATTCATCCGCACCTGGGCACAATGATCGAGCGGCCTGCCGATGTTCGACAACTGCTCGACCGAAGTCCGGTTGGGTGGTGCTTTGATACCGGCCACCTGCTCATCGGAGGCTACGACCCTCTCGATTTCCTCCGAGATGCGCGCGACCGCATACGGCACGTTCATCTCAAGGACACGATTCTCGATCTTGCTCGCCCGGTGTTCGAGCACGATCAGTCAATCATGCAAGGAGTGCAGAGCGGCATGTTCTGTCCCATGGGGCGAGGTGACGTGCCGATCGGACAGATCGTCACAGAGCTCGAACGCTCCGGGTACGACTGCTGGTACGTGCTCGAACAAGATGTGGCGTTGACCGAGGGCGAGCCGCCCATTGGTCAGGGTCCGAAGCTCGACGTTGCTCAAAGCGTCGATTATCTCCGCGGCGTCGATGCCGCGCTCCGTGCCACTTCGGCGGCCCAATGAGCGCGGACGTTGACAAGTCGGTCCACACAAACCCTGAGGAGGGGGCTTTATGAGTAAGCGATTCAAGTTGCTGGCCATCGTGCTGGCATTGGTTACGTTCGCGGCTGCGTGCAGCAGCGACGACGGTGGCGACACGTCGGCGAGCGAAGACACGTCGACGGGAGCCGACGCGGTTGATCAGACCCAAGGTGGAGATCTCACCTTCTACATGATCACGCACTCCGACGATGGTCCGTTCTGGTCCGTTGTCAAGCGTGGTGCCGAGGCTGCCGCCGCCGACGTTGGTGTGAACCTCGAATGGAAGCCGGGGAACAACGATCCTCAGCAAATGGTTCAAGACATCGAGGCGGCCATTACCGCAGGCGCCGACGGCATTGCTGCGTCCTTGCCTGATCCCGACGCCCTTACCGGTCCGCTCCAGCGGGCCGTGGCCGCCGGTATCCCGGTTTACACCCTCAACTCGGGTGTGGACTTCTACAAGGAAATCGGCGCAACCAGCCACGTTGGTCAGACCGAAACCGTTGCTGGCAACGGTGCCGGCGAACGTTTCAATGCCGCTGGTGCGGGCCACGTGCTGTGCGTCTTCCAGGAAGAGTCCAACGTTGGTCTAACCGAGCGCTGTAACGGCCTCGAAGAGACCTTCAGCGGTACCGTGACTGTTGCTTTCGGCGGACTTGACGCCGACCAAACGCAGCAGGAAGCAACCATCAACGCACTGCTCGCTGAGGATCCGTCGATTGACGCGGTGCTTGGTACCGGTCCGGTTATCGCTGTTTCGGCGCTTCGTGCGTCCGACGCGGTTGGCCGCGATGCAATCATTGGTGGCTTTGATATCACCCCCGAGATCATCGACGCCATCGAGGCTGGTGACATTGCGTTCACCGTTGATCAGCAGCAGTACCTGCAGGGCTACTTGCCGGTCATCTTGATGTACCTGGAGCAGACCAACCAGAACACCGCTGGCGGTGGCCTCCCGATCCTTACCGGCCCAGGCTTTGTTACGCCTGACAACGCCGCTCAGGTCAAGGCTCTCGTAGCTGCGGGAACTCGTTAAGTCGAGTAAGTATTGAAAGTGCCGTAGGGCACTCCGGGGCCGACAACTTGTCGGCCCCGGGGTGTTCGCGGCTGGCAATGCGCACATTCTTTTGGGGGGGGAACGATTGTTATGACGAACGCAAACACCGATGTCGGTGTGGCCATGACCAACGACAGCCGGCCGGGGGAGGCAGACGAACGGCTCGCCTATCGAGGGCTCGGCCAGCGAATGCTGATCCGACCCGAAATCGTCGGCATGATGGCGTCGGTCTTGTTGTTCATGTTTTTTTGGGGCGTTACGCGCCCATTCGGTAATGCCGGTGGGGCGGCTACCGTGCTCGACGTTTCGGCAACTCTGGGAATAATGGCGGTTGCTGTGGGCGTATTGATGATCGGCGGCGAATTCGATCTCTCGTCGGGGGCGATGACCGGAGCGATGGCCATAGTCATCGTGTTACTGGTCAAAGACACCGGCGATCTTGGTGGCGCCGGAATCACTTACTGGATAGCGATACCGATCTCGCTGTTGGTAGCCCTCGGGATCGGCTGGCTCAACGGCACGATGGTGGAGCGCACCGCCTTGCCGAGTTTCATCGTCACTCTTGCCACGTTCTTTGTTCTTCGTGGCCTGAAATTGGCGGGCTCGAAAATCATGGTCGACCAGATCCAAGTCGGGCGCGCCGACGAGGGTCCTCACTACGACTTCTGGCAGAACATTTTTGGATCGACATGGATCCGCGGTGATCATGTGTGGGAGGGGCGAGACGCCGCCTACACCGTCTTGTGCCTGCTAGGCGCCGTGATTGTTGTCGCGGCGGTGTATCAACTTTCTTTTGCCAGGCGACCCAGTCTGAATTCGGCCGGGGTGGTGCTGCTCGGTCTCGGTGTGGTTGGCATTGCGGGCGGCGTTGTGCTCACCCACGTGCTTGACGGGACCGATTGGTTGCCAATGCTCGTGATTGCCGCCGGCGGCTTCGCCTCGGTATATGGCCTGGGCGCCTGGCGTTTCTCGCTGGTCGTGGATCGCGGCAACGCGGCCCTACCTGTAGACGTGACGAGGCCGCTCATGAAAGCTGCGGGCTACGTAAGCGCCGCGGTTGTGGCGGCCCTGGTATTCGACTCGGCCGACGACACCAATATCGTGCCGTTCGTGACCGAGCAGGGCCTGAGGGCAATTCTGTTCATGGTGCTGCTGGCGCTCGGAGCAACCCAACTGGTCGTTGCGGCAACTCGCTCGACCAAAGTTTCGGTGGCGGCCCGCAGCTTGGTTATCGGGATCGCATCCGTAACGACGTTGCTGTTGGCCCTCTTTGTGCAAAGTGAGTCAACGAGTCACAAGTTCCGCGCCGAACTGTTCACCCAGATGTGTGTTGTTGCGTTGCTGCTCGGGTGTTATGCCCTGGCCTCGTATTTCTTCGAGACTCGAACAGCCGAAGACCCCGATGCCGATAGCGGGGCGCGACGGTTGGCGGTGATCGGCGGACTTCTGGTGTTGGCCGGGATCGTTGTTCGCATGTTGTTCGCGGTGCAGGCCGAGATCGATGCAGAGGATCCATCTCGACTAGCGGCCTTCAGCATCCGCATCGTGTGGTTCTTGGGGTTTGCGGCGGTGATGACTTACGTGCTCAAAGCCACCCCATGGGGTGGTTGGGTGTACGCCGTTGGCGGCAACAAAGAGGCGGCCCGTCAGATTGGCGTCCCGGCCGCTAGAACCAAAACCCAACTCTTCATGTTGGTTGCCGCGGCAGCGTGGCTTGTCGGCATTTTGTTGGCCTTCAGGCTCAACACGATCCAAGCCGGCACCGGCAACGGACTCGAGTTCGAGTACATCATCGCCGCGGTGGTCGGAGGCACACTCCTCACCGGCGGTTATGGCACCGCACTTGGTGCCGCGATAGGTGCGGTGATCATGGCGATGGCCAAACAAGGAATTTCGTTTGCCGGTTGGAACACCGACTGGAGATTCGTGTTCATCGGATCAATATTGCTTATCGCGGTCTACGCCAATGGAGCGGTTCGCAAGGTCGCGGAGGCAGCACGATGAGCCATCTTCTCGAACTCACCGACATCGCAAAGTACTACGGCAACATCAACGCTCTCGAAGGCGTCACCACGACGGTCGAGGCCGGCGAGGTCACGTGTGTGTTGGGCGACAACGGGGCCGGCAAATCGACGTTCATCAAGATTCTGGCCGGGGTGCACAAGCACAATGCCGGCACGATGAAAGTCGAAGGGGTAGAGGTCGATTTCGACTCACCTCGTGACGCGCTGGGTCGCGGCATCGCCACCGTTTATCAGGATTTGGCCATGGTGTCGCTCATGTCGGTATGGCGGAACTTTTGGCTTGGTCAGGAGCCCCGTAAAGGTCGCGGCATCTTTACCCGCATCGACGAAGCTCCGGCCAAGGCGATTGCCAAAGAAGAGCTTGCCCAAATGGGCATCGATATTCGTGATGTCGAACAGCCTGTTGGCACTTTGTCGGGCGGCGAACGCCAGTCGGTGGCGATCGCTCGAGCCGTGCACTTCGGCGCCAAAGTCCTCATCCTCGACGAGCCGACCTCGGCGCTTGGCGTAAAGCAGTCAGGTGTCGTGCTCAAGTACATCCTTGCGGCACGCGACCGCGGGCTGGGAGTGATCTTCATCACTCATAACCCCCATCACGCCTATCCGGTCGGCGATCGATTCATGATTCTCAACCGTGGCAAGAGCTTGGGGAACTTCGCCAAGTCCGAACTCCCGCGAGACGAACTCGTGAAGATGATGGCTGGCGGAGCAGAGCTTGATCAGCTCACCCACGAGCTTGAGTCGGCCGGCGGAGGCTGAACCCACCGTGGTCGCGTTCGATCTTCTTTCCATCGGGCGTGTCAGCGTCGACTTGTACGCCGAGCAACCAGGCGTGTCACTTAGCGAGGTCAGCACCTTCCGGAAATCCATCGGTGGGACGGCTACCAACGTCGCGGTAGCCACCGCGCGGTACGGGCATCGTGTTGCGCTCGCGACGCGTGTGGGCGACGATCAGTTCGGCCGCTACATCGGTCACGCGCTCGAAAACACTTTCGGAGTTGACCCTCAGTTCGTCGCGACCCATCCGACGTTGAGGACCCCTCTGGCTTTCGCCGAGCTCGATCCGCCCGCCGACCCGACGATAATTTTCTATCGCGAGCCGGCCGCACCCGACACCGAAATAGAGGCGACACCAGAGCTCGTGGCCGCAGTTGTCGAGGCTAAAATCTTCTGGGTTCCAGCGAGTCGCTTTGCCTTTGATCAAAGCCGAGAAGTGGTGACCAGCCTGCTACGCCAAAGGGCCAGTTTGCTACCCCAAAGAGCCAGCCGCCACACCGTGCTCGATCTCGACTGGCGCGAGATGTTTTGGGTCTCGGAGTCCGAAGCGACGAGCCGCATCGAGCCCATGCTCGAACATGTTTCGATAGCCATCGGCAACCGCAAGGAGTGCGAGGTCGCGGTTGGCAGCTCAGATCCCGACACCGCGGCCGACCGCCTTTTGGAATACGGCCTTGAAGCCGCGGTCATCAAGTTGGGAGCCGAAGGCGTGATGGTCGCCACCACCGAGCGCCGCGAACGGCTAGCGCCCTTTCCGGTGGCGGTTGTGTGCGGTTTGGGCGCCGGAGATGCGTTCGGAGGAGCGTTTTGTCACGGACTCCTCGAAGGCTGGGACCTGCCAGAAGTTGTGCGGTACGGCAACGCCGCTGGCGCGATCGTGGCCGGCCGAATGATGTGTGCCGACGACATGCCGACCGCCGCCGAAGTCGACCAGTTTCTTCAGGAGCGTGATCCACGATGAGCGACCTTCACCTGACGAGTCCTGCTCTCAGTTTGGGCACCGACCCGATCCACTTGACCCCCGAAAGGGCCGGTTGGGTCCACACGGGACTGCGAGTGCTCGACATTGGACCCGGAGAGGAACGCACCATAGAGACCGCGAACGACGAAATGATCGTCTTGCCGCTGAGTGCGCAAGATGTGAGCATCAAAGTCGGGGAAGACACGTTTCGTCTCGACGGGCGGGAATCGGTGTTTGCTCGGGTTAGCGACTTCTTGTACGTCGGGCGTGATTCGACCATCACGATCGAGGCCACTACTGGCGGAGAGATCGCCCTCGCCACGTCTCGATGCGATTTGGCGCTGCCTCCGAAGTACGGAGCGACCGACGGGATCGAGGTCGAGGTGCGAGGCGCTGGTCCGGCCACCCGACAAGTCACCAACTTCGCGAGCCCGTCAACATGGGGTCACGCGGACAAGATCATGTGCGTCGAGCTACTGACGCCGGACGGTAACTGGTCTTCGTATCCGCCTCACAAACACGACGACTCGCCCGAGTGCGAAGTCAACAACGAAGAGATCTACTACTTCCGAATCGGCAAGGCTGGCACCACCCAGTACAGCGATGCGGGCTTCGGGATGCACCGGACTTACACCGCCGACGGCGCGATCGACGCCAACGTTGCGGTCGGCGATGGCGACGTATTCCTTGTGCCGCGCGGCTATCACGGTCCGTGTATCGCCGCTCCCGGCTACACGATGTACTACCTCAACATTCTCGCCGGTCCCGGCGCCGAACGTTCGATGGCCTTCTGTGACGATCCCGCCCATCACTGGGTTCGCGACGAGTGGGAAGCCATGGCGACCGATCCTCGCTGCCCCATGGTGACCTCGGCCGGAGTAGTGAACTGACCATGGCCGATCGCATCTACATCGATCGGCCGCTTCCGCCGGGATTCGATCAGCTGTTTGGGCCCGACTGGGAAGTTGTCGGCCCAGACCCGGACGAACTGCCTACCTGTCGCGCCGCTATCGCCGGCGCGTCGTTGTGGCCAGCCGACCGCATCGGCGAAGGAGCAATGCTCGAGGTGATCTCGCGGTCGGGGATCGGGTTCGACACCGTCGATCTGGCGGCGGCCGCGGCTCAAGGGGTAGTGGTGTGCAACACCCCTGACGCTCCGTCGATATCGACCGCCGAGCACACCCTCAGCTTGTTGATGGCGGCCACCAAGTTCACGGCCAACAACGTTGCCCGACTGCGGGCCGGCCGGCACGACTTCTACGCCGCCAACGAAGGCATCGAACTTGCTGGTTCCACGATCGGCGTTGTTGGTTTCGGGCGAATCGGGAGTCGGGTGGCGAGAATGTGCGCGGCGATCGACATGAGGGTGCTGGTTTGTGACCCTTACGTAGAGGTTGTCGAGCACGAGCAGGTTGATCTCGCGACGATCCTCGCCGAGAGCCGAATAATCACGCTGCATACGCCGCTAACTGATGAGACCCGCAACCTTTTGGATGCCGACGCCTTTGCGGCGATGTCGGATGGCGTTGTGATCGTGAACGCCGCCCGAGGTGGGGTGATCGACACGTCGGCTCTGGTCGCGGCTCTCGATTCGGGCAAGGTGTACGCGGCCGGACTCGACGTGACAGCGCCCGAGCCGCTCGAGCCGGGCCACACGTTGCTCAACCGCGACAACGTCGTCGTTACACCCCATATTGCTTCGGCTACCGACAAAGGGCGCCAGCGGATGTATCGGGGCGCAATCGAAAACGCTCGACAAGTGCTGGCCGGCGAGCGGCCACAGAACGTTGTGAATCCGGAGGTCTACAACTAATGACGGAGCGTAAGAAGATTCGCATTGGGGTGGTTGGGTTCGGATGGATGGGTCAGGCTCATAGCCGCTCCTACCAACGGATCCCGACCCTGTTTCCCGAGCGCACCTACGACCCCGAGCTGGTCATGATCAGCGACAACGACCCGACGCGGGTCGAGCAGGCCGTAGCCGACTTCGGATTCGAGCACGGCAGCCTCGATTGGAACGACCTGGTCGGGCGCGACGACATCGACGTGGTCTGTATCTGCGCCCCGAACATGCTGCACGAGCCGGTCGCCGTCGCCGCCGCCGAAGCCGGAAAACATGTCTTTTGCGAGAAGCCGGTCGGCGGAACGCCTGCTCAGACCGTTCGGATCGAGGCCGCGGCTCGCCAGGCCGGTGTGATTACCGGCGTTGGCTACAACTATCGGTGGGCGCCGCTGGTGCAGTACGCCAAGCAGTTGATCGAGGCCGGCGCCCTCGGCGAGATCACCAACTACCGTGGCCGATTCTTCTCGATGTACGGCGCTGACCCTATGGGTTTGCTGAGTTGGCGTTACATGCTCGACGAGGCCGGGCACGGAGTCTCGAGCGACATCTTGAGCCACTCGATCGATCTCGCTCACATGCTGATTGGCCCAATCAAGAAGGTGGTTGGGGCTGGCCACACGTTCATCGATCAGCGGCCGCTTCCCAAACCCGGCGGCACCCACTACGACAGTGGCAGCCCCGGCGATCCCACGGGTGCAGTCGAGAACGAGGACTACTTCGGGGCGTTGGCGGTATTCGAAAACGGCGCCCGCGGCGCGTTCGAGTCGAGCCGTTCGATCATGGGGCCAGAGAGCCAGTGCGCTTTTGAGGTCTATGGCACGTTGGGGTCGCTCAAGTGGAACCTCGAAACCATGAACGAGCTTCAGCTTTACCTCGCCGGCGATACCGCCCGCGGGTACACCACGGTCTTTGGCGGTGACCGGTACCCCTATCACGGCCATTTCGTGCCAGGCGATGCCAACCCGATCGGCTACGAAGATCTCAAAGTCATCGAGGACTACGAGTTCTTGTCATCGGTTGCGGCTGGTCGCCAGCACCAACCGGGGTTCGCCGAGGCCATCGACTATGTCAGCGTGCAAGACGCCCTGCTGCGGTCGTGGGAAAGCGAGCGGTGGGAAACGGTCGAGCGCTTGGTTCCGAGGGAGACATGATGGAGACCATCAAACTCACGACCGCAGAAGCGATCGTTCGCTACCTGATTGCTCAACGGACCGTAATCGATGGCCAGAATGTGGCGTTGTTCCCAGGGGTGTTCGCCATATTCGGCCACGGCAACGTCACCTGTCTTGGGCACGCCCTCGAGCAGCACAACGACGAACTCCCAACATGGCGTGGCCAAAACGAACAAGGCATGGCCCTGGCGGCAACCGCCTACGCAAAGTCGATGCGACGCCGTCAGATCATGGTGGCGACATCGTCGGTTGGCCCCGGCGCAACAAACATGGTCACCGCCGCGGGGGTTGCCCACTCCAACCGCTTGCCGTTGTTGCTGATCTCCGGCGACACCTTTTCGTCCCGTTTGCCCGACCCCGTGTTGCAGCAGGTGGAGCATTTTGGCGACCCGTCGACCACGGTCAACGATTCGTTTCGTCCGGTCAGCCGTTACTGGGACCGGATAACAAAACCCGAACAAGTAGTGACATCGTTGCCTCAGGCGGTTCAAACAATGCTCGATCCGGCGACCTGCGGCCCGGCGTTCATTGGGCTACCTCAAGACGTCGGTGCCGAGGCCTACGACTTCCCATCACGGTTCTTCGACGTCACCGTTCACGAGATTGCTCGCCCCCGCGCTGACCGCGGTCAGCTAGAGGCCGCCAAGTCGGCGATCGCCGCCGCAAACAAGCCGCTCATTATTTGTGGCGGAGGCGTGCATTACTCCGGCGCCGAGTCCGAACTTGCCGCCTTTGCCGAGACCCACAACGTCCCCGTCGTCGAAACGGTCGCGGGTAAGGCCACGCTGCTGGCGTCACACCCGCTCTATGCGGGGCCGATCGGAGTTACTGGTTGCACCGCGGCCAACGCGTTGGCGGGCGAGGCCGATGTTGTCATTGCCGTTGGTACGAGGCTGGCCGACTTTACGACTGGGTCATGGACTGTTTTCAGCAACGAAAGCACTCAACTCATCGGGCTCAACGTTGCCCGGTTTGACGCCAGCAAACACCGGTCTCTGGCCGTAACCGGCGATGCTCGCGAGACATTGCACGAACTTTCGCGCCTGCTCGGCAGCTACCAAGCGGGCGACGATTGGACACGTTTCGCCGCCACCGAAACGGCACAGTACAACGCTTACATCGACAAAATCGCTGCGCCGGGTTCTGCCCCGGGCGAGCTACCTACTTATGCGCAGGTGGTCGGCGCCATTGATCGCCTGGCCGGCCCCGACGACTTCGCCTTGGCCGCGGCCGGCGGTTTCCCCGGCGAAGTCAACAACGGTTGGCGACAAAAGGCCCTCAATAGCTTTGACTGCGAATACGGCTATTCGTGTATGGGCTACGAGATCTCCGGTGGATGGGGAGCGGCCATGGCCATGCCGGACAAAGACGTGACGGTGTTTGTCGGCGACGGGTCGTACCTGATGTTGAACAGCGACCTCTATAGCTCGGTGCTTTCGGGGCACAAGATGATCGTGATTGTTTGCGACAACGGCGGGTTCGCGGTCATCAATCGGCTTCAGGTCAATCAGGGCGGGGTGCCGTTCAACAACCTGCTCGCCGATTCCAGGATCGTCGAAGAAGTGCGCGTCGACTTTGCGGCCCACGCGGCAGCGATGGGATGTGTCAGCGAAACCGTGAGCACCATCGAGGAACTCGAAGCGGCCTGGCTTCGTGCCAAGTCAGCGGATCGAACTTCGGTGATTGCGTTGAAAACCCACAACAACTCCTGGACCGAAGGCGGCTGCTGGTGGGAGGTCGGCGTGCCCGAAGTGTCGGCGCTGCAGACCGTTCTTGATGCTCGGGCCGAACTCGATGACGACAAGGCCGCCCAACGAGCAGGTTGGTGATGTCTGAGCCCCAAGACTTTGCGGGCCGGGTTGCGTTGATCACCGGAGGTACCCAAGGCCTCGGGTATGCGGTAGCCGACCTGCTGCGGGCCCGAGGAGCGGCCGGGTTAGTGCTGGTCGGGCGCGACCAAGCCAAAGGCGCCGCCGCGGCGGAGTCGTTGAGCAGCGAATCGTGCCGGGCGGTATTTGTGTCGGTGGACCTCGCGCACCGGTCGGCCATCGACGAAGTGATGCAAATAGTCGAAGCCGAGTTCGCCACGCTGCATGCCGTCGTGAACTGTGCTGCCAAAACCGATCGCGGTTCGGTCTGGGACACATCGCCGGAACTTTGGGATCAGATGCTCGCGCTCAATGTGCGCATGCCGGCGCTGCTGGCGCAAGCCGCGGCTCGCATCATGGCCCGCGAAGGCGTCGAAGGGTCGATTGTCCTTATCGGCTCGGTTGCCCATCACGGCGGTGCCGCGAACTTGCTGCCCTACTCCACATCGAAGATGGCGCTCGTCGCCATGACTCGCAACATGGCCTATCAACTGATGCGACATCGCATCAGGGTGAACCTGATAAATCCGGGGTGGATGGACACTCCCAATGAAAATCTCACCCAGCGCAAATGGGAAGGCGCAGGCGACGGCTGGCTCGAGGCCGCCGAGGCCGCGCAGCCGTGGGGCAAACTGATCAAGCCTCCCGAGATTGCTCGCACCATCGTGCACCTCGCTACTGCCGAGAGCGGAATGATGTCTGGAGCCAGTATCGATTGGGACCAAACAGTGGTGGGGGTTGGTCCAGGGGTTCGCGCCGAGCCAGAGCTTGGTGAACTCCCCAAGGATATGCGGTGATGGGAGGTCGGCCGCTTCGGGTAGGCGTCGTCGGCGCGGGTGGCATGGGAGCGTGCCACGCCCGAAATGTTGCCGAGATCGCCGGTGTCGAACTTGCGTGGGTCGCTGATCCCGACGACTCAACCGGCCCCGAAATAGCGGCCGACCTCGACTGCGGCTGGGTCCCCGATGCCAACGAGGCGATCGACGAATGCGACGCCTTGGTGGTGGCCTGTCCCGATCGGTTCCACGCCCATTTCCTAAACGCCGCGCTCGCCCGCCGCTTGCCGGTCTTGTGCGAGAAACCAATGACCGTAGAGCTCGCCGATGGGCGCAGAATCATCGACACAGAACAAGAGATCGGTCGGCGACTGGTGCAGGTGGGATTCATGCGCGTCTACGACGAACGCCATGTTCAGGTAGCCGATGCAGTGGCCGGACTCGGTGTGGTGAACCACATCCGCAGCGTCCATCGCAACACCAACGAGGTCGCTCGCCCGCTTGACCAGATGCTCGTCGAGTCGATGATCCACGATATTCATTCGGCTCGTTGGCTCTCAGGCGCCGAGATTGTCGAGGTTCGGACCTCTGTTGTTCGGCGCGATCGTGGCATCCGAATGGCGATCCTCACGTGTCGGCTGTCAAACGGCGGAGTCGCGACCCTCGAATTTGACGACGCCGCCGCCGGCTACGAAGTCTCGATCGAAGTTTCCGCGGACCGTGGCAATGTGGTGTCGGCCGAGACGCCCCGAGCGGTTGTTCGTGCCAATGGCTCGGTGGGGGCAGAACTCGGTGATGACTGGTTCACGCCGTTTCTTGCGACTTACCGCGCCGAGATGGGCGATTGGCTCAGCTCCATTGGTGACGGCGTAGCTCGTGGGCCATCAGCGTGGGACGGGTACGCCGCTCAATGCGTGGTGGCCGCGGCGGTTGCGTCCTACGAGTCCGGGTTGGCGGTTCCGGTCGAACTTGGCGATCAACCAAATGTCTATCAGGAAGGCCCATCGTGACGGTGAGAATTGTGGTGCTTGGTACCGGGCGGATCGGATCGATGCACGCCGAATACATTCACCATCGCGTTGATGGTGCCGAGGTCGCCGGCGTCTTCGATGTCAGCGAGCAAAGCGCACGGGCGGTCGGATCGAGTCTTGATGTGGCCGTGGCCGCAACGCTCGACGAGGCGCTGGCGTTTGATGCCGACGCGGTCGCCATTTGCACATCCACCGACACCCACGTCGACACGATGGTCGCATCGGCTCAGGCCGGCCGGGCAATCTTTTGTGAGAAGCCGATATCGCTGAACATCGCCGAGGTTGATCGCGGTCTGGCCGCGGTGGAGACCGCGGGCGTTGCGCTCCAGATCGGGTTCAACCGGCGCTTCGATCCCAGCCACAAGGCCGTCGCCGACGCGGTGCGTCACGGAGCGGTAGGGGACGTAGCCGTTTGCAACATCACCAGTCGCGACCCAGGTCCACCGCCCATCGAGTACATCAAAGTGTCCGGCGGGATCTTCAACGACATGACAATTCACGACTTCGACATGGCTCGTTATGTCACGGGCAGCGAGGTCGAGTCGGTCTACGCGGTGGGAGCGGTAAGGGTCGATCCAGCAATAGGTGAAGCGGGCGATGTCGACACTGCGGTGATCGTGTTGACCCACCAAAGCGGGGCAATCACCACCATCGACAACTCTCGTAAAGCCGTATACGGCTACGACCAACGAGTCGAGGTGTTTGGCAGCAAGGGCATGGCTCAGTCAGACAACTTCCACGACTTCAACAGCCGCCTGGCAACCGATCAGGGCTTTCGCCAGCCGCCGTTGCAGAACTTCTTTCTCGAGCGCTACACCACCAGCTACCTCGATCAGTGGGCGGCATTCGTGTCTGTCGTTGCCAACGGCGGGGCGTCGCCCGTGTCGGGCCAGGACGGCCGAGCCCCGCTGCTGATGGCCGTAGCGGCAAAGAGAAGCTTGGATGAAGGACGTCCCGTGCGAATTGAGGAAGTCGAATGAGTGAGGCTCACCTGATCCGGTCGAACGATACGTCGTCGCTTCGTGTCGAAGTCACACCCCATAGCGCGTCGTGGAAGTATCTGAGCTTCTCGGTGATCGATCTCGGCCCGGGCGGTTCTCATCGCACCCACCTCGCCAACGAGGAGACGGCGATAGTTCCGCTGCGAGGATCGGCGATGGTTCGGGTGGGCGACGTCGAGTCTCACGTCTCGAGATCCGATGTATTCGACGAGATGCCACGCGTTGCCTACGCCCCACCCGGTTCGCCAGTAGAGATCGTTGCCGACGAACACTTTGAATTCGCCATCGGCTCAGCCCCGGCGCAAGGAATCTACCCCGCCCGCATTATCGAACCGAACGAGATGAAGAGCGAGGTCCGTGGCGGCGGTGCGGCTCGTCGACAGGTAAATCACATCTTGGCGCCGCCGATCGATGCCGAGCGCCTGATCTTGTACGAGGTCTACGTGCCCCGAGGTTCGTGGTCGGGGTGGCCGCCGCACTGTCACGACGGGTTCGATGGGTCGCCTTATCTCGAGGAGACCTACTACTTCCGGCTCGATCCGGCCGACGGATTTGCCATGCATCGCAACTGGCGAACCGACGAAGACTTCGACGAGGTACTGACGGCCGGAGATGGCGACTGCGCTCTGGTCACCAAGGGATTTCATTCGACGGCCGCCGCGCCGGGAAGCCACATGTTCTTTCTCAACTATCTCGCTGGCGATCTGGTGGACGGCGAGCGGGTCACCCCACCCTGTTTCCACGAGGCCTACACATGGATAGAGGCTGACTGGGATGCGTTTGGGTGGGAGCTCCCAAAGGTTCGACCATGAGTTTGTCCCACCTCACCAACCAACATGGCCGATTTGGAGTATTTGCTATCGACCACCGCGACTCGTTTCGGGCGTTTCTGTCACCCGATGATCCCGGCGCGTTGAGCGCAGCCGAAATCACCGCCCGCAAGATCGAGATGGTCGCGGCGATCGGGTCGGAGGCGACGGGCGTGATGCTCGAACCCGAGTACTCGGTGCCACAGGTCATCGATGCGGGGGTACTGCCCGAGGGAGTCGGGTTTACCATCGCCCTCGAGTCGCAGGGGTACTTGGGCAATCCCGAAAAGGGACCGACCACGCTGCTCGACGGTTTCTCTATCGAGCAGGCCAAAGCCACCGGCGCCAGTTGTGCCAAGTTATTGCTGCCATACCGACCCGATCGTCCGCTGGCCGCGGCGCAGGAAGCAGTTGGTCGCGACGTAGTTCACGAGTGTCGCCGCGTCGGGATTCCGGTCGTGCTCGAACCGCTGTTCTACGGCCTCGATGATCCCGCTGATCGGCCCGAACTCGTGCTGACCACGGCGACACGATTCGCCAATATCAACCCCGACCTGCTCAAGTTGCCGTTCCCGATCGACGCCGCCCACGACCCCGATACCGATCACTGGTTCGCGGCGTGCCGCGCCATCAGCGAGCTGTGTCCCATGCCGTGGGTGATGCTGTCCGGTGGCGGATCTTTCGATACTTACGCCGCTCAACTCGAAGTCGCCGTACAAGCGGGGTCGGCGGGGTTCATGGTGGGGCGTGCTTTGTGGGGCGAAGCCGCTCTGGCGTCCGCCGCGGATCGCGGCCGGTTGCTAACCGACCTTGTCCGGCCGCGGATGCGCCAGCTTCGGGCACTGATCGACGGCTAGCCGGCTCCTTCCCGCAACACGAAACGCTTTTCCGACAACACCAAACGTCGAGACTTCGGGTCAATTTGAGCGACCGGTTGGACCGGCTACGGTTCGCCTCATGCAGCCAGGACCGAAGAACCGCTTTCTCGCCGCGTCGGGCAACGCGATGGCCCACGGTCGATGTGATCAACAAGACAATGCGCCGTGGCGCGGGCCAGAGGGCCCGAGCGAGACCTTGACCGATGCAGATCTGCAGCACACGTGGCTCGGGCCGTGCCATTTTGGTGGCAACGTTTCGGGTCCCTACGCCGACGGTCGCCGCGTCGTGTGGAGCAACGGGCGCCAAACCATCGCCAAACTCGACTACGACACTCTCGAATTGCTGACCGAGCACGTAATTGTTGGCGGCGAAGGAAAAACCCCGCAAGCCGATCTCGAAGACAATCTGCGGGGGCTCGACGACAAAGAAGGCTGGGACGCGATCGAGCACGCGATCAACCTGTCGTTACGGTTCATGACCGGCCTCGACGGCGTCTACAGCCTCCTCGACTGCGACCACACGTTCTTTCTCGGCCGCAAAGATCACGCCGTCGCGTATGTCGAAACCGATCCCGCCGACCCTTCTTCGCCGCTCGTCGAACGAGATCGCTGGATCAAACCAGACGAGATCGAAGGCTTCTTTGTGGGTATCAACATCACCTTTGACGGTTGGCTGGTGATGACCACCGATCACGGTTGGGTCGTGGTGTTGAAACGCGATTTCAGCCAGCACCACGCCATTCAGGTAAGGGGAGGAGCGCAAGAGGCGTCCGACTACTGCGCGGCGATGGCCGCCGATCGGGGCCATACCGGCTACGGCTGGATGCGCACCAGTGCCTGCGTGGATGACGAAAACTCGATCTACGTGTCCTCCAACGATCACCATCACAAGGTGCGCTGGCTCGGCGATCGGCTCTCTATTGACGAGACCGACGGGGCCTGGACCATTCCGTATCGCAACGGAGGGGGGACCGGTAGCGGCACCACGCCTTCGCTCATGGGGTTCGGCCCGGACGAAGATCACTTTGTGGTGTTCGGCGACGGCGACGAAGTTGTCAACATCACCTACGTGTGGCGCGACGCAATCCCCGACGATTGGGAGCAACTCCCGAACGCTCCGCATCGCCGCATAGCCGGCATCGGTCCCGCCAATATGGGCAACCCCGACTTGGTGTCCATACAGACCGAGCAATCAATCACCGTGTCGGGGTATGGCGCGATGACCGTCAACAACGAACCGGCCACGATCCCAGATGGCATCCCCAAACAGGGCGCTCGAATGTTGTGCTTCATGCTCGGGCACAAACCCGAATACACGCCGCACGGAATGCACAAATACGAGTGGAACCCCCAAACCCGACACCTCGAGCAGGCGTGGGTCAACTCTGATATCTCTTCGCCGAACTCGGTGCCGTACGTCGCTCAAGAATCTGATCTGGTCTACACCTGCGGAGTACGGGGCGGGCAATGGACAATCGAAGCAGCTAACTGGACGACGGGCGAATCGGCCTTCCACTACGTGCTCGGCGGATCAAAGTTCAACACTCTCGGGGCGGGCGTAACCATCGATGATGACGGCCGCCTCTTATTCGGAAGCATGTACGGAAAGACCCGCATTCTTCGAGGCCCTGGCGAGGTGCAGACCAGCGGCCGGACTTAGCGCTCGCTATTGGGCATGGCCGTCAACTCAGTATCGCTAACACAGGGCCGCCTGCAGCGCGGCGGCAACGATGCTGACGTCGCCCTCCTCAATGTCGAGATGAGTAACGATCCGACTCGAAGCCGATCCATCGGCGGCGTGGCTCCACAGGCTCTTGATTCCCGAAGCTGCGAGCTGGTTCTCGATGTCGACCGGTGCATCAGCTATCGACACGAACACCATGTTGGTGTTTTGGGCTCGCACCGTGATGCCATCGATGTCGCTTAGAACGGCCGCGAACGCCGCCGCGTTGGCGTGGTCGTCGGCGAGACGATCGACGTTGTTGGCCAGCGCGTAGAGGCCAGCAGCCGCCATCATTCCGGCCTGGCGCATGCCACCGCCAAGCATCTTGCGGGTGCGACGAGCGGCCGCGATCAGGTCGGCCGGACCGCTCAGCACCGAACCCATCGGTGCCCCGAGGCCCTTGGAGAGGCACAGCGACACCGTGTCGAAGTCGGCGGTGAGTTCTTCGCCCGAAACGCCGAGGGCCACCGCCGCGTTCCACATCCGGGCGCCGTCAAGGTGCGTGGCCAGCCCGTGCTTGCGAGCCACCGACGTGGCCTCACGCATCCGATCCACCGACTGGACCATGCCGTCCTTGGTGTTCTCGACACAGACCAGTTTGGTGCGGGCATAGTGCGGATCATCGGGTTTCACCACCGCATCGATCGCGGCCGGGTCGACCAGGCCATCGGCGAGCATCGGCACCGTCTGGGGTTGAACGCTCCCCAATACCGCCGCGCCCCCGGCCTCCCACCGAAACGCATGAGCCATGTCGCCGGCGATGTATTCGTCGCCGCGTCCGCAATGAGACATGACCGCACAAAGGTTTGATTGAGTGCCGCTGGTGACAAAGACCGCCGCTTCCTTGCCAAGACGTTCAGCCACCACAGATTCGAGACGGTTGACGGTCGGATCATCGCCGAATACATCGTCGCCCAAAGGGGCATCGAGCATGGCTTGCTTCATTGCCGCGGTGGGCTGGGTGACAGTATCGGAGCGAAGATCGATCATTTCGCAAGGCTAGACACCGCGCCGACTCGATGCCTAACGGTCGGCCAGTGCTCGGGCCTGGTCGTCGAGTTCTTCGGTGGCCAAGCCAAGGTCCTCGGGCGAGAAACTGGCCACTCGATCGATCTGCCCGGCCGCGTCCACCTGGTACAGCTGAAGGAGCTCTTCGCGCCAGCCGCCGGTCGCATCGCTGGCCGTGATTCGAGCGAGAGCGAGCCGTTCGCCGCGAGTGTCAACAATGGCGACGGAGTAGTCGGTGAGTCCATTGCGCGGATGGACGAGAAGTTCGAGAAAGGTGCGGACGCCAGCACGGTCGAGGACCGGCGACGCCACCAGTCTGCGGCGATCGATGCTCACGGCGTCCGACGACACCAGATCCAAGGCTCCTTCGACATCAAGATCGCGAAAAACTCGATCCCAAAATCGCTCACAGCTTTGAGACGCAAGGTTGGCCAGTGAGGGTTCGGCCAGTTCAGCAAACCGCGCCAGCGCAGTTTCGGCGTCGTCGACTTCGAAGACGTTCGACTCAACGACCTTGGCATCGACCATTTTGACGGCCGCCAGCCCCCACTCGCGGGCGCAGGCCAGAGCCTCATGGGCTGACTCTTCTTCAAATGTTGCGGCCCGTATGGCCCGATCATCTTCGTCAACCTCAAAAACGCTCACCCACACCATCTCCGCAGAAGCCGCGGTCCCCCACGTGATCCGGAAAACGCCGATCCGATCAGTGATGTTGGCGATTGTTTCGCTCGAGATCGCCCCATCGAACGTGTCGGAGAGATCGATCGCCGATTGTGCGGCCAAGTCCCGGTCAACCTCCGCGACCGGCATACCGGGGCGGTGGCTCACAAATAGGAAGTCCGATCTATGCAGTGCGGTCCAAGCTTCGAGCGATCGGTCGCGGATGGCGGCCATGTTGTTGCTCACGTACAGTTCTACCGAGGTGGTCGTTGCCGCCGCACCAACCTGATGGTGGTGGCGGTCCGACACCGCCACTGCGCCTTTTGCTTCGAACAATCGCTCGGCGTCGGCTTGGGCTCGCTTGAACGGCGTTCCCTTTTCGTTTTCAGACCGAGCCGTGGTTTCGTCCTCAGAAAGAACCCGGGCCAGTGTCTGAGCGGCGACTGCATGGTCCATGGTGAGGTCGGTGCCGGCCGCGATCGCAACGGCCTCGCGTGCCAGAAGTTCGGCTTCGGCACGGTGGCCGAGGGCCGCTTCGATCTCGGCTCGTGCCGCCCGTGAAGCAATCGCGGTTTGGAGATTGCGACCAGCATTGGCCTCCGAAGCCTTTGCGTGGCGCTCGGCGTCTTCGACGCGGCCCTGGGCCAGAAGGGCTCTGGCCAACAGCGCCTCAGCTTGGCCGGCATCGGCACCGATTCCGAGCTGTCCAAGACCGGTGTGAGCAAGAGTTAGCGACTCCTCGGCCGCTTCGTAATCCTCGGCCAGCAAATCTATGTAGCCGGCAAACATCGCCGTCTCGAGCACACCATGACGAAGGCCGATCTCGTCGGCGATCTCCCTCGAACGGGCAATGAGATGGCGCGCCTCGTCGAAGCGTCCCCGCATTGCGTCGAGAACGGCTTGGCACCGCAGTGAGGTCGCCTCGACCAGCGGTGACCCGGTTGTGATCCGCAGCAGTCGAACGATGTCAAGGCAACGACCCCCGGCTCGCGCCACCGGACTGGGCCCCCAGAGCGCGGCGATGGGCGCGGCGGCGAGCACTGCGGTAATACGCCGTCGATCGCCGGCCGCCCGTGCCGCCTCTAGCGCGGCGTCGAGTTCAGCCTCGCACGCCGCGACTCGACCTTGTCGAGCCAGGATGAGCGCCCGAACGAGCCGAGCCTTGGCCACGCCAGCTTGATCCCCCAGGTCGGCGAGCGCTGACGCCGCGGCGGCAACGCTCGGCTCCATTTCATCAAGGCGTTCCGGTGCAGTGAATACGACAAGTTGACCTTCAAACGCCGCGGTCCATGCGGCCATCCGGGCGCTCAGCCCGCGATGAGCGGCCAGTTCCTCGAATAAAGACAGCCCTTCGGCGACGTGCGCAGCCGAGAAGAATGCTTCGCAGCCGATCAGCGAGAGCTCGGCGCGACGATGATCGTCGTCGAGGAGGCGAGCAAGGGCCCGAAGCGTTAGGGCGCCGGCGGCCAGGAGGTCGTCTTCGTCCAACGCTCGCTGGGCCGCCACAGTCAACAAGTCAGCGGCTCGACCTCCCACATCGATCGCCGCTTTCGTCGGGCTGCCGAGTTGAGTCAGGTATTCGTGGGCTCGCTCGTAATGGAACGCGATCGAGATTTCGGCATCTTCGGCTAGGTCGGCGGCAACGACGGTTGTCCATTCGGCCACTTGTTGATGAAGCTCAGCGCGTCGCTCCTTCAAGAGTCGGCGGTAAGCGGCATCACGAATGAGGGCGTGGTGAAACCGCCACTGCGGTTCGTCACCCCAGTACCAGCCGGTCGGGTCGACGATCTCCTGACGACGGAGCCGCTCGAGGATCCGGTCGAGACGGCCGGTGCCGATATCGGGCAAGAGGGCGGCGACCGCGCCGCGGGTGAACTCGGACCCGACTACCGCGGCCTTCTCGGCAACGCGACGCTCCTCCTCATCCAAACGCTCTACGCGAACCGCGAGCAGCGACGTAATCGTGGGAGGAATGTCGATTGCGGCCGCGTCGACCGTCAGCGCCCATCCGTTTGACCTCTCGGTAAGGGTGCCGTCGTCGATCAGCATGCGAATGAATTCGCGGACGAACAGTGGGTTTCCTTCGGTGGAGACAGGGAGCCGCTCGGACAGGCCATTGGGGAGCGGCGCGCCGAGAATTCCTTCGGCAAGAGCGGCTGTGGTCGACGAGTCGAGTCCCTCGAGCGAGAGACATGCGGCGACGCGGCGCCCGGTCTCGACGAGCGCAGGCCGCAGATCGCGAAACTCCGGGCGCGCCAACGCCAACAAAAGGACCGGCCCGCGAGCCCATTCGACCAGATGTTCGAGGAGATCGAGAAACAGCGGGGTGGCCCATTGCACATCGTCGACGGTCACGACCAGCGGACCGGTCGATGCAAGGATCTCGATCAGGCGACGACAACCCCATAAGGCTTCTTCGGTTGAGCGGGAAGGTGACGCGCCAAGAAAGCCGGCAAGCAGTGGGCTCAACCGGTCGGCGTCGGGCTGCTCGGCGACAAGGGCGGCGACGGCCTCGACGATGCGGTCCTCGCGAGCTCCAACACTGAGGCCCGTGACGGCTCGCAGCAGGTCCCCGATCGGTTCGAATGTTGCCGTCCTTTCGCTATCGATGCGGAGATGAAACGCGGTGCCGTCGCTCATTTCGCTCGCCAGTTGCGTCGCTAAGCGAGTTTTGCCGACTCCGGGTTCGCCGATCACCGTCGCCAGTCGAACCGTGTTGTCGGCGATCGATTCGTGCAAAACGGTGGACAGATGGCTGAGTTCGCTGGAGCGGCCCACGAAGGGCGTGGTGACTTGTTCGTCTTCGACAGCCTGGATCGCTCGGAAAGTGGCGACTGGATTCGTTTTGCCTCGAAGCGAGACTTCGCCCAGGACCTCGTAGTCGACTCGCGATCGCGTCAGACGCCAGGTCTGTTCGCCAACCAGGACCTCTCCGGGGGTGCACTGGGCCTCGATACGTGCCGCGACGTTGATCGCATCGCCGACAAGGTCAACGTCTCCCTCATCGATCACGATCTCGCCGGTATTGACGCCGATTCGTAGGCCCATCGTCGAGTCGTGGCGCTCCCGAATTCCTTGGCCCAACGAGACAAACTCGTGTTGAAGGTCAAGCGCGGCGCGCACCGCCTGCTCGGCGTCGTCAGCGGCTACTTCAGGCACTCCGAAGATGGCCATGATGCCGTCGCCCATGTATTTGGCGACCGTACCTTTGTGTCGCTCAACGACTGATTGGCACAACTCGTAATAGAAGCTCAGCTCGTGACGCGCCGCCTCGGCGTCCACCGACTCACCAAACGTTGTCGACCCGACAAGGTCGGCGAACATCACGGTGACCGTCTTGCGCACCGCGGTATCGATTATTGCCTCGGCGGGCGCCGCGGTCGGAGTCCCGCATTCGTCACAGAATCGAGCGTCCCCGGCAAGCTCTCGACCACACTCGGCGCAGGAAATAGTTCGGGGGCTGCCGCACCCGGAACAGAATTTTGCGCCAGCTCGGTTCCGTTCGCCGCAGGCCCCGCATCGCATTCGCTTAGTCTCCCTTAATCTGCCCTTGAGGTCCACTTCGAACAAGTTGGGTAGCGTTGCGCGATGGTGAACGCATGATGACTGTGGCAGAACACGTGGCTCGGCTGGACGAGGACGGTTACACCATCGTCGAAGACGCGATTGAGCCGGCGTTGGTCGATGCTTTGTCGGCCGCGCTCGGCCGACTCGAAGACGATCTCGACACGAGGCCGTCAGCCAATCGTTTCGAGGGGGCGGTCACCAAGCGGGTGTTCAACCTCTTGGCTCACGACGGGCCTTGGCCCGAGGTGCCGGTGCACCCAGCTATCGCTCCAATTATCGAAGGGAATCTCGGCGACGGCTTTTTGATCTCGTCACTGGCGTCGGTGTCGATCGGTCCTGGCGAGTCGGCTCAGCCGATCCACGCTGACGATCAGATGATGCGCCTCGCCAAGCCGCATTTTCCGACTGTCTGCAACACCATGTGGGCGCTCACCGACTTCACCGAGGAAAACGGCGCCACCCGCATTGTGCCGGGAAGTCATCGTCTCAAGACGCCTTCTTACGGCGAGGCCTACGAGTCGATCCCGGCGTTGATGAGGCGCGGCAGCGTCTTGATCTGGACGGGAAGCTTGTGGCACGGCGGGGGCGCAAATGTCAGTGCCGATCAGTGGCGGACCGGTATTGCCATGAACTACTGCGCCGGTTTCATCCGTCAGCAAGAGAACCAGCAGCTAGGGGTCCCACCCGAGCGCATGGCGTCGTTTTCTCCCGAGCTGCGCGAGATGTGCGGCCTCGGTATGTATCGCGGCTTGATCGGCAACATCGAAAAGCGTTCGCCTGCCGAGATCCTCTACGGCGATCCCCCCCAACCCGCCCTGTGGGACCAAGACACCCCATAATATTTCCTTGATCTCTGCGTCCTCGGGACCGTCCTGCGGTCCCGAGGACGCAGAGATCAAGGGGATTGGGGGATTGGGGGTGTCATAGGGTGATGGTTGACTCGTCGAATGCGAGACATGACGAGTCTCGTTCAGAAGGCCACGAGCCAACACGGCCTCCTCACAACCAAACAACTACGGGCCGAGGGCATCACCAAGTCGATGCAGGCGCACCTGCGGCGCATCGCGATGTTGTATCCCGAGCACCCGGGGGTGCTCCGCCTGGGTGGCGCGCCCGAAACGTGGCATCAGCGCTTGCTCGCCGCGATATTGGCTCCGGGCTCCCAAACGGTCGCTAGCCACCGAAGCGCGTTGCGGCTTTGGGGACTGAACACCAGGTCGGACTGCGTGGAGGTCACGGTTCGGTATCCCTCTGACAAGACATTGAAGGGCGTGATCGTTCATCGAGAAGGAGATCTGGATCCGATAGACCTAACTGAGGTCGATGGCATCTCGGTGACAACGGTGGCTCGAACACTTTGCGACGCTGGGGTTGTCTTCTCGGCTCGAGAGGTCCAGCGGCTGGTCGATCACGCCGTTGCGACTGGGCTTGTGAAGGTGCGGGAGTTGATAGAGGTTCGCCGGCGCCTCGGTGAGCACGGGCGGACCGGAGTCGTCAAACTCGACTTGGCCATCGACGGCGTCTTGCGATCCGCGGGCAGCGAGTCAGGGCCGGAGCTTCAATTGGCTCGGGTGCTGCGCCAAGCATCGCTTCCCGCCCCGATCAAGCAGTACGTCGTGGTCGTAGCTGGCCGGCAGTACCGACTCGATCTGGCCTACCCAAAGGTGAGGCTGGGCTTGGAATACGACGGGGTCGATGCCCACACCCGAGTTGATGGGTTCGAGCAAGATCGAGTCCGACAAAACGATCTTGTCGGCGCAGGGTGGACCATCCTCCGGTTCACCCATCGTGATCTGCGTGACCGGCCAGGATCGATCATTGCCCACGTCCGCCGTCACCTGCGCTCTGTCCCCAAACCCTCCAAAACCCCGGATCTCTGAGCCGCTAGGACCGCCATGCGGTCCTGAGCGCTCAGAGATCAAGGGGAAGTTGGTGGGGTGGCGACTAGGTGGGACTCGTGGCGACCGTTGGGACGCCACGCTTCGCTGTGATGCAGGACGGTTAGGCCATCGATCAAACTCAAGATCTCGTTGGCCTTGAGCAGAAAGGGACGGCCGGGACGGTCATGGCGTTCGAGGTTGGACTCGGTGGCGACTACGACGGCGAGAACACCCCCCGGCCCTAGACGGTTGACCAAGCCCGTGAACAGGTCGCGCTGCAGATAATTCGAGACGGTGATGACATCCCACGGCCCCGCGGGGAGCTGCTCGTTTTCGAGATCGAGCTCGATGGTTTGGATTACGAGGTCTTCGCTCAGCGCTCGCTGTCGGGCCTGGATAAGCCCGACGTCGCTGATGTCGGCAACCGTGACGTCGAGCCCTAGACGAGCGAAATGAAGACTGTCGATCGATCCGCCGCCAGCGACGTCGAGCAACGTTGCTGATTCGGGAAGCCACGGCGCAACCAAGTCGACGAGCGCCGAGCCATGGCTGGTACCGCGGCCGGCATCTGACCATTTGTTGTTCCAACGTTGGCGATCTCCGACCGCCATCGTCAGCCGGCTTCGACTTCGGCTTCGAGTTCGGCCGTGACGGTGATCTCGTTGGTGTCGACAACGACGCCGGTCTCGACCGCCATGATCACGCCAGCGGCCTTGACATCGTCGATGACCAGGTCGAGGAGTGCGAGTTGGGCCGCGGTGGCCGAGAACGTGGCCGAAACCACTGCGGTACGCAGTTTGCGTTTTGCTTCTGACTTCTCGCGTCGAACAACGATGAGTGCATTAGTGGCAACGTCGGTCGCCGCCGGCCCGGTATCGGCGGCGGCGACCCGCAGGGCGGCCGCATCGGGCCATTCGCTGCGATGAATCGTTCCTTGCTGCCACCAGCTCCACACCTCTTCGGTGACGAACGGCAGGAACGGTGCGAACAGCCGGTGGATGGTCGATAACGCCATGCGCAGCGAGTGATGAGCCGAAGCAGCTCGGTCGTCGCCGTATTCGCCGTAGGCCCGAGCTTTGACGAGCTCCATGTGATTGTCGGTGAACCACCAAAAGAAGGCTTCGGTGCGTTCGAGTGCTCGGGCGTAATCGAAGGCTTCGAAGGCGGTAGTGGCTTCGTCGACGAGGTCGGCGAGGCGGGCCAGCATGGCCTTATCGAGTGTTTCGGTGACCATCGACGAGTCGATCGAGCGGTCGGGAGCCGCGCCTTCGCCGACGCCGAATCCGAGCACGAACTTGCTGGCATTGAGAAGCTTGATCGACAGGCGCCGGCCGATCTTCATTTGGCCTTCGTCGAATGCGGTATCGGTGCCGGGTCGACCAGACGACGCCCAATAGCGCACCGCGTCCGAGCCGTATTGCTCGAGTAGAGCGGTGGGCACAACAACGTTGCCTTTGGACTTCGACATCTTCTTGCGGTCAGGGTCGAGAATCCATCCCGACAGTGTGGCGTTTCGCCACGGTGCAGTGTCGACATCGAGATGGGCTCGAACGACCGTTGAGAACAGCCAGGTACGAATGATGTCGTGGCCTTGCGGTCGAACATCCATCGGGAAGGTCGCCGCGAACAGCTCGGGGTCGCTTTGCCATCCACAAGCGATCTGGGGTGTCAACGATGAGGTCGCCCAAGTGTCCATGATGTCGGGCTCGCCGATGAAGCCGTTGGGCTCGCCGCGCTGGTTCTCGTCGTAGCCCGCGGGAACGTCGGTTGACGGGTCCATCGGCAACTGGTCGAGCGGCGGCCGGAGCGGTTCGTCCCACACTGGTTCGCCGTCGCCGTCGAGCCGGTACCAAAGCGGGATGGCCACGCCGAAGAACCGCTGGCGGCTGATGAGCCAGTCGCCGTTGAGGCCCTCGATCCACGAGGCGTAACGGGTTTGCATGTAGCCCGGCACCCAGTTGATGTCTTCGCCGCGGTCGACCAGCGCCTGGCGCAGGTCGCGGTCTCGTCCACCGTTGCGGATGTACCACTGCCGCGAGCTCACGATTTCGAGCGGTTTGTCGCCTTTCTCGAAGAACTTGACTGGGTGGGTGATCTTGCGAGGTTCGCCGTCCATCTCGCCGGTTTCGACGAACAGTTTGACGATTTCTTCCTGAGCTTGTGCGACTTTTTTGCCGGCGAGGCGTTGGTAGGCCGCGTCGGCCGGGCCTTCGTTGGCAATCCATTCGGGGGTTTCGGCCGCGAAGCGCCCGTCGCGGCCAATGACGGTGCGTACGGGAAGGTCGAGTTCGCGCCACCAAGTGACGTCGGTGGTGTCGCCGAACGTGCAGATCATGGCGATGCCGGTGCCTTTTTCGGGGTCGGCCAGCTCGTGAGCCAGGACCGGGACTTCGACTCCGAACACGGGTGACACAACCGTGGCTGTTCCGAAGTATGGCTGATACCGCTGGTCGTCGGGGTGAGCAACGAGGGCAACGCAAGACGGGACGAGTTCGGGACGAGTGGTGTCGATCCAAATGTCGGGGTTGCCGGCGGTTCCTGCGAACCGCAGCTTGTGATAGGCCCCGGGGAGGTCTTTGTCTTCGAGTTCGGCTTGGGCGACTGCGGTTTGGAACGTGACGTCCCAAAGCGACGGCGCCTCGACCTGGTAGGCCTCGCCTCTTTCGAGATTGCCGAGAAAGGCGAGTTGGCTGATGCGACGACAGTGATCGTTGATGGTTTCGTAGGTGCGAGTCCAGTCGACGCTCAGCCCCAAGTGACGAAACAGTCCTTCGAAGGCCTTTTCGTCTTCGACGGTGAGTTGCACGCAAAGCTCGATGAAGTTGGGGCGGCTAATCGAGATTTCGCGGCGTTTCTTGATCGCTTTGGGGTCGCCGGCGTCGGCAGGGGTGGCAAAGGAGGGGTCGTAGGGAAGCGACGGGTCGCATCGAACACCGAAATAGTTCTGCACCCTGCGCTCGGTCGGCAGGCCGTTGTCGTCCCACCCCATCGGGTAGAAGACCTCTTTGCCGGTCATTCGTTGGTAACGAGCGACCGTGTCGGTGTGGGTGTAGCTGAAGACGTGGCCGACGTGAAGCGAGCCGCTGACGGTGGGTGGGGGAGTGTCGATCGAGAAAACCTGATCCCGTGACTTCGACGTGTCGAAGTGGTAGATCCCGGCCTCATCCCATACCGCGTCCCACTTGGCTTCGAGTCCTTCGAGGTTGGGTTTGTCGGGGATATCGGAAGTGCTCATACGGAGGTCAACGCTATCCGGAGGGAGATTCCGAATTGCCGGTTGCTGAGCGGACGAGTTGCCGGCCTCGAACCGGGCGTGGTGGGCGATCGCCCGCTCAACCTCGGGGCGCTCGTGTCGCCGGCGCGGGTCCGGACGATCGGCCGATGACCAATTCCGGAGCGAAGGACTGGACTCGATGCTCCGATTCCTGGCTGTCGGCGCGGCCACGTTGGTCGATGAGCGAGTTAGCAACCGCGGCCGCCATGCGTTCCAGCGGTTGTCGCAGGGTGGTGAGGGGCGGGTCGGTGAAAGTGGCCATCGACGTGCCGTCGAATCCAATGACGGAGATATCGTCGGGCACTTCGAGCCCAGCGGACCGCGCCGCGCGTATCACTCCCAAGGCCATCAGGTCGGACCCCGCCACGATGCCGGTGACACCGCGGTCGATCAGCGCCGCCGCCGCCGCTTGGCCACCCTCTGCGGTGAACAATGTCTCGATGATGAGCGTCGGGTCGACCTCTCCGATGAGTTCCTCGATGGCTGTTGTGTAGCCGGCCGATTTGGTGGTCGAAGAGACAAATCGTGATGGTCCCACCAGCAGACCGATGCGTCGGTGGCCGAACGAGTGGAGGTGTTGCACTGCTAGTTCTGCGCCCAACGACTCGTCGACTGCGATCGCAGGTGCGGGTGCATATTCGGTAATACCGTTCACCATGACCAGAGGCATGCGCGCATCTATCAGAGGTTGGTAGATGGACCGATCTTGGGTTAGGTCGCTGAATCGGCCCGTGACGATTACGATGCCGGCCGCTCCGAGTTCTACGAGTCGGTCGATGTAATCCTGCTCATGGACTGTTTCGCTGGTGGCGACGCACACCATCGACATCATTTCGTACAGAGCGAGCCGACTATCGAGGAGTTGCGCAAGACTTGCAAAGACGGGGTTGTCGATTTCGGGAGTGATGATTCCGACAAGGTCGGAGTTGCGGCGCCGCAACGGTTCGGGATATCCAAGCTCGCGTACAGCCTTGAGCACTCGGGTCCGAGTACGTTCGGCTACCCCTATTTTTCCGTTGAGTACACGGCTGACGGTGGCCTCGGAGACGCCGGCCAGGGCGGCGGCTTCCTGCAGTCGTGGTCGTGGTGTCATGCGCTTTCTGCCTATCACGTGTGATCGGACTACGGTGAATCTGCTCCGCAGGAGATTGCAAATGTTTACGCCAGTTTGCGCATAACTTGCAAGTTTCTGCAAGAAGTGCTTGCATGCCTTGCACCGGTATCGGGAGACGAAGGGCTCCATCGGCCGACCTAATTGTTGGTCGATCCGGCATAACGGAGGGATCCAACCCGTGAAGCGCAATACATGGAAACTGCTTGCCGTGCTTCTCAGCCTGATCACGTTCGCTGCCGCTTGTGGCGACAGCTCAACTACGTCAGCCGAGAACAACGATGAGCCAACCACCACCAAGGCCCCGGCCACGACTACGACCGCTGCTCCTACAACGACAACCGAGGCCGTGTTGCCGACCCTACTGATCTGGGCCGACGACACCCGCGCCCCGGTCGTGCAAGAGTTTGGCGACCAATTCGGCGCCGACAATGGCGTCAACGTAGAGGTCCAGCAAGTCGATTTCGGTTCAATCCGTGACCAGCTCGGTGTGGCTGGCCCCGCCGGCGAAGGCCCGGACATCATCATCGGCGCGCATGACTGGCTCGGCGAGCTGGCCACCAACGGTGTCGTCGCCCCGATCGACATCTCCGGAATCGCCGACCAGTTCCTGCCAGTTGCTGTCAACGCCATGAGCTACGACGGCGTCACCTACGGGTTGCCCTACTCGGTTGAGAACATCGCCCTCATCCGCAACGTCGACCTCGTTCCCGAACCGGTGGCAACATTCGCCGAGCTGGAGCAGATCGCCCTCGATCTCAAGGCTGCCGGCACGGTCGACGTGCCACTGGCGGTCCAGGAAGCTCCCGGCGACCCGTTCCACAACTACCCGATGTTCACCGCGGCCGGTGGCGTCGTGTTCGGCCGCAACGCCGACGGCTCGTACAACCCCGATGATCTCGGTATCGACAGCGAAGGCGGCCTAGCCGCCGGACGCCAGTTCTCCGAGTGGGCCAAGTCCGGCCTCATCAGCGGTGATGTCAACTACGACGTCATGATCGAGTCGTTCAGTACCGGCAAGGCCCCGTTCGCCATCACCGGTCCGTGGGCCACTGGTTCGTTCGCTGATGCCGGCGTTAACTACTCGGTTGACCCGTTCCCGACCGTCGACGGTGGCGTAGCAGCCCCGTTCGTTGGTGTGCAGGGCTTCATGGTTTCGGCGTTCGCAGAGAATCCGCTTCTCGCGGAGACATTCGTGGTCGACTACATGGGATCAGAGGATGCCCAGGTGAAGCTCTTCGAGGCCGGCGGTCGTCCGCCCGCACATCTCGGTGCTATCGACGTCGCCAGCAGCGATGCCGACATCCAGGGATTCGCAGCTGCTGGCCAAAACGGTGCGGCGATGCCCGCCATTCCGGAAATGGGTGCAGTTTGGTCGGCATGGACCGACGCCTACTCGCTCATCTTCTCGGGTGAGGATTCAGACGCCGCTCTCACCGACGCAGCAACCCAGATCCGCGACCTGATCGCCCAGGGCTGATCGGAAAACGTTGACGACGGCGTCGGGCACATGACTCAACACGAGGAATTGGTCCGACGCCGTCGCCCTCCCCGCACCGGCACGATCCGGGCGGGGGCACTGGTACGGAAACTGGTGTTGATCGCGTTGGTCAACGGTTTCGCCATGTTCGCCATGCAGCGCGAGTTGGCGTTGGGCGAGACCGGTGCCCTGGTGGCGACGCTGGTCGCCACCGTGGCGATCAACGCCGTCTACCTGTCGCGCCGGGTTGTGCCTCTCAAGTACTTGGTTCCCGGCACGATCTTCATGCTGTTGTTCATCGTGTATCCGGTGGCGTACACGGTCTACATCTCGTTCACGAATTACGGCACCGGAAACCTTCTCACCAAGGACCAGGCGATAGAGCGGCTGGTGGCGAACTCGCTGTCGACCGATGCCGGCGGTGCAAGGTTTGCGATCACCCCACTCGACGACGGCGACGGCACGCTGTCGTTGTTCATGATTGCCGAGGACGGGGGTTTGCTCCTCGGAGACGAATCGGGTCTCTCTCCGCTCGCTGAGTCAGACGTCACCCGTGACGAGAACCGACTCGTGAGCGTGGATGGCCGACCGGCTCTCAATCTTGGTCAGGCCAGCCAACGACAGGACGAACTTCTCGAGCTCGTGGTGCCCGCCGACTTCGGCGAAATACGCGTTCAGACTCTCAAGCAGGCCACGGTGGCGGCATTCGGGTTGTCATACGACGAGGCCACCGATGAGATCGTCGATGTCACCACCGGCACGCGATACCTGCCGAGTGACGGTCGTTACACCTCCACCACCGGCGATGTTCTCACCCCTGGTTTTAGGGCCGTGGTGGGTCCCGACAACTACGATCGGGTCTGGTCGAACAGCGCGATCCGCGACCCGTTCATCAGGGTGTTCGCGTGGAACTTTGCGTTCGCCCTGCTGTCGGTGGCGCTGTCAATGGCGCTGGGCCTCGGGATCGCGCTAACGCTGCACCGTTCCGGACTCAGGGGCGTCAAGTTCTACCGATCGCTGTTGATCATCCCCTATGCGGTTCCGAGTTTTCTTTCGGCCCTTGTGTGGCAGGGGATGCTCAACCGCAATTTCGGGATCATCAACCGGATGCTTCACCTCGATATCAACTGGCTGCTCGACCCGTGGTGGGCGAGATTCAGTGTGGTGCTGGTCAACATCTGGCTGGGCTTTCCCTACATGTTCCTGGTGTGCACCGGTGCGCTTCAGTCGATCCCCAGCGATCTGATGGAAGCCGCGCAAATCGATGGCGCCAGCGCATCGCAGCGCTTCCGCAAGGTGACTTGGCCACTGCTGCTGATAACTCTCGCTCCGTTGCTGATCGCCTCGTTTGCGTTCAACTTCAACAACTTCAACACCGTGTTCCTGCTCACCGGAGGGGGACCGCCGGTACCCGGATCGCAGACGCCCGCGGGCGCAACCGACATTCTCATCACCTACACGTTCAGGTTGGCGTTCGAAGGTGGGCGGGGCCAGGACTTCGGCTTCGCCGCGGCCATCTCGGTGATGATCTTCTTCGTGGTGGCCACCATCTCGGCGATCAGCTTCCGCCGTACCAAGGCATTCGAGAATCTCGCATGAGCCGCAACGATCCGACGACGTACCGGGCCAAGCGTATGAAGCCGGCAAGGTGGTTTCGCGAATACGGCTGGCGTCATCTTGTTATGGCGGCGGTGGTGGCCTTCGCGCTTTTCCCGGTGATCGTGGTGATCTCGGCATCGTTCAACCCTCGGGGCGGCATCCAGAGCCAGAAGTTCATTCCGTCGACGCTCACCCTCGACAACTACCGGGCGCTCACCGGCGACCAGAACGTGCCGTTCTACCATTGGATGCGCAACACGGTGATCATCTCGGGCGTGGCGGCGCTGGCCAACACCTTCCTGTCTGCTCTTGCGGCGTACGCGTTCAGCCGCATGCGGTTCCGTGGCCGCCGGGGTGGCCTGCTGGTGATTCTGCTCGTGCAGATGTTCCCGATCACACTGCTGATGGTTGCGATTTTCCTGATGATGCAGAACATCGGGGGGATCTTCCCGGCGGTGGGTCTGGGCACCCAGATGGGCCTGATCCTCGTCTACATGGGTGGCGCTCTCGGGGTCAACACCTGGCTGATGAAGGGCTTCTTCGACACGGTGCCACGAAGTCTTGACGAGTCGGCCCTGATAGATGGTGCCACCCACTGGCAGATCTTCTGGCGGATAATTCTTCCGTTGGCGGCGCCGGTGCTCGCGGTGGTGGCCATGCTCGGCTTCATCACCGCGGTCAACGAATACGTGTTGGCGTCGGTGCTGTTGCGCGATGTCAACGATTTTCCGTTGTCAGTCGGTTTGTTCCGGTTCATCGATAACGACTTCGGGGCCGAGTGGGGTCCGTTCGCCGCGGGGGCGCTGCTCTCGGCGGTTCCCGTGGTGGTCCTTTTCCAGTTCCTTCAACGATTCATTGTTTCCGGCCTGACCGCCGGGGCGGTCAAGGAGTAGTCGGCCAGAGATGTTGCGGTCAATACCCGTTCAATTGCTGCTGCCCCACCACGACGGGTCGGCGCTGTATGTGCCCAACAGTTCGCCGTCGCTTGACGAAGTGGTGCCGCTGTTTCTCAGAGCGCCTGTCGGCTACGACGCGAGCAGCGTTCATCTTCGTCAGGTGATCGACGGGGAGCCTTCGTTCGCCGAGGCCGTGGTCGACCGGGTCACCGACATCGACACTTGGTGGCGTGCCGATCTCAGGTGTCACAACCCGGTGTCGAACTACCGTTGGCTTCTGATCGACAGCCACGGCAACTCACGTTGGCTGAACGCTCGGGGGCTGGTCGACCGCGACGTCACCGACCGTCACGATTTTGCGGTGACCACCAACGGCGCCGCACCGTCGTGGGCCAACAAGGCAGTCTTCTACCAGATCTTCCCGGACCGGTTCGCGCCGCCCGTCGGGCCGGGTCTCGACGGTCCGGTGCCGCCTTGGGCCCACGTGTCGGATTGGATCGATCGGCCGGAGATCGACGGGCCTGGGGCGATGACCCAGCTCTACGGTGGAAGCCTTCGCGGAGTGACTGCGAAGCTCTCGCATCTGTGTGATCTGGGGGTGAACGCGGTGTGGATCACCCCGTGGTTCCCGGCCAACAGCAACCATCGCTACGACGCTTCCTCGTTCGATTCGATAGACCCTGTTCTTGGCGGCGATGACGCCCTCGTGGAACTGTCGAGGGCTCTTCATGATCGCGGGATGCGTCTCATGGGGGATCTCACCCTCAACCACACCGGTGCGGCTCACGACTGGTTCTTGAAGGCCCAGGCCGACGAGACATCGGCCGAAGCCGGCTTCTACTATTTCTTGGATCACCCCGACAAATATGAGTCGTGGATCGGTGTTCCCTCGTTGCCCAAGCTTGATCACGCCAGTCGCGATCTGCCGCGGCGGTTCTACGACGGAGCCGATTCGGTCGCGGGTCGCTGGCTGAAGGAGCCGTTCGAACTGGACGGTTGGCGAATCGACGTGGCCAACATGACCGGACGCCTGGGGTCCGTCGACCTCAATCACGAGATCGCCGCCACCGTCAAGTCCACGGTCGAGTCGGTCAACCCCGAGGGTCTGCTCATCGGCGAACACGCCCACGACGCCACCTCTGATCTCGATGGCAGCGGATGGCACGGCACCATGAACTACGCAGGTTTCAGTCGCCCGATGTGGAGTTGGCTGCGGGGCCCGGAGTTCGAAGCCGAGTTTCTGGGGGTGCCGGCCCGGGTATCGGTGCGGCCGGCTACTGCGGTGGTGGAGACCATGAAGGACTTCATGGCATCGGTGCCATGGCAGTCCGCAATCAGCAACATGAACGTTCTCGGCAGTCACGACACTGCTCGGTGGAGAACGGTGGCCGGTGATCCCGGCCGGGCCAAGGTCGGGGCGGCGATGCTGTTCACCTTCCCCGGTATGCCGTGCGTCTTTGCTGGTGACGAAATCGGGATGACAGGCGCCGACAACCATGCCGCCCGCAGTCCCTTCCCTTGGCACGACCATGACCTCTGGGATCGCTCGATGTTCGATCATTATCGAGCGTTGACCCGTCTGCGTCGGGGGAGCGATGCGCTGGCGGTGGGCGGTTTGCGCTGGCTTTCGGTCGGCGATGACCACATGACATTCGCACGGGAGACCCCGGAGGAGACGGTGATTGTTCATGCGGCCCGGGCGGGCCACGATCAGGTATCGCTTGATGCTGCCGGTCTGGGGATGGAGGCGGTCGACCATCTCTACGGTGACGCCACCGCCAACATCGTCGATGGGCGACTCGACATTTCAGCCGATGAACCCACGGTCGGCATCTACCGGTTCCCAACGTGTTCCTGATCCGAAAGCATTTTCGATGAAACGATTGTCCACGATTCTTCTGGCTACCGCGATGGTCGCGGGCGCATGCAGTTCTTCCGGTGGGGCCGACGGCGCCTTGTCGCCCGCCGTGTCCTCGGCCGAGGTCTCGACCACCACTTTGGAAGTTGCCCCTGAATCCGGTCCGGCATTGGCCGACGACAACCGTCTCGAGGTGATGCTCCTGTGGCATCAGCACCAGCCGCTGTATCCGTTGGATTCGAGTGGTGTGGTGACCCGCCCGTGGGTGAGGCTCCATGCCGCCAAGGACTATGTCGACATGGCCAACCTGGCCGCGTCCTATCCCGACCTGCATGTCACGTTCAACCTCACGCCGGTTCTGCTGCTCCAACTCGAAGCGCTGGCCAATGGCACCGTCGACACCTACCAGGTACACACGGAGGTTCCCGCCGCGGACCTTACCGTCGAGCAGCGCCAGTTCGTTTTCGACCGGTTCTTCGACATCAACCCCAAGGTCATCGCCAGGTTCCCACGGTTCAAGGAGTTGTCGAACCTTCGACCGGAGGGTGTCGATGCCTTCGACGACCGAGACATCACCGACCTTCAGGTTCTGTTCAATCTGGGTTGGACCGACCCCGATGAGTTGGCCAAGGAGCCGCTAGCGGCGTTGGTAGCGAAGGGCCACGACTTCGTCGAGGCCGACAAGGCGACTGTCCTGGCCGAACACCTTCGGTTGGTGAAAGAGGTCGCTCCGGCCTACAAGGCCGCGTGGGACACAGGGCGAATAGAAATTGCCACCACGCCTCTGGCCCACCCGATCCTGCCCTTGCTGGCCGACACCAATCTGGCTCTCGAGGGCGACCCCACCGCAACGCTTCCTGAGGCCAGGTTCCGCCATATTCCCGATGCCACCGAGCAGGTCAGGCGCGGGCTCGATGTGGCCGAACGGATTCTCAGCCGTCGTCCCCAGGGGATGTGGCCCGGTGAGGGATCAGTCGCTCAGATGGTGTTGCCGCTCTTCAGCCGTGAAGGCGTGCGCTGGGTGGCCACTGGCGAGGATGTGCTGGCCCGCACTCTCGACATCGGTTCGTTCAACCGCGGGGTCGGTGATCTTGTGGAAGAAGCGTCGTCTCTGTACCGACCGTGGTCGGCCACGTTCAACCGCAATCCCGACCTGCCGGTGTTTTTCCGCGACACCCGACTGTCGGATCAGATCGGGTTCCAGTATTCGGGCATGAGCGCGCAGGCTGCGGCCGATGATTTCATGGCTCGCCTCGATGCGATCGACCAGGCCACCGCCGATATGACTGGCCCTCGGGTGGTGTCGGTGATACTCGACGGTGAGAACGCGTGGGAGAACTACCCCAACGATGGCAAGGATTTCCTCAACGCCCTCTACACGGCGCTCACCACTTCCGATCGGGTGCGCACCGTGACCCCGTCGGAGGTGCTCGATGCATTTGGTGATCAGATCGAGACCGTTGGGCCGGTGGCCGCCGGATCATGGATAGACGGTAACTTCGGCACCTGGATAGGCGAAAAAGAAGAAGCCGCCGCATGGGACTATCTGACCCGCGCCCGCGACGATCTCGCTGCTGCGGAGGTCCGCGTCGCCCCGGATGTCTACGAGGCCGCCTTCGACAAGATGCTTTTCGCCGAGGGTTCGGACTGGTTCTGGTGGTACGGCGCTGACCAGAACTCCGGCAACGACGACTATTTCGATTCTGCCTACCGGGAGCTGCTCGGGCAGATGTACGACGAACTGGGCGACAGGAGACCCGATTGGCTTGACATACCAATAATCCCGGCCGCACCGGTGCTGGCGACGGTTAGCCCCAACGACCTGTTTTCGGTGTCGGTCGATGGCACGGTGGGTGATGGCGAATGGGTCGACGGCGGACGATTCGATGTTGGCGCGACGGCGCTGCGATACGGGTTCGATCGCGAGAACCTGTATCTGGCATTACCGAACGGTTCCGAGGCGACGAAGGTATGGGTCGGTGCGCCGACTGGTTCCGGGGTGCCGCGCAGCACCGGCGGCGATCTGCTCGGCTTCGGCGCCACGCATGTGATCGACTTGGCCGAGGGCTGCGTGGGAGCCACCAGTTCATCCGAATGTGCTCCGATGTCGGCGTCGGGCCGCGAGATAGCGGTGCCCCTGTCGGCATTGGGTCCACTCGATTTCGGTGATCGGCTACTGCTCGCGGTTGAGAGCCCGTCGGGCTTGTTTCCGGGTTCCGGGCCAGCGCAGATCAGCGTTCCTGATGTCTCCAACGTGGAAATCATCGCCTCATTCACCGACCCGGTTGGCGACGACTACGGCCCGGGGTCGTATGTGTATCCGTTCGACGACGTGTTCACCGCCGGATCGTTCGACTTCGAGGGCTTCACTATTGGGCTCACCGATAGCGACGTGGTGTTCACCTTCGATGTGGTGGCCCCGATCCGGAATCCTTGGAGCAGCGCTGGTGGGTTGTCGATCCAGACCTTCGACGTGTACGCCGACACCGATCCCGGTGCCGGCACCGGCACACCGATGATGCTCGACGGACGCAATGCCGCTCTCGAGGACGGTAACGGCTGGGACTTTGCACTCACGGTCGAAGGCTGGGAGTCGGCAGTGTTCGACGCATCCGCCGATGGCACAGTGGTCGAGAGTGCTCCGACGTTCGACATGATTGTGGTGCCAGATCGCGGTCAACTGACGGTGAGGATTCCTCGCGAGTTGCTGCCGGCGGGAGATCCGTCCGCTTGGGGCTGGGCAGTGGCGCTCCTATCTCAAGAGGGCTTCCCCGCTGGTGGAGTTCGTCGGGTCAGAGACGTGTTGGCCAACCCGGAGCAGTGGCGTCTTGGTGGCGCTCCCGGCGGGTCGATCACCCATACGCGAATTATGGATCTTCTCAATCCTGAGGCCGGCGTGCAGGAAACTTCGCTGTCGGATGTTCCGTCGGCGACCCCGGCTGGCGAACAGATCACCGCTAAGGATGTGGCGAGGGTGCCGCTGGTGTTCGGCTGAACCGCGCCCTCGGGTGTGATTCAGACACCAACGGCCCACACGATGGCCATGCCCGACAAGATGCAGTAGGTGACGCTCTTGGTCTTCCACGCGACAACGCCGGCCACGACGGCCGCGACATGCCATTCGTCTAGGCCGCGCAGGGAATTGTCGTTGGTTAGCAGCAGGCTTGTCGCCGCGATGGCCGAGAGGGCGGCTGGGGGGATCATTGACAGAGCGACCTCGGCGCGCGGCGGAATATTGCGGAACCGGTCGCCAAACGCGATGAACGAGATCCGGGCGAGGTAGGTGCCGATGGCTGCGAGGACGACTTGGAGAAACGGGCTCACGGCGCGGCCTCCGCGGCCGGCAGCGGCGTGGCGATGGTGCCGGCGGTTATTCCGGCGAGGGCGCCGATGATGATGTTGAGGCCGCTCGGCAGGAAGGCCAGTCCGACCGCCGCGCCGGCGCCGATGATTGCGGCTATCAGCATTGGGCGGTTGCGAATGGACGGCACCAGCAGTGCGATGAACGTGGTGGGAACGGCGAACGGCAACTGCCATGACGGTCCGATTTCTCCGCCGAGGAGAACGCCGATGATCGTTCCGATCCACCATGGCGTTGCGAACACGATCGAGGCGCCGATGAAGAACCACAGTCGGTAGCGAGGGTCTTTCTGGGTTTGCCATTCTTGCAGCGACACGATGCTGGCTTGGTCGGTCAGTCCGTGAGCGAGCGGGTATCTGAGCAGCGCGGGGAAGTCGGCAAATGCCGCGGCGACGCTGGCGGAGTAGAGCATGAAACGCAAGTTGATGACGATCGCGGTGGCGACGGCCACGGCCCAGGAACTGCCGTCGCCGATTAGTTCCATCAACGCGATTTGGGCGGCGCCGCCCATGATCAAGAACGAGGCGGCGATTGCGGTGAAGTTGCTCACGCCGGCTTCGGTGGCGGTGACGCCGTAGATGAGGCCAAAGGGTCCGGCGATCACCATGAACGGGCTGATCTTTCGCACGCCCGCGAAGGCGGCGGTGCGTCGAGAAACCGTAGGCATCAGAGCAGTCTGGCAGCGTGGAGCTGGAAGCGGCTAAGAAATACAAGTACAATACAAGTTGTGCCTAAAGAGGGGTGGGCCTGAAGTGGAGTTAGTAGTCCTGTTGGTCGCGGCGCTGGCCACGGCCGCGCTCACCGCGGTGACCGGAGCCGGCGGCGGCATGATTTTGCTGATTGTCATCCTGCAATTTGTTGATCCGCTTGTCGCCATACCGGCTCACGGGATCATCCAACTGTTCAGCAACGGCACCCGGGCGTTCACCTTGCGCGCTGATGTCGATCATCGTTTGCTCAGGCCGTTTCTCGTTCCGCTTTTACCGTTTGCCGCGGTTGGTTACCTGATCGCCGATGCCGCGCCGCGCTCTGGCGGGCGAGCGCTGATCGGGCTGTTCGCGTTGTTGGCGGTGTGGTTGCCGGCGGCAACCCGTTGGCTCGCCCCCACTCCGGGCCGCGGCAATCGTTTCGCGATCGTCGGTGCGGTCGCAGGGTTGACCAACCCGATCTTTGGTGCCGTCGGGCCGCTCCTTGCGCCGGCGTTTCGCACCGCGACCGAGTCCCACGTGCAATTCGTTGCGACCATGTCGGTCGCTCAGTTCACCAATCACGTCGCCAAGTTCGTGGTGTTCGCTGTTGCCGGCTTTGCTCTCTCAGATCATGTCGAGTTGATCGCGGTGGGAGTTGTTGGTGTTGTCGCGGGTACCCGACTCGGAGCGCGTTGGCTACGGGTCCTCGACCCGAAGACGCTGACCGTACTTTTTAGAGTCGCCGTTACGGTCGGAGCGGGTCGCTTGATCGTCGGCGCGGTCGTGTGAGCTGCGACTAGACGTCCTTTTGGGGCGCCGGTTGGGCAACCACTACCCGGTTCCCGCCTTGGGTTTTCGCGTGGTTCAGCGCGCCTGCGGCTCGATGCAGTATCTCTTCGATGGTTCCACCGGTGGACGAACCAATCACGCCGATCGACACGGTGAAGGGCGCGTCGCTTGATGCCGACTGAGCCAGAACGAGTTCCTCGCGTAGTCGTTCCAATGCTCGCGTTGCGTCGTCGGGAGCGGTGCGAGGAAGCACAAACAGCAGTTCGTCTCCACCGATGCGCCCCACGATGTCTTCGGGTCGGATCGTCCGCCGAGACACTCGAGCCATGGTCTGAAGGGCCCGATCACCAGCCTCGCGCCCTTCGGAACCGTTGAGGGCCCCGAATCCGTCAATGTCGGCAACTGCCACCGTGAACGATTGGCGATCCTCGAGCAGACGAATTACCCGTTCCTGCATCGCCGAACGGTCAGGCAAACCGGTCAGACGATCGATCGCGTCAGCGCGACCGCCCGCACTAGCAGATCTCAGAACGGCGATTCGGCTGGCGATCACGTTGGCCAGATCCTCAACGAACGCGGTCACCTTTGGGTCAAAGAGTTCGCCCTCTCGATCAAAGAGGTAAAGAACCCCCAGGAGTCGGCCAGTGGCGTTGAGAGGGATGGCGACTACCGCAGCGGGCTTGAACAGACGGGATTTGACGTGACTGCATACGTCTAGTCGATCGGTCGATTCGTATACGAGGGTGGTGTTTGTGCGGGCGGCGAGGGACTCCCACGGCGAGGTGCGGTCGCCGGGTTTGGTCGGGTGATCGCCGGAGGCGATTGTCAACGTGAGCACCGGGTCGACGGCATCGACCAGGTGGAGTTCGATGGTGCGTCCCGCTAGGTGACGGACAAACGCTTCACGCACGAGGTCGACGGCCTCACGCTCGTTGGCCGCTTGGTCGAGTCCTCGATCGAGCTCGCGAATCACCGAACGTTCCGTGCGTTCCTCGAAGAGTTCGCGTCGTGATGCAGCCACCCGTTCGTTGGCTTCGCGGGTCGAGTCGTTCGTTGTCTCGAGGATGAACATCCGCGCAGCCAAGGCTGCGCTCGAGGCCCCCACAACCGCGGCGGCACCTGCCATCGCAAGGGTGTGAACATTGTCCGGGGCAAACGACGCGGCGAATGCGGCGGCGGCCGTAAGCGACCCAACAACCACAACAAGAGACAGCAACGGTCGCCGGCCGAGCCGCGGGGTTGAAAGGGTCATCCGACTCCTATCGAACATTCGTAGCTCGAAATAAGGACGCGCCGGGTTCATATCCTCAGAGTTGTCGGCGAACTTGCCGATAGATACCGTACCCCTTGTTACCAGCCAGTAACCAAACGGAGCTTCGTATGCCTGATTTCTCTCTAGAGCTCAACGAGGACCAACTGCAGCTGCAGAAATGGATCCACGAGTTCGCCGTTGACGTCATCCGACCCAACGCCGAAGAATGGGACGAACGCGAGGAGTTCCCGTTCCCGATCGTCGAACAGGCCGCCCAAATCGGCCTCTACGGCTGGGAGTTCGTGGCCGAAGGGATGATGGGGGACCCCACCGGTCTCACCATGCCAGTCGCCATCGAAGAGCTGTTCTGGGGCGACGCCGGCATCGGCATGGCCATCATGGGCACCGGGCTCGCCGCCGCCGGAATCGCCGCGTCCGGCACCTCTGAGCAGCTGATGGAATGGGTGCCGCAGTGTTACGGCTCCCCCGAAAAGATCGCCCTCGGTGCTTTCGCGGCATCGGAGCCAGACGCCGGCTCAGACGTCAACGGCTACCGCACCAGGGCTGTCTATGACGAAGCCAAAGACGAATGGGTCATCAACGGCACCAAGGCTTGGATTACCAACGGCGGGATCGCCGACATCCATGTGGTCGTCGCGGTCATCGACCCCGAACTCGGCTCCAAAGGCCACGCCAGCTTCATTGTTCCGCCCAACACGCCCGGGCTATCGATGGGTCAGAAGTACAAGAAGCACGGCATCCGCGCCTCGCATACCGCCGAGGTTGTCCTCGACGATGTGCGGGTTCCCGGCACCTGTCTGCTCGGCGGCAAAGAGAAACTCGACGAACGCCTCGCCCGGGTCCGCGAAGGCAAACCGGGCAACGCTCAAGCAGCGATGCAAACTTTCGAAGCCACCCGACCAGCCGTTGGTGCCCAAGCCCTCGGTGTCGCCCGGGCCGCCTACGAATACTCCCTCGAGTACGCCAAAGAGCGTCACGCGTTCGGGCGTCCCATCATCAAGAACCAATCGATCGCCTTCATGCTGGCCGACATGGCGACCGAGATCGACGCGTCACGGCTGTTGATCTGGCGGGCCGCGTGGCTCTCCAAGAACGGCAAATTCAAGAACGCCGAAGGCTCAATGGCCAAACTCAAAGCCGCCCGCACCGCGACATGGGCTACCGAACGGGCCATCCAAATCCTCGGCGGCTACGGCTACACCCGCGAGTACCCCGTCGAACGCTGGCACCGAGACGCCAAGATCCACGACATCTTCGAAGGCACCGAGCAGATCCAGCAGCTGGTGATCAGCCGTGCGATCTCGGGTCTGCGGATCGAATAAGAAACGCTGGAAACAAAGGGAATTGGGATGGTGGCCACCTCACCTCCCGGTTCACCTCCCGGTCGAGTTTGTCCCTAGCTGTCCCTAGTTTTCGATGCTACGGTGTCGCACGTGGCGTCGGTGAGGGAGAAGCGGCCGGGATACTGGGAGGTACGGGTCTTCGTCGGCTACGACGATGAGGGCAAGCCCGTTCAGGTCTCGAAATCGATCAGGGGCGGCAAGCGTGATGCCGAGCGTCTCGCCGCGCAGCTGGCCTCTCGCCCAGCGCCTCGGTCGGGAAAGCTGACCGTGGCCGAGTTGCTCGACGAGTACCTCGAGCACAAGGGCCCTTCGTGGTCGCTGTCGTCTCGGCGTGACTACGCCAGCCGGGCCGAGCGCATCAAGGCCGACCAGATCGCCGCCAAGCCGGTGAGCCGAGTCTCGGTCGCCGAGGTCGACCGCTGGCACCTGCGCATGCACAAGAACGGCGTCGGCGAAGCGCAGATCCGGAACCTGCACACGTTGCTGCGGGCAGCGTTCAGTCAGGCGGTCCGCTGGGAGCTGCTGCCGACCAACCCGGTGGCGAACGCGAAGCCGCAACGGCGCAAGAAGACGCCGAGGGGTGTGATGTCGGTCGACGAAGTGGCCCTCGCGCTGGTGACCGCCGAGCAGGTGCACCCGTGGGCATCGCTGGCGTTGCGGTTGGCGGCGGTGTCGGGCGCTCGGCGTTCCGAGCTCGCCGGCCTTCGATGGGATCGGGTTGTCGGCGGTCGGTTGATCATCGACCAGGCCGTGACGATCGATCGCACCCACACCGTTGGCGATCCCGAGCGATTGCAAGTGACGCCGACCAAGACCGGTGAGCAGCGAGGCCTGGCGCTCGATGAGCAGACGCTCGCGCTGGTCGAGGCTGCCCGTGCGGAGCGGTCGGACAGATCGTCGTGGATGTTCGGCGAGGATGAGTTCCCGCCAAGTCCCGACAAGATCGGCTGGTGGTGGAAGCGCACCCGCAAGCTCGCCGAGATCGATCCCAAGTGGCGGCTGCACGATCTGCGCCATTGGTCAGCTACGCACGCAATCGCCGGTGGTCACAACGTTCGGTCGGTCGCTGCCCGGCTCGGCCACAGTGACCCAACCACAACGATGCGCACCTACGCCCACGCCCTCGAAGGCCTCGACCAAGGCATCGCCGACACTGTCGCGGGTGTTCTCGACGGAGGGGCGGAACAATGAGCGGACTGGCTCCGATCGAGACGTACTTGCGTTCTGCTGAGATCCTCGACCCGAGCGCTGCCCTTGTGATTCGAGGGTGGCCGCTGACGGTCGAAGGACTGTTGCGCAACGCAGATGCGACCCGCCGCCGCTATTCGCTGAACGGAGCCCCGCTGGTGGCGATATCGGCTGAGGTGACCATGCCAGGGTGGGATTTCGAGAGCATCCTGTCGGGAAGTCGTCTGCGAACTCGCCGAAGCTACGCCTCGACGCTGGCCCACGAGGTGACCGCTGCAGGCTTCCGCTTACTGCCGTCGTTCTCGGCGCCCCACTACAGCATCGTCTTGGACATCTACACTGAGGACGAAGCTCAACGGCTGATCGCAGCGTTGGGCGACGTTCGACCGAACCCCTATCACGTGAGGAGAGAATCATGAGCAACCAAAGCGCTGTCGCCGTGACACTTCCCGCCGACGTGAACCAGGTCGACGAGACCGGCTACGTGTGGGCGTTCTTGAGCGACTCTGCCGAGCCCGCCCGGGTTTCCCCAGGTTCGATCATCGTGGCCGGCGATTCTGAAGAGCCATTCCTGGCCCGGGTCGTGGACGTGGTCGATGGCCCCGATGGCGATTCGATTGTGCATCTCGATGTGCTCGGCGTTCCCGACCAGACAATCGACGAACTTCGTCACGCCGGGTTGCTTCCCACATAGTTCGCCTTCGGCAGCAGACCACGAACGAGCAGTGCGAGTTCGTCCCTCGGCACCCGCAAACAGCGTCCGAGCTGGACGACGGGCAGCCCGGCTGCTCCATCGGTGATCCGATACTGCCGAGCCAGCTGGTAGCCGAGCGCTCGACTGATCCGCAGGTAGTCGGCCGCCTCCTCGACAGTCAGCAGATCTGGATACTCGCTGAGCGTTCGTCGCATCTGATGCTCCCTTGCAGTCGGAAGCCCAGGGACCGCGCTGGCCGCCGAGCGCGACGCGCTGAGGTCGCAAACGCACACCTCCCGGTACTCAGGAAAATGTGGAGACACAACGGCAGGTCCTGCCGGGCCTGCGCACCGGGAGGTGCCGCCGAGTTGTCGCCGATCTTGGGACCCTGCCGCCCCGACGCTCCGCTTCGGGTTGACCTCAGGGTTGACACAACGCCCGCTACCTGGTTTGCAGCGGTCGGTCGAATGAGTTAGTTGACATTGTCAACTAGACCGGTAGAGTTCGAAGCTGAGCCGGGAGACACATTCGAAGAAGAGGATCGAGAAGGAGTTCCGCGAAGCCTAGCTTTGCAGAGCCCTGGCCAAGGTCACTCAACCCGCATATGCCATGAAAACGTACAGTTTCATGCTGATCCTCAACCGTCCGATCGACGAGGCAACCAGCGACCTGCTGTTCGAAGCCGGTCTCGACGACGCGGCGGTCACCGCGTTCGACGGGCAACCGGCCCTCGATGTCGATCGTGACGCTTCCACGCTGCTCGGTGCCATCGCATCTGCCATCACCGAGGCTGAGTCCGTTGCGGGGATCCAGGTCATTCGGGTGGAGGGCGAGGAGCTGGTCTCCCAGGCTGACATCGCGGAGCGCACCGGCCGCAGTCGTCAAGCCGTGAACCATTGGGTCAAGCGAGACGCCGACAGCTCCGGGTTTCCCGAGCCGGCCTACGGCACAGCCACCCGCTCGCCGCTTTGGCGTTGGGCCGAGGTGCAATCCTGGCTCGACCCGGAAGCGGACACCGACGATCGGGGACGGATCATCGCCTTGGCCAATGCAACCCTGCTCACCCGCCGCAACCTCAATGATGACGACGAACGCCGGCTCGTGGAAACGCTGCTCGCCGCAAGCTGATCCTGGCGGGTCGAGTATCCGACGAAGTTCGGCAGCCTTCCCTCGGCCGATTGCGACGTCGCAGGGTGTGACGTGGGCGAGGAGCGACCGCACCTCCCTCTCCGCCAGGTCCGCAGGACCTGCCGTTGTGTCTCGGCGTTTTCCTGGCGGCCGGGAGGTGGAGGCGGGTCGCCGACGGTCGGGCTCTCGGCCGTCCTCTGCGGTAGCTGGTCGGCTCTTGTGCTTCAGCTAGAGATGGGTTGCCCGGGTCTCGGCTCATTGGGCGCCGACCTCGGCGGTAGTCGGCCCGGGGCGATTGGGCACGTGATTATCGAGTGCCAGCACTGACGTCCCTGGCGCTCAAGTTCGCCGGCGATGTGGCACCAGGAACCTCGGATCGCCTCGGTGTTATGTGATCGCTCGGGATCTGCCGCTCTATGTCGGTAGACGTCGGGCAGCAGGTTGTACGCGACGATGCACATGCGTGCCGGAGGTCTTGGTGGAACCAGAGCCAGGTCCCCGACGTCGAAAGGTGGCGTGAGGATGAACCGGATCCCTTCTATCGTCGTTCGCCCAGTGATGTTGGCGCTCGTGGTCGCCTCGTGCGGCTCTGGAAACCCTTCGTCCGGCTCCGCCGCTACGGGCTGATCATCATCGACGAGGTCGGCTATCTCCCGTTCGAACAAGACGCCGCCAACCTGGTGTTCGAGTTGGTGTCGTCACGCTACGAACACACCTCGCTGATCCTGACCTCGAACCTTCCGTTCTCGAGCTGGGGCGGCGTCTTCGGCGACCAAGCCGTCGCCGCCGCCATGATCGACCGGATCGTCCACCACGCCGACGTGCTCACCGTCAAAGGCGCCAGCTACCGGCTCCGCAACCGCGGCATCGACACCCTCCCCAGCATCCGCGCAGCCACCGACGACCCCGACAACTAACCTCACACATCAACAAACCACCGCGCACTTTTCGCCCGGCACAACCGCGCAGATTTCAAGCGTCATCGACAGTGGCGATACTTCGAAGCGACGACTGATGTTCGGCATGGGCATGCCGCTCAGTCTCATCGGGTCGCTCGCTGCGACTCAGAACTCGGCGACGCCCTACACCCGGCTCGCCGGGGCGGCCCTCATCTACCTGCGACTCGCCGCATTGGCGGTCTGGGTGACCCGCCAGTCAGGGAAGCCAGCAATCGGCTCGGGCGTGCGAGACTGGCGAGGTGTGGTTCGCTCCGATTCTTGATCGTCTGGTCTCAGCCGAAGTTCGCTTCGTGGTGGTGGGGTCGGCGGCCCGGATGCTGGCAGGAGAGTCGGCAACCGCCGAGGACCTCGACCTCGTTGTCGACGGATCGGTCCCGCGGCGTGCCGCGGTTCTGGCGGCGATGGCGGAGTTGGGTGCACTTGTCGAGCAGCGTCGCGGGTTTGTGCCGGTGCGCTCGGTGCTGTGCCTCCCGTGGGAATGGGGTTGGAAAGCGAGAACGTCTCTCGGCGACGTGGATGTCATCACGCGTTTCATCGACGGCACGACCATCGATGAGCACGACGAGCTCGCTGATGCTGTGGTTCTTCCGAGCGGAAGCGTCGTGCGGTGCAACCCGACGAGGTGGGCGGCGTGAGCGATGCGACCGGCCTGGGGCTTCTCGATCTTGCGATCATTGAGGCGTGTCACCGGGTTGGTGCGGTGAGCGATGCCCCGTACGTGAAAACGTCGCTGGTTCTGGACGAGGTGCATGAGCGGACGGGGATCGGCCAGCGAATCGCATACGAACCCTTGTGCAACCTGGCGCGCCCGTGGGTCGTTCATCTCGCCCTGATCGACTTCCATGGCAACTATGGCGATCTCGATTCTCCGCCGGCCGCGGCTCGCTATACCGAATGCCGATTGACGCCGCTGGGGGTAGCGGCCCTCGCGGCCGAGCGTGGCACGACGGGGCCCCTGGCCGATAGGGCTGATAAACGGGGATACCTGGGTGGGCGGGACGCGCCCTCCGCTCGACCCAGAGCGTGTTGTCGCTGCGGTGAGAGCGGCGCCGACGGTGAGCGATGATGAGCTTGCTGAGATGGTCGGACGACCGTCGTTTCCTTCGGGATGTGAGGTGGAGGCTGACCTCGAGGCGTTCTGCTCGGGAGCGGAGACCGAACTGCAGTTGAGCGCTCGCATCAGCGAGTCCGCTCCGGATCGGCTGGTGATCTCGCATCTGCCGCCCGATTGCTCACCCAGCGAGATCGGAGAGTCGATCCGGTCTCGCAACGAGAGAGATCGCCGAGACAAGCCCAGTGGCTCCCAGCGAGGCCCGGCCGACGATCCCGCCTTGATCCGAAACATCGGTGATATCTCCGATAGGGCAAACGGGACACGGCTGGAGATCAGCGTCGCTCGAGGCAGCGACTTGGCAGAGGCGCGCCGATATCTCAACACGATCTGGCACATCCGCAGGACGATGTCTGTTCGACTTACCGAGCCGGTCGCTGCACTCATCCGCCCCTTCGGCTCAGCCGACTCGATCGACGTTGACCAGCGAATGGCCGCTATTGGTGACGCGATCCGATTGAACTGACGTCAGGTGGAAGTGGCGTGAGAACGACGGTCTGATCTGGCGAGAAGATTCGGATGGCACGGCGCGACAACGCGTTGAGCACGGGGCGCTAGCTACCGGCCCGGTTCGGGGTGCACCGCCGCGAGGTGCGAGCGGCGTTGGCGCCGCCCGGGCCCACCGCGCGCAAGACCCCAGTCCCTCCGCCGCGGCGAGCACGGATGGTCGTCTTGACTGTCGAAAGGGGTCCCGGGCTCGTGCTGCCAGACCCGGGCCTCAGTGAGCAGCCGTAGTCGACTGTCGAATCTGCCGCGTGTGGACGAGGACGTGAAGGCTGTCTACGCGATTTCGACCTCAGCGCCGAACTGGTCGTAGGCGGTGATCATTGGTGTCTCATCTGACACGTTGATGAAAACCGAGATGTTGCCTCGTGGCAGCTGGACCACTTCTGAGCGGGATTCGCTTGCGAATGTCACGAAGGAGGTTTCGGGCGGGAGGTCAACGACGACGAGTGTGGCGGCGGCACCAAACTTCTGATCGTTGATGGGCAGCGTGTGGACGCCGGGGCCGCATCCGATCTCTTCGCCACTGCTTCGGAGGGTGAGACAGCCGGTCTCTTCACGAGCGATGACCATGGTCGGTCCCTCGATGCCGCCCGAAAGCGGGAGGTTACCGAGACGGTATTCGAAGCCGAACTCGGAGATATCTACCTCGGCCGCCGGTCCGGGTGCGCCGCCAACCACGGCTGCGTCCCAACCGAGAGCGCCAGCGTCGGCGCAAGTAGGGCCCGCGGGCCCGACTGCCGGGCGCCAATGGTTGCTTGAGACCGACATCGATGCGTCGGGGTCCCACGCGATCGATGCCAGTCTGCCCGTCGCTCGGATCAGCGGGGCGAGTCGGCTGTTGTCGGCCACTGCGGGCAGCGCCACGAGCGCTATTGGGTCGACGACATTGCTCGCTCCGAGAAACTGGCGCCATAGCGTGTCGCACACCGCTGCCACTGCGGCGAGCACGTTGCTACGGGTGCCGGTGCTGCCGTCGCGGAAGACGAACACCGCCTCTTCCAGTGGTTCCTCCGGGTCGGACTGTTCCGACAAGTCAGCGCCTTCGTCAACGACGAGGTAGGTACCGTCCACAACCGTTCCACCGATAACACCTACGACGTCAGGATGCAGGAGCAGGCCGGCCAGAACGGTCGTTTCCGAGGTGAAGCTGCCGAGCGATACGGAACCGACGTAGGCGGAGTTCACCCGACCACACCCTGTCGTCCAGGATGGACCGTCGGCGGCGGTCTGAAGTACGACGCAGACCTCGCTGTTGTCCACCGCAGGGATAACCCACAGCGTGTAGCCGTCGATTGATGCCCCCCGCCGCGATCGCTCAACATCGAGTTCTGGTCCGGAACGGCCAGATCCGATCCGCTCAGGCGCGTCGGCGGGCAGCGCGTCGCGCGGCGTTCGTTCGCGTTGGAGGATCAACGGGAGTTCGGAGCGGAGGTCTGGCTCCGAATCCGCATCGTCGCCGACCGACACCGCTCCATCCCGCTCAATGGTCAGGAACCAAGCTCCTAGCGCGGCCACCAGGACGAGGAGCAATGCGCCGACAAGTCGTCGCCCCGACCTCGCGGCAGGTCGTTCAACCGCCAGCGGCGCCTCGACCGCGACCGGAGCCGCATCCACCATCTCCGCGACAAGGCGACGGATCTGCTCGTCAATCGGATCAGTCATGAAGCACCTTCCTCAGATTCTCGCGAGCACGAGCCAGATGCCGACGCACGGTTCCCTCCGACACCGCCAGCACCTCGGCGACCCGCGCTGGCGTCAGATCTTCCCAATATGTGAAGTAGATGACCGACCGCTGCCGCACCGAGAGATCGCGAATCGCCGCGGCTACCTCCGGACGGCTGATGTACTCGATCTCCGGCGACGCCCAATGGCCAGCCGACAACCATTCCCGTCGATCGGCCCGGAACCGGGCGCGGTGCCACATCCTCGAAGCGTTGACCACCGCGCGGTGCAGGTAGGCCAACTGGGAGTCGGCCTCCGGCCAGCGCGCCGACCGAAGTGCGCCAATCAGCGCCTCCGAGACGATGTCCTCTGCATGGTCAGGCCCCACGAGCACAGTCGCGTGCCGCAACAGCTCCGGCCCGAACTTCTGAAACGCCTCATCAATAGTGACCCGCACATCCCTACGATGCCGCCGATCTCCACCACGGGTGACATCAACAACGCTTTCCCGCGAAACCACCGCACCACCGGCGGCCTGTCATCATCGCCAGCTGGGTTCGTTCCCAGAGCGATCCAATCGCGGGTCGGCGTGGCGCGAAGATCGCCGTTCGAAAGTGCCCCTAGTTTTGTCCCTAGGAACCGCCGGCACGAGGCCTATCTGGGTGTCACGGGCTGGACCTCGAATGAGAGAACGCCCTGCTCAGGGACACGCAACGCCACGAGCTGGACACCTGGGCAGGACCCACGACATCTTCGAAGGCACCGAGCAGATCCAGCAGCTCGTGATCAGCCGCGCGATCTCGGGTCTGCGGATCGAGTAGCCCTTAGCTGGGTTTTGTTCCAATCTGGTGTCGTTCGGTAGCAGCGGACAGCAATGGTCACCAGCGGTCAGACCCTGTGGATAACTAGCTCATCCCTAGTCCTATCCCTAGTTTTCTAGGGATGGGACGCGTCCATGCTCGGCACTCATGGCGACCATCCGAGAGCGCAAACCTGGTGTGTGGGAGGTACGGGGTTACACGGGCAACGATCGCAAAGGCAAGCCCACCCAGGTCAGCCGAACGGTCCACGGCACGAAGAAGGACGCTCAGTTGGCGGGCGCCGAATTGATGGTGAAGCGGGCCCGCAGCGCCGGCGGTCGAAAGTTGTGCGCGCTACTCGACGAGTGGATCGAGATCAAGACGCGCGGCTGGGCCGACCTGACCTTGCGTGATCAGACGGGCCGAGTCCGGCTGGTGTGCGCCGACCGGATCGCCAACATGTCGGTGGCGTCCATCGGAGTGTCCGACATCGACCGTTGGGTCGCTCGATTGCGTCGGGCGGGAGTTGGCGAGGGTCGATCCGCAACCAACACACGGTCCTGCGCTCGGCGCTACAGCAGGCGGTCCGTTGGGAATGGATCGCCAGCAGCAGCGGACGCTGACCTCCGATGAGGTGAGGGCGGTGATAGCCGCCGCGGCCGAGGTTCATGAGATGGCGCCGCTGGCTTTCCGTCTTGGCGCGGAGATGGGCGCTCGTCGCCGTGAGCTGGCGGCGCTGCGGGTCGACCAAGCCCGGGTGAAGTACGGCGACGTCACCACGTGGCTATTCATGCCCGACGCCGAGCCTCCCAACCCCGACCGGATCGGCTGGTGGTGGCGCCGATCGCGCGAACTAGCCGGAATCGACCGGCACTGGCGGCTGCACGACCTGCCCAACCGGTCGGCCACGGCCGACGAGGCGCTCGCGCTGGTGCTTGGGGATGCGCTGGGTGGGTAGGGCGCGGCAAGCACGCCCCACTCAACTGCGACAGAAGGTGAGCAGTTCGTAAATGGAACCGCCGTCGGCTCGTTCCAGTGCTTGGCGGTACTGTCGGCGCAGTTCGTCCGTGGTGACGTCGAGGTTCCGGCCCCACGTGAAGACAGGTTCGTTCATTGATTGCAGAAGGTGGTCCGCGGCGATGCGGCCGTGACGGCCGTTTCCGTTCGGGAAGGGGTGAATCTGGACGAGTCGATGATGGAATCTGACGGCCAGCTCATCGGCATCGTAGGTTTCCATTTCCACCCACGCTCGTGTGTCATCGACCAATGTCCGCACCGCGGTTACGATCTGCGCGGGGTTGATGCCGATGTTGGTTTCACGTTTGCGGTAATGACCGGCCCACTTCCACACCTGCCCGAACATGGCCCGGTGGAGGTCGCGGAGGTACTTGTCGTCGAGGAGAACGTCCGTTGCAGGCGACCGGAGCTGCAGCGCGGCGGCGATGTTTCGCTGCTCCGCGTCGAACAGGTCAGCGCGCGTGGAGATGTAGGAGGGGATCAGGCCATCACGATCGTCCTCGGGCAGTGCTGTGTGACCGTCGCCTTCCGGCAACAGCGGATCGCTCACTTGTGGACCTCGGCGTCGCGCCAAAGCCCGCGACGGTCAATCAGTTCGGCTGCGAGTTCGTCGATCTGTGCTTCCAGGTCGGTCTCGGATACCGATTGGTCCTCGAGTCGGCTGTGGTGCTCGACGGTGGCTAGTTGTTGACGTGCCTTGTCGCGAGCACGCGTTTGGATGATCCCTTCGAGCGAGGTCCTTGGGACGATGGCGTAGACGAGTTCGCACTCCATCGCGGCCGCGGCGCGCTCGAGGGTGTCGATCTGAATGGTGGAGCGGCCTTCGCTGCGTTCGAGGTCGACAACGCTTTGCTGGCTGATGCCCATCCGTCGACCCAGTTCGGTTGTCGACATCCCAAGGGCCTCGCGAACGGCCCGAATCCAACCGCGGTGGGGCCGCGGGATCTCCCTCGGGCCGATGTTCTGCAGCCTCTCGTCGAGGCGTCGCCTAGCGATCTGCGCTTGCTTCATGGGGGTAAGATACAGGACAGAGCCAGTAGAGGCAAGCTATATCTACATGTCCAGACCTGTAAGACCGAGAAAACTCTACAGGTCTGCGCCACTAAGCTCCTGTGCATCCTCCCGCTCGGTGCCTGACGAACGCAGCGTCTGTCTCAGTCTGCATCCACTCGCCGTTCGGAGATCCATTCGTCGACGACTGTGGGGTCGAAGCGGATGAACTTGCCGATCTTGAGGTAGGGGATTCGGCGTTCGAAGACGAGTCGGCGAATGAATCGTTCGGTGACGCCGAGATGTTAGGCGAGGTCTGGGATCCGCAGGAGTTGGCGGGTGGTCATGGCTGTGAGATCCCTTCGTCGGCGATGTCGGGGCTTTGGTCGATGGCGGCGGTCTTGGCGCGCGACCGTGAGAGCGCTAGGCGGATGCCGGCGTAGTAGCGGTTCGTGTGGCGGCCTCTGGACAGGGCCGTGTAGGCGAGTTCGTTGTAGAGGCTGTCATCGCCGAGGAAGTAGGCGTCGTCACACGTCATACCCTGGGCTTTGTGGGCGGTGACCGCGTAGCCGCGGCTGAGGTGACCGGCGCTGATGTATTCGTTGGGGACGTGGATCGCGGTGCCGTCGTCGAGCCTGATCCCCAGTCCGGTCTTGTCGGCGTGGGTGACGGTGGCCTGGTGGCCGTTGAGCAGCCCGAGTTTGTGGCGGTTGCGGTGGGCGACGACTCGATCGCTGAGGGCAAACTCGATGCGGTGGTTGTGCCATATCGGGTCGCAGAGTTGGCCGTGGCGACAGAGCAGATCGCTGGCTTGCCGGTTGAGGTCTGAGACGTCGGCGCGGTTGGCGGCCAGCATGATGGGGTGGCGTCCGTCGGCGTGGGCGGTGTGCCAGTCGGCGACCAGGGCGGTTCTCACAGTTTCGGCGTCGGGGCCGGTGGTCAGGCTGCCGGCGGTCGCGAGGTGCCCCAGTGCCCGGTGAGCGTCGAGTTGCCGCATTGCGGTGAGCGCGGCCTTGTGGTCGGGGTCGTGTTGTCTGCGGTTCCCGGTTAGACGGACCGGTCGCACGGGCGGACGGGTCGCGTGATTATCCAGCGGATGTTGCGGAAGGCCGGATTGACCCGTCGGGCGATCCTTCCGCTTTCGGCCGGTCTGTTGGCGAACACGGACCGCTACTTCGAGTCGCTCAACACCTACCGTGCGGGTGAGATCGAGCCACTCGTTTCCACCTTTGTCGACGCCGCGTTCAGTTCGCTCGACAACGCGAGCCGGCTAGCTCGGGATCTTTCCGCCGTCCGCGACTCCTGGAACGAGACAGTGTCGGCTCGAGCAGATTCGACGGTCTGGCCGTTGATCGACTCGCCGAATTGGGGATTGTTCGTCAGAACTCGCCGGCGAGACGAACCGAATATGGCTTGTCTCCGAGGTTTTGGACTCAGTTGAGTTGTTCATGGAGCGCGCCCGCCGCAAATGACCGCCTCAGGTTTCCGTCTGTCCCTACGAACCGCCTTGGCTGCGCCGACCCCGCGATGACTGGCGCACAAGTGCTGACATTGACTGGTTCCGGCCCCTGTCGAGCTTGAAGTGGCTTAGCGAGGGGCTCGAGGGGCTCGAGGGCTCGAACATCGGCGGACTGGTCAGCTAGAGCACGCACGAGCGTCCTGGTTATTCGAGGGGGAGCTGTTTTGACGACACCCCCTCCACTGTCAACGGTCTGGCGAGGTGTTGTAGAAAGGCCCGTGTAGAACCGTCGACGGTGACAGATGCGGAGTTGTTGGGTGACTGAAGAATCTGAGGTGTTGGCCACGTTCGAGGGGTACGCGGATGCGTATTGCGCCAAGGACACCGAGGCCCTGATGGCGTTGTTTGATTCCGGCGATGACATCTCGGTGATCGGCACCGGTGCCGACGAGTTGTGTGCCGGCCGAAGCCAGATCGAGGGTCTGTTCGAGCGGAACTTTGCCGAAGCGACCGCCGATCGGTTTGAGTGGCATTGGCGTCATGTAACCCTACGGGGCAACACGGCGACGGTCGCCGCGTCACTGACGATCCATCTCCACGCGGACGGCGAAGCCCTGGCTGTCCCGATCCGGTGGACGGTGAGCCTGCACCGCCACGGCGGGCGTTGGCTGTGGCTACATCGGCACGCCTCGGCCGCAGCCGCCGACCAAGACGACGGCGCCGCCTACCCCGGCCAGAACGCCTAGCGCCAGGGTTGAGCGGTGCCGGTTTCGGTCAGGGTTTGGTGGCGGTGATGACGTAGCCGCGGATCTTGCTATCGAGGTCAGTGGCGCCAAAGCGGTCCCGGATAGCGGCGGTTGCGACCTTGGTAGCCTCCGTCAGCCGGTCCGGGTCCCGGGCCTCGATCTCGTTGCGCAACGGAGTGCCCTGGCAGTACGCCACCGCCGGGATCTCACACGACGCCGCACGGCTCCGAACTTCCAGAGCCTCAAAACCAGCAGGTGTCAAGAAACCGCCCGCGGCGACATCACCCTCGATGACGGTCTCGTCGTAGTAGCCATGCGGCGTCCGGGCCAGGAACGCCGGCGGGTCCTGTGGCCACAGGCCGGCAACCGCCCGGGTCACTTCGTCGGCGAACTCGTTGTCCTCGATGCGGTCCCACACGTTGAACAAGAACACCCCACCCGGTCGCAACACGCGAGCCACCTCGGCAAACGCGGCGGCGCGGTCCGGGAAAAACATCACCCCGAACTGACACGCCACCGCATCGAAGGAACCGTCCTCGAACGGCAGCTCCGTGACATCGGCGGCCTGCCACACCACCGCCCGGGCAGTACCGATCGCCATCGCGTGATCGATCATCGGCTGGTTCAGATCCGTGGCCGTCAACGCCACCGACTCCGGCAAACCGGCGGCCATCGCCCGGGTGACCACACCGCTCCCAGCAGCAACCTCCAGCACCGACGAGACCCCCAACCGGTCAAGCCGGGCGACAAGGTCATCGGCATAGGCCTCGAAGATCAACGGCACCAACAGCCGGTCATACAATTCCGGCACCGACCCGGCGAACACCAAATCCGATACTTGCTGATCATCCACGTCGTTCTCCGTCCTGGCTAGTCCACGATGCTCGCACATCAAATCCCGGCCTGTCGGCGAGCCCGTGCGGCTTGGACCGTCTTCGTTGCCACAGTCGTAGGTCTCCAGGCAGAGGCCGTACTCGGTCTCGGCTGGTTTCATCTGCCGAGGAGTTGGTTCAGTTGTGCCTCATCGGTTGTTCGGCGTGGCCGGTCGGTCCGGCTGCTCATGCCGAGGTCGCCGTTGACGCGTCCTGAGAGGGCTGGCGCGTCAAGGGGTTCGGGTTCTGTGAAGCAGTCATGTAGCCAGTGGGTTCGTTCGCTGCCCCAGTAGCGCAGCATCGTGACCGCCCCATCATCAACCGGCGTGACGCAGCCTTCGGTGGTGATGAAACCGGCCCAACTCAGATGCACCGCGTCGAACGTCTCGGCCACGCTTGACCAGTCCGGCAGCAAATGGCAGGAGAGCTCATGCACGGCGGCCCGTTGGTGTGGAACGTCCAGCAGTCCGGATTGTTCGATCTGCTGATTGGGGCCAGGGAGTTCCCAGCCGCCATGGGGCCGGGGGGCTTGCGCCGGGTGGGTAGTCACGAGCGCGGCCCAGTCGTCGGGGCGGTGTATCTCGAATACACGGATGCCGGGCCGGGTCGGAAGGCGCCAGCGACTAGTGGGTCCGGGAAATATCTCCCAAACGCCGACTAGTCCGTCGTGCACTTCGGGAGGTGGGTCAGTCACTGTCCACAAACCAGCCCAGGTGAACTCGCCGTTGCCGTAGACATCTTGGTAGCGCTCAAACAGTGGCCGCCGATCGGCGGGCTGGGCAGGACTGTCTGCGGAGTTCCACCACTGCTGACCGCGCGGATCCATCGGCGCGTGAAGCTCAGCGCCGAATCGCTCTGCGATCGCCGCGGCGATTGGCCGCCGCTGTTCGGCGCACCGATATGCGGCTGCCGCGGACTCCGCAGCGTCGCCGATCCAAGGCCCGACAAGCGATTCTGCCGCGTTGACGGCCACCGAACACAGCTCACCGAACCGCATCGATTCCACGGTACCGACGGCCGCATCCACCGCCCCAGGGGTGCTGTTGGACGGCTGTGCGAACCAGCTGACATCGTCGCGCTCGCGGGCTTCGAGCGCGGCAAGCAACGCCGTCCCCGCCGGCGAACTCATACACGCATTCTCAAAGCCGATCACCAACCCATATTGGCAGGCCGAGCATCACCACACCGTCGCTTTCCGGAGCCGCAACGCCGATCGGCGCGGCGGGCTTAGCTGGCGTTGATGGCGACGAGGTAGAGGACGGCCGCGGTTGTAACCACGACCGCGGGAATGTTCTCGAGGCGGTCGCCGGCGCGGATGTGGTAGCCAGCGGCACCGATCATCATGAGGATGACCCCGACCGCGGCGGCTGCGCCGAGCCATTCGAGGTCGGTTACCGCGGCGCCGATGAACACTCCTGCAGCGGCGAGGACTTCGGCCACCCCGATCGGGATCCGGATCTTGTTGTAACCGAGGCGAACCGCCTGCTCGATCCCGGTCTCATTGCCCACGAGCTTCATGCCGCCGATGCCTCCCATGGCGAGCACGAGCAGCGCGGTTGTGATCCATTCGAGTGCTTGCATGAGAACTCCATTGCGAGGTCGGGCGCTCCGTGCGCCGCCGTTGGTCGATCATCATGCCAGTCAATAGTTGAGGATCACAACCTTTTCTGACATATATGATCTAGCACATCAAGGAGACTCGGGTGCGAAGCTAGTATGGGATCACGATGACGAAGGATCGAAGCGAAGGGGCCGAGACGGCGGAGCTCGTCGACTTGTTGTTCACGGTGATGCCGATTGTGGCTGACCATGTCGACGACCGCCTCGAAGGGCTGGGCATGACGACTACCGACTACTTGGCGCTTCGCAGTGTTGATGGGCCGATGCCGATGAAGGATCTCGCGACCTGTATGGACATCGATCCCTCCTACGTCACGCTGGTAGCAGACCGTCTCGAGGAACTCGGGCTCATCGAAAGACAGCCCCACCCCACCGACCGCAGGGTCAAGAACCTCGTGCTGACCGCCAAAGGGCAGCGGTTCAAGCAGAAGACCATCCCGGACAAGCTGTGGAGCGCGGCCACCATATTCTCCGCCCTCACGAGCAACGAACGAGCTCAGCTCACCGACCTCCTCACCACACTCGCTACCGGCGCGGCGGCGAGACCTCAGGCGTAGTTGGCGAAGACTTTGGAGTAGTTGTCCTGGTCGACTGTCTTCCCGGTCTCGATGTAGTACTTGAGGCCGAAAAGGTGCTTGGCGACGTTCTTTGTCATCTGACCCCGCATCAAGTGCTTCATGAATCCCGGCGCGAACGAGTTGGACGAGACCATTCTGAGCTCGGTGGTCTTGTCGTCGGTCGATGACAGCTCGTAGGTGGCCGACATCTCTTTCACGAACGGCAGGTTGTGTTCGACCACCTCTACTCGGAAGCTCTTGTGATCGTGAACGTCGGTGATCTGTCGGCCGAACCTCGTAGCCAACCAGCAGCAGAAGGAGCCGCCATGAGAAACGTCACTGCAAAGGGCACCGTCGCCTCACCACGATCGAACGTCTGGGCCGTCCTGGCCGACTACCCGAACGTCGTCGACTGGAACGAAGCCGTGAAGGAGAGCTACGCCATCGGCGACGCCGTCCAAGGCGTCGGCGCTCAACGCCAAGTCAACGTCGGCGCAAAGGGATCGATCAGGAACAGAGAGACCGTCACCGAATGGACTCCAGAAGCGCGAATGGTGATCGCCGTCGACCAGATTCAGAAACAACCCATCAAACAAGCCACGATGACGTTCACCCTTTCCGACGGCGGCGCGACCACACCGTTCACCATGAGCTACGACTACGAACCCAAGGGAGGGCCGCTCTCGCTCATCTACGGGCCGATACTCGACCGGCTCCTCCACAAGGGGTTCAGCGCCTTCATTGCCGACCTCGGACCGGCCACGCAGGCTCGAACCACCGACTGAAGAACCCACAACCCTTCCCCACAACAAACCCGACTTGTGGCGGCTGGTTGTGCTGGTGACCTAGCGGTGTTCTTTTCGCCAGACGACCTTGAGTCCGGACCAAGTTTCAGAGATCGCGCAGACTTTGACGTCGACCAATTTCGTGGCCAGAACGATGGCCCTGACGACGTCGCCCGTCAGGTCGGTGTTGACCTTGGCCGCTTTCTTTGGCCAGGCCACCCAGATCGTGCGGTCGGGGAACACCGCCTCGGCGAGCGACGCGAAGTCCGCCTCGAGGTCGCCGCGTTGGGTGTAGAAGGCAACCGCCACATCGGGCCGGTCGGCCAATTGGGCATCGAGGCGAACATTGTCTGGGAGGTCGACCAGTAGCGATCGGAAGTCATCTGGTTCGTTGACCGTGGCTACGGCGTGGCCCGGCTTGATCCCGAGCTTGGTGGTGAGCGGTGTTGCTGAGTATCCGGCGGTCATCGCACGCTGCTTTCGACACCGGAGATCTTCGCCGGTAGCGGTGGACGGCACAAGCCTTCCGGTCGATCTACAGCGTGTCGAGGATGGCTTGGAGACCTTCGATGGTGGTGCGCGGGTTGATGATGCAGAACCGCAGGGCGGGGGCGTCATCGACGGTAGTTGGCGTGACGAATGCCTGGCCCGATTCGCGTAGGCGAGTGCTCCAGCGCTCGTAGTCGTCGATTTTCCAGCCGCGCCGGCGAAACGCCACGGTTGACAGTTGGGGAGGGCAGATCAGTTCGAGATTCGGATTGGCCTCGATGCGTTGGGCGATCTCGGCGCTGACCGACAGGGTGTGTTCGATCGCCGTTTCGTAAGCCTCGGTCCCGTAAGTGGCGAGCGAGAACCACAACGGAAGTCCTCTGGCCCGTCGGCTGAGGATGTGGGCGTAGTCGCTCGGGTTCCATTCGTCGCGGCTGTTGATCGGATCGAGGTAAGCAGCGTGTTGAGTATGAGCAGCCCGTCCCTGTTCGGGGTTGCGGTACAGCAACGCAGCACAGTCGAACGGGGCAAACAGCCATTTGTGGGGATCGACGATGAACGAGTCGGCGTTTTCGATCCCGGCGAACAGCGGCCGGTGTGACTTGGCTGCGAGCGCCGCGCCGCCGTAGGCGCCATCGACATGAAACCAGATTCCTCGTTCTCGACAGGCCTCGCTTATAGACGCGAGATCGTCGACGATCCCCAGGTTTGTGGTCCCGCTGGTCGCAACCACCGCACACGCGGCAGTGTTCTCGGGCAGCGAGTCGAGCGCAGCCCTAACGGCATCGCCGGTAAGGCGTCGGTGCTCGTCGACCGGCGCCAGGATCGCATCCACATCCATCACCGCGGCCGCCGACTCGATGGACGAATGAGCCGAAACTGCTCCGATGATCGCCCAACGTTGGGGCTGCACATCGCGTGCTAGCCGGGCGCTATGGCGGGCTGCCACCAGGGCGCTCAGGTTGGCCGAGGTCCCGCCGGACACGAATACGCCTCCTGCCCCAGCGGGAAGTCCGGCTAGGTCGGCGATCCAGCGCAGTGTCTCGTTTTCGGCGTGCACCGCGCCAGCCCCTTCGAGCCAAGTGCCTCCAAAGAGCGAGGACGCGCCTACTACGACATCGAACAGCGCGGCCGCCTCGGTGGGCGCGGCGGGTACGAAGGACAAGAATCGGGGATGATCATTGGAGATGCAGGCGGGCGCCAACTCGTCGGCGAACAATTCGAGGGCCCGTGCCCCTCCGAGACCTTCGGGCGTGATGGTGGGTCCGACCGCGGCCTGTAGCTCTTCGGGAGTTCGGGGACCGTCGAGAGGAGGCGGGTCGAGGCGTACCCGGTTGAGCGCATACCGAAAGACGTTCCAAGCCAACTCGTCGGTCGCATCGTCGTAATGGTGCATCGCCGCCAGTATCGCCGACCCCAACCCCCTCGATGTTGGATTTGTGCACCGTTCTCGGCGCTATAGCGCCGGAATCGGTGCACAAATCCAACTACCGTCTGGGGGTGAAGCTGCTTTCGCCCGTGCAGGTTGGGCCGGTAACTGTGCGTAATCGGATCGTGTCGTCTGGGCACGCGACCCGACTGGCTGACAATCAGCAGGCGAGCGAACGCTTCATTGCGTATCACCGCGCTCGTGCCGCCGGTGGCGTCGGGCTGATAATCACCGAGGCATCCATGATTACCGTGGAAGGGGCTTATTCTGCCGCCCAATTGGTGAATGTCGACGACAGCATCATCCCTTCGTTTCGTGCTCTGACTTCGGCATTGCACCAAGAGGGCGCGTCTGTCTTTGGCCAACTGTTGCACCTCGGACTTGATCAGTCGATGGACGCCGACGGCTTGCGAGTAGCCGCGCCCGGACCGGTCGCCGAACCATCGGAGCGTTACCACACAGCCGGCCGGGCGATGACAAGCGCCAACATTGCCGACACCATTGAGGCGTTTGGCGATGGTGCCGAGCGGATGCGCCGGGGAGGCTACGACGGTGTCGAGATCGCGGCGAGTCACGGCTATCTGATCGCCCAGTTCCTTTCGCCTCTGATCAACACCCGCTGCGACGAGTACGGCGGTTCGTTCGACAATCGGCTGCGGTTGCTGCGCGAAATCCTTACCGAAGTCCGCGGGCGAATCGGATCGGCGCTCGCACTCGGCATCCGAATCTCGTCCGACGAGATGACTACGGACGGTCTCGGGCCCGATGATGTCGTTGGAATCTGCCAGGCCGTGGGTACGGAAGGTCTTGTCGACTACTTCAACGTTGCGGTTGGATCATCACGCCAGATCGCCGCGGCGGTGCACATCGTGTCACCGATGAGCACCGACATGGCCCTATCGGTGCCCGTCGCGGCGAGGATCAAGGAGACCGTCACCCAGCCGGTCATTGCCGTCGGCCGAATCAACACCGCCCGCCAAGCCGAGACCATTCTTGTTGATGGACTCGCCGACCTGTGTGGCATGACTCGAGCGCTGATTTGTGATCCGGAGATGCCGAACAAGGTCATCGCCGACAGTCTTGACGACGTTCGAGTGTGCATTGCCTGCAATCAAGCCTGCATCGACCGGTTTCATCGGGGGCATGGCATCTCCTGTATCCAGCATCCCGAGACTGGGCGCGAGGGTTCTTACGGCGTGACGATTGCAGCGCGTTCGCGTAAGCGGATTGTTGTTGTTGGCGGTGGACCCGGCGGCATGAAGGCCGCGGCCGTCGCCGCGGCGCGAGGTCACGAGGTCACGTTGTTTGAGAAGGGCGGCCGTCTCGGCGGGCAGGTTTTGCTAGGCGAATTGTTGCCTCGGCGCAGCGAATTCGGCGGCATTGTCGAGAACTTCTCTGGCGAAATGCGTCGCGCTGGGGTCAACGTCGAGACTGCAGTGGCTGTCGACCGAGCGATGATAGAAGAGCTGGCGCCCGATGCGGTGATCGTGGCGACCGGTGCCACCTCTAGGCGCTCCGACGTTGGCGAGGTTGCCGACGCTCACCTGGTCGACGCATGGGACTGCCTGAGAGATGTGGAGCGGATCGGGAAGCGGGTGTTGATAGCCGATTGGCGCTGCGATTGGATAGGGATTGGTCTGGCCGAGAAACTGGCAGAGGCTCGTCATGAGGTGACGCTCGCGTCGACCGGCCACGTAGCAGGCGAAACGATCCCTCGATACGTACGTGACCATTCTCTGGGTGAGTTGCATCGGCTTGGTGTTCGCCTCGAACCTCTGGTGCGGTTCTTTGGGGCCGATAACGACACCGTTTACCTTCAGCACATGGCGAGCGGCCTGCCGGTGATCGTCGAGAATATCGACACCGTTGTGATGGTCCGAGGTCATGTATCGAATAACTCCCTCACCCACGAACTCGTCGGGTTTGGTGGGGAGGTGTTCTCCATCGGGGACTGTGTCGCGCCGCGCACGGTTGAAGAAGCGGTTTTCGAGGGACTGAAAGTGGGGTCAACGCTGTGAACGATTGGACTATCACCAAGCTGTCGCCTTCTCTGGGGGCGCGACTAGACGGTTTCGATGCGAGAACCGCGACGGACCTTGACCTCGACCGCCTTGCTGATCTCCTCGATGAGCACCTTGTGTTGGCGATTCCAAAGCAGCAGCTGTCGATTGAGGACCACATTCGGATAGGCCGGCACTTCGGCGAACCGCTGATTCATCCGTACCTAACCGCGATCCCGGAACATCCGGCGATTCTGCAGGTGTTGAAAGAACCCGACGATGTCACGACGTTCGGCGGCGAGTTGTGGCACTGCGACATTTCGTTCATCGACCCTCCGGCCGCGGTGTCGGTGCTGCACGGCATCGAGGTCCCTTCGCTGGGCGGCGACACTTTGTTCGCCAACCAATTTGAGGCCTACGACCGGTTGAGCGAGCCGATGAAGGCATTCCTCGAACCTCTCACCGCGACACACGTGTACCCGGGGAGGGTTGAGGGACCCTCGAGCTCCGCAGTTCATCCGGTCATCCGGGTGCATCCCCGGAGTGCGCGCAAGTCGCTGTTTGTCAATCCCGCATTCGTCGACCGCATCAACGAGTTGGATAAGGGAGAAAGCGACGCGCTGCTTTCGTATCTGTATTCACACCAGACGAGACCCGAGTTCCAAGCTCGCGTCTCGTGGTCACCGGGGCAGGTGGTGATTTGGGACAACCGGTCAACTCAGCACTACGCGATGAATGACTATCACGGTTTCCGCCGCCGACTGCAGCGTGTGACTTCGATGGAGGTCGAGCCCTAGCCCGCCCCGCCCGGCTGTAGTTGGATTTGTGCACCGTTCTCGGCGCTATAGCGCCGGAATCGGTGCACAAATCCAACGGGTTTGCGTGAGGGGGACGGTCTAACGCAAGCTGGCGACGGTGCGATCCGGATACGGAGCCGAAAAGTTGGCCATTGGCTAGATAGTCAAAGCCTTGACTAGTTGGGTTCAGCTTTCTAGATTGCACCGGGCCTGACGGAGAACCTGGGGGAGTTGATGGCAACCACGCTGCAAGACAAGCCGAGCGCGGCGGTGGGAGCAACCACCGTTGCATCGCTGGCGAGAGAGTGGGCGCGGCGGGCACCGGGCCAGATCGCGATGCGTGAAAAGGACTTCGGCATCTGGCAGCAGTACACGTGGGCACAAACATGGGACCTGATCGAGACCGCGGCTCACGCCTTGCTAGCACTCGGCATCGATCCGGGCGACCGTGTGGCGATCCACTCCGAAGATCGTCCCGAATGGGTGATACTCGATCTGGCTACCGTCGCGATTCGCGGAATTACGGTTGGTCTTTACCCCACCAACCCGATGGCCGAGGTCGAGTACCTGGTCGGCAACTGTTCGCCGTCGGTGTTCTTCGCCGAGGACCAAGAACAGGCCGACAAGATTCTCGAGATCGACCCCGATATCGGATCTCGAGTTCGCCACATCATCTACACCGAGCCCCGCGGGTTCGGTGATTACGACGACTCGCGTTTGCTGTCCTGGGACGATTTCCTCGACGCGGGCCGAGCCCACCGTGAGGCCAACTCCAATGCGGTTGCGGCTCGGATGGCCGAGGCCGAACCCGACGACATCATGACGCTGGTTTACACGTCCGGGACGACGGGTCCCCCCAAAGGCGCGATGTTGTCGAACTCCAATGCGGCTTACGCGATGACCAAGATCATCGATGAGCCGACGCGGGTGCCGGACGGCAAAGCACCAGGTCCCGATGACTTGATCGTCACTTACCTCCCGCTGTGTCACGTCGCCGAGCGAATCTTTTCAACCTGGACACTCGTTAGCGCTGGTCCGTCGCTCAACTTTGCCGAATCAGTCGACACGGTCACCATGAATCTGCGGGAGATCCAGCCGACCATTTTCTTCGCGGTCCCTCGGATTTGGGAACGGCTACATGCGAGCGTGTTCATTCGGGGTTCCGATGCCACCGCGTTCAAAACGATTTTCTTCAAGTTGGGTATGTCGCTCGCGTCAAAAATCGGAAAACAAAAGGTTGCCAACGGTGGCAACCACACCATCACGAGCCGGTTTCTGTACGCACTTGGTCAGCCTCTGGTGTTCAGGGCCATGAAGGAGCGGCTCGGTCTTCGGCGGTGTCGTTACGCGGCGTCGGGCGCGGCGGCGATTGCGCCCGAAGTACTCGAATTCTTCATCGGGATAGGCGTACCGGTTTTCGAGCTGTACGGGATGACCGAGAATTCTGCGGTGGCAACCTGCAACTTTGCGGGCCGTATGAAGCTCGGGACGGTCGGCGAGCCTTATTCCGACATTGGGTTGCGGCTCAACGACGACACGAACGAGATTCAAACCAAACACCCGGGGGTGTTTCAGGGCTACTGGAACATGCCAGAGAAGACGGCTGAAACTTTCACCGAAGATGGGTGGTTGCGTACCGGTGACGTGGGCGAATGGGTCGACGGAACTCATGTGAAGATTGTCGATCGCATGAAGGACATCATCATCACGTCGGGCGGCAAGAACATTTCGCCTTCCGAAATCGAGAACTCGCTCAAGACGTCGATTTATGTGAAAGAGGCGATGGTGATTGGCGACAAGCGCAAGTTCTTGTCGGCTTTGATCGGGATCGAATTCGACACGGTGGGCGACTGGGCGCTACGAAAGAATATTCCTTACACGACCTATCGCGATTTGTCCGAAAAACAAGAGGTAATCGATTTGATCCAGAGCGTGGTCAACGAGACAAACGAGAAGTTTGCTCGGGTCGAGAACGTTCGTGAGTTTCGTATGATCCCCAAAGAGCTGGATCACGAGGATGGCGAGTTGACCGCCACCCAGAAGCTGAAGCGGACGGCGATGGTCGATATGTTCGGCGAACTCGTGGAGTCGATGTACCGATGAGCGACTCGATTCCTGAGTTCTTGGCGAACGTCCGCCGAAGCCCGGCGCTGATGTTCATTTCGGGTTTGTTGCTGGTGCTGGTCCCGTTCTTGTTTCTGCAGTTGGCCAACGACCCAGCAGTGTTCTTCCAGACGCTGATGAAGGCTCTCGGGCTGGGATCGGTTTACGCGATCGTTGCTCTTGGTTTCGTGTTGATCTTCAAGGCAACCCAGACCGTGAACTTTGCTCAGGGCGCGTTGGCAGTGTCGGGGGCGCTGTTTTTGTCGTTTCTGGTCGCCGACGATCACATCCCATTCACCACGATCAACAATCCGCTCAACGATGTGCCCGGACCGCACTGGTTCACTTGGGCTCTCAGCCTTTGCGTGGCGATGGTTTTTGCCGCGGCCTTGGGCCTCATTATCGAGCGACTCACTATTCGTCCGATGATTGGTCAGCCGCTGTTTTCGGTGGCGGTAATCACCTTGGGTCTCGAGATTGTGCTTCGGGTGTTCAATAACGACACCACCAAGACCGAGTTCCGCAACCTCAACGTGCCTTGGGGCCTCGGCGGGTTCAAGGTCGGCGGGGCGTTAATCAACTGGAGCATCATCGCGGCGATGGCTACCGCAGTAATCGCCTTCGTGGCGGTCTACTTTTTCTATCGCTCCCGCACCGGTATCGCGATGAGGGCGGTGGCGTTTGATCAAGAAGCGGCGATGGCCCAAGGCATCAATGTTGGTCGAGTGTTCGCGATTGCGTGGGCGGCCGGTGCAGTGTTGGCGATGATTGGCGGGATCTTCGCAACTCAACCGCCGGTGAAGCAGACGATCGCTATCGAACCCGACACCGCCAATATTGCTTTCCGGGCTCTCCCTGCGGTGATCCTTGGCGGGCTCGATTCGGCTACTGGTGCGTTGATCGGCGGACTCATTGTTGGGCTGGCCGAGATCTTTGCTGGTCAGTACGCGGCCGATCTCACCCCGCAGTTGGGCGCCGGATATCCGGTGATCGTGCCTTACGTCGTGATGATGATCGGGTTGCTCGTAAGGCCGTACGGCTTGTTCGGCACTCCAGAAATCCGTCGGGTCTGAGAGGAGGAACGATGTATAAGCGCCCAAATCTTTACACCTCCTACGAGGCCGAAACCCAGATTTTGCCAACCTGGACCCAAAAGGTCCTTATGGCGTTGTTCGTGCTGTCGTTGTTTTTGTTGCCGTTCCAGATCCCCGTTTTCAACGACGACATTCCCGGTCTGAGTTGGCTCCCGATCATCGGTGACGGCATGCCGCTGTTCCGGTTCCTCGGCGATGGCGACTGGATCCGTTCGACCACAACGGTGCTCATGTTGGTGGTTGCGGCTCTCGGTCTCAACTTGCTCAGCGGTGTCGCCGGCCAGGTCTCGCTCGGCCATGCCTTCTTCATGGGGGTCGGGGCGGTTACGGCGACGTATCTCGGCGCCGAATCGGGCTCACAGACATGGGGCCATAGCCTGCCGATTTGGATCTGGCTTCCTGGCGCCGGAATCGCCGCGGCATTGGTCGGAATGCTTGTTTCGCCGGTGGCGGTGCGGCTTCGTGGCCTTTATCTCGCCATCGTGACGCTGGGTTTGGTGTTTGTTGGCGTTCATATGGGCAACACGACTTGGGGCCGCAAGATGGCCGGTCCTCCGGCGCTGGGTCGCAAGGCCCCAAAGCTCGACATCCGGCTCTGGAAGGAAGAGACCCCGCTCATCGACATCTCTCATGATGGTCATTGGTTGTGGTTCGACGTCACCGATAACCAAAAGCGCTACTTCATGTACCTGATTATTGCCATTGGGTTCACGCTGTTGGCCAAGAACATCGTGCGGAGTCGGACCGGGCGGGCTTTGCAGGCGATCCGCGATCGCGATATTGCTGCTGAGGTAATGGGCATCGCCGAGTTCCGCTACAAGGTCGTTGCTTTTGCCATCTCTTCGTTCTTTGCCGGCATTGCTGGCGCGTTATTTGTCGGGCTGTCCGGCCAGGTTCTTGCCACCGATTTCGGTCTGTTCTTGTCGGTTGAGTTCATCGCCATCTTGTTGATCGGCGGTGCCGGCACGACGTCGGGCGCCCTTATCGGCACTTTCTTTGTGGTGATGATCCCTCACTTTGTCGAGGAGTTCACGGTGTGGCTGGGCAAACAAGAGTCGGGCCTGACGGGTACGTTCAGCGACGCGATCCTCACCAGCGGCGGCGATCAGGGGATCATCAACACCAGCACGGTTACTCCGGGCTGGACTTTGTCGGTGTTTGACTGGAACATTGTCTTGTTTGGCGTGCTCATCATCGCCTTTTTGATCTTTGAACCTTTGGGCCTTTATGGCGTTTGGGTTCGTACCCGCAATTACTGGAAACGTTGGCCGTTCAGTTACTGAACCGTCAATCCAAAAGCTCTTGGACTCAGATGGGTCCTCGAAACCAACAAACCCCACACTGGAGGGAAACAAATGAGACGACTGCGATGGCTCCTCGCAATCCTGCTCGCGTTCTCGTTGATAGCCGCAGCTTGCGGTGACGACAGCGACAGCAGTACCGACACCGCCGCCGACGACACTGCTGCGGACGACACTGCTGCGGACGACACGGCTGCGGACGACACGGCTGCGGCCGATGATGCGATGGCTGATGATGCGATGGCCGAGATGATCACCGGTCCGGGCGTCGACGCCGAAAACCACGTCATCCGAATCGGCCTGAACGCCGACCTGTCGGGTACTTTCGCGGCCCTCACCACCGTGATCGTGGAAGGCCAGCTGGCGTTCTGGGAACGGGTTAATGCCGAGGGCGGCATCGATGGCTGGACCATCGAGCCAGTAGTGCTCGACAACGCCTACGACGTGCCGACCCATCTGGAGAACTACGACAAGTTCTCTGGTGATGGCGACCAGTCCGTCGTGTTGCTGTCGAACTCCACCGGTTCGCCCCACACTGCGGCGATCGCTGAGGCGCTGGTCGAAGACGACATGATGGCCATCCCGCTGTCGTGGTACTCCGGCTGGGCCGACCCGAGCATTGGTCAGAACGTGTTCGAGGTCCAGGCCAACTACTGCGTCGAGGCCATGAACGGCGTGACCTACATGTCTGAACAGCATGGCAACAAGATCGCCATCGTCGGGTTCCCCGGCGACTACGGCGAAGACGGGGCGCTCGGCGCCAAGCTGGCGGCCGAGGCTCTTGGGCTCGAGATCGTGTACGACGGTCAGGCTCAGGTCATTCCGGGGGCTGATCAGACTCCGGTCACCACCGCTATTGCCGAATCTGGTGCCGACTTCGTGTGGCTTACCACCGGCCCAACTCAGACCGCCGAGATTGTTGGCGGCGCGGTCGGCGCGGGCTACACCGGTCAGTGGTCGGGCAACAGCCCGTCGTGGAACCCAGCATTGTTGGGTACTCCGTTGGCCGAGGTGTTTGACGCCAGCTACACCCACAGCACCTACAGCGTCCTGTGGGGAATCGGCGATTCGCCTGGCATGAACGACCTCATCTCGACGATGCAGGAGTACCGTCCGGACGCCAAGGCCGACGATGTTTACATCATCAGCTGGATCGAAGGTCTGATCGCTCAGCAGACGTTGGCTCAGGCCATTTCCAACGGCGATATCAGCCGCGCCGGTGTGTTGGCTGCGGCTAACGAGATCACCGTCGATCTGATGGGCTTGGCGCCCGACCAGAACTGGGGCGGCGACCCGAACGACTCTGTTGTTCGTGGCACCTTCCTGTACGACGTTGACGCCTCGTTGTTCACGCCTGATGGCCTCGTAACCGATGCCGATGCGAACCGTGGTTACACCCTGCTTGAGGGCGACTATGTGTCCCCGACGGCCGAAGCTTGGCAGTACGAGCCGTGCTTCAAGGCGTCCTGACGCCCCAACAATTGGGCGTCCTGACGCCCCAATAAGCGGGCCGAATATGGCCCCGTAACTTGATTGTGTGGGGCGTGCCTACGGGTGCGCCCCACACAACCACTACTCCGAATTTCTGATTCTGCCCCGGAGCGAAGGAAGACGTCGTGCTCGAAATCGCAAACCTTGAGGTCGTGTACAACGAGGTGATTCTTGTTTTGCGTGGCTTGTCGATCGAGGTCCCGGACGGCGAGATCGTCGCCCTTCTCGGGGCTAATGGTGCGGGCAAGACCACGACCGTGCGTTCTATCTCTGGGCTTCTCGATGTTCACGAGGGCGAGGCCACGAAGGGCTCGATTACTTGGAGGGGTAAGGAAATCACCCATTCCAAACCTTCCGAGATCGTCGAGGCCGGTATTACCCAAGTGATGGAGGGCCGGCGAGTGTTTGCCGAGCTCACCGTTGACGAGAATTTGGCTACCGGCGGTTTCACGGTGCGTGACAAGGCCGCCAACGCGGCGTCCTATGAGCGGGTGATGGATCTCTTTCCGATCCTGAAGGAGCGGCGGAAGTCGACGGCGGGGTATTTGTCCGGTGGCGAGCAGCAGATGTTGGCGATTGGGCGGGCAATGATGTCTGACCCTGAGTTGCTGATCTTGGACGAGCCGTCGCTTGGTCTTGCGCCGATGCTTATCGAACAGATCCGCGACATCATCGTCGACATCAACAAACAGGGTGTCAGTGTGCTGTTGATCGAGCAGAACGCCATGATGGCGCTCTCGATCGCCAAGTACGGCTACATCCTCGAGACGGGCAAGGTCGTGATGGATGGCGAAGCGCAGAAACTTCTGGGCGACGAAGACGTGCAGGAGTTTTATCTCGGCTTGCACACCGACGGCGGCGAACGGAAGTCGTTCCGCGACGTGAAGCACTACAAGCGTCGTAAGCGCTGGTTGTCGTAAGCCGCTAGTCGTAGATAAGGACGCATGACATGAGTGAAAGAATCCTCGAAGTAGACGACATAACTTTGCGATTTGGCGGGGTCACTGCCATCCGCGATGTCGAGTTCCATGTGAACGAGGGCGAGCTGTTTTCGATTATCGGCCCCAATGGGGCGGGTAAGACGTCGATCTTCAACTCGATCTCGCAGGTGTACCGGCCCCAGGTCGGCGACATCAGGTGGAAGGGCGAGAGCATCATGGGGGAGCGACCCGATCGGGTCGCGGCCAAAGGCATTGCCCGAACGTTTCAAAATATCGAGCTGTTCCCTCAGATGACGGTGATCGACAATTTGCTCACCGGCCGTCACGTGCGCATGAACCAGAGTTGGTGGCAAGGGGCGCTGTGGGTTGGTGCGGCCAAGAAGGAAGAGCTGGAGAACCGTCGGCGGGTGGAAGACATCATCGACTTTCTCGAAATCGAACAGTGGCGTAAGCATCCTGTCGCGTTGCTGCCTTACGGGTTCCAAAAGCGGGTCGAACTCGGTCGGGCGCTGGCGATGGAGCCCGAGTTGTTGTTGTTGGACGAACCGGTTGCCGGCATGAACCTCGAAGAAACCGAGGACATGGCGCGCTTTATTCTGGACATTCGTCGAGAGCTCGGTATTTCGATGATCATGGTCGAGCACGACATGGGTTTGGTCATGGATATCGCCGACCGGATCATGGTTCTCGACTTTGGCGAGAAGATTGCCGAAGGCACGCCCGAAGTTGTGCAACAGGACCCCAACGTTGTTGCTGCTTACTTGGGAAGCATCGATCTGCAGGCGTCCACGGACTGATCACTGGCCGAGCCTTTGATCGGGAACAGTTTGACATGATCAAAGGTTTGATCATATTTTGATCGGGTGACCAACGTGGCTGCTGTTGCGAGCTATCTAGAGGGCCGGTGGCAGGTCGGCGACGGCGGTCAAGAGCTCCGTCACGCGGTGACCGGAGACCTGATCGCCACCGCGTCGTCGGGTGGGCTAGATCTTGCTACTGCCGTCCAGTACGGCCGCAACGTCGGCGGACCGGCCTTGCGAGAGTTGACCTTTCACCAACGCGCCTCGATGATTCGGGCGTTGGGCAAGGCGCTCTTGGCCGACACCGAACCGCTATACACCTTGTCAACCGCCACTGGCGCGACGCGTGCTGATTCTTGGATTGATATCGAGGGCGGAATCGGCGCCTTGATGGCTTACGCCGGTATGGCCCGTCGACAGTTGCCCAACTCGACGGTGTGGGTCGACGGGGCTGTCGAATCGCTGAGCCGCGATGGCAGCTTCGTTGGTGGTCACATACTCACCCCGCGACGCGGGGTCGCGGTGCAGATCAACGCGTTCAACTTCCCGTGTTGGGGCATGCTCGAGAAGCTGGCGCCGGCGTTGCTGGCCGGGGTGCCGACCATCGTGAAACCGGCGACTATCACGAGTTTTCTGACCGGAGCCCTTGTGCGCCAGATCATCGACAGTGGGCTTCTGCCGCCGGGGTCGTTGCAGTTGGTGTGCGGCCGCGCTCGCGGGCTGCTGGACCAGTTGGACGAGCAAGACTCCGTATCGTTCACTGGTTCGGCGAGCACCGCCCAGAGCCTCAAATGCCATCCCGGGATTGTGGATCGCTCGGTTCGTTTCAGCGCCGAGGCCGATTCGCTCAACGCGGCGATTCTTGGCCTTCAGAGCGATCCTTCTACGCCCGAGTTCGACTTGTTCATCGAAGAAGTGGCGAGCGAGATGACAGCGAAGGCTGGTCAGAAGTGCACGGCTATCCGGCGCATCCTGGTTCCTCAAAGACATATGCGAGCGGTCGAGGAAGCGCTCGCTGCTCGGTTGGCCCGAGTTCGTGTCGGTGACCCCGCCGATGCCGCCACCGAGATGGGAACGCTCGTCGGTGTTGGCCAGCGCGAAGAAGTGCGCGACGCGATCTCCAAACTCGCGGCGTCGTCTCGTGTTGTGTTTGATAGCGGCGAGTTTCACGATGTCGACCCGAACCGGGCCGCGGTCATCGCTCCTACGCTGATGCGTACTGACGATCCAGCCAACGCCGCGGCCCACGACGTAGAAGCCTTTGGCCCGGTCGCGACGTTGATGGCTTACCAGGATCTTGACGATGCTGTGATGCTCGTTGCTCGGGGCCGAGGCAGCCTCGTTGCGTCGGTGGTCACCCCCGATCCCGCAGAGGCCGCGGCGCTTACTCTGCGAATTGCCGCTCATCACGGGCGCGTGCACTGCCTCGATTCGATCAGTGCCAGCGCGTCGACTGGCCACGGCTCGCCCCTGCCTCAGTTGCTACACGGCGGTCCCGGTCGCGCCGGCGGCAGCGAGGAATTGGGTGGAGTGCGAGCGGTCGCTCACTACATGCAGCGCACCGCGGTCCAGGGGTCGCCCGACGTGCTCACGGCGGTTACCGGCACGTGGGTAGCGGGTGCGGCCCGCCGCGATCACGGGCATCCGTTCAAGCTTCACTTTGATGAGTTGCAGATTGGTGACAGCCTCGAAACCGAACGGCGGATCATCACCGTGGAAGACATCGAACGGTTCGCTGATCTGACCGGCGACCACTTTTACGCCCATATGGACGACGTTGCCGCGAAGGCCAGTCCGATATTCGACGGACGGGTGGCCCATGGCTACTTTGTGGTCGCGGCGGCGGCGGGGCTGTTCGTGTGGCCCGATCCCGGCCCGGTGCTTGCCAACTACGGGCTCGACAACCTGCGTTTCGCGACCCCTACTTACCCTGGCGCCGAGTTGCGGGTCCAGCTGACCTGCAAAGAGAAGTCGATGCGCGAGGGCGCCGGGTACGGCGAAGTTCGCTGGGATACCCAAGTTCTGAACCAAGACGACGACGTGGTCGCGGCCTACGACGTTTTGACCATGGTGGCCACATCAGGGAGTTCGTCATGACCACACCGCAGCAACGATTCGATTCTTTGATCAGCAACGATCAGCGCATCGAACCCGACGACTGGATGCCCGAGGAGTATCGACGAACCCTTGTGCGTCAGATCGCGCAACACGCCCACTCCGAAATCATCGGGATGCAGCCCGAAGGCGAGTGGATTTCGCGTGCCCCGTCGTTGCGGCGAAAAGCGATCCTCACCGCCAAAGTACAAGACGAGGCGGGGCACGGTTTGTACCTGTACGGCGCCGCCGAAAGCCTTGGAACCGACCGCTCCGAACTAGTCGAGAAGCTCCACGCCAAACAGCAGAAGTACTCCAGCATTTTCAACTATCCGACGCCGACCTGGGCTGACGTCGGCGCCATCGGCTGGTTGGTTGACGGCGCCGCGATCACCAATCAGGTTCCTCTCTGTCGGTGCTCGTATGGCCCCTACGGGCGGGCAATGGTGCGCATCTGCAAAGAAGAGAGCTTTCATCAGCGTCAGGGTTTCCAGATCATGTTGACCCTTGCCGAAGGAACCCCGGCTCAAAAGGCCATGGCCCAGGCCGCGCTTGATCGTTGGTGGTGGCCAAGCATCATGATGTTCGGGCCGCCCGACGCCGCTTCGCCTCACAACGCCCGCAACATGGCTTGGGGCATCAAGCGCTACACCAACGACGAACTGCGCCAGAATTTTGTCGATATGACGGTGCCTCAGGCTGAGCTGCTCGGCCTGGTTGTCCCTGATCCGGATCTGTCTTGGAACGACGAACGCGATCACTACGACTTTGGCGATCCGGACTGGGAAGAGTTCGCGCAGATGGTCAGAGGTGAGGGCGAGGTGGCCGCGGCCCGAATCGCGACCCGCCGCGCCGCTCACGACAACGGTCAATGGGTGCGTGACGCGGCGACGGCGTACGCGGCCAAGCATCGGACGGCGGCAGCATGACCGGTCTGTTTCCGATGTGGGAGGTCTTCATCCGGGCCAGGCGGGGCACGAGTCACATGCACGCCGGTTCGCTGCACGCGGCTGATGCCGAAACCGCGTTGCAAGCAGCGCGCGACCTTTTCACCCGTCGCCAAGAAGGCGTCAGCATCTGGGTGGTCCCGTCAGGGCAGATCACGGCATCAAACCCGGATAACGCCGATTCCTTGTTCGAACCCGCCGCCGACAAATCGTTTCGGTTCCCCACCGACTACGAACTGCCGGCCGAAGTCGACCACATGTGAGCTGCCATGCCCGCTGACCTCCTCACCCACGTTTTGCGACAAGGCGATCGGGCGATGGTTCTTTGCCAACGCCTTGGGCAGTGGATCGCCCACGCGCCCGAGTTCGAAGAAGATGTTGCGCTGGCCAATATCAGTCTCGACTTGCTCGGCCAAGCCCGGCATCTGTACACCTACGCCGGGGCGCTCGAGGGACGAGGTCGCCTCGAAGACGACTTTGCCTATACGCGAGACGCTGACGAGTTCTTCAACCCGCTGCTGGTGGAGCAGCCCAACGGCGATTTTGCCGTGACCATGGTCCGGCAGTACCTGCACGACCAATGGGCCATGCTCTACTGGGAGGCCATGATCGGATCGCAAGACGCTACTCTTTCGGCGTTGGCGGCGAGGGCCAAAAACGAGACCGCGTTTCACCTCCGACACTCCACGAGTTGGGTCGTTCGTCTCGGCGACGGCACCGACGAAAGCCATCGTCGAACTCAGAGCGCCATCGACCAACTCTGGCCTCATACCGACGAACTGACGCACGCAGCCGACGAAACGCAGCTCAAAGACGCGGGTCTGGTGGTGCCGGTCAGCCCCATCGAGTGGCGAGCCAATGTCGATCGCACCTTCGCCGAAGCAACGCTGACCGCGCCCGAAGACGCCGATCAGATCACCGGCGGAATCAACGGCAACCACTCGCCGCAGCTCATCGAGATGCTCACCGAAATGCAACAACTCGCCCGCGCTCATCCTGGAGTTGTGTGGTGAGCGACCCCGCAACAGTCGTGGCCGCCGTAGAAGACCCCGAGCTGCCGTTTGTGACCATCGGCGAACTCGGCATGGTCCGTTCCGTCGAAGTGTCCGCCCACCAAGTCAACGTGGTGTTGACCCCGACCTATACGGGCTGCCCGGCCACAGAACAGATCCGAGACGATGTTGTCCAGGCTCTGCAGGCCCACGACTACGAAGCGGTCGTCGAGTTCGAAATGTCTCCGGCGTGGTCGACCGATCACATCAGCGCCCGCGGTCTGGCAAAACTGAAAGCGGCGGGCATCGCGCCCCCTGGCTCGGCCAAGAGTGGCGTGGTGGTCCTCGACACCCCGGTTCGGTGCCCCCAATGTGGATCGCTTCGGACTCGACTCCAGAGCGCGTTTGGAGCAACGGCCTGCAAAGCTCTTTACCGCTGTAATGCTTGTCGCCAACCCTTCGAGTCGTTCAAGGCCATATAGCTGTGACCACCGGCCCTTTCACCCTTCAAGTCACCGACGTGCGCCCCGACACCGAAAACTCGGTAGTGCTGGCCCTTGCGCCCGTGGACGGTCAGGACGTGCCGTTTCGCCACGGCCAACACCTCACTTTTTGCCGCGAGTTCGACGGCATCGAGATTCGGCGCTGTTATTCGATTTGCGCCCTCGCCCCCGACGGAGGCCTCCGAGTAGGTATTCGGCGCGTCGACGGAGGCACGTTTTCAACGTGGGCCACAACCGAACTGGTGGCCGGCGACACGATCGAAGCGTTCGCCCCCAGCGGAAGCTTCAGCCACGAACTCAACGCCGCGACTGGCCGTAGCTACGTGATGGTTGCGGCGGGCAGCGGGATCACGCCGATCTATTCCATTGCCGCTACCGTCCTCGCCGCCGAACCGGAGGCTCGCGTGACCCTGCTTCAGGTCGATCGTTCTTCTACCTCGGCGATGCTCGTCGACGACGTCGAGAACCTACGCAGCCGACACTTGGGAAGACTTCAGCTCTGGCGGCTCTATACCCGAGAACCCAACGATTTGGCCCTGGATTCCGGTCGGCCCAGCGCCGATCGGATCCAAGCCTTCATCGCTGACGGTGTGCTCGACGCACTTCCCGACGAGGTCTTTATCTGCGGCCCCGACGAACTCGTGCAAATCACAACCGACGTCTATCTCCAACAAGGCGTGCCGCGCCACCACATCCACGACGAACTATTTACGTCGGCGCAGGTCGGGTTGGCTCGCATGCGATCTCCTCTCGCCGCCACTGCCGAACCGGTCGGAACCGGGTCAGCGCTCCTTCACGGACGCGAAACCATATTCGGGATCTACGAAGGCGACACCATTCTCGAGGCGGTCGAGCGGGTCCGACCCGACGTGCCGTACTCGTGTCGAGCGGGAGTGTGCTCGACGTGTCGGGCCCATGTCGACGATGGCGCCGTCGATATGGCGGTGACCCACGGACTTGTGCCCGGCGAAGAAGAAGCGGGCTACGTTCTGACGTGTCAGGCCGAACCCACCACCGCTACCGTTCGCGTCGACTACGACAGGTAGGAACAATGGGATACGAGCCGATCGAAACCGCATCTACCGACGAACTTCGATCGCTGCAAACCGCCCGACTCCAAGCCACGGTTGTCAACGCCTACAACAACATCGACCATTACCGAAACGCTTACGACGCCGCCGGTATTGCTCCCGCCGATATCCAAACTCTCGACGACCTCAGCCAGTTGCCGTTCCTCGTGAAGGACGATCTCCGCGATGCCTACCCGTTCGGTATGTTCGCGGTGCCGCGATCCGAGCTGCGGCGCATCCACGCATCGTCAGGCACCACCGGCAAACCCACCGTCGTCGGATACACCCAAAACGACCTCAATACTTGGTCGACAGTTGTAGCTCGCTCGCTGTATGCGGCGGGCGGCCGGGCCGGCGACATCCTCCACAACGCCTACGGTTACGGGCTGTTCACCGGAGGGCTCGGCGCCCACTACGGAGCCGAACAACTTGGCTGAACAGTTGTGCCATTCGGCGGCGGTCAAACCGAAAAACAAGTCCAACTCATCACCGACTTGCGACCACGGCTGATCACCGTGACGCCGTCGTATTGCCTCAACCTCATCGACGAAATGGAACGCCAAGGCCAAGACCCAGCGGCTTCGTCGCTCGAAGTAGGCATCTTCGGTGCCGAACCGTGGACCGATGCCATGCGAACCGAAATCGAGACGCGGCTTGGGATCGACGCGGTTGATATCTACGGACTGTCCGAGGTGATCGGGCCCGGCGTCGCCCAAGAATGCGTCGAAACCAAAGACGGCCTCACCATCTGGGAAGACCACTTCTATCCCGAAATCATCGACCCCGAAACCGGCCACGTGCTGCCCGAGGGCCAAGAAGGCGAGCTTGTTCTCACCTCGCTCACCAAAGAAGCGCTCCCGGTGATCCGGTACCGAACTCGCGACATCACTCGGCTATTACCGGGCACCGCACGCACTATGCGCCGCCTCCAGAGGGTCACCGGACGAAGCGACGACATGTTGATCATCCGCGGCGTCAATGTGTATCCATCACAGATCGAACACGAGTTACTGCAAGTAGATGGCCTTACCCCGCACTACCAACTGCATAAGGGGACCCACAACAACTTGGCCACGCTTACCATCCGGGTCGAATCGTCTACCCCGCTCGGCGACGGCGAATCGCAACGACTTGGCGCACTTGCCGCCGCCCGAATAAAGACGATGATCGGCGTGAGCGCCGACGTCGAAGTAGTAGGTCCCTTCGACGTACCCCGGAGCCAAGGCAAAGCCCAGAGGGTGGTCGACTAGCTTTCGCTCTCGAGAGAACCAGGCGGATCGGGCAGAGGGCTCGCGCTCAATTTGCGCATCAAATCGGTCAGGGTGACGAGCTCGCTGGGCGTGAGCGCATCCAGCAACAATGTTTCGCGGCTGTTTTGAGCTGCGTAGGCCTCGCTCAGCCGGGTTTGGCCGTCATCGGTCAGATACACGGTGACGACACGTCCATCCTTGGACTCGCGACGGCGCTGCACCAAACCGTCACGCTCCAGCGTGTTGACCGCACTCGAGATCGCGGCGCGGGTCAGACCGGCCAACCTGGCAATTTCGAAAGACTCCATGGGCCCGCCGACCCACAACAAAAACATGACCCGGAACCCAGCCAACGACCAGCCGGCCGGACGATGAATCGTCGACTCCAGATCGTTGTACATCCGCGCCCCCAACCGGAAGATTCCGAACATGGCCCGAAACGTCGCCGGATCCATGTCCTCGCGCTCGATCCGCTCGGCGGCCAAGTCCTCGAAATCCGAGGCCCGAATGTGACCTCCGGTCATGAACCCGGCCCGTCCTCGGACACCCGCTTTGTTTTGCCGCGGAGCAACGCCACGGTCGAGTCGCCCACCGACACCGTGACCGAATACACCCCAACCCGGCCCTCACAAAATAGTTCGACCGCCGACGCCACCATCTCTTCGCCCAAGCGAACTGGCGCCAGGAAGTCGATCGACGCCCCCGAGGCAAGATTGGTGCCACCCCGAGAATTGCTGGCAAACGCCATAGCTGTATCAGCCAACGCAAAAATGATCCCGCCGTGGCACACATCGAGACCGTTCACCATGGTGTCCGACACCGCCAACGACACCGTCGCCGAGCCCGGTGCCACTGCCGACACCGTCATACCCATCGCCTGAGCATTGCGGTCCTCGCGAAACATTGCCGCCGCAGCCCGCTCGGCGAGGTCCTGGTCGCCTTGAGCCCCTAGCGGACGCATACGCAGTCGACTTTGTCGTCCATGGCTTGCCACTTGAACTTCTTGGGCTCTGCCATCACCCCACAACCAGTGCACTGCAACGCCCACTCCTTGCCGACCGCCTGCAACGAAACGGGATTCTCGCCGGTAGACAACCGTGGCTTTTCTTTCACCACACGCGGCTGACGAACCTCGGGGAGCTCGGGACTCACCATTTCAAGGTAAGGCTGCGCTTCAGCGACCCATTCGGTCAACTCGTCAGACGAGAATTCGGGGGGTACGAAGATACCCACCGTCTCTGGTTCGATCAATACGTCAGGTCCGGTGTAGTCAAGGAAAGTTGCCAGCTCGTCGAACTCGTTGGGCCGAAATATCCGTGACTGCTCGGCAATCATCTCGATCTCTTCCAAGAACCCATCACGATCCTCGGAAAACCGTGGATCTTCGAGCGTGTCAGCGGAAAAAATGATCACGAATCGAGCGCCACTGCCCAACGGCTTGCGTCGCAAAATGCGGCCCATCCGTTGAATCATCTGACGACGGGTGCGGCTCGCACTTACGACCAAACCCAAATTGGCGTTGGGAACATCGACGCCCTCGTCGAGCACTCGAGGAGCAGCGACGGCGTCGAGCGTGCCATCGCGCAGATCACCCAAGATTGTGCCCCGATCGCGGCGGCCCGTATCGCCGGTGATGATCTCGATATTCACAACCGGATCAAGGCGAACAATCGCGTGGTTCGCGGCCCGCACCGTCTCGGTGAACAACAAGGCGCCATCAGCTTGTTTGATGGCATCGGCGAACTTTCCCAGTGCCTCGTACTTCGCCGAACTCGTCGCCACGATCTCGCGCCGAGTCGAAAACGCGTTGAGATATTCGTTGGCCGCTCGGCCATCAGGACCAGCGTCGTTGGCCGCCAAATGATGAACGGCGGCCAAGAAGTCGCCGAACGGGTCGAGGGGAATGTCCTTGATCTGTTTCAGTTGACGCCGCGCCGCCACAATTCGGCCTTCTGTCGCGTCGTACTCTGTGCGTTCCTCGCTCGTGAGCGGAACGGCCATGAACCCGACACGAGGCTGCGCACAGACCCCGTCAGAGATCGCCTTGCCGAAGTCGTATCGATAACAGATCCCACCGAAATAGGGCAGCAGCGTTGTTTCGACGGCGTCGTCAGATCGTTCGAGTGTTGCGGTGAGGCCCAATCGTTCCTGATATTCGGGCAACAACGATTTGCGCAGCACCGCGCCGCCGAAACCGTGGCACTCGTCGGCCACCAAAATGCCACCCCGCTCAGAAGTCGGCAACGGCACCCGCGACGCGGCGGAATGTCGGGTGGTGATCAAGACGTCACAATCGATGGGACGGTCGCGGTAGCCGTCGCCCAACCGGCCGATTTCGGAGTCGGGCATCCAGCGATGGAGTCGTTCGTGCCACTGCTCCATCAAGACCCGAGACGGCACGATGACCAATGCAAAAAGGCCCCGGCCAACGGCGTCTTCGATCGCGGTGAGAGCCACGTCGGTCTTGCCTGAACCGGTCACTGCTTCGATCACGCCTCGACGACCGCAGCGGTGCCACGCCGTCAGGGCATCGTGTTGCCAACGGTAGAGGGAGTACGACAAGGCAATCAGGCTACGACCCCAACCCCCCTTAGAGTCGCGATTTGGCCAACGTCATGACCAATTTCGGACAAAATTTCGTCGGTGTGTTGGCCCACCGCGCCAATCATTGGCAGAAACTCCGGTGGCGTGGCCGAGAACGTCCCCGGAGGACCGGCCTGCAACAGCACGCCGGCCGACGGGTGCTCCCATTCGACCAGTAAGGCATTGTGGAGAACCTGAGCGTCGCTCAGCACGGCCAGACGATCAAGAACCGGGCCGCCCGGGACACTGTTCTCAGCCATTCGGTCCACCGCGTCCGCGGTAGTCATAGCGCTCAAGCCGTTACGGATCGCCGTCGCGATTTCGACGGCGCGTGCGACGTTGCCAGCCATCAACGCCGGCTTGCAGTAGTTGGGATCGTCGAGCAAATCGTCTCGCCCCAGCGCACGCCACATTCCTTCGAACTGGCGCTGGTTGGCCAAGAAGTACACCACCTGCCCGTCCACCGTGTCGATCAGTTGATAGAGGTCGCAAGGTCGGTGGGCCGCTACTTGGCCTCTGACATGAGTGTGGTCGGCCATGCCGTCGGGCCAGAACCACGCAAGGGTTGCGTCGAGCATCGCCAACTCGATGTGTTGACCCCCGGCGCCTCGCTCGCGAGCAAACAGCGCCGCAGAAATCTGCTGAGCTGCGGTGTAAGCGGTGGCCTTGTCGGCGACGAGTGTTCTCACCAGATCTGGGAACGGCAACGCCTCGCTCGACTGACCGGCAACCAGGCCGGTCAATCCCTGGATCACGGGGTCGAGAACGGCCCGCTGAGAATACGGCCCGGTCGGACCAAAGCCAGAAATGCTGCAATAGATCACCGCTGGGTTGCGCTCAGCCACGGCAGCGGGTCCAACACCGAGTCTCTCCACCACCCCCGGCCGAAAGTTCTGAACGACAACATCGCAAGTTGCGCTCAGGCTCAACGCCACCTCGCGGCCGGCCTCAGTATCGAGATCCAAGGCCAAACATCGCTTGCCCCGATTGCAGTTGGCGTACAACCCGCGGACATGGTCAGTGCCTGTCACCCGCATGAGTTCGCCACCGATCGGTTCGACTTTGATCACGTCGGCGCCTTGCTCGGCAAGTAGCTGGCCCGCAAGTGGCCCAGCCACAACCTGACTGAGGTCCAAAACACGTACACCGGCGAGAGGTCCAGTCATGAAACGAACCTTAGGTCGCGCTCTTGAAGCGTGCAGGCGCTACGTTTTGCGCCGTGACTGATACCGAGAATTTTGAACGCACTCCAGGCGGCGCCGTTTTGATGGACGGTAATCGCCTCCGTGACGAAATCGTCGCCGACCTCAACGCCAAGATTACGGCATTGGGAAACCCGGTAATCACTCTTGCCACCGTGCTGGTCGGCAGCGACAAACCAAGCCAGATCTATGTTCGCAACAAGCGCAAAAAGGCCGAAGAAGCTGGCATGGTGTCGCTCCACGTCGAACTGGCGGCCGATATCTCCCAAGCCGAACTCGAAGAAGCGGTTCGTGATCTGGCCGAGGATCCTGCCGTACACGGCATCCTTGTGCAACTGCCGCTGCCTGATGGCCTCGATGCCGAACGGGTTCTCGACCTGTTGCCGCCCGAAAAAGACGTCGACGGCCTTACCGAACGGTCGATGGGCCGCCTGGTCCGTGGCCGAGACGGTCACGTCCCGTGCACCCCTCTCGGAGTGATGCGGCTCATGGAACGCTACGGCGTAGAAATCAGCGGCAAAGATGCGGTCGTAATCGGCCGATCGACGCTGGTTGGACTTCCTCAAGTATTGCTGCTTGGTCGCAAAGGCGCCGACGCCACCGTCACCCTCTCGCACAGTCGCACCGCCGACCTCGCGGCAACCTGTCGCCAAGCCGACATCGTCGTCGCTGCGGTGGGTGTCGCTGGTCTGGTTACCGCCGAGTTCGTCAAGCCGGGTGCGGCGGTGCTCGATGTCGGCATTTCCCGCACCGCCGACGGCATCCAGGGCGATGTCGACTTCGACAGCGTGCAGTCGGTGGCCGGGGCAATCACCCCCATGCCCGGAGGAACCGGCCCGATGACGATCGGGTGCCTTATGGAAAACACTTTCCACGCGGCCCGGATGCTCGGAGCGATTCCCGGCTAGTCCAACCGGTCTACGACGGGGCCAGTCCCTCGGTAGCGCCAACCCCGAGGACTCGAAGGAAAATCCCCGACCGCGGCTTTGGCGCCACATACGACGACTTGGGTGGCATCAACTCGTGGGCGTCAGCGACGGCCATCAGATCGTCGACCGATGTCGGGTGCATCAAGAAGCCGACCCGGTTGTCGCCATCGCAGCGCCGCACAACTTCGTCCAACCCGCTGGGCGCAGGCACGTAATCGACGCCGCTATCGGGAATCAATTCGTCGACTCCCAGTACGTGGCCGATGACGTCGCGGCGTAGACGTTCAACGTCGAGTTGCGCCAAGGCGCCGTCACGCTCGACGGGATCCAAAACCAGACGCCACCAGCGGTGCTGGTGGTACACGCCGACCTCACCAACGTGTTGAGGCCGTGCTTCTTCTGGACTGAACACCTCGGTGAGTTCCCCAACCTCCGACAGCGCGGTGGCTAGCGAGTCGGCGTCGCGATTTTGGGTGTCGTGGCAGCGACGATGAAACGCTTCGACCCGTAGCGCATCGTCGGGAAACAAAACTGCCAAAGTCCGTTTGAACGAGGGCTCTTCGCGACCCTCGGCTCCCGCGAGGGCAGCCGCTGACCGGTGGTGCCCATCGGTCACGTACACCACGGCTTCGGCTAGAAGGTCGGCTACCGCGGCCGACTCGCCTGGCTCGAGCGTCCACACCTGATGGCGGACCTCTTCGACCACATGATCAACATCGGTGTCGCGTTCGGTCGCGGCTTGGATGATCGCCGCAACGCCAGGGTTGGTGCGGTGAGTGAGAGCAATCGGCGACGAGGAAGCCCCGACCCATTGCAGGTGACGACCTAGATGGCGGGCTCGATTGGGCCTGACGTTTTCGTGGGTAAGAACTCGCCCATCGGAGAGTCCGTCTATGTGCATCGCCCCAACCACCCCGGTCTGGGCGTGACCAGCAAACGTTAAACGGTACGCGTAGAGCGCTGGTCGCCCCGTTGCGCTAAAGGCGCCGCTGTTGATGATTAGCGACAACGTGTCGGCGCCTCGCTGCAGTAACTCGTCATCGGTAGCCATGTCGCCTTCGGCTACGTCCTCACGCGAACGGGTGACGCCGAGGTATGAAAGTTTGTTGCCTTCGACGATCCTGCGACGTTCCTCTGGACTCTTGGCGTCGTAAGCCCCAGCGATGACTCGGGACGCAAAATCGTCTCGGATGAGATAACCCGAGAACGGCGCGAACAGCGGCGGCCGGCTCATATCAGAGTGACCGAGGCGTTCATGACGTCATCGAGGGCGTTGATTTCGGCGATCGTTTCGTCGCTTGGCGCGTGAGCGACGTTGATGGCCGCAACCGCGGCCTTCGAGCCGGCAAACACCCGGTTCTGCATGATCGACACGTTGAGTCCCGACGAACGCAAGACGCTCAACACCGAGGCGAGGACGCCGACACGGTCGTGGTGGCGGATTATGAGCGTCGCGGCCCGGGCCGGTAGCGGGTTCAGGTTGACGCAGTTGGTCGGTGCGCCGTGACGGAAAGCTTCGATGGCATCGATCGTCCCTGCTGCGACTGCATCTTGGGCTTGTCCGGTCGAAGCGCCGATGTGATGAGTTGCCACCACATTCTCGTGTTTGGCCAGAGCACTGTCGAACTCGCCTTGGCCGCTGCCCGGTTCGTTGGCGAACACGTCGACTCCGGCGCGAATGCCCCGGCTGTCCATCGCTTCGATCAGAGCGGCTTCGTCGATCACGTCACCGCGAGATGCGTTGAGCAAGATCGCGCCGTCTTTCATTTGAGCCAAGAAACCGGCGTCGACCATACCCTTCGTGTCGGGCGAGCCCGGCACGTGAAGCGACACGATGTCTGAGGTCGACAGCAACGTGGCGAGGTCGTCAACAAAACTGATACCGGCGGCTTGGGCACGCTCCATTGCTACTTGGGAGCGGCCGGGCTTGGCCACCGCGACAACATCGATGCCAAATGATGTTGCCCGGGCTGCGGTCGCGGTGCCGATGTCGCCGACCCCGATAATGCCCATACGCCGCCCGTACAGTCCGTTGGCTTTCGAGTAGCCCTTCTTGTTCCATACGCCGGCTCGTAGGTCCGCGGTCGCGGCGGCGATGTGACGGTCGACGGCAATGAGCAAACCGATCGTAAGTTCGGCAACCGCCAGCGCGTTCATGCCCGGCACGTTGCACACAAATATGCCGAGTTCGGCGGCGCGGTCGCAGTCGATCGTGTTGGTGCCGGCGCCGGCCCGCACGATGAGGCTGAGCTTGTCGGCGGCGTCCAGGGCGTCGGCGGTTACTTTGGTGCTACGCACTACCAATACGTCGGCTCCGGCGATGTGGTCGGGCAGGGTATCGGCGTTGAGGTCGCCCATCGATACAACTTCGTCGCCCGCGGCGATGAGGCGATCGACAGCGGCTGCGGGCAACGCGTCGGCGAGCAGGACTTTCATGGTTCACTCCAACGATCGGGGGCCTGTTCTGTATGGTGGAACAGTTCCGTATAACGGGCCGGAGGATAGCGCGCTACTGCGCCCGTTTGGCTGGTCGAAGGATCACGAGGATTCGTCAATGGTTGTCGAGCAGTGGCTGAGCGGATTCATCACGAAAGACGCGCCGCGAGGATTGGCGGCGCTAAACGCTTCTCGGGAGCTCTTTGCCGCGCTGGGGGATCCTCAAGACCGGGTCCAGTCGGTGCACATCGTCGGCACTGCTGGCAAGGGCACCGCGGCAGCGATGATTGCTTCGGGCCTCCGTGATGGCGGTGGCCGGGTCGGTCTTCATATGTCGCCGCATGTGCACGACGTTAGAGAGCGTTTCACCGTAGAGGAGTTGTTGCCCGCATGGGCCGATGTCGAGGCGGCCGTCGCCGAAATCGAACCGGTAGCTCGGTCAATGACTCGAGCCGGTACTCCGCCCACTTTCTTTGCCGTCACCGCAGCAATCGCCGCGGTGATGGCTCGTCAGGCCCAGACCGAGTGGTTGGTTATCGAGGCCGGAATCGGCGGCCGGGTCGATGCAACAAACGTGTTCAACCGTTCCGACACTCTCACCGTTGTCACCGCAATCGGCGTCGATCATTCCGAAGTGCTCGGCAAAGCCGTCGGCGAGATCGCCGCCGAGAAAGCCGCGGTGTTGGCTGGCCGCACCCACGCGGTGATGGGTCCCCAGCCGTCTCCAGTCGCGGCGGCGGTGATCCGTGAGGTGGCCGAATCGTCGGGGTGCGAGCTCATCGAAGTCCCAAGTTCAAATGATTGGATCGGCGATGCCCGTGCGACGGCTGGGGCGGCACTCGCACTGCTCGGCGATCAGCACGCGCGGCCTTTGTCGGTGACTGAGTCTCATGGCCTGCTCCCGGGGCGGTTCGAAACCCACACGGTTGGAGCGACCAGACTTGTCTTCGACGGAGCCCACAACCCGATGAAGCTCCGCGCTCTCGCGGCGTCGCTACAGGCCGATCCTCACGGGCCGGTGTCAGTCGTTCTCGCTGTCGGGGCCAACAAGGATCTCGCAGCATGTGCTGATGAGATTGCGAAGTTCGCCGCGGCGGCGATGGTCACCACGTTCGGCTTCGAGGAGCCCCTTGTTGGTCCGCGAAGTTGGGGAGCGGCAGAGACCATGGCGGCGTTGCGCGTCGCCGGCATCGAATACCTGCAGGTCTTCGATCCTGCCGAAGGAACCGGCCAACTGGATGCGTTCGAAAACAGGAACGAGCCGGCGACCGTAGTAGTCACCGGCTCGTTCCTGCATCTCACCGCGGTGCGGGAGGTGCTTCTGCAGGGATCCTGATCAGGCTTGGGCGATTCGCCAATCGTTGGTCGCGGCTACCTGGTTGAACGTGAAGACATGTAGACCCTGAACATCAAGGTCGTTCATTTCGCGGCTGAGCGGAATCAACAAGTCGTTGGGGTCATAAGAAGTGGTGGTCATCATCGACGCGATGGCCTTGCGGTTCTTGCGCAGGTACGACAGCGACTGCCCGATCCCGAGCCTTGCGCCCATCGTGAGCAGTTTCGTGCGATCGACAACGCCGCTGAGTCCGAGATGGATCGGCAGGGTCATACCCTGGCTTCGTTCGGCCTTGATCCACTTGGAAATAGTCGACGGATCGAAGCACATCTGTGTCGAGCAGTAGCCCGCAATGCCGGCATCGGCGAGCAGTCGCTGCTTGTCGTGCAAGGCCTTGTGCAGCAACTCGTCGCTGATGAACGCGTGGCTGTCGGGGTAGGCGGTGACGCCGATGGTCGAAAGGCCGTGGTCGCAGTCGAGCAGGTCGGACAAGAACTCGACCGCGTCGTTGTAGCCGCCGGGTGGGTCGGCATCGCCGCCCACGATGAACAGCGTCGACACGCCGGCGTCGCGGAACCACTTGGCCAGTTCTTTGGTGTGGGCTTGGTCGCGGACCATCCGAGCCGAGATGTGGGGGATGGCGTGGTAGCCATTGCCCAGCATCCGCTCGGTGATCTCTTGGGTGGTCTCGAGCCCTTTGGCCGGCGATGCCGTAACCGAAACTTTCGCTCCGGCGGGAAGCGCAGCCTCGGCGTCGGCCAGAGACTTCAGCGGGATGACCTCGAACGTCAAATTGTCGATCAAGGCCAGACGGTGAGCCTTCTCGGCCGCGGTTTCGTTATACGACGGACCCCGGAACAGGTGGCCGATAAATGGGAGGTGGTGCAACATCTTGACGGCTCTAGCTCAGGTTGACGACGTTGCCGTCTGCGTCGATGTCGATTTGTTGGGCGGCTGGTTTGGTGCCGAGGCCGGGCATGGTGCGCATGTCGCCGCAGATGGGGTAGACGAAGCCGGCGCCGACCGAGGCGCGTACCTCACGTACGGGCAGCGTCCAACCCTTGGGCGCACCCTTGAGCTTGGCATCGTGGCTGAGCGAGAGGTGCTGCTTGGCAATGCAGACCGGCAGGTTGTCGAAGCCTTGTTCGGTGTAGTTGGCAATCTGCTTGTCGGCGGTGGCCGTGTACTCGACGCCATCGGCGCCGTAGACCTTGGTGGCTACGGCGTGGATCTTGTCCTTGAGGCTGGCGTCGTCCGGGTAGAGAACCTGGAAATCGGACTCTTCGTTGGCCGCTTCTTTGATCGCTTCGGCAAGGTCGGTGGCTCCGGGGCCGCCGTCGGAGAAGTGAGTCGACACCGCGGCGCGGGCTCCGTACTCGGAGGCAATTTCGTGAATGGCGTTGATGTCTTCGTCGTGATCGCCGGGGAACACGTTGATCGCTACGACTGGTGTGCAGCCGTGAATCTGCATGTTCTCCAGCTGCTTGCGGAGGTTGTCGCCGCCCTGATGCACTTCGTCGGGGTTGGCTTCGAGGATCGCGGGTGGCAGCGGCTTGCCGGGCACGATCTTGTGGTTGCCAGAATGGGCTTTTAGCCCGCGTACGGTGGCGACCAGCACCGATGCGTCGGGGGCCAGGCCGGAGTAGCGGCATTTGATGTTGAAGAATCGTTCGGCGCCCATGTCGGCCCCGAACCCCGCTTCGGTCAACAAGAAGTCGCTGGTGTGGATACCGATGCGGTCGGCCACGATCGAGGAGTTGCCGGTGGCGATGTTGCCGAACGGGCCGGTGTGAACCAGCGCCGGCGTGTTCTCCAATGTTTGCATCAGGTTGGGTTTGATTGCCTCGCGCAAGATCACGGTCATGGAACCAGCGGCGCCGATTTGTTCGGCGGTGATCGGGTCGCCTGATTTGGTGTAGCCCAACACGATGCGACCCATCCGGGCTCGGAGATCAAAGAGGTCGGTAGCCAATGCCAAAGCGGCCATGACTTCTGACGCCGCGGTGATGTCAAATCCGGTTTCGCGCGGGATCCCGTCCATCTTTCCGCCCAAACCAACATTGATGTTTCGCAGGGCCCGATCGTTGATATCGACCACTCGGCGCCACGTGATGTTGTGAATGTCAAAGCCGGCTTCGTTGCCGTGGTAGATGTGGGCGTCGACCATTGCCGAACACAAGTTGTGCGCCGAAGTCACCGCGTGCATGTCGCCGGTGAGGTGAAGGTTGAACAACTCCATCGGCACAACCTGGGAGTAACCGCCACCAGCGGCGCCGCCTTTGATCCCGAACGTCGGTCCCATCGACGGCTGACGAATCGCGATCGTTGCCGACGAACCAATGTGTTGAAACGCCTGGCCCAAACCGACCGTCGTGGTCGTCTTGCCCTCACCCAGAGGCGTTGGGGTGATCGCCGAAACCACCACGTATTTTGCCTTGGGACGATCGGCCATCTTGTCGATCGCGTCCAACGTGATCTTGGCGGCGCCCGAACCGTAAGGCTCCAAACATTCGCTTGGAATCCCGGCTTGCTCGGCAATCTCACTCAGAGGCTTCAGCACCGCCTTTGACGCAATATCAAGATCAGACGGGAAAGACATCATCAAACTCCAACCACGATTCGGCCCCGCTTTAGGCCACGAGCTAAAGATGGTAGCATTCTGTTCCGCAATACGGAAGTGTTCCGTATGGCGGAACGATTTGGCGCTTGTGGGTTAGCCCGCCAGCGGGGATTCGAGGCGCTCGGTGACCGCGGCGCGAATCTGCTCGTCAAAGGAGCGTAAATGCTGCTCGACCAGCCGGGCCGCGAGGTTGCCTTGTCCTGATTTCAGGGCGTTGAGGATTTCGGTGTGCTCTTCGACGGCATGTTTCATGTCGGCCACATCGGCCAGGTAGAGGTGCCAGAGCCGGTCGCTCTGGGCGTAGAGGGTGTCGAGCGGGTCGAGCAGAAACCGGTTGTCGGCGGCGTCCCACATGATCTCGTGGCTACTGCGGTCGATAGCCATCATCTCGATGTTCGCCGAGCTGGGTTGCGCCAACGCATCGGCCATCGCGTTCCAGTGCTCACTGGTGCCGCGGGCCGCGGCAAGTCGGGCCGCGTAGGGTTCGAGGACCATTCGCGTCTCGAACAACATCGAGAGCTCAGACACATCGATACCAGACACGAACATCCCGCGGCGGGGGATCACGGTAATGAAGTGCTCGCGGGCGAGGCGTTGCAGTGCTTCGCGGATCGGCGTGCGTCCTATGCCCAACTGCCTCTGAAGGGTGTCCTCACGCAAGACGTCTCCGGGCGCGAAGTCGAGTCGCACGATCATCGATCGAATCTGGCTATAGGCCTGTTCGCTGAGAGAAAGAGGGGGTTGCCGCATCTGAGTCTGTGTCCTAGCATACCGATGATACACGGGTGATATATCAACCGGTCAAGACCGAATCATAATCATTGAGAAGAGGGGTCCCCTGTGAGCGAACAATCCACCGATGGCTTTCCAACCACCGCCAACGTCGTCATCATCGGCGCTGGCATTGTTGGTAACTGTGTAGCCGGGCACCTCGCCCGGCTCGGCTGGAAAGACATGGTCCTCATCGACAAGGGGCCGCTGCCCAACCCCGGCGGTTCCACCGGCCACGCCTCGAACTTCATCTTCCCGGTCGACCACAACAAAGAAATGGCTTTGCTCGGGGAGCAGTCGGCCAACCAGTACCGCGACATGGAGCTGTCCGTCGACAGCGGCGGCATCGAAGTTGCTCGTACCCAAGAGCGCATGAACGAATTGCAGCGCCGCATGACCTCGGCCAAGGCCTGGGGTATCGAGGCCCACATGCTCACGCCGGCCGAGGTGAAAGAACTCGTCCCGTTCATCAACGCCGACGTCATCCTCGGCGGCTTTTACTGTCCCAGCGTGTCGGTGGTCGACTCGCTCGAGACCGGCACCACGATGCGCAAGGAAGCCATCGAGACGGCGGGACTTCAGGTCTTTGCCAACACCGAGGTCCTCGACCTGATCACCGACGACACCCCCCGCCCCAACGGCCGTCGCAAGGTCACCGCCGTCGTGACCGACAAGGGCACGATCCAAGCCGAGCATGTCGTCATTGCATGCGGTGTGTGGTCAAACCGCATCGCCTACATGGCCGACACCTACATCCCGCTGGTTCCCACGGTGCACCAGATGGCCGACGTCGGCCCGATGGACATCCTTGCCGAGACCAACAACGAGATCGGCTACCCGATCGTTCGCGACATGGACACGTTCTGTTACGAGCGTCAATCGGCTGGTTCGATGGAGGTCGGCTCGTACGGTCACCGGGCGATCCTGCACCATCCTGACACCATCCCTTCCAACGAAGAAGCAGCCCTCTCGCCGACCGAGATGCCGTTCACTCCAGACGACTTCGACGATCAGATGGAAACCGCCATCGAATTGATGGACATGCTCGGAGAAGCCGAGATCAAGTACGCCATCAACGGTCTTCTCTCCATCACCCCCGACGGCATGCCGTGCCTCGGCGAGCTGCCCGAGGTCGAGAACTTGTGGTCCGCGGCGGCGGTCTGGGTCAAGGAAGGTCCCGGTATGGGCCAGGTTGTCGCCGAGTGGATGACCTACGGCAATCCCCGCGTCATCGACTCTCATGGGGCCGACGTGGCCCGGTTCTATGACCAGGAAAAGAGCGACGAGCACATCTGGGCTCGAGCCGAAGAATCCTTCATCAAGACCTATGGCATCGTGCATCCGTCAGAGCAGTGGGCCGATCGCCGCCAGTTGGTCGAGTCGCCCTACCGCAGCCGCCAAGAGGCACTCGGCGCGGCCTTCTTCCAGGCTCGCGTATGGGAACGCCCGCAGTGGTACGACGCCAACGCCGACCTGGTCGAGCGTTACGGCCTCAGCGAACGCGAAGTCGAGTGGGACAACCGCTGGTGGAGCCCAATCACCACCGGCGAGCACCTCAACCTGCGTGAGAACTGCGGTCTGATCGACCTCAGCGCCTTCCAGATCTACGAACTGTCGGGTCCCGGTGCCGTCGAGTTCGCCGACTATCTCGCCGTCAACAAGATCGACGTGCCCGTTGGCCGTTCGGTCTACACCCCGTGGTTGACCCAGGACGGCGGATTTCACTCCGACCTCACCATGATGCGCGTCGCCGAAGACACGGTGCGCATTGTCACTGGTGTGTTCGACGGAGGCCGTGACGATTTCTGGATTCGTAAGCACATGCCCAACGACGGTTCGGTCACGTTCCGCAACATCACCATGGAGCTTTCTACGCTCGGCCTTTGGGGCCCCAACGCTCCGGCTGTGCTCAGCCAACTCACCGACCACGATCTGAGCCAGGACGGGTCGCCTTATGGCTCGTACCTCGACGCCACGATCGCGGGCATCGAGTGCAAGCTCTTCCGTATCTCCTACGTGGGCGATACTGGCTGGGAGATTTACGTTCCATGGGATCAAGCTCCCGCGCTGTGGGATGCCGTCATGGAAGCGGGCGAGGCCCACGGGCTTCGTGCTACCGGCGGTGGCGTTTACGGTTCGTCCGGTCGTCTCGAAAAGGGTTACCGCCTCGTTGGCGCCGAACTCGAAAGCGAGTACAACCCGGTCGAGGCTGGTCTGGCCCGTCCCAAGGTCAAGGCCGCGAACTTCATCGGTAAAGAGGCCTACCTTGCTGCTCGCGAGGCTGGCTCCGAGGTGCAGTGCGTGACCCTCAGCGTCGAGGACAACACCGATAGCCAGGGCCGCCAACGGTTCATGCAGGGTGGCAACGAACCCATCCTCGACATGAACGGCGACCGCATTGTCGACAGCCACGGACGGGCCTCGCGAGTTACCACCGCCGGCTTCGCCCCGTCGGTCGGCAAGATCCTGCTCATGGGTTATGTCACCAACGAACTGGCCGAACCCGGCACCGATCTACAGGTCATGTACATGAACGAGTTGTACCCGTGCAAGGTCGTCACCACCGGTGCCGCCTTCGACCCCGAAGACACCCGACTCAAAAGCTGAGCTTCTCTGAGCGCTCGGGGCCGCTCCGCGGTCCCCGGCGCTCAGAGATCGAAGAGGTTTGAAATGAAGATTCTTGTTTGTGTGAAACGTGTGCCCGCTCCGGGGGCAAAGATCAACGTCACGGCCGACGGCCAAGATGTTGATTCGGCCCACTTGGGGTTCACCACCAGTCCTCACGAGGAGTGTGGGGTTGAGGGTGCCGTTCAGTTGGTAGAGCAGCACGGTGGCGAAGTCACAGTGCTCACTCTTGGCACTGGTGACTCCGAGGAGCAGCTTCGCTACGCGGCGTCGGTTGGAGCGGCCCACGGGGTGCTGGTTCAGGCCGATGGCAACGCGTGGGATCCTCAGCGCACCGCAGCGGCGATCACCAGCGCGATCCACGAACTCGAACAAGACGAACCTTTCGATCTGATCTTGTTTGGCAACGAGTCGGCCGACGCCGGCGGGTTTCAGGTCGGCATTCGGGTCGCCCGGGCGTTGGGCCGACCGATTGTCAACGGCATCAAGGGCATCGAAGTGTCCGGTGATGGTTCGGGCGAGGGCTCGGTTTCGGCTCGCCGCGAGATCGATGGCGGCTTCGAGGTCTATGAGTTGCCTCGCCCGTGCGTGTTGGGCGTCAAGGAAGGTCTCAACCTTCCTCGTTACCCAACCATGAAAGGGCGTTTGGCTTCCAAGAAGCTCGAGATCCATACCGTTGCCGCGACCGCGGAGCCCGGCGGTCAACAACGAGTCAAGCTTTATCGCCCGCAAGAAACCGTTTCCGAAACCGTGATTCTTGGCACCGGCGCCGAGGCGGCGGCCGCCGTGGTTGATGTGCTCGACGAACTGGGAGTTCTCTGATGTTGCTCGTAGTTCTCGAACACGAAAACGGTCAGTTGGTTGAAGCAGCGCGTGAGGCTCTGACCTTCGGTCGGGTGCTCAGCGAAAAGATGGGTGAGGACCTGCACGCGGCGCTAATTGGTTCCGGCGACGACGACATTGTCGAGGCCGCCGGACAGTTCGGTGCCGAGACTGTGCACGTCGCGACCGATGACGCGCTGTTGGACTATGGGCCGGATGCTTATGGCAGCGTGATTGCCCAGATGATCGACGAACTCGAACCCGAAGCGGTGCTTGCTTGCGGAAGCGATCGTGGCAACGAGTTCATGGCTCAGGCCGCGGCTCGCCTCGATGCGCCGTTTGTTGCCAATTGCCTCGACGTCACTCCCGGCGACGACTGGCTGATCACGCGTGTTCAGTGGGGCGGATCGCTTCTCGAAGACGCGTCTCTCGAAGCCGACGTGGCGCTGCTGACCTGCGGCTTGCACGCAGTTGCGGCCGAACCCGGTGACGAGCAGGATCCTGACGTCGAGGAGTTCGACGTCGATCTGGACGAAGACGTCTCGATCACGATGGTCAAGGACCGGGTAGTGCAGTCTGCTGGTGTCACCTTGCCAACCGCGCCGGTCGTGTGTGGCGGGGGCCGTGGCGTGGGGTCTGCTGACGGTTTCGGGCAGCTTGAAGAGCTGGCCTCTCTCTTGGGTGGCCGGGTCGGTTGTTCTCGAGCCGTCACCAATCTGGGCTGGCGCCCTCACTCTGATCAGGTTGGCCAGACCGGTACGCGGATCGCTCCCGAGATCTATATCGCATCCGGGATTTCCGGTGCGATCCAGCATTGGGTAGGGGCGATGGCATCGAAGCACATCCTTGCCATCAACATCGATCGTGAAGCCAACATGGTCACCAAGGCCAACTGGGCAGTGATCGGTGACCTTCACGAAGTGATCCCGGCGGTAGTCGAAGAGATTAAACGCCGCCAGAGCTGACCGCGCTAGTCGTCGAGTTGTTCGCTGATTCGGTCGGCAGTTTCGACAAGCTGCAAGCCCAAATCGTGGATTCGATCAGGGTTCGGAAACCGAAAGGCCGGGCCGTGGACGTGCACGGCCGCGACTGCACTTGCGTCGCCAGAGATGATGGGCGCGGCGACCGAGTTGATGCCATCAACGCCTTCCTCGTAGCCCCACGCGTAACCGAGGCTGCGCACCGTCGCGAGCCGCTCACGGATGGCGTCTGGTTCGACGACGGTGAACGGCGTGACTGCCACCAGCGGCTCGCTCAGATATTTGGCAACTTGTGATTCGGGCCAGTGGGCCATGATGGTCATACCCGACGGAACCGAGTGAAGCGGTAGTGATTCGCCGGTCCAGTCCCGCACCTGCACGTCGGTGTCGGGCACCGCGTGATCCAGGTAGTACACGTCGCCCTCGACTTCGAGCGACAGACCGGCGGCTTCGCCGAGTGCTTCGCTGAGTGCCAGCAGGTGAGGTCGGACGGTGGCGATCAAGTTGCGTCCGGGTTGGGTGGCGCCGGCGAGGTCGAGGAGGCCTTCGCCGAGGCGGTATTCGCCGCCCGATTCGGCCTGACTCACTGCGCCTTCGTACTCGAGAGCACCGAGCAGACGGGCGACCGTGGATTTGGGCAGATCAACCGATTCGGCCAGTTCGGTGACGCCGTGGGGACCGGTCGCGAGGGCGCGAAGCAAGGAAAAGGCGCGCTCGATCGACTGGACGGTCATATTGCAGGCTAACCCCATAAACCGGGATTGTTCCACCATGCGGAACGCGAGCACGGTGCGTGAAGGTCGCTGCTCAAGTTCCGATGCCATGGGCCGATGGGACTATTGATTTGTTGGGTTTCCGGCCACGTTTACAGGCATCTTGTTGCTACTGTGCGTGGGCGGGTGTGGAAGGGTTTTTTTGATGTTGCGCATGCGCCTACGCGGTGTCATCTCTATTTGCGTCGCTATTGCGCTCTCAATCAGCGGTTTGGTGGCGCCGGCGACCGCCATTGGAGGTTTTGGCGACGTTGCTTCGCAGCGGTACTACTCCAGCGCCGTGCAGTGGATGGTTGATCGCCAGATAACCACCGGAACCGCGGCAGGGTGTTTCGCGCCCGATCAGGTTCTTACTCGTGCCGAGCTGGCCACTTTTGTGTGGCGATATGCCGGTGAGCCGGCGGGCGGCGGCCACCCGTTCGGTGACGTAGGCGCCGGGAGCTATTACGAGACCGCGGTCGGCTGGATGTATCGAACCGGGCTCACAACCGGCACGTCGCGCAACACGTATTCACCTCACCGCGCCGTGACCCGCGGAGAGATGGCGGCCTTCTTGTGGCGATACGCCGGGTCGCCGAGCCGAGCTGCCGCGGTTTTCTCTGATGTTGCCAGCACCGATTTCTACCGCGATGCGGTGTCTTGGATGGTCGCCGAGGGCATCACCAACGGCACATCGACGTCGACGTTCTCGCCCGATCAGGGGCTTACTCGAGCCCAGTTCGCAACGTTCCTCTATCGCTACGAAGGCCAACCCAGCGTTGTTGATTCGGGCGGGGGGTATTGCGTCTTGTCGGGTCAGTCGACGCTGGCCGGCGACGGGTACTCCGACGGCACATCGAACTATCAGCAAGCATGGGCGTTCAATGCCACGTTTGATGGCGACCCGTCGGCGCCGGCCCCGCCGTCGTCACAGTTCGAATACGCGGTGACGCACCGGGTTCATCCCGCCGAACTACAGAACTCTCCTGGCACGTACCAAGGTGAGCACACCTCAACGTGTGCGCCTCCGCCCGCCACCCACACCATCACGGCCATGACCAACGGCCGCGAGACCGATCCGGCGTTTTATCGCTGTAAAAATCACCAGATGACAGCGCTCGGCGATGTGTCGGGCTACTCGCTTGCCAGCTGGTGGCCGCGTCAGGAGTACAACTTTGCCGATGGTGGGGTGCTCGAGCTCGACGTGAACCCGTCGCCGCTCGGCGGACGGATGTGGTGGGAAGTAATGCTGGCCCCACGCGCCGACACAAGATTGGCGGCCGCCCGACCGACATTGCCGATCGACGAGACCTACCCGGCCGAATACGTCCTGTACCGCTACAAAGGCGGACAGATGTCGATCGAGGTGAACGGGGCGGTGTGCTCTGATTGGCGCACGTTCGGCGAATCGATGGGCAATGTCGACGACCCGGCAATCACCGACACCAAGATTCGTCGACAGTTCCGCCTACTGGTCGAGCCCAACGGGATTCCCGCGATGGAAGTCGAACTCGACGATGGACGTTTCGCACGTCTCGATTTCGGGTCGGGCGACTCGGGGTGCAGCACGCCTTCGCCGGTGGTCACCATCGACCAAGCTTTGCCGGTGTTCAAACATCACGCATACACGCCCGACAAAGACGGCGGCAACGGCGGTCGTTATACGATGCATTGGGACAACATTCGTTTCGACGGACCTCAGGTCGGCCACTACACAACAACTCACATCAACGATCTCGTCTATCTCTCGGCCAACGGAGATCGGCCGGTCGGATCATCGCAGACTGTCAACGTGAACCTGTCGGCAACTGGTCCCAACGCTCAACTGTTCGGCCAGATCCATGCCCCCAAGGTTGGGGGAGTGTTGGTGCGGGTCAACGGCGGGCCAGTCCGCGAGGTCACCGACTGGACCGCAATGGGCGGCGAATGTGCGTCCGAACATTGGACCACGTTTCACCTACCGCTGAGTCCCGGCGAGCTGAGAGTGGGCAACAACACGTTCGAGTTCATCGTCGGCGAGAACGACCCGTGCGTCGCAAGCTGGATGTGGACTGGTTTTTCGGCCAAGACCCTCGAGGTGCAGTTCGGCTAATCCCGAACCGCGGCCACTAGCTGATCGACGATGGCATCGATCGGAACTCGTGTCGTGTCGCCGTCGTCGCGAGCGGTGAACTCGACCTCGTTGTCGGCCAGCGCTTTGGGTCCAATGGTGATGCGATAAGGGATACCAACCAGTTCGGCATCGGCGAACTTAACGCCAGCGCGGGCGTCGCGATCGTCGAGGATTGCGTCGATCCCGCGGGACCGGAGCTCGTTGTAGAGCTTGTCGCCGGCCGCGACCGACGCTTCGTCTTTGACACTGACGATGGTGATTACCGCCTCGAAGGGAGCGACGTTGACCGGCCAAATCAGACCACGGTCGTCGTGGTGGGTCTCGGCGATCGAGGCCACCGCTCTCTCGACCCCAATGCCGTAACTACCCATGACCAGCGGCCGCTGGTTGCCGTCGGGGTCCATGACGTGAGCGCCGAGAATTTCGGAGTAGGTGGTGCCGAGCTTGAAGATGTGACCGGCTTCTATGCAGCGAACAATCTCGAGTTCGGCGCCACAGTTGGGACAGGCCTCGCCGGCGCTGACTTCGCGCAAATCGGTCCAGAGATCGACTTGGATGTCTCGGGTGATGTCGACTCCGCCGTAGTGCCAGTCGTCTTCGTTGGCACCGGTGGTGAGTCCGGCTCGCCCGGCCAGCGCGTGGTCGGCAATGATGCGTAGCCCGCTGACGCCCACCGCGCCGAGCGAACCCGGGTTGGCGCCCAGCGCGTTGAGAGCCTCTTCGGGCGTGGCTGGACGAACATCGATGGCCCCGCTGGCGTCTTGCAGCTTTTGTATGTTGAGTTGGTGATCGCCGCGCACCAGTGCCAGTGTGATTTCGTTGTCGAGCATCATCACCATGGTCTTGATCTGATGTTCGGCCGGTGCGCCGCCTGCGACTTCGGCCAACGCCTTGATGGTGCGAACACCCGGTGTGGGGAATCGACTCGGTTCGCTATTGGCCTGGTCGGTATCGGCGCGGTCGGCGACTGCGGGCAGGGTCGAGGTGGCTCGTTCGATGTTGGCCGCGTAGTCGCCGGCCGTGCACCGCACAACGTCGTCTTCGCCGGCCGATGAGGGGACCATGAACTCGGTCGAGCCTGACCCGCCCATCGCTCCTGAGGAGGCATCGACGGGGATGGCCGGCAGTCCCATGCGCTCGAAGATTCGTAGGTAGGCGGCCCGATGCAGTTCGAAGTTGGCGTCTAGTCCGGCTTCGTCGATATCGAACGAGTACGAGTCTTTCATCGCGAATTCGCGCACTCGTAGCAGCCCGCTCTTGGGTCGGGGCTCGTCGCGGAATTTGGTTTGGATCTGATACCAGATCTGAGGCAGCGTCTTGTAGGACGTGATCTCGAGGGCGAGGGTGGTGAAGATTTCTTCGTGAGTCATGCCCAGAACGTTGTCGGCTCCTTTGCGGTCGACGAGCCTGAACATCTCTTCGCCCATGACATCCCATCGCCCGGACTTGTGCCAGATCGAAGCAGGATGCATGGCTGGTAGTAGGAACTCTTGGCCGCCGATGTTGTCCATCTCTTCGCGGATAATGGCTTCGACCTTGCGAGCGACGCGATGGCCGAGCGGCAGCAGCGAATAGTGACCCGCGTGCAGCTGGCGGATGAACCCGCCCCGCACCAACAGTTTGTGGCTTGCGGCCTCGGCGTCGGCGGGAGCGTCGCGAAGGGTGGGGACGTGGAGGTTTGACCAGCGCATGGCCCGCCACCGTACCGGAGTGGTCTCAGTGTCGGGGTGTTATTTTGTGAACAGAACGTCCCAGCTGAGCAAAGAGGTTCCACTACTGGTGCGGTATCCTCTCCGCCGTGGGGAACACAACAAAAAAGAAGAGCAAGCGGTTCTCTGAGCCTCTCGCTCGGTTGACAACGCCAATGGTTCGCGACAACGGAGAGCTGAGGCCAGCGTCTTGGGACGAGGCCCTTGATCGAGCGGTGTCGGGCTTCGCCAAGGTTCGCGACGAAGACGGTCCGGATGCCTTTGCGGTGTTCAGCTGTTCCAAGTCGACCAACGAGATGAACTACGCGGCTCAGAAGTTCACTCGAACCGCGTTGGGGTCGAACAACATCGACTCTTGTAATCGAACTTGACACGCTCCTTCGGTCGTCGGTCTGGCGGCAGTATTTGGAGCTGGCGGAGGAACGGTTTCCTACGCCGAGGTTGAAGAAGTCGATGTGGTGTTGCTCTGGGGGTCAAACGCCCGCGAAGCCCATCCCATCTATTTCCATCACCTTCTCAAGGGGCTCGACAACGGGGCCGCCATGTATGCGGTCGATCCGCGTCGTACGTCGTCGGCGAAGTTTGCTGATGTCTGGCTCGGGCTCAACGTTGGGACCGACGTGGCCATGGCCAACGCGGTAGGGCGCGAGATCATCGCCGCCGATCTCCACAACAAGGAGTTCATAGCCCACTCTTCGCGGGGGTTCGACGATTACAAGGCTGCGGTCGAGCCGTACACGCTCGAAGTTGCCGAACAGATCACCGGCGTCGCGGCATCCGCCATCCAAGAGATGGCCCACGCCTATGCCGCTGCCGACAAGGCCCAGATCTTGTGGACCCTCGGCATCACCGAGCACCACAACGGGGTCGACAACGTCAAGTCGTTGTGCAACTTGGCGCTGCTCACCGGCCATGTCGGCCGGTGGGGATCGGGATTGGTTCCGCTTCGGGGCCAAAACAACGTGCAGGGTGGTGGCGACATGGGAGCCCTGCCCAACAAGTTCCCGGGGTTTCAAACCGTCGGCGATCCAGAGGCCCAAGCCAAGTTCGAAGCCGCTTACGGCATGACGCTCAACGCCACCCCCGGTTTGCACCTGACCTTGATGCTCGAAGCAATGGGCGAAGGCAAGATCAAGGCGGCGTACGTAATTGGCGAAAACCCGGCCGACTCGGAGGCCGATGTCGACCATGCCCGAAAAGCATTGCGCGGACTCGACCACCTGGTTGTTCAAGACATATTCATGACTCGCACCGCGGAGCTTGCCGATGTGGTGCTGCCGGCGTCGGTCGGCTGGGCCGAGGCCGATGGCACGGTCACCTCTTCGGAGCGGCGGGTTCAGCGCGTACGCGCCGCGGTTAGCCCTCCTGGCGAGGCTCGCCACGACACCGAGATCATCGGCGAACTGGCTCGTCGGATGGGCGTCGACTGGGGCGACCCGACCGCCGAAGAACTCTGGGACGAGCTGCGGTCGCTGTCACCGTTGCACAACGGCATGACTTGGGATCGCCTCGAAGAGCACGGCGGCTTGCAGTGGCCGTGCCCGAGTGTTGATCATCCAGGTTCGCCGTTCCTGCATGGCTGGCTCTGGGAGGACGACTTGGGTGGTCGGGATCCGTCGCCGTTCAGCATTTGCGAGCACGAGGGTCCCAAAGAACAGCTCACCGAGCAGTTCCCGATTCGTCTAACGACGGGGCGGGCCCTCGACTCGTACAACACCGGCGTGCAAAGCGGCGGGTTCGATAACCCGATTCGTTACGGCGACGCCCTCGATATCAACCCGACCGATGCCGGCGAAGTCGGGGTAGAGGACGGCGAGCGGGTTCTTGTGAGTTCGCCTCGCGGCTCGGTCGAGATGGATATCAGGGTCCAGCCCGACCTTCCGGTTGGTCTGGCCTTCACTACCTTCCATTTCCCTGACCTTGTCGATATCAACACGATCACCAACGACGAGTGGGACCGCGACTCGGGCACTGCCGAGTTCAAAGCGGCATCGATCCGAATCGACAAACTCCCGGTAGGCACCAATGGCTGACCTTTACATTTCTGAAGACGCCGCCGACGCCGTCGAAGCCGCGGCGGTCGAAGCGGTGCTCGGTGGACGAGTGGTGGTTGTGCGGGAGTCCGAACGGTTGATTCGTTCCGGCACGGCCAGGCGTCACGGCCATCGCCATTTGTTGTTGCCGGCACTGCACGCTCTGCAAAACGCCAAGGGCTGGATCAGCCCCGGCGGCCTCAACCATGTGTGTGAGATGTTGCAAGTCCCGCCGGCGGAGGCTTACGGCGTGGCAACTTTCTACGACCTGTTCCGGGTCGACGAACCAGCCCAAACCGGTGATGTCACCCATGTTTGTGTCGATGCGGCGTGTCAGATTTCGGCCAGTGCCGACAAGCTCGACGAGTTGCGAGCGGCGGGGGTCAACGTGCACGAATCGCCGTGTCTGGGTCAGTGCGAAAAGGCCCCGGCGATGTTTGTGCAAGGCGTCGGCGGACCCGATCGTGTCGATGCCGACAACGACGAAATGGTGTTTCATCAACAGGGCGATCCGTCTTTGCGGTTGCTGAAGCGCATCGGGGTCGTCGACCCCACGTCGCTCGATTCCTACCGGGCCAACGGCGGCTTCGATGCTCTCGCGGCAGCGGTGGCGATGGGCGCCGAAGCGGTTTGCACCGCGGTGGCCGACTCGGGGCTTTCTGGTCGCGGCGGTGCGGCGTTTCCAACCGGTATCAAGTGGCGGGCTGTCGCCGCCGAACACGGTCGGCCCAAGCACGTCGTGGCCAACTGCGACGAGTCCGAACCGGGAACGTTCAAAGATCGTTTCGTGATGGAGAACGACCCGTTTGCTCTGATCGAGGCGCTCACGGTTGCGGGTTTCGCTACCGGCGCCGAAAACGGTTGGATCTATATCCGTGGCGAATACCCCTTGGCCACCGCCCGGCTCGAAAACGCCATCAGCCAGTGCCTTGAAGCCGGACTACTCGGCGACAACGCCGCTGGCTCTGATCACACGTTCAATGTCGAACTGCGCCGAGGCGCCGGGGCTTACATCTGCGGCGAAGAGACCGCGTTGTTTGCTTCTCTCGAAGGGTTTCGCGGCGAGCCTCGTAGCAAACCACCGTTCCCGACAACCCACGGCTTGTTCCAAGAGCCAACCGCCATCAACAATCCCGAGACGTTGCTCAACACGCTCGACATCATGTTGAGCGGAGCCGACGAATATCGCAGCCGTGGCACCGAGCGTTCGCCGGGCACCAAGTTGTTGTGCCTCAGCGGCCGTGTCGCCAAACCGGGCGTGTACGAAGTCGAGTTCGGCACAACTCTCGGCGAGGTTCTCGAACTCGCTGGTGGACTCACGGGTAACGGTGAGTTGGCCGGGATTCTCATGGGTGGCGCTGCTGGTTCGTTCGTTGGTTCCGAAGCGCTCGATATGGCGCTTACCCTCGAAGACACTCGTGAGCGCGGAACGACCCTCGGCTCTGGTGTGGTGATGGCGTTCACGACCGAGATCGACATGGTCGACGTGCTCGTTCGCATCTCCAAATTTTTCCGTGACGAATCGTGTGGACAGTGTGTGCCGTGCCGGATCGGCACGGTTCGCCAAAACGAGACGATGGTGCAGATTCAACGCACCGGTTCGCTCACCGCCGAGAGGCGGGCGTTGGTCGACGATATTTCCCAAGTGATGGTCGACGCGTCGATTTGTGGTCTGGGCCACACCGCGGCATCGGCTATCAATTCTGCTATTGCGCTGGGCATGATCCCGGGAGCCTCATCATGACTGCAACCTTTGACCAGGGCGTCCAAACGCCAGAGTCCGAAGTAAGAGTTTCGCTGACCATTGACGGCGAAGCCGTCGAGGTGGCCGAAGGTACTTCGATCCACAAGGCTTGCGAGTCGGCCGGCATCGACACGCCCACACTGTGCTGGGCCGAGAACCTCACTCCGGTCAACGTGTGCCGGGTATGTGTGGTTGAGGTTGAGGGCAGCCGGGCGTTGGTGCCCTCGTGCGCTCGCCCGGCCGAAGAGGGCATGGTTGTCGAAACCGATTCCGAACGGGTTCGCCACAGTCGCAAGATGGTGCTCGAGTTCTTGGGGTCGGGTGTCGATCTCGACCAGGCCGACACCCTCCATCGGTGGATGCAAGAGTACGGGTCTGAGCCCGAACGCTACGACCAGTACGAACTTCCTGCGGTTCGTATGGGCGACGCCCCGAAGATTCAGGACAACCTTTACATCCGCGATTACGACCGTTGTGTGCTGTGTTACAAGTGCGTCGAGGCCTGCGGCGACGACGCCCAACACACTTATGCCATTGCCGTGAGCGGGCGGGGTTTCGATGCTCGAATCTCGACCGAGTTCGATGTGACGTTGCCCGATTCGGCCTGCGTTTACTGCGGCAACTGCATCGGGGTGTGCCCAACTGGCGCTATCCAGTTCAAAACCGAGTTCGACATGCGTGAGGCCGACGATTGGCGACCTGACGAGCAAGACGTGACCCGAACGGTGTGTTCGTATTGTGGCGTTGGTTGCAATCTCGAGTTGCATACCCAAGACGACAAGATCGTCAAGGTCACATCGCCCGCCGATCACTCGGTCACCAACGGCATGTTGTGCATCAAGGGTCGTTTCGGCTGGCAGTACGTGCAGCCCGTCGATGCACCGGAGCGGCGCTGACCCTTAGCGCCCTCGCTGCCCCCGTGCCGCCCCGCCAGTCCGGGCCGTCGGTGTGGGCGGGGCACGAATTGCAGGGTGATGCGTCGTGGCGCTGGGTGTTGTCGACCGCCGAGGTCGACGAACTCCTGGCTGCGGCGCTCGGCGGCCCAAAGGCGCTGCCGTCGGTGGGGCCACAACTCGATGCCGTGAGGCGTCAACTGACCCATGGCCGTGGTTTTGTTTTGATCGGCGGGATGCCCGCGGCGCTTGATCCGCAAACCGCGGCGGGTGTCTTTGAGTTGGTTGGGGCCCGGCTCGGGTCTGCCCGATCGCAAAATGCCGGCGGCGATCTGCTCGGCCACGTGAGAGACACCGGCCGAGATGGGGCCGACCCGGCCGTGCGGATCTATCAGACCAACCAGCGCCAAACCTTCCACACCGACTCGGCCGATGTCGTTGGTCTTTACTGTCTGGGTGTTGCCGCCGAGGGTGGCGACTCTTTGCTTGTAAGCGGGTCGACGATCTACAACCACATGCTCGATCGCGACCCGGCGCTGGCAGCGATGTTGTTTGATCCGATCGCCACCGACCGGCGGGGCGAAACTCCGCCCGGCGAGGAGCCGTTCACTCGGATCCCAGTCTTCAACTGGCACGACGATGTTCTCACTGTCATGTATCAACGTCAGTACATCGAATCGGCCCAACGATTTGCGGACGCTCCACCGCTCACCGACGAGGCCGCGGCGGCGATGGACCTCTTCGACGAGATCGCCAATGATCCGGCGATTCATCTCCGGATGCGGCTCGAGCCCGGCGACATGCAGTTCGTTCACAACCATTCGCTCCTGCACGACCGCACCGGGTTCGTTGACGACCCCGCCCACCCAAGGCACCTTTTGCGCCTCTGGTTGTCGGTGCCCGGCGATCGTGAACTTCCGCCCATTTACGCCACCCGGTTTGGGTCAGTTGAGGTCGGCAATCGTGGCGGAATCCGAGTGGCCGAGTAACAACGCCCGGCGGGCCACGCCCACTGCTGGTCATGGCGGTGCTCGCAGGTTCCAGCCTTCGGTGGTGTGGACGAGTTGGAGTCCGTGGTCGTGTATCTGGTGGTGATGGTGTTTACAGACCAAAGCCAGGTTGGTGATGTCGGTTGCCCCGAAAGTCGGTCCTACCCAGAAGACCACGTGGTGGGCTTCGCAGCGTGATGGTTTGGCGTCGCAGATGACGCACCCTGCGTCGCGAACGATGAGGGCGCGCCATTGTGCGTCGGTTGCGAGGCGGACTTGGCGTCCGTGCCATAGCGGCATGCCTGCTTCGTTGAACAGCATCCCGTAGAGATCTGAGACGCAGCGGAGCCGTTCGAGCTCTGAGGAGGGAAGCGGCCCGCTTCCGGCGATTTCGGCGGTTCCGTCGGCTTGTTCGACAACGACCATTTGGTTGCGTACCGCTGGCGGCCCGCCGTTGCGGTCGGCTGAGTCGCTGAGTAGCTCGTGAAGTGCGTCGGCTATTCGTTGTTCGCGCGTCCGAACGTCTCGTGCCGCGTCGCGGCCGCCATCGGCATGAAACAACCGGTCAGCGGCCGATTCGACCGCCGAACGGATCTCGGCGCCAGAGACCGGGTCGAACTCGGCGTGCACGATGATCATTGCGTTGTCGCCATCAAAGATCCGACAGGTTCGCGCGCCGCGCCGCCGTTTGTGCCTCTCAGCCAGGTCGGTGTCGCCTTGATGTTGGCGTGTGAAGTTGCGCACGTCTTTGGCCATCACATCAGCAGGTCGGACCTTTGCGACGCTCAGCAGGGAGGACGCGGCGACCGCGGCGGCCGATGTTGCCTCGACCGCACGGCCCAACGCGTCGACATGCTCGGCCGCAATCGCCCCTTGGGCCAGCGCGCCGGCAACCGCCGGCAACGCTTCTAATGTCTGGGCTCGATTAGCGCGGCGGTCGGCTTCGCGCTGAGAGCACCGAGTAGCCGACCGCAATGTTGCGGCCGGACCCAACCCGTTGTCGTTCAGAGCCTTGATCGCCGTTGCTACCCGACCGTCGAGCGCGTCCAGCGCAGACCGCACGCGCGCCGCCTCTTGGGCGACATCGCACAATCCCCGCCGCCCCAAGCCGGTCAGCGTCACAGCATCAAACTCAGCCAACATGGCCTCAAACACGACAACACCCACCTTTCGCGACGTGGGGAAGTACCAATGTGAGACCAGACAATGAAACCAAACGGGCCCGGCGACCGAGAAACACACCCTACCGCCCCATCTGCCAAACAACGAACATATGTTCGTAATATCGGTAGATCGTGTCGCCCCGGGATCGTGCCGCCCCAAAATCGTGCTGCGACAAAAATTGAGACAGGCCGCTAGCGTCTGGCCGCGTGAACCTCTCGACCCGTGACGCGTGCCCCGACGACATCGAAGCAGTAGTTGCGTTGTTGCCGCGGCTCGCCGATTACAGCCTCCCGGCCCGCCGCGAGTCCGAAATGTTTTGGGGTTCCGACGCGGCGCTGGCTCGCCGTTGGTCGGCCGGCGATGCCCCGGAGTCGTTCATTCGGGTGGGTGTTGATGCCGACGATGGAGTTGTGGCGGTGGCGATTGTCACGATGAATCGTGATCATTTCAGTGGTGAGTCGAACGCTCATTTGGAGGCCATCGCGGTTGATCCGGCCGTGGACGGTCAGGGCCTTGGGCGCCGTCTTATCGCCGAAGTCGAGGCCGAGGCCAAGAGCCGGGGAGCGCTCACGATGAGCCTTCATGTGGTTGGCAACAATCATCGGGCCCGGGCGGTTTACAAAAAGTTGGGTTACGACGAAGAGATGATCCGGGCCATCCGCTTTCTGGATTGAAGTACTGCCTGCTCAGGCGGTCATGGCCCCGTCGACAACAAACTCGTGGCCGGTGCAGTACGACGATTCGTCGCTGGCCAGGAACAGGACCACCTCGGCGACTTCGCTGGCATCGGCAACCCGTCCCATCGGAATTCGCTGTTCGACCGCTTCTCGGTTGCCGCCAAAGGTGTGCAACATGTTGGTGTCGATGATCCCCGGGTGCACCGAATTGACCCTCACGTTTTCGCTGGCCAGTTCCATCGCTGCTGACTTGGTCATGCCCCGAACCGCCCATTTCGACGCCGCGTAGGCTTGGGCCATAGCGACGCCGCTCAGCCCCGCGATGGACGAAATGTTGATGATGCTTCCCGAGTTCTGAGCCCGCATGTGAGGGGCCACAGTTTGCATACCGACGAACACGCCGGTCTGGTTGATGGCGATCATGCGATCCCAATCGTCGAGTGTTGTGCTGGTAAGGGTGCCGAGCTCGAATATGCCGGCGTTGTTGACCAGAATGTCGATGCGGCCCAAGTCGTTGATCAGTTCGTCGACGACTGTTTGCCACTGGTTGGCACCGCTCACGTCGAGGTGGCGATACGACACTTGTTCGCCGAGTTCGGCCGCTGTGGTTTTGCCTTCGGCATCGAGCACGTCGGTGATCCGAACCGTGGCTCCCTCGGCCGCGAAACGCCGGGCTTCGGCCGCGCCTTGGCCGCGTGCTCCGCCGGTGATTAGTGCAACTTTGCCTTCGAGACGTCCCATCTGCAGGATGGTAGGTGGGTTGGTCTTGGGCGTGTTAGTCGCGGTGGGCTAGCCGGAATTGGTGCGGGGTGGCGTTGGTGAGTCGAGCGAAGCGTCGAGTGAAGTCGGGCTGGTCGTAGAAGCCGCAGTTGGTCGCAATCTCGGCGATCGGCGTGTCGGTCTCGGCCAGCATTTGCGCGGCCGTGTCGACCCTCACTCGCAAGATGTATTGGGTGGCGCTGATCCCGAACACCTTCTTCATACGACGGTCGAGTTGGCTGTCGCGACATCGAGCGGCGGCCGCCAAGCGGGCGATGCTGAGGGTTTCGCCGAGATGGTCGCGGACGTAGCTCACAACGTCTTGCAGCTGCTCGAGGACCACGCTCTCTGATGTAGGCGTATCGAGGTCTCGGCTGACCGACACCAGTCCCACCACTTCGGGGCTTTGTTGGTTGTTCGAGGTTGGTGACATTACCGGGAGCTTTTCGGTGAGGTACCAACCCAGTTGCCCGCTTGGTCGGCGGATCAATTCGAGTTGGTCGTGCAAGGGTCGGCCGGTCGCAAATACTTGCTGATCTTGTTCGTCGTAACGTTCGGCGAGTTCGGTCACGAAGTGGTCGCGGGACCTGGTGCCGATTACTTGCCGTTTGGAGGTTTTGCCGGTGCGACGAACAAACGCGGCGTTGACCTCGAGATAGCGCCCTTCGACGTCCTTGGCACAAAACATGACGTTGACGAGGGTCTCGAACAGGGCCACGAGTTCGTCTTGGCACCAAAACAGTTCGTCGGTCGGCCGATTGGCCGTGGGACCGCTCATCGTGTCGAGATCGTACAAGACGTCGAGGATTGTGTTCGTCAAACTGCAATGGTGAAACCCGAACGGGCGCGTGACGAATTGCTGGTTGACGAGTCGGTTGAGCTGGTCGGGCAATGGTTGACCAAAGCTGAGCAGCTCGCCACCGCAGAGCAGCTCGCGTCGATGGCGCAGCTCGAAGGGGTGGTCACTGACCCAGAGGGCGTGCGCTTTGTGATGGCTTTTGTCGACCGAGTTGTTCGCCCTGATCGGAATCGAGTCGCGGCGCGCCAGCTTGTCGACCTGGTAGCCGAACACCGCCTGCCCGGGTTTTTGTCTCGACTTGATCGGGTGTTGTTGTCGATCGGAGCGCGGCTGGCGCCGTTGTTGCCGTGGCTGGTTATGCCTCTGGCTCGACGTCGAATGCGTGGCATCGTCGGGCATCTGGTTACCCCCGCCGAACCCGATCAGCTGGCGAGCCAACTGCAATCCCAGCGCGATCGCGGCTACGCGGTGAACGTCAACCTCTTGGGCGAAGCGGTTTTGGGCGAGCGGGAGGCCCAGCGACGGTTCGAGGAGTTGCTGGATCTAATCGAGCAGCCCAATGTTGATGTGGTGTCGGTCAAGTTGTCGGCGGTGGCGTCGCAGCTCAACCGCTGGGCTCACGAAGATTGCCTCAGCCGAGTCGCCGGTCGGCTTCGTCAGTTGGTCGAGAAGGGGGCGTCGATGGAGCCGCCGGTGTTCGTCAATTTCGACATGGAGGAGTATCACGACCTCGACCTGACCCTCGACGCGTTCATGGCCGTCCTGGACGAACCGCAACTCGTCCATGCCGATGCCGGCATCGTGTTGCAGGCCTATCTACCCGATGCGTTGCCGGCGTTGCAGCGCCTCGTCGAGTGGGCCAACGACCGTCACCGGCGCGGCGGTGCGGAGATAAAGGTCCGTTTGGTCAAGGGGGCAAATCTGGCTATGGAGCACGTTGATGCCGCGCTTCATGGGTGGGTGCAGGCCCCCTACGACACCAAAGCCGAGGTCGATGCCAACTACAAGCGTTGCGTCGACTGGTTGTGCACTCCGTCGCGCATGGAGGGCGTCCGGTTGGGTTTGGCGAGTCACAACCTCTTCGACGTGGCGTGGGCCAAACTCCTGTCCGAGCAGCGCGGAGTAAGCCAGCGAGTCCAATTCGAGATGCTCCAAGGCATGGCCGCGGCCCAGGCCGCGGCGGTGGCCAGCGATATCACGCCCGGGGCGGCCCCGGAAATGTTGCTTTACACACCGGCCGTGAGAGCCGCCGATTTCGACGTTGCGATCAGCTACCTGTTTCGGCGGCTGGAGGAGAACGCCGCCGATCAGAACTTCATGCGCCACCTGTTCGACCTTGCCCCCGGCTCGGCCGATTTCGACCATCAAGCCGAGCTGTTTCGCGACGCGGTAGCTGGGCGCGGTGGCGGGCTGCTCGGATCTCGACGTACTCAGGATCGGCTCTCGCACGAACCACCGCCCTACGGCATCGGCGAGAGCTTCCGCAACGAACCGAGCACCGACCCGACGCTGCCATCGGGTCGCCGGTTCATCGACGCGGTCCAACGATTCGGTCTCGTTGCCGTGCGTGCCCCTGTCGTGACCGATCCGAATTCGGTAGACGAAATGGTGGCCCGTTCGCGGGCTTGTCGATGGTCACAGACGTCTTTGTTCGAACGTCAACGGGTGTTGCACCGAGCGGCCGAGCTGCTCGGGTCGCGGCGAGTCGAGCTGCTGGCGACCATGCAACAGGAGGCCCGCAAAACCCTCGCCGAAGCCGATGGCGAGGTTGACGAAGCGATCGACTTCGCGCGGTGGTACGGCGACCAGGCCGCCGAGCTCGACCATGCTTCATATCGGCTCGCCACGTTCTCCCCCCTCGGGGTGATGGTGGTGGTGCCGCCCTGGAATTTCCCGGTTGCCATTCCCGCCGGGGGAGTGTTCGCCAGTTTGGCCGCCGGCAACAGCGTCGTGCTGAAGCCGGCCCCCGAGACGCCGAGGTGCGCGGAAATCGTCGCCGAAGTTTCTCGAGCAGCGTTGCGCGAGTTCGGTCATGACCCCGACGCGGTGATCTTTGTCCGCACTCCCGACGACGAAACCGGCCGTCATCTTGTGACATCGGCCGACGGGGTTGTGCTGACCGGGTCGGTCGAAACGGCCCGTCTCTTTCAGGACTGGAAACCCGACATCAAACTGTTCGCCGAAACGTCCGGCAAGAACGCGATGGTGATCACTCCCAACGCCGACATCGACCAGGCAGTGGCCGACTTGGTGGCGTCAGCGTTCGGGCATTCGGGGCAGAAGTGTTCGGCCGCGAGTCTGGCGATCCTTGTTGACGGCGTGGGACGCACGGCGCGGTTTCGTCGCCAGCTAACGGATGCGGTCGAGAGCCTTTCGGTCGGTCCGACCGCCGAGCTTGCTACGACCATGGGTCCAACTATCGGTCCCCCCAACAACAGGTTGCGCCGCGCCCTGACCAATCTTGAAGAGGGCGAAGACTGGCTGGTCGTACCGGTGGGCCTCGATGACGATGCCGACTTGTGGAGCCCCGGGGTGCGAGACAACGTCTCGGTCAACAGTTGGTTCCACCAAACCGAGTGTTTCGGCCCGGTGCTTGGCCTGATTCACGTGGCCACCCTCGACGAAGCGATCCGGGTGCAAAACGCGGGGGAGTTTGGTCTCACGGGTGGCATTCACACTCTCGATCCGTTCGAGGTCGAGGCGTGGCTCGACCAGGTCGAGGTCGGCAACGCCTACGTCAATCGCACCACCACCGGGGCAATGGTTCAGCGTCAACCTTTTGGCGGATGGAAACGTTCGTCGGTTGGCCCGGGAGCGAAAGCTGGTGGCCCCAACTATGTGGCTCAACTCGGACGGTGGAGTTGTAACCATGAGCGGCCGAGTGAGCAAGACGATTACGAGATGGCGTGGAGCGCCACCTTCTCGCACGACCACGACCCCAGTGACTTGTTCTGCGAGGCCAACATTTTCCGGTACCGGCCCCGGCCGTTGGTGGCAGCCCGGTTTGGTTCGGGAGCATCGCCGCAGTCGGTCGAGCGGGTGCCGCGTGCCGCTCGGTTGTGCGGCACCGCGCTGCTCGAAAGCGACGCGGCGACCGAGACTCAAGACCAGTTCGCGGCCCGGCTATTGGAGCACGACGTCGAGGTGATCCGGTTGGTCGGCGAGGCCGCCGGACCCGTTCTTGTCCAAGCCGCGAACACCCGCGGTATTCATATTGCTGACAGCGAGGTAACCGGCGCGGGACGCGTCGAACTGCTCCACTATTTGCGGGAACAGTCGTTGAGCGTCACGACTCACCGGTTCGGGAATCTGACCAATTCGTTGGGCGAGATCGTGAGCCATTCGGTCCGTGGTTGACTCATGCGTTCTGCAACGGTGCGTGGAGAGACAACTGGCGATATTAAACACCCATCTAGCGGTGCTTAATGCCCTAAAAGGCGCCTTAACCGCCCGTCTATGGTATATTAGATTTCATGGCTTGGCTGTTCCTGACCGACGAAGTCATCATTGCAGAGCTCCGAGAGCGGTGCCGACGAGAACGTCTCGCACAGAACATGACCCAAAACGACCTCGCCGAACGGGCCGGACTCGGGATCAACACCATCCGACGTTACGAAGGCGACGACAACTACTCCCCGTCACTCGAGACCTTCATCCGGATCATCCGGGTACTTGGCGCACTCGACGTTTTGGAACAGGTCCTGCCCGAACGCTCCTTGGACCCTCTGAACCCCGACGCTTCCAAGCGACTACGGGCCAGCCCGGCCACAGCCAAGCCCACTGCCGGCGGATGGACATGGGGTGAGCAGCAGTGACCATCCGCAACGTAAAGGTGTGGCTGTGGGGGCGCCACATTGCATCCCTCGCCGCTGACAGCAACGGGCGAGTGTCGTTTCGTTACGTCGACGAGTTCATTCCGTCGGAGGTTCAGGTCTCGCCCCTCCTGATGCCGCTGAGCAACCGAACAATCGACGGGTTCGAGCGCCGCAACGAAGACACCTTCAAAGGGCTCCCGCCACTCGTTATCGATTCCCTTCCCGACAAGTTCGGCGAGGCAGTCATCCGCCAGTGGATGGCCCGCCAAGGGCGAGGCGACCAACTCACTCCACTGGAACGACTCTGCTACACCGGCAGTCGTGGCATGGGTGCGTTGGAGTTCACACCAGCGACCGAACGCCCCGACGTTCCCGGCGAGGCCCTGGACGTAGCTCAACTCGTCGAACTCGCGTCGGAAGCGCTGCGAGCCAAGGCTGGCCTGTCCACCGGCCTCGAAGACAGCGAAGACTTCGCCCAGATCCTCTCGGTCGGCACATCTGCCGGCGGAGCCCGGGCCAAGGCCGTGATCGCTTACCAGCCCGACACCGGCGAGGTCCGGTCAGGGCACGAACCCAACCTGCCCGCCGGTTTCGAGCATTGGATGCTCAAGTTCGACGGGGTCGACGAGAATCGAGACAAGGAACTCGCTGATCCTCTCGGATTTGGACGCATCGAGTTCGCTTACTCGGCTATGGCGAAAGCGGCCGGCATCGAGATGACCGAGTGCCGGCTCCTGGAGGAAGGCCCACGAGCGCACTTCTTGACGAAGCGGTTCGACCGGATCGGTGCCAATGGAAAACTTCACTATGCGTCGCTGTGCGCGATCGCCGGGTACGACTTCAACGTGCCCCAAGGCACGGCCTACGAGCAGGCGTTCCTCACCATGCGAGGGCTACAACTCGGGTTCAACGAGATCGTTGAACAGGTACGCCGGTGCATCTTCAACATCGTCGCCCGGAACCAAGACGACCACACGAAAAACATCGGCTACCAGATGGGCCAAGATGGCCGGTGGAGTCTTTCGCCGGCGTTCGACATCACCTTCTCGTACAACCCGTCCGGAGCGTGGACGTCGAAACATCAGATGACGCTCGCCGGGAAGGCAGACAACTGGAAGCGGGCCGAGATCGTCGAGGCACTAGCGAAGTCTTCAGGCATGGAGTCCAGGGACGTGTCGGAGATGATGGACCACATCGTCGCCGTCGTTGGGGAGTGGGAGCGGTTCGCTGAAGACGCCGGCGTCGAACCAGACGAAGCGCTTGTGCGGCAGAAACATTTCCGTCTATTTGGCTGACGCACGCGGAACCGCGCCTCAGGCCTGCGATCCACGTTGCACCCCTCATGGACGAGGCGCGGGAACGTCCTTAAGCGTCGCCGCGTGCCGATTTGGAAATGGTGCCAATTTGTTGGGCGAGATCGTGGGCCAGTCGGGTGGGGGATTGGCCGGGGTCGAGCTCGAGGTGGTGCGCTGCTTGTTGAATACGCGATTGGAACGCCATCTCGACCCGGTTGGTGACTTCGTAGCGGAGCCGAGAGATGCGCCGAGCGGCTAGTTGTCCGGTGCTGACGAGATGGTGGTGGTGAGCAAGGACCGCGTCCCATAGTTGATGCACGCCGGTGCCGTCGGTGGCGGTGGTCATGAGGATTGGGGGGCGGTAGCCCGCGGCGTCTTCTTGTCCGCTCACGTGGCTGAGGTCGAGCATCAGTTCGAGGTCGCGGCGGGTGTCGGTAGCGCCGGGGCGGTCGGCTTTGTTGATCACGAACACGTCGGCGACTTCGAGCAGCCCGGCTTTGTTGGCTTGTACCGCGTCACCCCAACCGGGGTTTACTACCACCACAGTGGTGTCGGCCGCGCCCACGACGTCAACCTCGACCTGACCTACCCCGACCGTTTCGATCAGCACCGGATCGAAGCCCATGGCGTCGAACACTCGAACGCAGCCCGGGACCGACAGCGCCAACCCGCCGGCGTGGCCGCGGGTCGCGACGGAACGTATGAATACGTCTTCGCCGGCCATGCCGTCCATTCGAACCCGGTCGCCCAAAATCGCTCCGCCGGTGAGCGGTGATGACGGATCGACCGCTAACACTGCGGGCCGCCGGCCCAGCTGAGGGAGTAGCCGAGTGAGCTGCCCGGTGAGGGTCGACTTGCCGGCGCCGGGCGCGCCAGTGATGCCCACTATGTGCGCACCTGTGGTGTGGGAGTGGGTGGCGTCGGTTACCTGGTCGGCCTCGCTCGCGCCTCGTTCGACCATGGTGATAAGGCGCCCGATGGCTCGTCGGTTTCCGCCCCGCGCCGCTGCTACCAGTTCGTCGAAGTCGAGGTTGCCGATGCTCACGGGTTGATGGCGGCCCGCACCGCGGCGACAACATCTTCGGCCGGTGCGCCCGGGCCGAGGATGGCCGCCACACCGGCGGCTTCGAGCGCGGCGATGTCGGCGTCAGGCACAATGCCGCCCACGATGAGCGGGATATCGAGATCAGCGGCGTGAAGGGCAGTCATCATGGCTGGTGCAAGAGTGAGATGACCGGCGTTGTGCATGGACAAGCCAATGGCGTCGGCGTCTTCTTGTTCGGCGGCGTCGACGATCGAGTCGGTCGTTTGGCGCAGGCCGAGATAGATGACTTCCATGCCGGCGTCACGCAAGATGCGGGCCACGACTTTGATGCCTCGGTCGTGCCCGTCGAGGCCGAGTTTGGCCAGCACGATTCGGATTTTGGGAGCCGCGGCTGCATCGGTGGTCATCAGACAATGGCCTGTTCTACGTAGGTGCCAAAGACTTGTTCCATCGCCATCGCAATTTCTTCCTCGGTGGCGTAGGCCTTCACCGCGTCGATGATCGAAGGCATGAGGTTGACGGTGGAGTCTTCGGCGTCGGCGGTGACTTGGGCCAGTGCGGCAGACACCGCGATCGAGTCACGATCGTGTTTGACTGCTTCGAGGCGTTTGCGCTGGTAGTCCTCGGTGCTGGGGTCGACCCGCAACAAGTTGGGATCGTCGTCTTCGGCGCCTTCGACAAACTCGTTGACTCCGACCACGACGCGGCTACCGGCGTTGACTCCGCGTTCGTAGCGGTAGGCCGAATCGGCGATTTCGCCCACGAAGTATCCGTTTTCGATCCCGGCGTAGCAGCCTTCGAGAATCGAGCCGTTGCCAAGTTCGTCGAGGTGGGCAAACACTGCTTCGGCTTGGCGTTGCATTTCGTCGGTCATCCACTCGACGTACGGTGCGCCGCCCAACGGGTCGGCCACGTTGGCGACTCCGGTTTCGTGAGCCACGATCTGTTGGGTTCGTAGCGCTATTCGGGCCGCTTTTTCGGTGGGGAGGGCGAGGGCTTCGTCGTAGCTGTCGGTGTGCAAGCTTTGGGTGCCGCCCACGGCCGCGGCCAACGCCTGGATGGCTACTCGGGCGATGTTGTTCTCGGGTTGTTGAGCGGTCAGCGAAACCCCAGCGGTTTGGGTGTGGAATCGACACATCATGGCTTTGGGGTCGGTGGCGCCGTAGCGCTCTTTCATCCAGCGGGCCCAAATGCGGCGTGCGGCGCGGAACTTGCCGATCTCTTCGAAAAAGTCGGAATGCGAGTTGAAGAAGAAGCTGAGGCGACGGCCGAACTCGTTGATGTCTTGGCCTTCGGCGAGGGCTGCTTCGACGTAGGCGAACCCGTTGGCCAGCGTGAAGGCCAGTTCCTGAGCGGCAGTCGAACCGGCCTCGCGAATGTGGTATCCCGATATCGATATCGGATGCCACTTGGGCATTTCGGCGGTCGTGAATTTGACCATGTCGGTGACGATCCGCATGGAGGGCCGAGGCGGATAAATGTATTCCTTTTGGGCCTGGTATTCCTTCAAAATGTCGTTCTGGATCGTGCCGGCGAGGGCCGATCGAGCCACGCCGTTCTTTTCGGCCACCGCCACGTACATGGCCAGAATCGAGGCGGCCGGACCGTTGATGGTCATCGATGTCGAAACCTGACCCAGATCAATGTCGGCGAACAGATCCTCCATGTCGGCCAACGTGTCGACGGCAACGCCGGCGCGGCCAACCTCGCCGAGCGCCCATGGGCTGTCGGAGTCTCGGCCCATCAGGGTTGGCATGTCGAACGCGGTGGATAGCCCGGTTCCGCCGTTGCGCAGAATCTCTTTGAACCTGGCGTTGGTGTCTTCGGCGGTGCCGAACCCGGCAAACATGCGCATGGTCCAAAGCCGCGATCGGTAACCGGACGTGTGAAGGCCCCGCGTGTAGGGGTACTGACCCGGCAGCGGTCCGTCGCCGTATACCGGTTCGACCGGCACGCCTGACATCGTCGTGAATTCTGAAGTCATCCGGATCCAATTTAGTTTGACGTCCAAGTATTTGATCTAGAGTACTGCAGATGGTCCTCGATTTCGACCCGATCGCCGAAGCAGCGAACAACTGGACCCGCGTCGGGTGGCCCGCGGTCGACGCCATGATCGCCGCAACGTCGATCACCAGAGCCCACCAGATCCTCACCGGCCGCATCGATGCGGCACTCGCCCCGCTGGGGTTGAACTTCAGCCGCTTCGAAGTGCTGGCCTTGTTGTCGTTCACTCGCGCCGGCGAACTGCCGCTCGGCAAGATCGGAACCCGATTGCAAGTCCATCCGGCCAGCGTCACCAACACCATCGACCGCCTCGCCGTCGACCAACTTGTTGTGCGTCGACCTCACCCGACCGACGGCCGCACCACCCTCGCCGTGCTCACGACCCGCGGCCGCCAACTCGCGGCCCAAGCCGCGGCCGCCCTCGGCGAGATCGAGTTCGGCGTAACCGGGCTCACCGCCGACGGCCGAGTCGCCATCGACCAGTCGATCGAAGCCCTACGCCGCGCCACCGGCGACTTTACGTAGCTGCCACCGACCGGTCAGTTCCCGATGGGCAGGCACGCGCCGCTCGCTGGGGTACTTGTCTTGAGGCACAGGTAGGTTCAGGTTAGGAGGCCTGTGATGCTCGATTTTGACCTTTCTGATGAGCTGCTCGAACTTCAGGAACGGGCACGCGTGGTGGCCGCCGAAGGGGTCGCGGCCCACGGTTCATATACCGATAGTTGGATCAACGGGTACTCCAAAGAGTTCAGCCAGCGCCTGGCCGAAGAAGGCTGGATCGGGATGACTTGGCCGACCGAGCACGGTGGGGGCGGGCAATCCAACCTGGCTCGCATCATCATGGGCGAGCAGATGATTTCGGTTGGTGCGCCCATCGCGGCCAGTTGGTTTGCCGATCGCCAGATGGGGCCGTCGCTGATCACTCACGGCACCGACGATCAACGAGCCGAGTTTCTGCCCGGAATGCTGTCGGGCGAGAGCACTTGGTGCATCGGCATGTCCGAACCCGACTCGGGATCCGACCTGGCCAGCCTCAAAACGTCGGCGGTGCGCGACGGCAACGAATTCGTGATCAACGGCCAAAAGATCTGGACCAGTTTCGCGGCGCTCGCCGACTACGTGTACCTGATCTGTCGAACATCTACCGAAGGCCCGCCTCACAAAGGGGTGAGCGAAGTGATCGTGCCGATGGATCTGCCCGGCATCGAAGTTCGCCCCATCAAAGACATGACCACCAACCAGCACTTCTGCGAAGTGTTCTTCACCGACGTGCGGGTACCGGCCGAAAACCTGGTCGGCATCGAAGGCAACGCCTTCAAACAAACAATGGCCCAACTCGAACACGAACGGGGCGGCATCGACCGGTTGGTGTCCAACCGGCCGCTCTTCGACCAAGCCGTCGCCGCGGCCGACACCAGCGATGCGTTGGTACGTCAAGAGATTGCCCGGCTCGAAACCAGCTACCGGATCGGTCGCATCCTCGTGTACCGAGAAGCGCTCAAGCAGGCCCCGGCCGGCTTCAGCGCCGCCACCAAATGTTTCTGCACCGAACACGAAATAGCGGTAGCCAACTTTGCGGCGTCGGTGCTTGGGATGACAGCCGTCGCCGACGCCCAGCTGACCAAAGCCATCGCCTACGCCCCCGCTTACACAATCATGGGCGGCACGTCCGACATCATGCGCAACATTTTGGGCGAACGAGTCCTCGGATTGCCGCGAGAACCACGGGTCTAGTTGCCGCCATCATCACTAGCTCACATTTAGCGCCGATGATGATGAAGATGCCTGAATCCGACCATGCCTGAATCCGACCATGCCTGAATCCGGCGTTTCGCTCCACCGCCGGCTACGGCTCGAACTGCTTCTTCCCGCGCTTGTGATGTTGGCGGTCGGCGTGGGAGCTTTTGCGACCCGCGACCTTTGGGGCCTCTACTTCGAATCCGGCGACGTCGCGTACCGCGCACCAATAGCCGGCGAGCTAGCGGTCGACACGCCCGATCAGATTGTGTACCGGATCGACCCGAGTCGATCGTCGGCCTACTACCAGGTGCAAGAACACCTAGCCGGTATCGACCGAACCGCCACCGGAAGTACCGAGGCGATCGCCGGCGACATCAGGGTCGATTCGGCCGACCCAACTAGAAGCGTCGTCGGTGAGATCGTCATCAACGTCGAACTTTTTACCTCTGACAACTCGCTGCGAGACAAACGGATCCGTCACGACTTCCTCGAATCGAGCGACTTCCCGTTTGTCACTTTTGCGCCCACGGACGTCGTTGGTCTCCCGGCATCGTTTGTCGAGGGTCAGATCTTTGAGATCACAATCACCGGAGACCTCACCGTCAAAGCCACCACCGCGGCCGCGACCTTTAGCGGCACCGTCTCGGTCGAGTCCGGCGAACTCGTCGCCCACATGGAGTCGGTCGTCAAAAGCTCGACCTTTGACGTGGGGCCGATCACCATCTCGGGGTTGGTGAGCACCAGCGACGACGTCACCCTCGCGATTGACTTTGTTGCGCCAGATGTTGCCGGCTCCGACCTGGCGCCGGGAGCGTTGACCGATAGCGCTACCGCGTTGGATCAGGCTGTCGTCTATGACCCCGACGCTCCCGGGGACTTCGCCCGAAGCGTCATGGGGGTCCTCGCCGAGAACTGCGCCCGGTGTCACAACGAGGGCGGTGTGGGGGCGAGCACATGGGCGCTCGATACCGCAGGCGATGCCGCCGAGGTGGCCGACGGGCTCGTGCTTGTGACCTCCAGCGCCTACATGCCGCCGTGGCCAGCAACAGACCAGGGTCTGGTGTTTCACGACTCGTGGCGCCTTTCAGCCGACGAACTCGAGGCGATTGACACGTGGGCCACTGCGGGTGGCCTGATCGATGTTCCGGCCGACACGCCGATCGATGCTCCGGCCGTCGACATGAACACCATCGAGCACGACGTGACCATTCGAGCCGCCGCTCCCTACGCCGGCACCGCCGAGCACGCCGACGACTACCGCTGTCAAATCTTTGACATACCTCACGATCAAACCGCATGGGTGATCGGCATGGAGTTCATGCCGGAACAGACCGCAGTCGTGCATCACGCGGTGGTGTACCGCGCTCCGGCCTCGTTGCGCGGCGCAGCCGACGCGGTTGATGACGCCGAGTCGGGTCCGGGCTGGACGTGTTACGGACTCACCGAGATCTCGAATGGCGACGCCCACCCGGACCAGTTGATGGCTTGGACCCCCGGCCAACAACCCCAAGAATTCTCGCCCGGCACCGGGCTCGCGTTCGAGCCCGGTGACTTTGTGATCGCCCAAGTCCACTACCACTACGACCACGAATTTCCCCTCGACGCCTCGACCATGGCTTTCGACCTCGCCAGCCCCGCCCAACTCGACGCCGCGGGCGGTTCGCTGGCCCCGATCGAGAACCGGGTGCTTATCGCCCCGGCCGAGATCCCATGCCTGCCAACCGAGTCCGGCCCGATGTGTGAGCGAGACAACGTGCTGAAGCGTTTGCAAGACGAGTTCGGAGATGGTTCTGGCCCCGACTCGATCCTGCGGAGCTGCGGGAAACGGCTCGAAGACGTGGCCGTTCTTGTTGATGGTGTGGCTCGCAGTTCGTGCGACTTCCCGATTGAGGGGTCCGCCGATTTGCTAACGGTGTTCGGTCATATGCACGAGTTCGGCGAAACGTTTCGCATGACCCTCAACCCGGGGCGCGCCGACCAACAGGTGTTGCTGGATATCCCGAACTGGAGCTTCGAATGGCAGTTCGACTACCGGTTCGAACAGCCTGTGCGGCTGAGCCGAGGCGACACGGTGCGCATCGAATGCAGTTGGAACCGAGCGCGGGTCGAGCAGCCCGAACCGGCCTACGTCACGTGGTCCGACGGCACCCAAGACGAAATGTGTTACTCGACGGTGACATACACGATTCCTTGATGACTGATCTCTTCGTCGAGGTTGGAGGCGAACGTATGTTCGTGTAAGGTGAGGTCATGTTTGGGGCGGAACACCGACGCTTGAGCGAGTTGTCACCAGCCGATCTGTCGCGGCCCGAACTCACGTCGTTGGTCGCCGAATTGCATGCCCTCGAAAGCCATGTCATCGAACGTCGTCTGGCTTGTTTGGCGGCGATTGGGTCGCTGGCCGATTCTGGTCCCGACGCAGCGACCGTGGTCCGCAACGTCACAAGGCGTTCGGCTCGCGAAGCCAAGAAGACTGCGGCCGCGGCCGAAGCCTTGGCGGTTCTGCCGGCGATCGCCAGGGCGCAATCGCGCGGCCAGATCTCGATCGAACACGTGGATCCAGTGGCCGATGTCGCCACCCGGGTATCGCCGCAGGCGGCCGACGCATTGGTGGGGGATGCCGCCGCCATGCCCGCCGACCTCTTTGCCAAAACGGCCCGACAGTGGGCGGCCCGTCACGAAGCTCGAGAAGCGATCGAGACCCGTCACCAGCGCCAGCGCCGCGATCGCGAGGCCCAATGGTGGACCGGCACCGACGGCATGACCCATCTGCATGCGGTTCTCGACCCCATGACCGGTCGCGAAGTTGTTGCCGGCCTAGAACAGCGCGTCGATCAGATGTGGCGCAACGACGGCGGCCGCGACGGAACCCCCAACGATGTGCGCACCCCGGCTCAACGACGAGCCGACGCTCTAGCCGAGCGGCTGTCGTCGGAGCGGCCAGCAGCAGTCGGCTCAGACGTGGTGCGCCATGCCAAACCGCACCCAAAGCACATGGTGATCCTGCACCACCATCTAAAAGACGGAACCACTCAGCTAAACGACGGCACGCCGGTACCCGATTCGGTGCTGGCCGAAGTTGGAGTCAATGCCGAAGTCGTGGGGATTGTGTTCGGGGCCAACCATCAGCCTCTATATCTGGGGCGTTCGGTCCGACTCGCCAACCGCGCTCAATGGATTGCTCTGATCGGGCGCGACAAAGGGTGCGGCCGATGTGGCGCCGAGCCGTCACGGTGTGATGCTCACCACCTGCAACCGCATAGCAGCGGTGGACCAACCAACGCCGACAATCTCGAGCTCGATTGCCGAAGCGACCACGCCCTCATCCACCAAAACCACATACCGCCGCGGTCAACGTCGGCGCCGCCCGGCCTACGAAAACCTCGGGCCGCTTAGGGCGGTTCAGTAGCTGCGGGGAAGGCCCATTACTTTCTGGGCGATGTAGTTGAGCGTCATTTCTTGACTCACCGGAGCGATGCGTTGCAGGCGAGCCTCGCGCCAGTAACGCTCGACGTGATATTCGGTCGCATAACCCAGTCCACCATGAGTTTGCATGGCTTGATCGGCGGCAAAATACGACGCTTCGGCGGCCAGATACTTAGCGGTATTCGCCAACTCGCCGCACTCCAAATCGTTGTCGTAACGCCACGCCGCGTTCATCATCACCGTCTTGGCGGCGGTGAGTTCCATGTGGGCCTTGGCAAGAGGATGCGAGATCGCCTGATTGGCGCCGATCAGGCGGCCAAACACCTCTCGTTCGTTGGCGTAGCCGACCGCTCGGCGTAGTGCCGCCTCACCAATCCCGCAGGCCATCGAGGCCAACAAGATCCGCTCCGGGTTGAGGCCATGAAGCAGATGGCGAAACCCGTGCCCTCGTTCTCCTACAAGTCGCCAGGCCTCAACCGGCAAATCGTCGTAAGCAACCTCGCACGACGCCACCGCGTTGCGACCCACTTTGGGAATCGGCGCAATCTCGCAATGATCAGGGTCGAGATCGACCAAGAACAAACTGAGACCGCCAAAACCGTCACCGGGGGAGCCGTCGGTTCGGGCCAGCAGCAAACAAACTTCCGATTCGAGCGCTTTGCTGGTCCAGATCTTGCGGCCGTTGATGATCCAGCCACCCATGCCATCTTCGGACGCTCGAGTAGTGATGCGACTGGTGTCGGCGCCGGCGTCGGGCTCGGTAACACCAAACGCCACATGCAAATCTCCCGAAGCAGCTCGGGGAAGAAAAGTTTCCTTGAGTTGTTCGTTGCCGAACTTCACCACCGGGTTGAGGCCAAACATGGTCAGGTGCAGAGCTGTCGATCCGTTCATGGCCGCACCCGACGCCGCCACCCGGTTGAGAACCAGAGCGGCCTCGGCTATGCCTTGGCCGCCGCCGCCGTATTGCTCGGGGATAGCAATACCGACCCAGCCCCCGGCCGCCATCGAGTTGTAGAAATCCCACGGAAACTCGTGGCGCTGATCGCGTTCTGACCAGTACCCGTCGTCGTACTGCGAACAAACCGCGTCGACCCCGTCGATAATCAGCTCGTGATCGGGGAAGTCCTCGTTGTTGAAGTCCTGGTTGGGGCCCGTGCTGAGATCCACTTGGCGAGCCTATTCGCGAATGAGGGACCGAGACCGAACGAGGCGTAGGGTCGCGCAATGTCAGAGCTGCCGCCAGTAGGTCGACGAGGATGGCAGGCCATCACCATCGCGTCGGTCGCCGTGTTCATGGTGAGCGTCGAGATCACCATCATCTCTTTGGCCTTCCCCGAGATTCGGGCCCGGTTTCCCGAAACATCCGAATCGACGCTGTCGTGGGTGATCACGGCCTACAACATCGGGGTGGCGTCGTTGCTATTGATCGGAGGCTGGCTCGCCGACCGATACGGGCGACGTCGAGCTTTCACCGTGGGGCTGGCCATATTCGCATTCGGTTCGCTACTGGCCGGGACCGCCCAGTCCTCGCAGTGGCTCATCGCGGCGCGGGTTGTGCAATCGGTTGGCGGAGCGTTGCAGTATCCGGCCGGTTTGGCGTTGCTGTTGGCCGCCGTGCCGCCCCTCCGCCATCAGTTGGCTATAGGGATCTGGGGTGCCACCGGCGCACTCGCCGCGGCCACCGGACCGACGCTTGGTGGACTACTGGTCGAAGGTTTCGGGTGGCGGGCGGTGTTCTTGATAAACGTCCCGATAGCGATCGGCGGTGTGTTGTTGGCCCGACACTGGCTCGAGCGCAGCGTGGCCGAAGACGTGGTGACCGGCGTGGACATCATCAGCGTTCCGTTGGCCAGCATCGGAGTCGGCGCGATGATCCTTGGGATTGTGCAGGGCGAGCATTGGGGTTGGCTTGCCGGCAAGACCGTCGGAACTTTCGTGACCGGTGTGGTACTAGTGGCGATTTTTGTGGTGCGGTCGAGAACCCATCCGGCTCCGTTGTTTGATCTCGAGCTGTTGAGGCTGAGGTCTTTCTCGGTAGCAAACCTTGCCACCCTGTTTTTTGCAGTGGCGTTCTTCTCGTGGCTGGTGACATTGCCCAGCTTGATCCAAAACGTGTGGGGATGGTCGGTGCTCAAGACCGGGTTCGCCATTGCTCCCGGACCTTTCTTGGCCTTTTTGATTGCGCCAGTGGTTGGCCGCATCGCCGACCAGAAAGGCAACCGGCCGATGCTGATCATCAGCGGTGTTGCCGGCACGGTCGCCTTGTTGTTGCTGCGAGCCAACTTCGGCGCCGAACCGAGCTACGTCACCGACATCTTGTTGCCCGGGTTCTTTATGGGTATCGCTGCCGGAACCGGGTTCAGCCAATTGGTGGGCGGCGCGATGCGAGACGTGCCGCCCCATCGCTATGCCATGGCCGGAGCGGGACGAACCACACTGTTTCAACTGTCGGTGGCGGTTGGCATCGCGGTCGGAATAGCGGTCGTTGGTCGACCCGAATCCGCGGCCGCGGCGCTCGATTCTTACGGACAGCTTTGGTTGGTGGGCGCAACCTGCTTTGCGCTCATGGCATGCTCTATCGCAGTCTTGTATCCCCGTCTCGATAAGTAACACCGCAAATCAATGAAGGACGATCAGTGAAGGACAATCGATGAGATACGCCGCCCCCACCTCGGTGGCCGAGGCCCGAGATCTTCTGACAGCCAACCCGGGTTCTCGGGTGTTTGCCGGAGCGACCGACCTCATACCCCAAATACGTAGCGGACGTCCTGAACCGTCGGTGATGATCGACCTCAAACGCATCGATCAACTGGTCGGTGTTGGTCACCAAGACGGCGGCTGGGTGGTGGGCGCCGCGACCCCCACCTCGGCCCTGACCCACAACCGCGACTTCAAGGCAATGTTTCCTGGGTTGTGCGAGGCCAGCGGCCTGATTGGTTCGGATCAGATTCAGAATCGATCGAGTTGGGGCGGCAACCTCTGCAACGCGTCGCCGGCCGCCGATTCGGTGCCGGCGCTCATCGTCAACGATGCCAAAGCAGTTGTGGCCGGCGCTGACGGAACCCGTACGGTCGACGTCGCCGATGTCGCCACCGGCCCCGGCCAAACTTCGCTTGACGATGGCGAGTTCATCGTCGAGTTCACCGTCGCCGACGCCCCCGCCCACACCGGCGATGCCTACCTGCGCATGATTCCTCGCACCGAAATGGATATTGCGGTCGTTGGTGCTGCAGTTCGCCTCACGCTTGACGGCGACACGGTCAGTGCTGCTTCGGTGGTGTTGGGCGCGGTAGCCCCAACCGCGGTGCGGGTGTCAGACGCCGAGCAAGCGCTGGTGGGATCAACTCTCGATAACGACACCCTCGCGGCCGTTGCTCAAGCCTGTTCGGCGGTCTGTAACCCGGTAAACGACAAACGCGGCACCATCGAATATCGCAAACAAGTGGCGGGGGTGCTGGCCAAACGGGCGGCGCTCAAAGCCGCCGAACGAGCCCGGAACGGAGCTGTCTGATGTCACGAACTCATGTCAACTGCACGGTCAACGGTGACGCCGTCGACTTCCTCGCCGCCGACTCGACCTCGCTTCTCGATGCTTTACGCGACGAGTTGGGGCTCACCGGCGCCAAGGAAGGCTGTGGCACCGGCGACTGCGGAGCCTGTTCGATTCTGGTCGATGGCAAGCTCAACTGTTCGTGCCTGATGTTGGCCCCCGAGGCCGAAGGCACATCGATCACTACCGTCGAAGGCATCGCCCAAGGCGATCATCTGCACCCGTTGCAGCAGACCTTCCTGGAAGGCGCCGCTCTGCAATGCGGGGTGTGCACTCCCGGCTTCTTGGTAGCGGCCAAGGCGCTGCTCGACGAGAACCCCGAACCGACCGAAACCGAAATTCGCTACGCCCTGGCCGGCAACCTGTGTCGCTGCACCGGCTACGACAAGATCATTCGTTCCGTCCAGGAAGCCGCAGTGCAACTGAAAGGAGCGGCCACGTGACCGCCACCGAGAACCGCCCGACCTACAAATACGTGGGCACCCGACCGGTGCGCCACGACGGCTACGACAAGGTCACCGGCAAAGCTCGTTTCGCCGCCGATCTAATGCTGCCCGGTCAGTTGACCGGCGCCATGGTGCGCTCGCCTCACGGCCACGCCAAGATTTTGTCGATCGATGCCTCCGCCGCGCTGGCTATGCCCGGGGTGAAGGCCGTCGTGACCGGCGAGGACTTCCCGACGCTCGATCCGACTGACCCGAACCACGACGTGTCGGTCAACGTGATGGCTCGAGGCGAGGTCTACTACCACGGTCACGTTGTGGCCGCCGTTGCTGCGACCACCAAAGCCGAAGCTCAAGCCGCGGCTGCCGCGATCCAAGTCGAGTACGAGCTGTTGCCTGTCGTCTTGTCGATCGACGAAGCCATGGCCGACGACGCCCCGATCGTCAACTCGACCAACTTCACCCGGTTCGTCGAAAGCACCGGCGAGTCCAATTTGGGCACCGTTAACAAGTTCGACCGTGGCGATGTCGATGCCGCGATGTCTGATGCCGACATTGTGATCGAACGTGAGTTCAACACCGTCGAGGTTCACCAGGGTTATATCGAACCGCATGCCTGCACCGCCGATACGGGCGCCGACGGCAAAACCACGGTGTGGTGTTCGTCGCAGGGGCACTTTGCGGTGCGGTCGCTAACCGCCGCAGTGCTCGGCTGGGAAAACGCTCGAGTCAAGGTGACGCCGGCCGAGATCGGCGGCGGGTTCGGTGGCAAAACCACCATTTATCTCGAACCGGTCGCCGCTCGCTTGTCCGAAAAGACCGGTCGGCCGGTCAAGTTCGCGATGAGCCGCGAAGAAGTGCTGCGGGCGACCGGCCCGGCTCCTGGTTCGAAGATCAAGCTCAAAGTGGGCGCCAACAACGACGGCGAGCTGGTCGCTCTCGACTGCTGGATGGCCTACGCCACAGGCGGGTTCATGTCGTTCGCGGCGATGACCGGCGCAATGTCGATTGCTTCGTACAAGCTGCCAAACCTCAAGATCGACGCGTACGGCGTTCTCACCAACATGCCCAAGTCGGCCGCTTACCGGGCGCCCTCGGCCCCCCAAGCGGCGTTTGCAGTAGAGGCCGTGATCGACGAAATCGCCGAACGACTCGGCCGCGACCCGCTCGATCTTCGTTTGCAGAATGCGGCCGTCGAAGGTGACCTCACCGCGATGGGGATGCCTCACCCCAAGATCGGGTTTGTCGAAACGCTCGAAGCAATCAAGAACTCCGAGCATTACAACTCTGCGGTTCCCGACGGTGCGGGTCGCGGCGTAGCGACCGGCTTTTGGTTCAACATCGGCGAACAGTCGAGTGCCACGGTCAACCTCAACGAAGACGGCACGGCCACGGTCATAACCGGCAGCCCCGATATCGGTGGAAGCCGGGCGTCGATGGCGCTTATGGCCGCCGAAGAGTTGGGCATCGACGTGTACTCGATCACGCCCATCGTGGCCGACACCGAATCGGTGGGGTTTACCGACGTAACCGAAGGCAGCCGGGCCACGTTCGCGACCGGCATGGCGGTAGTGAACGCCTGCCGCGACCTCATCACCGATCTGTGCGGTCGGGCGGCCAAGGTCATGGGAGTCGAGGCCGAGGCGGTTCAGTGGGTCGATGGCGCCGCGGTTAGCGATGGCCACGATCCGTTGCCGCTCGCGGCGCTGACCAAGCAAGCCAAACGAACCGGCGGACCCCTCACCGCAACGGCTTCGCTCAACGCTGCCGGCGCTGGTCCGTCGTTTGCGTGTCACCTGGCCGATGTGATGGTCGACGAAGAAACCGGACAAACAACGGTTCTTCGCTACACCGCGGCTCAGGACGCCGGCACGGCGATTCATCCGAGCTACGTCGAAGGGCAGATGCAGGGCGGGTCGGTGCAGGGCATCGGTTGGGCGCTCAACGAGGAATACATCTTTGACGACGACGGGGCGATGGAGAACGCCAGCTTCCTCGATTACCGGCTGCCGGTAGCGAGCGATCTACCAATGATCGAAACGATTATTGTCGAGGTCCCGAACCCTGCTCACCCTTATGGTGTGCGCGGGGTTGGCGAGACTGGCATCGTGCCGCCGCTGGCCACCATCGCCAACGCGATTGCTTCGGCCACCGGTGTGAGGATGACGTCGTTGCCGATGTCGCCACCGAAGCTGTTGGCCGCGCTCAACGAGCGCTGATCGTATGGCCCGAGTCCACCTGATGGCTGATCATCGTCGGTTCACCGGCGGTGATCAGGTCATCGAGGTGGACGGAGCGACGGTTGCGGCGATCGTCGCGGCGCTAGATGAGCGATACCCCGGCTTGGGTGAGGCCCTCAACACCGCATCGTCAGTTGGTTTGCACGGCGAGATTCATGCCGAGCCGACCTACCTCGTGGTCGGTGACGATGATGATGTATATTTTGTAGCACCGCTCACGGGCGGCTGATCGGCGGGTAAACAGCAAAGGCGGAAGGAACAGGCGGAACAGGCGGAATGGGCGGTAGAGCACTACGGGTAGTTTTGGTCGAGGCTTCGTCGCGCCATCTGACGCCCGAATATGCGGTGCATGGTGAGCTGATGACCGAGGGGATTGCGTCTGGTCGTTTGGAAGTTCATTTGCTGTCTCATCCGCACCGAGACCGCGGCATTTTTGAGAGCACGACCGTCAACTTCGATCCTCGGTCGGCCCGCGTGCCAGCAAAGTTGGTTGCGCCGCTGATCTTGCCGTCGGCGGTTCGCGGCGCGGCTCGTGTCGCCAAGAATTTTGGCGCCGATGTTGTTTACAGCTCGCAAGATCGCCGCGACGTTGTCCTTGCCGCGGCGCTAGCGCGCCGTATTGGGGTGCCGCACGTCATCCATCTCCATTACACGTTTGGGGATGCCCTCGGCCCCATGGCGCGGGGCATCACCAAACGGGCCGACCATGTGTTCGCGGTGTCTGAGTTTGTTCGACAGAGTGCGATTCTTGGCGGGGTCGACGAACAACGGGTCAGCACCACGCCCAATACGGTGGTCGCGGCCAGCAGACCGCGGCCTGACCGCCAAGTGATGCGGCGGTCGCTCGGGGTTAGCGACGAGGACGTACTTGTGGTCGCGGTTGGAAGGCTGGACCCGTGGAAGGGCGTGGGCGACGTGGTCAAGGCCGTCGCTGCGCTACGCGATCACGGCCTTTCCTGTCGTCTCGTTGTTTGCGGCGTACCAGGTCAATCGGTGGGCCACGACATCGAACTCGAGACCATGTCGGCGTCGCTTGGCGTCACCGAGTTCGTCGACTTCCTCGGTTTTCGTGATGACGTGCCCGACATCTTGAGCGCGGCCGACATCTTCTCCCTGCCATCAGTGATGGAACCGTTCGGACTGGTCTACCTCGAGGCGATGCAGGCGTCATTGCCCGTGGTCGCGCTTCGTTCAGGAGCAGTTCCCGAGATTGTTTCGGACGGAGCAACCGGTTTGCTTGCTTATCCCGGTGATCATCGCGCCTTTGTCGGCAACCTTAAGATGCTGGTCTCTGACCGCGAGTTGCGCCTCGATATGGGTGCGGCCGGGCGTCAGCGGCTCGAGCAGACCTTTGACACCGGTGCGGTCTTTGCTCGCTGGGTGCAGGAGCTGAGTGCCTCGGTCAGAAGCTGATGTCGCGGTCGACTCTCACGTCGTCGGACCAGCCGGTGCGTAATGTTTCGGTGTTGCCGTCAACACACAGAATTTCGCCGTTGACGAACCGAGCGGCGTCCGAGCACAAAAAGGTCACGGCCGCGGCGATGTCGGTTGCGTCAATCAGCGTGCGCATCGAAACCTGGTCCTTGTAGGCCGCTTTGATGTCGGCCGGGTCGAGCCCCATCGATGCGGCTTCGCGGTCGACTACTCCGCTCATACGTTCGCCGGCAATAGTGCCAGGAGCGACACAGTTGACCCGGATGTCAAAGCGCCCGAGTTCCATGGCCCACGATTTGGTGAGTCCCTCGATAGCCCATTTCGACGCCACGTAAGGCGAGCGGAGCGGGTAACCCCAGTGCCCTGCGGTCGACGAGATGTTCACGATCGCGCCGCGTCCCTCGGCTCGAAGCCGGGGGATCGCGTGGTGCGCCACCCGAAACGTTCCGCCGATGTTGACCTGCACGCAGCGGTCGAACTCTTCGGCCGACAGGTCTTCGGCGACACCCGTGGGCCCGGCGACGCCTACGTTGTTGACGCAAATGTCGAGTCCGCCGAGATCAGAGTCGAGCCGAGCGAACATCGCTTCGACCGCGTGGTCATTGCTCACATCGCATTCGTAATCGGCGCCGCTGCCGGGGTTGATATCGCAGGTGCGGACTTCGGCTCCCGCGGCGCGCAACGTGGCCGCGATAGCAGCTCCGATCCCGGCGCCGCCACCAGTAACCAGTGCCCGTTTAGCAACCACCGAAGTGTCGTATTGGTTCATGAGCGGCAGCGTAGACCGCGTCGACGCACAGCGGAGGTGCATAGTAGGCTTGCGCAGCGTCGGGGAAGGGGGTGCAGAGTGGACGATATACGCGAAGAAATGGTGAATCGAGGCGTCGGCCAGCTTGCGGCTCGGGGTCTAACCGTCGGGCTGGAGGGAGTCGATTTCGGCGAGGCCGCGTTGGCATCTCATGTCGATATTCCACAGGCCCACGAAGCCTGGGCTGAGCCTGGTATCGAGAAGGGACCAGAGCAACGCTTCCGAGAGGCCGTGGCGATCAGGGTGTTGCAGAAGCAGCCCACCCTCGACGGCCAGGAGATGGATGGTGGCGGGTTGACGCCGACCTTGATTGCCGTCACCGCGCTCTTGGAGTCGATGCCAAACCTGGACGATGCATCGGCCGAAGTCCGTGGCTATTGGCTACGCCAGATCACGCGCACCGGCGCTCAGCAGAACGAGAGTTCGATCGAGAACTCTCAGTTACTGAAATCCTACGTGGCCATCTCCGCGGCGTTGGCGTCGTTGCCCGAGATTCCCACGGACCTGAGCGTGGCCCAAGCCCAAGGCGATGCGTATGTTGCGCAACGCTACCGGAACTTGTATTTACGGGTTGCCGAACTATTCGGTTACCAGCTGCGGTACTGCTATAGCTGGGAACAGTTCACAACCGCCGTTGTTGCGTTTGCTCGGGGCCTCATCATTCGCGCCAATCAGACTCCTGAGACGCAGGGCATCGAGCGGTTTACCGGACCCGACAACGAGGCCCAGGAATGGACATTGTTTGCCGTCGGGCTCGAAGCGTTGGTCCGTCAATTCTTCGAACCGGTGCCGGGCGAGCAACCAACGTCGCTTGAACACGAGTTGGAGCAGAAACAGGGTGCCGTCTCTGACGTTAGCGATGGTGACGATCAGCGATGAGGCTGATCATTTCGAACATGATCGCCATTGAACGGTAGGACGTGATTTGGTTGGGCGAGTCGACCGTTGGCATGAGGCAGACAACGTCGCCGCCGACGATGTTCTTGCCCCGTACCGACCGCAGTAACTCCATGGCCTGATCAATGCCGAAGCCGCCGATTCCGGCTTCGATGTTGGCGACCCCGGGCGCGACCATCGGGTCGAGGCAGTCGAGGTCGAAAGTGATGTAAAGCGGACGATCGCCAATGCGTTCGTCGATGATCTCCATCACCCGCTCTGCGCCCATCTTGTCGTAGTCGGTCTTTTTGATGACTTCGTATCCGAGCGCATATGACGGCTCGAGCCATTCGAGGCTGCGAGTGTTGCCGCGGATGCCGACCTGCACGCTGTGCTCGGCATCGACGTGGCCATCGGTCACGAGGTAGCTGGCCCAGTGAGCCGCCGATTTAACCGCGCCCATGAAGTGGGCAATGTTGTGAAAGGCATCGGTGTGGGCATCAAAGTGCAGCAGGCACGCCTTCTCACCGCCGGTGAGGGTGCCTTGGGTACCACCGAGCGCCTGGAGGATCCCGCCGGTTATCGAGTGGTCGCCGCCTATCGACACGGGCCGACATCCGGCTTCGTCGATCGACTTGTAGAAGTCGGTAATCATTTCGATCGACCGCTCGTTGTTGTTGCCCTCCGAAAGCGGCACATCACCCAGGTCGTTTATCCGACACGCCGCCCACGGGTCGACCCCGAATTGGTTATGAACCCGTCGCCCGATGGCGCTGACGTTGCGCACCGCCCGGGGGCCCAGATGTTGGTCTCGCTGGGTGGTGCCGTTGCCGGTCGAGTGAGGCACGCCCACCAAACCGATGTCGGCGTTGCTGGGGTTGGCATCGTGCTCGCAGCGAAACAGCGTCGGTATCCCGTACCAGTAGATGCCGTTCATGAGACGTTGCTGATCGGTGGGCTGGTCGCTGGTCTGGTCGCTCAACTGAATGTCCTCGAAGGTCGCTGGCCGGAGAGTAGCTCTGTTGATCGATCACTGACAGACTCCGACTCCGTGACGCTCCTGCTTGGCATCTTCTTTTCGTTGGCGATCGGGCTCAGCGACTTTTTTGGGGGTTTCGCGACACGGCGATCACAGGCTCTCACGGTTGTTGTTTCCGCGGTGTTGGTCGGGGCGCTGACAACCCCGATCTTGATGCTGTTTGTTGACAGCGAGTTTCTCTGGCAAGACATCGGGCTCGGAGCGCTCTCGGGATCGACCCTCGGCTTTGCGCTGGTATTGATGTACCGCGGGATGGCCGAGTCGTCGGCCGCGGTGGTGTCGCCGATCGTGGCGGTTCTATCGGTATTGATTCAGGTCGGCTACGACCTGGCCACCGGAGCAACGCTGCCCCTGTTGGTGGTGTTGGGCATTGCGGCGGGCGTTTTGGGCCTTGCGTTGGCGACGATCTCGCCGGAGCTCGGCGATCGGGTACTCACCGGTGTGCGGTGGGCGTTGGCGTCAGGGATCTGCTTTGGCGTGACCCTCACCGTCCTCGGCCAAACCAGCGCGGCGTCGGGCCTTTGGGGAGCTTTCAGTCAACGGGCGACGGCTGCGGTCGTATTGGCGGTGGTGGCCGCCGCGAGAGGCGTGCCTCGTCTCGTTGATCGTTCGCTGGCCAAGTACGCAATCTTGTCGGGCTTCGCCGGTGCGCTGGGCATCGCCGCGTTCACGAGCGGCGCCCAGCGGGGATCGCTCAGCGAGATAGCGGTCGCGGCGTCGATGTTCCCGGCGGTTACCGCGGTGTTGTCGGCGATGTTCGATGATCACCCGTTGCGCTGGTGGCAGATGCTCGGCATTGGCGGTTGTGTCGCGGGCATCTCGATGATCGGGGTTGGTTGATGTCGGTCCTGCTCGGCACTCTCTCGGCCTTCTTCATTGGCCTGGGTGACCTCTGCGTCGGCCGAGTATTACGAGCAGTGCATGTGGTGTCGCTCACCACCGCGGCCAGCCTCGGAGCGCTCGGGTCGGGTGCGATTGGTTTGTTGATCGTGCGCAGCGAGTTCATCGCCGCCGATTTTGCGATGGGCGTCTTGTCGGGATGTTTCATGGGAGTGGGGCTGGTCTTCTATTTCAAGGGGATGCAGTCGGCTTCGGTCGGGATTGTCGCTCCGATATCGGCGGTGCAGCTAGCCCTGTGGCCGTTGGGGTATGACGTGATCCGAGGCGCCCGTCCGTCGCTGCTGGCTTGGCTGGGGGTTGTGATCGCGATGGTGAGCTTGGTGCTCACGACCGTGTCACCCGAACTTGGTAACAAGGTCGCGGCCGGAGTCCGCAGCGGTGTCCTGGCCGGGTCGTTTTATGGCATCGGCATAGTGGTCTTGAGCGTGACCGATCCGGCATCAGGGATGTGGCCCGCGGTGGCTCATCGGTCGAGCGGAGTGGTGGTGTTCGCCATCGCCGCGGTGTTTCTGGGGCTGCCGAGTTTCCCGTCACCTGGTCAGCGGTGGTTCAGTCTGCTTGGGGGGATCCTTGGCGGGTTTGGACTGGTGGCCTACTTGTACGGTGCGCAGAACTACTCGTTGGGGGTGGTCGCGGTGACGAGCGCGATGTTCCCGGCGTTCAGTTCGTTTCTGCTGTACCGATTTGGCGATCACCCACTGCGTTGGTGGCAAGGCATCGGAATCGCCGGTGCGGTGAGCGGCGTCGCGCTGATCGCTCTGGGCTAGGGCCCAACGAGCGCCGCGGGGTGCGTTACTGTCCGTCTCTATGACCGCCATCATCGATCAGGTCGCGCTGCGCAGTTACCGGCTCGGTCGGGTTCGACAACAAATGGAGGAGCGCGACATCGCCGCCTGCGTCTTGGTCGACCCGGTCAACATTCGGTATGCATCAGGGTCACGAAACATGGCCATTTTCACGGCCCGAAATCCGGCCCGATACCTGTTCGTAGCGGCGCAGGGCCCGGTCGTGTTGTTCGAGTTCACGGGGGCGCTTCATCTCGCCGACGGCATCGAGACCATTGACGAAGTCCGACCGGCGATTACTGCTTCTTACGTGGCTGCCGGCACCGGTGTAGGCGCGGTTGAAGTTGCGTGGGCCGACCAGATAGCCGCGCTCGTCGGCGAGCACTGCGGCCCGTCGGTGACCGTTGGGGTCGAACGGGTCAATGCCGGGGCCGCCGCGGCGTTGAGTGCTCACGGGTTTCGTGTTGTCGACGCTCAAGAACCGGTCGAACGGGCGCGAGCGATCAAGTCCAGCGACGAGATTGTGTGTATCCGTGAGTCGTTGGCGGCCACCGAACAAGCCATGGCAGCGATGCAAGCCGAGCTCCGGCCCGGGATCAGCGAAAACGAGTTGTGGTCGGTGTTTCACCAGCAAGTGATCGCTCGGGGCGGCGACTACATCGAGACCCGGTTGCTGTCGTCGGGCTCGCACACCAACCCTTGGTTTCAAGAAACCAGCGCCAAGATCATCGGCGCCAACGAATTGGTCGCCTTCGACACCGATGTGGTGGGCTGTCACGGCTATTACGCCGACTATTCCCGCACCTTTCATGCCGGTCCGGGCCAGCCGTCACCGACCCAACGAGAGCTCTATCGCATCGCCCACGAGCAAGTCGAGCACAACATGGCGATCATCGAGCCGGGCCTGGCGTTCGTGGAGTACTCCGAGAAGGCGTGGGATCTGCCCGAACGGTTTGCCGCTCACCGCTATTACCTGTCGAGCCACGGTGTCGGGATGACCGGTGAGTACCCGTACCTGTATCACGCCCAGGACTTTGCCGGCTTTGGTTACGACGGAGTGATCGAGCCGGGGATGACGTTGTGCGTCGAGAGTTTCATCGGGGCCGACGAGGGCGAAGGCGTCAAGCTCGAGCAACAGATCTTGGTGACCGACGATGGCACCGAGCTTTTGTCGCACTACCCGTTTGACGACGCCTTGCTGGGTTAGGCCGGTGTTGGCGCGCTGGCCTCGGGTTTGGGCGACGTCCGGGTGACAACTGGGTAAAGGGCGGCGGCCACGAGGGTGAGAGCCAACAGGCCCGAGTAGTGGGCCAGGGTGTGATAACTCCAAATGCCAACCACAACCCCCGACAGCAAACCGCCGATCGAACCGGAAGCGACCATCGTGAAATCGGCCGCGCCCTGCACCGACGCTCGCTCGTGAACCGGGAACGCCGAAGTGAGCAGGCTGCTGCCGGAAATCATCGCGAACGACCACCCGAAGCCGATCAGGAACAGGCCGAAGAACACGCCTTGCACGTCGACCGCATCGGTGTGGGCGGCTAGTTCGGCGCCCACGAACAAGACGATTCCGGCGGTGGCAACCATCACGGTGGTCGGTAGACGATCGACCAACCATCCAACGAAAGGAGCGAGGAAATACATGCCGACTATGTGAAACGAGATCACGAAGCCGATCACTGTTGCTTCGTGATTGCCGTCGTCCATGTGCAGCGGCGTGACGGTCATTGTGGCGACCATTACCGCTTGCCCGATGGCCATGGCCAGCACGGCCAGCGCGGCGAGCCGATGACGAAACAGCAGCGCAAACGATTGCCCGAGGCTTGGCGGCTTCTTCTTGACCGAACCCCCGAGCTCGCGGGCGAGAAGCAGCGGGTCGGGATGGAGGCGCCGACCCACGGTCACTGATGCAATAGCGAACACCACCATCCCGAGCATGTACGGCCCTGAGAGTTCGTCCAACCCGACCTGGCGGGCCACCCAACCGGTGGGACCCAGCGCCAGCGTGGGGCCGAGTACCGAGCCGAGCGCCGCGAACCATACAAGAGTGCCGATGGCGCGGGCCCGACGATCCTCGTCGGCAAGATCGGCCGCCGAGTAACGGGCCGCGAGGTTGGTGCCGTTGCCCACGCCGATCCCCATCGTGCCAACTATCAGCAGGGCGAACACGTTCAACTCGACTGCCAGCAGGGCGCAAAATGCGCCGAACAGCGCAAACCGCCAGCCCCACCGCAGCCCCAACCGGCGACCGTGGCGGTCCATGTAACGGCTCAAGGGAACCGCGCTGACCGCGCCGCCCATGCTGATCATGGTCGCGGCAAAGGTAGCCAGTCCGGCGCTGCCGGTTATCTGTTTGGCCGAGAGCGCAGTCGCGGCGAATCCGCCAGCCATGCCCATTCCGGCCAGTCCGGCCGATCCCGCCAAGGTCCACTTGGTGCGGCGCTGGATCGCTGCGATATCGCTTTTGGTGTAGGTAGTCACAGCGGGGCGGTTTCGGTCAGCGGATGGTGAACGGGTTGGCCATGGGTTCGGTCGAGGTGTTGATCCAAACGGTTTTGGTGCGGGTGTAGTCGTGGATCACGTCTTGGCCTGCTTCGCGGCCGAGTCCCGAATGGCCGTAACCGCCAAACGGAGAGATAGGCGAAATGGCTCGGTAGGTGTTGACCCACACGATCCCCGAACGGATGGCTTTGGAGACCCGCAGCGCCCGTGACACGTTCTGGGTGAAGACTCCCGACCCGAGCCCGAAATCGGTGTCGTTGGCCATATCGATGGCTTCTTGTTCGGTGTCGAACTTGATGACCGACATGACGGGGCCGAACAGTTCGACTTGGGTGCTGGCAATGGTCTGGTCGGGGCAGGCCACGACGGTAGGGGAGAAGAAGTATCCGTCACCCACCCCTTCGGGGCGACTGCCACCGGCCACGATGGTTGCCCCTTGCGATGTCGATTGGGCCAGTACGTCCTCGATCCGGTCTCGTTGGGCAACGGTGGCCAGCGGCCCGACTTGGGTCTCGGCGGCCAGGGGATCGCCGATACGGATCGATTCGGCCCGGTTCTTGATCTCGGCGATGAACGCGTCGTACACACCCGACTGGACAAAGACCCGCGAACCAGCAACACAGCTCTGACCGGCCGCACCGAAGTTGCCGGCCACTGCCGCGTTGATCGAACTTTCGAGATCGCAGTCGTCGAAGATGAGCATCGGTGACTTGCCGCCAAGTTCGTAGGACGTGACGGCGAGATTGTTGGCCGTGTTGGCTTGAACGTGGCGGGCGGCCAGAACCCCTCCGGTGAACGCGACTCGCGCAATATCGGGATGACTCGTGAGCGCCCGACCGCATGGCTCGCCGAAACCGGTAATGATGTTGATCACCCCTGGCGGGAAACCGACCTCGTCGATGACCTTGGCGAACTCGGCAAGAGGGCCGGGAGCCTCCTCTGATGATTTGACCACGACCGTGCACCCGGCGGCGATCGCCGGCGCCAACTTGGTGGCGGTGAGAAACATTTCGGCGTTCCAAGGCACGATCGCCGCGACGACCCCGATTGGTTCGCGGTGGGTGAACACCTGCATGTCGGGTTTGTCGATAGGGAGAGTGGCTCCCTGGATCTTGTCGGCCAACCCGCCGTAGTAGCGGTAATAGTCGGCAACGTAGGCCGATTGGGCTTTGGTTTCGGCCGCCAGCTTGCCCGAGTCGGTGGTCTCGATTTCGCCGAGGTGTTCGGCGCGTTCGGCGACAAGGTCGGCGAGTTTGAACAGTAGTTTGCCGCGTTGGGTGGGCAACATCTTGGCCCATGCGTCGTCGTAGAGCGCCCGCTTGGCCGCGGCGACGGCCCGGTTGACGTCGGCCTCGCTGGCCATGGCTGCGGTGGCCCAGGGTTTGGCGGTGGCCGGATTGATCGATTCGAACGTTTCGCCGTTGGAGGCGTCGCAGAACTCGCCATCGATGTAAAGCTGGAAGTGATTCATGAGATCTCCTGATCAAGGAAGTCGATGAGAGCCGAAGAGAACGCCGATGGGTTTTCTATCGGAGGAACGTGGTGAAGGTCGGCCAAGACCAGAGCCTGCCCGTTGGCGACGGCGGCCGCCAGCCTAAATGTCATTTCCGGTGTTGAGCCGGGATCGAGTTCGCCGGTCATGACCAACGTCGGCGCCACGATCGTGCCGATAGCCGACGCATCCAGAGGGTCGCCGCCAACGAATACGCGGTAGGCCTTCAGGTAGGCCGCCAGGTTGTTGCTGACGATCCGGGTTCTGACCGCGGCGACCCGGTGCGGATGGCGCTCTTGCCACTCGGGGCTGAACCAGCGGTTGATGGCCAAGTCGGCAATGACCTCGAGGCCTTCGTTCTCGGCCGCTGCCAGCCTGGCTTGGTTGCCCGATTTCTGGGCTTCGGTACGACCAAACACCGTGTTGAGAAGGCCGAGTTTGTTGCAGCGCCGCGGGTGACGCATGGCGAAGGCCTTGGCGATGAGCCCACCAATCGACAAACCGGCGATGTCGGGGGCCGTGAGGTCCTCGGCATCGAGCACTCCGAGCAGCTGATCGACAAAGTCGTCGAGTGAGCGCGTACCGTCCGGGTCGCTGGTGGCGCCGTGGCCGAGCAAGTCGTAGCGCACGATCCGGCGACCCGACCCAACGAGTTCGTCGATCACAAGGTCGTACATCGTGTGGTCGAGCCCGACGCCGTGCACCAACACGAGGGGGCTGGCGGTGTCGGGCCCGTCGCATCGAACGAAGGTGCTTGGTGTCATTCGGGAGACAGACCCATTTCTTCCATGTCGATATAGCGATCGCCGATGCGGTGATGGGGCCGGCCGCCGAGTGCCACTCCCAAGGCAATGACGAGTTCGTCGGGTCCGGGGGCATCGGCGACGGTGAAGTCGAGGGTGAGGTAGTGAGCCCGCGAGCCGGCATCGATCTTGTGCATCATTGGAATGGCGATGTTGGCGCCGGGACCGATGCGGCTGTTCGTGAACGACAGATAAGCCGTGCCCGAGACGGCCGTTCTGAAGATGTTGCCGAAGCGCAACGTGTGAATAAGCGCCGACGCGTGTTCGACCTCGCCGTTGGTTCCACACACTGCGGCTTTGCCGTAGGCCTCGACGTTGTTGCCGCCCCCGGCCAGCTCCATCAACTTGGGCACCATGATGTTGCCGAGTTGAGGAGCAACGTCGAGCAGCGTGGGCCGCAGGTTTTCGACAAACCCCTGGCCGGCCCACGGGTTGGTCAGTACCGCTGCGACAGCATGCATTGCCAGTGGGGGGTCGGCGGCCTTTCCACCTTCGATGTGGACTTCTTCGGAGTGGGCAACAATCTTGCGAAGCTCAAGTGACATGTCGGCACATTAGCGATGTCATACTGCCGCGATGGCTCCTGTGAAGGTTTGGCGTTCCGAAAAGGTCGAGGTGCGTGAGAGCCACCTCGGCGGACTGGCCGTATTTGCGGCCGCGGCAATTTTGTCTGACGAGCCGGTCGCGGTGAAAGTCGGTCACGTGGTCGACACCCGAGAGGTGATGGGCCTCACCGAGACCATTGGTGATTTCAGCTTGCAGATCGGCGAAGACACCTTCTTGTCGCCGCGCCACTGCGACGAATACGACGACATGGTCGTGCACATCAACCATTCGTGTGAGGCCAACGTCGGCTTCTTCGGAAACGTCACCTACGTTGCGGTGCGCGATATCGCCGCCGGCGAAGAACTGTGCCACGACTATGCCATGGCTCGGGTCGAGCCTTACCGACTCGACTGCGCCTGCGGCGCGCCAACGTGTCGAGGCACCGTCACCGAATCCGACTGGATGCGTCCCGAAGTGCAGGCTCGCTACGCCGGTTACTTCATGCCTCACGTTCAGCGCCGAATCGACAATTTGTGACATCGCCGGTCACATTGGTCGACCGCTCGTCGCGTAGCGGTTTGGCCGGCGCGGTCGTGGCGGTGTGTTGCTGGTCCGCGGGCAACATCATGGTGGTCAAAGTGCCGATGGACGGCCTGCAGATAGCGTTTTGGCGGATCGCGTTGGGGGCAGTTGTCTATACCGCGATTGTGTATGGCACCGGCAAACGGCTCAGCGTCGCCGCCATCAAGGCCACCGCTCCCGCGGGCATTGTGATCAGCCTCGAGATAGCGGCCTTCTTCGTGGCGATCCGCGACACCACCGTGGCCAACACCACGGTGATGGGGGCCTTGGCGCCCATTGTCTTGTTGGGCGTGGCATCGCGTCGCTTCGGCGAGACGGTCACCGGATTCTTGGTGATGATCACCGTTGTTGCGGTGGGTGGGGCTTCGCTGGTTGTGCTCGGATCAGCCGATGTGGCGGGCTGGCACCCGCGGGGCGACGCACTGGCCTTCGTCGCGATGTTGTTGTTTGCCGCCTACTTCGTTTACGCCAAAGCCGGGCGCCAAAGCGTTGGTGCCATCGAGTTTCAGGCCGCGCTCTGGATCGTGGGCACCGTCACCCTCGCGCCGGTCGCGGTCATCGACGGGCGCGGGATTGTCCTTCCCGATGCCGGACAGTGGGCGTGGCTGGCTGTGTTGCTGGCTGTTCCCGGCTCCGGACATCTGCTGATGAATTGGGCTCACCCGCGCGTGCGTCTGGTCGTGGCGTCGATGTTGTCGCTGGCTTTGCCAGTGCTGTCCACCATCGGCGCAGTGATGTTCTTGGAGGCGTCGGTCAACCTCACTCAAGTGGTCGGCATCGTGATTGTTATTTCTGCTTTGGGTCTGGTTATCCGAAGAGAAGCCGAGTTGGCCCGCGGCGTGGTCGAAACCTGAGCCATGATCGGGGCGTGCCCCGCCGGTTCATTCTTCACGAAACGGTCGACATTGTCGGTCAAAGCCAATACGACTACATGGATCTGGTGGCGCGCGAACCGGTGCACGACATGGAGGGTCTGTTCCGGTTACAGGGAACGTTCTTTGTGATCGGCGCGTCGGGTGGGAGATGGCCTCGAGTGGTCAACCTCTACGACGGCGGTCCCGACGGGTCCGATGCCCTGACCCGCAACCTCGACCGGCTCAACCTCAAGCGTCGCGCCAACTTTTATGGTGACTGGTGGGACGAAGCGGCTCAGTTCCGCACGGGAGGTCGCGATCGGATCGGGGCCGAGGTTGCCGGCTCGCCGTCGCCGACATCGATCGCCAACCGTGACCTACAAGCCACGGTGTTTGTCCATCAGCTGCTGGAGGTGCGGCCCGGGACGCAGGTCGAATACCTCGCTGAGGTAGCCGAACGCCGAGTTTCGGCGTTCGAAACCCGCGGCATTCATTTGATCAACCTGCTCGAAGTCGTGAACAACTCCCACGAAGTGATCGTGGTCTGGGCTACCCACCTCGACAACTGGGTTCAGCTCCGCAAAGACTTCGACACCACGCGGGGCGTCGACGACACCGGAACGGTCGATCGCCGATTGCTCGAATGGCAAGCCGTCGAGAACCGCTATGTCACCGGCGGAACCACCGAGCTGATGACCCCACGGCCGGGGAGCCTTGGCGCCGTTAGTCGGTGGTGATGCCGAGGTGGCGTTGAAAGAACTCGATGATGAGATCGGCCCGTTGTACCCGGTGCGTTGGCGACCCGCTGCGAGAAAGCTCGTGGGTTTCGTCGGGGAACAGGTAGTACTCGACGTCGCGGTCCCGGCGACGCATCTCCAAATAAAGTTGATCGGCTTGTTCGTGCGGACAGCGCAGGTCGGCATCGGAATGAACGATGAGCAGCGGCGTGGTCATCTCGTCGACGTAAGTGATCGGCGACATGGCCGCGACCCCGGTCGGGTCATTGAACGCCGAGCGGCCGAACCAGAATTCGGCGACTCCACCGATATCGGAGGTCACGTCGAGGGTGGCCAGATTGTTGACCGCCCGTTCGGAGCAGGCCGCCGCGAATCGATCGGTGTGACCAATAATCCAGCTGGTCATGTAGCCGCCGTATGACCCGCCCAGCACGCCGAGGCGCTCGGCATCGATGAACGGATACTGCGCAAGAGCGGTGTCGACAACGGCCATCAGGTCTTCGTAGTCGACGGTTCCCCAACCGGGCCCGCCGAGGGCCGGACCACGGATCGCTTCGGCCCATTCGGTGTCGCGACCCGACCCGCCGCGGGGGTTGGCCATGATCACGACGAACCCGGCGCGAGCCTCGAGTTGGGCTTCGTCGTAGAAAAAGTCTCCGTACTGGGTGAATGGTCCGCCGTGGATATTGAGCAGCATCGGATACTTCTTGGTCGCGTCGAAGTCGTGAGGCAGATAGATCCAGGCATCGACTTCGGTGTCGGCGTTGGTCGCGACGAAGTGTTGGGCTGTCACTGGTGATGTGGCGGCCACGAACCTCGCAGAAAGGTCGGTGAGCCGGGTCTCGACGCCGTCGTGTTGCACAAACAATTCGCCAGGGCGGCCGCTTGATTCGGCCGTGAACGCAATCGTTGTGTCGTTGGCGGTAAACCCGGTGACCCAACGCGGTCCGCCCACAAGTTCGGAGATCTCGCCGTTGGTGTCGAGTCGGTGTAAGTGCACCAGGCCACGGTCGGCGACGACTCCGATAACGCCGTTTTCGCTCTTATCGCGGTCGATAACGGAGCGGTGGTTCCACTGGGGCGGCCGAGCGATCGGAAACGAGTTCCAGTCGCGATCGACCGAAGTAGAAATCCAAACCGGGTCTGATGATCCGGGAGAAAGCAGCCCGATCCTGCTGTTTTGGGGGAACACGTCGTGGTCGTCGTAGCCGGCCAGCGCGATGGTGTCGTCGGGGCCGACCGCGGGCAGGCCGTATGCGCCGGTGCCGTTGGTGACAATCGTGACCTCGGCGGTGTCGATATCGATCGTTGCAATGTCTGACCCGAGGAGTCGCTCGGCGCTGTTCGAACGAGTGGCGGCCAGTCGTTTGCTGTCGGGGTACCACGCGGGATCGCTGATATCGGCGTCGCCGGGAGTTAGGTCGGTGGCCGACCCTGACCCATCGGTTGGGATCACGTAGACGTGGGCCGGGCGATCAAAAGTTACGCCCTCGCCGTTGAGGTAGTAGAGGGGCCGGTCGACCTTGCGAGGCGGACGCCGGTCGGTGTCATCGGAGTCGTAATGCTCGCCGCGGGTACGGGCGGCAAAGGCAATCCAGCGACCGTCGGGCGAGAACGTTGGGCTTTGGATTCCCTCGTCGTGTTCGCAAACAAGGCTCGCTTCGCCGGGACCCGATGTGTTGAGTACGTAAAGTGCCGACTTGGTTTTGCCGGCGGCGTCCTTGCGGCGAGTCGATGTGAAGGCCAGCGAGCGGCCGTCGGGGGACCAACGCGGCGAACCATCGTTGTCCTCGCCGGCGCTGACGGCTCGCGGTAGTGACTCTCCGTCGGAGTCGATCAGCCAAACACGACTTCGGTATCGATTGGCCGTTTCGTCGACGCGGGTGACGACGTAGGCAATCTCGTTTCCGGATGGAGAAAGCTGGGGATCGCTCGCCCAGACCAGTTGGTTGATGTCGGCCGATTTCATATGCGGACGCTAGTCGTGCGTCGCGACCCAATGCATGCGATATTGGCGGCTGACCTCAGATGGCCGTATCCCTCGACCTGGAGCCTCCGATGGCAATTGCCGAAGCCCCCAAATTTGTTCGTGCCGACGGACCCGACAAAGTCACTGGTAGCGGCCGTTACGTTGCCGACCTGAACCTCACCGGCCAACTGGTCGCCAAGTTCTGCTACGCCCAGGTTGCCCACGCCCGAATCACCAAGCTCGACGTCGCCGCGGCAAAAGCCATGCCGGGCGTGTTTGCGGTGCTGACCGCTGCCGACGTACCCGACGTGATCTACAGCCCGGCGGTGGCCGACCGTCGCCTGTTTGCCAAAGACGTCGTACGTTTCGAGGGCGAACTGCTAGCGGCGGTGGCGGCCGTCGATGCCAAAGCCGCACAGGCCGCGGTTGATGCCATCGTCGTCGAGTACGACGAACTACCGGTAGTTAACGACATCGAGACCGCGCTGGCCGACGGCGCCCCGCTGGTCCATGCCGACTGGAAGTCCTACGTGGTTTCGGACGAGACCGTGCAGTCGCCCAACGTTGCGTCGTTCTCGTCGATCGAAAAGGGCGACGTCGAGCAGGCCATGGCCCAGGCCGACCAAGTGATCAAGAGCCGCTACGTGGCCAACGGATCTCATGCTGTGCCCATCGAACCTCGCGGCATTGTGGCCCAATGGGAAGGCAACAAAGTCACCATCTGGAGTGCGACTCAGGTTCCTTTTGATGCTCGCAACGGAGTGTGCGAAACGCTTCAGATGCCGGCAAGCCGAGTTCGCATCATCGTGCCGCATCTCGGCGGCGGCTTCGGTGGCAAATGTGGATTTCACTTCGAGGCCCACATCGCGGCCCTGGCCAAGGTCGCCAAACGTCCGGTCAAACTGGTGTTCTCTCGCCGCGAAGAGTTTCTGGCGCCCGACCGGCGACGCGAAGGAATGATCGTCGAAATCGAAACCGGCGTGAACAACGACGGCTCGATTGCCGCCCGGCGGGGCTGGGTCGCGATCGACAACGGCGCCTACACCGCCGATGCCGCGTTCTTCCCCCAATTGTCGGCCATGCACGTTGCCGGTCCGTACTCGATCCCGAACGTGTTGGTCGAGTCGTCGTTGGTTTACACCAACCATCAGCCGTCCGGTTCGGTGAGAGCGCCAACCGCTCCTCAAGCATGTTGGGCCCTCGAATCCCATACCGACGAAATTGCTCGAGCCGTCGGCATGGACCCGGTCGAGTTCCGGCGTCGCAACACAGTCGACGAAGGCATCGAAGGGGTCGCTGGCCAGGTCTATGGCGAGATCGGGCTTCGTAAGTGTCTCGACGCCGCAGTTGGTGCGTCGGCCTACGACGAAGATCTGCCCGACGACGAAGCGGTTGGTGTGGCGATTGGTTGGTGGCCGTCGTTCCCGGGGCCTTCGGGTGCCTACGTCAAGATCGAAGCCGACGGGTCGGGTCAGATCATCACCGGGGCCCAAGAGTGTGGCACCGGGTCGGTGATGACCCTTCGAATGCTGGCCGCCGACGAACTCGGCATGAACCCCGAATCGTTCGAGTTGGTTTATCAAGACACCAGCGCCGGCCCCTACGACACCGGTGCGACCGGTTCTCAGACGTTGCTCAACAACGGCCGGGCGGTCGTCGAGAGTGCTCAGGAGATCGCCCAACAACTCCGTGATCTCGCGGCTGATCACCTCGAGGCGTCAGCCGGTGACATCGTGCTTGTCGACGGCTTAGCCCACGTAAAGGGGTCGCCCGACAAATCGGTGTCTATCAGCGAGCTCGCAGAGATCGCCGCCAGTGCCGAAATGTTGCTCGGTAAAGGATCGGGCACTCCACCGCCATACCCATCGGTCAGCGCAACGTGCGTCGGCGACCAAGGCGTTGCCGGCTGGGCCGGCCCTCAGTTTTCGTGTCATGCCGTACGAATCAGGCTCGATCGCGAGACCGGCGTAGTGCGGGTGCTCGACGTATCGGCCGCCCACGACTCGGGCACCATCATCAACCCGGTCGCCGCGCAGGGACAGGTCGATGGCGGGATCATGATGGGCATCGGCCAGGCCCTCACCGAAGGCACCGTCTACGACGATCAGGCCCGCCAACGCAACCCTGGCCTGCTCGAGTACAAGCTGCAGACCGCGGCCGACGCACCAACGGTGCGGACCCAGTTCGTCGAGATCCCCGATTTCAACGCCGGGCCCAGGGGCGCCAAAGGGGTGGCCGAAGCCCCAAACGTCGCAACTGCGGCCGCTATCTCCAACGCCATTGCCAAACTCATCGGAAGGCCCGTGCGCCAGTTGCCGATGACCGCCGAACGGGTATGGGCGACGAGCCAGGAGGTGGACGGTTGAGCTTCTCCATCGCTACTTCTCTCGACGACGCTCTGACCGCGGTGGCCGCCGGGGCTCGCCCAATTGCCGGTGGCACCGATCTGGTAGTCGGCGCTCGCCACGGCAAGACTCCGCTGCCCAAAGATCTGGTCGCCATCGACCGACTGGTCGAGTTGGCCTCCACCGAGAGCGAGGAATCCGGTACCCGCGTTGGAGCGCTTGTTACCCACGCCGAACTCATCGCCGACCAGTCGATCATCAACAACTACACCGCGATTGCCGATGCTTCGGCCCTTGTTGGATCGCCATCGACTCGCAACGCCGGCACGATCGGCGGCAACGTCATGAACGCGTCGCCGGCAATGGACACCGGAGCCCCGCTGATGGTTCTGGGGGCAACCGCCGAGCTGCGATCAACTCGCGGCACTCGCCGCGTTGGACTCGCCGAGTTGTGGACGGGTCCCGGTTCCACCTCCGCATCGAGCGACGAATTGTTGGTCGCCTTGTTGTTGCCGGCCCCACAACCGCACTGCGGTAGCGCCTACGTGCGGCTCGAATATCGACGGGCCATGGAGATAGCAGTAGTCGGGGCCGCGGCCGCGGTCACCCTCAACCCCGATGGCACGGTCGCGAGCGCAGCAGTGGCGTTGGCCGCGGTCGCTCCCACGGTTCTGTTGGTAGATGGCCTGTTGGTAGATGGCGTGCCAGTGTCAGAAGCGGCCGAGATGGCTGCGGAGTCCGCCCGTCAGCAAGCCTCGCCGATCAGCGACCTACGAGCTTCCGACAACTACCGCCGTCACTGCGTAGGCGTCATGGCCAAACGGGCGCTCGAGGCGGCGGCGCGCCGAGCCGGCGGCGAAACAATTTCTGTCCCCGTCAACCGTGCCCTCGGAATTGGAGCTGTTTGATGAACGCCAACCGCCCGCCCGAAACGTTCAAGTTGGAAGTCAACGGAGTGAGCTACCCGATATCGGCCGACCAGGACAAGAACCTGCTGTCCGTGATTCGAGAAGATGTCGGACTCACAGGTACCAAAGAAGGCTGCGACGACTGCGAGTGCGGTGCTTGCATGGTGCTGATCGACGGCCAGCCCATCAACTCGTGTTCTTATCTGGCAGTGCAGGCGCAAGGTCGGGCGGTCACAACTATCGAAGGCGTCATGCAAGGCGACGAAATGCATGCGTTGCAAAGCAACCTGCTCGACGCCGGCGGAGTGCAATGCGGGTTCTGTACGCCAGGCATGATCATGTCGGCGCACGCCTTGCTCGATCGTAATCCCGAGCCATCCGCCGAAGAGGTCCGCATCGGGCTGAGCGGAAACCTCTGTCGCTGTACCGGGTATGCGAAGATTCTCGACGCGGTACAACAGACCGCCGAAATGGAGTGAACACAGATGTCTGAGCCTCAATCGCGATCGGGATTCTCTCAACGCGAAATGGTGTTGGTTGGGTTGGTCGTTTTGCTGCTCGGACTTATAGGCGGGTTCTTCCTGGCGGGCGGCAACGACGGCGAATCAGCGGAGACATCGGACGCCGCCGACCAATCCGACGCGGCCACCACAACGGTCGCTTCGACCACCGTGGCGCCCACAACCCTGGCCCCCACAACCCTGGCCCCGAAAACCCTGGCTCCAACAACCCTGGCCCCGACAACCCTGGCCCCGACAACCCTGGCCCCGCCCGACTTGTTTGTTGCCGAGGTCGCCAATGCGGTTAGCGGCGAAGTGATGGGCATGCCCATCGGGGCGTGGTTCGACGAGGTCGAGTTTCTGATGGTCGAAACCTTTGGTGCGCCCGACAGCGACACCGATTGGATAGAGGGGTGCCCGCTCGATGGGCCAGCCCTCAACGAACGCAGCATGACTTGGGACGGCCTCCAGTTGAACTTCAAGAACGACACCGGCACGGCCGTGCTCACCGGCTGGACGTGGAACACTTCTCAGCCGGTTCCGACCGGGACCTTCGCCCTCGACCCCCAGCCCGACGATTGGAAGATCGCTCTTCATCCGGACGTCACCGCCGACATGTCACTGACCGAAATCGGCAACGCCACCGGGACCGCGGCAATGGTCACGGACTTCGGTTTCGGTGTTGTGACCAACGACTGGTCGTGGGTCTACTTCTCGCCGGGACCCGACCTGTCACAGCCGCCGCTCACCGTCGATTACAACCTTGTCATCTGTGATTAGGGCCGGGTAGGCGTCAATACTGTCATTGCCATTGCTCAGTCAATGACGTTGTGTCATGCTCTCGCGTATGGGCGCCGAAACCACCGACACAACAGTTCGGCTCGACGTCGAGTCGTTGAGGGTCTTTCGCGAGCTGGTCAACGCCGATGGGTTCACCGCCGCCGCGGAACGACTCGGAGTTACCCAATCGGCGGTCAGCCACAAGATCCGTCGCCTCGAGGACCGCATCGGCTTCGAGCTGATCCGACGCGACGGCCAATCGTTCACCCTCACCGCCGACGGCCAAGACCTCCTTGCCCACGCCGACGACATTGTGCTCGCCCACGACAAGGCGGTCGATTCGCTTCAGCGGTCGGATCTGACCGGCACCGTCCGCCTCGGGTGCAACGAAGAAGTGGCGGCCACTCAGCTCGCCGACGTTGCGAGTCGTTTTGGGCGCACTCATCCAGCCGTCAACCTCGAGATACGAGTCCACGACTCGGCCTACGTGACCGACTGGCTGACGGCGGGCAAGGTCGACATTGCCCTCGTTCAGGTTCTCGATGTTGACGAAGCGGTTCGCGACAGCGACGAAGTTTGGCGGCGAGACGACCTGCTGGCGGTGCAGGGAGCATCGGCCGACTTCGGGTTTGCCGAACCGGTTCCGCTGATTTCTTTCGGGCCTCGCTGTTTGTACGAGCCGTGGCTCGTCGCCGAACTCGAAGGCGCCGGACGTGGTTCACGGACGGTAATGGAATGCCCGAGCATTCAAGGGGTCCAGGCCGCGGTCGAAGCAGGCCTCGGCGTGGCGGTGCTCAACTCGCCCAACATCACCAATCAAATGCGGGCCTGGACCGGGCTCGATTCGCTGACCTTGCCGTCGGTTGCGTTTGTGTTGCGCGTAGGAGAGTCTCACATCGCCGATCCCGTTGTGGACGCGCTACGTAATCACCTCACGCTGGCGCTCGAAAAAGGAGTGGCGCCATGACCGAAACCGCGGCCCCAGGCCGGAGAGGTCGAGGCGCTCGCCGCGACGCTCGCACCTCCTACACCCAACGGTTCTTGCCCGAAATGGAGCGAGGAATCCCGTACCTCGACGCGTTGTTGCCCGAGCAGGTCGAGATTGTTCACGACCGCACCATGACCTTGCTCGAGACAACCGGCATCGATTTCCGAGACGACGAAGCCATCGAGATGTGGCGCCGCGCCGGGTCGGGCGGGGGAGTGAGTATCGACGGCTACCGGATCAGGATCGACCGAGAGTTGCTGATGGGACTCGTCGCTCAGGCGCCCAGCGAATACTCGATGGTCGGCCGCGACCCAGCCCGCAGCGTCACTGTTGGCGGCCGTAAGAGCATTTTCACTCCGGCCTACGGTGCGCCGTTTGTGCTCGATCTCGATGGTCGACGTCGCAACGCCACGCTCGACGACTTCGACAACTTCGCCAAGATCGCCTACATGACTCCGGCCATGCAAATGACTGGTGGCGTCCTGTGCGAACCGATGGATGTCGCGGTCCCGCATCGCCATCTACGTATGACCTACAGCCTCATCAAGCACTCGACCAAGCCGTTCATGGGTGCAGTCACCTCGAGAGGCAGAGCCCAAGACAGTCTCGACATGGCCAAGATTGTCTTCGGCGACGAGTTTGTCGAACACAACACCGTGATGACGTGTCTGGCCAACGGCAACTCTCCGCTGGTTTGGGATTCGACCATGCTCGATGCGGTCAAAGTGTTTGCCGGGGCCAACCAAGCGATGCTTTTTTCGCCGTTCGTGCTTGGAGGGGCCTCCACCCCAGCGTCCACGATCGGGTCGATAGTGCAGATCAACGCCGAGGCCTTGGCCGGAATCGCCTTCAGCCAGTTGGTCCGGGTCGGCGCCCCAGCGGTCTACGGCCAGTGGTTGGCGACAGTGTCGATGAAGACCGGCTCGCCGATGGCCGGCACTCCCGAAATCGACCACATGAACCTGTTGGTTGGTCAACTGGCTCGGCACTACAACCTGCCGTGGCGATGCTCGGGAATGTGCTCGTCTTCCAAGCAGGTCGACGCGCAGGCCGGCTACGAGGCGGCCCGCAACATGTACGGCGTTGCGCTCGCCGGGGCCAACTTTGTGCTGTCCACCACCGGGTATCTCGAATCGGCGCTATGTCAGAGCTACTCCAAGGCCGCACTCGACGGCGAACAAGCCGAGATGTTTCGCACCTTCGCCGAAGGAATCAACTTTGACGAACTCGACGATGCCCTCGCGGCGATGGACGACGTCGAGCCCGGCGGGCACTTTCTGGGCACCGCTCACACTCTCGAGAACTTCCAAACCGCCTTCTCGATGCCCGAATTGATGGACAGCGACGGGTACGAGCAGTGGTTAGCCGGTGGCGCCCAAGACGCCAACCAACGAGGACTGGCCAAGGCCCGACGACTGCTCGCCGACTATCAAGAACCCTCGTTGCCTGACGACATCGACGCCGCGCTCTGCGATTTTGTCGAACGTCGTATCAGCGAGATCCCCGACACTCTGGAATAGTTATGAACGCCACTGGTCCCAACAACGGTCTCTCTACTGGTCAAAGTTCTGGTCTCAGGGCCGGCAGCGCGCCGCCGTTGTTAAACGGGGTTTGCGCGGCGATGTGCTCGCCTTTTGACGACAGTGGCGAGCACCTCGACGAGGGCCGTCTGCGAGATCACATCGAAAGTTTGGTCGACGCGGGGATACATGGGCTGGTGCTGTGTGCCGGCACCGGCGAGTTTGCCTTCTTGTCCAATGCCGAGAAACGGCGAATCATCAGCCTCGGTTGCGAGATCGTCGATGGCCGGATCCCGGTAGTGGCCCAAACCTCGGCCATCACCACGACCGACGCGATTGAACGCACCCGCGAAGCCGCCGACCTCGGCGCGTCGGCGGCGATGGTCTTGCCGCCCTACTTCGAGGGTCCGTTCGAACGCGGGGTGATGTATCACTACGAGAAGTTGGCCAAGGCCGTCGATCTCCCAATTGTTCTTTACAACATTCCGGTCAACAGCGGTTTCGATATACATCCCGACCTCTACCGCCAACTGATGGCGATGGAGAACATCGAATACATCAAGGACTCGACCGGCGACCTGATTCGCCTTCAGAAGCTGATCGGCATCGGCGGGCACGTGTTGGCCGGTGCCGACCCGCTGGCCCCGTACGCGGCGATGGCCGGCGCGACGGGTTGGATCTGGGGCGCGGCCAACGTGATGCCTCACGAGTGCGTGGCCCTGTGGGATCTCGTGCAGGCCGGTGACCACGCCGGAGCGCTCAACTTGTGGGCCCAAATGTTGCCCGCCAACCTCTTCTTTTGGGAGAACAACGTCGATGCCGAATACAACTCGGCGGTCAAGACCGCGACCAACATGGTCGGCCGCGCGGTCGGACCATGCCGACGGCCAGTGATGCCGATGACACGGCAAGGCCGCCTGGCGCTGCAAACCGCCCTGTCTCGGCTCCCAACCAACGGTGTTTCAAGAGACACCCTGGTGTTTCGCGAATGGGATGACGAACGTGACTGGCTCGTACAGATGACCCACCAGGCCGGCGTCAGCCGGGCGAAAGGCTGAACATGACCGATCCCGTAGCCCTGGCCGCCTCGGTAACACCCCCGACCCGGATGATGATTGGGGGTCGCTCGGTCGAATCGGCCTCCGGGTCAACCTTCACCACTTTCAACCCGGCCAACGGACAAGAACTTGCTCAGGTCAGCGAAGGCTCAGACGAAGACATGAACCGCGCCGTAGCCGCGGCACGCGACGCTTTCGACAACGGGCCGTGGGGGCGGATGGCGCCCGCCCAACGCCGGGACCTGCTCAAACGATTTGCTTTGATGGTCGAAGCTCACGCCGACGAGCTCGCGGTCCTCGAAACGCTCGAAGCCGGCAAGCCGATCTTCGACACGTCCACCATCGACCTTCCCGAAACGGTCGCCTGTTTGATGTGGCACGCCGAGCTGGCCGACAAGGTCTACGACCAGGCCACACCGTCAGGACCCGGCGTCGTCGGCATGATATTGCGCGAACCGATCGGTGTGGTTGGTGCGGTACTGCCGTGGAACTATCCACTGATGATGGCGGCCTGGAAGATAGGCCCGGCGCTCGCCGCGGGCAACACGATGGTGCTCAAACCGGCCGAGCAAACCTCGATGTCCACGATTCGTATGGTCGAGTTGGCCACCGAAGCGGGCATTCCCGACGGGGTTCTCAACGTCGTGCCCGGGTACGGCGAAACGGTCGGCCAAGCGCTCGGCGTTCATAACGACGTCGACTGCATCGGGTTCACCGGTTCGACCGAAGTGGGGCGGATGTTCCTGCGTTACTCGGCGGACTCCAACCTCAAACGGGTGCTGCTCGAGTGCGGCGGCAAATCGCCGATGGTCGTGATGGCCGATGCCGAAGATCTCGACAAGGTCGCGGCCAACGCCTGCGAATCGATCTTTTGGAACGCGGGGCAAAACTGCAGTTCCAACTCCCGACTGATCCTGCACGAATCGGTCGCCGACGACGTCATGGAACGCATCGACGAGGCCATGCACGACTGGGTTTTGGGAGACCCTCTCGATCCCGAAACTCGGATGGGCGCGATAATAGAACCGGTCCACCTCGGCAAGATTTTGGGCCACATCGACGCGGCGAAGGCGCAGGGCGCCGTTGTTCGTTGCGGCGGGCGCCGGGCCCGCGAAGACTCGGGCGGCTGGTATGTCGAACCCACCATCTTCGAAGGGGTAACTGCCGATATGACCATCGCTCGCGACGAAGTGTTCGGCCCGGTTCTGTCGGTGTCCACGTTCTCTCACGCCGACGAAGCGATTGCCATGGCCAACGACACCCCCTACGGTCTGCATGCTTCGGTCTTCACGAGCAACGTACGGTCGGCCCACCTGGCCAGCCGGATGATCAAAGCCGGAACCGTGTCGGTCAACGCATACTCCGAGGGCGACATGACCACCCCGTTTGGGGGCTACGGACTCAGTGGGTTTGGTGGTCGCGACAACGGCGTGCACGCTCACGAGCAGTACACCGAAACCAAAACCGTTTGGCTCGATCTTTCGTGATGTCCGGTACTGGTCCGAGCCAGGTCACGATTCGTCCCGACAACGACCAGCGCAACGGCTGGTACGAAATCTTGGGGCCACAACCCGAGCCGAAGATCCTCACCGGCGACATCGCTGCGGATCACGTGGTCATCGGGGCCGGATATGGCGGGTTGGCCGCGGCCCGACGGTTGGCCGAACTCGATCCCGATGCGTCGATTGTTCTGCTCGAGGCCGATCGGGTCGGCAACAACGCCGCCGGACGATGTTCGGGGTTTATCATCGACCACGCCCACAACATTCGGGCCAAAGGTTTCGCTGACGACACCGACAACGCCAGCAAACAGATCGCCCTCAACCGGGCCGGGCTCGACTGGCTCGACCTGATCGTTCACCGAGAAGGCATCGACTGCGATTGGCGTCGCACTGGCAAGATCCATGCCGCGGCGTCGGCCAAAGGTGCAGCGATGCTCGAAGAGTTTGGTGCTTCTCTCGATGCGGTCGGCGAGGATTACACCATGCACGACGCCGAGGAACTGGCGGCCATGTTTGGCACGCCGTTCTATCGGCGAGGGCTGCACGCCCCTCACTCGGTAGTGGTTCAGCCCGCCGAGCTCACGATTGGCCTGGCCCGGACACTGCCCCCCAACGTCGCGCTGTTCGAAGCTTCGATGGTCACCGATTTCAGCTTCGGTCCGCCTCATGTGTTGCGCACCAGCGGAGGTTCGGTTCGCAGCCCTTCGCTGGTTATTGCCGCCAACGGGTTCGGCGAAGGTTTCGGGCTGTTCAAGAATCGACTCCTGCCGTTGATCACTTGGGGATCGATGACTCGCCCGATGTCAGATGCCGAGGTCGCCGAGCTCGGCGGCGACGACAACTACGCCATCATCCCGGCTCATCCAGCGGGCACCACCGTACGGCGCCGCCCCGACGGCCGAATTCTCATCCGCAACCAATACACGTTCTCTCGCCGCAGCGACATCAAGAAAGGTTGGGCGGCGGTTCGACGGGTGCACGAGAAATCGCTGCGGGCCCGTTACCCGATGTTGTCCGACCTCGACTTCGAATACACGTGGGGTGGGGCGCTCAGCTTGTCTCGCAACGGATCCGGGGTTTGTGGCGAGGTTGCACCCGGAGTCTTTTCGACCATGGTGTATCAAGGGACGGGGATGACCAAGGCGACAATTTCGGGCAAGTTTCTTGCCGAGTACATGATGGGCCAAACCGATCCACTGATGGGCTTGCTCACCGGTCAGGACTCCCCGAGCCGTAACTTCCCCGACCCTTTCAACCGGTGGGGAGTGCGCCTCAATTCCAGATGGCGTCGATGGCAAGCCGGAATCGAGGAGTGAACATGACTGATACGACCGAAATGACGGTTGATCTGAGCGGCAAAGTTGCGGTCGTGTCGGGAGGATCTTCCGGCATGGGTGCGGCTGTTTGCGCCCGCCTTGCTGGCTCGGGAGCCGCGGTCGTGGTGGGGGGCCGAGACAAGGAGCGAACCGCGGCCGTAGTTTCCGACATCATCGCGTCGGGAGGTCGAGCGGTTGCTCAGCTAGGTGACGTGTCGAACTCGGCCGATGCTGACGCTCTGGTAACGGCCGGTGTCGAGGGTTTCGGCGGGGTCGACATTGTGGTCAACGCCGCGGGTGTGATTCATCGCTCCGACGCGGCTGGTACTGACGACGATGCGTGGGCACGGGTGATGTCGACCAACGTCGACGGCACGTTCTTTGTTTCTCGGGCCGCGGTCGCGGCGCTGCGGACCCGGGGCGGGGGAGTGATTGTCAACATCAGCTCCACATGCGGGCTGGTCGGCTCGGCCGGACTCGTTGCTTACTGCGCTTCCAAAGGGGCGGTCACCAACCTCACACGGGCCATGGCGCTTGACCACGCCGGCGAAGGTATTCGCATCAACGCAATCTGTCCGGGCTCGGTGGACACGCCGATGTTGGTGTCGGAGCATCCCTCCGACACAACGCCCGAGCAAGTCTTTACCCGCAACATCGCTTCGATCCCAGAGGGTCGAATTCCCGCGGCAACCGAGGTCGCCGACCTGGTGCTGTTTTTGTGTTCGTCGTCCAGTCGCCATATAAACGGCGCCAATTTGTCTCTCGACGGGGGTTACACCGCTCAATGACCGACTTCTCTGGCATAACCGCCGTTGTTACCGGCGGCGCTCAAGGCATTGGTCGAGCAATCGCCGACCGCCTCGCGACCGACGGCGCCGACGTCGTTGTCGGCGATCTTCGTGACCCCGGCGACCTCGGTGCTCGGCAGCGGTGGGTCGAGCTCGATGTTCGTTCCGAAGAGTCGGCCCGGACCCTGGCCGCCGAATGCGGAGACACCGTTGGTGTGTTGGTGAACAACGCCGGGATCATGTTCGAGGCCGCGATTGCCGAGCAGACGGTGGAGCAGTGGGACACGGCGATGGCGATCAACCTCCGGGGCCCGTGGCTGATGACAAAGGCCTTGCTGGGCCTGCTGGAGGCGGCTTCGGAGATCGGGTTGGCGGCCTCGGTTGTGAACGTTGGCTCGATCGAGGGCATTGGTTCGAACCCGCTGCACACCGCCTATTCGGCTTCCAAAGGCGGGGTGCACGGCCTCACTGCGGCGATGGCAGTCGATCTTGGCCCGATGGGAATTCGTTGCAACGCCGTGGCCCCCGGTTGGATCGACACCGCGCTCAACCGGGCCTACATCGACCGTCTCGACAACCGCGACCAAGCGCTTGGCGAGCTGGCGGTGCTACACCCGGTTGGCCACATCGGTGACCCGGCCGACGTTGCCGCCACAGTGGCGTTCCTGGCCAGCGCCGACGCCCGATTTGTGTCGGGTCAAGTAATCGTGGTGGACGGGGCTCGTACTTCGAAACTCAGCCTGCCCCCGAGCTTGGCCCCGGACCCGACCTAAGACCTCGGCCCGTCGCAACGCGCTGGCAGCACCGACCGCGTCAGCTCACACGCTCGTTGATCGCCGCGGCCAACCCGTCGAGATCGTCAACGGTGACGGTGAGCGCGGCGTGGTTCTTTGGCCCGATGACCTTGTTGACTCGCTCGTCGAAGTGCACGCAGACGCCACCGTGGGTTGCGGTGCCGAAAGTGAGTCCGCTGTCAGCAAACGAACCGCGTATCCCTACCGCTTTCCACCACTGGTAGTTGCGGGTGATGTGCGCCTCGGTGATATTGGACAGCGGTGTCTCGACCCGTTTGCGGCCGTAAGTGGCGACGAAGGTGTCGTCGGTGAGAGTGACACCGTCGTTGTCGCGCGCTCCGAGCGGCCACCAGATGCCGGTGTAGCGCCGGTCGAAGCGGTACGGGAAGAACTGGTCGTCGTCGCTCACGAGCGGTTGATTTCGAAGACGGGGATTAGCCGCGGCGCGGCGTTGGTGACGTATTCGGCGAATTGGGGGATTCGGGCGGCCTGCTCGTTGAGGACCTCGCCCCGTTGCGGATCGGCGAGCGGCGTCAGCGTGGCGCGGTAGGTCTCGGTGCCTGCTTCGACATCGATCTCGGGCTGAGCGAGCAGGTTGTGGTACCAGTCGGGGTGCTTGGGTGAACCAGCGGCCGAGGCAAAAACGTAGGTCTTGTCGTCTTGGTCGAGGATGGCCAGCGGGATCTCGCGAACCTTTCCGGTGCGCGCCCCGATGGTGTGAAGAATCACCAAACCAACGTCGCCAAACGACGCCACCTTGCCTTGGTTCGCCCGAAACTCGTCAACAATCGCCGTATTCCAGTCGCTCATGGCTTCTCCTCTCGTCGCCGCCGCTTCTGCAACGACGGATCCCCCACATTTGTTCCGTCACCACCGATTTGTTGGATTTGTGCACCGATTCCGGTGCTACAGCACCGAGAACGGTGCACAAATCCGGGGTGTCATACCCCTTGGTCATACTGAGACACACTTCCCCGACTAAGGAGACAACATGACCAATTCCGGCGGAAACGGCGATGCCGACGACCCCCTCAATCAGATGATGTCAGGCATGGCCAGCGGCGACCTGGCGTGGCTGTGGGCGTTTCACGAAACGTTCGAGGGCCGTCTGCGCGGCGTCGTGCTGCGGCATCTGCGGTCCATGGGGCGCCACGATGTTGCCGCCGATCGGGCTCGAGTTGCCGAGTTGGTGGTCGACGCCTCGATGGTGATCTTCGACCGTGCCTCGGGATGGCATCGTGGCGCCGCCATGCCGTGGAACTGGGCTGGCCTGGCGATCCGCAGCCAGATCGCGGCCGAACTGGGTCACCGCACGACCGAGTTCAGCGACACTGATGGCGGCGATATGAATAACGGCGAGGTGAGCGCCCGGCCCCGGGCGGTTGTTGACCCCGCCGTCGATTCTCTAACCAGGTTGGCCGAACGATTTCCGCCGGTTCGGCTGCTACGCGATGCGTTTGAGTCGGTCGGATCCCTTCGCAACCAGCAAATCGCTTGGCTGTTTCGGGTGCAAAAGATCGAGGGCGACCCGTCGCCGGCTCACACCGTTGCCGCCGAGTTCGGGATTACACCCGTCAACGCCCGAAAGATCCACCAACGGCATTGGGACCGGGTGCAAACCGTTGTCCTGGCCGACGAGCGCTACTCTTCGCTGCGTGGTCTCGATTGGTTCGCCGCATGATCCATGGCCGTCCCTCGTTCGACGATGGCGCAACGCTGCTGGTGAAGCGGATAGCGCAACGATTGGCCGGCGAAGGGGCGCGTCATCCGCTGACGGCCGCCGTTGCCGTCGCGATTCGAGGCCGACACCGGCTTGATCAGGACCAGTACGCCCAGGAAATAGGCGTGCCGCTCGAAGCGGTGCAGGCCGCCGAAGCGGGCAACCTCGCCTTCGAACAGCTGCCAGGACCTATCGCCACCAGAGCACAATGGATGGGCATCGACCTTGGCAGGCTTGGCTGAGGCGTCGCGCCGCCGGTTGCCGTCAACCTGGTTGGTGCCCGCCGGGAACTTGTTCGTGCCGCGATGCGTTCAACCGCCATGAAGAACTTTCTTGCCCGCAACAAACTCCTGCTGACCTGGACTGGCTTGGGAGCCGCTGGGGTAATCGCATTTCTGGCGTTCGCGGTATTCGAGGTCCAGACGCTCGTAATCGACAAGAAAGTCGACGAGTCAGGTCCCGTGTTCGCCTCGGGCGCTAGTGCAGCGTCGGCAACCACCGAACCGACCACTACCGCACCAACGCTCAATACGCGCAGTAGCGCACAGCCGACAAGCACCGCATCACCGACCAGTAGCGCCCCGCCCAGCACTGCATCACCGACGAGCGCTGCGCCACAGACCAGCACTGCACGGGCAGGTGTCGTAGTTGAGCGATCGGGCGGCTTCACCAATCGAGCTCACGACACACTCGGAGAGGCCCAAGTGCTCGGCGACGGCACCGGCCAGCGATTCTTACGTTTTGAAGATTTCGAAACGTCCAACGGCCCTGATCTTCGGGTCTACCTGTCGGCGGCGCCGACCGATGCCATCGACGGTGAGTTTGACGACGACTTCGTCGACTTGGGTGGCCTAAAGGGCAACATCGGGTCCCAGAACTACGAGATCCCTGGAGACGCCGATCTCGATACCTACAACACCGTGGTGATCTGGTGTGTTCGATTCCGGGTGCCGTTCGGGGTCGCCGCGCTCACCGTCGGTTGAGAACGTGCCCCCAGGGTCAGCTAGCGAGTAGTTCGTCGATCGCGCCGAGGACCAGCGACACGTTTCGTTCGCGTGCGGTGTGGCCCATGCAACCAATGCGCCAGAGCTTGCCAGCGTATTCGCCGAGCCCGCCGCCAACTTCGATGCCGTAGCGTCGCATCAACTCGGAGCGAACGTCGGCTTCGGTCATGCCAGGCGGTAGCCGGTTCTTGGGCACCAGTACCGAAGTTAACTGAGGGAGCCGAAATCCTTCTTGGGCAAAAAGCTCGAGCCCGAGCTTCTCGAGGCCAGCCTGCAACATTTCGCCGCAGCGATGGTGGCGGGCTTCGGCGGCCTCGAGTCCTTCCTCTAGCACCGCGCCGAGAGCGGCGTGGAGACTGAAAATCATCGAAATCGGCGCCGTATGGTGGTAAGCCCGAGCTCCGGTTACGTAACCGGCGATCATGTTCAGATCGAGATACCACGATTGGGGACGGGCGACGATCTGGTCGATCGCTTGCGGCGACAGCGTGAGGGGCGCCAGGCCCGGAGGTGCGCCGAGACACTTCTGCGTCCCCGAGTAAGCAATATCAACACCCCAGTCATCAATGTCAACGCCGCTGCCTGCCACCGAAGTGACACAGTCGATGAGTAGCAGCGCTTCACCTTTGTTCGCGCCGATGTCGGCGACGTCGGTACGGACCCCCGTTGAGGTTTCGGCCTGTACGACCGCGATCACTTTTGGATTCGGATGGGCCTCGAGCAACGCTTCGGCAGGGACCGGAGAACCCCACGGCGCGTCGACGCGAATAACGGTGGCGCCGCACCGATCGGCAACATCACACAATCGACCACCGAAAACTCCGTTGACCCCAACAACGATGATGTCCCCCGGCTCGAGGGCGTTGACTACTGCCGCTTCCATGCCGGCCGAACCGGTGCCTGACACCGGGAACGTCAACGGGTTGGCGGTGCGCATCACTGCTCGTAAGCGTTCGTTGGTTTCGTCGAGCAGCGCGATGAACTCGGGGTCGAGATGGCCAAGCATTGGCCGACTCATTGCGGCGATTGCTTCGGGGTACGGATTGCACGGGCCGGGACCCATGAGGATGCGATCAGAAAGCGTCATCCCTGTGAAACTAGCTGAGATGCAGGGTGAACTCTTACCGCGTCGAGAAGATCGGGGAAACACGACGCGGCGTCTACCGCTTGGACTACGGCCTTACGGTCATCATTTGGCAAGGCGAGTGCGAAACGGTCCTGCTCGTTGTCGATCATTCGCCACGCCAGTTGGGTATGGCGCTCGACGGGGATGCGCAACACCCGGAAGTCATTCCCACAATATGGGAAAAGTTTGCACCGGTTCCCAACCAACGGTAATCTCTGCGGGGTATGGGGAACGTGCAAAGCGTCGACCGGGCGCTGCTGTTGTTGAAAGAAATCGGACGCGAATCGGGGGGTCTGGTCGACTTGGCTGGTCGCGTCGATCTTGCCACCAGCACCACCGCACGAATTTTGTCGACTCTCGAGTCGGGGGGAGCGGTACGTCGTGGCGGCGACGGTGCCTACGAAATCGGACCGCTGATCCAGTCGATCAGCTCAGTCACCGAAGGGACCCAGCGACTCGAAACTCTGGTCCACCCTCACCTGGTCGCGCTGTCAACCGAGCTCGACGAAGCGGCGTGTCTTGCCGTCATCTCTGGCGACGAGACCGTCACGGTCGACCAAGTTGACGCGCCCAAACCAGTCCAAGCCGAGAACTGGACCGGAACACGGGTGCCGTTGCATGCCGGCGGCGCTGGTCTCGTCATCATGGCGACGTGGGACGATCCCGACATCGATCGATACCTCCGCGGCGACCTCGCCGTTTGTTCGTCGCTCACCGTCATAGATCCAGCCGAACACTGGCGCCGCATACACGAGATCCGTGCCACCGGTTCGCTGTGGACCCATGGCGAGTACGTCGAAGGCCTCTCCTCGCTCTCGGCGGCCATTCGTGACAGCACCGGGCGCGCCGTTGCGGCGCTCTACACCTACGGGCCTAGCTACCGCTACCCGACTGCTGGCCAGGAGAGCCGCGTTGCCCGATCCGTGTTGGTGCGGGCTCAGGAGATTTCGTCCGACCTTGGGTGGATGGCGTGAGCGAACGTCGCCGTCGAAGTGGTGGCCGCCGAGAACGGCCCACTGGGCCGACCGGCCCGCCGCAGCTGCCTTGGCAGCTGTACCGACGCATCTTCGAGCCCACCAAAGTCGTCTCAGAGGATGAGCTCGAATCGATTCATCAAGCCTCGCTGAAGGTCCTGGGTGACGTTGGTATGGACTTTCTTCATCCAACCGCGCTCGAGATGTGGGCCGAGGCGGGCGCCAAGGTCGACGGCCAGCGCGTGCGTTTCGACCCCGCGCTGATCGAGGACCTGATCTCAGCGGCGCCGAGCGAATTCACGATGCATGCCCCCGATCCGCAGTACGACTTCCACGTGGGGGGCGACAGCGTGGTGTTCACGTCGGTGGCCAGCGCTCCCAATTACGTCGACCGGTCGGCGGGGCGACGCACGGGCAATCGGGCCGACTTTCAGACCCTGTTGAAGCTGTGTCAGCAACTCAACATCGTTCAGAGCCACGCCGGCTACCCGGTCGAACCGATAGATCTGCATGCGTCCATTCGTCACCTCGAAGCAACGCGCGACATCCTTACCCTCACCGGAAAAGCGATCAACGTTTATTCGCTGGGCAAACAGCGCAACCTCGACTGCCTCGAAATGGTCCGCATCGTGAGGGGCTTGGAACCAGACGCGGTCGACAGTCACCCAATCGTGCACTCGGTCATCAATGTGAGCTCGCCGCTAAGGCTCGACGTTCCGATGCTCGAAGGGATCTTGCAATACTCGGCCCGAAACCAGCCAATCATCTTGACGCCGTTCACCTTGGCGGGGGCAATGGCGCCGGTGACCATCGCTGGCGCGGTGGTCCAACAAAATGCCGAAGCTTTGGCCGGAATCGCGTTTTGTCAATTGGTGCGGCGAGGTGCTCCGGTCATGTATGGAGGCTTCACGTCCAACGTTGATATGCAAAGCGGTTCGCCGGCCTTTGGCACTCCCGAGTTCATGCAATCGGCGATGCTTGGTGGCCAACTGGCTCGCCGCTACTCGTTGCCGTATCGCAGCTCCAACGTCTGCGCCGCCAACGCTATCGACACGCAGGCCGGCTACGAGAGCGTCTTTTCGCTCTGGGGCGCGATTATGGGCGGTGCCAACATGGTGTACCACGGGGCCGGGTGGATGGAAGGCGGGCTGCATGCCAGTCCCGAAAAGATGGTGATCGACGCCGATCTGTTACAGATGGTGGCGACGTTCTTGCAGCCGCTGATTGTGGACGATGCCACGATGGCCGTCGAGGCAATCGCCGAGGTTGGTCCGGGCGGGCACTTCTTCGGAACTCAACACACCCAGGACCGATATCGCGACGCTTTTTATCGGCCGATGATTTCGGATTGGCGCAACTACGAGAGTTGGGAAGAGGCCGGTAGTCCCACGTCGTATGACCATTCCGAACGCATTGTTGGCGACTTGTTAGCGACCTACCAGCAACCTGTTCTCGACGATGGCGTACGAGCCGAACTCGACGAGTTTGTTGATCGACGTATCGCCGAGGGCGGCGTTGCAACTGATTTCTGAGCGGCCAAGGAGACAATATGGCTTTGACCGACTGGACCGATGATCGTAGCTGGCATGGCACGCGGGCACCGTTGCTCGAATCGACCGGCCTGCACCCCGAGGCGTACATCGACGACGGCTTCTTCTCGCTCGAACAAGAACGGGTATTCGAGCGGGCCTGGGTCGTCATCGGTACTGCGCCCGAGGTAGCAGAGCCGGGACCGATGCTGGTGCGTCAGATCGGCCGACGCTCGATCGTCGTCACCCGAGGCGCTGACGGGATATTGCGAGGCTTCTACAATTCGTGTCGCCATCGCGGGACCGAACTAGCCGAAGCCGATTGTGAGATCGCCGGTACGATTCGCTGCCCCTATCACCGGTGGGGATATAGCACGGACGGTTCGCTGACCTCGACGCCGCTGTTCGACGAAATCCCTCGCCCGTCTTTTGACAAGGCCGAGCACTCGCTCGTGGAAGTGCGGGTCGAAACTTGGGGAGTGCTGCTTTTTGCGTGTCTCGACGCGGCTACCGCGCCGTTGCTCGAGTGGCTCGGCGACATCCCCGAAAGGATGGCGGGTTACAACCTTGATCAGTGGCGTCTTCAAGAAGAAGCCATCGTCGACATCAAGTGCAATTGGAAATTGATTTCAGAAAATTTTCAGGAGTACTACCACCTGACCTGGGTGCATCCCGAATTGGCCAAGGTGTCTCGCGTAAAGGACCATTATCGCTACCAGGGGCCGGGGATGTACTGCGGACAGACCACGACCCCAGTGTCGGGATCAGAACGAGACGACTGGCTGGTGTTGCCCGCAGCCGAAGGCCTTGACGAGTCAGATTCCGAGAGCGGCCGGTTCGTGGCATTGTTCCCCAACGTGTTGTTGTCGGTTCTGCCAAACCATGTGTTTGTGATGCGACTCGAGCCCAAGGGGCCAGGGTTGACAACGGAGCAATGCACGTTTCTGCTGCCGCCGTCCACGCCGGATGTCAGCCCCGAAGCTATGCGGCCGACCCGTGACTTTTGGGTCGAGGTCAACAGCGAGGACATCGACATATGTCAACGCGGCCAGCGCGGTCTCGCCGGTGGAGCGATCGCTCCGGGTCCGCTGGCACCGCGCTTCGAAGAGCCGTTGCATCGCTTCCACAACATGCTCGCCGATTGCATGACCGCCGACTCTCTCGCCACCGGCCTCACCATTCCGCCCGGCGACGACGGCTCGACGAAGTCCCAACTCGGCACCCCTCAAAACCCCAGCCCCCCGGCGTTGGATTTGTGCACCGATTCCGGTGCTATAGCACCGAGAACGGTGCACAAATCCAACACAAGGGGTCTGAAGTGAGGGATTCGGCTCAGGTTGTTGTTATCGGTGGTGGGGTGGTGGGGGCGTCGGTGCTCTATCACCTCACGAAGGCCGGGTGGACCGATGTGGTTCTGGTTGAGCGGACCGAACTCACCGCGGGCTCTACTTGGCACTCCGCAGGCGGAATGCACACCCTCAACGGCGACCCGAACGTTGCTCGTCTTCAGCAGTACACCATCAATCTGTACAAGCAGATCGAGGAAGAATCCGGCCGAGACTGTGGGATCCACGTCACCGGTGGGGTGATGCTCGCCGATTCGCCCGAGCGCATGGACTGGCTCAAAATGAGCCATGCTCGCGGTCGGTATCTCGGTATGGAGACAGAACTCATCTCCGTGGCCGACGCCAAGGCCATGCTTCCAATCTTCGAGGAGAAGTACTTCGTCGGAGCCATGTGGGATGCTCACGAAGGGCATGTCGACCCCACTGGAGTCACCAACGCATACGCCCAGTGTGCGCGCCAACGCGGTGCCGAGATCTACCGGAACACCTGGGCGCGCGACATCAACCGAGCCGCAGATGGCGGATGGGATATCGCCGTCTACGACACCGCGTCGGGCGACGACAAGGGCGTCATCCATTGCGAACATGTCGTCAATGCCGGCGGGTTGTGGGCCCGCGAAGTTGGTCGCATGGTCGGGCTGGAGCTGCCGCTGCTGGCCATGGAACACATGTATTTGATCACCGAAGAGATCCCCGCGGTTGTTGACTTCAACCGAACCGAGGGCAAGCAATTCATGCATGCGATCGACTTCGGCGGAGAGATCTACATGCGTCAGGAAGGTAACGGTCTTCTGCTGGGAACGTACGAACAAGGCGGGAAGCCGTGGTCGTTGATCCAGACTCCGTGGGATTTCGGCATGCGCTTGCTCACCCCCGACTTGGAACGAATCGCCGAGTCTCTCGACACTGGATTCAAGCATTTCCCGATCTTTCAAGAGGCCGGCATCAAGGATGTAATCAACGGTCCATTCACGTTCGCGCCTGATGGCAACCCGCTGTTGGGGCCGGTCCGAGGGTTGCCGGGATATTGGTCGGCGTGCGCGGTGATGGCCGGCCTCTCCCAAGGTGGCGGCGTTGGTCTGTCGCTGGCAAACTGGATCACCGAAGGCGATCCGGGGTTCGATGTCTGGGGAATGGACATCAGCCGTTTCGGCGACTACTCCAACATGGCGTATACCCGAGAGAAGGTGCAGGAAAACTACTCGCGTCGGTTCCGCATCACTTTTCCCAACGAGCATCTACCGGTCGGTCGCAACGTCCAGACTTCGCCGATCTTCGACCAACTCGAACTCAAGAATGCCGTATGGGGATCGGGCTTCGGTCTGGAGGCCGCGTTGTGGTTCCAGCGCGATGGCGAAGAGGCGGTCGAGGAGGTCACGTTCGCTCGCTCGAACGCTTGGCACCAGGTCCGCGAGGAAACACTGGCCGTCAGGTCAAGCGTCGGGATGATGGAAACGACCGGGTTTTGCAAGTTCCTCTTCGATGGACCCAACGCCCGTCAATACCTCGACCGATTGTTGGCTGGTCGAATTCCCAACCCGGGTCGCATGTCGCTCACGCCGATGACCAACGCGGCCGGAAACTTGATCGGCGATCTGACCGTGGGCTGCCTGAACGCTGCTGCCGGACTTGCCGAGGGGCCCAGCCGCAGCATCACTTCTGGAGCCACCGCGAACACCCGCCCGCACGAGCGGTTCGTAGTGTTCGGATCAGGCATCGCCGAGCGTTACTACGAACGATGGTTTGATGAACATCTCCCCGATGACGGGTCAGTGAAATACCAGACGCTGGGATTCGAGTACACGGGCCTGTCCATCGCCGGACCTAACGCTCGGGCCGTGCTCGAAAAAGTGACCGACGCCGACGTGTCACAAAACGGGATGCGGTTCATGGCGTTCAGGGAACTCGACCTCGGCCTCGCCCCGGTCTGGTGCGGCCGTGTGACGTTCACCGGCGACCTTGGCTACGAGTTCTGGATGCCAGCGCGATACCAGCGGTACGTCTACCAAACGTTGATGTCCGCCGGTGAGGAGTTCGGGTTGCGGCTGTTCGGGCTACACGCTCTCAACTCGCTACGACTCGAGAAGGGCTTCGGTTCTTGGGCTCGAGAGTACCGGCCGATCTACGACCCGTTCGAAGCCAACCTGGGCCGGTTCGTGCAAATGGAGAAAGACTTCATAGGCCGCGACGCCCTAGCGACGAAGTACGCCGCTGGCGGACCGGGAGCCACCAACCAGTTGATAACTCTCACCGTCGAAAGCGCTCCCGGCCGCAGCGGGGCCGACGTTATTGGTGACGAACCGATCTGGTTCGACGGCGACGTCGTCGGATGGGTGACCTCGGGAGGCTACGCCCATCACAGCGACGTGTCGGTAGCGATCGGTTACGTGCCGGCGGTTCTCGAGCAGGGTGTTGGCAATTTCGAAGTTGAAGTTATGGGTCGACGCATGGCGGCCACGGTTGTCGACGGTTGTATCTGGGATCGCGAAGCCGAACGGATGCGCAGCTGATCGAGTCAGCCGCTGTGATGTTCGATCGAGTGGCTTGGCCCGTCAGACCAGGTTGCGATCAGGACCACTTCGTGTGAGTCGTCGTTGGCCTCGAAATGTACCTCGACCGTAAGCCGGTCGATCTGCTTGACTTCGGTGTGATAGCCGTCGTCGGGGATTGCGGTATCGAGGGTGACCGAATTTGGCGAGTACAGAACCCATGCCGTGCCAGCGCTGGTGACGTGGGTGACACGAAGCGTTGGGGCGGTTGTAGTTGGCGCGATAGTTGTCGTGGTGGAGGTCGTAGTAGTCGTGACGTTTGTCGTCGGGGCCGTGACAGGCGGGTCTTGGGATGGTTCGACCACGGCGCGGGCTGTGGTCGTGACGACTATGACCGAGGTCGTGGGCGGCGCAACCGTGGTGGTTGAGCTCGTGGGCCCAGGCGTCGGGGCCGATTCGTCGACGGTCTCAATGGGCGCCTCGGACAAATCGCGTTGTTCGGCGACCAGCGGAGCCACATCGGGGCCGTCGCCGTCAGCGAGTGCCGCACTGGTCGGGATGGTCGCGGTTTGCGCTCCGCGGGCGACGTCGCCTACTGACGCGATTCCCCGGTTAACCACCGCCATTGCCAATATTGCCGCCAGGACCCACAAGCACCCGACGAGAACCCGGTGCCTCATAGGGCCATTTTGCCACGGATTGTGGCGATTATTCCTAAGCAATCGATAAGAAATCGTGGTCGTTCGGCACAGACAACCTTCTAGGACCTACCATCAGGGTGTGGCGTTGGTTCACCTGATCGAAGACGACGCTGCCATTCGGTCAGCGTTACAAAGCGCCTTGGTTGAGCGCGGCCATGTGGTCGAGACATCAGAGGAGGGGCTCGACGGCTTGACCCGAATCGTGGCGTCCCCGCCCGAAGTCGTGATCCTCGACCTGGGTCTACCCGACGTAGACGGTGCTGACGTCTTGACGATGATCCGGCTGGTCGTCGACGTTCCGATCATCATCGCGACCGCACGAGACGACGAAGCTGAGGTCATCCGGCTGCTCGACGCGGGAGCTGACGACTACCTGGTCAAACCGTTCTCGGCCGAACAGCTCGAGGCGCGCTTGCGTGCTGTTCTTCGGCGATCGCCGGGTCAGCCGCGGTTGTCCAAGCTGACTATCGGAGACCTCGAGCTCGACCGAGCCGCTCGAATTGCCACACTGAGCGGCGTCGACCTCGAGTTGAGTCGTAAGGAATTTGACCTCCTCGTCCACTTGGGCGAGAACGTTGGAGCTGTGGTGTCGCGCTCAGAGTTGCTTGCCGAGGTGTGGCGTCAGCCATTTGGAGGAAGCGATAAGACGATCGACGTTCATGTCTCGTGGCTGCGAAAGAAGCTGGGCGAGACCGCAGCGGAACCCAAATATCTCCACACAGCCCGGGGCGTAGGGATCCGGTTGGTGGATCCCTGTGCTGATTCGGAGATCGCACCAGACGAATGAGAAAGCGGTTGGCTCTCGTCTTGTTCGGGACAACCGCTGTAGTTGTGTTGGCGTTTGTGATTCCTCTGGCGCTGCTGGTTCGCGAGGTCGCTCACGACAGCGCGATCGCGGATGCTGACCGAGATGCGAGTTCGTTGTTTCCTGCGCTTGCCGTGGCCGAGAGTCACGAGGCCATCGAGATAGCGGTGGCTCGCACCGAATCCGGAGCGGCCGGACGCCTTGCTGTCTATCTTCGCGATGGGATGGTGATTGGCGCCGAGCTTCCCGAAAACGAGGGCGTGCGTAGGGCCCGCGACGAGGGTCGGGCGTGGCACGGAGCGGTTAAGGGTGGCACGGATCTGGTCGTGCCGGTCGTCCATGGCGATGGGACTGTGGACGTCATTCAGGTATTCGTGCCGTCGTCGGAACTCACCGACGGCGTTGGTCAGGCATGGATATCGCTAGCGGTTGTCGGCAGCGCCCTGCTGTTGGTTTCGGTGGTTCTTGCCGAGCGGGTCAGTCGGTCCGTCGCGTCGCCGGTGGCAGACTTGGCGACTGCTTCGCGGCAGTTGGCCCGCGGCGAGCTTGACGCTCGCGTCGATCCGTCTGGACCTCCCGAAATTGTCGAGATGGGCCAAACTTTTAATCACTTGGCAACACGGGTCAGTGAACTTCTCGACGCGGAGCGAGAAGACGTGGCCGACCTTGCCCATCGGCTTCGGACCCCTCTGGCTGCGTTACGGCTACAGCTTGACCAGATTGCTGATCTAGAGGTTCGGTCCGCTCTTTCGGGCAGCGCCGATCAACTTGCACGGTCCCTCGACCAGGTAATTCTGGAGGCTCGTCGCCGGTCATCGCCGGATACAAGCGTTGCCGACTTGGTGGTGGTGTTGCGTGACCGATTTGATTTCTGGGCGGTGTTGGCAGAGGAGCAAGATCGACCCGCCCGTCTTGATCTCGGAGGCGTGCAAGCATCGGTACGGCTGGGTGTGTCGCGGCTAGCGGACGGACTCGACGTCATCTTCGAAAACGTGTTCGCTCACACCGAGGAAGGGGTCGGTTACGCGGCGCGCTTGCGACTAGTTGACAGGTCGGCGGAGTTGACGATCACTGATGACGGGGTTGGCTTCAAGGGAGAAGGGGTGACCCAAAGAGGGTCTACGTCGGACTCGACCGGTCTGGGGCTAGATATTGCACGGCGGGCGGTCGAAGACGCTGGAGGGACGTTTGCCGCCGTGACTTTGCCGGCCGGAGGAGCGTGCGTGTCGATGACCTTCCCGATTGTGTGAGCCCACGCCCCTAGTCGACTAATCTGCGCCGATGCCGGACCGCATCAAAAACTCTGTTGTTGCTGCTCGAGGCGTACGCGATGTGCTCGATCAGACTCCAGAATCCATTCACGCCGCGAGCGCAGGGCATCATTTGGTCATAGGTCCCGGGGACGAGCTCACCTCAGCGTGGCGGGCTGATGGACTCGAGCTGCCGGACCTGCCGGCGATGCGCCGATACCGCGTTGATCGGATTCAGAAGCAGCTGCGCGACCTTGATTACGGCGGCATTGTCTTGTTCGACCCGCTGAACGTCAGGTACGCAACTGATTCGACCAATATGCAGCTGTGGGTCATGCACAACGGCGCCCGCTACGCGTTCGTGAGTGTGGATGGATACGTAATCATCTGGGATTACGTCGGTACCGAGTTTCTCTCTGGCCACAGTGAGGTAGTCGACGAGGTCAGGCCGGCCATCGGTTCTACCTTTTTCCTCGGGGGGCGGCGCTGGGAGCAGCAGGCCAAGCGATGGTCGGCGGAGATGATCGAAGTCATCGAAGAACATTGTGGTCGGGGCGCAAGAATTGCGGTTGATCAGTGCCACCGAACGGGCTACCTCGAATTCGCCGAGGCGGGAATCATGGTTGGCGAGGGAACCGAGGTGATGGAGTTGGCCCGGATGATCAAGAGCCCCGACGAGATCAAAGCCATGCGGTGTGCCGCCCACGCATGTCAGACCACAATGGGCGAGATGAGCGGGGCGCTAAGGCCCGGTATGACCGAGCGCGAGGTCTGGGCGATGTTGCATGCCGGCAATATCGCGCGCGCTGGCGAGTGGATCGAGACCCAGATTCTTTCGTCCGGTCCCCGCACCAATCCTTGGATGCAGGAGGCCAGCGCCCGGGTCATCTCGAAGGGAGAGACGCTGGCCTACGACACCGATCTTGTTGGAGCGTACGGAATGATGATCGACATCAGCCGTACCTGGGTAGTCGGTGGCCAAAAGCCAACCCGTCACCAGCAGACGCTGTTTGATATGGCTCGCGACATGGTGGCTGGCAACGCCGAACTGCTTACTCCTGGGCGCTCCTTTCGCGAACTCACGTTCGACTCGTTTGTCCCCTCGCGAGATAAGTACCGGCACTATTCGGTGATCTATCACGGTGTCGGTCAGTGCGATGAGTATCCGAGTATCTATATGCCGTGGAGCTGGGACGAGTGGGGCCATGATGGGGTGCTCGAACCCGGCATGGTGCTGACATCTGAGAGCTTCATTGGTTCGCGCGACGGGGGAGAGGGCGTAAAGCTCGAGGATCAATACCTCGTCACTGAGACCGGCCCAGAGCTGTTGACAGACTTTCCGTTGGATTTGTGCACCGAAACCGGTGCTATAGCACCGAGTTCGGTGCACAAATCCAACTAATCGATGAGGGCGTCGCTGCGGACTCGTTGTTGCTCGGCTTGCTCGTGGGCGGGGAGGACTCGGCCGAAGAGTTGGCGGGTTCGCACGACTCGGCCGATGACACCGGGCTCTTCGGTGTAGGCAAAGATCGCGGCGTGGCGGGGTTTGCTGCCCGACGGCACTCGAGTAACGCGGTGTAGTGAGTGGCGGCCTCGGAATATCTGCATGTCGCCGGGGTGAAGTTCGAGAGTGTGAACGTTGTCGCGACCGCCGTCGAGTAGGGCCTGGATGCGGTCGAACCCCTCGTCTTGCACAGAGCGGATCGCCGGCGCGTACTCGAACAGGCCGCCCTCGTCGGCTGAATCAACGAGAATGGTCACTGCAAATTCGTTGGTGTCGAAGTGCCATGTGAACTGCTGGCCGGCGTCGAGAATGTTGGCGGTGAGCCCGGCGAGTGGGTCGGCGTAGCAATGCAGAGCGGGGATCTCGAGGCAGTCGGCCAGAAACGTGGTTAGCTCGGGTGCTCGGAATAGTTGGTTGATGTCGGAATCGTCGGCCCACGAGTCGCCGGGAATGAAGCCACTGGAACGCTCGATGAATGTGTTGACCGGGTGATGGTCGGGAAACGCCGGGTTATGGTCGGTATGGAAATAAGGGTTGATCACCTGGGTCGAGTAATGGGTGGTGCCCTTTTGAGCGACGATCTCTTGGTTGAGTCGGTTGAGGGCATCGGGCCTGATGAGGGAACTCACCACAGCACAGCCGTCGGCCCGCAGCGCGTGGCGAGCGTTGGAGACCGCTTCGGCGTAGTTGGCCGAGGCGGGTTCGTGAAGCGGGTATCGATCAAGATCGACGAGTTGCGAAAGGGTGCTTGTCACCGCGTCAGCGTCGCAGAATTGAGAGGCAAAGTGAAGGTCTTGGCCCAGATTTGCCGACCCTTCGCCCAGACGTTTGGGACTCGAACCCACCTTGTTCAGCGGGCTCAGCGGCTACCAGCCACCAACGAGCAATGGGTGGCTGGCGAATCGTTGCCCGGTTCGTTGTAGAGGGGAGGGGGAAAGGGAGGCCGTTGTGAATTTCCCGCGCTAACTGACGCGCCCAAGTTCTACATTGGCTAGGTCGAGTTTGTGCCGTTGAGTGCGGCAATCGGCGAATCGGAGTGCCCAAGATGAACCCAACAAGTCCTGTCACCGAGTTATCTCTCGAGGCCGCGTGGTCGATGCTTCGCGACGATCCGTCGGCCGTGCTCATCGATGTTCGTACGCCGGAGGAATGGAATTTTGTTGGTGTTCCCGTGCTCGACAGCATCGCAAAGGCCCCCCGGTTCGTCTACTGGACCGCTTACGGCACGGGCGCGGCCAATCCGGCGTTCTTGAGCGAAGCGACCGAAGGTCTCGACCCCGCAACCCCGTTGCTGTTCCTGTGCCGTTCGGGTGTGCGCTCAAAAGCCGCTGCGCTGCTCGCTGGGGCCAATGGGTTTGCCAACACCTACAACATCACCGCGGGGTTCGAGGGCGACCTCGAAGCTGTGGGACACCGTGCGACTGGCTGGCGTCATAGCGGCCTTCCCTGGCGACAGGGCTGATCATGGGGGCCGACGAGTTCCAAGAAGCTACTCGCCTAGTGAGAGGTGGTCTCAGTCGTTCGCCGTTCGACGAGACCGCCGAAGCAATGTATCTCACTTCTGGTTTTGTCTACAGCTCCGCAGCCGAAGCCGAAGCGGCGTTCAAAGGCGACATCGATCGTTATATCTATGGCCGTTACGGCAACCCGACGGTCAGTGTCTTTGAGGAACGGCTCCGTCTGATAGAGGGGGCCGCGGTTTGTCGAGCGACCGCTTCCGGTATGTCGGCGGTTTTTGCCGCGTTGGCGAGCTTTTTGAAGTCCGGCGACAAGCTGGTTGCCGCCCGGGCCCTGTTTGGGTCGTGCAGCGTTATAGCCACCGACATCCTGCCCCGTTACGGCGTCGAGACGGTTCTCGTCGACGGCCGGGACTTGGGCCAATGGGAGGCGGCGTTGGCCGGTGGAGCCCAAGCAGTGTTCTTCGAGACGCCTTCCAATCCCGGGCTGGAGATTATCGACATTGCCACGGTGTGCGAACTGGCTCATGCGGCGGGTGCGTTGGTCGTCGTTGACAACGTTTTTGCGACCCCTGTCCTGCAGCACCCGATGGAGTTCGGGGTCGACATCGTGGTCTATTCGGCTACAAAACACATCGACGGGCAGGGCCGCACTTTGGGTGGGGCAGTGCTCTGCTCTCAGGACTTTGACGACGAGTACTTGCAGGACTTTGTTCGCCACACCGGGCCGTCGCTTAGTCCGTTCAACGCTTGGGTGCTCACCAAGGGGCTCGAGACGTTGCGACTACGAGTCGATGCTCAATCAGGCGCCGCGGAGCAGATCGCTACCGCTATGACGATTCACCCTCGGGTTCGAGAGGTTCGATACCCGACGCTGGAGAGCCACCCTGATCACGAACTGGCGAGACGACAGATGGAAAAAGGCGGCACTGTTGTATGCCTAACACTTGAAGGCGATCGTTCGGACGCGTTTCGGGTAATTGACGCAATGTCGATCTTTGATATCTCGAACAACCTTGGCGATACCAAGAGCCTCGTAACGCATCCGGCGACCACAACCCATCGAAGGGTGGCGCCTGAACTGCGAGCCGAAATGGGGATCACCGACACGATGATTCGGCTGTCGGTCGGCCTTGAAGACCCGCGGGACTTGCTGCTTGATATCCAAGAGGCGCTCGGAGCTTAGGAACGAAGAAGGGGTGGAGCCGAAGCTCCACCCCTTCTCACTTGTTTAGGTTGTCCCGTGGGCTACAGGGCCACGGAATCAGATCCTTGGGTCAGCCAACCTCAGCAATTGCTTCGGCGATCCAGCTGTCGATCAGGTCCTGGTTCTCGGCAACCCAGTCGCCAGCGATGCGAACGACTTCGGCTTCGCTGCCGTCGCCATTGGCCTGCTCGACCTGAAGGATCGAGATGTCGATGACGGAAGGCTTGATCTTCGGGAACAGCGCCGCAACGACGGGGTTCTCGTCGAGGAACGCAGTGCGAGCCGTCACCTGAATGTCGGCTGGCTTCCAGCCGAGCTGGCAAGGCTGCGTGCAAACCTCAGGACCGAATCCGGAGAAGCCAGCTTCCTGGGTGTGGTTCTCGCCGCCTTCGATGCCGGTCGGGTTGGAGTCGTCGAGGACATCGGTGGGATGCATCGTGAGCCAGTAGACGTTCTCACCAGGGATGAGCGTGGTCACGTAAGCCGAAGGCGTCCAAGTGTAGATAGCCATGGGATCGCCAGCGAGTACACGGTTGGTGGCCTCGGCGAACATGGCGTCGTAGCCAGCAATGGTCTGCTCGATGTTGTCCCAGCCGTAGTAAGCGATCTGGGAGGTGATGATGTTGTCGCAGGTCCAGCTTTCTTCACAACCAAAGATGTCGGCCTTGCCGTTGCCGTCTTCGTCGAAGAGGGCGATGAGCTCGGGATCGTCGTTGATCTGCTGCATCGAGGTGATGCCGTACTCGTCAGCGACGGACTTGGTGATGAGGAAGCCCTGAACGCCGGAACCGGCGAACAAGCCGTCGACCACAGTTACGTAATCGCCAACAATGGAGCCGTCAGGTAGTTCGGCAGCGTGCCAGCTGTAGTGGCCCGGGTACCAGCTGTTGGTCCAGAAGTCCATTGTGCCCTCAGCCATGGCCAAGTAGCCAGCCGAAGGGGCCAATTCGAGAAGCGACGGCGAAGAAACGTTGTAACCGAGCTGGGTGAGGATCTGGTTGTAGATCTCGGCCTGGAGGTATCCAGAGGCCCAGTTGGCGCGACCTTCGACTACGTCGACACCGGCACCAATGGTGCTGGGGTCGACTGCGGCCATTTCGTCGTCGGCGGCCATTTCGTCGTCGGCGGCGGCTGTGTCGTCGGCGGCAGCTGTGTCGTCGGCGGCGGCTGTGTCGTCGGCGGCGGCTGAATCGTCAGCGGTGTCGCCAGCGGCGCTGGTGTCGGCTGTGTCGTCGTCGCCGCAAGCGGCTGCAAACAGTGCGAACACTGCAAACAGGGCAAGCAGCAGTTTCATGCTCTTGTTCATTCGGTTCCCCTCCTGGGAATAGTGGTGCTATGCGACATACGTCACACAACGGTTAAAGATCATAGTGGGTGATAACGGCTAACGCGGCGCAGAACAAAATTTCTGCGCCGCGTAGACCTGATCTGGGGTCTGAATCAGACCAATTCGGCTACCGAATCTGCTTCGGCTGCGGCCTCGGACGAATCCTCTCCGAACTCGTCGTCGAACACTTCGATACGGAAGAACTCGTTGACCAGCGCCCGGCCGCTCGACACGAAGAATACCCCGGCTAGCAGCACCAAGAAGGCGCCGATGCCGCTGAGGTAACCCCCCTCAGAGGATCTGGCCAAGGACCCGATCCAAGCCGCGGCCATAGCGACGATCGATACGCCGAAGCCCATCGACAGAACACTCCATCGCCACTTGTAGTGCTGTTCGGTCTGGCGCGCACCGGCGGCCAAGATCACCGATCCCGCTCCGAGCAGACCGAGCAGCATTAGCCACGGGCCGAGTCCTGGGCCGGCGTCATTCCAGGAGTCGTGGATTTCTTTCCCAAACCGACGAGCGGCGTTGTAGATGGCAGAGATCTCAACGGCGTTCTGGGCCGCCATTGCCGGGATGGCTTCGGCTTGTTCGGTCAGACGGGCAACCTCGGCTACGTCGGCTTCGCTCAGAACCGAATTGTCGCGCTGGTCGAACGACCACCCGGAGATGGTGCCGACGTACAACATGGCAATGGCGATGACCGCGCCGAACAACTTGTGGGTTTCGAGTTTGTTCGCAACGGGCCGATGCGGCGCATAGGGCGCATCGGTGCAGGCAAGAACTCCGCCGGCCACAGCGATCAGCATCCCGATCACCGCGACGTAGACGCCGATGCCGTTGCTGTAGTTGACGGCATCGGGTGACGGACTCATCAGGAGGTAACCCAACGCGCCGCCCAATCCCAAGAACGCGGCCAGCGTTGCACCGTCGGCGCTGAGGTAACGCGGCCCGTCGGGACGGCTCAGCCTGACGACAGTTGCCAAAATTGCGACCACGGAGGCAATGAGGACCATTACGCCAAAGAACGAACCGCCTTCGGCGTCGAGGCCGCTAAACGCGGCGCCCGGCAAGTCGAGGTCGGTGAAGCGGCTGTGGCTGGTCACCATGCCGGCGTCTTGACCCCAGGTCAAGAACACCGATATCAACCCGAGCACTGCGCCGGTGAGGGCGACCTTGAGACCAAGGCTTTCCTTGGCCGCGATTGGAGCGGGGTGCCCGCCGTAGTTGTTCTCCTGGGCTTCTTCGGCCGCAAGAGCATCGGCGTCTTGGAAAGCGTCTTCGGGGTTCTTGCGGTTGGCCAATGCGGTACGCATGTGGTTGAGCAAGCTCCCTTCGCTGCTTTCGGTCGGCTGCGAGATGCGGTCGAGAGTGACGGCCACCAAGAAGAAGGCCAAACCAGCAGCCGCACCAGCAGCAACGTCCTGACTCGACAGAGCCCTGAACATCAGCTGCCCGAGACCGCCGGCTCCCATGATGGCGGCGATGCCGAGCATGGAGATGGCTAGCAGCAACGTTTGGTTGACGCCGGTCATGATCGCCGGACGAGCCAGCGGGATCTGAACATCCATGAGAACCCGGTATTCGGGCGCACCGTAGGAACGGCTGGCTTCGACGACGTCCTCGGGGACCTGACGGATGCCGAGGTTGGTGAGACGAATGAGCGGCGGCAAAGCAAACACCATGGTCACCATGGTCGCTGCGGTCTCGCCCAAGCCGAAGAAGAAGATGAACGGCAGCATGTAGACAAACGAATGCACCACTTGCATGGCATCAAGTATTGGTCTGACCACCGCCCACACCGGATCTATTCGACCGCAGGCGATGCCAACCGGTATGCCGATGGCTACGCACAAGATCACCGCCACGAAAATGAATCCGATTGTCTGCGCGGTTGCGACCCAAAACGCCGAGCCCAAGATCCCGCAGAAGCTCAGGGAGACCAGCGCAAACAAGCCGACCTTGAGGCTGCGGAACGTCCAGCCGATCAGGAACATGAGTAGCACAATCAGCCACCATGCCCGAACTTCGAGGAAGTTGGTGACAAGTAGGTCGAGGAGGAACTGGAACGGCGCCTTGATTGCGTCGAGCAACCATCCCAGTTCGTTGTCGACCCAAAATACGCCTTGTTCGGTCCATTCTCCGAACGGGACCAAGAACTGGTCGAGTACTTCGTTGTCGAAGAACGACGGCTCGCTGGCTGCATCTGCTTGCTGGAAGAAGTTCATCACATGAACACCTCTCTCTCGAACTTGTCTATGAGTTCCTCGACCCGGCCCATTTCTTGCATGATGAGACGGGGATCGAGGTTGCCGACCAGGCGGCCGTCTTCATCGGTTACGGCAATTGGAAGTCCCCGGCCTGCCGCCGCGTAGACCGTGTTGAGGGTCGAGTTCGCGGTGGTGGAATCGAAGTCGTTTCTGGTGGCGTCGCTGACGCTGGTCTTGCCGGCCGTTGCGGCATGAATGCCGTCGGTGGCGGTGAACACGCCCGAAGGCTTGCCGTCGCCACCGACTACAAAAGCGCCGGCACGATCACCGAGTTGGTCGAGGGCATCGGTCAGCGATGCCGACTCGGACACCGGCTGAGGGTCGAGCATGATCTCCTGCACCTCGATCACTCGTCCCTGGTCGACGTCTTGCACGAATTCGGCGACGTAGCCGGTGGCGGGTTCGGTGAGGATTTCCTCTGGTGTGCCGATTTGCACGACTTCGCCGTCTTTCATGATGCAAACGCGGTCGCCGATACGCAGCGCCTCGTTCAGATCGTGGGTGATGAACAAGATGGTCTTGTTCAACTCGCCCATGATCTCCATCATCTCGTCTTGCATCTGACGACGAATCAGTGGGTCGAGAGCACTGAAAGCTTCGTCCATCAAGAGGATCGGGGGGTCGGCGGCGAGCGCTCGAGCCAAACCGACCCTCTGTTGCATGCCGCCCGAGAGCTGGCTCGGGGCGTAGCCGGCGTAGGCCTGCAAACCTACGAGCGAAAGGGCCTTGAGCGAGGCGACATCGCGTTGAGCCTTTTCGACTCCTTGAATTTTGAGGCCGTAGCCAACGTTGTCGATCACCGAGCGGTGGGGGAACAGGGCGAAGTGCTGAAAGACCATTCCGGTCTTTTCGCGTCGAAATTCTTGGAGCGCTCGTCCTTCGAGTTGCTGCACGTCGACATCGTCTACGAGCACGCGACCGTTGGTGATGTCGAGCAGCTTGTTGACGGTGCGAATTGCCGTCGACTTACCCGAACCAGAAAGACCCATGATGACGAAGATCTCGCCGCGAAGTACTTCGAAGTTGACATCGCGCAGACCAACAACGTGGCCAGTGCGAGCGTGGACCTCGTCCTTTTTCATCCCAGCTTGGGACAGCTCGAATGCTCGTCCCCGTGGTTGTGGTCCAAAGATCTTGTAGACCTCTTCGACCCTGACGATCACGTCCGGTTCGGCCATTTGATTTTCCCCCTGAGGTCGCGTGGAAGCGACCAATTCAGTCGAATAGCCTCGGGCAGGTCCGAGACCGACGCCAACCTTGGCCCAAATCGTGGGCGGTTGGCAAGCGCAGCAGTTGTCGGGCCCGGAACTGTTGGTGTCGGCGAGGGTCTCGCCTACAGTCGCCTGTGTCAGTTGCACGGCTCGGGAGGGCCCCATGATCGAACCCGAGTTCTTACGATTTGACACGCTGAGCCTGCATGCGGGCCAACAACCCGACCCGACCACGGGCGCGAGGGCTGTCCCTATATATATGACAACTTCGTATGTGTTCGACGACAGCGAACACGCGGCGGGACTTTTCAATCTCGAGGTGCCCGGACATTTGTATTCGCGCCTCACGAACCCCACCGTCGCGGTGCTCGAAGAGCGCATTGCCGCGCTCGAGGGCGGCGTAGGAGCGGTTTGTATCGCTTCAGGGCAAGCGGCGTTTCATCTGGCGGTGGTGACCCTGATGGGCCAAGGCGGTCATATCGTCGCCAGCCGCAACATTTATGGCGGCACCCATCAGATGCTCAACGTCACGTTGCCGCGGTTTGGAATCACCTGCACCTTCGTCGATCCTCGCAATCCCGACGAGTTCGCGGCGGCGATTCGCCCCGAGACCCGTTTGGTGTTCGCCGAGACGCTGGGCAACCCCGGCATCGAAGTCCTGGACATCTCCGCGGTCGCCGACATTGCCCACGCGGCTGGTTTGCCGCTGATGGTCGATGCAACGTTTTCGACGCCGTACTGCATCCGGCCGATCGAACACGGTGCCGACATCGTGATGCATTCGGTCACCAAGTTCTTGGGCGGCCACGGCGTGGCCCTCGGGGGCGTGCTGGTGGATGGTGGTCGGTTCGACTGGGAAGGGTCGGGCCGCTTCGACACCTTGACCGAGCCCTACGCCGGCTACCACGGAATTTCGTTTGCCGACGAGTTTGGTCCGGCGGCGTTCATTACTCGGGCTCGCGCCGAAGGCTTGAGAGATTTCGGTGCCGCGATGAGCCCCGCCAACGCCTTCCAACTTCTGCAGGGGGTGGAGACGTTGCCATTGCGGATGGCCAAGCACGTCGCCAACGCCCGATCGGTAACCGAAATGTTGTCGGCCAACGACGCCGTCGACTGGGTCAAGTATCCGAGCGCGCCCGACCACCCCGACCACGACCTGGCCAAGAAGCTCTATCCCAACGGCACCGGAGCGATCCTCAGTTTCGGCATCAAGGGCGGACGAGAGGCGGGTAAGAAATTCATCGAGTCGGTCAAGCTCGCCTCGCATCTGGCCAACGTTGGTGACGCCAAGACTTTGGTGTTGCATCCCGCGAGCACGACTCACCAGCAGTTGTCGTCGCAGGATCTGGTCGAGGCCGGCATCGGCGAAGAACTGATCCGAGTGTCGGTTGGCATCGAAGACGAACGCGACATCATCGACGACCTCAGCGCCGCGCTGAAGATCTCGCAGCGTTAAGGAGCTGTCATGGAGTTCACGGTCAACGGAGCAAAAGTTCGCTACGCCAACGGCGGTCATGAGCACGATCCGTCGCAGCCGTCGGTCATGTTGATCCATGGCTCGGGGATGAACCGCACGGTCTGGCAGATGCAAACCCGCTACCTCGCCCATCACGGTTTTCGTGTTGTTGCGGTCGACTTGCCCGGCCACGGCGGTTCCGATGGTCCACCCATCGCCGAGATCGAAGCCATGGGCGGGTGGGTTGTCGATCTCGTCGACGCCATGGAGCTCGGACCTACCCACCTGGTAGGCCACTCCATGGGCACCTACATAGCGCTCGAAGCGGCCAGTCAACGCCCCGAGGCCATCGCGTCGCTCGTGCTGATTGGCACCGCGGCTTCGATGCCCGTGCACCCCGAGTTGCTCGACGCCGCGGCCAACGATCTCGGCCATGCCAGCAACTTGATGTCGTCGTGGGGATTCGGCGCTCACGCTCATATCGGCAGCCACGCCACTCCCGGAATGTGGCTAATTGGTGGTTCAAGGGCGTTGCTCGACGTCTCTCGTCCTCAATCGCTGGCGGTAGATATGCAGGCCTGCAACCAATATCAGGGCGCCGTCCAAGCCGCCGATGCGGTCTCTTGCCCAACGACGTTCGTCTTGGGATCGCTCGACAAGATGACTCCCAACAAGAAGGCCGCTGACCTCGTAGCGGCAGTGTCGGGATCTCGTGTTGTGAAGCTCGACGGAGTTGGCCACATGATGCCGATCGAGGCGCCCGACCAAACAAGGGATGCCATCGTCGAAGCGTTGTCGCTGGCGTCGGCTTAGCCCCCAACCAAAATTAGCGAGGCTTGCGCCACATCGTTGTGACCACCGGCGCCCCTGACGCAAGCGGGACGGTGCCGGTTGCCTCGAAACCGTGGCGTGCGTAGAGCGGGTCGTTTCGGGGGTTCGAACTTTCGAGGTAGGCGCCAACGCCTTCGCGGTCACAGCGTTCGGTTACGGCGCGGGGCAGAGCCCCGCCTCGGCCCTGTCCTTGCAGTTCTTGTCGCACGCCTATGAAGGCGAGGTGAAAGTGAGGGTCCGGTGGATGAATCTTTTCGATGGTCGACAAAGTCCCGAGGGCCCGAGGTAGACGATGACGAAACGTTCGCACCACCGCGGGCACGGCTCGAAGGAGTTCGAGGTTCGACGTCTTCCACTCGTCGACCTCGTGCCATACCGCGGCGGCACCGCAGTCGTTGCTTACCCAAGTCATCTGGGTGGGTTTTGCGAGTTCGGTTCCGACGGTGTGGTTGAACAGGTGCGATAGCCGTGACTCGATGTTGTCGAGGCGGACTATCCAGGACAACAACGGATCGTGCGCGAACGCGTTGGCGAGCGTGCTCGCCACTTTGACGTGATCAGCAGCGGTGGCTTGGCGAGCGGCGGGCGGTTCTGGCCTCATCGCTCGAGGCTAGACCCGATCGAGCCGCGAGGTGGATGGGTGCAGATTGACCTCGGTCCAGCCTCGAACCGAATTGATGAGCCAAAATCGGGTGGCGCGTCGGAGGTCTTCGATGGTGATCGGCGCCTCGGCGATGCGATGGGTGGCCAGTAGTTCGGCCCGCAAGGTGCCGGGCAACAGGCCACTCTCGATGGCCGGAGTAAGTCTGTGGTTATCGATTTCGACCACCACGTTAGCGATGGTCGATTCGGTGATCTGGCCCTGGTCGTTCCATAACAAGACGTCGGTGGCGTCAGGAAAGCGGGCCAGCGCCTGGTCGTAACGGTCGCGGCGAGTGGTCTTGTGACGTAAGAACTCGTCGCCGCGATCTATGGGGCGATCGTCGAGAACAACGATCGGCGCCACGACCGCGGTAGGCATCGCCCGAGTCTCCAGTTCGACGGTGCCATCCAAGTCGATCAGCACTCTCACCACGATGCCGGTATCGGCCCTGATCGAATCGAGCATGCGCCGGACCTCTTGTTGATCGAGGTCGAAGCCGAAGTGGACTGCGGCGGCGGCCAACCGGTCGAGGTGACGATCGAGCAGGATTGCTCCGGCGCCGGGTTCCCACGCGATGGTTTCGAGAAGCCGGAATGGTTTGGCGGCCCGGTGCAACACGCGAGCTTTGTCGTGAGCTTCTTGCCATTCGGCGGTGGGGTCTGAGTCCCACACGATGCCTCCGCCTACGCCGTAGGTTGCGACACCGTTTTGGCGATCAATCCAGGCGGTGCGAATCGCGATGTTGAACTCGAAGTCTCCTCCGGGTTCGATGGCGCCCACGGCGCCCGTGTAGATGCCTCGGGGAGTTTGTTCGAGATCGGCAATGAATCCCGCCGTTGCGACTTTGGGCGCGCCAGTGATGGAGGCACCGGGGAAGGTCGCGGCGAATATCTCGTTGAGGCTGGCATCGGAATCGACCGCGACGGTAGAAGTGAGTTGATGAACGGTGGGGTAACTCTCGACGGTGTGCAGTTCTGGAGTTCGCAAACTTCCGATCTGGGCAAGACGACCGAGATCGTTGCGGGCCATATCGACGATCATGGTGTTCTCGGCGCGGTCTTTTTCGCTGATGACGAGTTCTTCAGCGAGCGCGGCATCGGTGATCGGGTCGGGATGCCGGGGGCGGGTGCCTTTCATCGGTCGAGTCTCGAGGGTGTTGGCGCTGCGGCGTAGAAATAGCTCGGGAGATGCAGAACACACCGCGTGATCTCCGAGATCGAGGAACGCCAAATGATCGGCCCGCTGGGCCCGGCTCATCGCCGCAAACAGAGCTAGTGGGTCGCCGTCGAAATCGGCGGTGAGCCGCATGGTGTAGTTGACCTGGTAGGTCTGACCCGCCGCTATCAACTCTTTGACTCGACGGATGTCGTCTTCGTAGTCGGCCTGTATCCGAGTCGAGGTCCACTCGCCTATTTGAAAGTCACCGCTGGCGGGGCCGCGCGACGGTCTTGATTGGGTGAAGGCCGCGAACGAGGCCAGCGCAACGTCGGGCGATCGCAGTGCTCGCAATGCCGGGTCGAACGCCGGAGCGGCGTCGTAGCTGACCATGCCGACGACCCATAATCCGGCGGCCGCCGCGGCTTCGACACCAGCCAGCACGGGGGCAACGTCGGTGAGGTCGTTGGCGACAAAGGATTCGACCGGATTGTCGAACGCGATCCAACGGCGTCCCCCTGATGTGGGGTATCTCAGAAGTGCTCGCTGAAGCGACATCGATAGAAGTATGCCCGCTACGATTCGGCGTTGATGCCGCTCACTAGGTACGCCCGCATCGAAGAGTCGCCATATCTGCAACGGGCGCTGAAGTATTGCGACGACGATGCCGCGTTGGCGGTCTACAACCGGATGTACCACCTGTTGCATTACGGCGATCCCGTGGCCGAATATTGGGCGCTCATCGACGGCGTCACCCTGTGGGATGTGGCCTATGAGCGCCAGGTAGAAATATCTGGTCCGGATGCCATGAAGTTTGCTCAAACCCTGGTCACTCGTGATCTGAGTCGTTGCGAAGTTGGCCAGTGCAAGTACGTATTCATGACCAACCCCAACGGCGGGATCATCGCCGATCCCGTATTGCTACGGCTCGACGATGACCGAGTCTGGCTGAGCGCCGCCGATGCCGATGTGCATCTGTGGTGCCAAGGGCTTGCCCATCAATCGCGGCTCGACCTTGTTGTGTCGGTGCCCGACGTTGCGCCAGTGCAGATCCAGGGACCGCGAGCCGTCGATCTGATGACCGACATTTTCGGCGATGACATAGCCGACATGGGCTATTTCCGTTTGGGCCAATTTCGTCATAACGGACTCGACTTGGTGATCTCGCGTAGCGGTTGGGGAGAAGCGCTCGGGTACGAGGTTTATGTGCAGAACGCCCGGGCCGATAACAACGCCGCGGCCGAGCAATGGTGGGACACGGTTGTGCGGGCCGGCGAGCGTCACGAGCTGACTGTTTCGGGTCCGAACCATGTTCGCCGAATCGAAGCGGGGATGCTTGCTCACGGCTGTGACATCGACGATCAGACGAACCCGTTTGAGGTCGACATGGGTTACGGCTGGATGGTCAACCTCGATCACCCCGAAGACTTTGTTGGCCGCGCCGCGCTCGAACAGATTCGGCGCGACGGCCCAACCCGTCGTCTGGTTGGCGTCGATATCGATGGACCGTCGCTCGGCTCGTTCATCGACGGCCTCATGCCGAGGCCGCTCGACGTGATTGTCGGTGACCGCATTGTCGGGAGCCTCACGTCGGCCTGCTTCTCGCCGCGGCTCAACAAGAACATTGGATACGCAATGGTGCCGATCGAACGGTCCGATCTCGGCACCACATTCACTATCAATCATCCTCGCTTCGGTTCTCTCGATGCCGTAGCAGTACAGAAACCTCATTGGTGCCCATGAACGAATCCGAGTTTACGATGCCGCTCGAACACGAAGTGGTCGAGGGCGGTCCGTGGAGCGACGACCAAGCCCCTGCCGGAGCGGCCCGGGCGCTGTTACTCGGCGTCTTCATGTTGATGGCCGGCAACGGCTTGCAGGGATCCTTGATCGGTGTGCGAACCGAGACCGAGGGCTTCTCGGTTGCGACTGCCGGCGTGATCATGGCCGCCTACTTCGGCGGCTTTCTTGCCGGAAGCCGTTACGCCGAATACCTGCTGGCCCGCGTGGGCCATATCCGAGTCTTTGCCGGGCTGGCATCCATGGCCTCCACCGCGGTGTTGATCCACGCTCTGTTCATCAACGCCATCACGTGGGGACTGATGAGGTTCGTGACCGGAATGTGCATGGCCGGGCTCTATGTGGTCATCGAGTCCTGGCTCAACGACCTGGCCACCAACGCTACGCGTGGGCGACTCCTGTCGCTCTACATGGTTTGCACGATGGGCGGGATGACGGTTGGCCAGTTCTTGCTCAAGGCCGCTCACCCCGACGGATTCGAGCTGTTCATGTTGTCGTCCGTGCTGGTTTCGGCGGCCCTTGTGCCCGTGGCGTTGTCGGCGTCGAGCAATCCACCGCTCGGGGTTCCCGAGTCTTTGTCGTTCAGGGATCTGGTCAAGCTGGTGCCGCTGGGAGTGTTTAGTTCCTTTTGGCAAGGGGCGTCTTCGGGCATCTTGATCGGACTGGGCGCGGTGTACGCCGTCGCCGTCGATGTTCCCGACGGTCGTATTCCGGCTTTCCTCGCCGCGCCTCTCGTTGGTTCGCTCATTATGCAGTGGCCGATCGGTCGCCTATCCGACTCGGTGCCGCGTCGAAACGTGATGTTGGTCGTTGCTGCAGTGGCGACCGGCGCGTCGGCGATGCTCACTGCTGTCGAGCCTGGATCGTGGCTTTCGGTGGGGCTGATTTTCGTGGTCGGCGCGATGTCGTTCCCCCTCTATTCGCTCACCATTGCCTATACCGCCGACTGGTTACCGTCGTCACAAATCACCGCCGGATCAGCAGCGCTGGTGCGGGTCAACGGAGTCGGAGCCCTCATTGGTCCGCTCGGCGCCGCGGCCGTGATGGCGATCTGGTCAGAGGTTTTCTTCTTTTGGGCAATGGCGTTAACCCACGGCGTGATTGCGGGCTATCTGGTCGTGCGCATAGCGGCCGTCGACGCGGTCCCGGTCCACAAGCAGGGAACGTTCATGGCGTTCCCGGCGCGTGCTTCGAGTGCCGCGGTGGCGATGCTGACTCGACGCCGCCATTTCCGTCACTGATCAGTCGACAACGTCCCACGGGGCGGTCCAGTCGCCCGCGAGTCGAAACGACAACTGCGCATCGTCTTCAAGGCGTTTGGCCACGTGAAGTTCGCCGACGTCGGGGCCGTAACGTTCGGCCGCGTCGGCGAACGCCGAGCGGGCCGCGTCGGTCATGACCAGCTCGGCATCGACGTTCGTGCCCAGGTCGTGGAGTAGCCCCAGATCTTTGAGGCAAAGGTCAAGGGTGAATGATGGGTCGTAGTGGCCGGCGAAGATCGAGGGACCGTCGTGGCGGGCAACGAAGGAATCGCCTACCGAGTCGGTGATGGCGTCGTAGAGGACCGAGAGTTCGACGCCGTTGGCCATTCCCAACGCGAACCCTTCGCCGATCGAGGCCGCATGAATAAACCACAGCTGATTGGTGACGAGTTTGACGACGTTGCCGGTCCCGAGACCGCCGCATTCGATTACCCGGCCCAGATGAGAAAGAACGGGAACAACTCGATCGAGGCCCTCGCGTGGGCCGCCAGCAAACAAGGTCAGGCGACCGTTGCGAGCGCCGTCGACGGCCCCGGTGAGAGGCGAGTCGACCACGAGCACGCCATCAGGGGACTCGTCGCTGAGCTCGGCCACCAGCTCGCGACGGTTCGTGGTGAGGTCGGCCCACACCGATCCGGGCCGTAACGCGGCGAGCGCGCCGCCGGCCCGCATGACCGCGATGACGTGGTCAGGTCGGGGCAGCGAGGTCAACAAGATGTCGCAACGACGAGCCACGTCGGCCGCGTCGGACCCGCGGCTGGCGCCCGCCCCAACAGCGGCGTCGACTGCTTCGTCGCGTAGGTCGAAAGCAATTACGTCGAACCCGGCCTCAACCAGGTTGAGACACATGGGAAGTCCCATGTTGCCCAGACCGATGAACCCAATACTGTCCGCCATGATCTAGTAAGCCGCGTCCGGCATCTCGGACTTGCGTCGGGCGATGAAGTCGGTGAGTTCGGCGTCTATTGCTTCGTCGAGTCCGGGGCCTTCGTAAGCCCCAAGCATCTGTTTCCAGGTCTTGTTGGCCCGCTCGGCAGCAGTGAGGCTGCCTTCGTCGGTCCATTGCTCGAAACTGTTGTTGTCGGCCTCGGTCGACCGGAAGAACGCGGTCTCGAAGTTGGCGAGGGTGTGGGCGTTGCCGAGGAAATGTTCTCCGGGCGCATTGGTGCGAAAGGCGTCCATCGCTTGAGCGTTTTCGCTCATGTCGATGCCGCGCGCGTAAACGCCCATCATGCCCAGTTGGTCGGCATCGAGGATCAGCTTCTCGAATCCGAGCGCGAGTCCACCTTCTTGCCACCCGGCGGCGTGGAGCACAAAGTTCACTCCCGCGTTGACGGTTGGGATGATGGTCGACGCCGACTCGTAGGCGGCTTGAGCGTCTGGGTACTTAGACGACGTGAACTGGCCGCCGGAACGAAATGGCACACCAACTCGTCGAGCCAGCGACGCCATTACGTTGAGGGCCTGACCGGCTTCGGGAGTGCCGAAGGTGGGTGCGCCGGTGGCCATCGACATCGATGAGGCGAACGTACCGAAGATGACCGGCGCCCCCGGACGAACCAGCTGCACATAGGCCATGCCCGATAGCGCCTCGGCCAGGGCTTGGGCGGCGAGTCCCGCGACAGTTACCGGCGACATCGCGCCGGCCAAAATGAATGGTGACATGATGCAGGCTTGGTTGGCTCGGGCGTAGACGGTCGCGGCGCCGAGCATGGTGGCGTCCCATCGCAGCGGCGACGACGCGTTGATGAGCGACGTCATCACTGGCCGATCTTGGAGGTCGCCGCCGAAACCAATTCGAGCCAATTCGATTGAGTCCGCGGCCCGTTCCGGAGCGGTAACCGAACCCATGAACGGCTTGTCGCTGTATTTGATGTGGGAGTACACCATGTCGAGGTGGCGTTTGTTGACCGGCACGTCGACGGGCTCGCACACTGTTCCGCCGCTGTGGTGGAGGTAAGGCAGGTCGTACACCAGCTTCACGATGTTGCGGAAGTCCTCGATCGTGCCGTAGCGGCGACCATTGTCGAGATCCATCACAAACGGAGACCCGTAGTTGGGGGCGAAGACGGTGCAGTTCTCGCCGATCTTCACACTGCGAGTCGGATTGCGAGCGTGCTGGATGAACGACTTGGGGGCGTTTTGTTGAACGATCTCGCGGCACATCCCTTTGGGGAACTTGACCAAGTCGCCATCGACGGTTGCCCCGGCTTGCCTCCACAGTTCTAGCGCTTCGGGGGTTTCCTGAAAGCCAATTCCGATCTCGGACAGAATGATTTCGGCGTTGTCCTCGATTTGGGAAAGGGCATCGTCGTCGAGCATGTCGACTGGCGCGAGCTTGCGTTCCAGGTACGGCACCGTTTCGGCCAACGCGCCTGCCCGGGCCGCTTGACGGCCAGCGCGTCCGCCTCCTCGGCGTCCGCCCCTTCGCCCCTCGTTCTCGGTCATGTTGACTCCTGTCTTGCAGTTCGGCGGCGGCGTCGGCCGTGGCCGGGCCCGCCTTCGGATTCGATTCGTGGTGGAAGTTCGACAATGCTCGCCAAATGCGGTGACGGAGCAGTGGCGTGCGGGAATGCCATAGCGGCGACGAAAAGGTCTTGAAAGCGCGGCTCGGTTGCCGTTTCGATCTTCTCGATATCGCTGACCGCTTTGGCGATCTCGGCCCGCTGAGAGCGCGAGACCAGCATCCGCACCGCTCCAGCCCCCGACGAGTTCCCGACCGCCTTGACTGCTTCGACCGGGCAATCCGGCACCAGTCCCAGGACCAACGCGTAGACCGGGTCGATGTGGGCTCCGAAGGCACCGGCGAGGCGAATGTCGTGTACCTCCGAAATGCCGGCATGTTCCATCAGCAGATCGATGCCTGCCCGGAGCGCAGAGCCCGCCAACTGGATCTGACGGATGTCGTTTTGGGTGATCGCCAACTGCGGCTGATCGCCTTGGTCGGTAGTGACGACGTCGCGGATCACATAGTCGAACGTGCGGCCATTGGCCACGACCCGGTCGGTACGGTCGCCAAGCGCTCCCTGTATTACTCCGTTTTGATCACAGATCCCGGACAGGTAGATCTCGCCGACGACCTCGATGATGGCTGATCCGCACAAGCCGGCGATGTCGAGCGAAGCGGTCTGGGCCGCGAATTCGGGTTCGTCAGACCACGCTTGGGCTCCGATCACCTTGTAGCGGGGCTCGAGGGTTTCGCGGTCGATGCGGATCCGTTCGATCGCGCCAGCGGTGGCCCTCATACCCGACGAGATCTGAGCACCCTCGAAGGCGGGCCCAGTTGGTGACGAGGCCGCGTAGGTTCTGTCGGCGGTTCCCAAAACAATCTCGGCGTTGGTGCCGATGTCGACCATCAGTTGAGGTGAGTCGCAGCGATGAGTGCCTTCGTTGAGGGTGGCCGCCGCGGCATCGGCCCCAACATGGCCTGCGATGCATGGCCCGATATGGGCGCGTGCGGCCGGGAGTTCGAGTTCGAGATCGGCGGCTCGCATGTCGACCGGCGCGCTGACCGTAAGGGTGAACGGCGCAGCCCCGAGCGGGGTTGGGTCGATGCCGAGCAGCAGGTGATGCATGACCGGGTTGCCAACCAGCACCATGTCGTGAATCCGCGGGAGGACATCGTTGTCCTCGCCGTGGTTGGCTGCCGCGGCCAGGTCTTGGACCACGTCGTTGATCGCCGAACGAATCGCCGAGGTGAGTTGGCGATCGCCGCCCGGGTTCATCATCACGTAGGACACCCGGCTCATGAGATCTTCGCCGAACCGGATCTGGGGATTCATGGCTCCACCGGTCGCGACTACTTCGCCGGTTGCCAGATCTATCAGGTAGCCGGCGAGAGTGGTCGATCCGACATCGATCGCGACCCCAAATATCGTTTCGTCGAAACCGGGCCGGACATCGATCACGGTCCTGTCGTTGTGGACAATTGCGGTCACGGCCCGCTGGCCCTCGACGATTGCAGGATGCAAACGTGGGAGTACCAGCGGCTCGATGGTTAGGTCGGGGAGCGACCATTGCGATGCCAACGCTTCGTACAGAATCTCGACATCGGAGCGTTCGTCACCGAGTTCGAGTTTGGGTAGTTCGACGTAGCGGGCGGTTATGACGGGATCGAGGGTCAGCCCTTCCAGGTCGATCTGCTTGCGAACAACCGGGCGATGCACCTGACTGGCCGCAGGGACATCGACGACAACATCAGCGAGAACTCGGGCTTGGCAACCGAGGCGACTCCCTTCTGCGATCTTGCGTCGACCTTTGTAGGCGTCCTCGCTGGTCGACCAACCAGAGATGGCTGCGTCGGTCGATGTGATGTTCCATTTGGCGAACTCGCCGAACGAAGGGGTGACTTGGCAGCGCCCGCACAGGCCACGCCCGCCGCAGGTCGAGTCGATGTCGACGCCGATCGAACGAGCGGCGTCGAGAACGGTGGTCTCGGGCGCGACATTAACGTGCACCCCCGACGGGGTGAACACCACGGTCACGTCATCGGGCGGCAACGGAAGACCTATCGGCGGTTAGGCCGAGCGGCGTCGACCGCCGGCGCGACGACGGGCTCCGCCTTCGCCGCCGCCGGCGTTGGGGTCACGGTTCTCTTTGATCCAGGCGGCACAGTTGGTGTCGTTGCCAGCGAGCACGTCGGCAGCCATGACCGAAGTCTTAACTTCGGCGTGCATGGGGTTCATGATCGCCGAAGTCATGCCGGCTCCCATCGCCATGGCCAGGAACGTGCCTGTGACGTGGTGGCGGTTGGGCAGGCCGAAGCTCACGTTGGACGCGCCACACGTGGTGTTGACCCCTAGTTCGTCGCGTAGGCGACGTACCAAGGCAAACACCTGTTGGCCCGCTGTTCCCATCGCTCCAATCGGCATGACGAGTGGATCCACAACAACGTCGTGGGCGGGGATGCCGTAGTCGGCCGCAGCGTGCACGATCTTCTTGGCTACCTCAAAGCGCACGTCGGGGTCCTCGCTGATCCCGGTCTCGTCGTTGGAGATGGCCACAACCGCGGCACCAGCCTTGGCGACCAAGGGAAGCACACGCTCGAGTACTTCGAGTTCGCCGGTAACGGAGTTGATGAGCGGCTTGCCCTGGTAGGCCTCGATGCCGGCTTCGAGCGCTTCGATGATCGAAGAGTCGATGGCGAGTGGCACGTCGGTCACCGACTGCACCAGCTTGATGGCCTGAGCCAGCAACGCTGGTTCGTCGGCCAAGGGAATGCCGGCATTGACGTCGAGCATCTGCGCACCGGCGGCGACCTGAGCAAGCGCATCGGCTTCGACACGGCTGAAGTCGCCGTTTTTCATTTCTTCGGCGAGGAGCTTGCGGCCAGTGGGGTTGATGCGTTCGCCGATCATGACGAACGGACGGCCAAAGCCGATAACTACTTCTTTGGTCGCCGAGCTGATCACGGTTTCGGTCATGGGTTGTCTCCGGGTTGGACAGGGTCGAGCCCGCCGTTGGCGACGAACGCCTCGAGTCGGTCACGGTGGAATTCGGTTTGTAGGGTGTCGACGGCAGCTTGGGCTGCGGCGAGTGGGTCGCCATCGACCGGCGAGGGGACCCGTCGCCATTCGTTGACGTAATCGTTCGTGTCGGTCAGCCCCGCGACTCCGGCAGCGCGGTCGATGGCGTGCTGAAAGCGGTCTTCGAGCAGGAGTTTTTGGCTCGTACCGTCGGCTCCGGTCGCGGTGACCTGAGCAGGGATGTCACGCCAATAGATGGTGACCAGCCCGGGTCCTCCCCGGGGGCGTCGCCGGCTCATTGCTCGCCCCCACCAGATGTCTTGCCGGCAGTAGGGGTCCTTCTGGCAATGGAAACTATGGCCGGTTCGAGGTCGCCGTAGGTCGTGGCGATCCGCTCGAACTTGAGACCGAGTTTGTCGGCCGCGGCCTGACCCCGGGCATCAAGATCGGGGTTGGTGGTCTGGGCTAGATAAATCATTTTGGTGTAGTTGCCGAAGTACATGTCGCGCAGTTCGGGATGGGCTTGGATACCGAGCCCATCCATGATGATGCGGTCGAAGTGCTTGACGAGATAGTCGGTGAGATAGAACGCGGTTGGATCGTTGTGGTGAAGGTCGAGAAATTCTTGTTGTCCGGCGAAGAACTGGTAGCAGTGATCGCCGGGAAGCATTTCGATGCCGGCCTTGGCACAAATGTCGGCCAATTCGCCGGCCGTGCCACAGTCGGCGTAGCCGAGCAGGATTTGGTCGTACTTCCCTTCGGCTCGTGCCAGCCGTTCGCGGACCGCATCGGGGATGTCGGTCGGACGATTGTGCAAGATGGCCGGCAGACATTCGAGGGTGACATTGTCGAGTTCGTGAATCCGCGAAATATCGCGAATCTCACGAGCAAGTGCGCCACATGCCAATATCAGGACCCGTGGCGCGTCGCTCACGCCGCTCGGCGGGCGGCGACCAGCGCGCTCGCGGTTTCGGCCGCAACCGCCGCATCTCGACAGTAGGCATCGGCACCGATGGCCTCGCCGAACTCTTCGTTGAGCGGAGCCCCACCGACCAGAACGATGTAGTCGTCGCGCATGCCCTTTTCGACGAGGGTGTCGATGACGACCTTCATGTAAGGCATCGTGGTGGTGAGCAGAGCCGACATGCCGAGGATGTCGGGTTTGTGTTCTTCGAGCGCGGCCAGGAACTCGTCGACGTCGGTGTTGATGCCGAGGTTGAACACTTCGAAGCCTGCACCCTCGAGCATCATGGCGACAAGGTTCTTGCCAATGTCGTGAATGTCGCCCTTGACGGTGCCAACAACGACGGTGCCGATCGGCTCAGCGCCAGTTTCGGCGAGAAGGGGACGCAAGATCGCCATGCCGGCTTTCATGGCGTTGGCGGCTAGAAGCACCTCGGGGACAAACAAGATGCCGTCGCGAAAATCGATCCCGACGATGCGCATACCTTCGACCAGTGCGTCGTTGAGGGTGCGGCCAGCGCTCCATCCGCGACCCAACAAGATGTTGACACCCTCGACTATTTCGTCGGCCAAACCGTCGTAAAGGTCGTCGTGCATCTGGGCGGTGAGATCCTCGTCGCTCAGAGCGTTGAGATCGATCTCTTCCTCGTCAGACATGCGGCACTCCTGAGTTGGGGTCAGCTTGTCTGACCGGTGACATGACAGTTTCTCTATTTAGTTGTTCCGCGCACGGAACAACGATGTGGTCCTAGCTCAGCGCGAACCGAACTCTGTGCCGCATCGTGGAACTGTACCGTATCATGAAACACATAGCCGCGAAAAGGGACTTCTTGCCTGATTTCTCGCGAACATCGCGAAACAAATCTCTGGGCTGGGTGAACCTCGTGGTCGGTAGTCTTGGCGGCTATGGCCGAAGACCTTCCCCGCCACCGCTACGACGCCGCACTGGCCGACGAGATCGAGACTCGTTGGCAAGCCCAGTGGCGCCAAAACGGCACATACAACGCTCCAAACCCGGGGGGACTGCTCGACGACGATCCGCTGGGTATCGCCACGGATCCGAAGTTGTTCATCATGGACATGTTCCCGTACCCATCTGGGAGCGGGCTCCATGTTGGCCACCCACTCGGATACATCGCGACAGACATCTATGCCCGATTCAAACGTATGAACGGCTTCAACGTGTTGCACACGATGGGGTTCGACGCGTTTGGTTTGCCGGCCGAGGAACACGCCCGCCAAACCGGCGAACACCCAAGGGTCAACACCGAGCGGAACGTCAGTACTTACCAACGACAACTCGACCGACTCGGGCTGGGCCACGATCGTCGCCGGGTAGTGGCCACCACCGACCCGAGCTTTTACCGATGGACACAATGGATTTTCCTGCAGGTGTTCAATTCGTGGTTCGACCCCGACCAAGCCAAAGCTCGACCCATCGACGAACTTGTCGCCGAGTTCGACTCGGGTCAACGTTCGCCACAAGGCGGAGAGGACTGGTCGACGCTCGACGCGTTTGGTCGCCGCGAAGTCCTTCAAAGTTACCGCTTGGCCTATGTCGACGATGCGCCGGTCAACTGGTGTCCGGGGCTGGGCACTGTGCTGGCCAACGAAGAGGTCACCGCCGATGGCCACAGCGAACGGGGTAATCACCCTGTGTTTCGGCGTCCGCTCAAGCAGTGGATGATGCGTATCACCTCCTACGCCGACCGCCTGATCGAAGACCTCGACGTGCTCGACTGGCCTGACTCGATCAAGACCATGCAGCGCAACTGGATCGGGCGCTCCGAAGGTGCTCACATCGACTTCGGTCCGATCAAGGTATTCACGACCCGGCCCGACACCATTTTCGGTGCGACCTACATGGTCCTGGCTCCCGAACACGAATTGGTCGACCGGTTGGTCGCCGATCGCTGGCCCGACGACACCAACCCGTCGTGGACCGGCGGTCATCGGACCCCCGCCGAAGCAGTGGCGGCGTACCGCGAACAAGCCGCGGCGATGACCGACATCGAGCGACAAGAGAACAAGGACAAAACCGGTGTCTTTGTTGGCGAGACAGTCGCCAATCCCGTCACCGGCGAACCGATCCCGGTGTTCATTGCCGACTACGTACTCATGGGGTACGGCACCGGAGCGATCATGGCTGTTCCGGCCCAGGACGAGCGGGATTGGGAATTCGCCGACAAATTCGAGTTGCCGATCATTCGTACCGTGCAGCCCGCGTCGGGCTTCGACGATGCCATCCCCGGTGACGGCGCTTACGTCGGCGACGGACTCGCCATCAATTCCAGTTTTCTCGATGGTCTCAACGTCGAGGATGCCAAAGCAGCGATTGTCGAGTGGCTGGAGGCTCACGATTCTGGTGAAGGCACCATCACCTACAAGCTGCGCGACTGGCTGTTCAGCCGGCAGCGCTACTGGGGTGAGCCTTTCCCGATTGTCTACGACGAATCGGGTATTCCGCTGGCGGTGCCCGAGTCCGAATTGCCGGTCATGTTGCCCGAACTCATGGACTGGGCTCCCCGCGAACTCGACATCGACTCCGAACCCGAACCGCCTTTGGGTCGGGTCGAACAATGGCGAACTGTCGAACTCGATCTGGGCGACGGGCCACGCACGTATCGCCGAGAACTCAACACCATGCCGCAGTGGGCCGGATCGTGTTGGTACTACCTGCGCTACCTCGACCCGTCCAACGAATTGCGGATGGCCGACGAAGGGGTTGAACAGTACTGGATGTCTGACCCCGAACAAGGAGGCGTTGGTGGCGTCGACCTATACGTCGGAGGGGCCGAGCACGCGGTGCTGCACCTTCTCTATTCGCGCTTTTGGCACAAGGTACTGTTCGATCTCGGGCACGTATCGGGACCCGAACCGTTCAAGCGTCTCATCAACCAGGGCTACATCCAGGCTGCCGCTTTCCAAGACGAACGCGGAATCTATGTCGATGCCGAGTCGGTGGTTGGCGATCAACAAAGCGGGTTCACCTTCGATGGCAAACCGGTGACGCGCTCGTTCGGCAAGATGGGTAAATCGCTGAAGAACTCGGTTACCCCAGACGACATGTACGAGGCCTACGGCGCCGACACGCTGCGGCTGTACGAGATGTCGATGGGCCCAATCGATCAAGACCGCCCATGGGAGACCCGCTCGGTCGTTGGATCGCACCGGCTGTTGCAGCGGGTTTGGCGCAACCTGGTTGACGAACGAACCGGTGATCTAAATCTCACCGATGTCGAGCCGCCGGCAGAACTGCGTCGGATATTGCACCGCACAATCGACGGGGTCGCGACCGACATGGACGAGTTGCGTTTCAATACCGCAATTGCCAAGGTCACCGAACTCAACAACGAGCTGACCAAAGTTGACGGCCCGACCTCGGTCGAAGTCGCCGATGCAATGGTCCGCATGCTGGCGCCGTTAGTGCCGCATGTGGCCGAGGAATTGTGGGCTCGCATGGGTCGCCAAGGTTCTGTTACGCGGGCCCCGTTCCCTCAGGCCGACCTAGCGTTGCTCGTCGACGATGTTGTCGAGTTGCCGGTTCAGGTCAACGCCAAGCTCCGCGCCGTAATCTCGGTTGCTTCAGACGCGAGCCAAGACGACATTGTCGCTGCGGCGCTCGGCGAACCGAACGTGGCGGCTCACATCGACGGCAAAGAGCTGCGCAAGGCCATCGTGGTGCCCGGCCGAATGGTGAATCTCATTGTTTGAGCAGATCGTTGTTTGACGAGATCAGTGCCTGACCAGCTGAGGGCCGGAGCGGCGTCGACCGAGGGCACTGAACGCCACGCCCATCGCAAATAGGGCGAGGGCGACGCCGAGAAGGCGATCGGGGTTGGCACCCGTGAACGCCAAAGCGGACACAGCGCGAGACGTCGATGTATCGAGGATTCCGGTGACGGGCACATCGATTCCCAGCGCCGCGTCCAAACCGGCCCCAGGGTCGAGAATGGTCTCACGGATACCGTCCACAATCGATGGCGCCAGCGGTTGGCCGTTAACCAATGTGCCGCCGAGGACGTCGGCTCGGTTGGTGATCTCGGTTCCCACGGCTGCGGTCACGATCGTGGTGATCTCGAGCGTGAGTTCGTCGCCGACCGCCATGGCGCTGTCGACATCGCAGGACACTCGGTTGGCGACGCTGGTACAGGACAAACCGGCCCCGGTGCTGCGTACGTAGCCCAAGCCGTCGGGCAGATCGTCGATGACCTGGACCACTCCAGTGGTGGGCGACGGGCCGTAGTTGGTGATAACGATCCGCCAATTGGCGACTTGTCCAGTGACCACGTTCGCTTCCATGAGGCTCTTGTTGATATGGATCAGCGAGAGCGGGACGTTGGCGGTGTCGGTGTCGGTGTTGTTGGTCGGGTCTGGGTCGACCGGACCGCCCACCATGTCGACGGAGGCGGCATTGGTGACGCTAGGCGCGGCCGCGGCCTTGGCGGTCACGACCAGGCTGAGATTGCTGGTCGCACCGACGCCCAACGGCGAATTGTTGAACGCACAGGTGATGGTCGAATCGACCGCCGCGCAACTCCACTCGGTCGAGTCGACCCGCACAAACGTGACCTCGGCTGGCAAAGTGTCGGTCAGCGTGATGGCGCCGGTAGCAATCGACGGCCCGTGGTTGATGACCGACAAGGTCCACACATTCTGGGCGTCGATCACGAAGTCGTCGGCGCTGGTCTTGATGATTTCCAGATCGGACTCAAGTCGTTCGCCGAAGTCGACGTCGAGTTGAGCGGCGCCGGGCGCAAGGGTGAACGCCGCGGTGCGGTCGAGTTCGCCGACCAGGTCGTGAGTCGGGGCCATTGCCTCGGGCAGGGTTGCTGGGTTGATCGACACCGTGTAGTCGCCGGCCGGCAAGTTGGCGAAACCGTAGATGCCGTTGACATCGGTCGACGTGGCGAGGTTGGCCGTGGCCCCGGTAGTGGGGTCGACCCAAACCGCCGCGACCGCGACGTTTTCGAACCCGGTCTCGCCGGCGCTGACGAGACCGTCGGCATCGAGATCGTTCCACACGAGGTCGCCGATTGATCCGGTTCCGTAGTACGCAAAGTCTTGGTCGAGATTGTCGGCTCCGCTCAGCGTGAGGGCCGCGGTGTTGTCGGCGCCACCGTCGGGGTCGACGTTGGCCGTGACCCCGCCCGGCAAAGATGTCGGGTCGATGTAGATGACGTAGCTGCCGTCGGGAAGGTTCGAGAACAGATAGTTGCCAGCAGCATCGGTGGTGGTCGAGACAACCAAATCGGATGCGCCGGGATTGGTCCAGCGAAGAGACACCAACACGTTGGGGAGGGCAATGTCGTCCGGTTGCGGTTGAGCATCACCCGACGCGTCGAGGTCGAGCCACACGGCGTCGCCGATATTGGACACGCCGGCGTAGCCGAAATCGACATCCAGGCGTTCGGTGGTGGCGGTGGTGAGAATTGCCGAGGCGGCGTGAGCGCTGCCGGTGACTACCGACGCGTCGGCGGGATCGTCCAGATCATGGGTTGCGACGACGCTGGCCGGTAGGTCGATGGTGTCGACCGTTACCGCGATTGCGATGTCGAGAGGCAGGCCGGTGAACAGGTACGTACCGTCGGCGCCGGTGTCTACGGCACGCACGACAACAGCACCGCCTGGCTCGGTGAAGGTTGCGGTAACGGTTACCGCGGCCAGTCCGACTTCGTCGGTGTCGAGGGTTCCGTTTGAGTTGCGATCGAGCCACACGGTGTCGCCGACGCGGCCCGGGCCGGCGTAGCCGAAGTCGAGCCCGAGAAAGTCTTCGTTGGCGGCGAGCGTGTAGCTGGTCGTGTCGTCGAGGTCCGTCGGGATGCCCGAGGTCGCGAAGTCGTGATCCCAAGTAGCGATGTCGATGTCGTTGGGTAGGTCGCTGGTGGTCACGGTCACCGTGTATTCGCCGGGGGCGAGATTGGGGGCGAGGTAGGCGCCGGTGGCGTCGGTGGTGGCGAGGTAGCGAACGTCGTCGGCGGACTCGTCAACGCTCACAGTCGAGGGTTCGTCGCCGAGGACCCCGTCGAATCCGGCCCAGTCGGTGGTAACGGTGATGCCGGCGAGCGGGGTTTCGTTGGCGTCTTGCACGCCGTCGAGGTTGAGGTCATACCAGATGTAGTCACCAAGGCTTCCCGCACCGGTGTAACCAAAGTCGACGTCGAGGTACGTCGCATTGGTCGATGTCAGCATGATTTGGGTGACGATGCCGTCGTGCACTCCGCTTTGGGGTTTGTTGGCTTGGGTGTCGGTGATCGTCGGATTATCGACGAGCTCAAAGGTCGGGGTCAGCCCGGCCGGTAGGCCGGCGTTATCGACGGTGACGGTGAGGTCGATGTCTTGGGGCAAATTGCCAAAGGCGTATTCGCCGTCGCCGTTGGTGGTTGTCATGAGACTGACGGTCGCGCCGCCATCGGGATTGATCCACGAGACGGTCACGTCGACGCCGCTCAGCCCGTACTCGCCGACATCCAAGATGCCGTTGGCGTCGGCGTCGAACCAGAGCCGATTGCCGAGGTCGGCAGTGGCGGGGGTGAACGAGACAAAGTCGGAGTCGTCTTCGTCGGTCCCGGTTCCTTCGTTGTAGTTCGCCGGGGTCGAGTCGATGTCCCATTGATCGGCCGTTTCGATCTCGGCGTGGTTCATCACCTGCGAGGCGCTGTTGATTCGGGCCACGATGTCAAGCGTCGCGGTGGCGTCTTGGGCCAATCCCGAAGCCAACGTCCACGTATTGGTGCTCGAGTTGTACGAGCCGTTGGCCGTGGTCGCCGTTTGGAAGATCATGGTGTTCGGGAGCACGTCCAGAACGCTGATGCCGGTGGCGGTATCGACGCTGGCTGTGGTTGATTCGTTGGTGACAACGATTCGGTAGGTCAAGAAGTCGCCGTAGAAGTAGGGGGCGCTCTCGACGATCGACTTGCTGATCGCCAGGTCGACGCGGCGGATGCGAGCGTTGGCGTTGTCTGAACCGCGAACGCCATCGGCGGCGTCGTTGTCGTCGCCGAAGCTTCCGGTTTGGTTGGCCGTCTGTCCCGAATAGTCCTCGCCCGCGACCCCCGAGTCGTTCACGTGGTCAACGGCGCCAGTGGTGGCGAGGGTCAAAAGTGTTGCCTGGGGGATCAGGTCGTATTCGATTTGGGCGGAGCTACCCGCCGCGAGCGAAGTCAACACGTTGGTCCAAAGCAATGGACCCGACGTTGACCCGCTGGGATCGCTGAGCGTCACAAACCCGCCGCCGGTGTTGATCTTGGCGCTTCCGGTCGAATAGAGCCAGCCCGCGGGGAGCACGTCGTCGACATCGACGTTGTACGCGGTGCCGGTGCCGTCATTGTGCACCGTGAGGTTCCAGCGAAACGCCAGGCCAGTTCGCGCGTCGGTCGCGTCCATGCCGCTGGCCGGAGTCTTCACGATCACCAGGTCGGGGAACTCGACAGTGAGGGCTACCGAATCGGCGGCGACCGGGTTGCGGGTTCCGCCGTACTGAGGCACGTCGGCCGCCACCGGTGCCGCGGCGCGATCGGCACTCGACATTGCGTAGTACGAGGTGACGTCGGCGGTGTTGGTCAATATCTGGTCGTCGCTGAGGATGTTCGAAGACCCAACGACGACGTCGTAGGTGTAGACGAGGCTGCCCGCGGCGGCCAGCGGGCCGGTGACGCTCCAGGTCAGAGTGCCCGCTGCGGCGTTGTAAACAGGGGTGGCGCCGGTGAAGTTCGATGCGACGCTGGTTCCCTCGACGGGCAGCGTGTCGACGATGATCAAATCGTGGGCTGCACCGTCACCGTTGTTGGTCACCGTGACGGTGTAGCGGTGAGTCGCCCCCGATTCGGTGTCGCACGTATCGGCATCGGGACTCGGTTCGCAGGCAGAGGCACTCGAAGCCACTACAACTTGTACGTCTTTGTCCATGGCCAGGTTTGGCTCGACAACCGAAATTGATTCGGTCGCGGGATCGGTCGACTTGTCCCAAGTCTCGGCACCAAGATCGCTAACCCCGGTCGGGTCGACGACGATCGTGTTGGTGTTGTGCCAGTGCAACACCGACGAGTTCGTACCGGCCGACGCGGTCGTGGCGATGGCATCGATGTGCACCGAATAGGGGAGAGTGATGTTGCAGTTGGCGCCGTCGGCTTCGATATCTCCGAAGTACCAGCCCAGCACTTGGCCGTTGGGCGTCAGGCGAAGAGCGTCGTTGGCCACGAGTGCGGTGTTGGTTCCGGCAAACTGACATTCGGTTCCGCTGTAAGAAGGAGTCCCGTAGCTGTCGAATTGAACGAAGCTCGGCAAGGTGTCAAACAGCGTGGTGTCGTAGGTGCGGCTTCCCGACGGTATTTGCACGGTCAGTTCGAAGTTGGCGGCCTCGCCAACGCGAAACTCGCTGATGTCAGTGTCGGTCAGATCGAACGGGTTGGCGTCAAACGGCGCAATGTCTTTGGCCAACAGTCCCAGCGGCAGTTCGATGGTGTTGGTGGTATTGGCGGTGTAGCTCGTGCGTTCGCCGGCAACCGTGCCGGCCATGGACGACGCGGTCACCACTGCGGTGTTCGTCAACTGGGTCGCGGCTACCGATTCGGTGGCGACCGTGGCCTTGTAGGTGAGCGTCGTCGAAGCCCCGACCGCCAGTTCGGTAATCGTCCACACCAACGTGCCGCCACTCGGGGCGCCGGCGGTCCATGTGGCCGCATCGGGATTGTTGTTGGCGTTGTCGGTGAACTGGAGACCAACCGGCAAGGAATCGGTCACGACGAGATCGTGGGCGTACGAACCATGCGTGTGGGTCGGGTTGGTCACCGTGAGGGTGTAGGTGACGAGATCGCCGGCGCTGACGTTGCTGATCGCGTCGGTGGGCACGTTGGTGTCGGTGCCGTCGTCGGTCTTGGTGATCGAAAGGCTGGGCTCGACGACCTTGGTACGAGCCCGGTTTGATGAGGCCTGGGCGACCTTGCTGGCGTTGGCGTCGTTCCAGTCGGCGTACGCGTAGTTGTCCAGGTTGTTGGCCCGTGCGCCGCTGGTTAGTTGGGCGTCGTAGCTCAGCCACACCGTGTCGATGCCCGCTCCCACCGGGTTCTGCCATGTCGCCGGAAAGGTAACTCCGAGCACCGGTCCCACGCCGTTGAGCTCCACCAAAATGTCGGTTGCCGCGTCGTAAACGGCCGCGGTGCCACCGAGATCGAAGAAGCCGTCTCCGGCCGCCGCGTTGGTGATGGTGAGCGAGACAACGCTGCTCGGGTTGTTGTTGTTGAACTCGCCCCCGGTGAGGCCAGTGAAACTCAACTTTGAGTCGATGGGATCGGTGAGGACCAAGCTGTAGGCATCGACTCCGACCGGAATCGTGGCATCGAATCGGTAGTTGAGGGACTCGCCGATGGTCGCGTCTTGGGTAGCGCTGCTCGACAGATCGGCGGCGTTGCTGCGGTTGCTTGCGCCGGTCGCGTCGGTCACCGTCGACGATTGGGTTTTGGTCAGCGTGATGTTGTCGATGTTGACTGTGGCTTGAGCGTTGAGCGCCGAGACCGTAGCGGTCGGGGCGGTCTGGTCGATATTGCTCGCAGGTATGTAGGTGAGGGTGCCGCCGGTGTTGTCCTGGGGTCCGTCGAAGGATCGAACGCCGGCGTCATTGGTCAAGACCACGCCGGCGGCGATGTTGGCGGGCACGGTGAGTTGGTAGCTCAGCGTCGAAACCGCGCCGGGCGCAAGTGATGTGACGCTGTAGCTGATCACGCTGCGGGTCGCAGTGGTCTGGCCAGTCAACGGAAATCCAACATCGACGGGGTCGTAGCAAGTCGCCGTCTCACCGGTTGACACGGCAATGGTCGAGATGGCCGAGCACAAAATGTTGTCGGGGAGAATGTCCCAAGTGGCGATGGCACGGGCGGCGGCGTGAGCGTCTTGAGCCGGTACCCCGGTCGACGCAAAATCGTTGGTGATCGCCACTTCGTAGTCCAGGACCGTTCCCTGGACACCCGACTCGGCTGTGGCGGTCGCGGTGTTTGGGGCTACGGCGTTGAGTTTCGAGATGGTCAGGTGTGGTTCGACAAATGGGAAGCCGGCGAGATCTCGGCTCGAGAACGCTTCGCCGCCCAGGTGGGCGCTATTTTGGTGGGTCAGTTTCGCCAAGTTCTCGATGATGTCGACGTAGTTGGCATCACGGGGGTTGCCGTCGATGGTGACCGAAAAAATTACTTCGAACCGAGCCGCCGTTTCGGCGACGAACAAATCACCGTTGCCAGGGTCGGTGCCGAGCGACCACAACACGGCATCAGTGATGCCATCGCCGGCACCAAAGTCGACGAGTTCGGTAGTGGCGATAGTCGCAGTGTTGTTGGCCGTGGCCCCGCTGACGGCGTTGACCCAGAACTTCTCGAACGTTGTATTGGGCGGAATGAAGTCGGTGACTTGAGGATTTCGGAAGTCGAGGTTGAGGGTGAAGTCGACGCCGATGCGGTAACAGACTCGGTCACCTGGCTTGAACCCCTGGTCGGCATCTCTGGTCGCGACGTAGGTAGCGGTGTCACACGACAGAGCGGTCCCCGCGGCGGCTGGCTGCGAGATTGCCTTGTCGATCACCACCGTTGCCGAATCTTGTCGGGCGCTCGACGCGTCGATCGTGGTCGTCTCCAGCACCCGGTCGGGTTCGTTGTTGCCGCTGTCGTTGAGGGGATCGGTAGTCCCAACGATGTCGACGTTGTTGATGAAGTAGTCGGCGCCCACGACCGGAAGGTCCGGGGCGTAATTTTGTTGATAGTCGCCGCGCACCACTGATGAGAACTCGATGAGGAACTGGTCGCTCTCGGTCATGGTCGGCGTGGCTGTCCAAACCAGAGTCCACGAACCGTCCACGTTCTCGGTCACGGTGTCGGGATCTTGGGCGCTGGCGGCCAGAGTGGGGTCCAGCCCGACGCCCGCGGCGCAGTCGGTGCCGATCGGAGCCGAGGTCTCGGGGTTCGAGTTGATCAGGATCGGACACTGGCCGTCGGGCAAAGTGTCGGTGACGACGATCGACGAGGCGTTGCGGTACTCGCCGGTTTCGATCAGCAGGCTCCAGCGAGGTTGGTCGGTCTGCACGAAGGTCGCGGCACTCACTGTCTTGTGAACCGAGAGATCTTCAGCAATCACTATGTGGCTGTCTTCGGACTTGGTAGCCAGATCGGCAACGCCCGGGTTGTAAATGCCAGATGCTCGCGCCCAGTTCACCCACTGTTGCTCGTCGGCAGTAAGCGTCCCGTCGTTGTTGCCGAGGTTGGCCATTTCGGCGGTCGCGAGGCCCGGGTAGAGCGGGCTCGTAAAAGCGGTGTTTTGACGGAGGGGAATGCCGGCGGCGTACATGAGTTCGAAGGCCTCGCCGGCGTCGAGGTCGCCATCGGCGTAGACGCCGATGCCGTCGGCTGAGTCGATGACCCAACGCACCCTCGTGTACACGCCGGGGTCTTGGCCCACGAATTGGGCGTTGGCCGCGAGGGTGACGGTTTCTACTTCATCGGGACTAAGACACAAGGCGGTGATGGCGTTAGCGGTCGGGTCTACGGGTACGACGCCGATGCCCAGGGCTCCGGCTCCGCCGTACTCATCGGTGGACGCGTCGGTCAGGTTGGTCGACGGCGTCGCCGAGGTGTTGTCGATGCTGCCACAACCGAGTAATTCGAGGCCGGCCGGGAGATAGTCCTCCACCACGATCGTGTCGGTCGGGTTCACGTAGTTGTTTTGGACCGTGAGTGAGTAGGTCGTCCACTCGTCGTGGACGCCGCGCAACAATTCGGATTCGGCGTTCGGTTCCTCTTTGGTTAGTTCGATCGCTTCAATTCGAGTCGCAGTTGTGGTTTCGGCGAATGCCGACGTATCGGTGGTGTTGTTGTGAGTACCGTCGGCGTTGAAGTCGGGGATCAGCCGAGCGTTGTTGGACAGGTAGGCGCCAGCCGACAGCGACGGCTGCATGGTTACGTCCCATGTGGCGGTGGAGAAGGCCACTTCGATACTGAACGATTTGGTGACGTTGACCTGCAGGTCTGATGCATTGGTCCACATCAATGTCGTTTCGCCGACGCTGGGAGAATCAGAGATGGTCGTTTCAGGATTGCCGATCGTGCTCGAGACAAGCGTGGTGCCCACTGGGAGCACTACTCGCCACGAGAGGTTGTACCCGTCGACGGTCGACCCGTTGTTGAAGGCGCTCAAGCTGTAGGTCGCGTTGGCTCCGAGCAGCACGCTGTCGGGACCGGCAAAGGTGAGTTCGAGCGAACCGTCGTTGGCAGCCGCCGATGGTTTGACGCCGTCGACGATTTGCACCGCGGCGAAGCTCACGGCCAGCAATGCCGTTACGACGAGCATGGCCTGCACTCGTCGCGAGATTCCTAGTAACGGCCGCGATGACTCATTGGTTGTTCGCACCGGGTTGCCATCGGTACAGAGTCGATGGCGGGTGAGGGCTATCGATGATTCGGTGTCGAAGTTGGGCGCCCCGGCTGGTGGGACCCGGGTCGATGGTTAAGAGGTCTATGGGTCTAACGGCCTATTGGGACTCGGCGGCGGAGGTGTGCGAAAACGGCAGCGTCCCACCCCGAATACTCGGGGTGGGACGCTGCGGCGTCAGTTGAGACGGGTTCAGATCACGCGTACCGAAAGAGCTTCGTCGCCCTTGCGGCCGGGGCCGACCTCGAATTCGACGTTCTGGCCATCTTCGAGGGTACGAAAACCGTTACCTTCGATGTTGGAGAAATGCACGAAGACATCTTCGCCGTCGTCACGGCTGATGAAGCCGTAGCCCTTTTCGTTGTTGAAAAACTTAACGGTGCCCGTAGCCATTGCGGGGATTCCTTACTGCTTTCTGAAGCCCACAGTTGGGCTCGTTGGACAGTCTAGGAGCCGTAAGGCCACAACGGTGGTCGGGTCCGACCTCGCGCTGGCTGCGGCTCGGGAGCCGTAGCTGTAGGAAAACATATTGTCAATTAGCCGATTGTATGATTTCATACAGTAATGCCACCGTCTTCTGACCACCTTCGGGCCCCCTCGTGGCGCCGCGTAGAGGTTGGACTGATCGAGACCGCCCGTCGTCTGAGGGCCGCCTTCGATGCCCGCCTAGCCCCGCTTGACCTCAATCTTTCTCAAGCATCCCTACTGGCCTTCGTGACCGACTTCGGCGACCGCAGCCAGACCGCGCTCGCCGAAATGGTCGGCCTGGGTCGAGCGGCGACCGGAACGATGATCGACCAACTCGAGGCTCGGGGTCTCGTAACCCGAACGCCCGACCCAGAAGATCGAAGAGTTTGGTTGGTCTCGATTACCGACGCAGGACGCGTGCTGGTCGAGCGGTTTTACGACATCGACGCCGGCTTCCAAAAAGTCATTCGCCGAGATATCAGCCGAGCCGAACGCCAACAGTTGGCGACCCTGCTGCAACGCATCGGCCACAACATCGATGCCGCGCTCATAGCCCCCGATTCGCAAGTTTTGAACAACCCCTAGACCCACGAAAGAGAGTCCCTCATGGACGAGGCCGTCATTGTTGATGCGGTGCGCACCCCCACCGGGCGTCGCAACGGAAAACTGAAGGATTGGCATCCAGTCGACTTGGGTGCCCACGTTCTCAAGGCGCTGCAGGAGCGCAACAACCTAGACCCCGCGCTGGTGGACGATGTTGTGACCGGGTGCGTTTCCCAAGTTGGGCAGCAGGCCTTCAACATCGGTCGAAGCGTGGTGCTGGCCGCTGGTTGGCCCGAATCGGTGCCGGCGACGACCGTCGATCGCCAATGCGGCTCGAGCCAACAGGCGATTCATTTTGCGGCTCAGGGGGTGATGGCCGGCGCCTACGACGTGGTAGTGGCTCTTGGTGTCGAGTCGATGAGCACAACACCCATGGGCTCATCGGGGGTCAAAGGCGAACTTGGTATGCCGTTTGGCCCTTCGGTTTTTGCTCGCTACGAAGAATCTGGCCTGCCCGGCCAGGGAATCGGCGCCGACATGATCGCCGACGAATACGGAATCACCCGCGAGGATCTCGATGCGTTCAGTGCCGAAAGCCAGAGGCGGGCCGCCCAAGCGACCGACGAAGGCCGCTTCGAGCGCGAAATTGTTCCGGTGCCCGTCGAGATCGATGGACAGACCGAGATGCTGGTTGCCGATGAGGGCATCCGCCGGGGAACAACCCCCGAGACCTTGGCCCAGCTGAAGCCGGCATTTGCCGACGACGGCAAGATCACGGCCGGCAACTCGTCGCAGATCTCCGACGGGGCGGCCGCGGTGCTCATCATGAGCGCTGCCAAGGCCGCCGAGCTAGGACTAACACCGCGAGCCAAGTTTGCCGGTTTCGCAGTGACGGGCACCGATCCGGTCACCATGCTCAAGGGCCCAATCCCGGTCACCGAGAAGATCATGGCCAAAACCGGCCTTGCGGTCGCTGACATGGACCTGTTCGAGATCAACGAGGCCTTCGCCTCGGTGGTGTTGGCCTGGCAAAAAGAAACCGACGCCGACCTTGGCAAGGTCAATGTCAACGGCGGCGCGATTGCTCTTGGTCATCCCCTCGGTTGCTCGGGCGCCAAGCTCATGACCACTCTGGTCAACGAACTCGAACGAACTGGCGGCCGCTACGGCTTCCAAGCAATGTGTGAAGGTGGCGGTCTCGCCAACGCAACGATCATCGAAAGGATCGATTCCTAATGCCACGTATCAACCTCGAAGGCAGCTCCTCCATCGTCACCGGCGGTGCGTCGGGCATCGGCGAAGCCAGTGCCCGTCAACTCGCCGCCGCGGGCTCACGTGTTGTGATCGCCGACCTCAACGAAGAACGCGGCCAAGCCATCGCCTCGGAGCTTGGCGGACTCTTCGTGAAGTGCGATGTTTCTGCGGTAGAAGATGCCGACGCCGCGGTTGCGGCCGCATCCGAAATGGGTCCACTGCGGGCGCTGGTCAACTCCGCCGGCATTGGTTACGCCGGTCGCACCATCGATCGCAACAACGAGCCCATGGATCTCAACGCCTTCAACTTCGTGATCAAGGTGAACCTGATCGGGTCGTTCAACATGTTGAGTCGGTCCGCCGCCGCCATGGCCAAGACCGAACCGCTCGACGACGACGGTCAGCGGGGTGCCATTGTCAACATGGCATCGGCCGCGGCCTTCGACGGCCAGATCGGTCAATGTGCGTACTCGGCTTCCAAAGGTGGCGTGGTTGGTATGACGCTGCCGATCGCTCGCGACCTCTCGGCGGTCGGTATTCGCGTCAACACGATCGCCCCAGGTTTGATTGATACGCCCATTTACGGCGAAGGCGAACAGTCAGAAGCGTTCAAAGCCCATCTGGGGCAGTCGGTTCTGTTCCCTAAGCGACTGGGGACCGGCGAAGAACTGGCCTTCACCGTTATGGAATGCATCACCAACCCGTACATCAACGCCGAAACCATCCGGCTCGACGGCGGCATCCGGATGCCACCCAAGTAGGAGACAGCATGGCTGATACCGAATCCGTAACCGACGCCGTACTCGTCGAAAGACGAGACCGCGTGATGATCATCCGGCTCAACCGACCCGAAGCCATGAACGCCATAAACGGCGCGCTGTCTGGTGGGTTGTGGGCCGCAGTGCAAGAACTCAACACCGACCCTGGTCTGACCGCGGGCGTGCTCACCGGTGAGGGCAAGGGCTTTTGTTCCGGTATGGACCTCAAAGCGTTCGCGGCCGGCGAAGACATCGGTCCGATGATGGACTTCATTCAGGCCGGCGCCGAAAAGCCCCTGATCGGTGCAGTCGAGGGTTTCGCCATTGCTGGCGGCCTCGAGCTGGCGTTGTCGTGCGACCTGCTGGTGGCCGCGGCGGGCGCCAAGTTCGGTATACGCGAGGTCAAGGTCGGGTTGTTCGCCGCGGGTGGCGGGGTGCTGCGGCTTCCGGCCCGCGTCGGATACGCCAAGGCCATGGAGATGGCCATCACCGGTGACAACATCGTTGCTGAGCAAGCACTGGACTTTGGATTGATTTCTCAAGTGACCGAGGTCGGCGGGGCTCTCGACGCGGCCATTGCGCTGGCCGAGCGAGTAGCGAAAAACGCGCCGCTAGCGGTGGCGGCGTCCAAACAGCTGGTCAAAGCGGCCGCCCAAGGCTACGACGAGGCCGAACTCTGGGAAATGCAGCGGCCGCTTCAGGCGTCGGTGTTTACCTCCAACGACGCCAAGGAAGGCCCCGCGGCGTTTGCCCAAAAGCGCCAACCGAGTTGGACCGGCACCTGACTTTCGCGGCCGTCAGGCCTTGGGAACGGCGATGAAGGCAATCGCCACGTAGTGCACCGCGGCCCCGGCAATCACAAAGAGGTGGAAGATCTCGTGATATCCGAACCAGTGGGGCCATGGGTTGGGTTGGTGTAGCGCATAAAACACCGCGCCGATCGTGAACAAGGCGCCACCAACAACGATCAGAACCAGCCCCGCGGTGCCCATACCGTGGTACACGGCGGGCATGGCTGCCACCCCAACCCAACCCAACAAAACGTAGGGCAGGGCTACCACTGGGTAGGGAGCGTGAGGCCACGCCAAGTTGACGCCGATGCCGACAAACGCGCCGACCCAAACCGTCGGCAAGATCCAGTGTGCCGTTGCCGAAGGCAGGGCAAACGCGGCGATCGGTGTGTAGGTCGCGGCGATGGCGATAAAGATTGTGGAGTGATCGAGGCGTTTCATGATCGCCTGACCGCGGTCGCCCCAACCGCCTCGGTGATACAAGGCGCTCACCCCGAACAGGGCCACAACACCAAAGGCATAAACGGCGGTGACAAACCGTGGTCCGAAGCCCGGCGCCGAAATGATCAGCATCGGGGCCAGCGTCAAAGCGGTGACGAAAGCAACTTCGTGGGAGACACCGCGAAGATGAGGGCGAGGAAGAGCCGTAGGAGTCATTGTGCCTCCGGAGGTCGGTTGGTGAGAGCAAACACCGCGCCCACCAAGGGTACGGCCGCCCACACAATGGCCGTTTCGCGAAACCCTCCGAGGCCCGAAGCGGTGAGCGAAAACGCGATCGGCCCCGCGGCCGAGGCCAGCACGCCGATGAAAGTGGCCGCCCCTTGAATCGCCCCGATGTGATCGATCCCGAACCACTTAGGGATCAACGCGGCCCCCAGCGTGCGCACCGATCCGGCGGTGAGGCCGAACCACGTCGCATAGGCAATCACCGCCGTGGTCGAAGACGCCGACCCCGCCAAGAGCAGCGTTGCGCTCAGCATGATCAGCGTCGCCATCGGAGCCAAGCGAGTACCGACCTTGTCGAGGACAATACCCATTGCCGGTGAGCCGATCGATGTGCCCAGTACCTGCGGAAGAAACATCACCGCTGCTTCGGTCTCGCTGAAGCCGCTCTCTCCCAGCAGCGAAATTTGGTGAAAGTTGAGTCCGGTGCTCAGCATCGACGCACTGCCGCTAGCAATGGCCAGCGCCCAAAAAGATCTTGTGCGCAGCGCCTCTGACCTGGTGAGACTCGGTCTTGATGCGAGTTTTGTGTCGTGAGCAGCGTCGGGAACTATTCCGTCGGGAAACTGGCCGACCGTAGCGGGTCGGTCGATCATGCCGAAGGCGGCGATCGGGATAACGATCATGGCGACGGTCGATGCCGCGACCAGCCAAGCGGTACGCCAACCAAACTCGGCGATCGTGAAGGTCAGCGCCACAGGCACCAGCGCCATCATGGCCGAAGAGATGGTCATCGCCAGTCCGAGCGCCAGCCCTCGGCGCTGCTCGAACCACAAAGAAACCGCCACCGTGCTCACCAACGACAAGCTGCCCTGGCCCAACATTCGGATGAACCAGAAGCCGATCGTGAGGCTGATGAGCCCCTGTACCCCCGACATGTAGACGAGGGCGACCGAGAACAGAATCGCGATGGTCGTCATCGCACGCCGTACCCCGAAGTGGTCGACCCACCGACCGACCGTCGGCATCATCAGCGACCCGCTGAGCGTGCCGACCGCGTAACCGGCCGCAACGGCGTTCTTGGACAGATCGAGATCGTCAGCGAAGTGATCGATAAAAACGCTGACGCCGATGGTTTGGCCGGGACCGGTGAGGCCAAGGGCGATTGTCGCCAGGCCCAAGATGCGCCAACCAGAGAAACGAACTACCTCGTCGGTGGATTCCGACGCAATGACCGACATCGAGAGAGTCTAAGGATGGCGATTGTTGGACCAGCGTGCTGTACTCGCCGAATGCAATCTCCAGGGACCATCGATGCCGTCGTGTTCGACATGGGAGGTGTGTTCGTTGTCCCCAACCCCGTCACGCTTAGCGCGGCGCTGCTCGACGCCGGGATAGATCACGAACTGCATCCCAGTAACGCCGGCACTGCTCACTACGTCGGGGTGCGTGCCATCACCGATGTGCTGAGCTCTCAAGTCGTCGACGAGCGCGACCTCGAAGTGTGGTCGCACTACGACAACGCCTCGTTTGCGTCGGCGGGGCTCGAGGGTCACGACCTAGCGGTAGCACTCGAAGTACGGGCCGGCATCCGCCGCGGACCGGGCCCCGAGGATGTTTGGACTCACGTTCTGCCCGCCAACGTCGAAGCGTTCGCCCGGATCGCCAAGAACTTGCCGGTGGCGATCGTGACCAACAACAACGGCACCGCCGTCCAGCAATGCCTCGACCACGGCATATGCCAACTAGACGATGGGCCGCTGCCTCGAGTCGCGGCCATCGTCGACTCGAGCGTCGTGCAAATTTCCAAACCTGATCCCCGGATATTCACCCCCGCCATCGAGGCGCTCGGCACCGAGGCGGCGCGCACACTCTACGTCGGCGACACAGTCCACGCCGACGTACACGGCGCACGAGCCGCGGGCATGCCAGTCGTTCAACTCGATCCCCTCGAACTGCACGCTGATCACGACCATTGGCGGCTCCCCGACGTGGGCGCACTGGCCGACTACCTCCTTTCGTGAACGCCAGTCGCTCGTTGTCGGCGTCGCAGGCCCGACGGATCGCTCTCGCTGCGCAAGGGTTCCGAGATCCGGCACCCAAAGGACGTGTAGATCGCCGACATCTGCGTCGGGTGATGACCCGGTTACAGCTGCTGCAACTCGACTCGGTGCCGGTGGTGATGCGCACTCAATACATGCCGTTGTTTGCTCGCCTCGGTCCATACGACCCTGATCTGCTCGACACGATTGCCTATCGCGACGACGAGTGGTTCGAAGCCTGGTGCCACGAAGCGTCGCTCTTGGCGGTCGAAGACGAACCGCTGCTTCGCTGGCTCAAAGCGCGGTCTCGCCGTGGTCAAACGTGGTCGCACCTGCGAGAACTCGCAGAGTCTGATCCGACCTACGTCAACGACGTGCTGGCCCAGGTACGAGAGCGTCCCATGGCCCCCGGCGAACTAGCTGATCCTCGCCCTCGAAACGGCGAATGGTGGGGAGACCGCTCGTCGGGTTCAGTAGCGCTCGACTGGCTGTTCAGAGTAGGTGAGGTCGGGATAAGGCGTCGGACCGGCTTCGTCAAAGAGTTCGATCTACTCGAACGGATCGTGCCCGAAGCCATTCGCCAGCAGCCCACCCCGAGCGAAGAAGACGCCCACCGAGAACTACTCCGGCGGGCCGCCCGCAGCCTGGGAGTAGCCGCCATCCCTGATCTGGTCGACTACCACCGCCTACCGAAGCGACCCGCCAAGCAACGAGTGAACGAACTCATCGAAGAGGGCGAACTCGTTGAAGTTGACGTCGAAGGCTGGCAACGACCCGGCTACCTCCACCCCGACGCGATGCTGCCGCGGAGTATCGACGCGTGCACCTTGCTGTCGCCTTTCGATCCGGTGGTGTGGTTTAGAGAAAGAGGCGAACGGCTATTCGACTTTCGGTACAAGATCGAGATCTACACCCCCGCGGCCCAACGCCAGTACGGCTACTACGTTCTGCCGTTCCTGATGGGCGACCAACTGGTCGGGCGAGTCGACCTCAAGACCGATCGGGCGGCAAAAGTCCTGCGAGTGCTCGGAGCGTTCTCCGAGCCAGAAACCGATCTGGCAGTCGTCGTCGAAGGGCTTCGCCACAGCCTCGACCAATTGGCGCGGTTCGTGGGCGCCGACTCATGGCAAGTCGACGGTGACCGAGGCGACCTAACTTCGGTTCTCTAGCTCTTCGCCCTCGGGGTCCGGGATTGCCATAGCAACGTAGGTTCCCCACGGTGCCGCGGGCTCAAACTCGGGTCCGCCCTCGAGCGATCGGATCCGCACCCGACGAATCCGATCGTGGGCGCTCTTCACCGAAGCGACATAGGCCGCAGAGTGGTTGTAACCAAAGACTGCGGTTTTCCAATTCTCCCAACTCCGCTGAGACCCGTACGAACACAGGTAGGCGGCCGTGGTCACCGCGGCATCGTCAAGATCAAACGGATCGACCTCGCCATCGCCGTCGCCATCCATCGCCCACGTCGACCATGTTTCGGGAATGAACTGCATTGGACCCACGGCTCGGTCGTATGCGGCATCTCCGTCGATAAGTCCGTTGTCGGTATCGGCGATCACCGCCACGGTTTCGCCCGCGTTATCGATGTTCACGCCGTCCAAAGCAACACCAACAATCCGCGGGATCGAAGTTCCATCTTGTTGGAGGTCGCCAAGTCCGTAGTTGCCATGAGCACCTTCGACGGCGCCAACCGCGGCGATGGTTCGCCACGAGATACGACACGCGGGATCAACGTCGGTCATCACCAACTCCGCGTTCATGTAGGCCTCCACGGCACGAGGCGAAAGAGCGGCATCGCCCGGTACCGAAGCGAGAGAAAACACCTCGGCCGCTTCGGGCAAAATGGCCCGAGCCTGCTGGTCGAGCTCATGGCGGGCGCGAGTCAAGTCACGGGCTTCGGCCCGAACCTCATCGAGAGTGGCTTCCAGAGCAAGGCGCTTGGCCACGGCAACGTCCAACGCATCGGTGGCCTCACGGAAGGCCTCCAACGCGGCGGCTCGTCTATCGATCATCTCCTCGAGGGTGTGGCCTCGCAACTCAAGGGTGCGCTGGGCATTCCGCAGCGCCGGACCATCCAGGCCCAGCAAGACATCGTCGCTTTCGCCGTTGCCGGCAAACATCTGGATCGCTACCGAACGCAAAAGATTGACCATGCCCCGCAGATGAGCGCCGGCCCGGTTGCGCTCAATCAAACGATCTCGCTCTTGTTGCTGTGCGGCGAGCTCGTCGCGCGCCACCTGACGTAGCCGGGCAGTCACGACCTTGTGCTGGTTATTTGTCGACTCAAGGTTCGCCGCCGCGTTCACCAGGTCACCGACGATCTCAGACCCGCGGTCGTCGTAACGCACCGCCAACGCCCGCGGCGGCTCCGACAATCCGGTAGCGGCGCGCCAAGCTGCTCCAAGTCCGACCTGCTCGAGCAGTTGTTCGATCTGGGCGCCGTCGGTTGCATCGAAGGCGACCGCTTCTAGATGGTCTCCCGCTCGGTCTTGGGCGTCCGCGGTCGCGAGCACTGTGCTGGCCATAGCCGCACCCACGACGCTGGCGAACATGGCACGCGCCACACGGCGAGAAAGCGGTGACCTCACGATGCGTCCCCATCGGCACCAGTGAGTCCGAAACGAGCCATCGGATACGGTTTCGTCATGAGCATGATCGTCGACCTTGCAACCCTTCGCACCACCTGCCACGACTACGGCTCAACCGCCTATGCCGTCGTGTCCGTGCCAGAGAGATCGCCGCGCGTCACGCACGTCACGCCAACCTTCCGAGGCCAAGAAATTATTATCGGGCTCGGTAGCACGTCGACCGCCTCGATCGCCGCCAACCCCGTTCTCGCCATGCTGTGGCCAGCCAGCCACGATCAGCCGATGAGCTTGATCGTCGACTGCGACGTCGTGCACACCAGCGACGACGGCACTGTTCGCCTCAAGGCCATCAGCGCGGTGCGTCATCGCGCTGCTCCAGAAACATCCGACTGAACAGCCCCAAAAATTTCCACGCTTCCTACTTCGGGAAAATCGACCTAGGCCTGAAGAACTAGTTCGGAACCGGCGACCAAAAGCCTAATTGGTGACCGGATAAGTGACCGTAGGCAAAGGTTCGGTAACGGGATAGTCCGGCGAGTTCGGGTCGAGTCGCACAAACGTCGTTGTGGTAATCGCAAGGGTCGTCGTAGTTGTCGACGTGGTCGTAGCGGGTGCCTCGGTGGTGGTGCTAGTCGACGTCGACGACACCACCGCGCCCGAATCATCGCTGCTGTCGGAGGCATCCAAACCAACAGTCGTGGAGGACGTAGTGTCGGAATTGTCGCCCGGGATGGTCGAAGGCGTGGGTTCGGAAGGGTCGCCGCTACAGCCAACGATCAGCGACCCAACGGCCACAACAACAAAGATCATGCGACGCATGCCGGTCACGATACCGGTCTCGGCTCATCGACGGGTCACACCCGATTCGTGCGGCGACATCATCGCGATCGGAACAGAAATGTCGAGAGGCCGAGTTAGCAAAGTTGCGATGCGGCGACCAGGCTGAACCGCCGGCCCGGGCTCGCCCAGCAGATCACCCAAAAACTGTTTCGTCGCGTCGATATCAGCAGAAACCAAAGCCAACCCCCAGAAGTTCGACAACGCCGCGTCACCCTCAGAACCGGCCCCGGCAGAACCGGCCCCGGCAGGACCCGTCAATTCCAAGATCACGTCCTCCAGCCAAAAGAAATCCTGGCGCCGTTCCCCGTTGGCGCCAAACACGCGCGTCCGACGGCACTCGAGCCCCGCAGCCGTCAATGCCCGACTCGTTTGCTCCACCGACTCACAAACCGCCACAAGATGATCGACCGAAGTCACACCATTCGGATGAATAGCGCTGTCAGCCCAGACCGCGCCACCAGCATCAAACTGCCCGAAACACAACCCCGCAACAGGAAACGCCACACCCGCCGCGGCGACCCCGACAATGCCCCGAGACGCATCCGGCGACAACTTGATCAGCGCATTGGCCAGTACAACTACGCCATCAACCACCACGAACCCAGCCTCAGCCCAAGCCGCTGGATCATCACCTACCTCGATCACGACCGTCACCAACGAATCCTCGCACGAAGCAAGCCGTCACCGACAGTTCGCTAGATAAGGTCCCGGCTCATGAACACCACCGCCAGCTTCCGCGGTCTCTTCGAGATGGAACAACTCGGCCGCGATACATGGCGAGCCCCCAACGCAACCAATCCATGGGGACGAGTCTACGGAGGTCAAGTCGCCGCCCAAGGACTCTGGGCCGCGGCCCAAACCGTCAACCCCGCATTCCAACCACACTCCCTGCACGCGTTCTTCATACGAGGCGGAGCCATCAACGAACCCGTCACCTACGAAATCGACGAAATCCGCGACGGACGCTCCTTCGTCACCCGCCGAGTCGTAGCAACCCAAAGCCACGGCGTCATCCTCAACCTCTCCACCTCGTTTCACCGGCCCGAACCGGCCCCCGACACCACCACCATCTCCATACCCGCCGACGTCCCCCCGGCCGACCAACTCCCAGCCGCCGACTGGACACCAATGCTGTCACGCCGAGTCGCCAACAGCGGCCAACCCCGCGCCCGCACGTGGCTACGCGTCAACGGCACCGAAGACCACCGCAACCCGCTACTACAAGCAATCGGCCACACATTTGCCAGCGACGACCTACCCACCGAAGCCGTCGAAATCGCCCACCCCCTCGGAGCCGCCGACTACGGCAACCCCAACGCCAAACACCCCTACATGGGAGCCAGCCTCGACCACTCCATCTGGTTCCACCGCCTAGCCCCCGCCAGCAACTGGACCCTCCACGACATGCGATCAAGCGGAGTCAGCGGAGCCCGCGGCCACGCCATCGGCGAAATGTGGACCGCCGATGGCACCCACATCGCCACCATCGCCCAAGAAGTCCTACTCCGCGTCGCTCGCTAAAATCGCCCACCATGACCTTCACGCTTCGCCGCCCCGCAGCCCGAGTCGTACTATTCGACCGCTCCGACCGGATCTTTCTCATCAGCGCCGAAGACCCAATCGACCCCCGCAAATCCCCATGGTGGGAAATCCCCGGAGGCGGAAGGGGCTGGAACGAAGACTCAGCCGACGCCGCCGCCCGCGAACTCCACGAAGAAACCGGCATTCCCAACGTCGAAATGGGACCCTGCGTCTGGACCCAACAAACCGAATACACCTTCGCCGGATACCACTTCGAATCCGACGATCGCATCCACATCGCCTGGTGCGACGGCGGCGACTACAACCCCCAAGGACTCGAAGCACTCGAAGAAGCCGCATTCCTTGGCGCAAAATGGTGGACCCTCAACGAACTCCTCGACAACTCACTGCCGACCGTGCCCGTCCGCCTACGCGAATTCCTCCCCGACCTCATCAACGGCAACATCCCCGCCGAACCAATCAACATAACCCCGCCCCCCGAACAAGGCGGACGCTGGCCCCAGCCCTAAACCGCGCTGTTACGTCGCGCCGCGGAGACCGCGCTGTTACGTCGCGCCGCGGAGACCGCGCTGTTACGTCGCGCCGCGGAGACCGCGCTGTTACGTCGCGCCGCGGAGACCGCGCCAGGCCAAATCGGTGATTTGGGTGGCGATGATGTCGGGAGAAGTATTTCCCTCACGCGACCAATGGCGACCAGTCGCCTCGGCCAAACCCACCACCCCGTGAGCCAAAACCAAACGCTCGGCGCTCGTCAACCCCTCGATCACGATCAACTCCGAAATCGTGCCGGCGATCGCCGCCTCGACCGACTGCACCTGCGCCGCGAACGCCTCGTCGCTGCGAACCCCCTCACCGAACAACAAATGAAACTCGGCCGGACGATCGCTCACAAACTGGAAATAGGCCCGAAACCCCAACTGGACTTGCTCAAACGGCGACGAAGCCGCCGAAACCGCGTCGACAACAGTCTCGGTCAAACGCGACGCCACCGTGCCCAACAACTCCAGAAACAGATCGTGCTTCGAAGAGAAGTGCTGGTACAAAACCGGCTTAGTGACGCCCGCCGCCGCCGCGACCGCATCCATCGTCGTGGCCTGATAGCCATCGGCGCCAAAAATTTGAAGCGCAACCTCGACCAACCCGGCCCGCCGCTGCGCGGCCGGAAGCCGCCGAGCCATCAGGAAAGATCTCGGCCGTGCTCGACATCATCACGAATAGCCGCCTTAACCGCGTAACCCATGACGATCGCCGGGGCGAGAATCAACGAACCAACGACCACACAACCAATAATGACGTTCGAAACCAACGAACTGAACGTGCCGAACAACCCGACAAAATAGACCAGCAAAGCAAGCCCGAACAAGGCGTAGCCCGCCCGCTGACCAAGCTCGGCAAACCGGCTCGCGCGAGCCCGAGCAACAAGAACTGGATCCGTTGGTGAAGGACTCGTCATGAACGCCCTACGGTAGCCAACCGGCGTCCCGCAGAGTCACCCCAATCCGTCTAGTCATCGCATCGAGAGAGAAAGCACGCGCCGCGATCTCAAAATTCGAGTCAAGCAACGCAACATCGGGAGCGCCCAAAAACCGCACCAAGCCGGACCAATCGGCAGCCTCGAACCAACGAAAACCAAGAACTCGTAGTTCGTCGGCGACCGGATAATCACCGACCACGGCCGGGCGACGATGCAAAGCGGCCTCGATCGGCGGGTTCCCGAACCCCTCCCACGTCGAGGGAAACAAAACCGCATCACACGCGGCATACAGATCCGAAATCGAACCGGTCGGCGTTCCCCTCACCACCCGACACGATGCCCTGCCGACCAACTCCTCCAACTTCGCGCCATAACCCTCCTCGGGCGGTCCCCACAGCCAATACGTCGCATCGAGCTCCTCGGCCAAACGAATCGCCGCGGGCACGTTCTTGCGACCGATCGCCCTCACCGGATGAGCAAACAGCAACTCGTCAGAACCCACGCCAAGCGCGGTCCGCACCGTGTCGGCATCGCCGGCATCGCTCGGGAGCGGGAAACCGTTGTAAATGCAGGTTGCCGCGAAACCCCGGTCGGCCAACTCGAGCTGAGTCAGACGGTTGATCGTTACGTGACGCCAAGCCGGATCGTCACGGGGAAGCTCCACCACATGAGCAAACCGTTCGCGCTGCCAAGGCGGATCGTGATGATGCATGATTGCTGGTCGACCCGCCAACAAATCAGCGACCATGCGAGCCGCCGGAAGATTTAGCGGGATAGTGCACAGATTTTCGACAACGACCAGATCGGCATCGCCCAAAGCCGCTGAAAGAACCTCCCGATCGGGAGCATGGGCAGCGTCGATCTCCAAGCCCGCTACCGTCCGATCAACCGGTCCGGCCCCGGCCACTGTCACCGTGTCGAAGCCAAGCTCTGACATCGCGGTCTGCCAGTGTTGGGCAACGACCGACACTCCATCCGTCAATCCAAGACGAAAAGACACAAAAGCACACACCGGCATGGATGCAACTCTGCCCGACCCCGAGCCTCACGCCACGTTTCACGCCATCTGTGATCAAGTGAAACCGATCATGCAAGCAGCCTGGATCGACGCGGGCTACACCGCCCCCAACAACGTCACCTACCCGTGGCTTTGGCTGTGGGACAGCTGCTTTCACTCGTTGATCTGGCACACCCTCGGTCGCAACGATCGGGCGATCACCGAACTGCGATCCGTTTTCGCTAATCAAAACGCCGACGGATTCGTACCCCACATGGGCTATCAACTCGACCCGCAGCGACCAGTCGAGCTGTGGGGACGCGAAGGCTGCTCATCGATCACCCAACCGCCGATGTACGGCCACGCCATCGCCGAACTCAACCGGGCCGGCGTCGCCGTTCCTGCCCACCTTGTCGACAACGCCGCGGCTGGGTTGCGTTTCTTGTTAGAAGTACGCCAACGCGACGCCAGCGGACTGCTCACTGTTGTGCACCCCTGGGAAACTGGCTGTGACGACTCGCCTCGCTGGGACCACTTCTGTCCCGGCGGATTCGAACTGGCGCGGTGGCGGGCCCAGAAGATGGCTCTGCTCGACACCATCACATTTAGCAACAGGGGAGCCCCCACCGCCAACCATGCGTTCGGGGCGGCCCCCGTCAGCTTCAGCGCCCTCACCGCGTTCAACGGCCGCGAATTGGCGACCATCACCAACGACCGAACCATGCGTGAAGCAGCCGACGAGTTGGCCCAGTCCGTAGCTGCGAGATGGGACCCGCAACTGGCTACCTGGGTCGATGCGGGCCCCGCAGAAGCGACATCGGGCCGGGTTCGCACGGCCGATGCGTTGACCGCGCTCCTGGTGGTCGACGAACCAAACCAGCGGCGGTCGGCCTTTGCCGCGCTAGTAGACCCCGACGCTTACGGAGGTCGTTACGGGCCGCGCGGAGTCCACGCCGGCGAGGCGGTCTACGACCCAGCCGGCTACTGGAGAGGACCGGTCTGGCCGCAGCTGGCCTACCTACTTTGTGTTGCCGCCGAACGAGAAAGCGGCCGCGGTCGAGGCGTGGATTCGATCGTGCGAGGGCGCACAATCGACGGAGCTCGCAGGTCGGGCTTCGCCGAATACTGGGACGGCGACACGGGCATCGGCGGGGGTGCGGTTCCCCAATCCTGGACCGGGTTGGCCGTCGTGCTTGCCGCTGCCGCGACCAGCGGTTGAACCGACTCGATCTCTCGAACGGGTCGCAATTCTCGGCGAAGTTCGATGATCGACCCGTCGCGTTCGTTCGATTCGTGCCATCCGAACGCTTCGAGCGACGCCAGCGCGCTTTCGGGCACCCGAAGCGGTCGACGTCGCAACATGAGGTTGGTTAATACCGACGCAATACCAACCAAGATGATCAAGTCGCCAAACGACAGAACCTGAGAGGCAATCGACAACGGGAGCGTGTCGCCCAAGAACCCAAAAATCGTCGAGTCGGTTGTCAGCTCGCGGGCCCCATACAACACCACGCGGTCCAAGTCGGCGGCGCCAACCATGCCTGCCTCAACGAGGGCATTCCCACTAACGGGTGTGGCGCCATTGAGCGCCACGGGAACAAGGTTGGCCGCAACACCGATGCTCACGACGGCCATCCCGACCACCGTTGCGTTGCGGGCCGTGAAGATCAACCCGCTGCTGAGTCCGACTACGGCCCAGACTGCCGGCTGTGGAGGGGAGTAGAGATCGACCACCAATCCGCAACAAACAGCAACGAAGAACAGCGGTAGGTAGGCAAGCCGTGTACCGGTAACAGCACGAAGCCGTCCGTTACGAATGGTGCCAACCACAAATCCGATAGCGATGGCCATGACAATGGGCGCGAAGGCCACAGGAGAAACCTCCCGGTCGTGCCCGCTGACCGTGGATCAGAGTAGCGGTGATTACGAACCGTAGGGCGGACCGTCAGAGTCCTTGACCCCGGGCGGTGCCGATGAGCGGCTCGCTGTCAGTGCGTGTGACGTAGCACTGGATCCCGCGGTAGCTGGTGGGCGGCTCGAAATTATCGACAGTCGGAGTGAACGCACCGATTTCGAGGTCGCTCACCTCATATACCGAATCGGCCCATGCGGCGAACTGCTGATAGCAGGACGCGAGGGCGAAATCTTCCATGATGTCGTCGCCGGGATACCGCGACGGCCCTTGGGCCGGATAATCCAGTTTGCTGAAGATTTGGAACTGATGAGGGTCTTCGCAACGGACCTTGGTCGTTATGACTCGGGCTCGACCTGATACCAGGTCGTCGATGCGGTTGAAGCACTCGTTGATTCCCAGAAGGTATTCGTTCACCACGATGCCAGGCACGGTTGTGGTGGGCGGGACAGTTGTGGTGGTGCTGGTCGTGGTTGTAGATGAGTCAGTCGCGGTGCTGGCAGAGTCGCCGTCGCCGGTGACCGACAGGTCGAGTTCGGCATCGGCGGCGTCGAGAGCCGCATCGGCTGCGGCAGCCGGGTCGCGCAAGCCCGTGTCCGCGGGACTTGATCCGCACGCGGCGGCGACCATGGCGACGGCCAACACGGCCGGTGCGAGGTATGAACGGCAGTTAACGATCGCGACAGGCTAGACAGCTTGAGTCGATTGTTTTGTTCAGCCTGCGGGAAGGGCGCGGTCGATCATCTCGAACGAGAACCACATGAGCGCAATGGCAGGAACCAACCCGGCAAATCGCATGGCCAGCCGAGACTTGGTCGAGGTTCCCCAACGGCGGCCTGCCCACCCGCCGGCGAACCAAAACGCAATCGCGCCGACCATCCAGGCAATTGCTCCAGGTACGGCGCCCCGTTCGCCGCTGAGTCCTTCGTCGAGATCGGCTGTGACAGGCGGAGCGGTTTCGGGTGGAGTCTCGTCGGCGCCCAGCTGGTCGGCGGCTGGTTGGTCGGCGCTTGAGTCGGCGACAGTGTTGATGACGTTGGACTCCGCAGCCTGACGAGCGGCTTCGGCGTTGATTGCCCATTCGGGCAGCGCCACCGTGTCGTCTATGAGTTCGGCCGCGACAATGATGCGCTGTCGAGATGACAGTTTCGGATGGCACGCGGTGAGGGTCAGACGGTCGTCGCCAAAGTCGTTGAGCACCCACGTGGCGCTCGGCTTGACGATGATGTGGCCCGCGCCGAACTCGTCCACCTGATCGGCGTGATCGCCAAATGCGACCGACGCATCGAGGACCTTGTAGTGAAACTCTCCTTGCACACTGGTGACGGTGATCTCGTCTCCGGGCACCAGCTCGTCAATTCGGTTGAACGGTTTGCCGTAGGTCGTGCGGTGACCAGCAATTGCGGAGTTTCCTTGGTTGCCCGGGAGCGGCGTTTGCGGATAGTGGCCCGGGCCTTTACGGAGGTCGGCGACTGCTATCCCCCGCACGACCACCTTGTCTACGTCCAACGACGGAATTTCGATCTTGGCCAACGCGTCGCCGTCTTCGGGGAACAAAAGTGCCAACAGGTCAGGGTCGACACCCCCTGGCAACGTCGTGGTTGTTGTGGTCGTTGTTGTCGAACTCGTGCTCTCGGTAGGGGCAGTGATGCGGTCTGGGTCGGGTTCGGGCTGAGGTTCGGTTTCGGCTTTGGGCACGGTCGTGACCACTACCTGATCGAGAGCTGATGCTGCGGCCTCGAACCGCGTGGTGAGGTCGTCGCGCAGGCCGCTTTGGGACCTTGCCTCTTGAAGATCGGTTCCCCAGAGCTGGTAAACGACAAAGAACAACACGACGACGCCGGTGGTGATCATCGCCCGGCCCAGCGCCCCGAGGAATACGGCGAGGCGCGGCGGCGAAGGAGTGGTCATCGGGGAAGCAGTCATCGCAGCACCATCGGCCATATCAAAGCGCATCTGAGACACCAACTGTGCCCGGCGACGGTGCGTGGTTGATCGAGCGCTAGCGTGCCACGGTGTCCGTAGTAGCGCTTCGAGGCGTAGTGGCCCTTCTGGGACAGTTTCCCGCTCTGGCTGGGGTTGACCTCGAGATAGGGCCGCGAGAGGTCGTACTACTTCAGGGACCCAACGGTGCCGGAAAGTCGAGCCTCCTGCGACTCTGCGCCGGATTGCTGAGACCCGAATCGGGTGATGCGACGATTTTGGGCATCGATCTTGCTGTCAATCGTGCCGCGGTGCGTCGCTCGGTTGGTCTGCTTGGTCACGACACCGCGCTGTATGACGACCTAAGCGTGATCGAGAATCTTCGCTTTTGGGCCGAAGTGTCGCGTGTTGATCCAAACGCGGTCCTTCCGGCGCTGGCCCGACTCGGCGTTCAATCGCGTCTTAACGATGTTGCTGTGCGACATCTATCGGCGGGCCAGCGGCGCCGAGTTGCACTGGCTGCGGTGGTGGTTCGCCGACCTCAGCTATGGCTTTTGGACGAACCCCACGCCGGTTTGGATCAGGCTGGTCGCGACCTCATAGACCAGCTGATTCGTGATGCTGCCAAAGCCGGAGCGACGGTGATTCTCGCTTCGCACGAGCTGGACCGAACTGTCGATCTGGCCACGCGGCACCTCACCGTTGCCGGCGGAACGATCACCCGCGATGTGGTCGTCGGAGCCGGAGGTAGCGATGTGGCGTGATGCCCGTCTCGTAGCTCTCAAGGATCTGCAGATCGAGTGGCGTTCACGTACAACATTTAGCCAAGTGGTGCCATTCGCCGGACTGGTGCTGGTGCTGTTCGGGTTCGCCCTCGATGCCAATCGGCCGGTTCTCGAACGGGCCACGTCTGGGTTGTTTTGGGTAACCGTCCTTTTTGTCAGCAATCTTGCGGTGCAGCGATCGACATCGATCGAAACGACCGATGGAGCGCGCCGAGCCTTGTTGCTGGCCGGCATCGAGCCGGCGTCGGTCTATGTCGGCAAGGCCGTCGCGGTGGCGGTCCAGTTGCTACTTGTCGAAATGCTGCTGGTGGGCGGTGTGATTGTGCTTTATGGCGCCGAGATCCAAGATTGGCCGCTGCTGATCGCGACCTGCGTGGTCGCGACCGCTGGCATCGCTGGTGCCGGTACGCTCCTCGGTGCGCTGGTCGCCGGCGTCCGGGCGCGCGAAACCGTTTTGCCGGTCTTGTTGCTTCCAGTGCTGGCGCCGGTGCTTATTGGTGCAACGAGAGCGTTCGACGACGCGCTCGGGTCGGTCGCAGTCGATGGCTGGGCTTGGCTTGGGCTACTCGCCGGGTTCGGCGCGATCAATGTTGTCCTGGGAGCATTGGCCTACGGCGTTCTACTGGAGGAGACATGACCGAAACCCCTACGGTCGCTCAGGGCGAGACCCGTACCGTCGGCACCGCGTCGAGAACCACTTGGTGGCTCGGTCTCGTCGTTTTGGTCGGGACGGTGGCGCTGGTTCTATTGGCGTTTTTCGTGGCGCCCGAAGATGACGAGCAACGTGACGCTGTGCGGATGATTTTCATCCACGTGCCCGCGGCGTTTCTCACCTATGTCGCGTTCGTAACCACCGCAATCGGGTCGATCATGTGGCTGTGGAAACGATCGGTCTGGTGGGACATAACCGCGTATGCCGCAGCCGAGATCGGCGTGATCTTTTGTGCCCTAACCCTGTTCACCGGTTCGATCTGGGGACGGCCAACCTGGAACACCTATTGGGATTGGGGAGACGTGCGGTTGGTCACCACCCTTATCTTGTTCTTGTTGATGGTTGGCTACCTGTCGGTTCGCTCCATGGGTGACGACGAAGCGACCTCGACGCGAGCGGCCGTGGTTGGTCTGATAGCGATGATCAACCTGCCGATCGTCAACCGGTCGGTCGAGTGGTGGTTCGACCGCACATTGCACCAAAAGTCGTCGCTCACCGATGGCAACCTCGAAGACATGACATTGTTCACGATGGTCTTTGGATTGGTTGTGTTCGGTCTCTTCTTCGGATGGGCCATGATTCACCGCTTCCGTGTCGGATGGCTCGAACGTGAGCTCCGGGTTGGCGATCTCGACGACGCGCTGGCGGCCCGGCGGGCCGAAGCCATCGATCATCAGGAGAGCTCGACATGACCCATCTCGGCTATTTGTTGGTTGGTTGGGGCGTCACGTTGGGTGTCGGTGCGGCCTATTCGTTTCGACTGGTTCGCCGCGGTCGAGTAGTGGCCAGCCGTGTGCCAGTGTCACGGCGCCGATGGATGACAGCCGAGGACAAATGACCGAAGATCTGACGCCTACCGATCCGCGCCCGGCGCGTAGCAAACGGCGACGCCTCGTGCCGTTATTCATCGCGGTCGGGCTCGCGGTGACCATCGTCGGGCTGATCTGGAACTTGCTTGGTGGGGCGCTGTTCTTTTACAACGCCGACGAGGCTGTCGCTCGACGAGCCGATCTGGGTCACGAGCGGTTCACGCTGCAAGGTGCGCCGATTGGATGTTCGATTACTGATGGGTTCCAGGGCGACACCCCTGTTGTTGCGTTCAGCGTCAGTTTCGGGGGCGAAACCGTCGACATCGTGCATTTCGGAGATCCGGCCGATCTTTTCCAAGCCGATGTGCCGGTGGTGCTCGACGGCGCGTGGGTTGAAGGCGACCCGGGCGTCGAGGACTTCGACGCGATTGCTCACGATGGTTGGTACTTTGCTTCGGACCGCATGAGGGTCAAGCACGACAACGACTACAAGAACGACAACCAAGACCGCCTTGCCCAGAGCGAGGCCGCGGCCGAGCACGCTTCAGAGGTGTGCGGTACATGAGCAACTCAGCCCTGGGGGCGGCCGCGGTGTCGATCGGGGTCGCCTGTGCCTTGGCAGGGATCGTCGTTGTAGCCCTCGGCCTCGCCGGTCGGCGGCCCAAGTGGTTCAGCGATGCCAGCCTGCTTGTTGCGGTGATGGCCGCGGCCGGGGTAATCGCATTTGCGGTGATGGAGCGGGCCCTTATCACTCGGGATTTCACGGTCGCGTTCGTCGCCGAGCACGGATCGCATCAAACGCCGGCGCTGTTCAACTTCGCCACGTTGTGGTCGGCACTCGAGGGTTCGATCATCTTGTGGACCTTGATCTTGTGCGGTTATGTGGTGGCCGTAGTTCGGAAGTTCCGCGACCGTCGCGACGACCCAATGGTCGCATGGGCGCTGCTCACATTGTTCGTGGTGTGCCTCTTCTTCTTCGGGCTCATGCTTGGACCCGCGGCCCCCTTCGGAACCTTCGATCCGCCGATCGGCTACGACGGTCCGGGCCCCAACCCATTGCTTCAGAATCACATTCTGATGGCCTTTCACCCGCCGGTTCTCTACCTCGGGTACGTCGGGTTCACGGTCCCGTTTGCGTTTGCCATCAGCGCGTTGGTCACAGGCCGAGTCGGCGAGGGATGGTTGTTGATCACTCGTCGCTGGACCGTGATGGCGTGGGGCTTTCTCACATTGGGCATCGTGCTTGGAGCATGGTGGAGCTACGAGACTCTCGGCTGGGGCGGGTACTGGGCTTGGGACCCAGTCGAGAATGCCTCGTTCTTGCCTTGGCTCACCGGCACTGCGTATTTGCATTCGGTGATGGTGCAAGAACGCCGTGGCATGTTGCGGGTCTGGAATCTCTCGCTGGTGGTTTCGACATTTTCGCTCACCATCCTCGGCACGTTCATCACTCGGTCCGGCGTTTTGCAGTCGGTACATGCCTTCGTCGAATCCGGGATCGGCCCGGCGATCCTGTCTTTCTTTGCCCTGATCGTGGTGGTGTCTCTGGGGCTGATCGCGTGGCGAGGTGACGAACTCCGCGCCCCCGGCAGCATCGATTCGCCGGTTTCTCGTGAGGGGGCGTTCCTTGCCAACAACGTGGCATTTGCCGCGTTTGCCTTTGTTGTGTTGCTGGGCACGATCTTCCCGCTGATTGTCGAAGCAATCGACGGACGCACGATCTCGGTCGGCAACCCGTATTTCGACCGTATGACCATGCCCATTGGCTTCGTGCTTTTGTTCATGATGGGGGTGGCGCCGGTTCTGCCGTGGCGTAAAGCTTCGGGCGAAGTTCTGAGCCAGCGTCTGATTTGGCCGGCGTGGATCGGAGCGGCGGCGATGGTCATTGCCGCGTTGATCGGGGCACGGGGGTGGGCTCCGATGCTGGCCTTTGGTCTTGGTGGCTTTGCGGGTGGCGCGGCGGCGCGCCAACTTGTGTTGGCCACCCGCCGTCAGGGATGGCGTGGTTTTGTTGGACGAACCAACGGCGGCATGATTGTCCACTTTGGTGTGGTGTTGATTGCGGTGGCGTTTGCGGCCAGCAACGCCTACGTCCGCCAGGGCGAGTTCAACTTGCTTCCCGGCCAGACCGCCGAGTTGTCGGGGCACACCCTCACCTACGAAGGATCAGACTTCCGCGAGTACTCCAATCGATCCGAGCGCACCGCTCGTATCAGTATCGATGGCGGTCAGGCCTACGAGCCGGGTATTGCCACTTATCCATTTGCCGGTCAAACCATTGGGGTGCCGTCGGTGCGTTCAACTTGGCGCGACGACGTTGCCTTGTCGGTGCTCAAATTCCCCGAAGGGGCAAACGACGCAGTGTTGCTTCGCGCCACGATCCAACCGCTTGTGGTTTGGTTGTGGATCGGCGGTCTGGTTATGGCGGCCGGAACCGTGCTGGCGGTGATGCCTGGGCGCCGGCGTAACCCGCTGTTGCCAGTCTCGGCGCCGGTCGAAACCCACGAACCGATTGACGTCCCCCAGTGAGTAGCGGCGACGAAGCGCCACAGCCCCGCCCGGTTTTGTGGGTCGTCGCGGCGGTGTCGGTCGTGGCTGCGTTGTTGCTGTTGTTACTGGCGACCGGCAAACCGGCCAGCGAGCGCGCCACCGACGGCCGAATTCTTGGCCGGGTTGCGCCCCTGATCGAGGGTCCCACTATCGACAACGGCTGGTACGACATCGACCAACTTCGTGGGCAATGGGTGGTAGTCAACTTCTTCTCGACTACCTGCGTGCCGTGCATCCGCGAGCACCCCGAATTGGTCAAGTTTGATCAGCGCCACGCCCCGACCGGAGATGCTTCTGTGGTTTCGATTTCCTTTGACGACTCGGCCGATGCGGTGATCGAGTTCTTCGCCGATAACGGAGGCGATTGGCCGGTGCTGACCGAGAACACCGGGAGCGTGGCGGTCAACTACGGCGTTACCGCGGTGCCCGAGAGCTATCTGGTGGCGCCCAGCGGAATCGTGGCGGCAAAGCTGGTGGGCGGGGTTACGGCCGACGATCTGGACGGCCAAATGGCCCGGCTAACCCAAGAGGCGTCCTCATGAATCGCCAAATGTTCAGCTGGCTCGGCGTACTTGTGGTGGTTGGGTCGATGTTGGTTTTCGCTTCGGTCGACGACGGCGGGCCGGCGACCAACGCCGAGCGGGCCTACGATCTTGCCAAGGATTTCGCCTGTCCGGTCTGCCACGGCCAGTCGGTCGCGCAGAGCGATGTGGTCGTTGCTCGCAATATCCGCCGCGAGATCCGCGTTTGGGTCGATGAGGGTCAGTCCGACGACTTCATCCGGGAGCAACTCGTCGACCGCTTCGGCGAAGATATCGACTACACGCCGTCGAGCGAGGGCATAACGAGCCTGGTCTGGATCCTTCCCGTCGTTGCCGGCGCCGTCGCGTTGGGCGGACTCATCGTCGTGTTTCGCCGATGGCGAGTCGATGGCGATGTATCGGCCACGGCCGAAGACGAAGAGTTGGTTGCCGCCGCTCGTGAAGACCAGTGACCGATCAGGGCGCCTCGGCGTTGGAGGCTCGCAACTTTTTATTGGAGTCGCTCGACGACCTCGAGGCCGAATACCAGGCCGGCGATCTCGACGAAACCGACTATTTGGCCCTCAAGGCCGATTACACGACCCGTGCTGCGGCGGCGATCCGTCGCGTCAACGGCGAACAACGCGCAACCAGGCCCGATGCTCAGTCGTCGACTCGCTGGCGAACCGCTGGTTGGCTGGTCGCAGTTGCCGCCCTCGCCACGGTTGCGGGAATCTGGATCGCCCAGTTCTCGGGTAGTCGACAAGCCGGCGATTCGATCACCGGAGATATCCGAACCACGTCGCGAGAGTTGCTCGTCGAGGCCCAGCAGACCTTCGGCGGCGGCGACCTCGAAGGGGCGATAGAGATTTACGACCAGGTTCTCGAAATCCAGCCCTCAAATACCGAAGCGTTGGCTTACAAGGCCTGGTTCCTCCGGCTTTCAGGTGATACCGACGCGGCCCGACCGCTCATCGAAGACGCCGTTGCGATCGACCCTCAATACGCCGACGCCCGGGTGTTTGCCACTGTGATTGCCCTCGATGTCGGCGACATTGATGCGGCGCGTAATCATCTGGCGGCCTTCGACGAGCTCGATGCGCCACCGTTCGTTGCCCAGCTCGTTACCAGTCAGGGATTGCGAACCCGTCTTGGCGAGGCCGATCAGGCTGATGCTCTGGAACGAGTCGGCCCGGTCATGTTGGTTCCCGATCCGCCGCGGTTCCTCGATACAGACTTCACGGTCAGCGACGTTTTGCTCGCGGCCGAGGCGTTGGCTGCTCAGGGCGAAGTGTTCACCGGTTTGCAGTTGGTCGAGTTGGTGCTGAGCGAGGTTCCCGATGACCCCGAGGCTTTGGCCGGGTACGGCTGGCTGCTAGGTCGTAGCGCAAGTGTCGACGAGCCGGCACCCGCCGAGGTTGCGCTGCCATTCCTGGACCGGGCGCTGGCGGTCGATCCCGAGTATCCACAGGCGTTGGTCTACCGGTCGTTCGTTTTGGCCTTTATGGGCGAGATCGACGCGGCGGCGGCCGACCTTGCCGTTTTCGATTCGCTGGTCACCCAACCCGGCGACCTCAAAGAGTTGATAACGGTGTTCGACCTTCGGGCTCAGCTCGGTGTCGAATCGTAAATTCGGGTCCGGGCTGCCACACTGAGCGGGTGCAATACCTTCGCCGTCTCGACCTGGGCCGCCTTGTTCTTCTCGCAATTGTCGTTGTCGCGACTGTGGGTGCGTTCACCAAGGATTCTTGGGACTGGATGTTCGGCGCCAACGAAGCCCAGACCCAAGGCGTCGATGCGCCGGTTATCGAAGATGTTGATCAGACAACCGAACGCTTGTATCGGATAGTTCCCGGCAACGGGTCAGAGGTTCGTTATGTCGTGAACGAGCGGCTGGCTGGCGAGGAGGCTGTGGCAGTGGGTCGCACCTCGACTGTTGGTGGCGACATCGTGATAGATGATGCCGACCCCGCGGCCAGCCGAGTGGGTGAGGTGGTCGTAAACGTCGAAATGTTCGAGTCGGACTCGGCTTTGCGGGACAAACGCCTGCGTCACGACTACCTCGAATCGTCTCACTGGCCCTTTGCCAGCTTTGTCACCAACTCGATCTCGGGAATCCCCGCCGAGATCGACCCCGCAAGCTCTTACCCGATCGTTTTGGATGGGATGCTCACGGTCAAGGAAACGACCTTGCCGGTGCAGTTCGCGGGCGACATAACCGTCACCGATAGTGCGGTCGAAGCCCATGTGAGCGCGCAAATCCGAGGCTCCTGGTTCGACGTGGGCCCGATCAATATTGCTCGCCTTGCTCACACCGACGACGAACTCACCCTCGAGTTCGACCTTGTCGCCGATCGGGTGTCGCTCGACGATGCGGGCCAGTCAACGGGTGATCTCGATTCGCAACTGTTGGTGCCCGAGGTCGCAACGGGAGCATTCGCCCAGAATGTGCTGCCGATCTTGGAGAACCGTTGTGTGAGTTGTCATAGTGCCAACGGTCCGGGCTGGAGCACGTTGGCTCTCGACACCGTGGGCGATGCGGCAGCCATCGCCAACGACATCGCCCTGGTCACCGGTGCGGGTTACATGCCGCCGTGGTCACCGTCGGAGTCCAGCCCCGCCTTTCACAACGACTGGTCGCTGGACCAAACCGAACTCGACGCGTTGGCGACGTGGGCCGGCGATGGCGGCGGGATCGACGTAGCCCCCGACACTGCGCTGGTGGCGCGAAACCAGTTGGTGAACCCGATCGAGCGAGACCAAGAGATCCACGCGTCGGCTGCCTACGTTGGTTCTGTCGACCAGCCTGATGATTATCGGTGTCAGGTGTACGAGGTTGATGATCCCGAAGGCGACGGCACTTGGGTCAAGGGGTTCGCGTTCGAACCAGACAAGAGCGAGGTTGTCCATCACTCGATCGTCTACCGCGCACCCAAGCAAGCGTGGGCCGAGGTCGAAGCTCTCGACGGGTCCGACGGCAAGCCGGGCTGGACCTGTTTCGGCGGGGCGAACATGGCCACGCCGGGCGTTTATTCGGTTCTTGGCTGGGCTCCTGGTATGCAGCCGACTTTGTATCCGCAAGGAGTCGGCACGTTCCTCGAGCCGGGAGATTTCCTGATCAACCAGATCCACTACCACTTCGATCACGAAACTCCCGCCGACAACTCGGGCATCGTCCTCGACGTCGCCGAAAGCGACGAGATCAGTGCTGGGATGCGATCCATCGAGTCGTCCACTTATCTCACTCCGGCCGAGATGCCGTGCACTGCCGAAGAGGCGGTCGATGCCCCGCTGTGTGATCGCGATGCAGTACTACGCGACCTTGCTTCCAAATACGGACGCGGCGTGGCCGGTATCCCAGGAGCACTCATTGGCCAGTGCGGTGGGACCGTTGACGACTACGACGACCTGGTCGGCACGGTGGCTCACAGTTCGTGTGACTTGGCCGCTCGCGACTACGGCACGGTGTTCTCTGTGCTTGGTCATATGCACGAGTTCGGGGCCGCCTACCGCATGACGCTCAATCCCGATACGCCCCAGGAGCGGGTCCTTCTCGATATCCCTACGTGGAGTTTCGAGTGGCAATTGGCTTATCAACCAGTCGAAGAGATTCGCATCGAGCGGGGCGACGTGGTCCGGTTCGAGTGCACTTGGGACCGCTCGTTGATGTACATGCCCGAGCCCCGATACGTCACCTGGGCTTATGGCACCGTCGACGAGATGTGCTTCTCGAGCATCCGAGTGGTGCCCGACAAGTAGCGGGTGGCCGACTACTGATCGGCGTCAGGCGGCGTTGAGCTTGTCGTAGCCGGCGCGGACGAAATCGAGCACCACTTGATATGGATCGGGGCTGCTGACGATGTCGGAGTACGGAAGCGACGCTCCGTTGAAGTTCTGCTCGTTCCAGTAGGGATCGCTGCGGTCGACGTCACCCCACGCTCCTACATACACGTAAGGCTCGTCGTGGGCGTCGTCGCCGGGTGACATGCCGTAGGTGGCCCGTCCGTTGGTTTCGGCGTTGCCGACGGCGAGCGCCGGATCGAAATGGCCCGGCCATAGCTGGACACGTTCGGGATCGAAGGCGTCGGGAGTGGCCCGAAGTTCTTCCAGCACCGCCCATGCCAGCCCGTACCACTGGCCGAGGAACTCGCCCGCTTCGGGTGTGACCGCGAGCGGTTCGTCAAGGTCGCCCAAAGGCGGGGAGTCGTGCTCGGCGGCTTCGGTTGTGGGAGCGATCCCGACAAACTCGGCCGCGGCGCGCAGCGTGGTTATTGGAGTGTCGACGACCCGATCGCCGTGTTGGTGAACAAGTTCTGCCCCCTCGACACGGACCTGCTCGTCATCACCGAAGAACGGGGTGCCGAACCCGCGGTGGGTGTAGCGCAAGCCGAACTTGCCGTTGGCTGATCGCCGAGCTTCCGCGACAACGCTGTAGGCAAGGCGGTGAAACGCGTTGCGCGCCGCGGGATAGTTGCGGGGCACCGCGGGCAGAGGACCTCGGTTGGCTAGCCAATGAGTTCGGGCAAAGCCGGCAAGGTCGGGACGGTCGCGAATCAGTTCTTCCCAGCTTTGCGTACCTGCGGTGGTGGGGGTAACGGCGTCGGCATCGGCACCGGGACTGGCCGGGTCGTCGGCGAAGAACGGTGCTTCGTCTACCGCTGGACGCGACGGTTCGAGTACCCGCACGGTGTAGTTGTTGCCCACGAGTGCCGCGGCATCGGTTTGGGGGTTATGCGCTAGTGCCATTCGACTTCCTCTTGGCTGGCCGGCTGACCGGCTGGCTGGGTAGCTGGATTGTCTTCAGTACAACACTCGACAGGCGGCCAACATTCCGCGGGAAGCTCCGTGACACCCGCCGGGTTGCAATGGCGTGTCCCGCGTACAGTTTCTTGCCCTCATAGTAGCGTTTGGCGTCTTGGTGACGGCCTGTTCAGGCTCATCCTCGTCGACCGTCGGTCCCGCCGAGGCCGCCGACTCCAGCGACCAACCGGCCACCTCCAGTGTCGACGCCGAAGCCACCTTTCGGGGTTCGACCGGCTCGGACAGCAGCAGCCTTGCGGCACTCGATCCCGACGCTGATGCCTCGGTATTTTCGATGCCGCGAATCGAATCGACGGCTCGCGAGGATGTCCCGTCGGCGCTGCGGGGTAACCGCCAAGACGCTTCGTTCCCCGACCCGCTGATACCGCTCGATCGCATTCGGTCGGGCGGCCCACCCCCTGACGGCATTCCCCCGATTGACGAGCCCGACTTTCAGAACGCGGCTGCGGTCACATGGCTTACCGGCGTTGAGCCGGTAATCGTGCTGGAGATCAACGGCGATGCCCGGGCCTACCCGATCCAGATCCTGACATGGCACGAGATTGTCAATGATGCGGTCGGCGGTGTGCCGGTAACCGTTGCTTATTGCCCGCTCTGCAACTCGGCGTTGGCCTATGACCGTCGCGTCGGCGAGCGAATTCTCGACTTCGGCACGTCGGGCGAGCTGTTCAACTCGTCGTTGGTGATGTATGACCGCCAGACCGAATCGCTGTGGACCCACTTTGATGGCAACGCGGTAGTCGGAGCGCTCACCGGTCAGAAACTCGACACCTTCTCGATTCAGACAACCTCGTGGCAAAATTTCCGTGATGCCCACCCTGACGGTTTGGTGATGAGTCGAGTTACTGGCTTCAGCCGTGACTACGGGCGTAATCCATACATGGGTTACGACAATCCCGAGGGGGTGCCGTTCTTGTTCGATGGCGAGTACGACCCGCGACTTTTGCCGAAGGATCGGGTAATTGTTGTTCGTGACGACACCGAACCGGCCGTGGTCGTACCGCTCGATCAGGCCTTTGCGGCCGGGGCGTTGGTATTTGACGCTTTCGGCCGCGAGCTTGTAGCGCTGGTAGAGCCGGGCACGGCCAGCCCGTTGTCTGGGCAAACCGTCGAACTTGGTTACGACCAAGGCGCGTCGGGGGTGTTTGTAAACGAGCTCGACGGGGCGAGCTTGGCTCTGAGCCGAACGGCTGATGGTTTCGTCGACGACAACAGCGGGACCGCTTTCGACATCTTTGGAGTGGCCACCGACGGATCGGACGCTCGTCTCGAAGCCGTCGAACACCTCGATACGTTCTGGTTCGCGATCGCGGCATTCGAACCCGATGCCACCATTCTGGGGATCGACGGCTGATCACCGATTGTCGCTTCACAACCAAAACTTGTGATTGTCGGGAACAACACAGTCCGAAGCGGAGTTGTCTTGGTATGGCAACGACAGAGGCCCCATCTACCGAACTCGTCAATTGGCTCGGCACCTACCTGGGTCGGGGCGACCTCGCACCGATGTCGTGTGACGACCTCGAGGAGCTCGCTTCGCATCTTCAAGAGCACCCGTTTGCCGGCGGAACGTCGGTCTACGCCCAAGACGAGCTGCCGAGCCGGGTCTACATCCTGCACAGCGGCACGGTCGAATTGACTCGCGAACTGGGCTCGCGGCGAGTGGTGGTGCAGCTACTCAAGCCGGGATGCGTTTTCGGCGATATCCCCCTGTTCTTGCGGTCGGGCGAACCCACCAGCGCTCGCGCCGTGGAGGACAGCACCGTTCTGTCGATCGATTCGCTCACACTTTTCAGCCTGCTCGGAAAACGCCCGATGCTGGCCCGTCGTTGGCTTGTATCGGTGGCTCAACGGATGGCCGATATGCAGGATCGGGTCAGCGATTTACTGGCCGGGAGCCTCGATTCACAGGTCGCGTCGTGGGTGCTGAGAGAGGCCGGCGACGACGGTGTAACCGTCAGTCAACAAACCCTGGCGCGGTTGCTTGGCGCTCGACGCACAAGCGTCAACCAGTCGCTGCGACGCCTCGAGTCGCAACGGTTGGTCGAGACGGGCTATCGGCGGATTTCTGTGCTCGACCGTGTGCGTTTAGCCGACGCGGTCAGGGGCGCATAGAGGCGCTAGGGGCGAGCGGTGTAGACACCGCGCACGATGTCGCGGCCCCGCGTTTCCAGCGACCAGATCGAGCCCTTCTCGCAGCCCCGCCCTCCGACAACAGCCATGCCTTCTCGAAGTAGCCGGTTGAGAACTTCGGGGATCAGATCTCCGTGGCTGCACAAAATGAGGTCATCAGGTTTTGCGGCTTCGCAACGCAGTAGCTCGACGAGGTCGATAGAAGCGGCGCCTTCGGTCAACTCTCGTTTGGGAACAACTTCGAGCCCGTGGGCCTCGGCGAGGGGACTTACGGTTTCGATACAGCGGACCGCGAGCGACGACCACACCGCAATAAGCGGATGGCCGGCGAACCAAGTCGCCAGCGCCGTGGCTTGGTCGCGGCCAGCTGCGGTTAGGGATCGGTCGAGGTCATCGCCACCGAACGGGTCGCGCATACCTGCCTCAGCATGCCTCACCAGATGAAGAACCACCGACGCACGTTACCGGAGCGGTATTTCGACGCCACGACCAGGAGTCGGTCGCGATTGTGATTGGGCCGTACGACCCATACCGCGCGGCCGTAGGGCACGAGACAATGGTCTCAATGACGCAGTCGAGACACACCGTGGTCGTAGTTGCCTCTGACGCCGCGCTGATTGCCCAGGTAGTTGAGGCCGCGGGCTTTGAGATCGTAGGAACCGCCGCGAATCTCATGAACGGCGAGCACCTCGTCGAGTTGCTTCAACCAGAGTTCGTGGTCGTCAACTCGGATCTGCCCGGATATTTCGGATCGTCGTGCCTCGTGGGTTTGCAAAATCTAAGCCTCGGTTCTCGGTTCGTGTTGGTAACCGACGAACACCCGCTTCCGGCCGAGACGGGGGAGTTCGGAACGTTCGCGGTAGTCCAGCATGACCGTCTCGACGACCTCTCCTCGAAGCTCCGCCTCGTCGATGACTGGTTGCAAACTCATCCCGACAAAAACGTCGGGCGCCCCGATCGACGCTGCGGAGGCGACCGCCGACTGATAGCGAGGTGGTCGAACGTCGGCTGGGAACGGCGCCGCAAAAATCGTCGGGGCCGAGCGCAGGTCATCGGTGAGACGGAGCCCTACAGGGTTACGTGGGTGACGCAGACTTCGTCGCCCTGAGGACGAGACGAAGCAGTATCGGCCGCGGTGGGCCCATATAGGTTTGCGAGCATGCCGCGCACGATGCCCCGGTCGACCGCGCAGATCACGGGATGTTCGACAACGGCATCACCAAACGGACAATTTTCGGCAACGATCTGGAGGTTTTCGCCGGCGCCGTGCTCGGCGCGTGCCGCGAACCCATGAGCGGACAGGGCATCGGCGACTGCGTGCAGCGCGCCTTGAAAGGACCGGTGCGTTTCGCCTGGTTCGATTGACTCGGCCATGGCTCGGCCGTATTCGAGGCCAACTTCTTCGGCCATTTGCTCAGCAACGGCGGGTGACAGCAAAGCAAGGGCTCGGCCGAGTAAAGCCACCAAGATGTCGTCATGTCGCACCGCGACGTTGAGATGAACCTGGGGCTCGCTGGCCCGGTAACGCTTGGATGGCCGGCCAACTCCACCCGAGGATTTGGCGGTATCCACCTCGAGATATCCGCCGCTGGCCAACTTGTCGAGATGATGGCGCGCCACGTTGGCGTGAAGATCAAAGCGTTTGGCGCACTCGCCCGCGGTGACCGATTCGTGGGCATGAACGAAGAGGAAAATCTCGCGACGGGTGGGGTCGCCGAACGCCGAAGTAATCGCCGTGACCGCGGAAGCGAACTCGGTGGGGCTCAGGTCTTGGGTCGCAGTGCGGGAGGGGCCATCCACGCCGGTATTGTACCTACCGCTATAGGGGAAATTCAGTTCTCCCTGTCTCTACCGGATCTATACGTTGTGTTGGAGCTCATATGACAGTCACTGAACTAGAGGTGATCGATGCCCTTCGGCCGGTGCAAGATCCCGAACTTCATCGAAGCATCGTCGACCTCGGCATGGTTCGCTCGACCGTCATCGACGGTGGGCACGTCGAGGTCGGGATCGACCTCACCATCTCTGGATGCCCCCTTCGTAACCAGATTCAAACCGAGGTGACCGAAGCCGTAACGGCCCTCGACGCCGTCAACCTGGTAACCATCGACTTCGGTGTCATGAACGACGAGCAGCGAGCCGCCGTGCGTCAGCTTGTTCATGGCGATCCGGCGGCTACGGCTGGCTCACAGTCCGCCCACGGACATGCCGAGGGACGCGAAATCCCGTTCGCTCAGGCCGGTAACCGCACCCGGACAATGCTGATCGCGTCGGGCAAGGGTGGTGTTGGCAAATCGTCGGTTACCGCCAACTTGGCCATCGCGCTGGCCCAGCTGGGTCACTCTGTTGCGGTGATCGACGCCGACGTATGGGGTTTTTCGATACCACGGATGCTTGGCGTTGAGCACGCCCCCACGGTCATCGACGACATGATCGTGCCGCCCAACACTCATGGCGTGCGGTGCATCTCGATGGGCTTTTTCGCCAAAGAGGACCAGCCGGTTATCTGGCGAGGGCCGATGCTTCACAAAGCGCTCGAGCAGTTCCTCACCGACGTCTACTGGGACGAACCCGATTTTTTGCTCATCGATCTTCCGCCTGGCACCGGCGACATTTCGTTGTCGCTCGCTCAGTTCTTGCCGCGAAGCGAAGCATTTGTGGTCACCACGCCCAATCCCGCGGCACAAAAGGTCGCCCAGCGGTCGGCGTTCATGTTTCAACAGGTGAACATCGAGGTCAAAGGCGTGATCGAGAATATGTCGTGGTTCACCGGAGACGACGGCACCCGCTACCCGCTGTTTGGCTCGGGCGGAGGTAAAGATCTGGCCGAGCGCCTCGAGGTCGACCTGATCGCGCAGATCCCAATGACCATTGCGATGCGAGAAGGCTCAGACCATGGCCAGCCAATTGTTGCCGTCGATCCCAAGAATGAGTCATCCATTGCCTTTGCCGAGATGGCACAGTGGGTCACTTCGCACGCGCCAAGCAAGCGCTCGCACCCCGAACTAAAGATCATCTGATAGGAGCACTTCGTGGACATCCGAATTGGCGTCACCGACAACCCGCGCGAAATAGCAATCCAACTAGCCGACGACACCGATCGTGACGCCATCAAGGCGCAGATCGAGTCGACGCTGGCCGGCGACACGGCCGTGCTCTGGTTGACCGACGACAAGGGCAAGGACGTGGCGATCGCCGGGACGCGGATCGCGTTCGTCGAGATTGGTCCCGAAGGCAGCCAAAGTCCGATCGGCTTCGGCTGATCGCCGACCGGTCAGCTCGTTGTGCCAAGTCTCGTCGAGCTAGCCGAACACCGCACCGAGCTCGAACCGAGCGCCATCCAGCACCTGCAACGCCTGGTTGGCTCGTGGGCGCTGCCTTGCGACCTCTCGTTCTCTGACCTGCTGCTCTACGCGCCGACCAACGGTCAGGCCGACGAGTTCGTGGTTCTCGGACACGTGCGCTCGAGTTCGGGCGTTAGCGCCAATTCAGGTGATCCGGTGGGCAAGCACGTTCGTCGCGTCGACTCTCCGTTGTTGGCCCGGTGCTTGCTCGACGGTGTGCGCGTCGAGATGCCGGTCACCAAGCAAACCGGCTTGTCAACGCCTGAGCATCTGCTCGTCGAACATGTACCGATCCGTTTGGGTGGCGAGGTCGTAGCGGTTCTGACCCGCGAGCGTGAGGCGACCCCTGGACGGGTTCGAAGCGGACTGCAAGCCGAGTACGGCGCGCTGTGGTCCCGCTTCGCAACGATGATCGAGCAGGGATCGTTCCCCTTCGACGTCGACATGCGAGGGGAGTTCAGAGAGCCTCGGGTCGGCGACGGGGTCTTGGTGTTTGACCGCGAACGCCGAGTGGTGTTTTCTTCGCCGAACGCGGTGTCGGCGTTGCATCGCCTGGGGGTTGCAGCCGATATCGACGATCGTCGCCTTGACGATGTAGGCGCCGACGATTCGGTCCTAAGCCGGGCGTTATCATCGCGCCGAAGCGCGGTCACCGAACTTCATCACGGAGAAGACATCAGCGTCGTTATGCGCTGTTACCCGTTGCTCGACGCAGGTCGTGCCACCGGTGCTGTCGCGGTGCTTCGTGACGTGAGCGAGCTTCGAAGCCGCGAACGCCTGCTGCTGTCCAAGGACACAACCATTCGCGAGATTCACCATCGGGTGAAGAACAACCTTCAGACGGTTCAGTCGTTGTTGCGTCTCCAGGCTCGACGTCTTGTTTCCGACGAAGCCAAAGGAGCGGTCGAGCAATCAGCGCGGCGGATTGGGTCGATCGCCATAGTTCACGAGACATTGGCATCGGACACCACCGACGCGGTCGACTTTGACGACGTTGCGCAGCGCATTGCTCGGATGGTCGAAGTCGGTTTCGACGATCCGCAGCGCCGTACGCGGATCAAGATTTCGGGCTCCGCTGGTGTCTTGTCCGGCGATGTTGCGATGCCGCTGGCCGTCGCGTTGGCCGAGCTGGTGCAAAACGCGATCGACCATTCGGCTGATCACCAAGATCTAAATGGCGATGGCACCGAGGTAGAAATCGACTTCGAGTCGAACCGTCGAGAGGTTCGGGTCCGTGTTTGTAACCATGGCCGCGGGTTGCCCGAGGGGTTTTCTCTTGACCGGGACGCCGGGTTGGGTCTCACAATCGTCCGCACCTTCGTGGTGTCAGACTTGGGCGGCACGATTACGTTCCGAAGCAGTCGGGCCGCGCCGCCAGCCACGACCGTCGTCGAGATTCGGGTGCCGGTCGGCGACGGTTGACGCGGGGCTGAGTCAGTCCTGGAGTTGAAGACGCTGAAGACGGCGGCGGCGACGGATAACGCGCCGTTCTTCTTCCGACGTTGCGCCCCACACGCCGGTGTCTTGGTTGGTGGACAGCGCGAATTCCAGACAGGCCTCTCGACATGGGCACTGCAGGCATACCTGCTTGGCGTCGGCGATTTGTTCGACTGCTAGGCCGGTGGTGCCTACGGGGAAGAAAAGCCCCGGGTCGGTGTCGCGACAACGCGCGTCTTTGCGCCAGTCGATGGTGGTCGTGAATGCCTCGGCCGTAAGAGCCACGTGGACGTTCCCCCAGGAGTTGTTGGCGATACGGGCTCTGTCCCGTCCGCTCCGGCGATAATAGGAACCGGTTCTACTTTGCGCAAGGGCTTCTCGTAACTGGTTCTCATTTTGCACTGTGCCAACACCAAGCGGCGCGAGCACGCGAGTATTGGCCAATGCTCGGCCAGTCGATCTGTGACTTATGAATCGTCCCAATGTCATTGCTCATCGAGGCGCTAATCGCGCCGCGGTAGAGAACACCCTTCCCGCTTTTCGCTTAGCACGCGAGATGGGCGCCGACTGGGTCGAACTCGATGCGCGTCGCACCGCTGATGGCATGGTGGTCGTCCATCACGACGCTCACCTTCGCGATGGCCGGGTGATTGCCGACGTGGCCTGCGCAGAACTTCCCGACGACGTGCCGAGTCTGGCCGAAGCGCTCGAGGAGTGCGATGGCATGGGCGTAAATATCGAGATCAAGAACTTGCCCAGCGACCCGGATTTCGACGAGGGACACTTGGTATCGGACGCGGTGGCTGGATTGGTACAGGCCTATCTCGGTCCCGAACGGGCCATTGTTTCGTCGTTCAACATCGGCGCCCTTGATCGCCTGCACAGTGTCGACCCCACCATCGACTTGGCTTTTCTTTTCGATCTGGGTGATCCGGCGTCATCGATCGCCCGGGCGTGCGCTCATCACATGCGCGCCATTCACCCCTACGACCCGATGGTCACCGAGTCGATGGTCCGCCACGCCAAAGACGAAGGGCTTGACGTCAACGTCTGGACAGTGAACGACCCAGACCGTATGGAAGAACTAATCGGTTTTGGCGTCGACGGACTGTGCACCGATGCCCCCGACATTGCGCGCCAAGTCATCGACCGCGTTATGGCACAACCAGGCTGAGGTGCTCAGGAGTCCAACTGAAACGAAGTCGCTTGCTCGCCCCGAGGTGATCACCGTCGACTTGATACGGCACAGGTGGATCAGCTTCGATGACCACCGAGCGCACGTCGGTGCGAATGTCGACGTTGCGACGACTCGAGACGTCGCGCCCGCCTAACGCGGCCAACGCAACGGGCCCGATGGTTTGCAGGTTGAGGCGGGTGAGCGTCACGGTGGCTAGCGGGTCGTGCAATGTGAGCTCGGGCACGATGTCGAACGGTCGGTTGCCGAGGAAGGTGTAGGGGTTGGCGTTCATCACGATGGTGAAGAATCCGGTCGATTCGACGTTGCCGTCCGCGGCGATCAACCGCAGCGGCGGCTTTGACCGGTCGGTGCGTCGTAGCCAAGTCTCGACCGCGGCATACAAGAACAGGGGGTGTCCGGCCCACCGTTTCCATGGCCCTCGACGCTCGACTTGCTCTACAACCGCGGCATCGAAGCCAACGCCGCAGTGAAACAAGAAGTACCGCCCCTCGACCGAACCGAGCCCTATCCGCTGTATCGAGCCTCGATCGAGCGCTTCGAGCAAAACGCCAACCGCGTCGACAGAGTCGTCAGGCAGGCCGAGAATGCGGGCGAAAACGTTCGTGGACCCGCCGGGGAGCGTGGCCAGCGCGGTGTCTGAACCGGCCAAGCCGTTGGCCGCCTCGTTGAGGGTGCCATCGCCACCGAGCACCACCACCAGGTCGTAGCGGTCACGAACGGCTGATTGAGCCAAGCGAGTGGCGTGACCACGTCTTGATGTCTCGGCCATGGTGACGTCGTGGTCGCCCGAAAGCGCCTTGTGAATTACCACGCGGCGTCTCGCCGTTACCGATGAAGCCACTGAGTTCACGATGAACAAGATCCGCAAGGTCAAAACGGTACCAGCGAGACGAGCGGTCGAAAGATCGAACAAAATGTATGTGTTTGGGAATTGAGGCAACGGCCAGAGTCTCTGGCAGACTTCGCAGCTATGAAGGTTGTTGTTTGCGTAAAACAGATCCCGGATCCCGCCGATCCCGGCCAGCTTGACCCCGAGACCAAAACCCTCAAGAGGGACTCAAAGCTGATCTTGGACGAGTCGGATTCGTACGGTGTCGAAATGGCTCTCCAACTCGTTGATGCGGCTGGCGACGGCGAGGTTCACCTCGTCTCCATGGTCCCCAATAACGAGGTGAGCGGCATTCGCACTGCGCTGGCCATGGGCGCCGCGAGCGCCACCATTGTTAGCGACGAGGCGCTACAGGGCTCCGATGCTCTCGGCACCGCCAAGGTGCTCGCTGCCGCTATTTCTCGCCAAGAACCCGACCTCATTCTTGCCGCGACCGAGTCGAGCGACGGCTACACCGGAACTGTGCCCGAAATGGTCGCCGAGCTGATGGGTTTGCCTTCAGTCACCTTCGCCAAGTCGATCTCGATCGACGGTTCATCGGCCAATGTTCGTCGACAGACCGAAGCCGGTTACGACCAGGTCGAGTGCCCGCTGCCGGCCCTCGTGTCGGTCACCGCCGGCGTGGTCGAGCCGCGCTATCCCTCGTTCAAGGGCATCATGGCTGCAAAGAACAAGCCGGTCGCCGAGCTGAGCATCGGCGATCTCGGTGTTGATGGCGATCAGGTCGGCTGGGCCGGCGCTGGTCAAGAAATCGTCGATATCGCTCAGGCTCCGGCCCGCGAAGCTGGCGAAGTTATAGAGGACGAGGGCGATGCTCACGAACGCATCGTTGCTTTCCTAGACGATCTCAAGGTTCTGTGAGGAGGCACTGATGGGACTCGACAAGATTTGGGTGTTTGGTGAAACCAACGGCGATGCCGTTGCGACGATCACTCTCGAAATGCTGGCCAAGGCTCGCGAGCTCGCCGACACCGTCGAGGTGTTCATGGCTGGCGACGGCGACGACCACTCCGAAGAACTCGGCGAGCATGGCGCCGACACCGTTTACGCCACTGGCGACCTTGACGGCGTTATGCAAGGGGTTGCAGTAGCTTCGGCTCTGGCCGCCATTGCCGACTCCGACGGCCCAGATGCCTACCTCCTCGGTACGACCCAAGACGGGCGAGATGTTGCCGGCCGCCTCGCGGTCAAACTCGACACGCCGGTCATTACCAACGTCGTTGACCTCGAACTCGACGGCGATCACCTTGTTGGCTCCGAGCCGGTATTTGGTGGCACTACCGATGTGAAGACCAAGAACACGTCGGGTAAGCCGGGGATTTTCCTTGTGCGCCCCAAGTCGTTTGTGGCCGAGGGCATCGGCGGAGCCGAAGCCGATGTCGAGGATCTCGACGTCCCCGACCTTGGCGCTACGGGCACAGCCCGCATTACCGATACGTTCGCCGAAGAATCCGACGGCCCCAAGCTCGACGAAGCCAATATTGTTGTGTCTGGCGGCCGCGGGCTCGGCGAAGCCGACGCTTACTCGATGATTGCCGAGTTGGCCAAGCTCGTCGGTGGAGCACCTGGCGCAAGCCGCGCCATTGTCGACGCCGGCTGGGTTCCTTACAGCTACCAGGTTGGTCAAACCGGCAAGGTCGTCAAACCCGACGTCTACATTGCCTGTGGCATTTCCGGTGCGACCCAGCACTTGGTGGGCATGAAGGGTTCCAAGAACATCATCGCAATCAACAAAGATTCCGAGGCGCCGATTTTCTCGATAGCCGATCTTGGCATCGTTGGCGATGTGCACAAGGTGCTACCAAAGCTGATCGAGGCGCTGGGCAACCGCTGAGCCTCGACCGGCCCTGCGCCGGTACCGCCAAAAGAGAAGCCGCCGCAAACCCACGACCGGCAAAACCGAAACATCGCTTCTTCCGTGCCCAGCGGCCGGAGAAGCGATGCTATAAGGACTACCGTACCACAGTCATTTTTTCGATGTCGGGTTTTGCGCGGGATTTCTCTTATTGATTGGCGAATTCTCGAAAGAGTGTCGATCTTTTCGCCCCAACGCCGGGTTTTGATCAGCTCGTGGCGCTAGATCAGACCAGCGGCCAAGGCCAGCGTCGACCGCCGGTGTCGTCGTGGGGAAATTGGCGCGCCGTGCCCAGCGCAACGGCCCGCGTCCGCACCGCGTCGCGTTCGAAGGGGCTAAGCAGCGACTGAAGAGCGACGGGCTCGTCAGCCAAGAATCTCCAAATGTCGTCGCAGAGTTGAGCGGGAATTGTTTCGCCGGCGAAGTCCCAGATGACCGTGCGGAGCTTGAACTCGTGATGGAACGCGATGCCATGGTCGATGGCCCAAATGCGGCTATCGGAGCCGAGCAGACAATGCCCCGACTTGCGGTCGGTGTTGTTGATGATGATGTCGAGCGCACAGATCTGCCGGAAAGCCGGGTCGTGGACGTCTGAGTCCTGGTGCAGCGAAAAGTAGTGCTGCTCGAAGTCGCTCGGCATGAACAGCTGAAACGACCCGACGCCGTGGGGCAAGTCTTTTCGAACAATGGTCGGTGGGACGATCTCCCACCCGAGGGCTTCGCTGACAACGAATGCGGCGACCTCTCGTTGATACAGACCGTCGGGAAAGTCCCACAGTGGTTGTTCGCCGGCCAGGGGTTTGTAGATCGCCTGAGCCTGGTGCTCGTCGAGTTCGATATCGACCAAGAACGTGGCGTTGCTCGAGTAAGGCATTCGACCGACCAGATCGGCACGGCCGTTTTCGAGCAACTCGAGCGCGTCGGGCGTCGAGATGGGATCCCGGGCGAGAAACGGCGATTCGCTGGTCACGGCTCAGAGCGCGGGGCCGCAACTAGTTGCTGCACGCGCACCAACCGCCGTCGCGTGGCCGCAACGGCTGCCCGCAAATGCTGCACGGCGGCCGACCAGCCGCCACGATGTCTCGGGCGCGGCCGATCAGACCGATTACTTGTTCGCGCCGCAACGCAAACCGAGCCTGTGAGGGCTCGTAATCGTCAGCAGGACCCTCGTCCTCGTCGGCCGCCAGTTCCTCGGCCAACACGATCAGGCGGTCGGCTTCTCCGAAATAGCCGACACCGAGCATTCCCACGGTCCACGCCGATACGACTGGTTCGCGAAGTCCGAGGTCGATCGGTGGTGGACCGAGTTCGGCTTCGGGAAGGTCTTCGAGCAGGTGGTCGAGTCGTTCGGCGAGCGCGCTGACCTGCTGTTTCTCGAGCCGTAGGGAAACAAGTTGGCCGTTGTCGCGGGCCTGGAGGTAGAACACCCGCTCGCCTCGGGGCCCGAGCGTGCCGACCGTAAAGAACTCGGGGTCATCGAATATGAAAGAGCTAGTCATGACGGAGCCAATCCCGACAAGTCATCTCCCGTCGAGTTGACGGTGAGCACGATCGGACCTTCTGGAGTGTAGAGAATGGCTGTTATCGAACAGGTCGATATGACGATGCGTTGGAACAAATCGAGGTGGGTGCCAGCCGCAGCCGCGACGATCGACTTGATGATGTCGGCATGAGAGACCGCCACGATTGTTTCGCCTGGGTGAGCGGCGACCAAATTGTGGGTGGCGTCGAGAGCCCGGGCCTGCATCTCGGCAAAGGATTCGCCGCGAGGGAAACGAAAACCGCTCGGGTAACGCTGCACCGTTTTCCACTCGTCCAGCTTGCGCAGGTTCGCAAGTGGCTTGCCGGTCCAGTCGCCGAAGTCGCACTCGATCAAACCTTTGGATTGGCGGACCCGGAGCTTTCGAGCTTTGGCAATCGGGGCGGCGGTTTCGCGGGTTCGTTCCATCGGGGAGGCGTAGACCGCGGCGACCGAGCCCAGCTTCGCAATGCGTTCGGCGGCTTGTTGAGCCTGAGCAATGCCGGACTCCGCGAGGTGAAGATTCGGAGCGCGCCCTGGTAGTGAGGCCCCAGTGGTTGGTGTTTGTCCGTGGCGGACGAAAAGGACAACAGTGGGCTTGGGAGGACTGGTGCGACGTGCCATAGCGTGGTCAACGTAGCCTGACCGTCGTGGATTCCCGTGCGCGACCAACAGGAGCTGCCGCATTGCGAGCAGTAGCGCAGGAGGTCAGCGACTGTCGAGCGTGTCCCCGGCTTGTGGATTGGCGCGAACAAGTGGGGCGAGAGAAGCGAGCGACGTACCGCGACGATCATTACTGGGCGCGAGGGGTGCCGGGTTTTGGCGATCCGGATGCTCATCTTTTGGTGGTCGGACTCGCTCCCGCGGCTCACGGGGCCAACCGAACCGGCCGAATGTTCACCGGCGATAGGTCAGGCGACTGGCTGTACCGGGGGCTTTATCGCGCCGGTTACGCATCTCAGCCCGAGTCAACCGGTATTGACGATGGTCTAACTCTCGACGGCGCGTGGATCACATCGCCCGTCAAGTGCGCACCGCCGGCCAACAAGCCAACAACCAGCGAGCGTGACTTGTGTCGGCCGTTCTTTCGGCGCGAGATCGACGCCTTGGTCAATCTCAAGGTAATTGTCGTGCTCGGCGGGTTTGGCTACCAGGTGGCATGCCAGGAGTTGGGCATCCGCCCTCGACCAAAGTTCGGACACGGCGTCGAGGTCTCGTTAGGCAACGATCTGACGTTGCTCTGTAGCTTTCACGTCAGCCAGCAAAACACCTTCACCGGCCGGCTAACCGAGCCGATGCTCGATTCGGTGTTCGCCAGAGCGAGGCAAATAGGGGCCAAGTAGACCAGTGTCTCGTCCAACGAACCGGGCCGGTCGACCCGGTTTTGTTGGCTCAGTGTGGGCCAGACGGACTCAAAACTTCGCGATGGTCCGATCGGCCCTAGGCCCTGCCCAAATTGGCGACGAAAGTGTCTACATGGATCGGATCATCGACCTCGACCTCACCGACGAGCACGGCGTGCTGTGCGAAGACTTCGCCGAACGTAATCCTGAGGGCACCCGCGCCCTCTTGGCGGCGTTGAATTTGCGAGTACCGGGCGCGCCTCGTTGCGATGGTCAAGCTCGGGTCTTTGATCTGGCGATCTTTCGAGCTACGGGAAGCCACCACCTCGCTACCTTGTTCGGCAAGGCGGCCTGATCGAAACCCTGACCGCTAGGTCACCGTTTGCCCTCTGAGGGGCGCTAACCTTGCCGCCGTTATGGCTCGCAAAAACCGCACCTCACTCCTAGTCATCTTGTTGTCGCTTGGGGTGTTTGCAAGCGCCTGTAGTTCGAGCAACGACCCCGCCACGTGGGCCGAGGCCGAAGCCGATGGCAATCTGCAGCCAAACTTCATCAACGCCTGCACCGAGGCCAACGCCGACGGTGGCGAAGTCCAGTTCACGAGCGACCAAGCTCGGATCTACTGCGAGTGCGCCTTTGGCGAGATCGTCGAGTACTTCGGGGGCGAAATCAAGGCCGACAGTTCTCTCGACGATGTTGCCAACGCAACCATTGGCCGAGACTTCGAAGCGTTCAAGCAGCTCGAGAAAAACCTTCGCAAGGATCCTCAAACCATCCCTGCCGATGTCGAGGCAATGTTGACCGCCTGCGCCCAGCAGGTCAGCGGCGCATAGATGGCCGACGCCGCCGAGCCAACTCTCGCCGCCGAGCCAACTTTCGACGTCGAATTCGCCCGATCGCAGTTCCCGGCTTTTGTCCACCCCGAGACGTCGGCTTGGGCTCACCTTGAGAATGCCGGCGGCAGCTACGTGCCCAGTCACGTTGTTGATCGTCTCGCCGACCTCTTCGCTCACTTCAAATGTCAGCCCGACTGGGATTTCGGTCCGTCCGTTACCGCTACCCGTGCCATGGATCGCTCACGGCTCGCTATGGCGGGGCTGTTCAACGCTGATCCCGACGAGATCCATTTCGGGCCGTCGACCAGCCAAAACACCTACGTGCTGGCTCGGGCGCTGCGTCCCATGTTCAGCGACGGCGATGAGATCATCGTCACCAATCAAGATCACGAGGCGAACTCCGGGGTGTGGCGTCGATTGGCCGACACCGGGTTGACAGTCAAAGAGTGGCGCGTCGATCCCCAGAGCGGACTTCTCGACGTTGCCGACCTTGATCAGCTGATCACCGACCGCACCCGTATGGTTGCGGTCACCCACGCGTCCAACGTCGCGGCCACGATCAACCCGATCCGACAGATCGCCGACATGGTTCACCGAGTGGGCGGGATCGTCGTCGTGGATGGTGTGTCGTACGCCCCGCACGCCGCTATCGACGTACGAGCTCTCGACTGCGATGTATACCTCTACAGCGCCTACAAGACATTTGGTCCCCATATCGGGATGCTTTACACCCGACGCTCGCTGCTCGATCAGGTCGAGAACCAGGGTCACTATTTCAACGCCGATCATCATGATGCTTTGGTCACGCCGGCCGGACCCGATCACGCAATCATTGGTGCGGCTTCAGGAATTGCCGATTATTACGACGAACTGCATCGCCACCACTTCGGCGTCACCGAAGAAGGGCAATTCGCTAGGGCGAAGCGAGTCTTCGACCTGGTGGCCCGACACGAAGAAGCGTTGATGACACCCCTGCTCGATTTGTTGAACAACCGCGAACGGGTGCGGGTGATCGGCGCAACCGAGCCTGTTCATGCCTTGCGGGCGCCCACAATCGCGTTCGCGAGCGAGACCACCAGCTCCGCCTCGATCTATCGGGCGCTAATCGACGCCAACGTCTCGTGTGGGTACGGGCATTTCTACGCCCACCGCTTGGTCAGCGCGCTTGGTCTCGACCCCGACGACGGCGTGGTCCGGCTATCGATGGTGCACTACAACACCAGCGCCGAGGTCGATCGCGCTTTGACTGTTCTCGACCACGTTCTGTAAGGCCCGCCGACGCCCGAGCTACGGGGCCATTTGGCCACACCGAGGTTTGTATAGGTCGGGTCATTGTGAGACAGTGCTTACCGGCGTGATGTCGCGGCGGGGTTTTGGCGTGGGCATCCATCTCGGAGCGGAGAGACGTAATGGGCACGGTGGATCAGTTTCGGATTTGCCCACCGACGCGACGAGCGTGGCTTGGACGATGTAACCGGGTCGTAGCGATGCTGGCGGTTGTGGCGTCGATCAGTGGCGTTTTGGCGCTGCCAGCAGACGCGCGGGAACCGCTGCCCGATCCCGTGGTCGATGTGCAACCGATGGTGATCGGTGGTCGCGACATCACCAACCCCGGCTATGTTGCCGCGCTTTTGTCATCCAGCGTCGCTGATCCTTTCCAAGCCCAATTCTGCGGCGGCTCTTTGATCACGGCCAACGTTGTTGTAACCGCCGCACACTGCGTCGAGTCGATTGCTCCAAGTGATTTCGGCGTCGCCGTTGGCCATACTGCGCTCTCGGCTATTACGCCGGCCGACCGGTTGGGCGTGGCCGAGGTTCTGACTTATCCGGGATGGGTTCCGGGCAACGTGGACGGTGTCGACATTGCCCTTGTCCGACTGGCGAGCGATGTCGCCAACGTCGTTCCGATCCCAATCGAGACCGACAGTGTCGAGCCGTCGCTAGGACGAGCAATGGTCATCCTTGGTTGGGGCGCGGTCGACCCGTCCCGGACATTCTTCGCCGACGTGCTCAAATCAGCCGTTGTGCCGGCCCTTAGTTCGGTCGACACTGCCCCTGGCGTGATGGCAACTACTTGTCTGTCAACCACGCCTGGTGACGACGTCTGTTTCGGCGGAGTCACGACCGCAGGGTGCAATGGTGACAGCGGCGGCCCGTTGTTAGCGGCTAGCGACCCTTCTGGTACCGAGTTTGAGCTGGAAGCGTTGGTTTCGTTTGGACCCGCCGACCAATGTCTTTCTACGCTGGCGTTCGATGCTGGACAGCGTCTGTCTCCGTACCGGGCATGGATAGCCGAGCACGTCGCGGCGTGGGGGACGCCACTTGCGGTCCTACCGCCCGCCGCCCCCGGTGGACTCACGGTTGTTCGAGGCAATGGCATGGCCGACATCTCATGGACCGCTCCCACCGACGACGGCGGTGACCCTAATCTCACCTACACGGTCACTGGTTCCCCGGGCGGGTCGTGCATTGCCTCCACCAACTCGTGTCACATCGAGCCGCTCACAAACGGCGTCAGCCACAAGTTCAGCGTCGCGGCCACCAACAGCGCAGGCACTGGTCCGGCTTCGGGTGAGGTTGTCGCCGTGTTCGCGGCGGTCTTGATCGACTGCGATGCCCAAACCCACCCGTTTGTCGACTTGCCTCCCGGCTCGTTTGCCAACGCCGATATTGGTTGTATTGCCTCGCTTGATATCACTCACGGCACGACGTTGACGACGTATGGGCCGACTGAGTTTGTTACTCGTGTGCAGATGGCGGCGTTTCTGGCTCGGTTGTATCGCTCGATCACTGGTTTGGCGTGTGTGGGTGGGCCGTTGTCGTTTTCGGATGTGAGTGATGGCGATTTCGGTGCTGGTGATATTGGTTGTATTGCGTCGCTTGATATCACTCACGGCACGACGTTGACGACGTATGGGCCAACCGATCTCGTTACTCGCGAGCAGATGGCGGCGTTCCTGGCTCGCCTCTACCGCTCCATCACAACGTAGCGATTCTTTGAGTTGGGGCTAGTCGCGTGGCACCGCGGTCTGATTGCCTCGGGCGATCAGGCGGCCCTCATCGTCGTGCAGTTCGGCCGTGGCGAATAGCAGCCGACGGCCCTTCTTGGTAGTGGTTCCGGTCGCGGTGAGTCGTCCGGTTGCTGGCCGCAATATGTCGACGGTGATGGAGGCCGTGGACAGTCCATTGGACGCGAACGCCATGGCCATGTCGAGCATCGCGGTCACGATCCCGCCTTGCACTACACCGTTCCCGATCGTCCACTGCGGCTCGGTGGTGAAACGCAACACCGCGCAGCCGTCTTGATGGCGAAGGACCTCGGGATGCAGCAGCGTGAATATCGACGGTCCGTCTTGGGACGCCAAGTGAGGGTTGGTCAAGGTCGCTCGCCGAAATCGGGGCCTTCGGTGCGGGTGCGTTTGAGCTCCCAGAAGCCGTCGACGCTCATCATGGCGACCATGCCGTCCCAAAGCTTGAGGCTGTCCTCGGGGTTGGGGACTCGGGTGATCACGGGACCAAAGATGCCTTGGCGACCCCCGCCGGGTTTGTCCATCGCGATAATGGGGGTGCCGACATCGTTTCCTGTAAGTGCAAGTCCGGCGCCGTGGCGGCGGCGGATTTCTTCGTCGAAGGATTCGTCGTCGAACGCCGCAGCGTGCGAGGTGGGCAGCCCCGCGGACTCGAGCACGTCGGTCATGTCGAAGTCGCTTCGTTGGCCATCGTGGTGAATACGCGAGCCCAATTCCCAATACAGCGGGAAGACGGCATCGTCTCCTTCGGAGGCCCGTACCGACTCCATCACGCGCAGCATCTTGAACGTTGCGAGCACCCCCTCGTAGTACGGGCTGTCCTCGGAGGGTTCGTTTTTGAGCAGCAGACTGATCGGCTGCCACGTGATCGACAGATCACGTTGGTCTTTAACCTCGTCGACGACCCAACGGGCCGTCACCCAGCACCAAGGTCAAGCAGGGTCGACCCAGAAGTCGATGTTGTTCGAAATATCGTTCGTCATGTTGAACCTCAACCGTTCTTGGTGGTGGGTATTCCCACCCGGGCGGCAGGAGCAGCCCATTCTGGCCACCGTTCGCGACTTTTTTGTGCCAATCGGTGCATTAGCGCGATGGCGGCTGGGTCGTCATCGCCAGGACGGGTCTCGATGACGCCGTCGGCGACCATGGCTTCGATGATCGCCCGGCCGAGATCGGTCCGCACGATGGTGAGGGTCCAGTCGGTGAGGTTGCCGATACCGCCGGTGGAGATGTCGGCGTGTTCAGCCGCGAAATCAGGGCAATGGGTGCAGCCTTCGCGGGTCCAGGCGTGGCATTCCTTGAGGTTGATCTCGTAGTAGCCGCCGTCTTTGGTCCAGATCTGAAAGACGCCCTTGATGTTCATCTTGGCGATGTTGTCGCGTTTGAGTCCGTATTTGACTTCGAACAATTCCTCAAACAGAGCATCGTCGAAGGATTTGGAGCACAGCAGCCCGATGTTGAGTTTGATCGGTTTACAAACCTTGCCTATCCGTCGATGCCACATCACCGGAGCGACCGAGGTTTGGCAACTCATCCCGACCAGAGCAATGCGGTCGAGTCCACGAGCGCGGGCTTCGTCGTAGGCCATGGTGTTGGCCGAATAGGTGTAGCGGCTACCGGCGCCGCGAAGTACCTCTTCGCGATTGGCGGCGACCATCGGGAACGCTTTCCACCCGGGTTCTCCGTTGGGCAGCGCCTCCACTCCGCTCGTGAGGGCCCCATCGATGATGTCGTTTTCGAGGCACCAGATGAGGATGGCCGACACCAGACCGCCGTCCTGACCGGTTTCGTACACGTAGTCGTCAGTGGCGCGGGTGAGCAGCGTGTCGCAGAAGATGCCGGACATCTCGTCGGGTTCACGTTCGCGGCCGTGGAGGTGCATGTCGGCTTCGGGTTCCCACATCCGAAATCGTGGGCACGCTCGGGTGCAAGAAGTGCAGCCTTTTTGTCCATGGATGCAGTCGCTGGCCCCGAGCTCGGTTTCGAGATGAAACGGCGTGTAGGCGCCTGGTTCGTGCTCGTAGCCGATCACGTCGTGAGGACACGAGATAACGCAGCCCGCGCAACCGGTGCAGAGCCCACTCGTGATGACCTCGTCATGGAGTTCTTTCCACTGGTAAGTCCAGCGGGCCTTCTTGGCGGGAGCGGCGGTCTCGGTGATGGCCATCTGTGGAACCTACTCGCGTCGGGCTGGTTGGCGGAACTACGGCATTACTCGTCCCAACGTGACAAGCTGTTAATGAACCGGACTACCAACGAGCCGGACTGCCAACGAGTAATGCCAATTGAGGTTTTTGGGGTCAAGCAGATGAGACGAAGCCGATTATTGTTCGGTGTGTTGACGCTGGCCGCGATGGCTTGCCTCGTCGTGTCCGGGCCTTTCGCGGCCGCCCAAAGTGCGTCGACGGTGGATGTGCGGGCGACCGATGGGTCTTACCCCGCACTTGCCGATCTGGTGCTGGCCGCCCTCGACGGCCGAATCTCGTCTCACGGTCTTCCCGATCAGGTCCCGCAAACACCGTTCGGCGGGCCGAGCACGGCCTCTCAGTCAGTCCAAGACGATGCCGAATTGTTGGATATTTTCGCCTTCACGATCAACCCGCACGGCCGCTACTTTGCATCGGGCGGAAGCCGTGATGGCTTCTTCGGGGATGTCGTGCGGGCGGCCCCGCTCGATGAGCCTTTTGTTACGCCTATCGATGATTTCGTGATGGACGAGATCAGACGAGACGGGGTCGTCGCTCCCGTGGGGCCCGACGCGCCGTCAGAGATATCGATGATGTTCCGAGACCTGGGCCTCGATCCCGAAAACCCAGGTGTGCAGCGTTGGGGCGATCAGGACGTACTGGTGGTCGGACCGGAGAACGACGAACCCGGCGCATTGCCATCCGGGCCCTGGGTGGTGTGGGGTGGCCGAACCAGGACCCCGCTGCCGTTGCAAGCCTGCGATTCGACGATTCGCGAGTTCGTGTTCGGAGCTGACGGCGATCTCATCTGGCAAAGTGAGGCCGCTCCGGGCGACATCTTCAATGGCACTGGTACCGATCTTGCTCTCACGTGTAGCGAGGGCTGGGAACTGACCAGGTTCATCAACGTCGGGAACAACTTCGATCATGCGCCGACGACCAGTCACGCCTTGGTCACTCCGAACGGTTTCTTGGTAGTGAGCGAACTAGCGGAGTTTCCTTCGGCTACCGGAATCCGCCTAACCGGGTACGCCACCGATGCGGCTAATCCAAATCAACCCGACACCACTGCGTTCTTCACCGACCCGATATTCCCGGGCCTCGCTAGCCCGCCACCGCACCTCGTGGTTGATGTCTTTCCCGATCTGAACGGACCGTTCACCATCAACCAAATCTTTGTCGCTGATCCGCCGTTCGCGTCTGGTTCGCCTTGTGGAGTGAGCGAATGGCAAGGATCATTTGATGCCTATTTCGGGGATCTGGGATCTGACGGCACTGGGGACATCGCGCTCGTACAGTTTGCTTCAGGTCAGCTAACCACCGGTCGGTGGACCTTTGGTAACGACGGGCAGGTTCGCTTCACGACGGCCGGAGGCGGCGATAACTACACCGAAGAATTCGTGCTGGACGGACCCACCGGCCAGTACACCTACCGGCCTGGCGACACCGAATGTCCGTACGCGTCGACGGTCGAGAACGGCTGGGAGGATCTGTCGCTAGAACTCGTTTTGCTTGACGAGCCCGAACCAGTAGTTCCAGACGAAGTCGAGGAGCCTGCAAGCGATGTTGGGGTGGCGAGCGATGTTGGTATCGCCGTCGACCCGAGTCCGGCGTCGGCGCCTAGTGGCGATGATTCCGGATCTTCCTCGCTGCTTTGGATCGTTGGCTTGGGGTTGGCCGCAACCGCTGGTGGCGTGGCGTTGGCAAAGTCAAAATCAGGGTCAGGGTCGCAGAAGACCACATCAGAGCCGGAACTGTCCGATGACACCTTCTTGCGGTCCTTCGACGCCGAGGATGCCGAGTGGGAACTGAGCGAAGCCGATTACGAACGCTGGAAGTACCTCCAGGACGCCGACGCGACGGCGGCGTGGGCCACTGCTCAAGCAGCCGAAACCAAGCTGCAGACCGAGATCGAAACTCTTGTCGCGACGGCAATGGCTACAACCAACAAGGCCATGGCGGGATATTCAGATGGGGTCAAGACCTATTCCGGAGCGATGAGCACCTTGCTGAAAGACAGTGGGGAAATTGGCCAGATCTACAACGAATGGAACCGCAAGGGCGGCGTCAAAGACATCATGTGGTGGGTCGATCTCGCTGATGCCGTTGTGGGAGTTGCGACGCTTGCGGTGAAGCTCGGCACGGGCGCGACCAAGATGGTCGTGCGCCTCGCCAAATCCGCTGACGATGCCGCCGACGCGACCCGTCTCGGTACCGCCGCGGCGAAGACGACCGACGAAGCAGCGGCGGTAGCCGGTAGCGGTCCGAAGCTGAGCCAAGTCGATCAGATCTACGATGGTGCGGACTTTGTCAAGCTTGATGACTGGTTATGCAAATTGTTGGGCCGCAGCCACATCGACGATTGGGCCGAAGCGCTTCCCGCCGCGGCGCTCAAGCTCGGTTACCGAATGGATCTGACCAGTCTCGAACGGGTGATGCTGAACCAACTGATGGTCAAAGCTCGTCTGGCTAGTCGGGGCGCCGCGGTTCAGTTTGATCCCAACGCGTTGGCGTGGCTCCACCGCATGGCCCAGCAGCCAGACTTTTGGAAGAACCTGAAACTCGAGGTTGCGCTCGACATAGACACTCGGGTTTACCGACTCGTCGACGACGCCGAGTTTGCATGGCTGAAGGCTTTGGCCGAATCGCCCGAGGCCGCCAAAGCCGCCTCGCGCCCTCCGTTACGGCCAATGCCGACGCTTCCGCCCCCGAGGTCTGTCCCGACGTCGATGCCGACGGCGGCGCCTCCCACTTCGTTGTCTGACACGGTGGTTGGTGGTGGGGCGATTACGTTGCCGCACCCGGTTCCGGTCCCGCGATCGATGCCGACGGCGGCGCCTCCTGCTTCGTTGTCTGACACGGTGGTTGGTGGTGGGGCGATCACGTTGCCGCACCCGGCTCCGGTCCCGAGGTCTGTCCCGATGTCGGTGCCGCGGGTGGCCGACGCCGCCGCAAGCCCCACGGGAGTGGGCGGCCTGAGTCCGTCAACCGCGGCCCCTGACCATGTTTCGGGCGCCGCCGACGCCGTTGTCGAAGGAGTCAAGGCCGGAACCGCCACAACTCAGGGATACCAGGTCGGGGTCGCTCTCAAATGGTTCGGCACACCATGACCTTCCAACTAGCCCCCGATGTTTCTGTCATCGAACCCAGTGTCATCGAACCCAGTGCGACCGGCTCCTTGTCGCCGGCCGGCGTGTTTGCCGGTCGACTGGACGGCCCACATGATTTGATCCTGACCGGCCTCGACGCGCTCAATTGGTACTCGACGGCCATGGCGAGCTCTGACGTAATTCTCGCCGTGTGGCCTCACCCCGACGAACTGGTTGTGATCTACGGCGGGCCCGATCCGGCGACCATCGCCGAGCGGCTCGACTCAGGCACAGTGGTCCTGGTAGCCGGAGCCGATCTCGGCGCCGATGTTGCCGGGGTTGCGTCACGTCGAGTCGAAGCGCCGTCAGAATTGATCGACTTTTTCGGGTTTGATCGACTCGTTGTGTCTTCTGAGCCTCCCGTCGACGCCGCGCTTCGTCGCTTCGGCGAACATGGTGACGCCGCCGAGTTGCTGGGTTGCGTCGGCGCCACGGTCACCGTGCTAGCGCGGGCGTCCACTGAGGTGGCCGAAGCCGTGAGCGACCATATCCAGGCATCGTTTACCCACGACAGAGCGAGCAGGTCGGACCCATCATTGGTGGCTCGTCTCGCGTGGACTCGCCAGCTGGGTTCGTTTCAATTGCAAGAAGTCCCCGCCGGTCAGTCGCCCTCGACCGCGTCGACGAACAGCGCGACGATTCTTGGTTCGACCGCCGCCAGGCAACGAGCCGAAGAGTTGCTGGCCGGAAATGGCGGCGACTACGACCTGATTGCCAGCGCCGATATCGGGGGGAGCACGTCGACAGCCACCGATCTGGTCGCGGCGTTCGGCGGGACCGGCTTGGTGCTGGTGTCGCCCATCTCGATAGAGCGGCCAATCGTGGTCCTGCACAACGAAGCAGCCAGGATCGCCCGAGCAGAAATGCCGGTTTCTGACCTGGCGCCGCTGGTTGGGTCGCCCGATGCCGACACGGTTGTGATTGGCCCGCCCCCAGCCGACGATGCCGATCGGCTGATCGCCCATCAGTGGGCCAGGAATCTGCGGCAGGCCGAGTTGGCGACCAACAACAAATCGCCGGTCGGAGGACCGACTCTGGCGACCGAGGCCGACTCAATCGGACTGGTCGGACCCTTGCCTCAATGGCAATCCTCCGATCCAGAACTCCCCGCTGTCGACACCAGTCAGTGGGTTGATGGACAAACTGTGGCGGCCATCGCTCGGGCCCGAGGCTGGCACGAGGTCGACCAGGCCCGAGTACCGACCCTCGACTCCGGCTTGGCCGCAACGTACGCCCAGTTGAGCGGATCCGCCCAAGCGGTCGAAAGTCGGGTTTGGCGTCAGGTCGCCGAGTGGGGCCAAGAGCCAGGATTTTGGGCTGGTTTGTCTTCCGCCGTTGAGCTGGGCGCTGACGATGACGGCGACGACCTGCTGATTTTCCCCTATCCGCCGGTGGCTGTCGAATTACTACAGCTGATGGTGGCATCAAGCGGAGAGGCCGCCGAGTTGCGGCGCCTGGCCGGTCCGCTTCGGGTTGCCGTGGCGTCGGCGATTGGAGGCGATCATGTCGAAGGCTGACTGGCGGGCGGCGCACAAAAAGGAACTGCTCGAAAAGCAGCGCCACATCGCCCAGAAGTTGGCTCAGCTCCGCGAGTTCCAACGATTGGTGAGAAAATGGCGGCCCGTCGTGACCCGGTACCAAAAGTGGCTGGCCGGGATCGAGTCGAGTCTTGGGTCGAGCAAGTGGTTCAGCGTTACTGCTGTTGCCCGCATGGGGTCAACCAGCGTTCAGCTGGGCCAGATGGTGGCCGAGTTCGGCCAGATCGGTGCTCCGAAAGCGGCGGGAACGGGAACGGCAACCACGAGTCAGAGCGCGAAGAACCAGGCCGCCAGCACCGAGTTGCTGATCGCCAAAGCGGGGCCGCTCGCGTCGATGGCTCCGTGGGAGCTCGTCTGGCACATAGATCCGGCCACCTCGGAGTCGGTACGCCAAGGCAAAACCGGCGCGGCGATCATAAACGTCTTGAGCAGTCCATTCTCTTCGTTGGTAGGGGTTGGCTTTGCCAAGCGCATCGCGGCCGAATCCAAAAAGCTGATGGACGAGCATCCCGAGGAGTTCGCGGCGCTCGAGAGCGGATGGAAGGACACTCAAAAAGCGCTCGAGGAAATCGCCAAATCGCTCAACGGAATAGATCTTGAACAGCTGGCAAAGCTCGAACGTGGCCTGTCCAATGTGCTCAGCGACTACGAGTCGACCTACGACGGCGCCCGAGGCCGTGACAACACGAGCGCCACGAAACTTGGTGCGATCGCCGCCGGTCGTGCCGCGAAAAAGTGACGCTCAGTCGTTCTTCCAAGCATCGGCTACTCGACTCGTCACGTTGCTGACTTTTTGGCTGACGTCATCGACAAGGCGCTTCCCGGCCGCGGCGTAACCGGCCGCGGCGTCACCGACGTCTTCGGTGTAAGGCGTCGCGGCATCATCGGCATTGGTGCGGTAATCGCCGTCGAGGATGCTTTGGTAGGCGCCACTGTCGATCCAGTCGCGCAGTTCGGCGACCCGTACGACGGCGAAAGGGTGAGTGGCGCCCATGGCTGCCAACACTTTGTAGATCCCATCAAGAGTGTCGCCGCCGCGGCGGTACTCGTCGGATTGGGTGACGAACTCTTCGAGGTCGAGTTCTTCTCCTCGTGAACCACCAGCGATGCGCATGAGCGCGCCCATCATCATGTCGGGGTCTTGGGTCGCGAGCAGCCCAGCGCGGTCACACGAAAGTTCGGCTTTTCGGGACCATTCGAGAAGTCCGTACAGCACCGGTCGAACCGCTACCCCAGCGAGGGGATATCGGGTCAACGCAAATCGCATCAAGATGAACAACATGGTTCGGTAGACGGCGTGACCGCTGACAATGTGGCCGACTTCGTGTCCGATGATTGCTTCGACCTGATCGTGGTCGAGAATCTCCAGCGTTGACGAGTTCAATACGATGAACGGTTTGTCGATCCCGACCGCACCGGCGTTCACCAACGGCGTTTGGCTGATGTACAACTCGGGTCGATCAGCCACATCGAGGGTGTCGCAAACCCGTACCAGCCGTTCGTGGACCCAGCCGTACTGTCGTTCGCTGACTCTTACCGCGTTGGCTTTGAACGTGAGCCGGATGGACTTTTCGCCGAACATGCCGACCAGTTTTCGCAGCACCAAATCAAATCCGGGTATGCGGCGCAACGCGTTGAGAGCGGCGCGGTCGGCTGGGTGTTCCCAAGCCGTTGAGCTGATGTCAGGAAAGCGGGTCAGATGTCGCGACGAGGTGGACTCCATGGCCCGACCGTAATTCGTCCTCGCGGGAGATTCTCGGCGCCTGACCGAGGTAGGCCTCCAGCGGCGCATCCCACGCCGCGATCGTGTTGGTTGCCTTGTCGTAGGTTTGGAGCCATTGCGGCATCCACGACGGATCGGCTTGCTGAGACGGGTGGTGCTTGGGAAGCGCGGTAATAGCCATCGTGGGAGCTACCTCGAACAGGAAACCGAGGCCCCATTTCCAGAGCCGGAACCACGCAACCGGCGAGAGGACCCGACGCCAAGCCGTGAGCTGCACAACGGTGCCAAGAAAGATGAACCACACCAGCATCGCGAAACAAAGCGCCATCGCCGCGACGTATCTCAACCGGTTGCCATCGACTTCGGCCCACACGTCGTGAGCGACCGTCTTGTGCTCGACTTCTTCGGCGAGGTGCCACAGGATCAGCGTTGACGGCTGGGTGTCGGCGCCGCGGAACAACTCGTGGCGGCGGGCGTCCATCCATCGAGCCGCCGCAAAAGCGGTCGCTTCAAACCCTGCCGCGTAGGCAATGCCAAACTTGGCTCCGCAGTGACTGGCCAAGAACCGGTAGCTCGATGCCAGCCAGCGTTCCACTCGGCCCAAAGCCGGGTGTTGCGCGGTGATGATCTCGTTGAACCGTCGGTGCTGACGGCCATGTTCGCGTTCTTGTTCGAGGTAGGCCCCGACTTCGGCGATCAGCGCCGACTGGCCGGCCGCTTCCAGCGCAGGAATCGAGTCACGAACCGATTTCATCACGTAGGGCTCGCCGTATGGCATGCCGATCGAAAGGGAGTTGACCGCGGCTGCGAACTCGGGTTTGTTGGGCTGCCACGCGGCACGCGTGTCGTTGGTCCACTTGAGTCGAATCGGCCTATGGGCGACAGGTCCCTCCATGCGGGATCTATCGGCAGTCTCGACTTGCACTGGAGGGCCGTCGCACGGCGATACTCCTGTGATGCTGATCCGAGCCCATGACGACGAGTCGAGCAACGACGTTCGCTGGAGGGCGTTTCTCGCCGCTCAAGGTTTCGGCCATTTTGCGGCTAGTGGTTCGAGCCGAGACGTCCCGGTCCTGGTTCCAACCCAATTCTTGCTCGACGGCGACCTGGTGAGGTTTCACCTCGCGGCCCAAAACCCGGTCCTCGAATGTCTGCGCGAGAACCCCAAAGCGGTCTTGAGCGCCGCCGGCGATTGGGCCTACATCCCCGGTTCATGGAAACAGATCGGCGACGAGGACCCGCGCGTCGGGATTCCGACCACCTACTACGGCGCGGTGCAGCTCACCGGAGAAGCGGCCGTTATCGACGAACCCGCTCACATCGCCCAGATTCTTCAAGCTCAACTCGGCGATCTCGAACCCGGTAGCGACTATGTCGACCCAATCGAGCACGGAGCCAAACTCAGGACCATCCGTGGCATCGAGATGCGGGTCACCGACGTGCGGGCCAAATTCAAATACGGCGGCAACGTCGACACCGAACACAGGGCCGCGGTGGCCGACAAACTCGCCCAACGACAAGGCCCCGGCGACGCGGCCGCTCGGCGCCACATTCCGGCTGACTGACGCCGTTGAGGAATGACGTCGGCCCGCTCTGGGTTCCAACGATTGATGAGCATTTCGACTGATCGTGAACCTTCCGTTCGTTGGCCCCCGTTGCGAATCGTGCAATGGGGAACCGTGATAGCGATTCTGGTGATCAGCGAACTCGTCGCGATAGGTGGCCGCAACGGGCTCAGCTGGGCTATCGACGGCGCCGCCGCAGCGGTCGCGGGAGCGTTCACTCTCATCCGCCGACGCTGACGCGTTGGATGCGGCCGAGGCGACCGACCCATTTGCGCACCCACCGCGTCGTTCGTCAACACGAACGACCAGTCGAACCGAAATGATGTCTTGGCGGCCGTCAGCTACGGTCGTCGTATGTTCGTGAAGCTGCTGGGACCACCGGCCATCACCGATGAGCAAGGTGAATCCATCAGTGTGAGGGGCAAGAAGACCTGGGGGTTGATCGCCCGAATTCTGCTCTCTGACACGCCGGTGTCTCGTCGCCGCTTGGCCGAGGAACTCTTTGCGACCGCCGACGATCCCATGGGGGCCCTGCGCTGGGCCCTTGCTCAGATCCGGCGCTCGCTCGGCGACCCCAATTCGTTCCGCAACGATCCCGTTGAAGCAAACTTTTGCGAATCTCTACAGGTGGATGTTTTGCACTTGGATCAGCTGGAAGTTGATCTCCCAGACATCCCGGGACAACTCCTCGAAGGCATCGACGTCGCGTGGAGCGCCGAGTTCGAGGTTTGGCTGTCCGTGGAACGCTGGCGGGCGGCCAGCCAGGTTGAAGCCGCCCTTCACACCGCAACGATGCGGGCGCTCGCCGCAGGCGACGGAAGTCTTGCCACGTCCTACGCCCGCGAGCTGGTGGCGCGAGCTCCGCTCGAAGAGAGTGGCCACGTCTTGTTGGTCAAGTCTCTGGCTGTATCTGGCGATGTCAATGCTGCCAGAGATCGAGTCGCAGCATGTGAGCAACTTTTCGCAGCGGAACTAGGAACCGAGCCGAGTTCGGCAGTCGCCAGGGCGTTACGAACAGAGGCCGTCGACCGCCCACCGGGCGTGTCCCCCAAATCCTCTGCCCTCTCGCTTCTCGAAGCCGGTAGTGCGGCTGTCGATGTTGGTGCTCTTGATGCAGGCATCGAATGTCTCCGGCAGGCCGTGGCCGCCGCCGAGGCAAGTAGGGATCGCCAGCTCTTTGGAAAGTGTCAAGGTGCTCTGGGCTCCGCGCTGATCCACGGGATTCGCGGGTTCGACGACGAGGGGTCGCTGGCCCTGCACAGCGCGGTCGAGTCAGCGGTCGTAGCATCAGATCCCGCAACGGCCGCCATGGCGCTCATGGAGTTGGGCTACGTCGAACTTCTTGCCGGGCGTCGCAACGCATCGATGACCTTCCTCGAACGCGCTACCGACGCGGCAGAACACTTGCCCGAGTTGCAGAGCAGCATCACGTCGTTCAAGAGCATCAACCTCACCGATTGGGGTCGGTATCACGACGCTCTGACTTTTGCCGAGGAGTCGATCGAATTCGCAGAACGCTGTGACTCGCAACGCCACCTCGCTTGGGCCATGACCTTCAAGGCCCGCACCCTGATGGGCCTGCACCGCTACGACGAGGCCCGCCCGCTCCTGGCTCGGTCCCTCCCGATCGCCATTGAAGAGAAGTGGTTGGCCTTCCGGCCCCTCGTCGAGATGTTCTTGCTCGAACTCGACCGCCTCCAGGGGCGCGACGCTTCACAGATTCGAGCCGACCTCGAGCTGGTCTTCGCCGCGTGCTGTCAGCTTGGCGATCCATGTTGGGAAGGTCTCGCAGCGCGCGGCATCGGGTTGACCTACGAAAGCGAGGCCGACTCGGCAACGGCCTATCGATGGCTCACCGATGCCGTGGATCGCTGCACCCGCGTCACAGATACGTGGATGTGGGTTGAGGCTTGGATACTGGAGAGCGAGATCGAGTTGGCGTCCGCGCATGGCCATCTCGACTATGCCCGGTCGAAGAGTCAGCAGATGCTGCGCCACTCCGCCACCAAGCAGCTCGACTATCACGCGGATCTCGCTCGCGATCTCTTGTCCGGCCTGTAGGCCCGAGGGCGCATCGGCCCAGCCGAAAGACTAGTTTCGAAGGGCACACGTCGCGTCACACGCCGGCCGTTCACGATCTGGTCCATGACCGATCAGCTTGCAGAGCCCCAGGCCCAGACCGACCAGGAAATCCTCGCCGGAAGGATCCGTATCGAGGATATTGTCGCCCGGCGACCCGAGGTCGGAACCGATCCTGACATTTCGGTGACCACGCTGATCGATGGCGTGAAGTGCGAGACCGTGGAGGGCGATTGGACGACGGTGTCGGACCTGCCACGAGTTCTCGGTGGTACCGCTACTGCTTGCAGCCCCGGTGCACTCATGCGAGCCTCCCTCGGAAGCTGCTTGGCAATGGGCTACAAGATCCGGGCGTGCCGCCTCGGTGTGGCCGTTGACTCGGTCACGGTAACAGTCACGTGTCAGGCCGCTCTCGTTGGGCATCTGGATCTCAACTCAGAGCAACGCCCCGGATATGACGAGATCCACTACCACGTCGAACTGCGAAGCGAAGCTTCGGAGGCCGATCTTGCTCGGGTCACAGAAGAGGCGGACGATCTCAGCCCGGTTCTCGACGCGATCACCAACTCCAACAACATGCGCAAGACCGTTGAGATACGCCGCTCTGCAGCCGCCGCTGGCGCCACCAGCGGCAGGGGCTAGCGGAACGTGGACGCGAAACTACAGCTCTTTGTGCAACGCCGAGGGTGGGACCTCGCGGCGTCGGAGTATGAGGAATCCTGGTCGCGCCAGTTGCAACCATCCACGGACAAACTGTTGGCGGCTGCCGATGTGAAGGCCGGCGAGTCGGTCATCGAAGTGGCCAGCGGTACAGGTTTGGTGACTCTCGTCATGGCCGAACAGGCCGGCGACGGCAGAGTGTTGGCCACCGACATCAGCAAGAAGATGCTGGCCCAGTTGGAGGACGCTGCGAGTGCTTCCGGTCTGACCAACATAGAAACCGCGGCTTGCAGCGCCGAGGCATTGCCCACTGAGGACCAATTCGATGTGGCGGTATGCGCTCTCGGGTTGATGTACATGCCTGACCCTGGGCAGGCCATCGCCCAGCTGTACCGCGCACTCCGCCCAGGCGGGAGAGCCGCTCTCAGCGTGTGGGGTGAACGGCGGAATTGTGGATGGGCCAGCTTGTTTGGCATCGTCGACGCCCGGGTGTCATCGGACGTCTGCCCGATGTTCTTTGGAATGGGTGCCCCGACCGCTCTGACCGAGTCCATGGCCAAGCATGGTTTCGTCGAGATCATCGAAGAACGCATTCGCATCACCCTCCACTTTCCCAGCGAGGAGGCGGCCCTCAGCGCGGCCTTCGTGGGCGGACCTGTCGCTTTGGCCTACGCCCATTTCGATGACGACACCAAAGCCTCAGCCCACGCCGAATACCTCGACGCGATTGCTCAGTACCGAAGCGGCAGCGGCTACCTGGTGCCCGGCGAGTTCGTGATTGCCACGGGCCGCAAACGGTGAGGGCGGGGCCAAAGCACCACCTGAAGTTCAAACAACACAACACAAGAGGGAATCAAAATGACAATCACCGACAACCCGGTCAACAACGGGGTCAACACCGAAGCGCTCCTCGGAGCGCGAGAAGCGCTGAGCGCGGCACCCGAAGCTGCCGATTTCGTGTGGCGAGGGGAGTGCAAGTGGGTTGATGGCACGTACAGCGAAACAATCTTCGACGGGTTCTCCGGCCTCGGCCAAGATCACAACCATCCGACCCCCCACACCTTCGGTGCGGACCACCCCGAGTGCTTCGCAGCCCAGGATCGTGGCGCAACACCACCCGAAGTCCTGCTCGCTGCTCTCGCCAGTTGTCTCACCGCAGGTGTGGCGTCGGTTGCCCAGCATCGGGAGATCCAACTCAGGTCTGTGACGGCAAGCGTCGAGGGCAAGATGAACGTCCTCGGAATCCTCGGCGCCGATCCGGACATCCGCAATGGTTTCACCGACGTCACCGTCTCATTCGACATTGATGCCGATGCCTCGCCCGAGGACCTTCAGGCGCTCATCGCTCAGTCACAGAAGCGTTCCGCGGTCTACGACATGGTCACCAACCCGACGAACGTCACCGTCGCGATCTCCTGATCCCGTGATCGAGCCCGAATCACCCATCTCCGAATCCGCCAGAGACATCCCAGTGGTCGTGATCGGTGCTGGACATGCCGGTCTCGCAATGAGCCGCCGCCTCACCGAACGTTCGATCGACCATGTCGTGCTCGAACGCGGTGAGGTGGCGAACACATGGCGCACAGAACGGTGGGAATCGCTACGACTGCTGACGCCGAACTGGCAGAGTCAGCTTCCGGGCATGGCTTACAACGGCGATGAACCCGACGGCTTCATGACCATGCCGGAAGTCGTCGACTTCATCACCGCCTATGCCGAGAAGATCTCTGCACCGGTATACCCGAGGACGACCGTGACACGGGTCGGCAGCTGTCCGGGCGGCTACGTCGTCGAAACCGATATGGGGTCCTGGAATTGCACCTCCGTTGTCATAGCCAGTGGAGGATCGAATCTCGCCAACGTGCCCGAAATGTCATCGGATGTGCCGGAATCGGTCGCCATGGTGACGCCCATGACCTATCGGTCCCCGGAGCAGCTCAACGACGGGCGTGTTCTGGTTGTCGGGGCGTCGGCAACCGGAGTCCAACTTGCCGACGAGATCCGCCGCTCGGGCCGGGAAGTCACGATCTCGGTCGGTGAACACGTGCGAATGCCGAGGGTCTACCGGGGGCGCGATGTGTTCTGGTGGATGGATGCGGCAGGCATCCTGGACCAGCGTGACAGCGACATCGACGATCTGGTCCGAGGCCGGAACGTCCCTTCGCCACAACTGATCGGCACCCCAGAACGTCGCTCGATCGACCTAAACGCTCTCACCGATCGTGGCGTGGAGATGGTCGGCCGGCTCGGACGAATCAGGGACGACTGCGCCCAGTTCGCCGGTTCGCTGGCCAATGTCTGCTCGCTGGCCGACCTCAAGATGAACCGGCTTCTCCAAGCGTTCGATGATTGGGCACACGCCTCCGACTTCGATATCCCGGATCCGCCTCAACGATTCGATCCGACTCGAGTTCCCGCGGCGCCCCGCCTTGATATGGACCTGGCCGAAGGTGGAATCGGCACCATCGTGTGGGCCACGGGGTACCGACCCGACTACTCCTGGCTCGACCTACCCGTGCTCGACCGCAAGGGTCGCGTCCGCCACCACGGCGGCATCGTCGAAGACGCACCCGGTCTCTACGTAACCGGCCTCAACCTCTTGAGACGGCGACGCTCCAGCTTCATCAACGGGGCGGCCAATGACTCCGAAGAGATCAGCACCCACCTCGAACACCATCTCACCACGACACACCAGCGATTGGACACCAGATGATGGAAACCAAAACCGACGATGCCAAGCCACATGACTGGCAAGAGGCAGGCGACGCCTGGGGCCATTCGGCACCCGACTGGGCCTGCCTTTACGAGCACTACGCGATAGATGCGATCCTTGCCATCTTCAGCCGCACCGGGGTATCAGACCAAACACACCTGCTCGACGTTGCGTGCGGGTCCGGACTGGCTCTGCGCCTCGGAGAAGCGATGGGGGCCAAGACAGCCGGCATCGACGCCGCTGAGACTTTGATCCACATCGCTCGCGAACGGAACCCGAATTCGGAACTCGTGCTCGGATCGATGTTCGAATTGCCCTGGCAAGACAACACCTTTGACGCCGTCGTCTCCATCAACGGCATCTGGGGCGGGTGCGAAGCGGCACTGGTCGAAGCGCGACGCGTGCTCAAGCCCAACGGCAAAGTCGGGATCAGCTTCTGGGGAGACGGGACACCCAACGATCTCCGGGCCTGTTTCAAGGCCTTCGCTCGTCACGCTCCCCAAGAGCATTTTGGGAGCATGAAGAAGCTGAACGGCATCGCCACTCCAGGTGTGGCCGAGAAGATGTTGACCGGGGCCGGCTTCGACGTCATCGAGCGAGGGGCACGCGTATCCACCATTGAATGGCCCGACGCCGAGTTGGCATGGCGTGCTGTCTCCAGCATCGGCCCAGCGGTGCCCGCCCTACGACACAGCGATCCCAAGGTCGTCAAACAAGCAGTACTCGAAGCGATCGAACCCTGCCGCGACAGCAGCGGCATCTACCGCTTCCGAAACGACCACCAGTTCGTAATCGCCAAGAACGGGACGTGACCGACCGCGGCCCAGCGCCGACTCGCGCGCCCCCTGAAATCCAGAACGCCGCTGGGGTGAGCAACCTCCAGGCCGCTCAGAAGAAGCACCCGCATTACGCAACACGGCTTCCAGCCTGCACCGGTTCATGGTCTGGTTCTCGGCTGCTGGTGGACCCTGCCTCATGGGCCGGCGGGCTGCGCAGGTCGTTCCTTCTCGCTGCGCTGCGAGGGCTCCACCTTGTCTGACCGGGTCCCGATATAGGAGTCGAGCCCGCCTTCACCCGAAACTGCCAAGGGCGAAGTGTCTCAATAGGGGTCAGGGGCTGCCCTGTCGTGTTCAACGGCTCGAACAGAGAGAATGCACGGTTATGCCCGAGCTGCTGGGGCCGCGGTGGGGCCAGATTATTCCCGGGAGTAGCCGGGTTCGGCGAGGTGACGGCACCGAGCATCCAGTGGCGCCCTCGGCAGGACTCGAACCTGCGCACATGCCTCCGGAGGGCAATGCTCTATCCGCTGAGCTACGAGGGCTTGTCCCAGAGGGACGGGCCGTCACACTAGCGCCAAACGTCGCTCGGACCACGAGGCGCTAGCGGTAGGATCGTCGCTTCCGAGAATCTGCAAGGAAGCTTCGATGGACGTCCGAGATCATCTACGCGCCGCCCTCGTGGCGGCGCTCAGCGAAGCGGGCATCGATGTGGCGCCCGATCAGGTGGCGTTGGAACGTCCCGCCAACCGCGATCACGGAGACTGGTCGAGCAACGTGGCGTTGGCGATAGCCAAAAAGGCGGGCCGCAACCCGCGCGAGTTGGGCCAACTGCTGGTCGATGCGCTCAGCACGAATCCTCCCGCTCATGTGACCGGTGTGGAGATTGCTGGGCCGGGGTTTGTCAACTTTCGTCTCGCCGACACCTGGCTGTACGACGTGATGACCGACGTGATCGAGCAAGGGGTCGACGGTTACGCGCGTCACGAGATCGGATCGGGTATCCACGTCAATGTCGAGTTCGTGTCGGCCAACCCCAACAAGCCGCTTCATGCGGGCCACGGTCGGGGGGCGTGTTATGGCGATTCGGTGGCGCGGCTGCGCGAACGCTGCGGCTATCAGGTCAGTCGCGAGACCTACATCAACGACCGCGGCGTGCAAATGACCAAGTACGCCGAGTCGCTTGCTGCTCGCAAACGCGGCGAAGAACCGCCAGACGACGGCTATCTCGGCGAATATCTTGTCGAGTGGGCGGCCGAAATGCCCGACGATGCCGATCCGCGCGAGTGGGGCCTCGAGCGCGGGCTGCAGAGTCACCGTCAGACCCTCGAATCGCTCAACATTCATCACGACGTGTGGTTCAGCGAACGTTCTTTGGTGACCAACGGCGCTATCGACGAAACCATCGCCGATCTACGGTCTCACGATGCAGTGTTCGAACAAGACGGTGCTACCTGGCTGCGCAGCACCACCCACGGCGACGACAAAGACCGGGTCCTGGTCAAGAGCGATGGCGACCTGACATATCTCACCCCCGACATTGCTTACCACCGCGACAAATTCTCGCGATCTGACCGATTGTTCAACGTGTGGGGGGCCGACCATCACGGTTATGTCACCCGCATGAAAGCGGCCATGTCTTTCTTGGGCCACGACCCTGACGAGCTCGAAATTGCGATCACTCAAATGGTCGATCTGGTGCGCGACGGCGAGCCGGTCCCGATGTCGGGTCGCACCGGCGACTTCATCGAACTCGACGAGATCGTGCGTGAGGTCGGATCCGACGCGGCCCGGTTCACCTATCTGATCCAGTCAGTCGATTCGCGCCAGACCTTCGATCTCGACGAGGTCGCCTCGCAGAGCATGGACAACCCGGTGTTCTACGTGCAGTACGCCCATGCCCGTATTGCGTCGATTCTGGCCAAGGCGACCGAAGCCGGGATCGACCGCTTGGCTCGCGATCAGGTTGATATGTCGTTGCTGACCGAAACCCGTGAGCTCGACGTGCTGCGGTCGTTGCAAGAACTACCCGACACGGTTCGTATTGCGTGCGCCGACAACGGGCCGCATCGCATCGCGGCATGGGCTCGCGAACAGGCGGCTGCTTTGCACGGCTTCTACCACGACCATTACGTCATGGGGGATGGAGTCAGTGCCGAGCTCACCCAAGCCCGGCTGGCTTTGGTTGCTGCGTCGCAGGTTGGCCTACTGATTGCGCTCGACCTGTTGGGCATTTCCGCCCCCGAAACGATGTGATCCGATGAGACCTCTCCCGCTGCGGCTTCTGCCCGACAACGCCGACGTAATCGACGGTCGGCTTCACATCGGCGGCTGTGACGTGATCGAGTTGGCGGCGCAGTTCGGGACCCCGCTGTTTGTTTACGACGAGCAGCACCTGCGAGACCGATGTCGCGAAGCGGTCGCGGCGTTCGGCCCAGGCGTGGCCTACGCCACCAAAGCGTTTCTGTGCGCGGCGATGGCGCGCCTCGCCTACGAGGAAGGCATGCACCTCGACGTGGCGACGGGCGGCGAACTGCACGTTGCTCTCAGTGCTGGGGTGCCCGCCGAAAAGCTGGTCCTGCACGGCAACAACAAGTCGCCGCTCGAGTTGCGGATGGCGATCGATGCCGGCGTCGGCCGGATCGTGGTCGACAGCTTTGACGAACTCGACCGTCTCGACGAGATTTTCCAAGAGACCGGCGTTGCTCCCAAGGTTTTGCTCCGGCTAACCCCGGGCATCAAGGCCGAAACTCACGAGTTCATTTCCACCGGTCAAGACGACTCCAAGTTCGGGTTCACCGTTTCTACCGGCGCGGCCGAAGCCGCGATCGCTCGAGCCAGCGCCGCTCGTTTCGTGGACTTGGTGGGGGTCCACGCCCACATCGGTAGCCAAGTTTTTGCGGTGGGTTCGTTTGGCAAGGCCGCGGCGACCATCGCCGAGGTGGCGGCGCCGTGGGGGCTGCCCGAAATGTCGGTGGGCGGCGGGCTGGGCGTGCCGTACGTGAGCGATGAGCGGGCTCCCACGATCGCCGAATGGGGCAAAACCGTCCGCGATGCCTGCGACCAAGCCGGCGTGACCGCGACGGTCTCAGCCGAACCCGGTCGTTCGATCGTTGCAGCGGCCGCCGTGACCCTCTACACCGTTGGCACCTACAAGACCATCGACGGCGTGCGCACCTACTTGGCGGTCGACGGCGGCATGAGCGATAACCCTCGACCGGTCCTTTACGGTTCGGGTTACGAGGCATTCCTGCCGCGTGCCGTCGGCGCCGATCGTCCGTGCACCGTCACCGTGGTCGGTAAACACTGCGAGTCGGGTGATGTGTTGGTGCGCGATGCACTGGTTCCCGACGACGTGGCGGTAGGCGACATCATCGCCACCCCGGTAACGGGCGCCTACGGTCATTCCATGGGTTCCAACTACAACAAGGTGTTGCGCCCTCCGGTCGTGTTTTGTCGCGAAGGCGATGCTCGACTCGTGGTTCGGCGCGAGACCTTCGACGATCTCACGAGGCTCGACGTCTGACATGGGCGCTTTGCCGCTCGACCAGGTCGTTGCCAGGGCGGCAGTGTTGTGGCGCCGTAGCGGCGACCAGATCCTCATCCGGCGCAGAGGCAACGACGAGATCGTGGTCTTGGCCGCCACCGCGGCCTCGTTGTGGGATTGTCTGCAGACACCGCGCCCGATGGCCGAACTGGTCGACGAGTTGGGGCGGCTCCACGAAACGGACCCGAACCAAATCGCCCCAGATGTGCAAGCGGCGGTCGACGTGCTTGTTGCCCAGCAGGCGGTGACGCTCGGTGACTGACGAGCTGTTGGCCCACGTGGGGGGCTGGGGTTTGCCCAATGGGCTGGTCAGCGCCGCCGAGCCGTTCGAGGTGTCGCGGCATTTGTCGAAGGTGATTGGCGATCGCCTTACCGGTGTGTTGCACGCGGCGATGGTCGCGGGAGACATCGAAGTGGACGAACCCGACGCGGTCAGCCACGCCCACAAGGACGCGATGGCCCAAGTGTTGTTGCTCGAAGACGTGATGTTGGAGGCCTACGAGTCGCTGCGGGCCGTCGATATCGAGGTCCGGTTGGTCAAAGGTTCGGCTTTGGCCCATCTAGTCGGCAACGACCCATCCGAGCGGGTGTTTGGCGACACCGATTTGTTGGTGCGCGGTGATCAACTGCCAGCGGCGGCCACAGTCCTCGAAAACAACAGCGCGGTCCGAATCCAGCCTCGAGTGTCAGAACTGTTCGAGCGCCGGTTTGCCAAGTCGGTCACGTTGCGCTGGCGGGCCGACACCGAACTCGATCTTCACCGGACTTTGGCGCCGGGCCCGTTTGGGTTGATGATCGATTCAGACGATTTGTTTGCGGCGACCAACACGTCGACCGTGTCGATTGGTGGCGTCGACGTCGCCACGTTCGGGCCCGAATTGCATCTGGTTCACGCCGCGATGCATGCCGCCCTCGGCGATGTCACACCTCGCCTGGGCAACGTCCGTGACATTGCGTTGCTGCTTGGTCGTAGCGATCTTTCCAACGATCGGGTAATGGCCCTTGCGGCGGGCTGGAACGCCGAAGTCCCGTTGGCTCGGGGGATTGTCGCGGCGACCAAACTTGGCGCCGGCCGGTCGGGGCTCACCGATTGGGCCGACCAGTATCGGGCATCGTCTCGCGACCGTCGGATCCTGGCCTGCTACGGCTCTCGTGAGGGTCGATTTCGGGCCCAGGCCTGGGCGTCACTTCGGGTGTTGCCGTGGCGGGAGCGCCCGGCGTTTGTCAGGGCGCTCACAACCCGGCGCGGCCTCTGAACCCCCCGGGTCGAACCCGAACCGGCCCGCTAGTCTCAACGCCGTGGCCCAACTCAGTCTTGGAATTCTTGGATGCGGAAATGTGGGCGGCGCTCTGGTCGATCTGGTGGCCGCCCGCGCCGGCGATATCGCTGCTCGTACTGGTATCGAGCTTTCGGTTGGCGCGATCGCGGTGCGTTCGCCCGCCAAACATCGCGAGCATGTGCAGAATCCCGAACTGCTCACCACCGACATCCGCTCGGTGGTCGAAGACCCCGACATCGACATAGTTGTCGAACTTATTGGCGGTATCGAACCGGCCCGCGAGTTGGTGCTTCGGGCACTGGAGCTTCGGAAGCCAGTGATCACCGGCAACAAGGAGTTGTTGGCCAATCATGGCGCCGAACTCTACGCGGCGGCGGAACGGGCCGGTGTCGACTTGTTGTTCGAAGCTGCGGTTGCCGGCGGTATCCCGTTTATTCGGCCGCTGCGTGAGTCGCTCATCGGCGAGGACATCACGCGGGTCATGGGGATCGTCAACGGCACCACGAACTTCATCCTCACTCAGATGACCCAACGGGGTGCTTCTTACGGCGATGCTTTGGCTGATGCGCAACGTTTGGGTTATGCCGAGGCCGACCCGACTGCCGATGTCGAAGGGTTTGACGCCGGGGCCAAGGCGGCAATTATTGCCACTCTCGCCTTTGGCGCGGTGGTAGTTGCCGGCGACGTCTATCACGAGGGTATTTCGTCGATAACCGCCACCGATATCGAGGTGGCCTCACGGCTCGGTTACGTGATCAAAGCGGTTGCGGTTATCGAGGGCGACACTTCTGTTGGCGATTCTCCGGAAGTCGCGGTGCGGGTTTATCCGGCGATGATCCCGACGAGTCATCCGCTCGCCAACGTCAACGACAGCTTCAACGCGGTGTTTGTCGAGGGCCGCGCGGTAGACGACTTGATGTTTTATGGCCGAGGCGCCGGTGGGGGACCAACGGCGTCGGCGGTGCTGGGCGACATCATCGATGCCGCGATCAACACCACCAACGACAGCGCGGCAACTATCTCGAATCTGCGGCGGGCCAAGATTCGCCCGATCGACGAGTTGTCGACCGCCTACTACTTGTCCGTGCAGGTCGCCGACCAGCCCGGGGTGCTGGCCAGGGTCGCCGACGAGTTCGGGGCCAACTCGGTGTCGATTCGGTCGATGGAGCAACGGGGCCTGAGGGAGCAGGCCGAGTTGATCTTCATCACCCATGTGTCGCAGGAGTCTGCGGTACGAGCGACCCTTGACGGTTTGCGGGGTCTCGACGCGGTCAACAAGATCAATTCGATGATCCGCGTCGTGGGCGACGAGGCCTAGGTCTGGCTGTGCTCCAATATCACAGCTCTCGGGGCCTAGCGCCACACATCGGGTTTGCCGACACGTTGCTTCGGGGCTTGGCCCCCGATGGCGGCTTGTATTTGCCGGCTACCTTCCCGGCCTTGCCAGAGCTTCGGGCTAGTGGAGCGAGGGCCACGGGCGGGCCGGGTTCTTACGCCGAGTTGGCGTCGACGGTGATGGCTCCGTTTGTCGAGGGATCGGTTGATCTCGATGCGTTCGGCGAGATGGTCGACGATGCCTATGCGACGTTCTCTCACCCGGATGTGTGTCCGTTGGTCGAGTTGGAGCCCGATCATTATCTGCTCGAGTTGTTTCATGGCCCGACGTTGGCGTTCAAGGACGTGGCGTTGCAGTTGGTGGGCCGCTTGTTCGACTATGAGCTTCGCCGTCGTGGCGAGCGGGTCACTATCGTCGGCGCGACTTCGGGCGATACCGGGTCGGCGGCGATGGAAGCGGTCCGGGGGAGCGATCTGGTCGACATTGTGATCTTGTTTCCGAAGGGTCGCACGTCTGAGGTGCAGCGCCGCCAGATGACCACGATGGACGCCGCGAATGTGCATGCGGTGGCTGTTGATGGCACGTTCGATGATTGCCAGGATCTGGTGAAGTCGATGTTTGCCGACGAGGAGTTCAGGGTTCGGACCGGTTTGTCGGCGGTCAATTCGATCAATTGGGCTCGGGTTATGGCCCAGATTGTGTATTACGTGTGGGCGGCGCAGCAGCTTGATCAGAATCGGTCGGGCCAGTCGGTGCCGGCGCCGACTTTTTGTGTGCCGACCGGCAACTTCGGCAACGTGTTCGCGGGGCACGTGGCACGGCGTATGGGTTTGCCGGTTGATCGGTTTTTGGTGGCGTCGAACACCAACGACATTCTTACCCGTTTGATCGCGACGGGGGAGATGACCGCCGAGGACGTGGTTCCGACGTTGTCGCCGAGTATGGATATCCAGATTTCGTCGAACCTCGAACGGTTGCTGTTCGAGTTGGTTGATGGCAATGGCGCGGTTACCGCGGAGCTGTTGGCTCGGTTCCGCACGCAGGGTTACGCCTCGTTGACTCCTGCTCAGCACGAGCGGTTGCGGGCCGAGTTTGCGGGGGCCCAGTTCGATGACGATGCGACTTTGGCGGTTATGGCGTCGGTGTTCGAGTCGACTGGTTTGCAGATCGATCCTCATACCGCGGTGGGTGTTGGTGCGGCTCGTCGTTTGCGACGCGGTGATGAGACGGTGGTGACTTTGGCGACGGCGCATCCGGCCAAGTTTCCTGACGCGGTCGAGCGGGCTACGGGCGTCCGTCCCGCTTTGCCTCCACATCTGGCGGATTTGTTGGACCGCGAGGAGCGGGTCACGGAGTTACCCAGCGATCTCGCCACCATCGAGGATTACGTCGACGCTGTGCGGCGAGCGTAGGTACCGTCGACGCTGTGCGGCGAGCGTAGGTGGGTTGGCGTCGTGGTGGGTGGGGCGTAGCCTCTGCTTTGTTGCCAGTGAGTGAGCGTCGTTTCGATGCCGCGTGGCCCGGTCGTGGGCGTGGCATTCCAACTCAAGGAGATGGGCCGTGGAATCCGCGGAGATGCGTCGTTCGACGCTGCAGCGCAAAGATCGTGATGAGCTGACTCAGATCGCGTCGACGTTGGGCAAGAAGCCTTCGTCGCGGGCTCGTAAGGGCGAGATTATTGATTTGATTTTGGATCTTGCCGCGGGGGGCGACGGTTCGAGCGTGGCGGCTACGCCCGAGGCGCCAGCGTCGACGGACCCGGTCGAGACGAAGCCGACGGATGTTGAGCCGTCCGAGGATTCGAAGGCTGGGTCTGCCGACAGAAAGTCTGGACCTGCCGACAGAAAGTCTGGGCCTGCCGACACGAAGTCTGGGTCTGCCGACAGAAAGTCTGGGTCTGCCGACAACAAGACTGGTCCGAAGACGAAGTCCGATGGGGCGGGTTCCAAGGATGGCCAGGCGCACAGCGAGGACAACGGTTCGGGCGAGGATCGTGCCGAGTCGGGTAACCGGAGGCGGCGTCGCCGCGGCCGGGATCGTGATGGTCGCGGCGAGAGTAACGAGTCGTGGGATGGCGTTCCGACTCCGGTTGTTGGTTATCTCGATCTTCGTTACGAGGGCTATGGGTTTTTGCGGGTCAATGGCTATTTGCCGAGCCGTGACGATGCCTATGTTCCGGTGAAATTGGTTCGCCAGTTCGGGCTTCGTAAGGGCGATATTGTGGCGGGTCCTTCTCGTCCGGCTAACCGCAACGAGAAGAACCCGGCTTTGATGTCGGTAGAGACCGTTAATGGCGCCGATCCGGAGGCTGCGACGAGTCGTCCGGTGTTTGATGATCTAACGGCGGTGTATCCCGATGAGCGTCTTCGTATGGAGATGAAGGGCGACCGGTCGAATATGACGTCGCGTATCATCGATCTGATTTCGCCGATTGGTAAGGGCCAGCGTGGTCTGATCGTCGCGCCGCCGAAGGCCGGTAAGACGTCGGTGGTCAAGCAGATCATTCGTTCGCTCGAGGCGAACCATCCCGAGGTGTACATCATCGTGTTGCTGGTCGATGAGCGACCCGAAGAAGTGACCGACATGAAGCGTTGGGTGCACGACGGCGAGGTGGTGGCCGCCACGTTTGATCGGCCGACCGATGAGCATACGGCGATTGCTGATTTGACTATCGAGCGGGCGAAGCGGTTGGTCGAGGATGGTCGCGACGTGTGCGTGATCCTTGATGGCATCACTCGTTTGGCGCGCGCTCACAATATCGAAACACCTCAGTCGGGCCGGGTGATGTCGGGGGGTGTTGATGCCGCGGCGTTGTATCCGCCGAAGAAGTTCTTTGGTGCGGCTCGCAATTTGGAGGAGGGCGGTTCGCTCACGATTCTGGCTACGGCGTTGGTCGAGACTGGTTCGAGGATGGACGAGGTGATCTTCGAGGAGTTCAAGGGCACCGGAAATATGGAACTTCGCCTTGACCGGCGGATGGCCGAACGTCGGGTGTATCCGGCGATCAATGTCGAGGCGTCGTCGACTCGTCACGAAGAGTTGTTGTTCGAAAAGAAGCAACTCGAGCAGGTCTGGAAGCTGCGCCGGGTTCTGGGTGCACTTAGCGACGAGGGTTCGTCGACTTCGGGCCTGGAAATGCTTATGGAGCGTTTGGCGGCGTTTAAGACCAACGACGAATTCCTTGCAGAGGTCGCGTCGTCGGCTTCTGCCTCTTAGACTGGATCCGCTATGAAGTCTGACATTCACCCCGAGTACCGCGCCGTTGTGTTCCAGGACACTTCCGCCGGGACATCATTCATTACCCGCTCCACCATCTCCACGAACGAGACGGTCAAGTGGGAAGACGGCAACGAGTATCCGCTGGCCAAGGTAGAGATTTCCAGCGAGAGCCATCCGTTCTTCACCGGCCAGATGAAGATCGTCGATACCGCTGGTCGCGTTGAGCGTTTCGAGAAGCGTTATGGTCGTCGCAAGCAGGCCGCTGCCGCGTCCGAAGACGCAGCCCCGGCGACCGAAGAGCCCGCCGAGGCCTGACCTCTTTATGAGCCTCGAACCCGCTCAGCGGGCGGGGCTCGAACGAGCCCGCGCTATTGGCGTAGCTCGCGAGCATTTTGCGGTTGATATCGAGTCAGCCACGGTGGATACGGCCCCCTTTGGGGTCGTTGTTCGCGTTGAGGATCGGGCGGTGGTGGTTGCGTCTTCGGATGATCTCGCCGTTTTGGGCGGGGTGCTGGTGTGGCTCGATCGCCAGGACTTGCGGGCCGTAAATCTGGTGGTCGAGCATCATGGCGCGGTTCACGCTCGGCGAGCGGCGGTGCTTGCGCCCGAGCTGTCGGTGTGGGAGTTGGTTCGAGGCGATGTGTGCCGCGTCGATCACGCTGGGGGAGTACCGGATCGTACGGCCGTCCCTGGCATCGATTTGAGCATCGGTGATGTGCCGGGTTTGGTCGCGATGATCGAGCGTTGCGGCGCTTCGGTGGTGGTCGAGGACGGAATCGTGCGGGCCGAGGTTGCCGGTCTCGAGGTGGGCCGGGTTGTTGTTGGCGCCGACGGCCCGCAGTTCGAGGTCGGTGTGGGTCGTTTCGACCGTGAGGCCGGTGTGTTGTTGCATGCCGGTCAGTCGCTCGAGTCGGCATTGTGTTCGGTGGTCGAGCAGGTGGCCGCCCATCGTTTTGTTGGTGCGCCGTCGCACGCGATCAATCGGTTGTGTCGAGAGCGTTGGCTCCGCGATGTTGTGGCGAACGATCCGGGCGCTTACGGGCTTCGTTCTCCGCAGTTTGTCGATCCGGTCCCGCCGCGGGTTTCGTTGCTCGAAGCCGGCCCGGCGTCGCTGATTGACGAGCTCGACGGGAAGCGAGTTTTGGTCGGGTGCACTGTGGGCGCCGACCTCGGCGTGGTGCCGAGTTTGGCCGATCTCACGATTAGGCACGCGCCGGACGAGGTCTGGTTGGTTTTGCCCGAGCGCGACATTTTTGCCCATGTCGAACGTTTGTTGGCCCGTCTGGGAACGCCGTCGTCATGCATGGCCATCGAGGTGCCTTGGGCGGGCTGAATCGATAACGGTCATGGTTGGCAGTGGGGTTGCCAAACTTGCACCCATGTATTAGCTTGTGCATGAATTCACGAGCGTCTGCGGCGGAGTTTCGTAGACGTGCCGAAGTTTCTGAGAGGCCCTAGTGAACGAGCGTGAGCAACGCCAGATGCGTCAAGCCGGAGGCGACGCGTTCTCGGCGGCATTCGAGCTCATCATGACGCCCGCGCTGTTTGGTTTGCTTGGTTGGTTTATTGATTCGCGTGCCGGTCTTTTCCCGGTGTTCACCTTGTCGTTGGGTTTCACTGTCTTTGCCTACGAGGTGTGGCGGCTTTGGGCGCAGTACAGCCTGGCTATGGACACCGAACTTGCCGCCCGCCGAGCCAACTACGGCCAGGTGCCTACTTTTGGTCAGGACGCCAATCTCGATCAGGGTGCGCCGTCGTGACCGATCGTATGGCAGCGTTTCCCGATGGGGTCAACGACGCGCAACCCGAGCGCCAGATTGCCCGCGACCTCGCCGTTCGCACGTTGCTGGTCGCGCCGATCATGCTCGCGGCAGGTGCGCTATTTTGGGGCTGGCATGGTTTTTGGTCGGCCGGGTACGCCTTGGTGATCGTGGCCGCCAATTTTTTGCTGGCGGCCGCCGCTATTACGTGGGGGGCAAAAATCTCCCCGGCCGCGATGTTTGGCGCGGTGATGTTTGGTTTTGTTGCTCGACTTGGCATCATCACCGCCGCTGTGTTACCCATACGCAGCACTGAATGGTTCGAGATCGTTCCGTTCGCGATCAGTCTTCTGATCACCCACCTCGGTCTTCTTGCCTGGGAAACTCGACACGTTGCGGCGTCGCTCGCGTTCCCTGGTCTCAAGCCCGGACACGAAATCCTTTCCACCACCGATCCCTCCGCGGAGCGCTCAGCATGAACGTCCTCGCTCTTGAGTTCCCACCCGTCAATCACTTGTTTGATTGGCCGAGCATTTGGCTCGACGGAACACCATTCGCGATTAACAAAACGGTTCTCATCTACTTGGGCTCAATGCTCATCACGATGGTGATCTTCCTCCTAGCGGGACGCCCCAAGGAATCGTTGGTTCCTGCTGGTATTCAGCACGTTGCCGAATCGGGCGTCAACTTCATCGAAGAGTCGGTGGTCATGCAGACCATTGGCCCCGAAGGCAAAAAGTTCATGCCGTTCCTGACCTCGATGTTCTTCTTCATCTTGTTCTCGAACATCACCGAGGTCATCCCGTTCCTGCAATTCCCGGCCAACTCACGCATGGCGATCCCGATCACTCTCGCCGTCGTGGTGTGGGTCATCTACAACTTTGTCGGTGTGCGTAGCCAGGGTTTGTTCGGCTATCTCAAGAACTCACTGTTCCCGCCCGGCGTGCCCGTTGCGTTGTATCTCATCGTGACGCCCATCGAGTTGGTGTCGACCTTCGTGGTGCGGCCCTTCTCGCTGGCCATTCGACTCTGGGCCAACATGGTTGCCGGCCACCTCTTGCTGGTTACCTTCGCTATCTTGTCGGCCACCATGTGGGGCGCAGGCGGCATCGGTTATGCCGGTGCGCTGGTTCTTTCGTGGCCAATGCTGATTCTCATGACAGGATTCGAGATCTTGGTCTCGTTCTTGCAGGCGTTTATCTTCACCATTCTCACCGCCGTGTACATCGGCGGGTCCATGCACCCCGAACACTGATTCTCAGCGTTCATCACTAGTCACAGATCTACAGATCTCAAAGAAACACAGGAGAAAGTAACGTGCTCAACGTTCTCGCAGAGACCAACCCAGGCGAGATGCTCGAGGGCCTCAAGGCCATCGGTGCCGGTCTGGGCTATGGCTTGGCCGCAATTGGTCCAGGCATTGGCATCGGCACGGTTGTCGGCAACGCCATTTCGTCGATGGCCCGCCAGCCCGAGTCCGCCGGCATGGTGCGTACCACCATGTTCCTCGGAATCGCCTTTACCGAAGCTCTTGCCCTTATCGGCTTCGTGGTGTTCATCCTCCTGCTCCCCTGAGCAAGACGTTTGACCACCGACCGCATCTACACAAAGGCTGAACTATGACACGAAGGTTCCGGCATATCGCTGGGGTTCTGGGCTTCATCACCATCTTGGTGGTCGCAAGCGCAGCACCTGCAGGCGCTTCGGAAGAAACAATTGGCTCGTGTGTTGTTGAGAAGATCGCTGAGCTCGAAGCAGCCGGCGGCAGTCTCCACGCACTCGAAGAACACGGCGGCGAAGAACTCGTTGCTTTCGAAGAGGAACTCGAGGGTTGCGTCGAGTCGCCCAGCGCCATCATCCCGGCGATCGACGAGATCATCTGGGGCGGCGGTGCCTTCTTGGTGCTGTTCTTCTTCATGGCCACGAAGGGCTTTCCGGCCGTCAAGGGCGCGATGGACGCTCGGGCCGAGAAGATCGCTTCTGACCTCGACGAAGCCGAACAGGCCAAGGTTGACGCCACCAAGATCAAAGCCGATCACGCGGCCGAACTTGCCGGTGCAAAGACCGAAGCGGCGGGCATCATCGATGCCGCTCGGGTCCAAGCCGACGAGCTCAAATCCGAGTTGGCGGCCCGCGCCGAGACCGACATTGCCGAGATGCGCGCTCGCGCCGAGGCCGATATCGAGTCGAGTCGGGCCCAAGCCATCACCGATCTGCGCTCGGAGGTATCTGAGATCGCCGTCGGTGCTGCCGAAGCTGTCATCAAGGCCAACCTCGATCGCAACGCTCAGAGTGCGCTGGTTGACGCCTACATCGACGAGGTGGCCGGTCGTGGCTAACGATCGCCTCGGCGGGTACGCCGACGCATTCCTCGCGGTTGCCGCCGCCGAAGGGTCGCCCGACACTGTCGAGGACGAACTCTTTCGCTTCGCCGAGGCGTTGCGAGGGAGCGAATCGTTGATGGCAACGTTGAGCGATCGCCAGTTGCCGGTCGAGCGCCGCCAGGCCGTTGTCGAGGATCTCCTCGGCGCCAAGGCTTCGCCGGCCACCACCGCGCTCGTTTCGATGGTTGTCGCGACGGGCCGGGGATCTGATCTGCCGGCCATCATCGACGAAACTGTGGCCCGTAGCGCCGCCGGACGCAATCGAGCGCTTGCTCGGGTCCGTTCGGCTGTCGAGCTCAGTGACGACCAAAAGACGCGGCTTGCGGCCGCGATCAAATCGTCCACCGGCACCGACGTCGAGATCCGTGTGGTCATCGACGAATCGGTAATGGGCGGACTCGTAACCGAAATCGGTGACGACGTCATCGATGGCAGCGTGCGTCGCCGCATGGCCCAACTCCGCGAGAACTTCACCTGATCGTGCTCACCTGAGCACGCCCCTTCACCTGAACGAGAAGATAGAGACACGAAATGTCGGATCTCACGATCAACACAGCTGACATCGCCGCAGCAATCAAGAGCAACCTCGACGGTTTCTCACCAAGCCTCGAACAGACCACCGTTGGTCGGGTGCTCGAGGTTGGCGACGGTATTGCCCGCGTATCGGGACTGCCCGAAGCCGCCGTTAACGAGATGCTCCGGTTCGAGAACGGCCTCATTGGCTTGGCTCTCAACCTCGACGAGGATTCGATCGGCGCGGTTGTGCTCGGCGATGTCGAAGGCATCGAAGAGGGCCAGACCGTTGTTGCCACCGGTGACATCTTGTCGGTGCCGGTTGGCGACGGTTTGCTGGGCCGTGTGGTCAACCCGCTCGGCGAGCCCATCGACGGCAAGGGCCCGCTTACCAACGTGCAACCTCGACGCATGGAGATTCAGGCTCCGGGCATCACTGGTCGTAAGCCCGTGCACGAGCCGATGCAGACCGGCATCAAGTCGATCGATTCGCTCATCCCGGTGGGTCGAGGTCAGCGAGAGTTGATCATCGGCGACCGCAAGACCGGCAAGACCACAATTGGCCTCGACACGATCCTGAACCAAAAGGGCCTCGGGGTTAAATGCATCTACGTCGCGATTGGTCAGAAAGCTTCGACCGTTGCCCAAAACGTGGCCACGCTCGAAGAACTCGGAGCCATGGAGTACACCACCGTGGTTGTTGCTCCGGCGTCTGACCCCGCTCCGTTCAAGTTCCTGGCCCCTTACGGCGGCTGCGCCATGGGCCAGCACTGGATGGAAAACGGCGAGCACTCGCTCATTGTTTACGACGACCTTTCCAAGCAGGCCGAGGCTTACCGTCAGGTTTCGCTGCTGTTGCGTCGCCCGCCAGGGCGCGAAGCGTTCCCCGGCGACGTGTTCTACTTGCACTCGCGTCTGCTCGAACGGGCTGCCAAGCTGTCTGACGAACTCGGCGCTGGTTCGCTCACCGCGCTGCCGATCATCGAGACCAAAGCCGGCGACGTTTCGGCGTTCATTCCTACCAACGTGATTTCGATCACCGACGGCCAGATCTTCTTGCAGGACGACCTCTTCAAGTCGGGCATCCGCCCGGCCGTAGACGTCGGCATTTCGGTGTCTCGTGTGGGTTCGGCCGCTCAGGTCAAGGCCATGAAGACCGCCACTGGCACGCTCAAGGGCGATCTCCAGCAGTTCCGCGAGCTCGAAGCGTTCGCGGCGTTTGGTTCAGACCTCGACGCGGTTTCCAAGGCCCAACTCGAGCGCGGCTATCGCCTCACCGAGCTGCTGAAGCAAGGCGTCAACACGCCGTACCCGGTGGCCGAGCAGGCCGTATCGATCTTTGCCGGTACCCGCGGTTTCCTCGATTCGATCCCGGTCGAAGATGTACTGCGGTTCGAGTCCGAGCTGCTCGACTGGTTCCGTACCCGCCACGATTCGATCATGTCGTCGATCAAAGACAGCGGCACGATCCCCGACGACGATGCCTTCGAAGCCGCGATCGCCGAGTTCGCAGCTCAGTTCGAGTCCTCGTCCTCTGGGGCCGGAGACGAGCCCGATCCCGAGTCGCAGGGCCAAGCCCAGACCGAGATTGTCGACTCCGATACCACTTTGCCCGAAGAAGACATCACCCGAGACGAGGACTGATAGCCCGTGCCAGGTGGTAAGGAGCGCGAGCTCCGCCGACGCATCTCGAGCGTTCAGTCAACCAAGAAGATCACGCGGGCGATGGAACTCATCGCCGCGACGCGGGTTGTCAAGGCCATGCAGCGCGCCGACGCGGCACGCCCTTACGCCCGTCAGATCACGTCGGTTATCGAAAACCTCGCGGCCGGCGGTGCCGAAGTCGATCACCCGCTGTTGCGAGAGGTCGAGGACGTCAAGCGGGTCGGGTTCATTGTCATGGCCGGCGATCGTGGTCTGGCCGGAGCGTTCAACTCGAACCCCATCCGAGCGGCCGAGCGCCAGATCATGGCTCATCAGACCGAGGGCCGCGAGTACTCGCTGTTTTGTGTCGGCAAGAAGTCCAACGCCTATTTCAAGTTCCGTAACTACCGCGTCGACCACGCCTATCAGGGTTTCACCGACGCGCCCAGCTACGAACACGCTCGCGAGATCGCCGACGATGTGGCCAACGCGTTCACGAGCGGCGAGATCGACGAAGTCGAGTTGATCTACACCCAGTTCATCTCGATGGGTACCCAAAAGATTTCTGTGCGACGGTTCTTGCCGCTCGAAGACACGTCGGTGATGGCCGACCAGGGGGGCGGGTCGGCCGAGGCCGCCTCGGCCTTCGAGTTCGAGCCATCTCCCGAAGCCGTTCTCGAAGCACTGCTTCCCCGTTATGTAGAGGCTCGTCTATTTGGTGCGTTGCTCGATTCGGCGGCCTCCGAGCATGCCAACCGTCAGCGGGCCATGAAGTCGGCTACCGACAACGCTGAAGAGCTCATCACCAAACTCTCTCGCGAAATGAACGCCGCCCGTCAGGCTTCGATCACCACCGAGATCATGGAGATCGTCAGCGGCGCGGAAGCTCTTGGTTCTGGCGACGCCACCGCCGATCTTGCCGCGCTGTTGCAAGAACACTCCCTCGACGACGCGGCTGTTGCTGTAGCCACTCCGGCCGCGGTAGCGACCCTCGAGGCCGATGCCCCGTATGGGGTCGGGTCGGCCGCTCCTTTGCCTGACGACAGCGCCCCGAGCGGGTTCACCATCAAGGGCAACGCCGACTCGATGCTCTATCACCGTCCCGACAGCCGCAGCTACAAGGTCACCAAGGCCGAAGTCTGGTTCGATACGCCAGAACGAGCAGAAGCCGCGGGATTCCGTCTTGCCAACACCCACCCCAAACCCTCATAACCAGAAGCACCAAAAATCATGACTGTTACTGAGAACGACCAAAAGATCGGCCACATCGTCAGCATCGCTGGCCCGGTTGTCGACGTTGAGTTTCCCGCAGGTCACCTGCCAGAAATCAACACCCAGATCGAGTTCGACGTCGTCGTCGAAGGCGAATCGACTCACGTCGCGGCCGAAGTTGCTCAGCAGATCGGCGACAACCGGGTGCGGGCCATCTCGATGAAGCCCACCGACGGTCTCACCCGAGGCGCCGAGGTTGTCAACACCGGTCACGGTGTGCAAGCTCCGGTCGGCGACGACACCCTCGGTCACATCTGGAACGTGATGGGCGACTGCCTCGACGTCCCCGAGCATCGCACTGCCGATCGCTGGGATATCCACCGGTCAGCTCCGTCGTTCGACTCGCTCGAGCCGTCGGCGAAGATGTTCGAAACCGGCGTGAAGGTCATCGATTTGCTCACCCCCTACAAGGAGGGTGGCAAGATCGGATTGTTCGGCGGCGCAGGCGTGGGCAAGACCGTGCTCATCACCGAAATGATTACCCGTGTGGCATCCAACCACGGTGGTGTGTCGGTGTTTGCCGGCGTGGGTGAGCGCACCCGCGAAGGCACCGACCTGTTCATCGAAATGGGCGAAACGGTCATGGGCGACGGCGAGACCACGGTGCTCGACAAAGCCGCTCTGGTGTTTGGTCAGATGGACGAACCCCCAGGGGTTCGCCTGCGCGTCGCCCTTTCGGGTGTCACGATGGCCGAGTACTTCCGTGACGTGCAGAACCAGGACGTGTTGTTGTTCGTCGACAACATCTTCCGGTTCGTTCAGGCCGGCTCCGAAGTTTCGACTCTGCTTGGTCGTATGCCATCGGCGGTGGGTTACCAGCCCACCCTCGCCGACGAAATGGGCGAGCTGCAAGAGCGAATCACGTCGACTCGCGGCAAGTCGATCACCTCTCTTCAGGCGGTTTACGTACCGGCCGACGACTACACCGACCCGGCCCCGTTCACCTCGTTCACCCACTTCGATGGCACCACCGAGTTGTCTCGTGACATCGCCGCGCTGGGGATTTACCCTGCTGTCGACCCGTTGGCCTCGAGCTCGACGATCCTCGATCCCATGGTCGTTGGCGACCGTCATTATCAGGTCGCCCGACGCGTGCAGGAAGTCCTGCAGCGCTACAAGGAACTCCAAGACATCATCGCCATCCTCGGTCTCGACGAGCTTTCCGAAGAGGATCGCATCACCGTCGACCGAGCCCGTAAGGTCCAGAAGTTCTTGTCACAGCCGATGTTTGTGGCCAAGGCCTTCACCGGCCAAGACGGCATCTTCACCCCGGTTGCCGAGACCATCGATTCGTTCGAGGCGTTGCTCAACGGCGATCTCGATCACCTGCCCGAGCAGGCGTTCTACATGGTGGGCGGCGCCGAAGACGCCGAACGTAAGGCCGCCGAACTTCAGGCCGAGGCCTGAGTTAGCACCCGAGGCAGTTGCCATGTTCACGGTCGAAGTTGTTAGTCCCGAATCGGTGTCATACACCGGCGAAGCCGAAATGGTTATCGCCCGTACCATCGACGACGGCGACATCGCCTTCCAAACCGGTCACGTCCCTTTCATCGGGGCGCTGGCCGTGTGGTCGGTCGATGTCATCAAAGACGATGGCAGCCGAGACGTGTTCGCGGTTCACCGCGGGTTCGTCCAGGTCAGCGGCACGCAGGTCACGATCCTCAGCGACGTGAGCGAAACCGCCGACGAGATCGACGTGGCGCGGGCCCAGGCCAGCCTCAACTCGGCCCAGGACGCTCTGCGAAACGATGCCGACGATGCCGAGGCGGCGGCCGCCGAAGCCCGCGCCGAGCTTCGGCTTCGGGTTGCGGCCGGCGAGTAACCGCCTAGCTGTCGACTCTTCGCCTGGGTCCGCCTAGGCCACAACAGTGCCCGGCACGCGGTCTTCGGGCGCGGGCCAACCCATATCAAGCGACTCCAGCGTCTGGACCATAATTTCGCTGATAACGAGATTGCGAAACCATTTGCGATCGGCCGGCACGACGTACCAGGGTGCGTTCGGCGTTGAGGTTTCGGCCAGCATTGCTTGAAACGCCTCTTGGTAGTCGTCCCATAGTTTGCGTTCTTCGAGGTCACCGAAACTGAACTTCCAGTTCTTGCGCGGTTCGTCGACCCGGGCCTGGAGCCGTTGGCGCTGCTCTTCTTTGGAGATGTGCAGGAAGATCTTGACGATCGTGGTGCCTTCGTCGGTCAGCATCTCTTCGAAGTTTCTGATGTGTTCGTAACGTCGGGACCAAACGTCTGCTTCGACCAAGTCATGAACCCGCACAACGAGGACGTCCTCATAGTGCGACCGGTTGAAGATGGTGATTTCGCCGGCCCCAGGCGTTTGGGCATGAACCCGCCACAAATAGTCGTGGGCTAGCTCTAGTTCGGTCGGCTTCTTGAACGAAGCGACCTTCACACCTTGAGGATTGACACCGTCGAACACGTGGCGGATCGTTCCGTCCTTGCCTCCGGTGTCGGTGGCTTGGATCACCACCAGCACCTTGTGTTTGTGCTCGGCGTATAACAGCTCTTGAAATTCTTCTAGTTTGTTGTTGAGTTTCTTGGTGAGGCGTTGCCCCTCGTCTTTGTCGAACCCGCCGCTTTCGTTGGTGTCTCGCACCGAGAGTTCGACGGTTGAGTTGGCCGCTACGCGGTAACGAGAAATGTCCATCTTCAAAGGATGCCTCACGGATGATCCAAGCGCGCTCACTGTGACCTCATCGACCCGGCTTGAACGCGTTGTCCGCGTGACCGATAGTTTCAGTGTTCAAGTTTCGAAAAGGAGCGTTGTGTCAGTACCGCCTCAGGAAATGAGCGATGTACAAAAGGCGTTGGCGGACGAGTTCCGGTCGGCGATCACCGACGCCCACGCCCGTATCACCTCGGTGCTCGAACCGGCGTGCCCCACGATCGAGTTCCTCACCGCCCTCGCCGCCGAGCTCGGTCAGACCGCGCAGGCCCCCGACTCGGTTCCGTACCCCGAGCTTGCCGACCCCGACATCTACTGGGAAAAGTCGGTCAAACCGCAGGCTCGAGCCCTGCGAGACTCCGTCGAGGCAATCGTGATCTGGCTCGAAGCTCGAGTCGTCAACACCATGGGCGTGGCCGAGGTCGAGCTGAAGCAGGTTGTCGAGGTTGGGGCCGCCAACGTGGGGGCAAACCCCGCCGCGGCACGCAGCGATCTAGCCGATGCGCTCAAGGGCCGTGTAGGAATTCTTCACAGTCAGATGGACGAGCTGCGAAGTGTGCTGCCCAGTCGCGACTCAATCAACGCGGCACGGACCTGGTACCGCGACACAATCCAGCAACGGGCGACGAGCGATGTCGAGGGTCTCAAGGCTTCGTATCTCGCCGAGGCCGGTGGCGACGAGGCCCACCAGGCATATGCCACGCAGCAGTGGACGGACACGTTCGAGAATCGTGTCGCTCACCGGGCCGCCATGCTGGCCGGTGAGCCCCCTTGGCGTCATCAGGAGCTCGCGCTGAGCGGTTACGAACGTGCCCGCGACGAAGCCGAGCGGGTGGTCGACGCGGCGGTAGAGCGGCTTCAAGCGCCGCTAGCGGGACTTACAGATCTGCTGTTGGAGCGCTACGACAAGGCGACGATCTAGTCGTCAGAGCCGAGTTCGCTGAGTTTTTCGAGTTGGTGAATCGCGACAACCTGGCGAACCGTGCGCGATCGCGAACGCATCACCAGCGATTCGGTATGGCAGCCGTCTGAGCTGAACTGCACGCCTCGCAACAGTTCGCCGTCGGTGATACCGGTGGCGGCGAAGAAGCAGTCGTCACTTTGAACAAGATCGTCCTCGGTGAGGATCCGATCGAGGTCGTAGCCGTCGTCGATGGCTTGCTGGCGTTCGCGTTCGTTGCGGGGCCACAACCGACCTTGTTGTTCGCCGCCCATGCACTTGAGCGCGGCCGCGGTTATGACGCCTTCGGGCGTGCCTCCGATACCGATCAGGACATCGGCGCCGGCATCTGGCCACGCGGTGGAAATTGCACCGGCGACGTCGCCATCGGGGATTAGCCGAATCCGGGCTCCGGCCTCTCGAACCTCGTTGATGTGGCGCTCGTGACGGTCGCGGTCGAGGATGACAACGGTGAGATCATGCACGCTTGTGTTCTTTGCTTCGGCAACCGCCGAAAGATTCTCGGCGATGGATTTATCGAGCGAGATGGCCCCGCGAGCGCTTGGGCCTACTGCGATCTTCTCCATGTAGACGCACGGGCCAGGGTCGAACATGGTGTCGCGGGGCGCGACGGCAATTACCGCAAGGGCGTTACCTCGACCAAGGGCGGTAAGAGTCGTGCCGTCGATCGGGTCGACGGCGATGTCGGTCTTTGGCTCGGTGCCATCGCCGATCAGCTCGCCGTTGAACAACATTGGCGCTTCGTCTTTTTCGCCTTCTCCGATCACGACGATGCCGTCCATCGGGACGCTGCGCAGCATGGCGCGCATCGCGTCGACGGCGGCTCCGTCGGCGCCTTCCTTGTCGCCGCGGCCCATCCAACGCGAAGCGGCCATCGCGGCAGCCTCGGTGACGCGGACCAGTTCGAGGGCAAGGTTGCGTTCGGGAAGCATCGGTTTGTTCGGCATGCCCGGGACGGTAGTCGACCGAAGCGGTCAAATCGTGGTTCAGATGAGGTGCTGTTGGCGTAATGGCGTGCGATCATGGTGAGGTGTCGTCGTCTTTTCGTTCCCCGTTCAACAGCCCCGAGGCTGCGGGCAAGGGCGCCAAGAGCCGGCGGGCAAATCCCAAACCCCAAAAGGACAACATCGTGGACGACGAAAGTGGCGAATGGCTCGCCTACGAATTGCACGAGTGGGCGTCGGAGAGCCGCTCGATGTTGGCCCAACTGCTCGTTGCCGAAGAAGTCGTGCATTCGTGGCAAGGCACCACATTGCTGGCCCACGGCTCCCTCGAAGAGCAAGTCGACACGTTGATCGAGGAAGTTCAGGTCGCCGAAGATCCCGAACTCGACCCCGAGAAGCCGCAGACGGCGTTCGAGATGCAAGGCTGGTCGGGCGAGCTCCAAGCCAAGCTGGTCGAACGTTTGGGATCGGCATCGATCCCCCACGAATTCGACAGCGATGGCGATCTGGTCATTCACGAAGCGGACGAGGACCACGTCGAGCAGATCCTCGACGAGCTACTGGCCCTCACCGCCGACGAAGGACTCGAGGAGCTCGAGGGGCTCGAACTCAACGACTTGTTGTCGGCCATGTTCGACGCGGCCGACCGCCTGCGCCGCGATGCTCATGACGGTCCTGCGGTGTTGCGTTGCGTCGAACACGCCACCAGATTGACCAAGGTCGGGACCCCGTTTGGGTTCGCCGCGACCAACTGGGCCCAGATACGTGAGCGCTGTGCGACGCTCGTCGAAATGATCCAGTCCGACGAAACGCCCGACGAAGACCTGGTTACTACCGCCGGCGAGATCCGCGACGCTTTGCAGCGCGTTATCTGATCGATGCTTCTCGCCGAGCTCGCCATCTATCACTCCCGGCCGATCGCGCCTACCCGGCGGTTGGCGCTCGGTGTGTCTCAACTTCCGTGTGAGCCGGCGCCGGGAGTTGGTGGGGTGTTGCTCGGCGCCGTTGCGGCCCGTTTTGGTTCCGAGCTCGACCCCGATCTGATCCCCGAGTTGGTTGCTCTCACTCATGACCTCGAGGCCGATCGCCGAATTCCCCAGCCTCGTCTGCGTTACCGGTTCCAGAAGGACCTGGTTGGCCTCACCCGCTCGGTGCACCGGCTTTTTCGTGACGACGAGACCGGCGAGCTTCGAGCGGCCTTTAGCGTCGACAGGGGTCGTCCGGGGCAGATGGCGCTGGGTGCCGTTTACGCCGCGGGCCAGCTGCCGATTGATGTTCGGGGCGACGTACTTGCCGCAGTGCGAAGAGGACTGTCGTGGCCCAACGGCATTGGCCAAGGGCTGTTTGCCTACCTGTCTGGCGCGACGGCCGGACTCGTACACGCCGACGCGGTGGCCGACCCGGTCGGCTGGGCCCTGTCGACGTTGGGGATCGAGTCGTCGGGCCGGCTACCGGCCAGAGCCGTGGTGCAGAGGGGGTTTCGTCAATCGCTGATCGATGCTCACCCCGATCACGGCGCCAAACGTGATGTAGCCGCGCAACGAATCGCCGAAATTGCCGAAGCGCGGCGAATTCTGCTCGCTTCATGACCCCCGCCGGACTTCTTCTCACCCACGGCGCGGGCGGTGGCGCCGATCATCGTCTGCTGGTCGCCCTCGAAGCCCAGCTCGAATTGCCGGTACGGCGCATGGAGTTCGCTTACCGTGCCGAAGGACGTCGCGCTCCGGACCGGGCCCCCAAGTTGATCCTTGCCGTGCGAGCCGAAGCCGAGCGCTACGCCGACGATCTTGGTGTCGACCCGGCGAGCCTTGCCTTCGGTGGCCGCTCGATGGGTGGTCGGATCTGTTCGATGGCAATCGCCGAAGACATGCCTGCCGCCGCGGTTGTGTTGTTGAGTTATCCCCTCCATCCCCCGGGTAAACCCGAGCGATTGCGAATCGAACACTTTGGTGATCTCGACGTGCCCACTCTGTTCGTAAACGGTGACCGTGACCCCTTCGGTACCCCCGACGAGCTTGCTCAGCACGTGCCGTCGATCGCCGGTTCGACCAAAGTGCATTGGCTCCAGGGCCAACGTCACGACCCAAAGCCCCAGTTTGATGACGAGATCATCAAAGTTGTCGGTGGCTTCCTCGGAAACCTCTAACCTCGCACCATGTTGGATCGCATCGCCGCGTTAGAGCCAGAGCTTCGCGATGTCGAGGTGCGCCTCGGCGATCCGGCGGTGCAGTCAGATCAGCATCAGCTGGCCGAGCTTGGTCGGCGGTTCAAACAACTCGAAGAACTCACCACTACCGCGGCATCGGTCCGGGGGGCCATGAGCGACATCGAGGACTTCCGCGAGATGCTCACCGCGGTCGACAGCGACGAACGGGACGAGATCCGAAGCGAGATAGATCGACTCGAATCGGTGGTCCAAGACGGTAACGACCGGCTACGCACCTTGATGTTGCCGCGCGACCCCAACGACGAACGAAACGTGATCATGGAGATCCGCGGCGCGGCGGGGGGCGAAGAAGCCAACTTGTTCGCCCGCGACCTGTTCAACATGTACGACGCGTTCGCCAAACGAATGAGCTGGCGGTTCGAGGTGATGAGCGCGTCACATTCCGACCTGGGCGGGTTCAGCGAAGTCACAGTGTTGCTGGCTGGCGACAGCGTGTGGTCGCGCATGAAGCACGAAGCCGGAACCCACCGCGTTCAACGAGTTCCGGTTACCGAAAGTCAGGGCCGAGTCCATACGTCATCGGCGACCGTGTTGATCATCCCCGAGGCCGAAGAGGTCGAGGTCGAGGTCGACGAGAACGATCTTCGCATCGACACTTACCGGGCGTCGGGCCCCGGAGGCCAGTCGGTAAACACCATGGACTCCGCAGTGCGGATCACTCACGTTCCGACTGGTGTCGTTGTAGCCATGCAAGACGAGAAGAGCCAGCTCAAGAACAAGGCCAAAGCGCTGCGGGTACTGCGTAGTCGCCTGCTGCAACTCGAACAAGAGAAGGCGGCGGCCGAAGCCGCACAATTCCGAGGTAGTCAGGTTGGCACCGGCGACCGGTCCGAGAAGATCCGCACCTACAACTTCAAAGAAAACCGGGTAAGTGATCATCGGATTGGTCTCACGATTCACAAACTCGATCGTGTGCTTGGTGGCGAACTCGACGAGGTCAGCGACGCCCTCGTGGCCGAAGAGCGACGGGTTCAGCTCGAGGCCCATGACAATCGATGACCGAGAATGGCGATTCGACGGTGCCTTGGTCGTCGTTGTTTGCCGAAGCCCGAGAGCGGTTGGCCCAAGCTGGGTTCGAGTCGTCTGACATTGATGCTCGCCGCATCGTCGAACAAGCGACTGGGGTCGAGCCAACAGAGTTCCATTCGGTACTCGAACAGCCTGCCACTGTTCGGGGAGTCGCATCGTTTGACAAGATGGTGGCCCGCCGACTCACCGGCGAACCGTTGCAGTACGTGGTTGGCCGCTGGGGATTTCGTTATCTCGACCTGATGGTCGACCGTCGAACCCTCATCCCTCGCCCCGAGACCGAGGTCGTTGCCGGGTTGGCGATCGACGAGGTGACTGCTCGCGCTCACGGCGATGCGTCGGTGCTCGTTGCCGATCTCGGCACCGGATCTGGGGCAATTGCCCTTGCCGTCGCTTCGGAGTGCCCCAGTGCTCGGGTTATGGCCACCGACCGGTCCGCCGAAGCGCTTCAGGTTGCTCGTGCCAACTTGGCTGGCATCGGACGAGCGGCGGCCCGGGTCACTTTGCATCACGGCAGTTGGTTCGACGCCTTGCCCGACAGCGTTCGGGGCTCTGTCGATGTCTTGGTGTCCAACCCGCCCTACATAAGCAACGACGAACAACTGCCCGATGTAGTGGCTGTGTGGGAACCCCATGGCGCGTTGAGAGCCGGACCCCGAGGAGACGAGGACATCTGCGCTCTGGTCGACGACGCCCACGAGTGGATCGCTCCCCGCGGCACCGTCGTTCTCGAAATGGCACCGCATCAAACCGCACCCATAGCGGCCCGCTGGACCGACCTGGGTTGGAACGCCACGATCCACCGCGATCTGGCCGGGCGCGACCGGGCTGTGGTTGCTCGGCGCCGGGTATGAACACCGACCTGATAGTTGCCGCTTTGCTGCGGGGCGACCCGGTTGTTCTGCCGACCGACACTGTGTACGGACTCGTGGCGATCGCTTCTGATGTCGCGGCGGTGAGCGCCATCTTCGAGGCCAAGCAGCGACCAATCGATGTTCTGGCCGCAGTGCTGGTGCGTGACATGGATCAGGCATCGACCATCGTCGAGTTCAGTGCTTCGACGCGCCGCCTCGCCGAGGAGTTCTGGCCCGGCGCTCTCACCATCGTGGCGCCGCGTCGACCCGACTGCCGTTTGGCGGTCGGCGACGAGCGCACCGTTGGCGTTCGCTGCCCCGACGACGACCTGATGCGGACGTTGGCGGGCCGGGTTGGCCCTCTCGCCGCGACCAGCGCGAACGTGCACGGTCAGCCGACGCCGCCGACCGCTGACGAGGTGGCCGCGCTCTTCCCGAAAATCAGCGTGGTCGTCGATGGCGGCCCCCGAACCGGTCGAGCCTCCACCGTTGTCGACATTACGGGACCCGAGATCGTGATCGTTCGAGAGGGGCCGATCTCGGCCTCGGAGATCGCCGCATGTCTTGATGGGGCGCCGTAAGATCTGGTGGTGCGCATCGCTGTTGGATCTGATCACGCCGGTTTCGAACTCAAGCAGGAGCTCGCTGAGCATGCCCAGCTTCGGGGCCACGAGGTTGTCGATTGTGGTGCTCACAGCACCGACCGGGTCGACTACCCCGACTTCGGCGCCGCGGTTGGCCGCGCCATACGCGACGGCGACGCCGACGCCGGGATTTGTGTGTGTGGCAGTGGGATCGGAATCGCGATTGCGGCCAACAAGATCAGTGGGATTCGGGCGGCCACTGTTCACGACGCCACCAGCGCGAGACTCAGCCGCCAACACAATGATGCCAACGTCATATGTATCGGCGAGCGCTTGACCGGTCCTCAAGTGGCAAAGGACGCCGTCGATGCCTGGCTCGACGCTTCGTTTGAAGGCGGACGTCATATCGGCCGGGTTTCCAAGCTCGATGCGCTGGGGGGCGAACAGAGCTGAATTCGGCCCGAGAGTGTACGATTCCGCAGTTCTAATCCGGAGGTTTCCCGATGCCGTGGCCAAGCAGCGCTTCTGACCCTGTTCTTGATTTGATTCATCATGAGGAGGCCCGCCAGAACTCAACTATTCAGTTGATCGCGTCCGAGAACTTTGCGTCGCCCGCAGTGATGGCCGCGACCGGTTCGGTTCTTACCAACAAGTACTCCGAGGGTTACCCCGGAAAGCGTTACTACGGCGGAAACATGGTCGTCGACGAGATCGAGGACGAGGCCCGCCAGCGAGCCTGCGCCCTTTTCGGCGCCGATCACGCCAACGTTCAGCCTCACGCCGGCGCGATTGCCAACATGGGCGTGTATCAGGCCTTGCTCGAGCCGGGCGACACGATCCTCGGGATGAGCCTCGATCACGGTGGCCATCTAACTCACGGCTCACCAGTGAACTTTTCGGGGCTCATGTACAACTTTGTCGACTACGGCGTCACCGCCAGTGACGAGCGGATCGACCTGGACGAATTGCGAGACAAGGCGGTCGCCCACCGGCCCAAGCTCATCGTTGCCGGTGCCACCGCGTACCCGCGGATAATCGACCCGGCCCCGATGCGTGAGATCGCCGACGAGGTCGGCGCGATGTTGATGTTCGACGCCGCTCACATTGCTGGCCTCATCGCCGGCGGCGTGCACCCCAACCCGGTGCCTTACGCCGACATTGTCACCTTTACCACCCACAAAACCCTTCGTGGACCGCGTGGCGGCTGCATCCTTTCTCGTGCCGAGCACGCCGCGGCTATCGACAAGGCGATGTTCCCCGGTATCCAGGGCGGTCCCCTCGAACACGCCATAGCGGCTAAAGCCGTAGCGTTCGGCGAAGCGGCGACCGACGAGTTCAAGACCTACGCGGCCCAGATTGTGACCAACGCCGCGGCGCTGGCCGAGGCCCTCGCCGGGCACGGGTTCCGGCTCGTGTCAGGTGGGACCGACAATCACTTGCTCCTCGTCGATTTGCGGACCTTCGACGCCGAACTGACCGGTAAACAGGCTCAGGCCGTCCTCGACGAAGCGGGCATCAGCCTCAACAAGAACACCGTCCCCAATGATCCTCGCTCGCCGTTTGTCACGTCGGGTGTTCGTATCGGTACACCAGCGGTCACTACCCAAGGAATGGGCGAACCCGAGATGGTCAAGATCGCGTCGCTCATTGCCGCCGCGTTGTCGAACCGTGACGACTCGGGCGCCGTTGGCGAGGTCAAGGCTGCGGCTGGTGAGCTGTGTAGCAACTTCGAGCCTTACCCGGAGCTAGGCGCCTGAGACCGGCGCCGCGGTCATGCCTTCGCTCTCGGCGTATTTCATCGTCGGTGCCACGGCGGCCGCGGTCACCTTTGTCCTGATTCCGATCGTGATTCGTTTGTCGCCTCGTTTCGGGGCGGTGGTCGAACCCAGTGAGCGACGGGTCCACGAACAGCCCACACCTACCGCGGGCGGTGCGGCGATGATGGGCGGCGTCATTGTGGCCACGTTGGTCGCGGCCCTCCATCCCGGATTTCGTGAGGTGATGGCGGCCCGGACCGAGATGTTCGGGGTGGTTGTCGCGGCCCTGGTTATCTGGAGCGTCGGCCTCGTCGACGACATCCGCGAGATATCGCCGCCGGCGAAGATTGCCGGCATGGTCCTGTCGGGCAGCGTGATGTCGCTCACCGGTGTCTCGATCCTGGTGTTTCGGGTTCCGTTCTTCGAGGTGCTGTTCTTGTCGGCCGACTGGTCGTTTCTGATCACCGTTGTTTGGGTTATCGGTATGGCCAACGTTGTCAACCTGATCGATGGGTTGGATGGGCTCGCGGCCGGAATCGTTGCGATTGCCTCGGCGACGTTTCTGCTCTACGCGCTGCGGCTCGGGACCGAGAACGTGCTCGACGCGGCCAACCCCGGTGGACTGTGGGCCGTGATCGCCCTGGGTGTCTGCATCGGATTCTTGCCCCACAACGTGCACCCGGCCCGAATCTTCATGGGAGACGGTGGCGCGCTGTTGTTGGGTTTGCTCATGGCCGCGTCGACGATGAGCGTAGGTGGCCGAACCAGCGTTGATTTCTCCGGACAGACGTTCTTCTTCTTTGCGCCGATTGTCATTCCGTTGCTGATCCTTGGCGTACCGGTTCTCGACACGGTATTTGCGGTGATGCGCCGCACTGTCCGGCGTCGCGGTCTGTCAGCCCCCGACAAAGAGCACTTGCATCACCGGCTCATGAACCTTGGTCACGGACATCGCCGAGCGGTGTTGATTCTTTGGGGATGGAGCGCGTTGCTTTCGGCGTTTGTGCTGTACCCGACATACACCGGAGACGGAGACGCGATTGTCCCGTTGGGTGTCGCGGCCCTGGCGTTGGCGTTGTTTTCGGGCTTGCACCCAAAATGGAGAGGCGCGACGGTCGAGCTTGACGAGTCCGAACTCGAGGGTCTCGAATAGCGACCAAACCGGTTCTAGGTCACGATCACGGGTACACCGGTTGGCAGCCCCACCGTCTCCACAAGATGGGTGATGTCGTTGTTGTGCATCCGGATGCAGCCCGAGGAAACATTGGTTCCGAGCGTCTCGGGATCGTTGGTGCCGTGAATTCCCAATTGTCCCGGACCGCCGTTGAACGATGTGAACGTATCGGAGTAGCCCGACAGCCCGTACGCAAAAGGCCCGTAAACCGACGACGGGGTCGTGGGTTTGAGCAATTCGGTTGTGTAGTACTTGCCCTGAGGCGTTGGGGCGTTGTCTCGAGCAACGCCCACCGTGGTCTGAAATATCAGTTCCTCGTGATCAAACACGGTTAGGAAGAAGCGGTCGAGGTCGACGCGGATCGAGAAGTTGTGACGAACCAACGTGACATCGTCGGCGTTGATCCAACCGAACGAGCCGTTGGGTCGGGTGGGGAGCAGCACCCGATAGTTGTTGTGCTCGTCGAACTCGTCGAGCAGAAAAACCAACGGTCCACCGCTCGGTATCGGGTTGGAGAACTCCCACGTCGCGTCGGTTCCGCCGGGCGTCTGGTGGGCGACAACGCTGGCAACAACGGCTTGGGCAACAAAAGAAATGCCGGGCAGGTCCTCGGCGGGAACATCGACCGGATATGGCGATTCGGCCACCTCGACAACCTCGAGGGTCTCGTCGGTCGCAGAGCTGGGTTCGCCATCATCGGTTGCTTGTTCGGCAATGGTTGGCTCCGGACGGGGTGGACCCGCCTCGAGCACGAAATCGACGCCTTCGTAGTCGTCGAGAAGCTGGCGCTCTGGTTTGGCGCAACTGGCGACCCCTAGAGCGCTCGCCCCGAGGAGAAATTTACGGCGATCCATTGCCCCGAAGGTACCGGCCGGCGGGCAGCAACCAGTGGCACGCTGCGATCAGCTGTCTTCGGGGTTGAGCTCCTCGAGTTCGCGGCCGGCCGTTTCGGGGAAGCGAGTGAGTACCAATCCGGCAACAGCGAGCGGTCCGATCGCCAGCAGCGCGAGCGCCGGACCTAGTCGGCCACCGAGCGAGTCAGAGATCGCGCCAGCGGTGACAAGCCCGAGGGCGCTGCCCATCACCCCGATTGTCACCACGATCCCGTTGGAGCGGCCACGATCGTGCGTGCCAAAAAGTTCCGGTCCATAAACCGCGAGGGCCGGGACCGCAATAGCGCCGGTAACCACACCCAGCAAGGTAAGGATCCACAAGGTGGGGCCGGCCGTGAAGAAGGCGGCGGTGGCGAAACCAGTACCGAGAAGGAGCCCGGAGGCGCCGACGATTCGACGTCCGCGCCGCTCCGCGAGGTAGCCGCCGACGAGAACGCCGAGCCCGGCGGGCGTACTGGTGACAAGCGTGAATAGCGAGGTCGTGGTCGCAGAAAATCCTCGTTCGTCCTTGAGGAAGTCGTTTTGAAATCCGCTGGCCGGCGCGGCGTACATGGCAATCAGAAAGGCCGAAACGGCCAGCAACGCCAGCCGACCGCGTCGACGATCCCGCGTCTCGGCGGTCTGCTCAGGTTCGGGCTCCGCCGACAAGAAGCGCTGGGTCTCTGGCAGCCGCAGCCCGGCCCACCGGATCACCAAAATCCCGAGTCCCGCGGCGATATAGACGACGCGCCATCCGCGCACGCTCGTGTCGGCGATCGGGAGCAGCCACACCGCCATACCAGAACCGAGGCCGGCAGTGAGCACGAGAACCGATGCCGCCCAGGCGCGGCTGCGCGCCGGCATCTCCTCGGCCGCAACAATCACGATCAGTACACCCAGTGCGGTTGACAACCCTCGTGCCACGAGCTGGGTGCCACCCAGCACAAAGAGATTCGGCGCGAGACCTCCGAGCACGGTGAACACGCAGCTGGACGCCCCGGTGGCGATCAGAAGTACCCGACGGCCCCGGCGATCGGCCAAAGAAACCGCCACTAGAGATATCAACACCCCGAATCGGACCGTGCCGAGCACGTAACCCTGAGCAGCGTTGCCATGGTGGAACTCGTCGGCCGCGAACGTGAGTGTTTGGGTGAGGACGGTTCCGAGGTACCCGTCGACTATCTGGATCGCACAAAGCAAGCCGAGAACCGTGGCGGCGTGGGCGCTGAGTCGGTCGGGCGGAGCCCACCAGTAGTCAAAGGTTGGCTTGCGGTTGCGTAACGCTCGTCGTATCGGGACCTGGAACAGCCATCCCCATACCGGGATGGCCAGGCGAAACGTGGTGGTTTCGTCGACGGCCCACATGGCATCGGCTTGCGGTGTGGCCCGCAGTTCGCGGCGGTACGACCGAAACGGTCCCTCTTGGAGGCCCCATTGATCGGCCCCCAAGCTTTTCTCGGCAACGATGTCGTCTCGGCACTGACGGCGCTCGGCGAGTTCGGTATCGGTACACAACCGATGTTCGTGCAGAACCGTCACGACCGAAGATGTTACGCCGGGTAGGCCCGAATTCGGGCTGAGCCCTATCCTTGCGGTTGCGATGAGTGATTCCCTGCTACACGACCCCCGTGCCGACGGTCTTTCCCGTTCGGCTCGTTTGTTGTTGCGCCGTCCCCGGCCGCGTTATCGAGGTTTGCTTCATCGTTGGGCGGGGATTTCGTCGATCGCCGCCGGACTGGTGTTGGTTCTGTCGGCCAAGGATGCGACTGCGGTTGGGGCAACGATCGTGTTTTCGCTCGGTGCGACCGCGATGCTCGGCGTGAGCGCCGTGGTGCACGCCCGAGATTGGCCGATCGAACGGGTCGAGTTGCTGGTTCGACTCGACCACAGCGCAATTTTCTTGATGTTTGCCACGTCGGCGACGCCGGTGGCATTGCTGGCGCTCGACGGTCACCAATCCACGGTGCTGTTTTGGTTTGCTTGGGTAGGCGCCCTACTGGGGATAGCGGCCGAGTGGGTTCCGGTTCATCCGCCGGCGGGGATCATGAACGCCGCTTACCTGATTTTTGGTTGCTCGTTCTTGTTGTTCATGCCTTGGCTTTGGGACGCACTGTCGACCGCTCAGATTTGGCTCCTCTTGGGCGGGGGAGCGGCCTACTTCGTGGGTTCGTTGATTGTCGGCTCACAACGGCCTGACCCATGGCCGGACCGCTTCGGCTATCACGAGATTTGGCATGTCCTGGTGGTCACCGCCGCGGTTTCTCACTACATAATGGTCACTCAACTGGCCCGCTAGAGCGAGAAACTCGCGGGCCAGTCGTCGCTGCGGATCAGCGCGTCGGAGCCGCCGTCGACAAACACAACTGAGCCGCAAGCAAATCGCGCTTGGGGTGAGAGCATGAAGACGATCCATGCCGCGATGTCGTCTGGTTGGGCTTTGCCGGTTGGCACGGGGAACTGTTCCATCAACGGCCCATAGGTGTCGTCATCGATCCCGGCTTGCAGCAGCGGGGTTTGCACCATGCCCGGAGCGAGGACATTTAGACGGATCCCCGACTTTACCCAGGCTTCGGTTGGCGCATGGCGTCGACACCAGCGCGAGACAGCGGTCTTGGTCGCGGCGTAGGCGATGCTCGAATCGAACGGGGCGGCCACCTCAGCGAGATGGCGCCTTGCTTCGAGTTCGTCGTTGGCCAGAAGGGCGTCGACGATCGCCTGAGGAATGTTGGGAGTCACCGTTGTGGAGTTTGAGCCGATCTGCACGACTTGGGATTGGCCGGCCGCGGCCAGGGCCGGGCGTAGTCCGTCTAGCAACGCGACGCTGCCAAAGTAGTTGACCGACAAGATCAGCTCGGATGGTAGGGGAGAGCTGATCCCCGCGGCGGTAACGAGCCCGCCCAACGATCCGTCGCAGCGCTCCAACGTCGCGGTCACGGCATGGTCACGTCCCTCATCGGTGGAGAGATCGGCAACTATCTCGGCGTCGCGAAGATCGATTCCGACTATTTGGTGGCCGTCGGCTTCGAGCATGGCTCGGGTCGCCGCCCCAATTCCGGACGCCGAACCGGTAATTGCGATTGTTGCCATTGAGTTTCCCTCCCAAGTGAACGCCCGATAATCGCCCCAATACGCCACACTGGGCAAATGCAACAGTCTTTACGAGTCGACAAAATACGCGCTGAGGGAGAACTTCTTCTGGATGTAGCGGGCGCAAATCTCGGCCGCGAAGTACCCACGTGCCCCGGCTGGGTTAACGCCGACCTTGTTGTCCACGTGCACCAGGTATGGAACATGTTGGCTCACCTTGTCGAGCACCAACCCGGCGGTTTCCCCGGCAAAGAGGCACGGGTGGCCAAGCCGTCTCCCGGCGCCGAAGTGGTCGAGGCCAAGGTTGCGCTCGACCGTTTGGAGACCGCCCTCAGGTCCGTGAACCCCCAGACGGCGATGTGGAGTTTTGGTTCGACTCAGGCCGGGTCGTTCTTCCTGCGACGAGCGCACCAGGAAACGATGGTTCATCGCACCGACGCCGAAGCGGCGGCTGGTATCGAAAGCCAACTCGACGGTGACGATGCCGCCGATGGCATCGAAGAACAGTTCTCGGAGTTCGTTGCGCTGGCCGAGCAAAGCCCGGCCGGATCGTTTCATGTCCATCGCACTGATGGCGACGGCGAATGGACATTGCGCACGGGCGATTCTGGCATCGAGATCTCGCGTAATCATCAAAAAGGCGATGCCGCGCTTCGAGGAAGCGGCGCCGATCTGCTGTTGTTGTTGTGGGGGCGGCGACCCCTCGATGATTTTGAGCTCTTCGGTGATCGAGAGGTGGCCGAGCAGTGGCTGAGCCTGACTCGATGAGCGAAACCATCGAGCCGCCTCGGCCCAAGGGCCTGCACGGAGGATCGAATCTGGACCAGCTCATGCCGGTCCTGTTGTTTTTCGTCCTGTTCAATTTGGTAAACATCGTTGCGGCCGTGATCGCCGCGACTGCGTGGTCGATCAAGGCCGGGATTGGCCGAAAGCGCCGGGGTCTCGATATTGGATGGTGGCTTCCCGGAGTCACCCTCTATCTCATCATCCGAGCAGCGATCACCATCGCTGTTCAGCAGGAATACCTCGACTTCGGCATCAGCCCCGAAGCCGTGTATTTCGGCATTGGTTTTGTGACCAAGTTCTTGGTCGGGATTGGTCTGGCGGTAACGATACTCATCGGTAAGCCGGTGCTCGGCTGGGCCATCCCCAAGGTGGTCCCGTTGGCCCCCGAAGTCATCGCCGACCACCGCTACGAGCGGGCGATGGCCAACGCCACATGGATCGTGGTGGTTTACGAGGTCGCCTCGGCGATCTGGGATGTGTGGCTGTTCAACAACTCGGGCTTCAACCTGTTCTTTTTGGCCCGTAGCGTTACCAACTTCGTGGTCTCGTTCATCTTCATCACCATTGGCCTCATGTACATCGACCGCAAACTCGAACCAATCGATGCTTATCCGGGGCTGACCGAGGTGCTCGAGTCGTCCGGTCGGATTTCGTGACGCGCGGTCCGTTAGTAGTTCTTCACGATCACCTTGATGGTGGGGTCAGGCCCCAGACCGTGCTCGACCTGGCCCGTTCGGCCGGCGTGGCCACGCCCGCCGACTCCGTCGCCGATCTGGCTCGCTGGTTTACGGTGACGCCCGACATGTCGCTGGTCGAGGCGTTCTCGCGTTTTGATTTGGTAGGGCGAGTGATGCAGTCGCCCAGCGCTCTGCGACGGGTGGCGCGAGAAGCCTGCGAAGATCTGGCGGCCGACGGTGTGATCTATGCCGAGCTTCGTTTCGCCCCGCTGCTGCACACCCTGGGTGGACTCACCGCGGCAGAAGTGATCGCCGCGGTAGAACAGGGCCTTGATGACGCCGAGGGCCTCGGGCTGGTGGCTCGGCTCATCGTCTGCGCCATGCGCGGCGAATCCCCGTCAACTTCGATGGCGGCGGTGCAGGCCGCGCTCGCGGCCCAGGGCCGTGTGGTTGGCGTCGATTTGGCTGGCGCCGAGGTTGGCAATCCGGCGAGCGTTCACGCCGCGGCATTCAGCGCCGCTCACGAGGCCGGAATCGGTGTCACGATTCACGCGGGCGAGATGGACGGCGCCCATCAGGTAGCCGATGCTCTACAAAGCTGCGCGCCAGACCGGATCGGCCACGGTTGGCGACTGATCGACGATTGCGTCGTATCAGGCCGCCGCATTGTGGACCTCGGCCCAACGGCTCGGGCGGTACGTGATGGCGGCATCCCCCTCGAGGTTTGTCTTACTTCAAACGCGTGTCTTGGGTTGGCGATCGAGGATCATCCGGTTCGGATGCTGCACGATGCCGGGTTCCAAATTTCGTTGAACCCCGATGATCGAGCCATCACCACTACAACCGCGTCGCACGAAATCGAACTGGCGGCCAAGGTTCACGGTTTCTCCGACTACGAAATCGCCGCAACCACCGAACGGGCGGCAGCTGCGGCCTTCCTGGCCGAGTCCGAACGGACGGCTCTCGTCGAGACGGTGAGGCGGCATTGGGATGTTTACCCGTCTCGGCTCGTCCATCTTGCCGAGCGCGGTCGCTGGGAGGCGGCCCGATCGGGCCAGTCGTACCTCCCTGCCGAGTTTGGCGCCGACGGGTTCATTCACCTTTCGGCCCTGCACCAGGTCCTAACCCCGGCCAACCGGTTCTACAAGGGCCGTACCGACCTGGTGGCGTTGGTTGTCGATGCTCATCTGATCGCCAACGCGTTGGTCTGGGAGCCAGGTACCGGCACGCTCGAATGGTTCCCTCACCTCTACGGGGCGCTGGGCACCGATGCTGTTTTGCACAGTGTCGACTTCTTGCCCGACGCCAACGGTTCGTTCCTACTGCCCGCCGAACTTGTTCGGGCGGTTGCCGGCTAGTCGCCGACGATTGGTTCCATCGGATCGATCCCAAAGTCGCGGAGCAGCGTCGTGTAATCGGCGCCGCGACGCAGATTCTGCCCGCCGTCGACCGCGAAGTTCTGGCCGGTGATCCAGGCCGATTCGGGACCGATCAGGAACCGCACCATCGACGCGATTTCTTCGGGCTGGCCGATTCGGCCAAGCGGTATCTGCGTCAGGTAATCGTCGAGCAGCGCCCCACCATCGGTTATGGCGGTCATGAGTTCGGTGGCGACGATGCCCGGTTGCACCGTGTTGACGCGAACGGCGAACTGACCCATTTCGTCGGCAGCAACACGACACAGATGATCGAGTCCGGCCTTGGCTCCGCCGTACGCCCCCAGGCACCGAAACGAATCGTGTCCAGCATGAGAAGAACATCCGACGATCGAACCGCCGCCTTGGCGGGCCATTTGGGTGCTGGCGTGCTTGAGACACAGGAAAGTGCCGATGTAGTTGAGCTCCATTGTCGACCGCATGACGTCGACGTCGGCGGCGGCGAGTGGCCCGATACCGCTCGAGCCGCCCGCGCAAGCAAAGAGCCCGTCGAGGCGGCCGGTGATCGACGTGGCCGCCGCGACTGCTGTCGCAACGGCATCTTCGTCGGTTACGTCGGCGACTATCGCCGAGACCGACGCGTCGCCGCTCGCGGCCCGCCGAAGTCGGTCGGCCGCGGCTTCGAGTTTTTGTTCGGTTCGCCCACAGATCGTTACGTGGGCGCCGTCGGCGACCAACTGGCGGGCGCTGGCTTCGCCAATACCGCTACCGCCCCCGGTAACCAGTATCGAGTAACCCTCAATTGACGGCATCAGCCGAACCTCCGGACGTTGACGGGTCGGACCACAGCTCGCTCCTCGGCGTCTGACGCTTCGATATCGACTTCGGCGTCCAGAACCCATTCGTGGAAGCCCTCGGGGTCACACAGCGTCTGAGTGGCCGTCCCGGCGTCGAGGTCTAGCTGGAACCAGTCGGCGGCACGGGCCGCGGCGTCGATGTGGATTGCGTCGTGCTCGGCCCAATACGGCTGCATTGCTTCGGCGAGCGCCGGGTACCGGCGGTGGGCGAGCTCGGTGACCACTCGGAACATTTCGTTGCGCACCAGGACCGAAAAGGCCCGTCGGTTGGCGGTGAAGGCGGTGGGCTCGAATCCTTGTACGGGTTCGTCGGTTGGCTCGGGATTACGGAGCCGTTCCCACTCGTCGATGAGACTCGAGTCGACTCGGCGGATCATCTCGCCGAGCCATTCGGTGAGGTCGTCGAGCTCGGTGCTCTCGAGATCCATCGGAACGGTCTGTACCAACGCCTTGTAGCAGTCGGTGAGATAGCGAAGTACCAGACCTTCGGAGCGTTTGAGTCCGTACCGGGCGATGTATTGGTTGAACGTTTCGGCATGTTCGAGCATGTCGCGCACCACCGACTTGGGGCTGACCTGATGGCGACCAACCCATGGGTGATGACGGGCAAAGATCTCGAATGCTGGTTCGAGGAAATCGGCTTCGGGTTTGGGCCAGGTCAGCTTCTCGAGTTGTTCCATCCGTTGCTCGTACTCGACTCCGTCTCGCTTTAGTTCGCTGATCAGCGTGTCTTTGGCCTTGTCGAGCTGAGCAATCAGCACAACCTTGGGGTCGTCGAGTATCGATTCGACCACGCTCAAGACTTGCCACGCATAATCTGGCGCTTCGGAATCCAGCCCTTCGAGGGCTTCCAGGGCAAACAAAGAGAGCGGTTGATTAAGGCGAAAATCGTCCTGAAGATCGAGATTGATTCGGACCGGGCGACCGAACTCGTCGGGAGAGTCGAGGGCCTCCAGAACTTCGGCTTCGATCAACGACCGATACACCGCAATGGCCCTACGAATGTGCTGGCGCTGGTTCTTGCGGGTCTCGTGATTGTCGGTGAGCAGACGACGCATCGCCGCACAACCATCGCCGTGACGGTCGAGCACGTTGAGCATCATCGAGTGGCTCACCGCAAAACTCGAGTGCAACGTTTCGGGCGTGCCGGTGCTGAGCCGAACCAGCGAGTCGCCGTCCCAATGGGCGTAGCCCCGTTCGGGTGGCTTTCGTTTAACCAGCTTCTTCTTCTTTTTAGGGTCGACCGCCGCTTTGGCTTCGGCCTTGCGGTTCTCGACAACATGCTCAGGCGCCTGCACTACGACCGAGCCGGCGGTATCGAATCCTCGGCGACCAGCGCGCCCGGCAATTTGTTGAAAGTCGCGCACGGTAAGGAGCCGCACCCGTCGGCCGTCATATTTGCAAAGTTGGGTAAACAGCACCGTGCGGATCGGGACGTTTACGCCGACCCCCAAAGTATCGGTGCCACATATGAGTTTCAGTAGGCCTTGTTGGGCGAGCTTCTCGACCAGCAGGCGGTACTTGGGTAGCAGGCCAGCGTGGTGCACGCCGATGCCAGAAAGCACAAACCGTTTGAGGTCCTTGCCAACCGGTGTATCGAACCGGAATCCTCCAACCGCTTCTTTAACCGCGGCCTTCTCGTCCTTGGACAGCACGTCAAGGCTGGTTAGGCTTTGCGCACGCGATGTGGCTTCTTTCTGCGTGAAGTGCACTATGTAAACCGGTGAGCGACCGTCGTCGAGCAGCTCGCCGATCGAGTCGAGCAGCGTGGTCTCGCGGTACTCGAAATCGAGGGGCACCGGGCGCGCCGCGTTGGCCACCAACGAGGTGTCGCGTCCGGTTCGGTTGCTCAGGTCGTCTCGCAGCGAAGTGGTGTCGCCAAGGGTGGCCGACATCAAAAGAAAGTTCGGCCGGGGAAGCTCGAGCAGTGGAACCTGCCAAGCCCAGCCTCGGTCGCGGTCGCCGTAGTAATGAAACTCGTCCATCACGACGAGGTCTACGTCGGTTTCGGCGCCATCTCGCAATGCTCGGTTGGCCAGAATTTCGGCGGTACACACGACCACGGGGGCGTCGGGATTCACCGCGGCGTCGCCGGTAACCATGCCGACGTTGTCAGCCCCGAGGGCCTCGGTGATCTCGAAGAACTTTTCGCTCACCAATGCCTTGATCGGAGCGGTGTAGACCGTGCGTTTGTTCGCGGCGACCATGGCAAACGCCCCGGCGAGGGCGACCAGCGACTTTCCGGATCCGGTCGGCGTGGCCAGCACCACGTTGTCGCCGCTGAACAACGAGACGATTGCCTCTTCTTGATGGGGGTAGAGCTCGAGGCCGCGCTCATCGGCCCATTCGAGGAAGGCCAACAACAAACTGTCGGCCGACTTGTCTTCAGGGATGTGGTCGAGCAGCGAAGCCTTACTCGTAGAAGGCAACGTGGGACTCCTTGAGGCCGTACACAAACGCGTTCGGCATTTCGACGTGAGGTTTGTTGGTGATGCGCTCGATTCGGCTTGCTCGCTGTCGTAGCTCATCGAAGAAGGTACGGATTTCGAGTCGGGCCAACGACGCTCCCAGACAGAAGTGCGTGCCGAACCCGAACGCAATGTGATGATTCGGGCTGCGGTCGATCCGGAAACTTTCGGGTGCTTCGAAGTGGGCGGGGTCGCGGTTGGCGGCTCCGTAGGCCAACAGCACCTGTTGGCCGGCATTGACGGTTTGGCCACCAACGTCGTAGTCGGCGGTGGCAACCCGACAGAAGTTGTGGACGGGCGTAACCCAGCGTATGAATTCCTCGACGGCAATGTCGAGGTCGGCACCGTCACGCAGAAGCTGCCATTGGTCGGGATGATCAGCCAACGCCAGCAGCGTGCGGGCAATAACGGTACGGGTTGTTTCGGCTCCGCCGTCGAGCAGCAGCAGGCAGTCGGAGATGATCTGGTCAAGGCCGAACGGCGCCCCTCCGACCTCGCCCCCCGAATCGGCCTCGATGGCGATCCAGCGGCTCATGACATCGTCGGCCGGGCACCCTTTCTTGGACTCGTATAATTCGGCGCAGGCCCCTGCGAACTCCATCGCGGAAATGATCCCGGCCTCGTCGTGATACCGGGGCCCGCCACCCAGTGCGATTGTGGTCTCTGACCAATGCTGAAGTTTTGGCCACATCTCTTCGGGGAATCCCAAGAGCAGGCCGATCATCATGGCCGGCAGCGGGGCCGCGAGTTCGGCGACTATCTCGCCCTCGCCACTGGCCAACACCGGGTCGAGGAGTTCGGTGACGGTGGTGCGAACTTCGTCGGCCCAGTTGGTGACGGCCCGCGGAGTGAATCGTCGAGATACGAGATTGCGACGGGCGACGTGCAGCGGATCGTCGCAGCCAATGATCGACGCGTCGGCCGCAATGTTGGGCCGATAGCCGCCTTTCTCCTTGTCGGAGTTGATAAAGATCTGCTTGTTCTTCTCGATCTCGACGATGTCGTCGTAGCGGGTGATCACCCAGAGTTCGTTGACCGCATCCCAGTGACAAGGAGAGTTTTCGCGTAGCCAGGCGTAGCGCGAATAAGGGTCATCGACGTAGAAGTCGCCGTCCAGAATGTCGAGCGGCCGCGGGTCGATCAGCGTCATGGCCGCACCATAGTCGCGGCCGTGGCCGTGGCCATCGGCGAGATTTAGTGCTGGCCCCGATGAGTCAGAACCACTGGCACCGTGCGGGCCAAGATCACGAGGTCGGTGACGAGGCTCCAGTTGTCGACGTAGTAAAGGTCGAGTTGGGCGTAGGTGGCATCGTGGTCGTCTTCGCCCCCGCGGCCGTTCACCTGCCACATTCCGGTGATTCCTGGCTGTACCCGTAGCCGGTTGTGGAGTTCGTTATCCCACTGTTCGGCTTCGGACGGCAGAGCCGGTCGGGGACCAACCAAGCTCATCTCGCCGCGGATGACGTTGATGAGCTGGGGAAGCTCGTCGATGGAGAGCTTGCGGAGCCACTTGCCAATCGGCGTGATGCGAGGATCGTTCTTGATCTTGAAGAGAACGCCGGTCGTTTCGTTGAGATGAGCCAACTCGTCGAGTTGGGCCTCGGCGTCGGCGACCATGGTCCGGACCTTGATCATGTCGAATAGTTCGCCGTCGCGGCCGACGCGGGCCTGACGAAACAGGGCCTTGCCGGGGCTGGTCCTCTTGACAATCGCCATGGCGGTGAGCAACACCGGCAAGGTTGCGACAAAAACCGGGATGGCGATGGAGAGGTCGAAGAGGCGCTTGGTACGAGCCCGCCAGCCGTTGCGCATGACCGGCTCGATGTACATCATCGGAACTCGTCCGACTGGACGGATAGTGATTCGGCTCGAGGCAATATCGCACAGCGTTGAGGAGATTTCGACGTGTACGCCGTGTTCGGTGAGGGCCCGAATCAGTCGGTTGGAACTGCCGACATCGATGCCGGTAGCGGCCACGATTACGCTGTTGACGCCAAGGCTGTCGGCCAGTTCGATCACGCGCGCCGGGTCGCCCAACAGCGATAGCGGAGATTGGCCCGGCTCGGCCTGCAAGAGATATTCGATGAATCCATCGAACCGGTAGCCGAGGCTCGGATCGGATTCGAGCATCTCGCGAACGAGGCGACCTTCGGCGTTGCGACCGGCGATCAGCACTGGTCGCAACAAGGTGCCGCGGGTTCGGGCCAGGTCGAACAGTTTGCGAGCAATGAGGCGCTCGGTGACTACGCCCACCAGCAAACAGATGGTTACCAGAATCAGCCAGGTACGACCGATGTAGACCCGGACCACGGTCGACAAGGCCGCGGTGGTGAGCATGCCGAGGGCAATGGCGCGAATGACCCGAGCAATTTCGTCGACTCGTCGGCCCAAGAAACGGGCCCGATAGAGGAGTTGTTGGGTGAGTACCGCCGGCCAGATCGGCAGCGTCACCAAGAAGAGTCCGAGGTAGCCGCGTGCTGGTGTTGGGTCGGCTGGGTTGATGCGGGTGTTCAGCCACGATCCGGCGACGACCGAGAGGCATACGACAAAAAGGTCGGCGAAGACGAGGCTGAGTTTTGAGGTGTTGAGAAGTTGTCGGCGGGCCGCGGCAACGGGAAGTTCGCGGCTGTTGGGGTATAGCTGAACCGAGGAGACCACCTGCTCGGTTGTTCGGGTTTCGTCGGTGGTGGTCATATTTCCTCAGCGATCACCCTGCGTGCTGCAGCGCGATTCGACTTGCGAACTTTTGCCCCGCGGCAGTCGCCGCGAGATTTGTTGCGTTAACTAGCATCGTCGGCGGTTCAGGCCAGATCTTTAGCCCACAAAGCCGCGCTAGATCTTGGCACACTCAGTGGCCAAACCCTTGCTTGGTTGTGTGCCAGTTATGTGTCGACTTGGTGGCGTCGATCAGGTTGTAGGTATCCAAACAACAACAAAGTCTTCGACGGTGATGTCGGTCTTCTCCAGACCGACCTCGAACTCAGAGATAGCTTCGGCGGCGAGGTCAAACTCGTCTCTGGCGTCTTCGAGCGCGTCGGCGAGAGCATCGGCTAGTTCGTCTAGTTCGTCGATCTTCTCTTCTAGGCGATTCTTGGCGGTATCGAGTCGGTTGCCGACATTGGCCGAAGTGCGACGCTTGGAAGAAGCTCTGCGAACGCCACCAAGAATGCTGCTGGCGCTGCGCTTACCGCCGAAGAGTCCGCCAACGATGTCGAGAGCGCCGCTGAGGACTTCGTTGCGTTTGCGGTCGCTGGAATCGCTTTCTAGTTCGCGGACGCGATCCTCGGCTTTGGCAATGGCTGCTTCGACCCGGTCCTGCTTCTTGAGCATCGCGGCGCGAAGCTTGTCGGCTTCCTTGTCGAGCAGGTCGTCGGCTGCTCGTTGACAGCGTTTCTCGAAGTCGGCGCGAGGCTCGTCGACTCGCGAATAGAGCTTGAGCTCGTCGTTTCTCAGCAAGAGGAGCGACTCGGACCGGTAAAGGTGGTTCTTGAGAGTCGACTTGGCCGAATTGAAGAAGGTTTTGGTGTGGATCTTTGCATCCGGCAGGACATAGACCACACCGTCGGGAGGATCGCTGCGCAGATCGCGATCGTCGTAGTCGACTGGCACGAAGTCGGATCCGTCGATGTCGTCGCCCAGTCGACCAATAACGGCTTCCCACTCGGTCTCGTGGCGCAGGTCGCCTTTGGTTTCGTCAAATAACAGCTGGACGCGCGCCGCGATGCCAGCAACCAGGCGACGTCCACCGGAGTCGGCCCCGATATCGCTGGCCCAAGGCGCGGCGGCGTCCAAATAGAACACCCGCGTGCCGTCGGCGACCTCGGGAGCGACTGCGGATTCGTCGTCGGCAAGTTCCGGTTCGGCCTTGGTTGCGGGCTGAGACGGTGAGGCGCTCGTTGTCGGCGATTGGTCGACGGCGGCAACTGCTTGCTTCTGGTCCGTGCTGAGGGTTGAGATCTGGTCGCGGGTCAGCGGTCCGGGCAGATAAGACATCGCCCACCGGGTCCCAAACGTTTTCGGCGCGCCGCCCTTTGTGCTGTGCAGCAGAAACTTGCGCTTGCCCAGGCCACCGATCGTGTCGCCGATCGCATCGATATCGGCATCGCCACCCGCCGAACGCATCCCTTCGAGCAGTCGGGCCTTGTCCCGCTCGGTTTGCAGGCGACCAATCATCCAAGTGCCGGCGTTGCTGATGGCCTTGTAGTCGAGGTCGACAGGATTCTGGGTCGACAACACCATGCCGACTCCGAAGGCGCGGGCCTGTTTCAAGATGGTGAGAATTGGCCGCTTGGCCGGCGGGGCCGCGGTAGGCGGCACAAACCCGAAGACCTCGTCCATGTAGACCAGGGCCCGCAGGTCGGGGCTGCCGGGTTGCGAGCGCATCCAAGTCACCAGTTTCGACAACAGCAAGGTGACAACAAATTGTCGTTCTTGGTCCGACAGGTGGGCGATCGACACAATGGCGGCGCGCGGTTTGCCGTCGGCAGTGTGCAGCATCGACTCGATGTCCAACGGCACGCCTTTTCCCCAGGCCGCAAACGCCGGCGAGGCGAGCAACCCGTTGAGCTTCATCGCTAGCGCGGTCCGGTCCTTGGGGGGAAAGAACGTATCGAGTTCGATGACGCCGAGCTTGCGCATCGGCGGGTTCTGGATCTGGGCCAGCAGTTTGGCGAGGTCGAGGTTCTGGCCACCAGACCATGCGGTGTTGATCAGGTTGGCGAGCAATACGTGTTCGCGCCCCGACAACGGATCTGAGTTGATGCCCACCAAAGCAAGGAGTCCTTGCACGAGTCCGTCGATTTCTTCGCGCACGCTCTCGTTGTCGTCGAGATTTGCTGGGGCTCGGAGGTCGCCGATGATATTGAGACCGACCCCGGCGCCCGACCCCGGGGTGTAGATGGTCATGTCGGTGTCGGCGCGCAAGCGAGCGATTCGGTCTTTGCCGATGCCCGATCCGGCCAAGCCGTCTTCCCACAAGTTGGCCGTCGATGCCGCTAGTTCGTCGGGGGTGACCCCGTCGCGGTCGGCTTGCCCCTCGTTTATCCAAGGCCGGAAATCGGCGGGCGCAAGGTCGGGGAACGTGAGCAAGAGGTTGCCCATGTCGCCCTTGGGATCGATGACCAGCGTGGGGATGCCCTGCAAGAGAGCCTCTTCGAGCAGGCACATGCCGAGTCCGGTCTTGCCGGACCCGGTCATGCCAACAATCACGCCGTGGGTTGTGAGGTCGGAGGCCTCGTAGATGACCCGCTCGTCATCGACGGCGTCGCCGGACTCTGGGTCGACGACCGGACCCAGATAGAAGTGACCGGCTTCGACTTTGACGGTGGTCTTTTCCATTGGAGCCCTCTGGCCGCTTTACGGCAGGCCTAGTTGAGGCGTTCGACAACCATGGCCATGCCCTGGCCACCGCCGACGCACATGCTTTCGACGCCGATAGTGCCACCCGAATCCTGAAGCCCGTTGAGCAGAGTGGTCATGATCCGAGCTCCGGTCATGCCAAACGGATGACCGAGGGCGATGGCGCCGCCGTTGGGGTTGAGGGTGTCGAGGTTGAGTCCGAGTTCGTCGGCGGAGCCGATTACTTGAACGGCGAATGCCTCGTTGATCTCGGTTAGGTCGATATCGGCAACGGTCATGCCAGCGCGGCCCAGTGCTTGGCGGATGGCGTCGATTGGACCCAAACCCATGATCTCGGGGTTGAGCGCCGAGACACCACTCGAGATGATTCGAGCGATCGGCGTGAGGCCCATGGCCTTGGCTTTGGTGTCGCTCATGACGACGACTGCGGCGGCGCCATCGTTGAGCGGGCAGGCGTTGCCTGCGGTCACGGTGCCATCGGGGCGAAATACCGGCTTGAGGGTGGAAACCTTTTCGAGTGTGGTGCCAGCACGAATGCCGTCGTCTTGGGACACAACAGTGCCGTCGGGGAGGGTGTAAGGGGTGATCTCTTGTTCGAAGAATCCACGATTGAGGGCCGCCTCGGCCCGGTTTTGGGACTGCACGCCCCACTCGTCTTGGCGCTGGCGGCTTATGCCGGTGGTCTGGACGACGTTTTCGGCGGTCTGGCCCATGGCGATGTAGATGTCGGGAACGCCGGAGGGGGCCGACCACGCATCGGCGCCGCCCTCGGCTCGAGCCTTTGTGCGCTCTTCGGCATCGGCGAACTTTTCGTTGTGAGGACCGGTGTCGGCCGCTCCGTACATGTAGCGGCTGACGGTTTCGACCCCGCCAGCAACAAAGCAGTCGCCTTCGCCGGCCTTGATGGCGTGGGCCGCCATCCGGATTGTTTGCAACGACGACGAGCAGTAACGGTTGACGGTTACGCCCGGGAGATCGAGTCCCTGCATCGAGGAGATGACGCGAGCGATGTTGTAGCCACCCTCGCCTCCGGGCTGCCCGATTCCCCACATGACGTCTTCGACCTCGTTGGGGTCCATGTCGACCTTGGCGAGCACGTCGTTGAGAATGAACGCCGACATGTCGTCGGGTCGAGCTTCCACGAGTGAACCCTTGTTGGCGCGGCCGATTGGCGTACGCGATGTCGAGACGATGACTGCTTCGGCCATTGCTCCTCCTTGGAAAGTGATGTGAACGAACACTAACAACTGAAGTCTCGGCCGCGACAGCCGACAGGATCATCGATGTCTTCTCCTCCGGCGGGGGCCGTGCGTCCCGAGATCCTTGTCAGCTTGTTCATCGTCGCAACTGTGACCCTGACCGGGGCATTGTTTGTGTTGCCGGTCGACAACGCGACAGTCAAACTCGCGTCGGAAGCCGGATCTCTAGTCACCGCGATATCGCTGTTTGTCGCGCTGCTCGCCGCGACGCGGCGGTCGGTTGGTTTGGACCGGTTGGCATGGGCCTTGATGTTCGTCCCGACCGCGATAGGCCTTGTTTCTTATGGCGTCGATCCGCTTGATCCGTCTGCGACGGTGGTCCGATTGCCGGCCGCTTTTGTGATCGGACCAGTGGTCACGCTGGCTCAGGTTGTTGCGATCGCGGTTTTTGCTCGAACGATCCTGCGGCAAGCCAGACCGTTCGCGCTGCTGCTCAACAGCGTCTGGTTGGCCCTTGGTGTCCTACTGGTTACATGGAATCTGGTCGGCGGGCCGGTGCTGTCTCACCCGACGCTGAGCACCGACGCGCTGGTCCCGCTCATCGCCCAGTCGTTGACATCGGCGTTCCTGATTGGTTTCATCGCCACCGTTTTGCCGATGGCCAACTCCCAGGGCCGACGAAAGTTGGCGTGGGCATCGGCCCCGGCCGTGATGCTTGCAGTCGGTCAAACCGCCTTCGGTTACGACTTTGTCCGAGGCGCGTTGCGCTATGGCTCCTTTGGGGATTTCTTGTTCCCGCTGGTGTTCGGTGTTGCCGCCATCGCCGTGGTTATGCGACCTTCGACCGCGACGATTTCGACTCGCATCGAGTCTCCGTCGGCGAGAGCGATGGCGATTACCTGGATTCCGCTGGGCGCTTGGGCGCTGACCGCTCTGCTGGTTGAAGCATCGCTGCTTCCCGATCAAAAGTGGCTCGGGGCTGTTGTGATTGGCATCGGCGTATTGCGACTGAGTTACCTGGCCTACGAAGTCAGTCGCCTAGCCGAACGGCTTCATCATCAAACGATGCACGACCCTCTCACAGGCCTACCCAACCGGTCGATGCTGGCCGACTTGGTGGCCCACGTGGGCGACAATCCTGCTGGTTTGTTGATGATCGATCTCGATCGTTTCAAGGCGGTGAACGACACGCTTGGGCATCTCGCCGGTGACGAATTGCTGATTTTGGTATCGAGACGAATCGCCAACGCGGCCGGGTCAGGTTGGACAATTGTGCGTATGGCTGGTGACGAGTTCGTTGGACTTTCAACAAAATATACGAGTCTCGACGATGTCGTAGGAACGGGACACAAGATTGTGGAACGGTTGTCGCTGCCGTTTCATCTTGATGGTCGAGAGGCGTGGATTGGAGCAAGTATCGGTGCCGCGGCAACCGAGGACGAACTTCATTGCACCGAGTTGCTCGATGTTGCCGATCTGGCCTTGCGCACCGCCAAGGATGGCGCGAAAGGCGAAGTCGTTACCGCCGATGGCGAAGTTCGGCGTCGGGCTCGAGACCGCGGCGATCTCGAAGAGGCGCTGCGTCACGCCGTTGATCGCGATGAGCTATTCAGCCTTTATCAGCCGAAGGTCGATTTGACCAACGGGGCGATGCTCGGTCTCGAGGCGCTCGTTCGTTGGCAACGGCCAGGCGTCGGCGTGGTACCGCCCGGCGAGTTCATTGCTGTGGCGGAAGCGTCGGGTCTGATTGCCAGAGTCGATAGCTGGGTTTTCGCCGATGCTGTGGGGAACCTGCGTCGCTGGAACGAGATGCGCGGCAACGCCCGACGGCTCAAGTTGTCAACCAACATGAGTGCGTGGCAGTTGGCTCGGATCGACGTCGATGACGAGGTAGCCAGAGCAATCGCGTGGGAAGGCGGGGTAGACCCCGCTCAGCTCACCATCGAACTCACCGAGACGTTGCTGATCGAAGACCCCGAGGTTGTGGCCCGCCGTCTTCGCCGCATAGCCGAGACCGGCGTAGGGGTGAGCGTCGATGACTTCGGGGCCGGCTTCACCTCGGTTGCCTATCTTCGCAAGTTCCCGATCTCCGAAGTGAAAATCGACCGCGCTTTGGTGTGGGAACTGACCGGCGGGCCCGAGGACGAACACTCTCTGGCCGCGGCGGTAATTGCGTTGGCTAGAGCAATGAACCTCGAAGTTGTTGCCGAGGGTGTCGAGACGGCCGAACAAGCATCGGCCTTGCGCCGCCTTGGTTGTCGGGTCGCCCAAGGGTTCCTCTTTGCCAAACCGCTGCCGGTCGCCGACATCGAAGAGATCCTGTTGGAACCATTCCCGTTTGCGCACCTCCTGGGTGAGGTCGAACCCGAACCGGTTGTCACGAATCTGCACTGATCGGCTCTAGCTCTTAGGCTCGCGGCCATGAGCGCAATTGATGTGGACAAGAACTGGCGACTTCTGATCAATGGCGAGTGGGTTGATCCTGACGCCGGGCGCTACGAGATCATCGATCCAGCCACAACCGAGGTTGTGGGCTACGCCCCCGAGGCTTCGGTCGACCAGGCCAACGACGCGGCGGCGGCCGCACGCGGTGCCGGAGCAGCATGGAAGGGTTTGTCTCGCGAGGAGCGTGGTGAGTACATAGCGGCGCTAGGTGAGGAGATCGCCAGTCGATCAGCCGACTGGGTTCCGACCGTTCAAGCCGAGACCGGGGCGCTTCAGCGAATTACCGAGACGCTGCAGGTTGGTGGTCCGGCCGTTGACCGGTTCAGGTACTACTCGAAACCAATCGATCTCGACGAGAGCCTGCGACCGGTTCCCGTCGAGAAGGGGCCTCTTGGTCCGGCTGGTCTGATGAGCGCTCGGGTGCTTCGCCAACCGGTCGGCGTGGTGGCGTGCATCACGCCTTACAACTTTCCGGTGACCAATGTCGCCGGGAAGCTCGCCCCCGCGTTGGCGGCTGGTTGCACCACCGTCATAAAGCCGGCGCCACAAGACCCTCTCGGCATCCTTTTGCTGGGCGAAGCGGTCGAGGCGGCCGGGTTGCCGCCCGGTGTCGTGAACATCGTGAACGGATCCGGACCCGAAGCGCCGGCGGCTCTGGTGGATTCCGGCGACGTCGACATGATTTCGTTCACCGGCTCGTCTCCGGTAGGCGCAAAAATTATGGAAAACGGTGCCAAAACCATGAAACGACTGCTCATGGAGTTGGGCGGCAAAGGCGCCTGCATCGTTACCGAAGATGCCGATATCGGCGTTACCGCGCAAGCTATCGCCACCGTGTGGGGCTTTCACTCCGGGCAGATATGCACCGCACCCACCCGCGTAATTTGTCACCGCGATGTCTATGACCAAATGGTCGAGACGCTCAAAACGTTCGCCGGGTTCATGGCGGTGGGCTCGCCCACCGAAGCCGGCACGATTGTTGGTCCGGTGATCACCGAAGTTCATCGCAACCGAGTCGAGGATTTCATCAAGACCGGCGTCGACGCCGGGGCAACCCTTGTGTGTGGCGGCGACCGTCCTGATCTGGCCGGTTATTTTATTGCGCCCACCCTTTTGGCCGACTGCACGCCCGATATGCATGTTGTGCGCGAAGAGGCGTTCGGTCCAGTGATCGTGATCATGCCTTATGACGATGACGACCAGGCTGTTGCCCTCGCCAACGACTCCGATTACGGGCTCTATAGCTACGTGTTCTCCGGTGACACCAACCGGGCCTTTCGTATCGGGCAACAACTCGAGACCGGAAACGTTGGCCTCAATGTGATCCAGCCTCATATGGAAGCGCCGTTCGGTGGCTTCAAGATGAGCGGCGTTGGCCGAGATCGCGGCAAGTTCGGGATAGCGGCCTACAGCGAACTGCAATCGCTCAACTGGATCGGCTGATTGATGATCCCGCCGTTGGACGGGCTCTCAGTGATCGAGGGTTCGGCCTTTGTTGCGGCGCCGTCGGGGGGGATGACCCTCGCTCAACTGGGCGCCGACGTTATCCGATTCGATCAAATCGGTGGTGGGCTCGACTATCACCGTTGGCCTCTCGCCGAGAGCGGCGACTCGATCTATTGGGCTGGTCTCAACAAAGGCAAGCGATCGCTGGCCGTCGATCTGCGTAGCCCCGAAGCCCGCGAGCTGCTCACGTCGCTAATTGTCGAGTCCGGTACGTTCCTCACCAACTTCCCGGCGCGCGGATGGTTGAGTTACGACACCTTGGCCGCGTCGCGCCCCGACCTTGTGATGCTGGCGATAACCGGCAACCGCGACGGCTCAACGGCACTCGACTACACCGTTAATTGTGCGGTCGGGTACCCACTGGCTACCGGTCCGGTCGACACCGCTCATCCCGTCAACAGTGTGCTTCCGGCATGGGACCTGGTGTGTGGACAGACCGCGGCCCTTGGCATTTTGGCTGCTGATCGTCAGCGGCTGCGCCACGGCATTGGGGCGTCGATGACCCTCGCCCTCAGCGACGTGGCCCTCGCGGCGGTAAGCGCTTTGGGTCATGTTGGCGAGGCGCAGATCAATGGCACCGAACGGGCTCGCTACGGCAACGAGTTGTATGGCGCGTACGGAACCATTTTTGGCTGCGCCGATGGCGTTCAGATCTATGCCGTGGCCATTTCGCCCAAGCAGTGGGACAGCCTCCTCACCGCCACCAATTCTCACGGTGCGGTGGCAGCGGTTGCCACCGACGCCGGTCTCGATTTCGCCGACGAGGGAGATCGTTTCGCCGCGAGAGACAAGATCACCGCGGTCATCTCGCCGTGGATTGCCGAACGATCGATCGACCAAGTGGCGTCGCGGTTCGACGAGCTGGGTGTGTGCTGGGGGCGGTACCAAACCTTCCTCGAACTGGTCGCCAACGATCCTCGGTGCTCGACGCAAAGCGAGCTGTTCCGTGAGGTTGAGCAGCCCGGCATCGGCACCTATCTCGCGCCGGGATCTCCGCTGGCCTTTGATGGTCTACTCGCCGTCGAGCCGCTGCCGGCACCCCGGCTTGGCCAACACACCGAGCAGATACTCGCCGAAGGGTTGGGTTTGAGCACCGCCGAGATCGCGCAACTGGTCGACCGCGGGGTGGTGGCAACTTGACCGATCGACTCGACTGGATTTTTGGTGGGGCCGGTGAGTCCTTGGCGAGCCGCTACGACGAGTGGGCTCTTACCTACGATCAAAGCCACGACGGCTGGGGCTGGCAAGGACCAGCTCTGGCGGCCGCCGCGCTCGTCGGCGAGTTGCACGACGATTTTGTAGTGATGGATGCCGGCTGTGGAACTGCGGCCGCTACCAAAGCACTGCGGTCCCAGGGTTTCGCCGGCCGCGTGGTCGGTCTCGACTTTTCCGCAGGCATGTTGAGCCACGCCAAACAGTCGCAAGCGTGTCAACTATTGGTGAGGGCTTCGCTCCTCGATATCCCGATGGCCGATGGTTGTGTCGACGCGGTCATCTCGAGCGGCGTGTTTACTCACGGTCACGTCGGGGCCGAGGCCTTCAGCGAGTTGGTGAGGGTGTGTCGCCGCGAGGCCTCGGTGGTTGTCACCATGCGTGTCGACATCATGGATCAGTTGCTTCCCGAAGCCCAGCGTCTCGAGGCTGAGGGGAAGTGGACTCTCGTGGCGTGCTCGGATCCGATCCGGCTTCACCCCGAACGCGACGATTCGGTTCAATCGATCCTGCGCTGGGTTGTTTCCTAGACGTGGGGTTTGGTTGCGTTAGCGATCAAAAAGCCCGATCGGCGCCCCGAGGGGCGCCGATCCAAGGTGAGTGCGTTGGCTTGGGTGATCAGCCGTCGATGAACTCTCCGTCGAAGATTCCTCCGTCGACGAACTCGTCACCGAAGAAATCGGCCGGGAGCAGCGCTTCGCAGGAGGCTTCGGCAGCATCGTAAGCTTCCCACTCGGCGTCGAGGGCCGCTTCGTCGAGGACGCTCACGCCGCCGTCGGTGGTTACCGAGATGCCGTTGGCATCGCCGGTGATGGTGACCGATCCGGGCACGTCACCGAACTCGACGACCTGGAACTGATCGAGCCCGTCGATGTGAACCATTGGGCCCGAGTCGAAGTCATCGGTTATGCCGGCATCAGCAAGGCACTGGTCGAACGCTTCGAACGCGGCCATCTCGGCTTTGGCCTCTTCTGGGAGGAGGTCGGCGCAAGCGTCGTCGGCGGCGGTCCATGCCGCATCGAGGGCTTCCCATTCGGCATCGGTCTTGTCGGCACCGAAGTCGGTGTCGAACTTGGCGTCGTCGAGCGCCAGCGCCGGGTTGGCGGCGATCTGAGCATCGATGCATTCCTCATACGGTGCCCAAGCGGCGATCTCGGCTTGGACCTCTGCGGGAAGTGCGGATTCGCAGGCCTGCTCGGCGGCATCGAAAGCCGCGAAGTCAGCCTCGCTGGGGTCTGGCAAATCGGCCGTTTCCAGGTCGACTGGTTCGGTCCAGATATCACCGAGCTGATCAGACATACACTGATCAAACGCTGCCCATTGCTCGTCATCGACCGGGTCATCGTCGACCGGGGCGGGGGTGTCGCTAACGGTTGGCTCGTCCTGGGCGCCGGCGACAGAGCCGATGGCCGCAACGGTGCCGGCGAGCAATGTGGCGCCGAGAACTGCGCCGATGAGGGCGGTGCGACGGCGGTTGAAGCCGCCAGTCTTTGATGGTTCGGGCTGGGTGTCCATGGGGGTCTCTTTCCTGGGTGGTGGTGGAACGATTCCGATAGTGCCGGATCGCCGCTGAGAGCTTCCTAAGGACAGCTGAGAACGTTCTCAGCTACTTGGTCGGTTGGGCTGGCACACTGCAGGGGTGAGAATCCTTGTGGTTGATGACGAGCAGCGGTTGGCGCGCTCGATTGCTCGCGGTCTCGAAGCCGACGGCTTTGATGTCGATGTGGTGCACGACGGACTCGACGGGCTGTGGCGGGCCCGCGAAGCGAGCTACGCGGCCATTGTCCTCGACATCATGTTGCCGGGCATGAACGGCTACGAGGTCTGTCGCACGTTGCGCGCCGAGGACAACTGGACCCCTATCTTGTTGCTGACGGCCAAGGATGGCGAGTACGACGAGGCTGAGGGGCTCGAGTTCGGCGCTGACGATTATCTCCGAAAACCGTTCTCTCACGTTGTGCTCACCGCTCGGTTGCGAGCACTGGCGCGGCGAAGTTCGACTTCGCCGTCGATGGCGCTGCGGGTTGGCGACCTTGTTCTTGACGGTGCTGTGCGTCGGTGCGCTCGTGGTGATGTGCCAATCGATCTCACGCCTCGCGAGTTTGCTGTGCTCGAGACGCTGATGAGGCGCCATCCCGACGTTGTTCCCAAGCAGGATCTGCTCGACGAGGTTTGGGGAATCGACTTTGATGGCGACCCCAACATCGTCGAGGTCTACGTCGGATATTTGCGGCGCAAAGTCGACAAACCGTTCGCCCATGGTGTGGTACGCACCGTTCGAGGCGTTGGTTACCAACTGGCGGAGTCGTGATGGCGCTATCGGTTCGACTTCGATTGACGGCCATGGTTGTGATCGTCGCGTCATTGCTGGGCGGCTTGGCCGCCACGGTGGGTACGTCGTTGGTAGAGCAAGGGCTACGCGACGATGCTGCCGAGTCCGACTTCGAGGACCAAGTCGCGTTCATCGATGACGTGACGACATTCAGCAGCGAGTTCGACGTCTTCGACGGCTTTGGTGATTTGAAGTTCTTCGAATCGGACCTCAGCTACCTTCAGGACTTGTTGATCGACCTGGACGAGGTCGGCCTGCTCGACCCCATGCTGAACGAATTGGGCACGACCCGTGATCAAGGCGTGTTGGTCTTGTCGAGTGTTGGACCGGTCGTTCGAGTCAGTCTTGAAGGCAAGGCCGTGACGCTGGTGGACGTCGATCCCGATCCGGCGATTCCGCTTGTCGCCGAGATAACCATCTCCGAGGCCTGGGACCGCGCTGTTGCGCCGAACTTCGAAGAAATATTGGCCAGCGATGGCGTGTTCGACTCGGATTTCATCGACGGCTTTTTCCCCAGCGAGGGTGATCCAGCAGGGTTCGATGTCGACGGATTTGAGCCACAGGCCGATCTCGTGTTCTCGCGTCAGGCGGCCGCCGGCCGCCACTTTGTGCTCGTCGCCGAATTCACCGACATCAACCTGAGCGTCGGGCGACTCCGCGGATTGGTGTGGATCATCACCCCGATCTTGGTGGTCATCGGGGGCCTCGCAACTTGGTTCCTGACGGGCCGGGCGCTGCGGCCCGTGCACGAGATGACCCGTCGAGTGGGCGAGATCTCGGGTGGCAATCTCCACGAACGGGTCCCCGATCCGTCGACCAAGGACGAGATCGCCGAACTAGCAGTCACCATGAACTCCATGCTCGATCGACTCGAGGTTGATGATCGACGATTGCGCCAGTTTGTTTCCGATGCGAGTCACGAGTTGCGTTCGCCGATAGCGGTGTTGCGCAGCGAAGCCGAGGTTGCTCGGCTGCGGCCGACTCAGACCACCGTTTCGGAGTTGGCCGAAGGGGTTCTGCACGAAAGCACCCGCTTGCAACAAATTGTCGAAGACTTGCTGGTGCTGGCTCGCGGTGAGGAGGCTCGGGCCGAGTCTGGGTTCGTGACCCTCGATCTCGACGATGTCGTGCTCGACGAGGCCGCTCGCTCGCGTCGAGTCGAGGTGCAGACCCGGCTCGTGTCGGCCGGTCGGGTGCGGGGCACGTCTGACGGTTGTCGGCGGGTTGTTACCCATTTGCTCGACAATGCGGTTCGTCATTGCGAACAGCGAGTATCGGTTGGGTTGCGGTCCGAGAACGGCTGGGTCACCTTGTGGGTCGATGACGACGGCCCGGGCGTCCCCCGCGAGGATCGCACCCGAATATTCGAACGGTTCACCAGGCTTGATGAGGCGCGGAGTCGAGACACGGGCGGCGCGGGGCTCGGGTTGGCTGTCGTTGCCGACACCGTTGGGTCGATGGGCGGCACAGTCGAAGTGGGTGAGGCAACGCTTGGTGGTGCGAGGTTCACCGTGTGCATACCTTCGGCTTCCGGCTAAACTAATCGGCCCCCATTTCAATTTCAGTTAGATATCGCACTCTGTATCTGTTTTTCAGATTGATGGGTTCATAATAAACTATGAAGAATCGCGGGACAAAGTCCGGCTTTTTTCCTAGGTTCTCGTCTGAGTCAAACGAGCAATCAGAGCCGCGCACGAAGTGCGGCGACTCCCTGGGGATGGTCAGACATATGATCGACAGCCGCGAAATCGAAACGTCCTCAGGTCCGGTCGGACCGACCGAGTGGATGGAAGAAGCGCCTTGCACCGGCGACAGCAAATTGTTCTTCGCCCCATTTGCCGAACGACCCGAAGCCCGAGTCCGTAGAGAGGCCGCCGCTCGCCGCCACTGCGAAAAGTGCGAGTCGCTATCGATCTGCCGGACCTACGCCCGGACCAACCGAGAACTCGGTTTCTGGGGCGGCGAATCAGAGTCCGAGCGAGCCGAAGCGGGCTTCCCTCCCACCACGCCGATTATCGGGCGCAAACGGGTCGCCGAAGAACGGGCCCGTAACGCGCTGGCCAGAGCGTTCTGACTTTCGGCAATGATGGGTCGATGAACGACCCGTGTTGTGCACCGAGACGAGAGCCGTCGACCTCTGGTCGGCGAAGCGGCCTGTCATCGTCGGGTTCGCTCCCCGAAATGATTACGGTCGACGCCGGACCGTTTTTGATGGGCACAACCAACGATCGCTTTCCCGCCGATGGTGAGGGTCCGGTGCGATCGGTGGATGTCGCCCAATTCCGGATCGCAACTTCGCTGGTAACCAACGACCAGTTCGCCTCTTTTGTGGGCGCGACCGGGATTGAAACGCTTGCCGAAGCCGACGGTTGGTCTTTTGTTTTTGGCGGGATGTTGCCCGATGACTTTGCTCCAACACGTGGCGTTGTCGGCGCCGAATGGTGGAGAGCGGTCGAGGGTGCCGATTGGTGCCATCCGTACGGCCCTCAGAGCGACCTCGAAGGGCTCGGTCAGCACCCGGTCACCCACATCAATTGGCACGAGGCTCAGGCCTACGCCCAATGGTCAGGCGGTCGCCTGCCCTCCGAAGCCGAGTGGGAGAAAGCGGCGCGCGGGGGACTCGACCAAGCCACCTTCGCGTGGGGCGACGAGCTGGAACCCAACGGCGAACACTATTGCAACGTTTGGCAAGGAGAGTTTCCTGCTACCAACACCCTCGAGGATGGTTGGTATGGCACCTCGCCGGTGGGGTCGTATCGACCGAACGCCTTCGGGTTGTACGACACCGCCGGAAACGTTTGGGAATGGACCAACGACTGGTTCGACGACTCACATCAGCAGCGCGCCATGCGCGGCGGTTCGTACCTGTGTCACGATTCGTATTGCAACCGCTATCGAGTTGGGGCTCGGAGCTCGAATACTCCCGACACGCCAACCGGCAACATCGGCTTTCGGATAGCGGCCGATGCCGACGCTGGTTGCTAGATCGCGAGTTTGAGGGTGTGGCGCGCCACCTGGCAGTTGGCGGGGCCGTCGCCCACCGCCTCGCCGTCGCCCCAGATCGACAAGTCCGCGGCATCGATCTCGACGGTTGATCCGCGATGACTGTGGACCTTCGGGTGCGACAGATGATTCCCGCTGAACACTCGCCGAAAGAAACGAAGAAGCTCGATTCGGCCAACATCGGCCACCACGGTCACGTCGAGTAGACCATCGTTGGGGTCGGCATCGGGACAGATCTGCATGCCCCCACCGAACCAACCAGTGTTGGCGACCGCCAGCATCGCGGCGTCGTACTCCAATTTCTGGCCGTCGATGGTCAGCACAATTCGGCGGGCCTTCAAGTGGGGGAGTTCGAGAATCGTGGCCACGGTGTAGCGAGACGGGCCGCGGGGGAACCGGATGCGATTGGCCCGGACGTTCACGTCGCCGGAGAATCCTGTGGTCAGTACCGATGCCACGTAGTTATCGCCCACTTGAAGCAGATCGATCGTGCGAGGGGAGGCTAGAGCGCGGGCGGCCAGGGCTGATGTATTGCCGGGCTCGGATCCAAACGCTCGGGCAAAGTCGTTTCCGGTGCCGACCGGGACAACTCCGAGAATCGTGTCGGTTCGAGCGGTTGCTTGAACCCCGAGGTGGACGATGCCGTCGCCGCCGATGACAATCAACCGTTCGGCACCGTCAGCTACTGCGGCTCTCGCGGCGCGCTCCGATGCCTCGGCCGAAGGCCCGCTGATGTCGATCACATCGTGGGTCCGGGCCAGATCGTCGAGCACCGCACTGCGGTTTCGGCGGGCGCGACCCCGACCGGCGTCGGGGCTAATCAGTGTGTGCACGGCTGTGCTCATAGTCCAAGGAACCTTCCGCCGTCCACGGCGATTGTTTGTCCGGTGATATGGCGGGCCATGTCCGAGACCAGGAACACCGCTACCGGCCCAATGTCGGCCTCAGGGTCGCCAATCTTGCCCATCGGAGTGTTTGATTCGAGCCGACCTTGCAGCTCGGGGTTGTCGGTGGTGGCCTGCTTGAGCGCTGGTGTCCACGCCACTGGAGCAATGGCGTTGACCCGCACTCCGTCTGGTCCCCACTCTCGGGCCAAGCTCTTGAGAAGACCACGAAGAGCGCCTTTGACGGTGGCGTACATGGGTAGGTTTGCCGACCCTTCGATCCCGGCCGGTGAGGTCAACAGGATCAGCGTTCCTTTACGAGACTTGAGATGACGGTGAGCTTCGCGGGCAAAGGCGAATGCCGCGGTTGTGCTGGTTGAGATTTGGTCGGAGATGGTGGCGTTGTCCACTGTCTGGATGGGGCCCGGGCGCCCGGACGGCGAGACGGCGTTGTGGATCACCGCGTCGAGTCCGCCGTAGGTTTCGACGGCGTGGTTTACCGCGGCCGCCACGTCGTTGGGCGAGCCGACGTCGCAGCGAACGAAAGTGACGCTGAGTCCCCTGTTGCGCAGGCCCTCGGCTGTGGGTACGCCCGTAGCGGCCCGCCGCGTGGCGATGCACACCGAAGCTCCAGCCTCGGCCAGCGCCGCGGCGATCCCCGCGCCGATCCCTTGTCCCGCGCCGGTTACCAGCACAACCCGGCCGGCGAGCAGCGCCGGAGCAGGGCTGGGGGTTGGGCTGCTCATCCGGGCATCCAAAGGCCGCCGTCGACCACCAGCGATGTTCCGGTCAGCGGCGCGGCTGCCGGGCCCGCAAGCCACTCGATGATGGGCGCTACATCGTCGCGGTCGTCGGGCACCCGCCCCAGCGGCGAGTCATGGAGGGCATTGGATTTGGCGAGAGTGTTGGCCGGCGCCGACTCTACAAACGCTCCGGCGTCGAGGGTGACGGCGTGCGCAGTGATGGCATCATCGCCCCAACTCTTGGCCAGCGACTTGGCCAGAATGCGAATGCCCTCGGCCGCGGTTGCCAATGCCGCGAAACCATCACCGCCGGCCGAGGCCATGAGCGGCACCACAAACACGATCGTGCCGTGGCGGGCCTTCAACAAAGGGTGAGCCGCTCTAGCCAGTCGGACGGCATTCTCGAGCTGGCGGTCACTCATCGTTGCCCAGTCGTCGTCGCTGAGCGTGGTCAGTCGCTGGTAGCGGCAGCTCTGGGCTGGATACGCGCAGTGCACGACGAGGTCGAGTCCATCGCATCCAAGGTCGTCGAGAGTGTGGTCGGTCCAGATTTCGGGGTTTCGACGATGGACGTGCAGGTTCGAGGAGAGTCCCGCGGCGATGCGGTCGCCGAGGGCGTCCCCGACAATCAGGGCGTCTCGTCGAGCCACTCTGACCGCTGCTTCGTGCTGGTCTGTTTGGTGCCCAGTTCGGTGGGTGCCGCACCCGAAAAGCTGTTGAGCGAAACCCGGGTCGCGACCGCTACGCCGACAGCTCCGACCAGGCCCGCGACGGTGATTGCCCACCAGGCATCGGCAGGCGGGATATCAAGCTCGAAGTACTCGCGAGCCGAGTCGTTGATCATGTTGAGGGCGTAAAGGCCGGCCATGGCCAAGGCCAACCCGATCTTCCAGGGCTTCAATGGGCGACTGATAAGGACCAACACTGCTAACCCGATGACCAACAGCGTGATGGTCGCCGACGTGCGGGCCTCGCTCAGCTCGACATCGTCCATCCGTCGAACCACCTCGTACAGCACGAATGTGACAACGCCCGCCACTGCTCCGGCGGGAATCGAGAACCGCAGGACTCGTGGCAAGAACCCGGGCCTTACGAGCGCCTCGTTGGGGGCCAACGCCAAGAAGAAGCCCGGCAACCCGATCGAGAAACTACCGATGAGGGTGAGTTGGCGAGGCAGGAAGGGAAACGGCGATCCGGCGATGCCGACCAGCGCGGTCAGCAACACTGCATAGGCCGCTTTGGTCAAGAAGAGATTGGCCACCCGTTCGATGTTGTTGATGACCCGCCGGCCTTCGGCCAGAACCCGCGGGAGGGTGGCGAACCGGTTGTCGAGGAGCACCAGTTGAGCCACCGCTCGGGTCGACGACGAACCGGCACCCATTGCTATGCCCATATCGGCGTCCTTCAACGCCAACACGTCGTTGACGCCGTCACCGGTCATGGCCACGGTGTGACCGCGGCTCTGTAGGGCGTGCACCATGGCTCGTTTTTGATGGGGGGTCACCCGGCCAAAAACAGTGTTGGCGTCGAGGGCATCGGCCAACGCCGCTTGGTCTTCGGGAAGGTCTCGGGCGTCCAAGCCGTTTTCGACATCGTCGATGCCGGCCCGGCGGGCCACCGCCGCGACGGTTATCGGATTGTCGCCGGAGATCACCTTGAGCGTTACGCCCTGGTCGCGAAAAAAACCCAGGATCTCAGCCGCGTCTTCGCGCACAGTGTCCTCGAGCAGCACCAGGGCGACCGGTGTGCGACCGGGGGACAACGTGTCGTCCATCCACCCCTGGTCGGCTTTGGTGACGAGCAGCACCCGATGGCCGACCGCCGCAGCCTGTTGAGCGGTTTCGCGTTCGGCATCGTCGTCATCATCAAACAACACTTCGGGGGCGCCCAAGTAGAAGGTGCCGCGATGGCCGAACTCGGTGGCCGCCCACTTGCGAGCTGATGAGAAGGGCAAGTTTCGGGTCGTGGCCCAACCGTCGACCACGGGATACTGGGCGACGATGGCCTTGAGGGTGGCGTTGGGGGCTGGATCGGATGCGCCAAGGGCGCCGAGCAGCGCCGACACGTAATCGTCGTTGTTTTGGCGCAGCGGATTAACCGCGGCGAGCGATATGTCGCCGGTGGTGATCGTGCCGGTCTTGTCGAGACACAACGTGTCGACCCTTGCCAGCAGTTCGACCGACGCCAACTCTTTGGCCAACGCTTTGCGGCGGGCCAGCGCGATAACTCCGGTGATGAAACTCAAGCTGGTGAGCAAAACCAGCCCGTCGGGCACCATGGCGACCGCGGCAGCGACGGTGGCCTGAAGGGCATCCTGCCATTGGTCTTGGCTGGCGAGTTGGCGAAGCAGAAGCAGGGCCGCGGCCGGAGGAATGATGAACGTCAGCCATCGCAACACCAGGTTGACGCCATGGCGAAGCTCGCTTCCGGCCAACTCGAAACGGCGAGCCTCGTCGGCCAGTTTGGCCGCGTAGGCATCGGCCCCGATGCGGGTCGCGGTGTAGAGCCCCGACCCGGCCGACACAAACGATCCGGACAGCACCTCGTTCCCGGGAGATTTCTCGACCGGGTCGCTTTCGCCGGTGAGCAACGATTCGTCGATTTCGAGCCCGGCCGCGGCGACGATTTCGCCGTCGACAACGATCTGATCACCGGGGGCGAGTTCGAGCAGGTCGTCGGCCACCACGCCGGACACTCCGACTTCTTCCGATACGCCGTCGCGGCGCACTCGGGCTTTGGGCGCCGACAGCACGGCGAGCGCGTCGAGGGTGCGACGGGCCTGCACCTCTTGCAGGATGCCGATCAAACTGTTGGAGACCACGACCCCCATGAAGAGGGCATCGGCCGGGAATCCGGCGATCAGGATCAACACAAACAACGTGCCGATGATGGCGTTGACCGGAGTAAAGACGTTGGCCCGGATGATCTGCGACAGGGTTCGAACGGGGGCATCGGGGACGTTGTTGACCCGACCGTCGGCGACTCGTTCTGATACCGCCTGCGAGGACAGCCCTGGATGAAGGTCGCTCACTCAGACGACTCCGGAATCGTCGTACACGTAGCCCGAGTCGAACATCGAGAGCCGATGTCGAGTGCCGTCGATGCCGGCGTCGCCGTCGGGGTAGCCCGCATCGCCCTCCCACAAAGCAACCGGACCCAGATCGCTGCGGACGATTTTGGTGGCATGGTGTCGAGGGGTGCGCTGGGCCAGCATTTCGAGCACGTCGGCTACTGATTGCTCGTTGGCGATGGTGTGCAAAGTAACCCAAGTGGGGGGTGCCAATTCGACCTCGCCACGGTGGTGGCGGGCCATGCAGTCGTTGGGGGTGAGCCAGTTCATGTCGATGATCTCGCCGTCGTCGATCACCGCGTTCTCCACCCCGGCTCGAGCCGCGAAGAACCACGTGGCGTAACGCTTGGGGGCGATAGCGGGCGGAATCCAATGGGCAAACAACACCATCGACGCGGGGTCGACGCTGAGTTGGGCTTCTTCGGCCGCTTCGCGGCTCGCGGCCTGTCGGGCCGCGGCGACGTCGTCGTTCGCGCCTCGCCAGTCTTCGTCGTCCACTCGTCCGCCCGGGAAAACCCACATGCCACCGAAGGCGATCTTGGAGTTCTTGCGCAGCATCAGAGTTTCGGGGCCGTTGTCGCTGTCGCGCAGGATTACCACTGTGGCGGCGGGGATGGCCGGGGTCTCTCCGTGGTCGCGAGCGAACTGGGCCCACGCGGCAAACCGGGCGTGGTCAGCAACGACACGATCTTCAGCACTCATCGCGCTGACCCTAGTCGGGGCCGCTACTTGAGCCGGTACCTGGGTCGGGCTTACCATGCGCTCCTTATCGAGCTAGGCGCGCTCCGATAGAAACCTTCCAACAACCACTACAGCCGAGGAGCCTCGATGGGATGGTCCGTGAACCGGCCGACCGGATTGACTTGGAGTCGCCCGGAGCTGTCGACCAAGGGGTACACGCTCGTCACTCCGAGCAGCGACCAAACGACGTATCTCATCGACATGGACGGTCGCATTGTTCACACCTGGACTTTTGAGACCATCAACCCCGGGTACGGACGTTTGCTCGATAACGGCAATCTCCTCATGACCGGTTCCGATGTCAACCTTCCCGAACCGCCCAAGGACGAGCCCACCAAAGCACCGCCGCCCCTTGCGAGCCACGTCACTCGTCTGGGCGGCTACAAGACGACCATGCTCGAGGTGGACTGGGACGGCAATCTTGTCTGGAGTTACGAGAACAGATTTCAACATCACGACTTTGTCAGACTCCCCAACGGCAACACGATGGTTCCCGAATGGGTCGAGCTTTCCGAAGAGCTTCACAAAAAGGTGCGCGGCGGACATCGACTGCCACGAGAACGGCTGCCTCGCCTTCTAGGCGACGATCTCGTCGAGATCGACCGGGACGGCAACGAGGTGCGCCGTATCCATACGTGGGAACTACTCGATCCGGTTAGAGATCCGATTCATCCGAGCAAGCGGCGGTGGGAGTGGACTCACATCAACGCCATCGATGTCAACGACGCGGGCGACATAGCGTTCTCGGCGCGGACCAACGACCGGGTTTGTGTCATCGATGGTGCCACCGGAGAGCTCAAGCTCAAGTTCACCGACAGCCACGGCCAACATCACGTCACGTGGGTCGGCGACGACCTTATCCAGGTGTTTGACAACGGTGAGCACGCCTCACGCATCTTGGAAATTTGTGTGAGTACTGGTGACATTGTCTGGAAGTACGAGGGCCGACCAGTGCACCAATTCTTCTCGAACTACATCTCAGGGGCCGAACGACTTTGGTCAGGGTCGGTGCTCGTCTGCGAGGGATCAAGCGGCCGTATCTTCGAGGTGACCCGAGACCACCAAGTGGTCTGGGAGTGGATCAACCCGTTCGTCAACTTCCGCGCCAACGGAGACGTCGCGGTGGGTATCTATCGGGCCCATCGTTACCCCGCCAACCACGCCGCTTTCCGAGGTAGAGACCTCGATCCAGCAGCCTACGCAAACCTCAACCGGATCAACGGGCTGTCATAACCGCTTCCCTCGGGCGGGCCCCATCATGGTCAGAGCAGCTGAATTGGACACGCCTCGCCGTTGAGGCCGTCGCCCCTTGGTGCGGGTGTCAACACACCTCTCGAAACTCTGTCATCCGCTTAAACCTCCGTCCGCTCATAGGTGAAGATCCAGGGCGGTCTCAAGAGCGGTCGAGCGGCGTGATTATCGAGTGCGCCGATCCGAGCACGACCCGACACACTTCGCCGGTTCTGTGGCGCGAGCATTGCGTTTGGTGGGTGTCGTTACGAGCGGTCTTCGGCACAACCGAGTGCCGATCAGAAGTGCCGATTCCGAGCGGGTGGACACGTAGCTGACCTGGTCGCTCGAGGTTCGCGTTACCGAAATGATTGGACACCCGATCGTAGTGCAGCCAGCGTGTAGCGACGATCGCGGTGCGTCCTCCGAACTCCACGACGGAACCAGCAAGTTCGCCGACGCCACGACGGGCTCGCAGCTATCGCCATCAGACGGCTGTCCATATAACTGGTACTTAACTGCTATAAATGATAATATTATGGACATGCAGGCACTTTCAGTCGTCACCACCGAGGTTCTCGCCACTCTTGGCGAGACAATCAAGGCCGCACGGCTGCGTCGCGAGTGGAGCATCCGCAACGTCGCCGAGCGCGTCGGGGCATCGCCAACCACCATCAGCAAGATCGAGCGCGGTGACCCGTCCGTCGCCGTCGGTACCGTCATCGAAACTGCGCGCATTGTCGGCATCGACCTCTACGGCGGCAACGTCCGCGGCGCGCGCTCCGCCAATGCTGAGCTGTTGTCACTGCTTCCGCAGCGCGGCCGTGGCAAGCGAATCGCGAACAATGACTTCTGAGCCGACTGGGGCATTCGTCTGGATCTGGATGCCCGGTGAGACGGATCCAGTTGTGGCCGGCCGCATTGAGCGACGCGACCAACGACACGTGTTCTTCTACGCCAGTAGCTACCTCGCACGCTCTGGCGCCGTTCCGATCTACGAACCCGAGTTGCCGCTGGACAACTTCGAACTCGAACCGCTGGACGGCGACATGCCGCTCTCCATCGACGATGCTGCTCCCGATTCGTGGGGTCGAGTCGTGGTCAACGCGGTGGCGAACCGGCCCGGCGTAGACCTCGACCCGCTCACATACCTGCTGGAGTCGGGTTCAAGCCGCGTTGGAGCCATCGACTTCCAGACCAGCGCCGACACCTATCAACTCCGCGCCCCGAAACCAGCACCGCTCGAACAACTCATCGACGGTGCTGATCGAATCGCTGCGGGCGAGCCTATCGACGAACACCTCGCTGCTGTCCTCGTGCAAGGTTCACCGCTCGGCGGAGCACGCCCGAAGGCGCTCCTGGTGGACGCTGACGGCACAGAGATCATCGCAAAATTCTCACGGACGACCGACACCTTCCTGTGGGTACAAGCGGAGTACGTCGCAATGGACCTCGCCCGCCGGGCCGGCATCAACGTCGCACCAGTCCGCTACGTCGAATCCCAGGGGCGCTCGGTCATCCTCGTGGACCGGTTCGACCGCCCCCCAGGAGGCGGACGGCGCCGCGTCGTCTCTGCAGCGACCATCCTCAGCATGCAGACCATTGTCGCAGCACGCCACTTCACCTACGTCGATTTCGCCGACGCGATCCGCGCCCGCTTCACCGAACCTGACGCAACGCTGCGCGAGCTTTACTCGCGGATCAGTTTCAACATGCTTGTCGGCAACACCGATGATCACGCCCGAAACCACGCTGCCTTTCCACTTGCAGGACTGGATCTCGAACTAACCCCGGCGTATGACATTGCGCCCCAGCCTCGAGCTGGGGAGATGGCGAGTCATCCCCGCTTTGGGGACGGCGACGATGGCCGCGACAGCCGAATCGCACCGCTCGTCGCAGCCGCGCCGCGCTTTCACCTCGCCCCTGATGAAGCACAAGAGATCAGCGACCACCAGGTCGACGCAATCCGATCGAACTGGTCCGAGGTGTGCGACGCAGCGCACCTCACCGCCGCTCAGCGCACGCAGCTTCTCGGCGGGCCGATCCTGAACGACTTCGCCTTCTACTCGTAGCAAACGCGACCAGCGGACGCCATCCCCGGCCCTAACGATTGACACGCGAGCCGGCTGACCGACCCCTCTAGGCCACAACCTCGTCCACTCAAACAACGGTCACCTGCCGCTCCGGACCGGAAGCAACAGATCGAGCATTACTCGATAACCAGCATATGTAGCATTGAGTTGCGGGCCGTGCCTGCATCTCGCCTCAGTCGACGTGCTCGATATTGCCGCCACATGGTCACGATCACGGACCCGATGCACGCGCCACATCACGGCCCTTATGCCGTACGCCATATTCGCGACGACGCTGCAGCTTGGTGCGGTACTGGATCCGGCAATAGCGGGCGCTTGTCCCCGGAGAGTGTCAGAGAAGTTCGATCGGGCAGGCTGCGCCGTTGAGGCCGTCTGCGGTGGCGTTGAGGCCACGTCTTAGTAAGCCGCCCGAGGTGATCGTCAACTCGACTGGCAGTCTCAGCAGGTCGGGGTCGAGCAACAGCTCGTGTCCATCGATGCGGCGGCGGGTGTACCCGTCGAGACGACGACCCTTTGTGCGGGTATCAACTGATACCTCGAACTTCTTGCCTCAACCAAACGGTTCGAGCAGGTCGACCACCGCGGTGCCGCCCTTTCGGCGGATGACCGCGGCGGCTTCGGCGGTGAGGTGTAGTTCCATGTGGGCATGAACCCTAGATGACTTGTCGAGATTCCCCGAGCTACGGTTGCCTAAAGCGAACAAGTGTTCGATACTGGGTTGATGGCAGCGCAGCGTGCACGAAACCTTGCGGTAGAGACGCTCGACGACGGTTTTCTAGACGAGCGTAGGGCTCGTCTGCAAGTCGTTGTCGATCGTGTCGCGCCGATGGCGTTGGCTCAAGAACAGACCCTGCCGGTCAACCCGCTTTTGGCGTCTTTGTTGCCGGATGGGGCGCTTCGTCGTGGGTCGGTGATCGGTGTTGGCGGGTCGGGGTCGGTGTTGTTGGCTTTGTCGCTGGCGGCCGCGGCATCTCAATCGGGTTCGTGGATTGCCATGGTGGGCGGCACCGAGATCGGGTTCGTGGCCGCGGCCGAGGCGGGGATTGCCCTCGAACGGGTGCTGGTAATCGCCCCTCAACCAGACACGTGGTCGTCCTCGGTTGCCGCGCTGGTCGGATCGGTCGATGTGGTGTTGGTATCGCCAACCCATCAGGTACGAGAACCCGACGCCCGCCGGCTAGCGGCGCGGCTTCGCGAGAGAGGTTCGGTGTTGTTGCACACCGGCAACAAATGGCCAATAGGTGCCGATGTACAACTCGATATTGTGTCCTCGAAGTGGAACGGCCTGGGTAATGGCCACGGCGTGTTGCGGTCGCGGCAAGTCACCGTGGCTGGCACCGGTCGCGGATCGGCCGCCCGACCACGATCACTCGAACTGTTGCTACCCGGCCCAACCGGCGCGCCAGTACCCGTCGAGCCAGTATGAGTGGTGCTCATGGCACTCGCACGTTGGTGGCGTGGTGCCCCGACTGGCCGGTGGTTGCTACCGGAATTTCGCTCGATCAACCTGTTGCCGTGGTGCACGCCAACCGGGTGGTGGCCGCATCTCCCGGGGCCCGAAAGTTTGGTGTAGTGCGGGGATTACGTCGCCGGGCCGCGCAGGCCCGTTGTGCCGAACTCGAGGTGCACGAACGAGACCTTGGCCGAGAAGCGCGAGTGTTCGAGCCAGTTGTTGGCGCCCTCGACACGATCACCCCTCGTATCGAGATCACCCGACCCGGCACCTGTGCCCTTGTCACTCGCGGTCCATCTCGGTACTTCGGTGGCGACGAAGTTGTGGCTCAAATGGTGCGTAACCAAATGGGCAAAGTGCTGGCTGGACGCACCGAAGTGCGGGTCGGTATCGCCGACGGTCCTTTCGCGGCCGAGCTCGCCGCCAGGGCCAGCAAACAGACTCGTTTGATTCCCAAAGGCGAAGTTGCCTCGTTCTTGGCGCCGATGAATGTCGCAGTTCTCGAACGTCCAGAGCTAGCCGACGTGTTGGTGCGGCTCGGGATCCGCACTCTCGGTCAGTTTGCCGCCCTGCCCGCATCAGACGTTTTGGCCCGGTTCGGGCGCGAAGGCCAAGGTGCGCACCGGTTGGCAGGAGGGTTCGACGAGCGTCCCCCCGACGCTCGGCTGGCGCCGCCCGACTGGTCGGTGTCGGCCGAGATCGACCCGCCCGCTGACCGCATTGACAGGGTGGCCTTTGTGGCCCGCGCGCTGGCCGACGAACTCCACCAGCGTCTTGGCCGCGACGGCGTAACTTGCGTGAGGGTCGGGATAGAAGCCGAGACCGAGTTTGGCGAAACGTTGGTGCGGTTTTGGCGCCACGAAGGAGCGTTGACCGATGCGGCAGTCGCCGATCGGGTGCGATGGCAGCTCGATGGTTGGCTCAACGGTTCGGCGGCAACCCGTCCCAGCGGCGGAATTTTGCGGGTCGGTCTGATCCCCGACGAGCTCATTGCTGCCAAAGGTCGTCAGCTCGGGTTTTGGGGTGGCGAAACCGAAGTCGATCAACGAGCAACCAGAGTTGCGGCTCGTCTACAAGGACAGTTGGGGGTCGATTCGGTGTTGGTGCCCGTAAAGCATGGTGGTCGTCATGCTCACGAACAGTTGCGGCTTGTCCCGGCCGCCGCTGTCGAGTTGAGCGGACGTTCGTTGGCCCCTGATCCCGATGCGGCCCCGTGGCCCGGATCTTTGCCCGCCCCATCGCCGACGATGGTTTTCGCCAAACCGGTCGGGGTGCAACTTGTTGATGAAGAAGGCCAACCGGTTGTTGTCACCGGCCGCGGCCTGCTCTCTAACCGGCCCCATGCTGTCAAGGTTCAGGGCTATCAGAACAAGGTCGAATCGTGGGCTGGTCCGTGGCCGGTAGACGAACGCTGGTGGGATACCGACGCTCATCGCCGTCAAGCCCGGATGCAGATCGTGCTCGATAACGGGAGCGCAAAATTGATCGCGCTCGAAGGAGGGCAGTGGTGGATCACTGCGGCGTGGGACTAGCCCGGTCATGATTGGTTGGTGACTACCGCTAACGACCGCGATCGTTGCGAACGTTGGTTTGTTCGTCAGGGTCTCCCTCAACTCATCGACGACTACTCCGCAACCGAAGACGTGCTTACCCGCATGACCCCGTTCTTGGCCGCGGTCGTGTTTTTCGAGTTCTTTCTTGCATTCGGCGATCGCTGGCAGGGCTGGTCGCAGGCTTTGGCATTCCTGGCTGGCATCGGATTCTTGATCGGCGCGGTTGTGATGGTCAACCGGATTCGAGGTCGGCGGCCGTTTCAGCTACCGGACGACATTGGACTACTCGAGTTGGCGTTGTATCTGATCGTGCCGGCCGTGCCAGCCGCCCTCGGAGCCCAACACGGGGTGACCTCAAATATCGCCACCATCATTGGATCCAACCTTGCCTTGTTGGTCATCGGCTACGTCGTGACCAGTTGGGGACTATTGCCCATGTTGCGTTGGGCGATTGGTCAACTGCGATCTCAGATCGGCCAGGTGTTCACGTTGTCGATGAAGTCGTTGCCGACACTGTTGCTGTTCTCGGCCTTCATCTTCCTAAACGCCGAGATGTGGCAGGTCGCCAACGATTTCACGCTGCCGTTTTTTGCCATGGTCACGGCGCTCATCGTGGGAATCGGTTCTGGGTTCGTGAGCGTTTCGGCCCACCGCCTCACGGTGGATCTTGCCCGATTCGACCAATGGTCCGACGTGCGCGACCGCTGCGAGTCGACTCCGGTGGCGGCCATGGTTCCGACCGATCACGACCCGGCTCCCGACGCCCCCGCCCTCGGCCGCGGCGCCGAGTGGAACGTGGGGTTACGGCTGTTTGTCGCCCAGGGGATTCAGATTGCGTTGGTGGCGGTTGTCATCACCATGTTTTATGTGTTGTTTGGACTGCTCACGGTGCGCGCCGACACCCTCATGCAATGGACGACCGCCACCGAACTCAGCCGAGGGGGCGACTGGGCGTTGTACTGGTCGGTGTTGGGCGGCGAAGTGGTGTTCACTCGCCAACTGCTATTGGTTGCCGCGTTTATCGGAATGATGTCGGGGCTGCAATTTGGTGTGCAGATCATGACCGACCAGCCCTACCGCGAAGAATTTGCGGCCGATATGACCGCCGAGATTCGTCAAGCGCTAGCGGTGCGGGCGGTGTATCTGCGCCAACTGGTGTCGGCCTCCTCGGCGCAAGATTCGGCGATCACCTGACGCACGAGCGACGACCGGAACCGGAAACGATCGCCCACGGACTCGAGCAGTTCTAGGTCGCATAACGTCTTGAGATAGCTGAGGCTGGGTCCGTTTAGCGATTGATGGCCGAAGGCGAGATCTTCGACGAAAAACGGCGAAGGGATGACCGCAGCGGCCTGTAAAAGCTCGGGATATATGCCCCCCAACCCGCGTGCCGCGCACAGCACCGCCTCGGCGAGGCTCGGAGAAGGACCTGAGTATCCGGCCCGCTGCCACCGGTATTGGTCGGCCATGAGCGCCGGCGACCCTCCGGTTGCCAAGAGAAGGGACCGGCTGATATCGACGGCATCGTCGCATTCGTGCGATTCGAGCCCTCGAAGTCGAATGGTGTCGGTTGGCTCCAGAATCCGGACCGGATTGTTGTGGGCGAGCTTGGACTCTCGCACGGTCGCGACGATCGTGACCGGAAGCCCCGGCAGTTCGTGCATTAGCCGGGCAATCGTTGCGACGGTGTCGGGGTCGGCCCATTGAAAGTCGTCGAGTAGTAGCACGATTGGCGCGTCGATGTGTATGAGGTGAGCCAACATCGAGAAGGCCCGTTCGGACCCGTTCAGCAGTGCCGAACTTGCGTAACGGCGGGCGTTGGCGAATTCGGGAAGGTCCTGGAGCGCGTTGCATATGACTCCGGCGAGGGGAAGCTTTGGTGCTTCTTGTTCGAGCGGAGAGTAGCGGTAGAGCCCCGACGCGACCGGAAGGCCGGCCTGGAGTTGATCAAGAAACGCACTTCGGCCCATACCCGCCAAACCGTGAACGAGTACCAAACTGAAGCGACGTTCGCGGGATTTGTGGATGACGCTTCTGGCGCGATCGAGCTCGGCTCGCCGGCCAATGAAGGGAAGTTTGCGTTCGGGTTTGCGACGATCTTGCGGATCGGGGAGTTGTCGAGCAATCGCTGGTACCGGCTCACCCCGGTCGTTGAGTAGCTCCTGAATGGTGGCGCCAGCGCCGATGATCCCCGCGAGGTCGGCGGTCTCGGTACTGCAGTCGAGGCCCAGTTCGGTGCCTAGCGCCGCACAGAACCGGTCGTAGGATTGTCGGGCCAGAGCGTCCTGGCCCAATCCGTGATTGCCCAGCATCACTAGGCGTAGGGCTTCTTCAGAAAACGGCCGAATCGCCAGCGCCCGCTCGGCGTAGCGAATAGTGCGTACGTATTCGCCGGCCATTACGTAATGGCTGGCGAGCAGGAGGGCGACGCGGGTGGCACGATCGCGGTAGATCTCTCGATCGCTTTCGACCCAATGGGCCGACGGTTCGTCTTCCAACAGGTCGCCAGTAGCTAACGCGGCGGCACTTATCAGCAGTTCGAGGCGGTCGGCGCCGAAGCGGTCGGCCCGCATCATGAGTTGATCGAACTCGTCGATATCGACCGACACGTGCTCGCTGGACAGCCGGTACGAGCCGTTGCCCGTAATCAGAACCTCGCGGGCAACGTCGCGATCGGTGAACAGTTTTCGGCGAAGCGTCGATACGTAGGTTTCGACCGTACTCGTAACGTTTTGGGGAGCATCTGCGGGCCACAATGCGTCGGCCAGAGCTTGTTTTGTTACTGGTCGGCCGCGGGCCAAGAGAAGGATTTCAAGAATCTCCTTTGGCTTTACTCCGCCAAAGTCGGCCGGCCCGAGCGTTCGCCCGTCGACAACGACTCTTAACCCTCCGAAAAGCGAAACCCGCACTCTTGCCACCCTCAGCGCCCCCTATAGCGCGCTCCGTCACTAAAAGTGAGAGTACATCATTTTTTGGTTAACGCAAATCACAACAAAATCGCTCGATATTTAAAAGGTTTTCAAAAGGTCGTCCGTGTATCCCTTGCTCTCATGGCGAGTACACATGGCAAACAACCGCGAATTCTTAGTAGACGATCCGTGTTGCGACGGCGTTCGAGGCGAGGGCGAACGATGTTGATGGCATTGGTTGCCGTCGCGGCTTTTGCCGCGGGTATGGCGACTGCGCCGCCCTTCAGCGAACCGGCATCAGCCGCTCCGGTAGGCACCAACTTTACGGTCACGATCGCCGACCTGACCTTCATTCTCGACCAGATCAAGGTGGCTGAACATCACGTCGGCCCGACCTTTGATCCGTTTGATCCGTGCGGAAACATCATCGGCGCCGGTCCCGATCAAATCCCCGCCGGAGTAAACGCCGAGCAGTTGCCGTTCGGCCTTAGAACGCTTACCGGCGTGTGCAACAACCTGGTTCCGGGGCGCGAGTTGTACGGCGCGACATACCAGCCATTCATACGGCTGATGCCGCCGGAGTATCGAGACGCCGAACCCACCGCGCCACCCGGTCCTCCCGGTCCACCGGTATTGCCAACGACGTATGACCCGACCGCACCGAACCCGTACGGGATGGTTTCTGACAAACAACCGCGCATCATCTCGAACCTCATCGCGGACCAAACCGCCGGCAATCCTGCGGCCAACGCGGCAGCTGGTGGACCCGGTCTCACCGGCGGCCCGGCCCTTGCGCCGTGCGACCCAACGTTGCGCGGCGCCGACCAGCCCGCCTGCGAGCCAGCGGCCGGCGACTCTTACTACATCGAGAATGTCGCGCCGGATTTGGGGATCAGCCGGCCGTTCAGCACCGCCTTCACGTTCTTCGGTCAGTTCTTCGATCACGGTCTGGATCTGACCACCAAAGCTGGGGAACCGGTTTTCATGCCGCTCGAGGCTGACGATCCACTGGTGGTCGAGGGCGTCGTCCCGCCTGGACTTGAGTTCATGGTGATGTCGCGTGCTATCGAAGCCGGTCCGAACGCTGCTGCTCCAGTCAACCAAGCGTCGCCTTTTGTCGATCAGAACCAGACCTACACGTCGGACCCGTCGCAGCAAGTTTGGCAGCGTGAATATGTCAACAATCCACCGGTCGACAACGGTCGACTGTTGGCTGGCAGTCCGGTTGTTGGAGCTCCAGGAACCGGTCTTGCTACTTGGGCTGACATCAAGGCCCAGGCGCTGAACCTGCTGGGGTTCAGGCTGCTCGACTCTGACGTGCTGGATGTGCCGATGACCGCGGCGGACCTCTACGGCAATTTCTTGCCGGGCCCCAACGGATTCCCCCAAATGATCACCAAAGGACCCGATGGTTTGGCCGGTACGGCCGATGACGTGCTGGTCGAGGGCAACCTCGCCTCGCCGGTCGCGACACCGACCGATGTGGTTCGAACCGGCCACGCTTGGCTGGTAGATATCGCTCACCACGCCGTGCCGGGCGAAGGCCGAGTCCCCGACACGGGTTCTTCGGATCCTTTGTCGGGTTCGGTTCCTTGCACTGCCGGCACTCCAGGGTCGCAATTGCCCGGGTTCTGTGACGACCTCGACCCGACCACCTACGACAACGAACTTCTTGATGCCCACTTCGTGTGCGGCGACGGCCGGTGCAACGAAAATATCGCTTTGAGTTCGGTCCACCATGTGTTCCACAGCGAGCACAACCGAGTCCTTGAGCAGATCAAGAGCACTTTGACAGCCGAGGCCGCACCGGCGTTCCTAGCCGAGTGGAAGCTCGCCAACGGCGACTGGAACGGTAAGCGACTGTTCCAGGCCGCCAAGTTTGCGACCGAGATGCAATACCAGCATCTGGCCTTTGAGGAGTTCGCTCGCAGAGTCCAGCCAGCCGTCGACGTGTTCGCCGGCTACGACACCTCGGTTGACGCCAGCATCATGGCCGAGTTCTCCCACGCGGTCTACCGCTTCGGTCACACGATGTTGACCGAAGAAGTCATGCGCCGCGACACTTCGACGCCGGCCGGAACCCGATATCCCGTTGGGTTGATTGACGCATTCTTGAATCCGCCGGAGTTCTTCGAAGGAGTATCCGGCGGCGACTTTGCGCTCAGCCCCGACGATGCCGCGGGCGGGATCTTGGCCGGTGTCGCGTCCGAAAACGGCCAAGAGATCGACGAGTTCGTGGTGGAGGCGCTGCGCAACGACTTGGTCGGATTGCCTCTCGATTTGGTGGCGATCAACATTGCTCGAGGTCGTGACACGGGCATTCCCCGCCTTAACTCGTTTCGCCAGCATCTCATGGACATCACGGGCGACTTTTTCTACGAGCCCTATTCGAGTTGGGCTGACTATGGGTTTGCTCTTTCTCATCCAGAGTCTCTGGTGAACTTCATTGCGGCCTACGGCACTGATCCGAGCATTCTGGCGGCCACAACGTTGGCAGGTCGCCGGGCCGCGGCAACCACGCTGATGGCCTCCGATCCGGATTTCATGAACGGCACCGGCGTGTGGGCGGGCGTCAACACTGGAGTCGACGACATCGATTTGTGGATTGGCGCAGTGGCCGAACGCGAGGAGTTCTTCGGCGGACTGCTTGGGCCAACCGCCAACTACATCTTCGAGTTGCAAATGGAGAACCTGCAAAACGGTGACCGATTCTATTACCTGCACCGTTTGGCCGGTATCCCGATGGTTACATCGCTCGAAGGCAATTCCTTGTCGGAGCTGATCGAACGCAACACCTCGGCCACGCAGCTTGCCGCCGATATTTTCATGACCCCGACGTTCAAGTTCGACCTTGACGTCGTCCACCCCGACTGCACCGCTCTCGTTGATGACCCGTTCACCAGCTACGACGAGACCGCTCTGCTGGTCTTGATGCCTGATTGCACGGTCCGATTCCCCTTGCTCGAACCGGCGGCGTTCAGTGGACGGACGGGCACGGTTGGCAGTGTTGTCGCCGACGACTTGATCATGGGCGGACTCGACGACGACTCGATTCGTGGCAACCAAGGCAACGATCGCATCGACGCCGGCGAAGGCAACGATGTAGTGCTCGGTGGCTCCGGCGACGACATCATCTTCGGGTCTCAAGGTCTGGACAACCTCAAAGGTGGGCCCGGCCACGACGCCATCTCCGGCGGTTCGGGCTCTGATCTGCTCCAAGGTGGCGACGGCAACGACTTCATCATGCTCAACACCGACTTCGGCGAGGTGTTTGGCGGGACCGGCGACGACGTGATCATTGGCGGGGATGCCTTTGACACCTTGTTCGGCAACGGTGGCGATGACTGGATCGTGGGCGGTGGCCAAGCCGACCTGGTTCAGGGCGACGACGGTGCACCGTTCCAGAACAACCCGGTTGGTAGTGACGGCAATGACGTGCTGGACGGCGGTGCCGGCAACGATGATTACGACGCCGAAGGTGGCGACGACATCATGTTCGCCGGCGAGGGCACCGAACGGTTCGAAGGCATGGAAGGCTTCGATTGGGTCATCCACAAAGGTGACCCTCAGCCCGGCGAATCGGACCTACTTCGCAACGGGCTTCTGCCCCCAGCAGTCGATACCGTCCGCGACCGGTTCGACTTTGTCGAAGGTTTGTCGGGCTGGAACGGTGACGATGTTCTTCGGGGTGGCGACCTCACCAGACTCGACTTCGGACTTCCGCTGAGGGCCCCCGATGCCGACAACCTTGACGCCGCGGGCATTGCCCGCATTGCCGGCTTGGCGGCGCTGCTACCGCCCGGCGCGACCTCGTTTGGCGGAGGCGACATCTTGCTTGGTGGAGCGGGAAGCGACCTGCTCGAAGGTCGAGGCCAAGACGACATAATTGATGGCGATGCGTGGCTCAATGTGCAGCTGCAGGTTGTCGATCCAGCCGGCGGCGTACTGATTGTGGATGGACCCGGCGAATTGCAGGCCTCGGTGTTCTCCGGTGTCATCAACCCTGGTGCGATCACAATTGTCCGAACGATCGAACCTGGCTCGCCCGGTACCGATGTTGACATTGCCGAATACGACGGGCCGATGGCCGACTATGACATCACCGATTTGGGAACACACCTCCGGGTCCGCCATGCCCGCGGCACCCGAGGCGGCGGTGGTGGCGGCGGCGGTGGCGGCGGTGGCGGTGGCGGTGGTGGGAACTGCTCCGACGTCACCTCGCGCTGCAACGACGGAACCGACACCTTGTTCAACATCGAGTTCCTTCGATTCTCCGACGTCGACCTGAACGTGTCGGGCAATGCTGGCTTGGCCGCCCCGGCCCGGCCCGCCCCCCTGGCTCCGAGTGCGCCATTGGCGGTGCAGACCGTTGCTGCTGATGGTGCTGTTTCGGTCGGGTGGACCGAACCGGGAAGCAACGGCGGCGACCCGAACATCAGCTACACGGTGGTCGGCTCCCCGGTTGGGTCGTGCACAGTCCTGGCGCCCCTCACCGAGTGCGACGTTACGGGCCTCACAAACGGCGTTGCTCACACCTTCACCGTCACGGCAACCAACAGCGCCGGCACCAGTCCCGCGTCGGTGCCTTCGGTTCCGGTTGTTCCCGCGGCGCCCCCGGGCGTTTCGCCACTGGTTGTTGCTCTGGGGAGCGACACCCTTGCGACGGTGTCGTGGACGGCGCCGGTCGACGACGGGACTTCGCCGATCCTGTTCTACACCGTCACCGGCGCGCCGGGCGGAACGTGCACCGCTGCCGCGCCAGCGCTGTCGTGTGTGGTTGCTGGGCTCACCAATGGGATTCTGCATAGCTTTACGGTCACGGCTACAAACAGCGCCGGTACCGGGCCGGCATCGGCGCCCTCGAACGTGGTTACACCAGCCGCACCTCCGGTCGTCCCGCCGCCCCCGCCGCCCGCGCCTGACCCAACGCCCGCGCTGCAAGCCTTGGTCGATTGTTCGGTTCCCTTATCGCATCCATTCACCGACCTTCGCCAGCGGTCGCTTGCCAACAATGACATCGCCTGCATCTACCACCTTGGGATCACAACAGGTACTTCGGTTGACACGTTCGACCCTCGCCGCGACCTGACCCGCGAGCAGATGGCCTCGTTCCTGGCTCGCTTCTATCGAGTTGTCACTGGCCTGCCGTGTGACAGCACGCCTACTCCATTCACGGATGTGCCGGCGAGCTCGTTCGCTGTCAACGACATCGCTTGCATCTTCAACCTCGGCGTTACCACGGGGACGTCGCCTACGACATTCGACCCCGATCGCAATGTGCCTCGAGGTGAGATGGCCTCGTTTGTGGCTCGTATGTATCGGGCGATAACCCCGACACCGTGTGATACGTCGCCGACGCCCTTTGTGGATATCGGTGTTAACACCGACATTGCTTGCATCTATCACCTGGGAATTACGACCGGCACCTCAGCTAACACGTTTGACCCACGCCGCGACGTAACCCGAGAGCAAGTGGCATCTTTCCTCGCTCGTCTCTATCGGGAGCTGGTTTAGTGGCCACCATCACTTACCGCGGCGGCGTCGGCTTGGGGTCGGCGGTCTCGCCGCCCCGGTTGGTGGCGGCGGTCGCCGCGGTTACCGCGTTGGTCGGGTTTTTGTTCACCGCTCAGACAATCGCGAATTATTCGCCGTTGGCGGGCTTCAACACCGAGCAGCAAGCGGGCGACTTATCGATGTGGGTGAGACAGTCCGAGGTTTTATCTCACGAACATTCCGATCATTCCCACGACGATGAGACCGGCGACGCTGCGGGTAGCGGCAACGAGGTGGCCGAGGATCCGACCTTCGCCATGAGCGCGAGCATGATGCCGGGAACCCCCGAGGAGGGTTTCCAACGACTTCAGGTCGAGCTCGACTTCATGAACAAGGGGTCGGGCGTAGTGAGTACCGGCCCGCCGAATTTCTACCTCGAGGGTAAGGACGGCCTCACGTGGGCGGCGATGAGAGGCGGCACGTTTGGCGTGACCAGTCTGAGGCCACTCGAAGTGTTGAGCACCGTATTGGCGTTTGATATCCCGGCCGAAGTCGGTCTGTCAGACGTTGAGTTGGTGTGGGTAACAGCCCGAGATGAAATCCATTTCGGAGTGAGCGAAGGCGGATCTGACAATGCAGGGCACAGCCATGGGTAAGGCAGTGGCGACGGCTAATCCAGCGGCGGCGCTACAGCCGCGAGACAAACTAACGCTGGCCGCGTTGCTCGCGTTTGTGGTGGTGAGTTGGCAGCACTACTTACACGAGACGTTGATCGTGCGGTCGAGCGTCGGCTTCTCGGATTTTGTGACGCACCTCGGGCGCGACGGGCTTTTGGCCCTGCCGGTTGCCTATATAGCGGTCGATTTGGGGCTTACCCTTGCTCGCGGTTTTCGGTCGACCCGTTCGTCGCCGTTGTTGGAAGTGGCCCTTATTACCGAGATCTTCATGGTCTCGATGCTGGCGGCGGTGCCGGCCCACGGCGTTATTGACGAAGCCCTCGGAGGGCACGTGCACGAAGAAGGGCCGTGGCTGGTTCATGCCTTTCACGACTCTCTGATCGGCCAGACCCTGGCGTTTCCGCTGTTGTTGCTGGCGATGCATCTTCTTACTCGCCCGATTGCCATTGCAACGCTTTCGCGAACCGGCGCCCGGCGGGTCGGGCTCGCGTTCGCGGTGGCGATCGCGGTCGTCGCGCCGCCCGTGCCTTTCGGCAACATTGATTCCGCCGCCGCAGCCTCAGCATCAGCCTCGAGCGATGCGTGTCCGGCCGGTACCCCAGAACGTAGTTACGACGTTTCCGCCATCAACATCGACATGGTGCTCAACCAGTTTGGCGATCACGACCCGGTCGCGATGATGTACGTCCTCGATAGTGAGATCGCCGCGGTTCGAGCTCAAGAACTGAGCGGCGAAGTGTCGCCGGGTCTGCGCAAAGACCCGATTCAAGCGCTGGTGATCAGGGCCAATGTTGGTGAGTGTTTGGTGATCAACTTCACCAACCAGATGACCAATCGAGATGCCACGTTCAACGTGCACGGCATTCCGTACACGGCGGCAAACGGACCGGGCAAGGTTGGGAACAATCCCGGCATCTTTGCCAGTTTCGGTCAGACCATCACCTATCGATTCTTGATTCCCGGTGATCCTCTCGCTGAAGGCGCATATCAATTCCACAGCCACGTCGACATGCGCCAGACGCTTGCTCATGGTTTGTTTGGTCAGTTGGTCGTCGAGCCGGCCGGGTCGGAGTATTTCGATCCGGAGATACCCGGTCAGCCGCTGGAGAGTGGTTGGGAGGCGATAATCGTCGATCCGTTGGGGGTCGATTTCCGCGAGTTCGTGATCATGATGCACGAGGTCGGCGACGAGGATTTCGATGTTCTTGACGTAAACGACAAGAAGCTGCCGGTACTCGACGATGTGTCCGGCGCTTATCGCCCTGCATCACGCGCTCTCAACTACCGCAGCGAGCCGTTCAGGAACCGTTTGTTGCTAGCCCCACAACTCAAATCCTTGGCCTATAGCTCGTACACGTTCGGCGACCCGGCCACCCCAATTCCGAGGTCGTATCTCGGCGAACCCACCAAGACCCGGCTGAGTCATCCCGGTAGTGAGATGTTTCACGTCTATCACCTCCATGGTGGTGGTGATCGCTGGCGACGGAACCCTGAGGTCGAGAAGTCGGAATACGTCGGTGGTTTGGAGAAGACCCCCACCCCGGCCGCAACATCGACACGAACAGACTCCCAAGCAGCGGGGCCAGGTGAGGCTTACAACCTCGAACACGAGTGTGGCGCTGGTGGGTGCCAACAAGCAGCCGGTGACTTCTTGTTCCACTGCCATATTGGGCATCACTACGTGGCCGGGATGTGGTCATTCTGGCGAGTGTTCGACACTCGACAAGCTGACTTGGCGTTAATGCCACCCGACCCGGGATACGTGGCGCCAGAAGTCGCCCAGCCCGGAAACTCGCTGAGCCTGATCGGCAAGGTTGTCAATGGCAAGACTCTGGTCGCCGCCGTTGACGCTGACCAGCCCGACGAGATGGCCATTGAGGACTACGTCGCCACCATTTTGCCGCCCCCGGGTGTGCGGATCGACGACGAAGACGCGACAGTTTGGGACTGGGTAATCGACTATGTGGCCGGCGACCCGAGTCAGCCGCTGGTCATGTCCGAGCCCGAGGATGTTACGAGATGGGCCAATTTCCGATCTCCCACTCCTGGCTCTCGCCGGGCGATGTTGTTCAATCTCAACAACGGTCGCCTCGCTTGGCCGCAGTTCAGTCCCCATCTGGCGAAGAGACCGCCGTTCTCGGGCAACGGGCACTCCGGTGCGCCGTGGCTGGGCGAAGATGGCGATGCGGCGCGTCCCGACGGCCTATGTCCGTCGACCGATGTTGTGCCGGATCGCCGAAAACTGAACTATCCGGTCACGGCGATCGACCTTCCGATCGAAGTTTCGCCGGGAATCGTTATCCCCGACGGGATGTTGTACGCGCTCAACGAGAACAAAGACGCCATGCGCGCCGGGACTCAGAAGGCCGAACCTCTAGTGGTGCGATCCAGCGTCGGCGACTGTGTCTCGCTGATATTTACCAGCGAGCAGGAGGACGCCAACCACGGCGGCTATGCCAAGACAAATATGCACACCCATTTTGTGCAGTTCGATCCCCAAGCCTCTGACGGGGTGATTACCGGGTTCTCTTATGAGCAGGCGGTACGACCAATCGCGAGCGAGAATCGCACCCTGGTTGGGTCGGCGATGCCGGGGGCAACGACGATCGGGGTCACCAACGTCGACCGTTTGAGAGTGGGGATCTCGATCGGCATTGGCTTGGGCGAAGGGATGTGCGACCCCAGCTCTGGTGCCCCGGTGGCCGTGCCCGACAACTTCGACAGGCGATGCACCGAGATCAGGACGATCACCGCGATGACGGCTACTTCTATTTCGTTCGGCGAGCCGTTGATCAACGTTCACAGCGCCGGCGAAGCCGTGGGCGTCGAATTCGTGCAATACCTCTGGTATTCCGACGTCGACGACGGGACGGTGTTCTTCCACGACCACGTCGACTTCAACAACTGGGGACACGGTCTCTTTGGTGCCCACATCGTCGAACCACAGGGTGCGACCTATCACGATCCCGTAACCGGCGCCGAGACCCGCACGGGAACTCTGGCCGACATTCATGCGCCAGCGTTGGATTCGGCGGGCGCGGGACAGTTGGGTAGTTTCCGAGAGTTGGTGGTGATGGTGCATGACCTGCTGCCGGCGTCGGTTGGTGGTTCGCAGACGCTTTCATCGTTGAATCTCAGGTCCGAGCCGCTGAAGAACAGAGACCGCGAGTTTCCGTTCTCGTCGGTGACCAACGGCGATCCAGTTACCCCGTTGTTGCGTACCTACATTGGCGACGATGTTGTGCTGCGAGGTTTGGGGGTGATGGAACTCGAGGGCACCATCAGCGTGACGGGCCACCGGTTCCGTGAGGAACGCTTTGCATCCCAAGGTCGCCTATACGACACAATCAGCATCGGGATCTCCGAGCGGGAGGATCTGGTTCTCGAAGGGGGCGCCGGTGGCGAAGCCGGAATGCCGGGCGACTATCTCATCTACAACTCAGTAGCGAGCGACGTCGAGAACGGCGCTTGGGGACTGATGAGGGTCCACGACACTCTGCAGCCCGATTTGCGCCCGCTTCCCGGCCGCGTTGCCCCGGCTGATCGTGTCGGTGGATTTCCGCAACAAAGCTTTACCGGCGGTGCTCCCGCCCCGGCGATCACGCCTGGCAATCCATGTCCGACTGGTGCGCCGACCAGGCGCCACGATGTAGCGATATTTGATAGCTCGTTGCCATTCGGTGGGGTTATGTATGCGCTGACCAGCGACAAGCAAAACATCATCGATGGTGTCACTCCTGCTGAACCCTTGGTTCTGCGGGTCAATCAGGGCGATTGTCTCGAAATCAGCCTTCGAAACGACCTGCCTCGCCGAGCCGGTTTGAGCATGGGCAAGTTGTTGTCTGATCCTCAGGGGTCACAGGGCGCCAGCATCGGGTTCAATCAAGACTCGAGTGTAGTGCCGGGAGGGTCTCGTACTTATCGGTTCTATGCCGACCAAGAGCTTGGCACCAGCTTGTTCCGCGACATGGCAAACCTGGGCGATATCGCGCTCGGGGCGTTCGGCGCGGTGGTTGTCGAACCTTTGGGTGCGACCTGGCGGAGCCCGCTTGACGCTACAGAGGTAGCGACCGGCGTATCGGCCGACATCATCACCCCGGACGGGAGTTTCCGTGAGCATGTGCTGTTGATGCAGGAGTCCGATGATCGCATTGGTCAATCGGAGATGCCGTACCCAACTGCGGTGAAGAACTTTGCCGGAATCAACTACGGCTCAGACCCGATCGACGCCAGCCTGAGCGGCAGTCGGCTACGCGATAATCCTGATCCTCGCTTGGCATACGACAGTGCGACTCACGGCGATCCCAACACGGTCATTAGAGCGTATGTGGGGGATCCGGTCCGACTCCGTTTGGGCATGCCCGCCGGCGAAGGCTCACATGTGTTCGGTCTCGACGGGCATCGCTTCGACTGGGAGCCATACATTGACGGGTCGCAGCAACTCGCCGCAAAAGCAATGCTGCCAGGCGAAGCCTTCGACGCTCATCTCATCGACGGGGCGGGCGGTGGAGCCGACTCGGCCGCCGACTATCTCGTCGGAAATCATCGGATGCCGTTCATGGATGCCGGCATGTGGGGAATCATGCGGACCTTCGACAGTCCCCAGGCCGACCTCATGGCGTTGCCTCAGCCAACGCCCCCGGTAACTCCTGCCCCCCCGGTAACGCCAGCGCCTCCGGTAACGCCAGCGCCTCCGGTAACGCCAGCGCCTCCGGTAACTCCTGCGCCTCCGGCGGCCGGCTCGCCAGGTTCGGTGCTCGGCCTTGGTGCGGTGGATTGTTCTGCGACGCTCACCCACCCATTCTCGGATGTGGACGACACGCCTTATCCGAGCGACGACGTTGCCTGTCTCTACGATTTGGGCATCACGTCGGGTACTTCGGCAACCACGTTTTCTCCCCAGCGAGCGGTTACTCGTCAGGAGATGGCGGCGTTTGCGGCCCGCATGTATCGGGTGGTCACCGGCCAGTCGTGCGATGGGTCCCCGACGCCGTTTGTCGATATCGATCAGGCCTTGTTTGCCAACGACATCGCGTGCGTTTACAACCTGGGGGTTACGACTGGTACTTCGGCGACCACATTCTCGCCGGGGCGCGATGTGACTCGGGGCGAGATGGCCGCTTTTGTGGCTCGCTTGTACCGAGTGTTGAGCGGCCGGAGTTGCAATTCGTCGCCCACCCCGTTTGTTGATGCCGCTGGTTCGTCGTTTGCCGACGACATTGCGTGCGTTTACAACTTGGGGATCACGACTGGTACTTCGGCCACGACGTTTTCTCCGCAGCGAGCGGTGACTCGTCAGGAGATGGCGGCGTTCTTGGCCCGGATGTATCGAGGCGGCCCTCACTGTGGCTCGACGGTAGGGGCCACGTGCAAGTATTTCCCGAAAGCGGTGGCGACTCTTCCGTCGGAGTCGCGAACCAGGATGGGGCGGTCATCATTCGTCTAGCAATCGAACGTATGTTCGTATACGGTCAGGTGGGTGGGATGGAACAGTCCAAATATTTCGTGGCGCGAGCTCGAACAAACCCTTTCTGATCGTCCCGCAACCGGACGTGTCGTCGACCCTCTCGCCGGAGATGGCGGCGACAGTCCGGCCTGGTCGCGTAAACGATCGGCCTACACCCCGCTCCCACATCAGGTGCGCCGTACCGGTTCGGTTCGGTACGCCGAACTGCACTGTCACTCAAACTTTTCGTTCCTCGATGGGGCTTCGCATCCCGAAGAGTTGGTCGAAGAAGCAGCCCGGCTCGGGCTCGAAGCGCTTGCGCTTACCGATCACAACGGTTTCTACGGGATCGTGCGGTTTGCCGAGGCGGCCCGCACCGTTGGGTTGCCAACGGTGTTTGGTGCCGAACTGACCTTGTCGGGTTCGGCGGATTTGGCCCGCCCCGGCCCGGCCGACCCGGTTGGGCAGCATCTGGTGGTTCTGGCCCGCGACCCGCAAGGATATGCCAGCCTCGGTCGAGCAATCAGCGAAGGACAATTGGCGGGCGAGAAGGGCGCCCCTCGTATTGGCTACGAACGATTGGTCGAGTTGGGTGGTTGCGGCACCGGCGAGCATTGGCTTGTACTCACCGGTTGTCGAAAAGGTCCGGTTCCCGCGGCCTTGACAAGAGACGGGCCCGCGGCCGGCCAACGCCAGCTCGATCGGCTGGTCAACGATTTTGGTCGAAACAACGTGGTGGTCGAGCTTTGGGATCACGGATTGCCAATCGATTCGGTCCGCAACGATGCGTTGGCCGAAATGGCCGTTCGGGTTGGTGTCGATCTGATTGCGTCGGGCAACGCCCATCATCATTCGGTGGCGCGGTCTCGGCTGGCGTCGGCGTTGGCTGCGGTTCGATCTCGACGCAGCCTCGACGAGATCGATGGCTGGTTACCGCCGGCCGGGATGCATTTGCGGTCAGGACAAGAACAAGCATTGCGGTTTGCTCGTTACCCCGGGGTAGTGGAGAGGGCCGCCGAGCTTGGTTTGTCGTGTGCGTTCGACTTGGCCCTGGTTGCGCCGAGCTTGCCGCCCTATCCCTGCCCCGATGGTCTCGACGAGATGGGATTTTTGCGACGGCTGGTCGAGCAAGGCGGAACTGGGCGTTACGGGACCCGTAGCGATGTTCGGGTCGAGGGGGCGTGGGAACAACTAGACCGCGAACTGAAGCTCATCGAACAGCTCGGGTTCCCCGGCTACTTCCTTGTGGTTTGGGACATTGTCGACTTCTGTCGACGATCAAACATCTTGTGTCAAGGTCGCGGATCGGCGGCCAACTCGGCGGTGTGTTTTGCGTTGGGGATCACCAACGCCGATGCGGTGTCGCTCGGTTTGTTGTTCGAACGGTTTTTGTCGCCCGAACGAGACGGCCCACCCGATATCGATATCGATATCGAGAGTGACCGTAGAGAAGAAGTGATCCAATACGTTTACGAACGCCACGGGCGCCATCACACGGCCCAAGTCGCCAACGTCATCACCTACCGATCCAAGTCGGCAATTCGCGATATGGCCAAGGCTCTTGGCTACGCGGCTGGTCAACAAGACGCGTTTTCCAAACAGGTCGACCGATGGCACGACATAAAGCAAGGAGCCGTCGACACCGCGATTCCGCTTCCCGTTCTCGAGTTAGCCGCCGAAGTCGAACACTTTCCCCGCCACCTCGGAATCCATTCGGGCGGGATGGTGATGTGTGATCGGCCTGTGATCGAGGTGTGTCCGGTCGAGTGGGGCCGGATGGAAAATCGCAGCGTGTTGCAATGGGACAAAGACGACTGCGCCGCGGCCGGGCTGGTGAAGTTCGACTTGTTGGGCCTGGGAATGTTGTCGGTGCTGCACTACTCCATCGATCTCATTGCCAAACATCACGGCGTCGATCTCGACTTGGCCACCCTCCCCCAAGAAGACGCGGTCTACAACATGTTGCAAAAGGCCGACACGATCGGGGTGTTCCAGATCGAGTCGCGAGCCCAGATGGCTACTTTGCCCCGCCTCAAACCGCGGTGCTTTTACGACCTTGTCGTGGAGGTTGCGCTGATTCGTCCCGGGCCGATCCAGGGCGGCTCGGTGCATCCATACATTCGTCGTCGCAACGGCCTCGAGCCGGTCACCTACCTACATCCCTTACTCGAGAATGCGTTGGCCAAAACCTTGGGTATCCCGCTGTTTCAAGAACAGCTCATGCAGATCGCGATCGATGTGGCCGGGTTCTCAGCAGCCGACGCCGATCAGCTTCGCCAAGCTGTTGGCTCCAAACGCAGCAAAGAACGAATGGAGCAGCTCAAAGAACGGTTCTTTGACGGCATGCGGGCCAGGGGGATCACCGACGACATCGGCGATCAGATCTGGCTCAAGCTTGCGGCCTTTGCCAATTACGGGTTTCCCGAGAGCCATTCGGTGTCGTTTTCGTACCTGGTTTATTCGTCGTCGTGGATCAAATATCACTACCCGGCGGCGTTTTGTGCGGCTCTGCTCAACGCCCAACCCATGGGGTTCTGGTCGCCGCACACACTGGTCGGCGATGCCCGTCGTCACGGGGTAACGGTCCGAACCCCCGACCTCAATTTGTCGGCCGACACCGCCACCCTCGAACCCTGCGACGACAGCACCGGCGCGGTCGCAGTACGTCTCGGCATCGGGTATGTACGTGGTATTGGGCCCGACCTCGCGGCCCAGATATCGGCCGGTCGTCCATACCAGTCGGTCGAAGATCTACGCCGTCGGGTGCCGGGGGTTTCGCTGGCAGTGTTGGAGGCCCTGGCTACTTCGGGGGCATTTGGGTGCTTCGGAATCGACCGCCGTTCGGCGTTGTGGACGGCCGGCGCCATGTCACAAACCGATCCTGGTCGTCTCCCCGGCATCATCACCGGGGCCGACGCTCCCACGTTGACGGGTATGTCCGCCCAAGAACTCTCCCATGCCGACCTTTGGGCCACCGGTGTAGCTCCCGACGGCCACCCAACTCGTTACGTGCGAGGCCATCTCGACGACATGGGGGTCGTAACTGCCACCGGTTTGGTCGATCACCCGGTTGGCCAAAGGGTCATGGTCGGTGGGGTAGTGACTCATCGCCAGCGACCGATGACCGCAGGTGGCACCACCTTCTTGAACCTCGAAGACGAAACCGGGTTGATCAATGTGGTTATTTCCAAAGGTTGTTGGCAGCGTTACCAGTCGATCGCTCGGGGCGCTCCAGCCTTGTTGATTCGGGGCCGCTTGGAAAAAGAAGAGGGAGTAATCAACGTGGTGGCCGACAAACTCGAGCCCTTACCGGTCGGGACCGCTCCCGCCTCGCGTGATTTCCGATAGAAATTTCGGCCATGATGGAACCAATCGCCAGGTTGGGGCGTCTACAAGTGTGGCTGTGGTGAACAAACAAGAAACTCCGATGGAATTAGTCAACGACGATGATGTCGCGCCAGTTGCGCTCGACTTCGAGTCGTTCTTTGCTGCTCACCGCCGTCCGGTTGCTTCGGCGCTGGCGCTCACGTTGCACGACAACGATCTGGCCACCGACGCCACTGCCGAAGCTATGGCCCGCGCCTTTCAGCGTTGGGACGACGTGAGCCTTTACGCCAACCCGGCCGGATGGGTTTATCGGGTTGGGCTCAATTGGGCCCGGTCTCGTCGGCGCAAGCTGTTTCGCGAAGTGTTCAGTTCCGAATCCCCCGACCAACCGGCCGCCGCGGCCCCCGACATCGACCTGCGACTCGACGGCGCCCTTCGTGCGCTACCCGTCGAGCAGCGATCGGTGGTGGTGCTGCGGTACCTGCTCGATTGGTCCGAATTTCAAACCGCCGAAGCGCTACAGATTGCGCCCGGCACCGTTAAGAGCCGTCTGAGCCGAGCGCTCGGCCGGCTCTCTGTTGCCCTGGAGGACCCAGATGAGTCATGACGACGAACTTCGTTCCAAGATTTCGGCCATGGCCGAAACCGTTGATGTAGAAGAAATCTCCCTTGATGGCGTGCAGCGCCGCGGTCGTCGCCGCACGTTGCAGGCCCGGATGCTGGCTGTATCGGCCGTGTTCGTGTTGGTTGTCGGGGCTGCGGTTACGGCGCGTTCGTTGGCCGGCGACAACGGCACCGTCGACGTTGCCTCCGATATCGCCACGGTCGAGTCCGATGCGTCCAACGGCGATGCGGGTGGCGAGTCCGCGCCGGCCGAATCAACGGCTGCCGAAAGCGTCGACGCCACCCAGGCCAGCGACGATTCGAGCGGTTCGTTTTCTCGGCTCGACTCGGCTTCCGACAGCGCCTACGCCTACGACGGAGGGCCCAACCAGATACTTCCGTGGGGAACCGGCTTTGTGGCCCTTGGGCAGGTTTCCGATCCGCCGCCGCCTCTTGTTCTCGACGGCGAGTTCTCCGACCGGTTCCCGGCCGAGATCACCGAAGCAGTAGCGGCGGCTGGGGCGACCACTGTCGAGGAAGCCAGCGCCGCCCTCGAAGAAGCCGGGTTGCTCGAACTGGCAACCCAGATTGTTACCGACGATCCCGAGTTGCTCGACTGGTACACGACCCAGCTTCAGGGCACTTCGCGGTTTGTGGCCCAGGTTTCTGACGACGGCGTCAGCTGGACCGAACTACCCGACTTTGCCCTACCCGGCGATCAACAGTGGGCCAACTACCTTCAGTCCGATGGCAGCCATTTGGTGGTCGCCAATCAGCTCTATGACGAAGAGCTTGGCCGGTCGGGCCCGCCCACTATCTCGATCACCACCGACCTCGTTAATTGGACCACGATCGAGGTCCCGGTCGACTCACCCAATCTCCCGATCTATGTGCAAGCCGATGCCTACATCAGTTCGCTGGCTCTCACCTCGAACGGTTGGTACGCCACCGTAAGCGAATGGTCCTACATCGACGTTTGGAGTCAACTCCCCGCCGATGTCGTCGAGCAAATGAACAACAACGGTTGGGGTTGGGACGTGACCGAAGAAGGCGTCGTCTTGCAAAGCTGGCCCGACGAGGGCGGGTACTACGGAGGTGAAAGTGACTATGCCTCCACCGGCGATTCCGCGCCGGCCACAACCACCCCACCGACCCCAACCACCACAGTGGTATTTTCGAGTGACGGCGAATACGTGCCCCAGCCGTGGGAACCAACGGTTGAGCGAATCATCCCTTGGAGCGAGCTGCCGTTCTCTTACGGCGAATTCATGAGCTATGGCAATGGCGGCGGCGCTACTCAGGCCTTTGTGGGTGACTGGGCCGGCAACGTCTCGGCCGCGACAGCGCCGGGCAACAGCGTCGAGTGCTGCAACCTGACCTCGACCGAATCGGGCTTGTTCGCCATCAGCTGGAACTCCTACGAGTTCGAGGGCGATTATTACGCAACCGACGGCGCCACCGAACCGGCCATCGCCGAACCTCCTATCGCCGAACCGACCAACACCCTCTGGTTCTCTGCTGACGGCCAGTCGTGGTCCGAAATCGCGCTGCCGGCCGAAGCGAGCTGGATCGATGCGATTGTTTCGGTCGATGGCGGCGTGTTGCTCACCGGCAGTTCCAACAACGGGCAACGTCTGTGGCGTGGCGACTCAAACGGCGCCAACTGGCAACCGGTCACGATCCCCGAACTTGGCGATAACGGCGTGTGGTTCAACAACCAGGCCGGTGGCGCGGCAACGGTTCTAGACATTGCCCAGTACAACTATCCCGAGTTCGCTAGTTACGAAGCCAGCTTCAGCTACGACGGGTTCGACTTTGTGGTCGGTGTGGACAACAGCGGCAACTTCCATGTCCGCATCACCGACGACGCCGGCGAGGTTCGCCTAGACCGCACAACGCCACGCCTCGAGCAGTTCTTCGCCGAGGGCTCGGACGGTTTCGTGTTCAACGACGACGACGGGAACCTCATCGTCGAGGTGCCATGGGATGCCTACCAGCCGGTTTGGGACGCCGAGTCCGCGGCGTGGGATTCTCAGTACAGCGAAGAGGTATACGCCCCCGAGTATGTGCTCGTTGCTTCTCGCGACGGGATCAACTGGATGGTCGAACCCTTGCCAACCGCCTCGCCCGACGTCTATTACGGCCAGGCCGCGATAAACGGTGATCTTGTGGTTGTCAGCAACGGCAGCAGTTTCAGCGCCTTTCGGCTCGGTTAAACGCCTGGCTCCAATCACGAGGTGACATGATCACCGGGTGATATTTGTTCGTATCGTTCTCGGAGTTGGCGGGGGTCTCATGGCCCTCGCCACTCTGGGTTCGGCAGTACGCACTGTTGTGGTGCCCCGGGGCGAACAAGTGGTCATCGCCCGAGCGGTGTTCACCGCGCTGAGGTCGGTGTTCTTCAGGGGGACCGAGTCGACCAAAGCTCGCTTTGCTCCCGTGAGCTTGCTGACCTTGCCAATGGTGTGGGGGGCCGGTGTCTGGGTTGGTTTGAGCGCGACCTTTTGGTCGCTGGGGGTAACGCCCTACCGCGACGCGCTGGTGCTGTCGGGGTCATCGCTCACCACTCTGGGGTTTCGCACCACCGACGATCTCCCGACCTTGATCCTGGCGATCTTTGAAGGTCTTGTCGGGTTGGGACTGGTCGCGCTGCTGATCAGCTTCTTGCCCACCTTGTACGCCGCGTTTTCTCGTCGCGAGGTTTCGGTTGCCAAACTCGACTTGAGGTCGCGAGGCGACGGGGTGGCGAGCCCGGCCAGTTTGTTGATTCGCACTCATCTCATCAACGGACTCGACCAAATCACCGAGACCTGGAGCGAATGGGAAGACTGGTTTGTTGAGGTCGAGGAGAGCCATACGTCGTTCCCGATGCTGGTGTTCTTTCGTTCGCCGGATCCCGCTCGATCGTGGATCGTGAGCGCCGGCATTGCCCTCGACGCGGCGGCGCTGTATCACTCGACCCTCGACCATCCTCGAGCCCCGCGGGCGGCGCTGATGATCCGCACTGGCACGCTGGCACTGCGACGCATCGCCGATTTCTTCGGATTTGAGCACGTGGCAGACCCCTCGGCCGGCGACCCCATCTCGGTCACCCGCGAAGAGTACGACGTTGTGTACGAGCAACTCCAAGATGCCGGTGTTGCGGTCCGACCCGACCGGGACCAAGCGTGGAAGGACTTTGCCGGTTGGCGGGTCAACTACGACACCGTCCTGATCACCTTGGCTGCGTTTGTTGATCCCCCGCCGGCGCCGTGGATATCTGACCGTTCTATCGCCTACCGTCGTCCCCGGATCTCCCGCCGCCGGTAGGAGCAAACCCAAGGAGTGCTTGTGCAAACCAGAGTCACCGAGATGTTGGGGATCGAGATCCCGATTGTGCAAGCGCCGATGGGCTGGATCGCTAGGTCTCAACTGGCGTCGGCGGTAAGCGACGCCGGTGGGCTGGGCATCATCGAAACTTCGTCGGGCGAGCTCGATGCCGTCACCGCCGAGATCCTCAAGATGCGATCGCTCACCGATAAGCCGTTCGGGGTCAACATCGCGCAGCATTTCGTGCGTGATCCGATGGCCCTGGTCGATTTCGTGGCCGAGAACGAGATCAGCTTTGTCACCACTTCGGCCGGCGATCCAGCCGTGTTGGTGCCGCGACTCAAAGAACTCGGAGTCACCACCTTTCACGTTGTGCCATCAGTCAGAGGCGCTCAAAAAGCAATCGACGCCGGCGTCGACGGATTAGTTGTCGAAGGCATCGAAGGGGGCGGTTTCAAAACACCAGAAGGGGCCTCGACCATGGTTCTGGTTCCCGAGATCGCTACCCGCTTCGACGTGCCGATTATCGCGGCCGGAGGTTTTGCCGATGGCCGATCGATGGCCGCGGCGTTTGCGCTCGGCGCCGACGGGGTGCAAATGGGCACCCGAATGGTGGCATCGGCCGAGTCGCCTATTCACGACAACTGGAAACAATCGATCGTTGGGGCCAACGAAACCCAAACCATCATGGCCAACCGGCAACACCGGCCGGCAATGAGGGTTTTGCGCACCGACAAGACTGCCCAACTCGACGCCGATAACGCACCGGCGGTACTCGACGTCAATGCCATGATGGGCACGTACTTTGGTGGAGACATGGAATCGGGGCTGGCCATGAGCGGGCAAGTGCAGGGCCGCATCACCTCGGTCGAACCGGTGAGCACGATCCTGCGCACCGCGTGGGACGAATGCCTCGACATTCTTCGCGAACTCGGTCACGCCGCGAGTCGATGCTGACAACCCTTGCCGGCGGTGACCGCGCCGCGTACCGAGACAGCCTTGTTGCGTTCGGCATTGCCATCGTGGCCAGCTTGGTAGCCGGGATCACTCTGGCTACCAAAACCGGGACTCTCGAAGAATTTCCCGGATTGTTGTTGCTGGTCCCTGCCGCACTGGCCGTCAAGGGCAACATCTTTGGTGCCCTTGGCAGTCGGCTCGGCACGTCGATCCATGCTGGAGTTTTCCAGCTGAGCCCGCGCCTCGACACCGTCGTTGGACAAAACGCCGCGGCTTCGCTGGCCGTCAGCGTCGTAATCTCGGTGGTGCTGGCAGTGCTGGCCAAACTGGTTGCCATTGCCTTCAATATCGCGCCGACGATGCCGTTGGCCGAGTTTGTGATGATCAGCGCGGTGGGTGGGGCCATTGCGTCGCTTCTGGTGCTGGCGATCACCTTGTTGCTGGCCAGCGGATCGGTGCGGTTCGGCTGGGATCTCGACAATGTGGTGTCGCCGCTGGTATCGGCCGCCGGCGACGTGGTGACGCTTCCGGCGCTGCTTTTTGCCGCATCGCTCGCCGACATAACGGCAATGACAATGTCGGTGACCATCGTTGCGTCGCTCATATCGGTGGCGTGCACGTTGTGGGTGATTCGTACCCGTCACCAACTGTTGCGGTCGATCATCCGAGAGTCGATTCCTATCCTCACTGTCGCGGGGCTGTTGGATCTGATCGCCGGGATCACCATCGAGAAGCGTCTCGACGACTTCGTCACTTATCCTGTCCTCTTGATATTGCTGCCCGGGTTTCTCGGAATTGCCGGCGCGCTGGGCGGGGTGCTCTCCAGCCGGTTAGCCACCAAGGTTCATCTTGGGTTGCTCGAGCCTGGCGCCATCCCACGGGGGCGGGCCGGCCGCGACATATTGATGACTTTCTCATTGGCGGTGCCGGTGTTCGCGGCCGTCGGTGGCACCGCTCAGCTGGGCGGGGCTTTGACCGGCCAAGCCAGCCCCGGACTCATCTCGGTGGTGGCGGTGTCTTTGTTGGGCGGGTTGTTATCAACAATCGCCGTGGTCGTAGTGGCCTACTACACGACCGTGGTTGCTATCCGATTTGGCCTCGACCCCGACACTTTCGGAATTCCCATGGTGAGTTCGACTCTCGATTTTGTTGGGGCGTTCACTTTGATTCTCGCCCTCGTAGCGGTGGGCGTTGCATGATTGCTTTAGGAGAAACCTGATGGACGATAAACCACGCAATCTCAGAGAGATGTTGGCCGAGGCCAAAGACCGGTCGGAGCTGATGGTCGACTTGGCCTACGCGGCCTTGTTCTTTGGCGACCCCGATATGGCCGAAGAAGTGAGTTCACTCGAAGAAGACATGTCTGATCTCGTTCAGGACATGAGGGGAATCTGTGTCCTGGCGGTGCGCCATCCCAAAGACGCCGAAGGGATGTCGTCGGTACTGCAGGTGATTAGCGCCATCGAACGGATCGCCAACGACGCCGTCGATATTGCTCGCATCGTTACCCATCAGGTCGGGATCCCGGCCGAACTAGTGGCCGATTTGTCAGCCGCCGAAGAAGTAAGCCACCGCGTAACCGTTTTTGACGGCAGCCATCTCGCTCACCGCCCGTTGTCGGCGCACGAACTCCCGGTCCAAACGGGCATGCGGGTTGTGGCGGTTCGTCGGGGCCGCACTTGGATTACCGACGTCGACGGCGATCTGGTGATTGTGCCCACCGACGTGCTGTTCCTTCGAGGTTCGCCGGACGGCATCGCTCGTCTTCGGGAACTCGCCGCAGCCGAACGTTGGTCACCTCCGCTGGTAACCGAAGAAGATTTGTTCGTGACCGATCTCGACCGAGCGGTCGACGTGCTGGTCGAGATGAAAAACCTTTCCGAAGCAGCGGTCGGACTGGCCTACTCGGCCCTAGTGCTCGGCGACCGTGGGCTAGCCGCCGAGGTTCGTCTGCTCGAAGATCGCCTCGACGAGATGAAGGACCGCCTCGAACTATGGGTGCTGCGAGCCGCGAGCGGAAAGCCCGACCCATCGTCGCTTCGTGGCGTACTTCACCTGTCCCAAGCGGCCGAAGACATCGGGGATCAAGCTCAGGCAATGGTGTGGCTCATCGAGCAGCAAGAGGATGTTCACCCCATTCTCGGACTTGCTCTTGGTGACAGCGACGAGGTTGTCGTGAAGGTGCCGGTAGCTCCCGACAGCGAAGTCGACGGCCGCACGCTGGCCGAACTCCAGCTCAATATCGAGCCCGGTTTTAGCATCCTTGCGATCCACCGAGGCGGCCAATATCTCTACCGCCCGGGGGGCAGGGTGCGGCTACTAGCCGGCGACGAGTTGATTGCGGGAGGACCCGACGAAGGCCGCGAATTCCTCACGATGCGATGTGGGTGGCGGCTTGTTGATCCCGATGGCGACGGCGAGATGGAACTCGAAGCGATCGCGCCGTTGGCCTGACTTGCGTCACGGCGACCTGATGGAGCGTGGTCGGCCGGTATCGTCAACCAATGACTCAGCCGCTTTGCATCCTCACCGTGCATGCTCACCCTGATGACGAGGCTTCGAAGGGCGCCGGAACCATCGCTCGCTACAACTCCGAAGGTGTGCGGACCGTTCTGGTGTGTTGCACCGGGGGAGAAGAAGGCGACATTCTCAACCCGGCGATGGACCGCGACGAGGTTCGCAACAACATCGGCGAGGTGCGGCGCCAAGAACTCAGCGATGCGGCCGCGGTAATCGGCTATCAGCAGGTCCACATGTTGGGATATCGCGATTCCGGTATGCCCGAGAGCGACGCCAACTTTCACCCTGATAGCTTCGCGGCCGCTCCGCTTGACGAGGCCATCGATCGCTTGGTCGCTTTGCTGCGGCTCGAGCGACCTCAGGTTGTGGTGACCTACCCCGACGAGCAGGGCAGCTACAACCACCCCGACCATCTACGGGTGTACGAAATCACTCATCCTGCTGTCGAACGGGCCCGCGACGGTGCCTATCGCCCCGAACTAGGGGAGCCGTGGTCGGTCGCCAAGACCTACTACTCGAGCTGGTCACGAGCGAGGATCCAGGCCCGCCACGATGCGTTCGTCGAACGGGGGCTCGAGTCGCCTTACGACGAACGATGGTTCGATCGCCCCGACACCGATCACATGATCACCACGCGGGTTTCCATCGAAGGTTTCACGGGCGTGCGACGTGAGGGACTGCTCGCTCATGCGACCCAGATCGATCCGGCCTCGCCGTTTTGGTTTGGACTCCCAGCCGAGGTCGACGAGCAGATCCACCCGATCGACGATTACCGTCTGGCTCGATCCGAGGTCGCGGCTGATGGGCCCGAGGACGACTTGTTCGCCGGTCTTCGCTCGACGGCGGTGGTTTCTTAGTGGCCCTGTTGCTTTCTCCCGACTGGTTCGACGAAGCGTCGTCCGCCCTAGCGACGCTGTCGCCGGTTGGTGATGTCTCGGCCCTAATCGGCTACGTCGTGAGCGGCGCTCCCGACGGCAAGGTGACTTTTCACGTGGTGATCGCCGACGGAGCGGTCCGCGACCTAAACCTCGGCAAGGCCGCCGATCCCGACATAGTGGTGACGCTCTCCTATAGCGAGCTGTCCGAGATCGTCGCCGGGGCCAGAAGCGCCCATAGCTCGTTCATGACCGGCGGGCTCAAAGTCGAGGGTGACCACGCCGCTTGGCTGACCGATCTGCAACCGGTCCGCGAACGAGTGTTAACAGCCCTCCAATCGCTGACCGACCCGGCCGAGTAGTCGGGGCGGCGCCGGCCTTCGCTATTCGAGGGGAACGTCGGGCCCGCCACACGCGCTCCACAACCCGGCCCCAGCGTTGACGGCTGACCGCTCGGCGGCTTCGAAAGACTTCCGGTAGTAGGAGTTTGGTTCGTATATGAGAATCCCGGCGTACCCGCGCTCGAGGAGGTCGAGGTTCACGAAGAGTCCGTCGGACGAACGCACTACGTAAGCCAAGAGCCGGTCGTACTGGTCGCGGGCCTCGACGTCGCGAATCAGGGTGACCTGCGCCCCTTGGGGCAGCAGATGTTTGAGGTAGGTACTCGCTTCTTCGCCAAAGCACTGGTCGGGCCGGTTTTGGGCGACGGACTCCGGCGTGTCGATGCCGAGTAGGCGAACCCGCTCGCGGGTGCCGTCGAAGTCGACGATGATTGTGTCACCGTCGACGACTCGCTCGACGACGGCATTTGGCGCCAAGTCGCTTTGGGCCGCCTCGGCGCTGGGGGCGACATCTGCGGGTTGGCTGACCGAGCAGGCTGACAGCCCCGCGACCGCGCCAACGCAGACGACCATTGCTGCTCTGAGCGAAACCGAACTAGTCACGCTGTCAGTGTGCAATCTTGAGCGGCGAGATACGCGTTAGGCCGCTTCGGGGACCGGCTGAGGGGTCTCGGCCGGCGGGATGGACGGGACCGGTGTGTCGTCGGGGTCGGGCTTGGGTGCAACCGAGCGCAACACGGCGCGAGCGTTGGCGATGCCTTGGAGGCCCTGCTCACGGGTAGCGCGATCGAGGCGCCAAGCGGGGCGGGTGTCGATGAGGAGGAGCTGGTTCTTCATGGTCTCTACTTTGCCGAGGGGGTGTGACAGCGGCGGGCGGAGATGGCATGCTCGGCGCCATGCAGCGCTATGGAATGACCATCCCGTTCGACGGACAGCCCCTTCATGCCCAACAAGATCGGTTCGAGCGGCTCGAGGCGCTGGGCTACACCGATCTGTGGACCGCCGAAGCGATGGGAGCCGACGGACTCACACCGCTGGCCCTCGCATCGGTGTGGACCCCTTCGATGCGGCTGGGCACCGCCATCTTGCCGGCCTACACCCGCGGGCCGGCGTTGATGGCCCAATCAGTCGCCGGTATGGCTTCGGCGGCGCCGGGGCGCTTTGTGCTCGGCCTCGGCTCGTCGTCCAACGTGATCGTCGAACGCTGGAACAGCGTTGCGTTTGAGGAACCGTTCAAGAAGACCCGCGACATGGTCAGGTTCTTGAAGGCGGCGCTGACCGGCGAAAAAGTCACCGAGGACTACGACACATTTTCGGTTAAGGGTTTTCGGCTCGGGCTGGTGCCCGAGCAGCCGGTGCCCATCCTGGTCGCGGGGCTACGCGAGGGAATGTTGCGTATGGCGGGACGCGAAAGCGACGGAGCCATCATCAACTGGCTCTCGGCCGAGAACGTATCGACGGTGGCGGCGATTGTAAGAGAGGAGAACCCCTCGGCAGAGATCGTGGCTCGGCTCTTCGTGGCCCCAACCGCCGACCAAGACACTGCTCGGTCGATGGGCAAGTTCGTGGCCGCCAGCTATCTCAACGTTCCCGTGTACCGCGCCTTTCACGAGTGGATGGGTCGTGGCGAGGATCTCGGCGAACATTGGGAGCAGTGGGCGGCTGGGGATCGCAAGGGGGCTCTCGACAAGATTCCCGACCATGTGGTCGACGACCTGATTATTCATGGCACCGCCGACGAGTGCCGAGCCCACGTCCAGCGATACATAGACAACGGGGTTACGTGTCCGGCATTGGCGGTCATGGCGTTTCCCGGCGTCGACATCGACGAAGCGCTAGAAGGTTTGGCCCCCTAGATCGGCCTGGCGACCTCGAACATCGGCCTAGCGACCCTCGACCGCGTTGCGGAGGTGATCGGTAAGGTCGCCGAGTTGCGAATGAGCGTTGAGACCGCTGGTCGAGGGCATGACGTAGACGGGAGTTGAGCCCAACTGTTCTGGTTGCCACCCGGCGACCGCTTTGCGATTGGCAGCGGCCCGCCACCCGGCTAGTCCCACCATGCACACCGTTTGGGGCTCGAGCCACTCGCATAGGTGGCGAAGGCGGGTCAAGCCGGTTTCGTACTCCGAACGGGTCAGAGCGTCGGCTCGAGGAGTAGCCCGTTTGACCAGATCAGTCATGCCGATGCCGTGCTGCGCCAGGGCGTGGGGCGCGTCACGATCCAACGTGACGAGTCCGGCGGCAAGGGCTGCGGGCCAAAAGCGATTGCCACCGCGGCCGAACCCAACGCCGAGATCGGCGGAATGCAGGCTCGGGTTGAGTCCACAAACCAACAGCCGCATATCGGGTCCGACGGTGTCGGCCAGCGAGCGAGCCCGCCGGGCCCCGATCGTGATTGTGGGCCAGCTGAGCGACGGCTGAGTGTTGTGATGCTCGATCTCGAAACCAGCACCCACGACCACGTCGAGTAGATGCTCTGGTGGCCACAGGGAGTAGCTGCGACCGGGAAAGTCTCCCTCGTCCAGCGGCGTGAGGTCTTGGTCGCCGCCGAACATGACAAGCTCGATCGGAGCACCGATTTCGAGGGTCCGGTGCAACTCGTGAAGCACCATTGGCAACGCCGGCCGGTCTATATGCACATAGACCGAGGCCGCTATCGCTCCGCCGAGAGAGCCGGTCTGAAACGGCAGAGCTCCGGCCTCGCCCTGCACCCCGAGGGTCGCTGGTACCCGATGGGCCAGAAGATCGAGCATCGCTCTCGCGGGGTCGAGTCCGATCGAACCGTCGGGAAGCGCCGCTGTGAGGTACCCCGGCCCGCACCCCAAATCGAGCATGGGGCGCGCGGTCGAGTCGCCAACTTCGGTGCTCAGCCGACCAACGAGGCGCGTCGCCGCGCTGATGTCCTTGCCAACCCGAGCCGCGGTCCATTCGGCGGCTTTGGATTCGTAAACCGCGTTGGTGACCGGGTCGAGGGGCACTGCTTATGCGCCTGGAAGCGTGGCCTGAAGTTTCTGCATCCCGGTCAGCCAGCGTTCGCGGTCGCCGGTGCGACGCTGCTCGAACGTGGCGACCTCGGGGTGGGGCAGGATCAAGAAGTCGTCGTTGGCCAGACCCAGAGCCACCGACTCGGCGACATCCTCGGGTTCGATCATGCCCATTGCCTTGACCACTTCGATGGCAAGCTCGCCGTCGGCTTCGGTCATGGGAGTTCGGACCCCTTGGGGGCAAAGACACGACACACCGACGCCTCGCTCGCCGTAGGTGATCTTGATCCACTCGGCCAAAGCTACGCAGGCGTGTTTGGTGACGGCATACGGGGCGGTGCCAAGGTTGGTTAGCAATCCGGCCGCCGAGGCGGTGAGCAGCAGGTGGCCCGAACCTCGTTCGATCCATCGAGGAACCAAGATCCGAGCGGTCATGACGTGAGCCATCACGTTGACGTCCCAGTTGAAGTTCCAGACGTCGTTATCGAGTTCGACACCTCCGTTTGCCCCTACGCCGGCGTTGCCGCACCAAAGGTCGATCGGACCCTCTTGGTCCTCGATGCGGTCGATGAGCTCGGTGACAGCCGCCTCGTTGGTCATGTCGACGACTTCGCCCCGACCGCCGATCTCGGCCGCAACGTCGGCAACCCCGGCGGCGTTTATATCGACCACGACCACGTGGGCCGCTCCGTCGGCTGCGAAGCGCCGCGCCATCGAACGGCCAATGCCGCTCGCGGCGCCGGTTACCACAACTGTTGAACCTTCAATCTGCATGTTCGGATCGTAGGCCGTTCGGGCCATTGGGAGAATTCCGGCATCAACCGAAGCAGTTGGCCGGTGCGGTGGGGCTAGGGTTCGGGCATGACGGAAACCACGGACACCGCTCCGGTAGCCGAAGCTCTGCAACTCATCGACCGCACGCTGGCCGAGCTACAAGGCCGCGAGCTGATGGCCAGCGCCGAAGTCTCGGACTTGCTGCTCGATCTTCGAATGCTGCTTACGTTCGTGCCGTCCGAGCCAGCGGTGGCCAACTGATTGTCGGCTCGTTAGCCCAGCACGCGCCTAGCCAATATTCCGAGCGCCACCCCTGCGACCAACCCGCCAGCAACATCAGAGCCGTGGTGAATTCGAACATGAATACGGCTCGTGGCGACTACTCCGGCCACGGCGTACCACACAGGGGCGCCGCCGTGGCGCGACAACATTGCTGCCGCCACCATTGCCGCCGACGCGTGACCCGAGGGGAAACTGCTGGTCTTGGGTTGGCGGAGCTTTAGCGGTCGCGGCGTGTCCTGAAGTGGCCGATTGCGTTTGAACAACGACTTCACGGGGCCATTTATCAACGCTGATTCGAGTCCCAAGGCAATGCTGAGAGTGATGGCGATTCGCGGGTCGTCTTTGACGATGGCTTGACCGACCCCGAGGGTGTGCCAAAGAACGCTGAAGTCGGCCGCTTCGGACGCGGTGTAGAAGAGCCGGTCGATTGCGGGGCGACCCCGAAGCGACTCCCAGGCATGGTCGATGCGGTTGTCGATGCGGTCGACAGCTTGGAGCCATGCCGCATCGTCGGTTGTCGGCTGCTCGTCGTTATCGGCGGGTTCCACGCTGGGAATGCTACGGCCGCTCAGGGCGTGGGGTGTACATCGGCGAGTCGGCCGGGCGTGTTCTCCCACGGCGCCGGGATCCCTCTGTGCCATAGGGGCGTGAGTTCGCCATTGCGCAGGAGTCGTTGGAGATCGCCGACGAGTTCGGCATCGATCACATCTCGCTCAAACGCGGTTGCGGTCAAAAGGTCGGGCGGCAGCACGGTGAATCCGGACCTTGGTTCCTCGGCCACTACGAACCAATCGACGAAGGGCACCCAGGCCAGGTGTTTGGCGATTTGTTCGCGAGTCGACGCCGCCAGCCCCTCGGTCTCGGCAATCGCCTCGGCCGCGTTGTCGGCGGCCTCCAACGGACAAAGCACGAACACGCCACCGGGACCGACCATCAACCGAAAGGGACCGCGATGGGCGGTGGCTGCCCCTCGCGGGAGGCGCGAAAGAGCAGAATCGAGGGCACGGGCGCTCGAAGCGCGAGGACTGGACACCCTTTTGACTTCGGCCGATCGGGGGTCGTTCCTTAGCGAAAGCGCCGAAGTAGCGGCTGTTCAGCCCTGATATGCGCCCGGGCCGGTGAACATTCCTCGGTGCCAACGTCGCGGTGTGGCCAACATTGCCCGGGGGTAGTCCTCAAACATCCAACGGGCGAAGTTGCGTCGGGTCCACCCGCTTGCTCCAGTAGCTCGTAGCGCGGCGCTGGCGATCGCCGGTCGGGCCAGCAGCGGGACGAGCAGGCGCGCCATACGATCGTCGGCCACCAGTTCGCGGCGCACTGCATGCTCGTAGTTACGGGACACGTTGCGGCGACCCAGGATCGCCTCGGCGGCCATGCGGCCGGTCAGGATGGCTTGGCCGATCCCTTCGCCCGTCATCGGGTCGGTTACGGCCGCGGCATCACCAACAAAGAGCGTGTTGGGTCCAACCAGCGGCACTCGTCCAACTCGTGCGGGGATGGGCCAAGCCTTGTGGGGAGATTCTGGGGTGGCGTCAGGGCCAAGGAGTTCTTGTACGTGGGGGCGGCTGAGCAGGTCGGGCCACAACGACTTCATGGCGCCGACCGTGTGCGGCCCGCCCCGCCGGATGCCGAACCCGATGTTGGCTCGGTCGCCGCTCAACGGGAAAGACCACGCATAGCCCGGTAGCAGGTCGCGTTCGAACCATACGACGAGCTCTGAAGCGGCCCGCGGACTTACGTTTCGGAAATACTGCCGAAAGGCATGCCACTCGCCGCGATACCCGTCGACGTTCAGGCCCAGCATCTTGCGTAGCGGCGACCACATACCGTCGGCCGCAATCACATGGTTGGTGACGTGTGAGCGATCGTCAGCGAACCGAAGCGTCACCTGGTTTGCCGAGGGCTCGGCGGCGGTGACTTGGGTTCGTTCGTGAACTTTGGCACCGCTGGCTACGGCGAGGTCGACCAAAGCAGCATCGAGTTCTTCCCTACGGGCCACCGCGGCGTGGTAGCCGCTACCGCTGGGTAAGGGATAGTGGTGGATCCGCCCGCGGGGTGAACGGACCACGACCTCGTTGACGGGTTGCCATGACGCGACGGATGCAGGGTCGAGGCCGAGGGTGTCGAGTTCTCGTAGCGCGAGGGCGGTGAGTCCGTCGCCGCAACACTTGTCGCGGGGAAACGAGGCCCGGTCAAAGACATGCACGTTGACACCGGCGCGAGCCAGCAAAGTGGCCGCGGTGGTGCCTGCGGGTCCGGCGCCGACGATGGCAACGTCACTGTCGAGGGTCGGGGTGCTCACAAGGCGAAGGGTAGGAGGCGGTTGATCCAGTGCCACCGGCGCGACAGGCTTTAGGGAACCGTTGTCGAGGGTGGGGTCGTGACCGGCGTTGTTGTGGTGGTCGTGCGGGTAGAACTGCCGTCGCACGCTCGGCCTTCGGGACGGTAACGGGCGGTGACGTAGTCGATCTCGGTGTGACCGTCCTCGACCCAGGTACGGGTGCGCTGGGTGCTCACACGAGTGCACGAAACGCCCTCGGCGCGTTCGCTCTGACCCGTTTGTTCGCCCTGGACCCATTTGGTCGAAAACAGTCGCACGGTGATCGAATCGTCGGTAGTAGTTGGCCACAACAAGATGGCGTAGGGAGTGTTGTTGATTATCTCGAGATCGGGATGCGGGTGAGAGACGGTGGCCTCGCGTCCGTACGGATATCGGCTGATGTAGATCGAGTGACTCTGGTATTCGCCGAAGTCGAGGCCGGCAAAGAACGCCGCATTGAACAGAGTTGTTGCGTATTGGCTGATGCCGCCACCGACCGAGGAGTTGAAAACCCCGTTGACGATGACACCAGCGCTGACGAACCCTTTGTCTCGGGTGCGGACCCCGACGTAGTCGTTGATCGAGAACTCTTCCCCGGGTTCGATTATTGCGCCTCGGGTGATGTCGGAGATGCGGGCAATGTTGTGGACCCTGGTCTGTCCCGGTTTGAAATTGGTGGTGAACTCGCCCACGAGTTCGACGATGCCGAGCGACTGGGCCCACGCCACGCCACGCGCATCAGGGTCTTCGATGGGTAATAGGTCGACCATTTGGTCACCGGCTTCGAGGGCGGCCCGGATGCGATCGGCGGAGTCCGCGGTGCAACACACCGATCCCGGGGCGCCGCCGACAATGTGCACGCCACCGTCGTTGTCGATCGAGAACTCGGCTTCGTCACCCGCTTCGCCAAGACCCCAAAATAGCGACTCGATTGTTGATTGGGCCGCGTCGGAGTCGATCGTTATGGATGGTTCGTCCGTGCTGCCACCGAACCTGACCCACGAGCGCACCGCGGCCTCGGGAACAAGGTAGGTGGCCTTGGTGCCGAGGACATGAACTCGGATCCCTCCAGCCGTTAGTTCAGACGCTTCTTGTATGAGCGATTCGGCCCCGGTGCTCACCGCCTGAGACCCGGCGACCGGTACCGGAAGCGAAACCGGCCCGTCCTGATGGGTCTGGGCCGCCTCCAGCACCCGTACTTGGAGCTCTTCTGAATCGACCGACGGAACGTTGGCCTGAGAGGCTTCGACAAACTGGCCCCGCACAAGTTCGATCTGAGGATTGCCGAAGTCGAGCGGGAAAGTTGCGTCGGGGCCAACGCCGAAGAAGGTCGACAGTTGGTCGGCCTCGATCGAGAACGAAAGCTCGACGGGGCGGCTCACAAAAAGCGACTTTGCCCAATTGAACGGGCGCAAGATGGCACTACCGCGGTCGCGGCCCTCGACTATTGCAGCATCAATATCGACACTGACCCCGAGCTCGGCCGCCGATCGTTGCAGCGAAACTCCGGCCCACTGCATCTCAATGAGTTGTTGGTCGAGTCCCGCCTCGTTGAGTCGAGCCGTTGCCACCTCCGTGCTCGTGCCGCCGACGTCGACTCCCGCGATATTGACGTTGCGCGGCAAGTCGTCGCCGAACACCTTGTCGTCGATCAGCCATCCGGCCAAAAAGACCACTACGGCTGCCGCCACCAGCAGGAGTGCCGTTCGCATCGTCGGGACTCTATCTGACCCGATGTTCAGAAAAGTTTCAGGTTCGGCGACTCGATTCCGCGTAGTTCGTCGTAGTCGACCTCGACCCAAGCGATCCCGCGATCGGTGGCCAAGACCTTGGCCTGAGGCTTGATTTCTTGGGCGACGTAGATACCTCGGACCGGCCGGAGCATTGGATCGCGATTGAGAAAGTCGAGATAACGGGTGAGCTGTTCGACGCCATCGATCTCACCTCGGCGCTTGACCTCGATGGCGACCGCGAGTCCGTCGGCGTCGCGACACATGAGGTCGACCGGGCCAATGTCGGTCGGGAACTCGCGGCGAACCAGGCGCAGACCTTCGGCGATCGAGGTCGGATCGTCGGCCAAGAGCTTCTGCAGGTGTGCTTCGACGCCGTCTTTTTGCAAACCCGGATCGAGGCCCATCTCGTGGGATTCGTCGGAGAGAATATCTTCGAACGTAATGGTGAGAACTTCGCCCTTGGGGCTGGTGACCGTCCAGATACCGGCCTCGGGGTCTTCGATCACCCGGTTGGGGGCGTTCATCCAGTTGAGCGGCTTGTAAGCGCCGCCGTCGGCGTGGATTGCCACACAACCGTCGGCTTTGACCATTACCAAACGAACCGCCGATGGGAGGTGAGCCTGAAGGCGGCCGTCGTAGTCGACGGTGCAGCGGGCGACAACGAGACGCATAGACCGGCGACCCTAGGCGCGCGACCGGAGTCGTCGGCGGATTGTCTCGCGTCGCTCTTGGAGCTGCCGATAGGTCATTGCCTCGACGCTGCCGTCGACTCCAAAGGCGGCCCTGACTCCGTCGACATCAAACTCGTAAGCGTCGTCTTTCATGCCGACCTCGGCGGCGAGACGAGCTCCGTGCGTTGTTGCGAAGTAGGTCGCGACGTGGGCGATTTCGGCGAACAGGTCGAGGTCGGGCGCCAGCCGAGCAATCGCCCCATCGAGAAACACCATGTTCTTCACGAACAACATGAGTTTCCTTGGGCATCCGAGCTCCGTACCCGAGCAACGCTTTGACCACCCGCTGGAGTTCGGCAACCAGTTGGTCGCTGTCGAGAGTGGTCGGGTCGACAACTCCATCGAGAAGTCCGAGGTCCTGGGCCACCGCATCGAGGTCGGTGTCGTCGGGCAAAGCGCCAAGATCTCGCAGCGCACCGAGCTGGCCAATCGGGTCGTTCATGGTGGCGCCGATCAGGAGCCTGACGAACGCCAGGCGACGTTTCTCGCTCATCCGCCCGGTGATCCCAAAGTCGAGCAGGGCGGTTCGGCCGTCGGACATCACATAGAGATTTCCGCCGTGAAGATCGCCGTGAAAGATGCCGTGGATCAATGCGCCTTCCATGAAGCCGATCATCCCGGCTCGCACGACGGCGTGGGTGTCAATGCCTTGCTCGCGGTAGGTCTCTACATCGTCGAAACGGAAACCGTCGAGGCGTTCCATGACCAGTACCCGTCGGGTCACGAGCGATGGGTGGGGACGAGGGACGACGAATTGGCGCTGATCGAGTTCGGCAAAGACCCGAGCGACGTCGAGCATGTTGGCGGCCTCGACCCGAAAGTCGAGTTCCTCACTGATGGTCTGGGCAAAAACTTCGACGAGGGCGGGCGGATTGGCCAACGACGCCACCGGGATGCGCCCAACCAGATGGGGGGCGAGCCAAGCCATCACCGCGAGGTCTTGATGCACCAGACGGTCGACGGTCGGGCGCTGAACCTTCACCACGACTGGCGTACCATCACGCAGCGTTGCCGCGTGCACCTGGGCAATCGAAGCAGCGGCGATCGGGGTTCGTTCAAAAGTCGCAAACGTCGATTCGAGCGCGGCGCCAAGATCTTGTTCGACAACCTCGCGAACCGAGGCGAAGGACTCGGCGGGTACCTGGTCTCGGCACTTGATGAACTCGGCCACCAACTCGGGCGGAAAGATGCCCTCGCCCGACGAAATGATCTGACCCAACTTTATGTAAGTGGGTCCGAGAGTCTCGGCCGCTTCGCGCAGTCGACGCGACAGGTCGGCGGTCGACTGGCGGCCGCCGCGCCGACGCCCGGTCACCGCCCAAGCAGCAACGGCGAGGCCGAGACGGCGAAGAACTGTGAGCGTGCGGCGCCCTGGCGGAAAGCGGGCCGGTGTGATCAGTGATGGGAGCCGTCGTTGGGTGGCGGTCCGTAACGTTGCGACGTCGCGGAGCCAAACACATTCGTCGGGGTCGACGATCCAAGGAGGGTTCTCGGTGAAGGTGCCGTAGCCGAGGTCGACGGGGGAGTCAGTCACCCCTGCAGTCTCGCTCAGCCGTCGAAGGACGCCAACGCCGCTAATACACGGTCGGCTAATTCGGGACGACAGATCAAAAGGTCGGGGAGATAGACGTCTCGCTGGTTGTACACCAGCGCCGAACCATCTATGCGGCTCACGTGGCAGCCCGCGGCCGCCGCGACCGCGACCGGCGCACAAGAATCCCACTCGTATTGCCCTCCGCTGTGGGCATAGATTTCGGCTTCGCCGCGTACGACGGCCATGGCTTTGGCGCCGGCCGAACCCATCTCGACGAGTTCGGCACCCAGGAGTTCGGCAACGTGAAGAGCGGCAGCGGGAGGACGACTACGCGATACGATCATCCGAGGAGGGGTATTCGGGTTGGGGTCGAGCACCGGGGCGTCGCCGGTGTGCAGCACCTTGTCGAGGGCCGGCAAGGCAACGGCACCGGCTATCGGCTTTTGGTCAGCGACCAGCGCGACGTGGACCGCCCAGTCGGTACGAGGGACTTCGGAGAACTCTCGGGTGCCGTCGAGCGGATCGACAATCCAGGTTCGCGCCGCGGTAAGCCTCTCGAAATTGTCTTTGCCTTCTTCGCTCAAGACGGCGTCGTCAGGACGGGTCGTCGCCAGTCGCTCCATGAGTAACTCGTGGGCCTGACGGTCGCCCTCGGCTTTGAGAACCGCCGGAGGAGCCCCCTCGGCGGTTAGCCGCTGGCGCAGCTCCATGAGGAGGCGGCCGGCCTCGGCCGCAAGTTGGGCCGACAGGTGATGATCATCAAGAGAAGTCACGATGTAAGAGTAGCTATCGAGTCAGTCGAGAGCGCGGCCGAAGGGCTGGCCGGCCTCGTCGTAGCAGGGCGCGTGATAATGCTCGACCCGGTCCCAGTTACCGTCGACGTAGATGTTGCAAATCACTTGCATGTGCCGCTCACGGGCCCTGAACTTGATTCGCTCATCGCAGTGCGAGCAGTCGGTCATCGACCCAGCCTCAATGAGGCGGGTGACGGCACGACTCTTCCATGCTGTCTTCGTTGCTGCTTTCGCCATGTCGAACCATCGGCGCTAACCGCAGTCTCATAAGGAATCAGCGTTGAGGCGGTCAGCCTCGAGCGAGTGGCTTGTACTTGATGCGATGGGGACGCATGGCGTCAACGCCGTGCTCACGTTTGCGGTATTCGGCGTAGTCGGTGAAGTTGCCTTCGAACCAACGCACTTGAGAGTCACCTTCGAAGGCCAAGATGTGGGTAGCTACCCGGTCGAGGAACCAGCGATCGTGGCTGACGATCACCGCGCATCCGGCGTAAGCCTCGATGGCGTCTTCGAGCGCTCGGAGGGTGTCGATGTCGAGATCGTTGGTGGGTTCGTCCAAGAGCAACACGTTGGCGCCTTCTTTGAGCACCTTGGCAAGATGTACACGGTTGCGTTCGCCGCCCGACAGATTGCCGACGGTCTTTTGCTGGTCGGGACCTTTGAAGTTGAACGAAGCCGCATAAGAACGGCCGTGGACTTCGCGCCCGCCCACCGTGAGGTTGTCGACCCCGCCGGTGATTTCTTCGTACACGGTCTTGGCCGGATCGAGAGTGCGATTTTGATCTACGTAACCGAGTTGAACAGTGGCGCCGAGGCGAATCTGGCCGTCGTCGGGGGCGGCTTCGGGGTCGGCGTGACCCTCGGCCTCGTTGATGATCATTTTGAACAAAGTCGATTTGCCGGCGCCGTTTGCCCCGATCACCCCAACAATGCCGGCCGGTGGCAGGGTGAAGGTCAGGTCATCGATCAACAACTTGTCGCCGAACGCCTTACGAATATGCTCGGCTTCGATCACGACGTCGCCGAGTCGTCGATCGGCGGGGATCATTATTTCGAGAGCAGCATCGCGGCCCTCGGCCGCTTTTTGCTCTTCGAGAAGTTTGTCGTAGGCCGCGAGGCGGGCCTTACCCTTGGCTTGACGAGCTTTGGGAGCCATCCGAACCCACTCGAGTTCTCGTTTGAGGGTGCGAGTGCGCTTGTCGTCGTCCTTGTTCTCCTGAGCGATGCGGGCTTCTTTTTGAGCGAGGAAACCCGAGTAATTGCCTTCGAACGGGATACCTCGGCCGTGGTCGAGTTCGAGAATCCAGCCCGCCACGTTATCGAGGAAGTACCGATCGTGAGTAATGGCAACGACGGTGCCCTCGTAGTCCTGCAGTGTGCGTTCGAGCCATGCCACCGATTCGGCATCGAGATGGTTGGTTGGCTCGTCGAGCAGTAACAGGTCGGGCTTTGACAGCAACAGACGGGCCATCGCCACTCGGCGAACCTCGCCGCCCGACAGGTTCTCGACCGAAGTATCGCCCGAAGGTGTACGCAACGCGTCCATCGCGATCTCGACGTTGCGTTGGAGGTCCCAAGCGCCGAGCGCTTCGATTTTGGACTCGATGTCGGCCTGACGGGAACCGAGCTTCTCGTAGTCGGCTTCGGGATCGGACCAAGCGGCCAGTACCTCGTCGTACTCGGCCAGCAACGAAGCCGCTTCGCCGGCGCCATCCATCACGTTTTCGAGAACAGTCTTGGTGGGGTCTAGGTGCGGTTCTTGCTCGAGCATCCCGACGCTGAAACCCTCGGTAAGCCGGGCTTCTCCCGTGTAGTCGGTGTCGATCCCGGCCATGATCTTCAGCAGCGTTGACTTGCCCGCGCCGTTGGGACCTAGCACCCCAATTTTCGCCCCCGGGTAGAACGCGAGAGTGATGTCTTTGAGTACATCACGGCTGGGCGGAATGAACCGCCCAACCTTGTGCATGGTGAATATGAACTGCGCGGCCATAGCGGTGCAATGTATCTTCGGCGCCGTATCTTCAGCGCCGCTTCTTGGCCGGAGCCTTCTTGGCCGGAGCCTTCTTGGCTGCCTTCTTGGCCGGAGCCTTCTTGGCTGCCTTCTTGGCTGCCTTTTTGGCTGGAGTCTTTTTGGCTGGCGCCTTCTTAGATGTTGCCTTCTTGGCGGCGCGCTTCGGGGTCGGCGGCTTTTTCGGCGAGCCATCGGCCGCGGCGTCCAAGGGCAGAATCCCGACATCGACACCCTGGCGGTCCGGATCGAACCGGTGGACAACAAAGGACCGGTGCTCGCCGATGCTCACAACGTCTCTGGCTCGACGCGGCGGCGGATCAGCAAGGAGCCTCAACGGGATATAGACATCGATGCCCTCGGTTGTCGCGTAGGCGCCGTGCGAAGAAAAGGATTCGACTACCGCGTCGATGGTGCTGCCGACCGGGTTGGTAGATCGAAATGCATTCCATTCCTTCTTGCGGTTCGCTCCGGGAGTAGCCGCGACCTTCGCCGCTTCGGCCGTAGCCGTCTTGTTGGCCGCGGCCTTCTTCTTTGCAGCTTTTTTGGCCGGAGCTTTCGTTGTGGTTTTTTTGGCTGCAGCTTTCTTGGCGGCCGCTTTCTTGGCTGGAGCCTTCTTGGCGGCCGCTTTCTTGGCCGGAGCCTTCTTTGTTGCCGGCTTCTTCGTTGCCGGCTGCGTGGTCACGGGCTCGACAGCCTCGGTCGACTCGTCGTTGGATGCGGAGCGGGTGGCGCGTCGACTGACTGGTCCTCGTACCGGAGCCCGAGGTACGTAGATCCAACCGACCCCAGGAACCGGCTTGCCGCCGATCAACCGGCCGACGTCGAAGAGCCAGTCGTACGTACCGTGAAATTCTTGGAACGAATCGTTTGAGACGACTACCGCGTTGGCGCGGTCTGCGACCTGAAGAATGAAGGTGTCACCGCGCCCGATAACGCCGGCGGGCGGAGTGATGATCTCGTTGTTGTCGATGGCTTTGCGGGCTGCGGCCCGTTCGGATTTCGAAACGCGGTGTTCAAACGACGCATCGACGATCACGATTACTTGTTCGAACTGGTATTCGTGCCGGAACTCCGAGACCGCGGCGTTGAGTTGCGCCAAGCTTGGGTCGTTGCGGCCTTCTGTCGCGATGTTGGAACCATCGACCACGGCAGTTTTCAAAGACATAGGGCTAAGTCAACCATGTGGCCTACGCTGCCCCGGTGATTCAAGCCGTGCTCTTCGACTTCGGGGGAGTGATCTTGTCCAGCCCGTTCGAAGCGTTCAACGATTACGAGCAAGAAGTTGGGCTACCCGTCGACACCATTCGGCGCGTGAACGCCACCAATCCGCACAGCAACGCCTGGGCTCGCTTCGAGCGCGGCGAGCTCACCCCTGCAGAGTTCGTGCCGGTCTTTGAGTCCGAGGCCCGGGCCCTCGGCCACGACATCGATGCCCGTCGAGTGCTGGCTTCGCTGCGAGGCACGTTGCGACCAGCGATGGTGGAAGCGCTCAGACGGTGCGGCGCGGTATTCAAGACCGCCATGCTCACCAACAACTTCCGGCCTCCCGACGGCCAATCAGGCGTTGACGCCATGGTTGACGGTGCCGGAGAGTCGCTTGCCCAGGTTCACTCGTTGTTCGATGAGATCGTCGAGTCGAGTGTGATTGGCGTGCGTAAGCCCGAACCACGCTTCTACGAAATCGCGTGTGAGCAGCTGGGCGTCGAGCCACACCAATGTGTCTTCCTCGATGATCTCGGGATCAACCTCAAACCGGCGCGCCAAATGGGCATGACGACGATCAAAGTGGTGGAGCCATTAGCGGCTCTGGTTCAGCTGGAAGCGGCGCTAGGGATCGACCTCTCGACCGATTAGCCCACGGCGAGCAAACGGCGATTAACCCAGAGCGCGGTCGAGCAAGTGGGCTAGTTCTTGAGCGTGGACGACCCCACTTCCGCAAGCCGGCGACCCCGACTCGTAGCGGCTAACTCGCCGAATTTCGTGGGTGTCTTCGTGAGCTTCGTAGAGACGGCCCTTGATCGAGTTCCACGCGCCCATATTTTCGGGCTCTTCTTGGACCCACACGATTTCTCGGGCGTTGGGGTATTTGGCGAGTTCCGACGCCACCGCCGCGAACGGCCACGGATACAGCTGCTCGACGCGCCCGATAGAAATCTTGGCTCCTCGCTTGTCGCGCTCGGCCATGAGGTCGAAGGCCACCTTGCCACTTGACAAAATGACTCGCTCAACTTCGTTGGCCGGAGGCGGATTGCGATCACCGAGCAGCTCTTCGAAGGTCCCTGACAAGAGGTCGGTGACGTTCGACCGCGAGTATTTCGAACGAAGCAGCGACTTGGGCGTAAACACGATCAGTGGCGATTTGACGCTTTGGAAGGTTTGGCGGCGCATCAGGTGGAAGAACTGGGCCGCAGTGGTCGCATTACAGACCTGGATGTTGTCCTCGGCAGCCATATGCAAGAACCGCTCGACCCGGGCCGATGAATGCTCGGGGCCTTGGCCCTCGTATCCGTGCGGTAGTAGCATTACCAAACCGCAATCTTGGTTCCATTTGTCTTTGGCCCCGACGATAAATTGGTCGATGATGATTTGGGCTCCGTTGGCGAAGTCGCCGAATTGGGCTTCCCAAATCACCAGGTCGTTCTGTTTCACAACCGAGTAGCCGTACTCGAAGCCCAAAGCGGCGTATTCCGACAGCAATGAGTCGTAGATCCAAAGGTTTGCGTCGCCCGTTGTGAGCGAAGCCAGCGGCACGAATTCTTCGCCGGTTTCGTAGTCGACCAGAGTCGAATGGCGGTGGCTGAAGGTGCCGCGGCGGGAGTCCTGTCCGGTAAGGCGAATCGATGTTCCTTCCGCGACCAGCGAACCGAAGGCCATTGCTTCGCCGAGCGCCCAATCGACTTCTCCGCTTCTGAACATCTTGTCGCGCGTTTCGAACTGCTGGGCCAACTTGCGATGCATCGTGAAGCCTTCGGGACGGTGCGTCAGAGCCGCATAAATATGTTCGAGGGTGGCTTCGTCGATCGATGTGCGCAAGTGCGGCCTCACCCCTTTGGATTCGATGGGGGGCTTCGCCATTTCGTTGGGGTCGCTTTCGTCACCCCTGGTTTCGTCAAGAGCACTTTGCAACCGCGAATGGAAATCGGCGAGGGCCGCTTCTTCTTCGGCCGGACTGAAGTCGCCTCGTTTCACCAACGAGGTGGTGTAACTCTCGCGCACCGGCGGTCGGGCATCGATCCGGCGATACATCTCCGGCAACGTGTAGCTCGGATCGTCGCCTTCGTTGTGGCCGTGGCGCCGGTAGCAGATCATGTCGATAACGACGTCTTTGTTGAACCGCTGGCGGTACGCAAAGGCCAAACGGGCGACCCGAACACAGGCTTCGGGGTCGTCGCCGTTGACGTGAAAGATTGGCGCCTGAATCATCTTGGCAACATCGGTTGAGTACTCAGATGAGCGCGACTTGTCGGGAGTGCTGGTGAAGCCCACCTGGTTGTTGATGATTACGTGAACCGAACCGCCTACCCGATAACCCCGAATTTGCGAGAGGTTCAGCGTCTCGGCAACGACGCCCTGACCAGCAAACGCGGCGTCGCCGTGGATCAACAGCGGCAGGATCGGGAAGGGCTTGTCGACTGCCTGCTTGTCGGTGGCATCCATTCGGGCTCGGGCCATACCCAGCACAACGGGGTTGACTGCTTCGAGATGGGAGGGATTTGCCGCGAGCTCTACCGGCAACTCGTTGCCATTACGGCTCACGAACGTTCCGGTTTGGCCAAGGTGGTACTTGACGTCTCCGGAACCTTGGGTCATCTGGCCGATCTTGCCGCCTTCGAACTCGGTGAAAAGTTGCCCGTAAGTCTTGCCGACGATGTTGACCAAGACGTTGAGCCGCCCGCGGTGAGCCATGCCAATTACTGCTTCGGTCATCCCGTCGTCGGCTGCAGCGCCGAGCAATGCGTCGAGCAGAGGGACGGTTGCCTCGGCCCCTTCGATCCCGAACCGTTTCTGGCCTACGTACTTGGTCGCCAAGAAGGTCTCGAGCGCTTCGGCGGCGTTGAGCCGACCCAGAATGTGGCGTTGCTCTTCCGGCGAGATGGTGCGATCAGCTCCTTCGAGCTGCTCTTGCATCCATCGTTTCTCGGCGGGGTCCTGGATGTGCATGTATTCGACACCGACGGTGCGGCAGTACGCGTCGCGTAGGACTCCCAGTAGCGCGCCGAGAGCCATTTTGTCCCGGCCGCCGACCCGGGCGTATATCCCGGTCTCGCTGCCGGTGAGGAACTCGCGATCGAGGTCCCAAATGGTGAGTCCGTAGGTGGCCGGGTCGAGTTCGGCGTGCATCTTTGGCTCTTTGACCTGCAGCGGGTCGAGATCAGCAATGAGGTGACCTCGCACCCGGTGCATGTTGATCAGCTGGTTGACCTTGGCCTGCTTTTCGAGCAGTGAAGACTCGCGGTCGAGGGGGTTGATGTCGCGCCGCCACTTGACTGCTTCGTAAGGAACGTCAAGCGAGCGGAACACATCGACGTAGAAGTCGTCTTCGCCCAGGAGAAGTTCGTGGATCTTCTTCAGGAACAGGCCCGACTCGGCGCCTTGGATTATGCGATGGTCGTAGGTGGAGGTGACCGTGATGACCTTGGACACCCCGAGCTCGGCGAGCTTTGAAGGATCGGCGGCCTGGTACTCGGTCGGGAACGCAATCGATCCCACACCAACAATGAGTGCTTGGCCTTGCATGAGTCGGGGTACGGATTGCAATGTGCCGAGCGTGCCGGGATTGGTGAGGCTCACGGTGGTGCCGGCGAAGTCGTCAGGGCTGAGCTTGTTTGACCGGACCTTCTCGATGAGTTCCTGGTAACGATCTACGAACTGGCGAAAGTTGAGCGTGTCGGCATCCCTGATGCAGGGCACCATCAAGGCTCGGCTGCCGTCCGGCTTCTCCAAGTCGACCGCGATCCCAAGGCCGATGTGTTGATTGCGCACGAGCCGGGGCTTGCCGTCAGAGTCGACCGCAAAGGTGTTGTTCATCGCCGGGACCGAATCCGAGATCGCCCGGACGACCGCGTAGCCGATCAGGTGCGTGAACGACACTTTGCCGTTGAGTTTGCGGCCCAGGTAACCGTTGATGATCTTGCGGTTGACTTCGAGGAGCTTGGCTGGCACTTGCCGGAAGCTGGTAGCGGTCGGGACCTCGAGACTGGCCTGCATGTTCGTGACGATCCGGGCGCTTGCGCCTCGAATCGGGGAACCGGGTGCTTCGTCGACCGGTTTCTTGGCTGGTGCCGGTGAAGGCGAAGGCGCAGGCGCCGCGGCTGGTGCCGGAGCCGGCGGCGCCGGTACTTCGGTGGCAACGGCATCGATGGGAGCGCTCGTAACCGCGGGGGTTGGCGGGGGCGTGGCACCGTTGGCTGCGCCCTCTTGTTCGAACATGGTTCGCCAGGTGGCGTCGACCGACGCCGGATCGGTCTTCCACTGCTCGCGCATTTCGTCGGCCATCCACGCATTGGGGCCCATGTCGTTGGTCGGGTTGCTCGAAGTCATCGCCTGTCAGCATACGCATGTTGGCACTAGGGTCCGGCGAGTGCGAATAGCGACATGGAATGTGAACTCCCTCAACGCCCGTCTTGGACGGGTTGAAAGGTGGCTCAATACGTTTTCTCCCGATGTCTTGTGCCTTCAAGAAACCAAGCTCGCCGACGATGCTTTTCCGGCGCTCACGTTCCAGGCAATGGGGTACGAGACTTTGCATCACGGCCAGGGGCGATGGAACGGCGTCGCTATTTTGAGCAAGGTTGGTCTCGACAATCCTGTTGCCGGGTTTGGTGACGAACAAGAGCCCGACCCCGACGCCCGTATTGCGTGGGCGACCTGTGGCGGAGTGCGTGTCGCGACCTGTTATGTCCCCAACGGGCGCTCGCTCGAAGACGATCACTACCAGTACAAACTGCGGTGGCTCGATCGGCTACGGGCCGATCTCGATGGTCAATGCGATCCGTCTGATCCAGTGGTCGTGTGCGGCGATTTCAATATCGCCCCCGAAGATCGAGATGTGTGGAACCGAGCAAAGCTCGAGGGGCAGACCCATGTCAGCGAGCCGGAACGAGAGCGGCTGGCCGCTCTCGAACAGTGGGGCCTGGTGGATGTCTTCCGGGAGCATCACCAGGACTCGGGTCTGTTCTCTTGGTGGGACTACCGCGGCGGCGCATTCCATAAGAAGCAAGGTATGAGAATCGATTTGTTGATGACATCGCGGTCGGTCGCCGATGCAACTTCTCTGGTTGTGGTCGACCGAAACGAGCGCAAGGGTCCAAAGGACGATCCGCCCAGCGACCACGCCCCGGTTCTCATCGATCTCGCTGCGCTCCCCACGAAAGCGACAGCGCCATGCTGACCCCTTTGAGCGAGCACCAGCTGTTGGTTTTTTGGACTCAGCTGCTGATCTTGGTAGTGATGGCTCGGGCCTGTGGCGCACTGATGCGTCGCGTCAATCTGCCTTCGGTCATTGGTCAGTTGGGGGCCGGAGTGATTCTCGGGCCGTCGATATTTGGCCGGGTCTGGCCCGAGGGTTTTCATTGGTTTTTGCCCGACTACCCGATCTCGTCAGGCGCGCTATTGGCCGTGAGTTGGATCGGTGTGGCCCTGTTGTTGGTTACTGCTGGGTTCGAGACCGACCTTGGATTGATCCGCCGACTCGGCCGAGCCTCGGCGTTGGTGACCGGGTTCAGCCTGGTTGTGCCACTGATCGGTGGCCTTGTGGTCGGTTTGTTGCTGCCCGACTCTTTTGTGGGATCGGGCGCCGACCGCACGGTGTTTGCTCTATTCGTAGCGGCCGCGCTGTCGGTCTCGGCCTTGGCCGTGATCGCCAAGATCCTGTCCGAGTTGGGCCTGATGCGGCGCGACTTTGGTCAGATCACCGTTGCGGCCGGAATGGCCAACGATGTTGTGGGCTGGGTGATGTTGGCGGTCTTCGCCGGCTTCGCCGTTTCGGGCGAAGTTTCCGCCGGTGGGGTGGCCAAGACCGTTGTGGGGTTGGCGGCGTTTCTGACGTTGGCAATGACCGTTGGCCAGCGCGTTGTCGACCGAGCGCTGCGATGGGTCCGCCGCGATGGGCCCAACGTCGACGGCGCGTTGTCGGTCGTCGTGTTCACAATGCTGGTCTATGGCGTTGCCACCCAAGCGCTCGGTATCGAAGCGGTCCTTGGGGCCTTCGTTGCCGGCGTGGTTTTGCACCGTTCGCGGTTTCAACAGCCGGAGGTGTTGCATCACATCGAGGGTCTGACCAACGCCTTTCTGGCCCCGATCTTTTTCGCCACGGCCGGGCTGAGAGTCGATTTGGGGTTGTTGCGACACAACAATGCGCTTGCTTGGGCCGGTGTTGTGGTTGGTGTGGCGATCGTTGCCAAGTTCGCCGGCGCTTACCTCGGCGCTCGTTTGGCTGGCCAATCGCAGCGAGCCGCAACCGCGCTTGGGGCTGGACTCAACGCTCGTGGCGCCCTCGAGATCGTGATTGCGTCGGTTGGACTCACGCTCGGGGTCTTCACCGACACCGCCTACACCGTTATCGTGATCGTGCCGCTGGTCACTTCGGTGTTCGCCGCGGCCAGCCTGCGGTTGGTAGTGCGGGACTGGCTGGGTAGTGCCGACGAGCAAGAACGACTCGAACGCGAAGCAACGTTGTCGCGCAACCTGGTGGTCAAGTCGTCGCGCATTTTGTTGCCGTCGCAAGGCAAGCCGGCATCGATTGCTGCGGCTCAGATAGTCCAGTTTGCGTGGCCCAAAGAAGCCCCGGCAACGATTCTGACCGTCGGGGCCCAGGCTGGTGTCGACGCTGATGTGGATCCTGATGTCAATATCGAGGTTCTGCGCAACGTGCTCGATGAACGAGCGGTTGATCACATCGAGACCACTCAAGCTGACATCGCGGGGGCGATCGTCGCTGAATCACAACTGGGCTATGGCGTGGTCGTAGTAGGTGTTGCGGCCCGCCACGAAGGAGTTCTCTACTCGCCGATGGTCGACGAATTGTTGCTCAACGCAGTAACACCGGTCGTTATCGTACGCCGGGCCCGTGGCCTCGACCGGCCGTTGCCTCCGGCCTTCTCTCGGGTCATAGTGCCGGTGACCGGCACGCCCTCGTCCCGGCTCGCTCAAGAGGTCGCATTTGCGATCTCGAGTGAGCTGGGAACCGAAGTTGTCCTTTCTCACGTTGTCAATCGTGTGAGCCAGCTTCCGAGGATCTTTGCCCGTCGGCGAGACGAGGACGACCCGGTAATGGCCGCGGCTAACCAGATGGTCGAGATGGCGGTCGGACGCGCCGAAGAGGCGGGGATCGCGCCGCGATCGTCGGTGCGCGAGGGTTCGTCGGCCGGCGAGGCTCTGGTCGAAGCAGCGCGGGCCGAAGAGGCCGACTTGGTGGTGTTGGGGGCTCAGCTCCGCAACGTCGACGGGCGGCCGTTCATTGGTCATACCGTCGAAACGGTTTTGGAACGTTGCGACGCAACGGTTGTGGTGGTTGCCCAACCACGCCCCCGTCATGTTGGCAGCTGATGATCACTCGTCGAGGCATGTGATTTCGAGTAGGCGCAGACCGAATCGACGAGCTTTGGTGGCTCCCACCCCCGCGATGGCCGCAAGTTGATCGATGTTGCACGGTCGTTGCTGAGATAGCTCGCCGACTGTTTGGTCGCTCAAGATCGCGGTGGGCGAGATGTTTATGGCGCGGGCGGTGTCGTCTCGCCATACCAAGAGTTGGTCAAGGACTTGCTGTCGTTCGTGTTGGTCGGTGATGGTCAGATCGATTTGTGCTGGTCCGGCAATCTTGGCTCGGAGGTTGGCGATCGAGGGGCGGTCGTCGGGGAGCGGGGCGGCCTGACCGTGGAACCCGTCGAGCCAGGGAGATGGAGCACGATCGACCAACGAGTCACCCATGACCCGACTTTGGCACCACGTCACATGGAGCTCTCGCTCTGCTCGTGTTGCGGCCACATAGAGAAGCCGTTGTTCTTCCATTCGGGCCGCCCAGCCCCTGGCGAAGGCGATCGGAACGTACCCGTCTTCGATGCCGGCCAAGTGCACGATCGGCCACTCGAGCCCCTTTGCGCCGTGAAAGGTTGTTAGCTCGATGCCGTCACTCACATTGCCGACCCGGTCGTCGGTACGAAGCGAGCTGAGGAATTCGCCGACCGAACAGTCTCGTTCGAGGGTGAGGTGGTCGCGAGCAATGTCGAGAAAGGCCTCGACCATGACGCGTCGTTCGTCGCTGAGACGATCGCCGAGGTCTCCTGGCAAGCCGGTGGTGGTGTCGGCGAGCACTTCGCTGAGGGCTCGCTGTTCGTCCCACTCGTCGATCAACTCAATAATTTCGGGGCGGCGGAGCAAGACCCCATCACCACGCGACCGTGTGGGTATTCCCGCCGCTTCGATGGCGGCACGGATGGCGGGGATTTGGGCGTTGGTTCTGACCAAGACTGCCTGGTGGCGCCATGGGGCGCCGGGCTTGTGACGGCCGCGCACCGCTCGGGCCAAGTCGCGCGCTTCGGTTGGCCCGTCGAGCACCCGAACGGTTGGTTCGTCGCCCGATGGTTTTGCCGACGGCTGAGGGTCGACCTCGATGATGCGGGCCGCGGCGTCGAGGATCTCGGGACTGGACCGAAAGTTGGTCCGCAAGTGGACCACCGCAGTGCCGGGGAGGTGTTCGCCGATCCGGGTGAGCAACTCGGGGTCGGCGCCGTTCCAGCCGTAGATCGCTTGGTGAGGGTCGCCGACAACAACCAGGGTCGAGTCGGTGCCCATCCACGACTGCAACAGCGCGAACTGCAGCGGATTCACGTCCTGGAATTCGTCTACGAGTAGGTGTCGGTGACGCCATTGTTGAGCCGCCGCGAACTTGTGATCGCGGGTCATGGTGGTGTGACACAACGCCAGAAGGTCGTCGAAGTCGATCAGTTTGCGTTTGTGTTTGGCTTCGTTGTAATCGGCGTATATCCGGGCGACGAACTCGTGGTTGCGCGACGCTCGGCGGCGAGTCTCGGCGGCGGCAGCGGGGTAGGCCTCCGGGGTCAGAAGCCGCGCTCGCGCCCACGCTATTTCGGCGTCTAGGTCGGCAATAGTGGATCGGTCGAGCTTCGGGTTGTTACGGGCAAGAAAACCCATCCGACGTTCGAGCAGCTCTGGGGGCCGGCGATGGTTGGCCTGCCAGTGGCGTCGCAAGATGGCGAGGGCAACGGAGTGAAATGTGCCGGCGGCTACTTCGTCGCGAAGGCCCAGTTGGCGGGTTCGTCGCCGTAACTCGCCGGCGGCGCGCCGGGTGAAAGTTACGGCCAACACATGGCGGGGATCGATCCGACCGCTCGCTGCTTGCCATGCGATCCGGCGCGTGAGCACCCTGGTCTTGCCCGAACCGGCCCCGGCGATGATGCACAAGGGCGATGTCGAAGTCGTGACCGCGTCGCGTTGCTCGGTAGTGAGGTCCTCGAGGAGGACGTCGGCGTCGTCGAGTCGAGCAGGCACGGGTTGACACTATCGAGTCCTGAGTCGCCGTCTGGCTAGTGTCAGTCGATGGATCCGGTTTCGGCGATCGCCTTCGAGGAGTTGGTCGCCGATGCCCTCGATTCGTTGCCGGTGGCGCTCGGGCGCCTGATGGACAACGTCGCGGTTGTGGTCGAGGACCGTCACCCTCACGAGAACCTGCTGGGTTTGTATGAAGGGATTCCGCTGACCGAACGTGACGACTACGGCGCCATGGTCATGCCCGACCTGATCACCCTCTACCGCCTCGCTCTTTGCGACGCGGTGCGCGACGTCGACCAACTCGTGGCCGAGATTCGTGTGACCGTCGTACACGAGATTGCTCACCACTTCGGGATCGACGACCATTCGCTCGAAGAGTGGGGATGGGGATGAGCGAACCGTGCAAGGACCTTGCCGCGGTTGTCGAGGCCAGCCGCCGCTCGATGCCCGGCTCTCGACAACAACGACTAGAGGGTTGGATCTGTCGCAGCCACCTTGGCGAAACGGCTCGCGCAAATAGTGTGTCGGTGGGCCAGGATTTGCCGGAGCCTCTCGCGGCGGCCGTCGATCGGGTCGAGCACTGGTACGCCTCGCTGGGCCGGCGCACCATCTTCCAGGTAACCGGCGAAAATCCTGACTTGGGTGAGGAACTCGATCGCCGGGGCTACACCCGCGATCGTGATTCGTTGATCATGACGGCGCCAGTTTCGTCGTTGGCGCGGTTGGATCGAAGGCCAACAGGGGAGAGCCACCTGGTCGAGATGAGCAGCGAGCCTACGGAGACATTTGCCTCGCTGATGTCGTCGTCGCGTTTGGCCGAGACAACGTTTAGTCCCCACGTTGCCCATCGTTACGTCGACGTGACGAGCCCGATCGGCGAGGTGCTCGGGGTGGGTCACGCTTGTATCGACGGCGCCTTCATTGGCCTATCCAGTCTTCATACCCTCGAAGCATTTCGGGGCCAAGGTGTGGCTACCGCGGCGATCGATGCTCTCGTGCACGACGAGAGAGCCGAGCGCACCGACACGGTTTGGCTTCAAGTAATGAAGTCCAATCACGGGGCGGTTCGGCTCTACGAAAGCCTCGGGTTCGAGATGATCGGCTCGTATCACTATCGTCACGCCCCCGCCGGCACATGTCGGCACTGACGATGCCGAGGTAGTGTCCGCCCATGCCGTTTCCGCGCCATCTCCTGACCGACGACGAAGACCTCGTTCTCGACCTTCGTCCCCACTGGTGGTTTCTGGCCCCGGTTGGTTCGGCGGTGGCGGCCTCATTGATTCTGGGTGCGGCGGCGCTGGCCCAGTCGTGGTGGCGGCCGTTCGAATTCACGATCGGCGTGCTCGTGGTCGTCGTGTTGAGTTGGTTCGCGGTCAAGTACGTGCAATGGACCACTACCAACTTCGTGGTCACCAACGAACGGGTCATCTCGCGCACAGGGGTGATGGCCAAGAAGGGCATCGAGATTCCCCTCGATCGGATCAACACGGTGTTCTTCAATCAGTCGTTGTTCGAACGCCTGATTGGCGCTGGCGACTTGGGTATCGAGTCGGCCGGCGAAGGTGGGCGTCAAACATTTGCCGATATTCGCAAACCCAATCTCGTTCAAAACGAGATCTACCGTCAGGTCGAGGGGCTCGAGGAGCGCAAGCTGCGAAGGCTGGGCCAGGCCGCGGCGGGTGGTGCGTCGGCCGAGCTGTCGATTCCCGAGCAGATCGAGAAGCTCGACCAGCTTCGCCAGCAGGGGATTGTGACCGACGCCGAATTCGAAGCTAAGAAACGGGACCTTCTTGATCGGATGTAGCCAACCATGACCAAACTTTCCTTAACCGATTCCAGCCCGCGAGTTGAGCAAGCCGTCGCCAACGCCGAACGGGCTCGTGGGGCTGGGCTTCACCGTTTCTGGATGCCGCAGGTTCGCTCGGCCGATCCGCTCACGACACTGGCGGTGGTTGCTCGCGAGGTGCCGACGGTTGGGCTGGGCACGGCGGTCGTGGCCATGCAAACCATGATGCCGCAAACACTGGCTCAGGCCTGTCGGACCCTCAACCAGATCAGTGATGGCCGCTTCACCCTTGGCCTTGGGGTAAGCCACGAACCGGCGATGGTCGGGCTTTACGGGATTCCGTGGAACAAGCCCTACAGCCATCTGGTCGAGTATCTCGACGCGTTGTTGCCACTGCTCTCCGAGCAGAAGGTGTCGACCAGCGGCGAGTTTGTCACCCATCACACCGAGATCGATGTGCCGGGTCCCAACCCTGAGGTTGTGCTGGCCGCCCTCGGCACAAAGATGTTGCGGCTGGCCGGGGCGCGCACGTCGGGCACCAACCTTTGGATGACCGGTCCCAACACGATCAAAGAACACATTCGACCCAACCTTGGGCCCGCGGGCCAGATCATCGCCGGGGTGCCGGTGATGATCACCGACGACGTCGCCGGCGCGCGTGTCGAGGCCAACAAGGAACTTGCCATTTACGGCATGTTGCCTTCGTATCGGGCGGTGCTCGACCGTGAGGGCTACGACGAGCCGGCCGACATGGTGTTGATGGGCGATGCCGACACGATCCGCGCCGGTCTCGAGCGCTACCGCGATGCGGGGGCTACCGAGGTCACTCTCAGTATCCAGGGGCCACGAGAGAGCCGCGAGGCCATGTGGGACCTGATCGCCACCACGGGCGGCGAATTGTGACCAACCCGCAGCCGCTCGGAGGAAACGAGATGCCGCGCTTTGCCGGCATCACGACCTTCATGCGGCTGCCGGGTCGAAGCCAACCGGCCGACCTCGACGTCGGCGTCTTCGGGGTGCCGTTCGACCTTGGTACATCGAATCGGCCCGGCGCCCGGTTTGGACCGCGTGGGATCCGCGAAGAGTCGGTGATGATCCGGCCCTACAACATGGCGACTCGGTCGGCTCCGTTCGACAGCTTGCGTATCGACGACCTCGGCGATATTGCGACCAACGCCTTCGACAAACTCGACTCGATCGCTCGTATCGAGTCTTACGTTGACGACCTCATGAGTCACGATCTGATCACGGTCGCCATGGGCGGCGATCACACGATCGTGCTGCCGATCTTGCGGGCCTTGGCCAAAGTCCATGGCCCGGTCGGGTTGGTCCATGTCGACGCTCACACCGACATCAACGACGACATGTTCGGCGAGAAGATCGCCCACGGCACGCCATTTCGGCGAGCTGTCGAAGAAGGTTTGCTCGACGGCGACCGGGTTGTTCAGATAGGCGTACGCGGGACCGGATACGCGGCCGACGACTTTGATTGGTCGCGCCAACAAGGTTTTCGTGTGGTGCAGATCGAGGAGTGCTGGCATCAGTCGCTGACCCCTCTCATGGCTGAGGTGCGCAACAAAGTAGGAGACGGTCCCGTCTATCTGAGCTTTGACATCGATGGTCTCGATCCGTCGTTCGCCCCCGGCACCGGCACCCTCGAGATCGGGGGGTTAACCACCCCTCAGGGCATCGAGATCATTCGAGGGTGTGCCGGTCTCGACTTGGTTGGTTGCGATCTGGTCGAGGTCGCTCCGATCTACGATGTATCGGGTATGACTTCGCGCATCGCCGCCGACTTGTTGTACGAAATGCTGTGTGTTCTCCCCGGCGTCGAACGCCGCGCCTGAAAGTGTAGGAATCCCCCATGAGCCAGCTTCTGCATCCGTTCACTCCGCCAGCCAAGGACACCAGTGGGTTTGTCAACGTTGCGTCGGGCCAAGGGTCGGTTCTAACTCTCAGCGACGGTCGCCAGATCCTCGACGCCATGGCATCGCTTTGGTACTGCAACGTTGGTTACGGCCATCCCAAAGTCAATGCCGCGATCACCGATCAACTATCGAGGATTCACGGACACCACATCTTCGATCCGTTCACCAACGACATTGCCGAAGCGGCCGCCGCGGCAATTTCACAGCGGGCGCCGATGCCGGGCGGCAAGGTCTTCTTCGGCCAATCGGGGTCCGAGGCTGTCGACACGGCGCTCAAGTTGGCCCGAGCTGCTCAACGCCAGGCGGGGCACCCCGAAAAGCAAATCGTGATTTCGCGGACCAAGGGTTACCACGGCACCAACTACGGCGGAACCTCGGCTCAGGGATTTGCCGAGTACCGCCTCGATTGGGGCGATTTGCTACCTCATCATGTCCATGTCCCCGGCGACGATGTCGAGGCGCTGGCGTCCGTCTTTGCCGAGCACGGTGACAAAGTCGCGGCAGTCCTCACCGAGCCGTTGCAGGGGGCCGGTGGGGTCATCCCGCCCCCTCCCGGCTATCTCGAAGCGGTGCGACGACTGTGCACCGAGCACGGCGCGTATTTCATCGCCGACGAGGTCATCTGCGGTTTCGGCCGGCTCGGCACTTGGTTTGGATCGCAGTTCTACGGGGTCGTGCCCGACCTGGTGACGTTCGCCAAAGCGGTCACGTCAGGTTATGTGCCGCTCAGCGGAGTGATCGTGGGGCAGGCACCGCTGGCTGCACTCGAGGCCGACCCCGAATGGAAGTTGGCTCACGGCTACACCTACAGCGGCCATCAATTGGCGTGCGCAGCTGCGCTGGCGTGCATGGAGGTAACCGAAGAAGAGGGGCTGCTCGACCGGGCGACCACGCTCGGCGCCCGCTTGCGTCTCGGGTTGCAATCGCTGGTCGACGATGGCCTTTACGCCGGTTTGCGAGGCGACGGGTTCACGTATGCGTTGTTGACCCACGACCACCAGGTTCCCGCCGATGTTCGCAACGACATCCTCGCCCAAGGGGTGATCGTGCGACCGATGGCCGGATGTCTGGGGTTCTGCCCGCCGCTGGTCACCACCGAAACCCAGGTCGATCAGATGGTCGACGCCGCGGCGGCCGTGGTCTAGAGCCTCGTGGTCTAGAGCCTCGTGGTCTAGAGAAATGGCAGAGCGCCGAGTAGTGGCGCCAATTCGTCGCCAGTTCTGGCCAGCGTCGACGCCCCCGCTTGGGTCAAACGTGGCCCGAGCGATGGCCTGACGTGGCCTCCGGCCAGAAAGCCGATCACCGGCATTCCGGCCGCCACCCCGGCAGCAACACCGGCAGGGCTGTCTTCGACCACGACGCATCGTGATGCCGCGACCCCCATGCTGGCCGCGGCGTGCAAGAAGAGGTCGGGAGCGGGCTTTCCCCGCTCGACCATCTGGGCCGAAAAGATCGATCCTTCGACGAACTCTTGGCGTAGCCCGGTGATCCCAAGACACAGTTCTATGCGGTCGAGGTTGCTGCTAGAGGCAACACAACGCGGGAGGTCTAGGCGGCCCAGCACATCCGCGATCCCGGCGACTGGTTGAAGCCGGCCCGGGAACTGGGCGAGCGCTTGGGCCTGGATTGCTTCGCTGAGAGTGTCAGGTACCGGCTGGCCGAAGCGCTCTTCGAGCATGGCCATCATCGATCCGTAACTGAGTCCGATACAGGTCTCGGCGACTTCGTCGGGCGTCATGGGAAAGCCCGCTGCGGTCAGCATCTGCGCTTCGATATCGATTACGAGCGCCTCGCTGTCGACGAGCACTCCGTCGCAGTCGAAGATGATGAGTTCCGGTTGCATGGCTCGGAGCCTAGGATGGCGCTATTCCAATCCGGGGAGCTCGGGCAGCCGGGCTGAGAGGTCGACCAATGCGTCGGCGACCCGCACCAACCTGATCTGGGTAATGCCAGCGGAGGAAGCTCATGAAATTACGACTATTGGCATTGGTCATTGCATCGACCCTGGTAGCGGCGGCGTGCGGTAGCGACGACACGGCTTCGATCGATGGGACCACAATCACCGTGTTGACCCACGACTCGTTCGCGGTTTCCGACTCGGTACTGGCCGAATTTACCGCCCAGACCGGCGTGGTCGTCGAGTTGTTGTCGTCGGGGGACGCTGGGACCATGGTGAGCCACGCGATCGTGACCTCGGGCAACCCGCTCGGTGACGTGATGTTCGGCATCGACAACACGTTTTTGCAACGAGGACTCGATGCCGACTTGTTCGAGCCGTACACCGCCACTGGGCTCGGCACCGTGGTTCCGGGCCTCGACCTCGATCCTGATCATCGAGTTACCCCTATTGATTTCGGCGATGTGTGCGTCAACTACTGGGTTGACGCCGCACCCGATTTCACCGCTACCACGCTCGAGGATCTCACCAATCCGATCCTCGCTGATCAGCTGGTGGTCGAGAGCCCCGAAGCGTCTTCTCCGGGATTGGCGTTCTTGTTGGCGACCATCGCCGGGACCGATGATTGGGAGCAGTACTGGGAAGATTTGGTCGCCAACGGCGTCAGCGTGACAAGTGGATGGGAGGACGCCTACTACGGCGAGTTCATTGCCGGTGGGGGCGATCGCTCGTACGTGGTTTCCTACGCTTCGAGTCCTGCCGCCGAAGTCATATTTGCCGACCCTCCAGTCGACGCGGCCCCCACCAGAGTGCTTCTGGATTCGTGCTTTCGCCAGATCGAGTTTGCCGGAATAATGCGCGGAACCGAGTCCCCCCAAGCGGCCCAGGCGTTCATCGACTTCATGTTGACCCCCACATTCCAAGAAGACATTCCCGGCAATATGTTTGTGTTCCCGGCCGTGGTCGACACCGTGCTTCCGCCCGAGTTTGTCGAATTCGCGCAGCTATCCGACAACCCCCACATTCTTGACCCTGCCGAAATCGAGGCCAACCGCAACGAATGGGTCGACCGGTGGGTAGAGATCGTGCACGGCTGATGAAATCGGCAACTTCTACCGTCGCCCGCGTTGCGACGGTGGTTGTACCTGCCGTGTTCCTTTCGCTCTTTTTTGTCTTCCCGGCCGCGACTGTTGTGGCGACGGGCCTCGGCGCTGACGGGATCGGTGCCCTTGGAGATCTGGCCGGGTCGTCAAGACAACGCAACATCTTGTGGTTCACGGTCTGGCAGGCCGCGATATCTACCGCGCTGACTGTCCTCGTAGCTTTTCCGGCCGCTTCGTTAGTGGCGCGGTTACCGGAGAGGCGCCGCCGTCTGGTCAGGGCGATGGTCACAGTGCCGTTTGTGCTGCCCACCGTGGTTGTTGCCGGGGCGTTCGAAGGGCTATTTCAACGCCTCGGCCTCGATTCGGGCACGATCCGGCTGCGGCACACGGTGTGGGCGATCTTGCTGGCCCACGTGTTCTTCAATTACGCGGTTGTGGTGCGTACCGTCGGGTCGTTTTGGGCCGGGCTGGACAGCCGCCTCGAAGATCAAGCCCGAGTGCTTGGTGCAACCCGATGGCGGACGTTCCGCGAGGTCACCCTGCCGCGGCTACGTCCCGCAGTGTGGTCGGCTTCGGCCATTGTGTTCTTGTTCTCGTTCACTTCGTTTGGGATCGTGTTGATACTTGGCGGGCCTCATCGAGCAACCCTCGAGACCGAGATCTATCGCTACGCGGTTACTCGGACAAACCTCACTACTGCAGCCGCCCTGGCCACGGTTCAACTCGTAGCGGTATCGGCCATGGTGGTGATGACCACCCGCCTCGAGCGGCGTCGCGGCGTCGTGACCCGATCGCCGAGGCGGCCGGCCGGAACGATTCCGGGGCGCTGGATCGCCGCCAATGTGACTGTTGCGGCGGTATTGCTCGCCGCGCCGATTGCCACCCTGTTGGAGCGATCCTTGGCCAACAACGGTGGATACGGCTTCGATCACTATCGAGCGCTTGGCCATCGGGTTCGCCAACTGCCCGCGCCGGCCACCACGGCGCTTTGGAACTCGTTGGTCTTCGCCGTTGTGGCAACTGCCATTGCCGTGCTGATTGGTGGACTTGCGTCGTTGGTGGTGGTGCACGGACGCCACGGCCTCGCCCGCATCTTCGACCTGGGTCTCACGCTGCCACTCGGCACTTCGGCGGTCACCATTGGTTTCGGAATATTGATCGCGCTTGATCAACCGCCGGTCGATCTACGGACCTCTTGGTGGATCATCCCAATCGCTCACGCGCTGGTCGGAACAGCGTTCGTTGTGCGCACGATGGTGCCCGTGCTCAGGTCGATCGACCCTCACCTGCGCGAGGCCGCCGCAGTGCTCGGAGCCCCTCCGGGCCGAGTGCGCCGCGAGATCGACCTGCCGATTGGGCTGCGAGGGTTGGTTGTCGGGGCCGGGTTTGCCTTCGCCGTCTCGCTTGGGGAGTTCGGTGCTACATCCTTTCTTCCCCGACGGCCCGAGAACCTGACCGCCCCGATCGCCTTGTTCCGCCTGCTCTCCACGCCGGGAGATCTCCTCCGCGGCCAGGCCATGGCGCTCGCAGTGGTGCTCATGGTGATGGTCGCGTCGGCCGTGTTGCTGATCGAGTCCTTTCGCGGCGGTTCAGAGGGATCGCTATGAGCTTGTCGATCCAACACCTGACTGTTCGTTTCGCAGGCACCACTGCGCTCGACGATCTCGCACTGGATGTCTGCGATGGCGAACGCCTCGCCCTTCTCGGCCCCAGTGGGTGCGGAAAATCGACTCTTCTTCGGGTGATCGCCGGACTCGAACCGCACGCCCATGGCACTGTCAAACTCGACGGCCAATCTCTTGATGGGGTCGAACCCCACATGCGGCCCTTCGGTTTGATGTTTCAAGACCATGCGTTGTTTCCTCATCGCAACGTGGCCGAAAATGTGGCGTTCGGCCTGCGAATGCAGAAGGTTCCGCGTCAAACGTGCACCGCCAGAGTCGACCAGATGCTCGAATTGGTGGGCCTGGCCGGTTACGGCGATCGCGACATCGTGACCCTGTCGGGCGGCGAGGCGCAGCGAGTTGCCTTGGCCCGCGCCCTGGCCCCGTCGCCGAGGGTCCTGCTTCTTGACGAACCCCTGGGGTCGCTTGACCGGGGCCTGCGCGATCGCCTCGTCGACGACCTGCCCGGCGTGCTGGCCGAAACCGCTACGACGGCGATACACGTCACCCACGATCACGACGAGGCTTTTGCGATCGGCGACCGGGTAGCAGTAATGCACGCCGGGTCGATCGAACAAGTCTCGACGCCACAAGATCTGTGGGCCAATCCGGTGTCGTCAACCGTTGCCCGATTCCTGGGTCACAGCAACCTGATCGAAACCGCCGACGGAATCGAAATGTGGCGCTCCGACGCGGCTCGCATCGACCCGCAGGGCGAGCTGCGTGGGGTGGTCAGCCGTCGACATTTCCGTGGCCAACAATACGAAGTCACGGTGACTCTCAACGACGGTCGCGACGCCAGGTTCTGGCTGGTCGATCCGCCGGCTTTGGGCGAAACGATCTCGCTGTCTCTCGACCGGACCAAAGTGCGGTTGCTGTTGCGCTAACTCATGTGACCGCGATCTCGCGACGCATGGGCACGTGGGCAATGCCGGCGTCCATGAACTCCTCGCCCGTTTCGGTAAACCCCAGGTCGCGATACCAGCCGACCAAATAGCTTTGGGCATCGAGCACCCACGGCCCCGCCGAGCGATCAATAACTTCGCACACCATGGCCCGCGCTACACCACCGCCGCGAGCGTCGGGCCGGGTAACGACCCGACCGATTCGACGGGCGTCACCGTCGTCGAGCAGCCTTGCGTAGGCCGTTACCCCAACGTCGTCTTCGATCCAGAAATGACGCGTCGTTGGTTCGGTGTCTCGGCCATCGAGATCGGCATAGACGCAGTCCTGCTCGACAACAAAAACATCGATCCTCAAACGCACAATGTCGTGCAATTGCTTGGTGGAGAGGCGAGAGAAAGGCCGATCGAGGATCTTCACGTCATCGAACCTAGTGTGGCGCCATGGCCACAGCAGCGAACGGTTCGATCGAGCTCTACTACGACACGTTCGGGGACTTCGCCGACCCCCATGTGATCTGTCTGCCCGGCATGGGCAACCAACTCTTGATCTATCCCGAAGAGTTCTGCATGGCGCTGGTTGATCGAGGATTTCACGTGCTGCGTATGGACAACCGAGACTCGGGCCTTTCCAGCACCGACCACTCCGAATACACGTTGTCCGACATGGCCAACGATGTGTTGGCGGTGCTCGACGCGGTCGGGGTCGACACTGCGGTCGTGTTGGGGTTGTCGCTCGGTGGCATGGTCGCTCAGCAGTTTGCGGTCGATCACCCCGAGCGCTGCCGGGCGCTGGTTTCGTTGGCGTCGACCCCTGGCGAAACCGACCTTCCGATGGCCGAACCCGAAGTGGTTGCGGCCTTGATGTTGCCGACCGAAGCAACTGCCGAGGCCCAAGTCGAGTCCGACCTGCGGGTGCGGTCATTGTGGAGCAACCCCGAATGGTTCGACGTCGATCAGATGCGGGCCTATTTCGCGTCGTTGTACGAACGAGCATGGGTTCCCGGCGGCGGCCTCCGACAATTTGCCGCGGCGTCTCGTACCCCGTCTCGGGTCGAAGCGCTGAAGAACCTGACGGTGCCCACCCTTGTAGTTCATGGCGAGAACGACACGCTTATCCCGATCGCCCACGGCCACCGCACCGCCGAACTGATCCCCGGAGCCGAGTTCCTGCAAATCGATGGCATGTCACACGACTTCGTGTATCAAGCGTGGCCACCGCTGATCGAGGCCGCCACCGCTCTCACCGCCAAAACGTTCGCCTAACCGCGTATTCTTTGGCCCATGGGACCACTAACTGGTATTCGGATCATCGAACTGGCCGGGATCGGGCCGGGGCCGTTTTGCGCCATGATGTTGTCGGATATGGGTGCCGATGTGATCCGCATCGACCGCGCCAGCGCGGTGCGAGGCGGCGACCCCGATCTGCCGCCCGCCGACGTCATCAACAGAGGCCGCCGCTCGATCGGGGTAGACCTCAAGTCTGCTGATGGGGTCGAAACGGTTCTCAAACTTGTCGAATCGGCCGACGGTTTGATCGAAGGTTTCCGCCCCGGCGTCACCGAACGACTTGGCCTCGGTCCCGACGATTGTTTGGCTCGCAACCCGGCTCTCGCCTACGGGCGAATGACCGGCTGGGGTCAAGACGGGCCCTATTCGTCGACCGCCGGTCACGACATCAACTACATCTCGCTCGCCGGTGCGCTCGAACCGATGGGCCGCGCTGGCCAAGCGCCGGTGCCGCCCCTGAACCTGGTGGGAGACTTCGGCGGCGGCGGCATGTATCTCGCCTTTGGCATGGTTTGCGCCATCCTCGAAGCCCGCAAATCAGGTTCGGGACAAGTTGTCGATGCCGCCATGGTCGACGGGGCGGCCTCGCTCATGACCTTCTTTCACGGGTTTCGGGCCATGGGCATCTGGACCGACGAACGGGGGACCAACACCCTCGACACTGGTGCTCACTTCTACGACGTGTACGAAACCAGCGACGGCTTGTTCATATCGATCGGTTCTATCGAAAACCAGTTCTACGCCGAGCTTCGCGACAAACTCGACCTGACCGACGCCAAATGGGACCATCACATGAACCGGGCCGGCTGGCCCGAGCTCAAGACCGAACTCGCGGCGATATTCAAGACCCGCAGCCGAGACCAATGGTGCGAGGTCTTCGAAGGCTCCGATGTGTGTTTTGCTCCGGTGCTTTCGATGGCCGAGGCCCCTCAGCACCCTCACAACGTGGCTCGCGGCACTTTCACCGAAGTGGCCGGGGTCGTCCAGCCCCGCCCGGCGCCACGGTTCAGCCGCACCGACGGCGAGATTGCCAGACCGCCCGCTCACGCTGGTCAGCACACCGACGAGATCCTCACGGGATTGGGTTTCTCCGACGAGGAGATCGCGGCACAGCGATCGGCCGGTACCGTCGCCTGATGGCGACCGCAGTTTTCTTTCACGCTCACCCTGACGACGAGGCCATAGCGACCGGTGGCACCATGGTCCTCGGCGCTCGGCGAGGTCATCGCGTGGTGCTGGTATGCGCCACCGACGGGGCCGTCGGCGAAGCGGCGCCCGAAGCGATTCCTACTGGACAAACCTTGGCCGACGTACGGGCCCGCGAGCTTCACGCGGCGGCCGATCTGTTGTCGGTGAGCCGCCTCGAGTTCTTGGGATACGGCGATTCGGGCATGGACGGCGAAGCAACCAACGACGACCCCGCGTGCTTCTGGCAGGCTGATCTCGAAGAGGCCGCCCAACGCCTGGCCACGATTTTGCGCGACGAAGATGCCCAATTGCTGACCATCTACGACCCGATCGGCGGCTATCACCACCCTGACCATGTGCAGGTTCATCGAGTCGGCCGTCGAGCTGCGGAGTTGGCCGGCACGCCCCATGTGTTCGAGTCGACTATGAACCGCGAGCAGATGCGATCCTTCGCCGACGATCCGGCGTGGACCGACATGGACATGTCAGAGGAGCAGATCGAGCAAGAACGCAACGACTTCCTCGAGGCCGAGTTGGGTACTCCAGCGGCGCTGATCACTCACAGTGTCGACGTGACCGAGGTACTCGAAGCCAAGAAGGCGGCGATGGCCGCTCACGCCTCGCAGATAACCGACGACTCCATCTTCCTGAAACTTCCTGACGAGGCGTTTGCACAAGCCTTTGGGACCGAATGGTATGTGGGGTACAAATCAAGTTCAGTCGGCGAGCCATACCAAGGCGACATTTTTGCGGCGCTGGACCAGTCCTTCGCCGAGTAGTCGCCTCCACCCGTTCGTTGGCAAACTCTGACCATGACTGTCGTAAAGATCAACGCCATAACCGTCCCCGGTGATCTAGGTGACGAAGTTGCCAAGCGGTTCGCGGCGCGGGCCGGAGCAGTTGATGGCATGGACGGGTTCGAAGGATTCGAGCTCTTGCGGCCCACCGACGACCGCGAAACTTGGTTGGTGCTGACCCGCTGGCGAGACACCGAAGCTTTTACTTCCTGGACCCAGTCGGCTCAGTTCCGTGACGGCCACAAGGCCGCTCTATCGACCAACGAACATTCGTCGGCCAACGAAGATGCGCCTGCGCCCCTTCCGATCTCGGCGGAGTTGTGGAGTTTCGAGATCGAAGTGGGTCGCGAAGGCTCGTGATCCGCGACCTTCACCACGTCGTCGCGTGGATCCTGATCGTGACCAACGCCGCCGTCGGTGTTTGGGCCCTCGCCGCTGATCGACGGCCCCGCCTGCGTCACCGGCTTGGCTGGATCATGGTTGTGATCGCCCAAGTGGTCGTGTTGATTCAGACCGTACTGGGTGTGGTTTTGCAAGTCAGCGAAGACATCGAGGGCGACCGCCATCAGCTCTACGGGTTCACGGCGTTCATTTCGGTTGGTCTGTTGTACGCCTACCGCAACGAGATGCGCGACCGCCCCTATTTGCTGTATGGCCTTGGCAGCTTGTGGCTCATGGGACTCGGCATACGGGGCGTCTACCTAGCTGGCTAGTCGACTGCGGCCGCGGTTTACATCGCGGCGGTGATGCCCAGATCGTCGTAGTGCTGAGTCTGGTAATTGTTGCGGAACATTTCGCGAAGTTTCTGAGCCGCGGCGTCGTAGGCGTCGGGGTCGTCCCACGTGTTGCGCGGGTTGAGGAGCTCGTCGTCGACGGCGTCGCAGTGGGTAGGCATCTTGAGCCCGAGGGTTGGCTCGGTCTGAAGTTCGACTCCGTCGAACTCGCCGTCGAGGGCCGCGTTGAGCAGCGCCCGCGTTGCTTTGAGCGACATGCGGTCGCCCGTGCCGTAGGGTCCGCCCGACCAACCGGTGTTGAGCAAGATGCAGCGGGTGTTGTTGTCGGCCATTCGTTTGGCCAACAACTCGGCGTAGACAGCCGGCTTTTGGCTCATGAAGGCGGCTCCGAAACACGACGAGAACGACGGTTCGGGTTCGGTCACCCCGACTTCGGTACCGGCAAGCTTCGAGGTGAACCCGGTGACGAAGTGATACATCGTCTCTTCGGCGTCGAGGATCGACACCGGGGGAAGCACACCGAACGCGTCGGCGGTCAGCAACACGATGGTGTCGGGGTGAGGCCCAGAAGCGCCGTCGCGGACGTTGGGATTGGCCGTTAGCGGATAGGCGAATCGAGTGTTCTCGGTGATGGAATCGTCGCTCAGATCAAGTTCCTGAGGGTCGGTGTCGGCGAGGGCGCGACCCGGCAAAGTGGGCACGTTCTCGATCATCGTGCCCTTCATCGACAACGCCGCGGCGATGACCGGTTCGTTGCCCTTGTCGAGATCGATGAGCTTCGCGTAGCACCCATCCTCGAAGTTGGAGACGCCACGATCGGTCCAGACGTGCTCGTCGTCACCGATCAGTTCGCGGTCGGGGTCGGCTGAAAGGGTGGTTTTGCCGGTGCCGGAAAGGCCGAACAGAATGGCACTGTTGCCGGCCGGAGACACGTTGGCCGAGCAGTGCATCGACAGTTGGCCTTTTTCGGGGAGGACAAAGTTCATGATTGTGAACATCGTCTTCTTGTTGACACCGCAGTAATCGGCCTTGCCCAGCACGAGACCAACCCGGCGTTCGATATCGATGATCACGGCGCGGTCTGAACGAGTGCCATCACGTTCGGGGTCGCATTCAAAGGACGGCACGTTGATGAGGGTCCAGCCACTCTCCTCGCGGTCGCTGTCGTCTCGAACGTTCTTGGGGAACATGATGTTGCAGAAGTAGGCATGGCTGGCGTACTCGCCGACAAACCGGTATGGCTCGGAGAACTCGGAGTCCCAGCCGCAGAAGACGTCGGTGACGTACAAGTCGCGTTGGCGTTCGTTGAGATAATCCACTACTCGGGGGAGGAGTTCGTCAAACTTCGCGGCGTCGAACTTGGCAAACCCTGATTTCCACCAAACCCGGTCGGTGGTGTCGCGGCGATCGACACAAAACGTGTCGTTGACCGGTCGTCCGGTGCACTCGGGATCGCTGAAGAACACCAGTGGTCCATCAACCCCCAGGGACGTGGCGAAGGCCTTTTGAACATCGTCTGGCCCGCCGACGGTCACGCGACCGCGATCGTGTTGGATTGCTTCGTGGAACAGTTCGTCCTGGCTGAGCCCGTAGCGAAGGTCCATTCCTGAAAGGCCAAACGTGGCCTCTAGCTCGGATGCGACGGTGTTGGTCCCGGTCGTGGTTGCGGTGGTCATGGTGATGGTCCCCGGTTGTGTTGCTTCGCGAGTCGGCCATTGACCTGTCAAAGTGAGTGGCTAACTATTTCAACCATATGTCTCGCGATCGAGGCGATGTGGCACTGGGTACCCATGGACTTGTGATTGGATCTATCGTTTCGGGCGATACGCCGCTTGACGCGGCTCGACACCGAAAGGCCCCCTCATGACTGTGACCGCCTATATTTTGATCCAAGCGGAGGTCGGGTGCGCCGCCGATGTTGCCAGAGCCGCTGCTGACCTCCCCGAGATCGTGTTGGCCGAAGTGGCAATGGGGCCCTACGACGTAATTGCTCGGGCCGAGGCCGACAACATGGATCAGCTCGGCTCGGTCGTGGTCAACGCGGTTGGTTCCATCGAGTGTGTAGAACGAACGCTGCTATGCCCGATCGTCAACGTGTAGCCCCAATAGCCAACGTGTAGCGAGCAGCAGCTAGAGCTCGGGGGTCTTCATGTCGCCTTCAGAACCGAGGCGCAAAGTGGTGGCCCGGCCGTCGGCGTCTAGTTCGAAAGTGACTCGCTGGCCCTGACGAAGCATACGAAACAACGAGCCTTCCAGTGCGTCTTCGGCCAAGTCGACATCGGCGAGATCGGCCTCGTTGACGAGGACTCCGTCGCCGGTACCGGGGTCGTAGCTCTTGATCACTCCCTGCATGGCAGCAGAGCGTAGCCCTCAGAAGGGCACACCGACGACGTCGGGACGGTACGATCTCACGCCGTGCCTCTGAATGTTCTCGACGCTGCGAGTTTGCGGATGGTCATCACGGTTTTTCGTGACGCCCTGAACGATCACCGCGACACCATCAACAACCTCAATGTGTATCCCGTGCCCGATGGCGATACCGGCACCAACATGTCGCTCACGTTGCGATCAGTCGTCGAAGAACTCGACGATGTCGACGACGACATGGCCTCGGTGTGTCGAGCGATAGCTCACGGGTCGCTGATGGGGGCACGCGGCAACAGCGGCGTGATCATGTCGCAAATCCTTCGTGGGTTGGTTGGAACGGTTTCCGAACGCCAAACAATTGATGGTCCGGCGTTGGCCGACGCGTTGGCCGAGGCGGCCAAAGGCGCGTACGGGGCGGTCGGCAACCCGGTCGAGGGAACAATCCTTACGGTGATCCGAGAGGCCAGCGAGGCGGCTGTCGTCGCCGCATCCGAAGGCGCCGACCTGCTCGGCGTGCTCGACGCGGCCCGCGCCGAAGGCGAGGCATCGCTAAAGCGGACCCCGACATTGTTGCAAGTGCTGGCCGACGCCGGTGTCGTCGATGCCGGTGGAAGCGGCCTGCTGCTGTTGCTCGATGCCGCGCTCAACGTCGTTGACGATCGGCCGATCCCCGAACCAGAGGTTGTTGCCGCGCCGTCGGAACCTCAACGTCTAGACGGAGACTCTCACGAGTCGTCCATTGCCGATTTGCGCTACGAAGTCATGTTCTTGCTCGATGCGCCCGACGACTCGATCGACGGTTTCAAGCAAGCGTGGGCGGCGGTGGGCGATTCGATCGTCGTGGTTGGTGGTGACGGCATATTCAACTGCCATATCCATTGTGACGACATCGGAGTCGCCATCGAATGTGGCATCGCGGTCGGGCGTCCCCACCAGATTCGTGTCACTGATCTACTGGAAGAACTCGAAGAACGTGACTGGGTACGGGCCGAAATCGGTGCCTCGGCAGTCGAAGTTCACGGCGATCCTGTCCCGACGGCTGTTGTCGCCGTGGGTGTGGGCTCCGGTGTCGTATCGATTCTGCGTTCGATGGGCGTTCATGCGGTAGTCGCCGGCGGTCAGTCAATGAACCCGTCGACTGCCGATCTTGTCGCCGCCGTCGATTCGGTACCGGCCGACGAAGTTGTGGTGCTGCCCAACAACAAGAACATCATTCCCGTCGCCCAACAGGTTGACGCCCAAACCGAGCGCACTGTGCGTGTCGTGCCGACCCGCGGGATCGCCGAGGGTATAGCCAGCCTCATGGCCTACGACCCTCAGGCCAGCGCCGAGTCCAACGCCGCGGCGATGACCGAGACCGCCGACGCCGTCGTCGCGGGCGAGGTCACTCAGGCGGTGCGCGACTCGACCTCAGAGGTCGGACCGATCGCCACCGGCGATTGGCTGGGCATTTCCCGTGACGGGATCGCAGCTGTCGAACCATCGATGATCGAAGCCGCTACTGCCTTGCTCGCTCGCATTCTCGACAACGACCACGAGTTGTTGACAGTCATTGCCGGCCAAGACGCCGACGAGAGCGCCACCGAAGCAATTTCGGCATGGGTTCACGCCAATCACTCTGAAGTCGATGTCGAGGTCCATCACGGCGGTCAACCCCTGTACCCCTACTACTTCGGGTTGGAGTAGTCAGCGGCGTGGCTGCGGGCGATCCGCCGCTGTCTCTGCGAGATCTTTCGCAGATCCCTGTCTCGAAGCTGCGCGGCGTCGGGGAGAAGAAAGAAAAGGCGCTCGCGACGAATCAGATTCATTCGGTGCTCGACCTGGTGCAGCACTATCCGCGTCGTCATCTTGACCGGACCCGTGAGGCCAAAATTGGTGATCTGCAAAAGGGCGACGAAGCGACCGTTTTCGGCGAGGTCCGCACCAGTTCGACCCGTCAGCTAAAAGGTCGTCGGACCCTCACCGAGGTCGTAATAGGCGACGGTGGTCATCAGCTGACCCTCACATTTTTCAACCAGCGATGGCGCGAGAAACAATTGACGCCAGGGCTCACGCTGATGGTGCACGGCAAGTGCGAACTGTTCCGCGGGAAACGGCAGATGACCGGACCGGTTGTCGATCTAGTTGGCAATCAAACGGGGCGGATTGTCCCGGTGTATCCCCAGTCAGAAAAGGCCGGTCTGCTGACCCGAGATCTGGCCACGTTCGTCGAGGAGGCTTTGGCGCGTTGTCGGCCTCGGGGATTTCTTGATCCTGTGCCGGAGTTCGTTCTGGATCGATTCGATTTCGTCACTCGCAGCGCGGCCATCAACGGAATTCATCAACCCGATTCAATGAGCGAGAAGGACGAGGCTCGGCGTCGGTTGGTCTTTGACGAACTCTTGCGGGTCCAACTCGAGTTGGTCCGTCGCAAGCGGCGCATCGAGCGCGAAACCGCCGGGGTCAGCCATCAGGTCGACGGGGAGCTGACCGAACGTTTTCTGGCTCGCCTCGAGTTTTCGCTAACCGGAGCGCAGCTAAGAACGATCAGCGAGATCAACGCCGATCTGGCTCTGACCCGTCCGATGCATCGGTTGCTTCAGGGCGATGTGGGATCGGGCAAGACCATTGTTGCCGTCAACAGTTTGTTGGTCGCGGTGCAGGGTGGCTTTCAAGGAGCGTTGATGGCTCCAACCGAGGTTCTCGCCGAGCAGCACCACGACAGTGTCGCGGCGATCTTGGGAGACTTGTCGGTGCCTGATCCAACGACGTTGATGGGGGAGCGACCCCTGCGGGTCGACCTGCTCACCAACCGGGTCGGGGCCGCCGACCGACGAAAAACGCTGGCCGATTTGGTCACCGGCAAGGTCGACATCGTGGTGGGCACCCACGCGCTGATCCAAGACAAAGTCGAGTATCGGTCCCTCGGTGTGGTGGTGATCGACGAACAACATCGTTTCGGCGTCGAACAGCGAGCCGCGCTTCGCGACAAAGGCGACGACGCCGCGGCCCCCGATGTCTTGGTGATGACCGCGACGCCAATTCCTCGCACCGCGGCCATGACCGTGTATGGCGACCTTGACGTGAGCGTGCTTGACGAGTTGCCCCCCGGGCGAACTCCGATTGTCACCGAGTGGGCCCGAACCGACGATCAAGAGGAAGCGGTTTGGGAGGCCGTTCGCTCCGAAATCGCCGCCGGCCGCCAGGCCTACGTCGTGTGCCCGTTGATAGACGAATCCGAGGCCCTCGACGTGAGATCAGCCGAAGACACGTTCGCTCAGCTCAGCGCGACCGAACTGGTCGAGGCCAAGGTCGGGCTTCTTCACGGGCGGGTCCCGTCCGCACAAAAGAACGAAACGATGGGGGATTTTCGTTCTGGAGCACTTGATGTGCTGGTTGCCACCACCGTCATCGAAGTGGGCGTAGACGTGCCCAACGCGACCGTGATGGTGGTGCTTGACGCCGATCGTTTCGGGATTGCCCAGCTTCACCAGCTGAGGGGTCGCGTTGGCCGTGGCGCCCACGCCAGTCGGTGCTTTCTTGTTGGCGACGCAACTACGTCTGATGGCGAGTCGAGGCTCGAGGCGCTGGTTGCCACCACTGATGGCTTCGAACTTGCTGAGGTCGACCTCGATCTCCGCGGCGAAGGCACGATCATGGGGGAGCGCCAGAAGGGCCGAAACGACCTCAAATTGGCGTCGTTGCGACGCGACAAGGAGTGGGTTGTGGCCGCCCGTTCGGTGGCGATCGAAATTGTTGACAGCGACGAGGAATTGGCAGATCATCCGGGCCTCGCCGAAGAGTTGGAGTTACTTCTAGGCGATGACGACGCTGACTTTTTGATGAAGAACTGACCAGTGCGGCGGATTAGTCGCCGCGGCTGATCGAGTCATCGATGTCTTCGGCCGCAAGTTCGATATCCCACCGGTCGAGGCAGTCAGAACACCGAAAGGCGACGATGTCACCGGGTTCCCATCCTTCGTCGGGTTCGTAGCTGATGAGCGAACACCGGCCGCCACAGTCGACACAGATTATGGAATTTGGAATAGCCACGACCGCGACCGTAGCCGCTTCGGCCAGACTGACGACATGCGAGTTGTTTCGGGATATTTGGGTGGCCGGCGATTGACGGTGCCAGAGGGCGAGCACACCCGTCCAACATCTGAACGGGTCCGCGAAGCGATCTTCAATTCGTTGTTTTCGCTCGACGCAATTGATGACGCACGAGTGCTCGATCTCTTCGCTGGTTCGGGAGCGCTGGGTATCGAGGCGGTGTCTCGCGGAGCCGCGTCGGTAACTTTTGTAGAGCAAAATCGCGATGCATTGTCGGCGATTTACGCCAATGTCGAGACTCTCGAGTTGGGTGCCGAGTCAACCGTTGTGGCCGCCGACGCTCTCACTTACCTGCGGCGTGGTGTCGATCACGACCTGGTACTTCTCGACCCGCCGTACGGTTTCGACCTGTGGGACGAGCTGCTTGGTTCCATTACCGCCGGAGTGGTTGTGATCGAGTCCGATCGCGACGTTGATCTCCCCAGCGAATGGATGGTTCACCGCGTGAAGCGCTACGGGGGTACCGTGGTGACGCTCGCCACCGCCGGAACCGATTCGGGAGAACTGTCCAAGTGACACGCGTTTTGTATCCAGGCTCGTTTGATCCCGTGCACAACGGTCACATCGAGATCATCACCACCGCGTCTTCTCTGTTCGACGAGGTGATCGTCGCGGCGGTCCGCAACCCGCAGAAGGGGACGGGCGTTTTTGATCTCGACGACCGCGAAGCAATGATCACCGAATCGGTCGCTCATCTCCCCAATGTCAAGGTCACGATGTTCTTGTCGTTGATTGTTGACCTGGCACGCGATCTCGAAGCCGACTTCATCATCAAGGGCCTTCGTGCCGTTTCTGACTTCGAGAACGAATTGCAGATGGCGCAGATGAACAACGCGGTGTCAGGCGTGCACACTTTGTTCATCCCCTCCGCGTCGCGGTCATCGTTTCTGGCATCCAAATTCATCCGAGAGATCGCGAGGTTCGGTGGCGATGTGTCGTCGATGGTCCCCGAGCCTGTCGCTCGGAGAATCAAGGAGCGATACGAATGACCGACCACGGGCCCGGTGCCGAAGGCGACGGTGCGACTCCCAGGCAATACCGGACTCCGCAAGCCGAGGCGCTACTCCGCCAAGCGATTGACTTGGTCGAACAGGCTCGCCCGATGCCATTGTCGGCATCGTCGATGATCAACAAAGAGGAAGTGTTGGCGGTACTCGAAGCAGCGGTTCAGGGACTTCCCGACGAGCTACGCGCCGCTCGGTGGCTACTTAAGGAGCGCGAAGATTTCTTGGCGCGGGTCCAGAGCGAGGGCGACCAGATCATCGCCAAGTCTCGAGCCGGAGCCGAACAGATGGTACAGCGCACCGAAATAGTGAGAGCCGCCGAGCAACGAGCTCGTCAAGTTGTGGCCGACTCCGAAGATCAGGCGCGCCAGCTCAAACTGGAGACCGAAGATTGGTGCGACCAAAAACTCGGTGCCATGGAAATCGTCCTCGAACGCACCATGAAAACAGTCGCCTCTGGTCGGAGCCGTCTCCAAGGAGCCGAGCCCCGCAAAGCGGCCAAGCCGCCGGAGCCCGAATCCGAGACCGTCCCCGATGGCTTTTTTGATCAGGACGACGGATGAGCCACAACGGAAACTTGATCGTCGACGTCGTCGAGATTCGTCGCCGATCCGGTAGCCGTCGCCCATTGGTGGTCACCGTGCATCTCGACGACTTGGCCGCCGGTGAGCGTTGCGTTGTCGATGGCGAGTTGAAATGCGATCTCATCGTCGAGGCCATCACCGAAGGGGTGTCGGTGGTTGGTACCGCGGCGGGGGTTTCTCGCGTGCCGTGTAGACGCTGTCTCGAACCGGTCGATCAACCCCTCGTGGCCGAGATTCAAGAGATCTTCGTCGACGATGCAACCGATGGAGAAACCTGGCCGATCGAACACGAGAGAATCGATCTAGAACCGCCACTTCGAGAGGCTGCTCTGCTCAGTCTCCCGCTCGTGCCTCTTTGTCGCGACGACTGCGACGGTCCCGAACCCGCCCGATTCCCTACCGGCCCAGCCGACGACTCGGCGCCCGACGAGGCTCCGCCGCTCGACGACCGGTGGGCTGTTCTCGACGAACTGCGCTTCGATTAACACCGTGGGACATAACTCCCTGGCTGCGAGGGTGCCGTCCGGGCTTCTCGTCGCTAGCCTTGGGTGTTCGTGTCGGCCCCTAGCGCCGATTTAGATCTACCCCAGGAACGCTGACATGGCCGTCCCGAAGAAGAAGATGTCAAAGTCGAAGAGCCGGAGCCGCAAGGCTTCTGCGTGGCGCGTCGGCGCTACTGCTCGGAGCACCTGCCCTCGTTGTAGCGCAGCAAAGCGCCCTCACCGGGCGTGCGGAAACTGTGGCTGGTACGCCGGTCGCCAAGCCGTCGAGGTCGACTGACCCAATGCTGCCGATCGCGGTCGACGCTATGGGCGGCGACCACGCTCCAGGTGAGATCGTGGCCGGCGCTCGTCGCGCCGCGGAGGAACTCGGCGTTCCGGTAGTGCTCGTGGGACGTTCTGCAGAGCTGGGCGACACCGGCGCGCTCCCGGTTATCGAAGCATCCGAGGTCATTGCCATGGATGCCGAGCCCGGCTCGAGCGTTCGCCGCATGAAGGACTCGTCGCTGGTGCGCGCCGCCGAGGCGGTGCGTGACGGCCAAGCTTCGGCCATGGTCTCCGCCGGTAACACCGGGGCCACGATGGCATCGGCGCTTTTGCGTATGGGCCGGATCAAGGGCATCAACCGTCCGGCCATCGCTACGCCGATTCCCGTACCAGGCTCTACGCCCACCACCTTGCTCGATGCTGGCGCGAATGCCGAATGCAAGCCCGACTGGTTGGTCGAGTTTGCTCGAATGGGCGCCGTCTATGCCCGCGACCGGTTCGGAATCCAACGGCCTCGTGTCGGCTTGTTGTCGATCGGCGAAGAAGCGGGCAAGGGCAGCCCATTCGTCAAAGAATGTTTTGCCGCCCTGAGCGACCCGGCCTGGGCCGCGGCCAGCGACAGCGAATGGATCGGCAACGTCGAGGGCCGTGACGTCATGACCGACGAGGTCGACGTGATCGTGACCGACGGCTTCACCGGCAATGTCACGCTCAAGACCCTCGAAGGGGCGATGCGAGCTTTGATCGGCCGTCTCCTTGTGGCTATCGACACCGATGACGATACGCGGGCGGCCGGGGCCGCGCTGGCGCCGGCGCTCGACACGATGGTGGCCGAACTTCACCCCGATTCGGTGGGTGGTGCTCTGCTGCTAGGCGTCAAGGGCGTGTGCGTGATCTCGCACGGGTCAAGCTCTGCTGATGCCATGGTCAACGCGATCCGTGTCGCTGCCGAGATGGTCGAGGTCAATATGGTCGATCATCTCACCGCAGCCGCGATCGACTGAACTGTTCACAAGCGCGCAAGCAACAGAAACGGGTATGGTGCGCACGTTCTAGAGTCAACAGTTGGCGTTCGGCCCACCGGAGAGTGATCATGCCTGCAGAAACCCATGTCGAGCAGAACCCGATCGGTCGCGACGAAATAGTTGCTCTTGTAAAAGACCGGCTCGCCGAGATTCTCGAGATCGAGCCGACCGGGATCAAAGAGGGCGACGCGTTCGCCGAAGATCTGGATGCTGACTCTCTGGCCCTGATCGAACTGGTCGAAGGTATTGAGGAAGAGTTGGCCGAACGATCGGTCGGATTCCGAATCGAAGACGAGGATCTAGAAGACCTTCGTACCGTTCGCGACGCCGTGGACTACGTCGTCGCCAAGCTGGGCTGACTCCTGGCCACACTGCCAACTTCGACCTCCCTGGAGGACCGGCTGGGGTATCGCTTTCACGATCCCGACTGTCTTGTGCATGCGCTGACCCACCGGTCTTGGTGCGCCGAACACGCGGGCGAACCGTCCAACGAGCGGCTCGAATTCTTGGGCGATGCGGTTCTCGGGATTGTCGTTACCGACCACCTTTTTCACCGGTTCCCCGACCGGCCCGAAGGGCAGTTGGCCAAGACCCGAGCATCAGTCGTCAGCGCGTCGGCGCTAGCCGAGGTTGGCGCCGCGCTTGGTCTGGGCCGCGATCTGCGCCTGGGCAAGGGTGAGGACGGGTCGGGAGGTCGCGAGAAAGCATCGATTCTCGCCGACGCGGTCGAGGCGGTCATCGGAGCGATGTATCTCGACGGCGGCATCGACGCGGTACGGAGTTTTGTTCTTGACCAGCTGACCGAGCGCATCGGCGATGCCGCACTACGACCCGGCGAGACCGACTACAAAACCCGTTTGCAGGAGATCGCAGCCCACGATGGCTTTCGACCTCCTGTTTATTCGATAACCGAAAGTGGCCCCGATCACCACAAGCGTTTCCATGCAGTGGTAGCCATCGGGGGTACAACCTCGGGCGCCGGTGACGGCAGCTCGAAGAAAGAAGCCGAGCAGCGGGCCGCACGTGCGGCCTACGACGCTCGTTCGGCATTGGATGGAGCCAGCGATGTTTGAGCTACCCGAAGTCGAAACGGTCCGACGCGAACTCGACCGAGATCTGGTCGGGAAGAAGGTCAAAGTCACCGAAGCGACGTCAATGAAAGTTCTTGGGCGCTACAAGAGTCGCAAGGCCTTCACTGGCCAACTCGAAGACATGAAGATCCTCGGCGTGCAGCGTGTGGGCCTCTATATCCTCATCGTTCTCGACGGCGAGTCAACCCTCGTCGTGAATCTGGGCTCGTCTGGGTCGCTGCGCCGCCATGCCAACAAAGATGCTGTCGAACCAGACACCGAAGTTGTGATCACCTTCACCCAGCATGGCCAACTTCGGTTGGTCGACGCCGAAGGCACCGCCGAGATGTTCGTTGTCGACTCCGAAGCGTTGGCCGACGAGATCCCCGAGATCGACGAGTACGGTCTCGACCCTGTCGAAGAGCCGGTGTCGTGGACGGCATTCGGCCGGTCGTTGCTGCAACGCAAGGTGAAGCTCAAGACCCTCATCACCGACGACGCGTTTGTTATCGGCATCGGAAACATCTACGCCGACGAGATCCTTTACGAGGCCGGATTGCGCCACGACCGTCTCAGCAACTCGCTGTCGAGCCAAGAGATTCGTCGACTGCATCGGGCCTTGGTCGGCACCCTGCACGACGCCATAAAGTACCGCGGAACATCCCTGCCGGTTCGACCTTTTGTCGATCCCTTCGGCGTTGCCGGTGATTACGGCGACCATTTGGCCGTGTGGGGTAAACACGGAGATCTCAGTAGCCGAAGCCGCTTGCCAATCAAGCGCTCCAAATTCGGCGGCGTCTGGACCTATTACTGCGACACGCAGGTGTAGGTCAATCGCGCGGTACGTGATATCCCCAGAGGAATCCACAGGCCGCGGACTACACGTATGTAATTCGGGTTGCTAGGTTTGTTCCGTGCATCTAAAGAACCTCACGCTGAAAGGTTTCAAGTCCTTCGCCGACGCAGCGTCGATTGATCTCGAACCCGGAGTCACCGTTGTTGTTGGCCCCAACGGCAGCGGAAAATCCAATGTCGTCGACGCGATCGCGTGGGTGCTCGGCGCGCAGGCTCCAAGCGCGGTCCGCTCCGGCAAGATGGACGATGTGATCTTTGCCGGCACGTCTGGCAAGGCGGCTCTCGGGCGGGCCGAAGTCTCACTCACCATCGACAATCACTCTCATACGTTGCCAGTCGAGTTCAGCGAAGTGAAGCTCACACGTACGCTGTTTCGCAGCGGCGACTCCGAATATGCGATCAACGGAGTGCCGTGCCGACTGCTCGACATCACCGAACTGTTGTCCGACGGGGGCGTTGGACGTCAACAACACGTAATTGTCTCGCAGGGCCAGATAGACGCGGTGCTCAACGCTCGTCCCGAAGACCGCCGAGCAATCATCGAAGAAGCAGCCGGCGTTTTGAAGTTCCGCAAGCGCAAGGACCGTGCCGAACGTCGCCTCACGGCTAGCGATGGCGACCTCACCCGCGTCAAGGACCTGATGCGTGAGGTCCGCCGCCAGCTTCGACCGCTCGAAAAGCAAGCCGAGGCGGCCCGTCGCCACGGCGACCTAATAGCCGAGCTGAGTGCTCTGCGGGTTCATCTCGCCGGCCGCGAGGTAGCCGACCTGCGCACCCGTCTTCACACCAACGCAGAGTTCCGCTCGTCGCGCGTTGCCCAAGAACGCAGCACTCGCACCGAGCTCGAACAGCTCGATCGCGACGTGTCTGCTGATGAGCACCGTTTGGCCGAGCACGGCGGCGACGATCTCGGCGACACGCTGGTCCGGCTCGAAAGTATGCGCGAACGCTGCCGCGGCCTAACCGCGCTGATGACCGAGCGACTCCGCGGCATCGAGCGTGACAAGGCGGCGTTTGCCGACCGCGCTGTCATTGCCAATCTCGAAAACGAAGCCGCCAAGGCCCGCACCGATCTGGTCGTCGTAGCAAGTGAGATTGCCGAGCTTGCGCCTGATGTCGAGCGGCTGGCCACCGAAGAAGCAGCGTTGGCGGCCGACCGTTTGTCGTTCCAAGACGAATGGGGCGAAGGTGTCCCAATGCCCAGCGGCCAAGCGGCCGAAGTGCGTGGCGAACTCGGAGCATTACGTGCCGCTATCGAACGAGGCGCAGGGGAGTCCGAACGTCTGCAAGCCAAGCTCTCTGAGTTGAGTGAGCGCCGTCAGACGCACGAGGTCAATGCCACCAAGTGTCGTAGCGATCTCGGGGCGCTGCACGACGAAGAGGAACCGCTAGTTGCCGCGTTGGAAGCAGCCGAATCGGGCCGCGTAGCCGCTGAGGCTGCGCTGGCCGAACAACAGGCCGCGCAACACGAGGCCGACTCCGAGCTTCATCGGTGGTCGGCTCGCGCCGAGGCGCTGACTTTGGCCCTGGACGAAGCCCGGGCCCGCTCGGGCGCCGAACGATTGGCCAACGTCGACGGGGTTCTCGGCACCCTCCTCGATGTCGTCGCGGTAGAGGATGGCTGGGAACCGGCCTTCGAAGCCGCGGCCGGAGACGCTCTCAGCGCGGTTGTTGTACAGAATTCCGACGCGGCCCGGCGAGCCCTCGACGAGCTAGCGGCCGGCGATGCGTCAGGCGCGGTCATAGCGCTTGGTGCCGCACCGGTTCGACAATCCGATGCGAGCGGTAACCGAATTCGCAGCCACGTTCGTGGGATCCAGCCCGGTGTCGACGCTCTTCTCGACTTGTTGATCGGTGATGTGATCGTGGTTCGTGGCGGCTGGAGCGAGGCGCTCGATCAGGCCATGTCCGACCCTGATTCGGTGGTGGTTTCTGCTGATGGCGACCGTTTCGGGCCATCGGGCTGGCGTATTGGTGGCGGCAGCACGGGAGCTACCGGAGCGGCGTTGGCCGAAGCCGAGCAAAGTGCCGAAACCACTCGAGCCCTGTGCGCCCAAGCGGCCGGGCGGGTGGAGGCCGCCGAAGCGTTGCTGGCCCAAAAGGTGGCTCGTTGCGGCGAACTCACTCAACGCCTCGATGCCATCGATTCGGGTTTGGCGGCCGCGGCCGACTCCTTGCAACGAACCGATGCCGATCGGCGCGAGGTCGTCACCGAGGCCGACGCTTTGCAGTCCCGGTTCGACGAACTTGCCATCAGACTCGAACGCGAGACGGCCCGAGTAACCGAGCTCGAAAACCTGCTCCCCGATCTCGAAGCCGCCGAGGCCGAGTCCGTCGAGAAAGGCCGTCGACTGTCGCTGGCGCGTTCGGAGATGGAGGAGAGGGCCGCGATGGTTGGCTCGCTCCGAAGTGATGTCGATGTTCGCGCCGCGGGGCTCGAAGAACGTCGGACGTCGCTCTCCGACCGTCTGGCCGCGCTCGAGACCCGGCTCGAACGCGATGTCGACAAACGGGCCGCGGCCGAAGGTCAGAGGGTTGATCTCGATCGCCGGGCCGACGTGTTGACCGGCCTGTCGCTAAAGGTCGCGGCAGTGGCCGAGGTTGTCGACCGCCGTCTTACTGATGTTCGCGAGCGACGCCGTCAACAGTCCCAGGCCGCGCAAGAGATCACCCGTCGTCTCGACGGACTTCGTCGGTCGCGCTCCGATGCCGGGACCCGTCTGGAAGGCCTGCGGAGTGCTCTGGCCAAGGCCGAGGTCGAAGAAGCCGAGCTTCGGACCCGCTTGCAAGCAGCGGTCGATCGTTTGAGGGTTGACCACGATCTTGCCCCCGACGTGGCGGTGTCGGCGCCGTGCCCAGACTTGCCCGATGGCGTCGGCGCGGATCGCCGGGTCGAGATGCTCGAATCCGAACTCGACATCATGGGCCCGGTCAACCCGCTGGCGCTCGAGGAGCATCAGGCGTTGCAAGAGCGTCATGGTTTCTTGCAAGGTCAACTCGACGATATTCGTGGGACCCGACGCGAACTTCAAAAGGTCATCAACAGCATCGATGAGGAGATCGTCACGGTCTTTGCTTCGGCTTTCGCCGACGTGTCTGTGAACTTCAGCGAGTTGTTCCAGACGCTGTTTCCTGGAGGCCAGGGTTCGATCACTCTCACTTCCCCCGACGACCTCCTCAACACCGGCATCGAAATCAGCGCTCGGCCTTCCGGCAAGAATGTCCGCAAGCTCTCGCTTCTGTCGGGCGGAGAGCGCACCCTCACGGCACTGGCGTTCTTGTTTGCCGTCTTTCGTAGTCGTCCCTCACCGTTTTATGTAATGGACGAGGTCGAGGCCGCGCTCGACGACGTGAACTTGCACCGTTTCCTGTCGCTCGTCGAAGAGTTCCGAGCCGACGCTCAGTTGGTATTGGTCAGCCACCAGAAGCGCACTATGGAGGCCGCCGATTGCCTGTATGGCGTCTCTATGAAACCGGGGGGATCAAGCCGGGTTGTGAGCGAGAAGGTGGCCGAGAAGAAGGCGATAACCGCCGTATAGCGGGCCTTGGGTCGCGATGACCAAGGCGACCTGAATGTTGGCCCGCCAGCTGGCAAGATCGTCCCGTGGGATTTAGCTCCGGGGTGTTGCTCTATGCGATCGTGGTCGGACTCGCTGGCATTGGGGTCATCGAAGCGACCGACCGGCCGCGGGTGTTGTGTGGCCGGTTGGCCGGGTTGTGGGCGGCAAGTCTGATCGGAGGCCCAGCGGCGTTTGCGGTTTTCCTTGGCATCGACCGCTTTGCTCTAGCTCACTTCGCTTATCTGCTGGTGGTGGTGACCTTGCCGATGTGGGGAGGTGGTCTGTTGGCGATGCGATGGGTTGTTGATCGAACTCATCGCGTGGCGCTGGGGCTGATTGCTGCGGCGATGATCCTCCCGGCCATATTTGGCTACTTCGCCACTCATGTTGCGCCCAATCGGTTGAGGATCGACCGTGTTGCTCTCGAACTCGACGATTCTGTGGCGATCCGAATCGGTGTTTTCGCCGACCTGCAGACCCCCAATGTGGGTGAGCACGAATGGAACGCGGTTAACGAGTTGTTGGCCGAGGCCCCGGATGTGGTGTTGGTTCCCGGAGATTTGTGGCAGACATCCGATGCGGCCATCGAAGAGGATTGGGTCAAGTTTCGAGAAGTGCTGGACGCATTGGCGGCCGAGGTCGACCACGTGTTTGTCGTTGAGGGCGACACTGATGACGTTGGATGGCTTCGTGTTGCGACAAACGCAAGCAATGTGTCCCTCTTGCACAACGAGTTGACTGCGTTTGATTGGCACGGTAAGTCAGTCGCAATCGCGGGGATGGGACCGGCGCCTGGCTCTGGATACTCTCCCCAACAGCAAGCAGTGCTTGCTGATCTCGATGCGCTGGATGCCGACCTCTCCGTCGTGCTTGCTCATCGCCCCGATGTTGTCTTTGCCGTTTCGGACAAGGTCGACTTGGTTGTTTCGGGCCACACCCACGGTGGTCAGGTTTCGCTCCCATTCTTGGGCCCGTTGGTTACGAACACCGGCGTTCCCAAATCGGTGGCCAAAGGGGGATTGCACGACTACGACGGTCATGCGATTTACGTATCCACGGGGATCGGCATCGAGCGAGGCCTCGCTCCACAGGTTCGTTTCGGTGTGCAACCTTCGGTCGGCGTGATCGACGTCGGGGGCCCTGGCGCAAGCTGATGTGCCATCAGGTGAAACGTTCCAAATTCGACCCGGCCAGCTACCCGACGGCCGCTTGGACGGGCTAACGTCCGGCAATAATTATTGCGTGACGCCGAACGAAGGTTCGGCTCGAACAAGAGCTGGAGTCGTCCATGGCCCCCACCGTTCCCGATCGGGCACAGGTCGTTGTTGTTGGCGGCGGCATCATCGGCTGCAGCATTGCCTACCACCTCACCCGTCGAGGGATCACCGATGTCGTCGTGCTAGAGCAGGGCACTCTGACCTGTGGCACGACATGGCATGCTGCCGGTCTGGTATCGCAGCTCAAGTCAACGCATTCGCTGACCAAACTTGCGACCTACTCGGCCCGCCTGTTCGAAGAACTCGAAGACGAGACCGGTCAAGCCACCGGCTACCGCACTCCGGGTTCGTTGTCGGTGGCCGACAACGAACAGCGGTGGGAAGAAATCCTTCGTGGGGCAACCATGGCCGAGGGGGTAGGCGTCGAAACTCAGGTGATCGATCTCGACGAGGCCTCCGAGCGCTGGCCCCTTATGCGCACCGACGACCTCGTTGGTGCTCTCTATATTCCCCGTGATGGTCAGACCTCGCCGGTCGATACCACGATGGCGTTGGCCAAGGGGGCCAAAGCCCGCGGCGCAAAAGTGATCGAGAACGTTTCGGTCACCCAACTCAAAGCCAGCAATGGCAAGGTCACCGGGGTTGTCACCGAACAAGGCGAGATCGAATCCGAGATCGTGGTACTGGCCACCGGCATGTGGACCCGTCATCTCGCCGCCCAAATCGGAGTGAACGTTCCGCTACAGGCCTGCGAACACTTCTACATCGTTACCGAACCGATCGAGGGGATGGAGATCGGTACCCCGACACTTCGTGACCCCGGCAACTACACCTACTTCAAGGAGGAGACCGGCAAGATCATGGCCGGCTTCTTTGAACCCCGAGGCAAAGTGTGGCGGACCGACCAGATCCCTCGGGATTTCTCGTTCGGCACGCTTCCCGAGGACTGGGACCATGTCGGGCCCATCTTCGAGCGGGCGATTCATCGAGTGCCGGCCCTCGGCGAGGTTGGGCTGCAGTTGTTCTTCAACGGCCCCGAAGCGTTCACGCCCGATGGCGTGTACTACATGGGAGAAACCCCCGAAGTAGACGGCTGCTATGTAGCGGCCGGCTTCAACTCTGTGGGGATCCAGTCAGCTGGTGGTGTTGGTTGGGCGCTGGCCGACTGGATAGCCGACAAACATCCGCCGATGGACCTCAACTCGGTCGATATCCGTCGGGCCCAGCCCTTCCAAGCCAGCGAGACCTACCTCAAGGACCGGGTGTCGGAGAGCCTTGGTTTGCTCTACGCCATGCATTGGCCCTTCCGGCAATACGAGAGTTCGCGAGGGATCCGCAAGTCGCCGCTCCACGACCGGATCGCCGCGGCGGGCGCAGTATTTGGCGAGACGGCGGGGTGGGAGCGGCCCAACTGGTATGCCAACGAAGGCCAAGCCAAGGAGTACAACTATTCCTACGGCAAACAGAACTGGCACGACAACATGATGAACGAGTGCCGAGGCGTTCGCGAAGCCGTGGGCCTGTTTGATCAAACCTCCTTCGCCAAATTCATGGTTACTGGCCCGGATGCTCTCGCGGTGCTCAATCAGCTCTCCGTCGCCGAGATAGACGCGCCCTTGGGGAAGGCCATTTACACCCAATGGTGCAATCACAAAGGCGGAATCGAAGCCGACCTCACCATCACTCGCACCGGCGAAGACTCGTTCTTTGTGGTGACCGCGGCGGCGGCCGAGAATCGGGATTGGACCTGGTTGCGACGGGGGTGTGAGGGCAAAAACGTTTCGCTTGTCAACATCACCCACAACATGGTGATGATCGGTCTGATGGGTCCGAAGTCGCGGGCCGTGCTATCGGAGCTAACCGACGCCGACTTGTCCAACGACGGGTTCGCATTCGGGTGGGCCCAGCGAATTGGTGTGGCTGGGGCCGACGTCACCGCTCTCAGGATGAGCTACGTCGGCGAACTCGGCTGGGAGCTCTACATCAGCAACGACGATGCCGTCGCCGTGTACGACGCGATTGTTTCGGCGGGCCGATCCCATGGGCTGGTCCACGCCGGCTATCACGCCATGAATTCGTTGCGGCTCGAGGCCGGAATGCGCCACTGGGGCCACGACATCACCGACGAAGACACCCCGCTCGAGGCCGGTCTGGCCTTTGCCATTGCCTGGGACAAGTCTTCGGACTTCAACGGCCGAGAGGCGCTAGAAGCACAACGAACCCAGCCGCGCACCAAGCGGTTGATCCAGATCCGTGTCGAAGATCCCGATCTCATCACCTACCACGACGAGCCGCTGTACCGCGACGGGGTTGTGGTGGGTCGCACCTCCGGGTCGATGTGGAGCCAGACCGAGGATCGCTGCCTCGCCATGGGATACGTAGAGCACTCCGAGGCGGTTACCAAGACGTGGCTCGATGACGGTCACTGGGAGACCAACATTGGTGGTCGCCGAGTTCCGATCTCGACCTCAATCCGAAGCTGGTACGACCCCAAGAACGAGCGGGTGCACCTCTAACAGGGGGCGGCTAACGGAGGGATGGCCAGTTTTAGTTGATCGCGGCCACCGCTAGGACCGGACACGTGGCGTGGCGAACAACATCAGCGGTAACGCTGCCTTCCGCGGCACGCGACCGTCCGTGACGCGCACGCGTCGCCATCGCGATCATTCTTGCGTCGACGTTCTTGGCGTGCTCAACAATCGCATTGGCCGGCCGCTTGTTGTGCAGGATGTGATAATCGCAATCGGTCGTGCCGGTGATCGACTCGATGTGGCGCGCTACTCGTTGAGCAGTGGCCGACTCTTGAGGAAGATCGGCACCGGCAATACCGTGGCGGGCCGCGTCGAGGGTCGCCGACTCCGTGGGGTTCAGTACGTGCACGACGTCTGGTTCGAGGTCAAATATCGAAACCATCGCCGCGGCGATTTCGACCACGGGATCCTCGTCGACATCGGAAGAAATCGTGGTTACAAGTCGTCCGTCGAGGCGAAACGCACTGGGTTCGCAGGCCGGCCCGATGAGCAGCACCGGGACCGAAGCGTGACGCAACACGTCGTTGGCGACACTACCGAGCACCGCGGCGCTGCGACCCCGTCCGTGAGTGCTCATCACCACCAAGGAGCCCGGAATGCGGCGCGCGGCATCGGCTATGAGGTCTCCGACGGGGGCATCGCATTCGTCAATCTCGACGAGCCGCGCCGTGTCTCCGGCGTTGGTCAACTGTTCGACGATCTCGGCGCGTAGGTCCGAACCATCGTTACCACGTTCGTGAAAGCCAAGTACATGAAGCTTCACCCCCAAGAACCAAGCGATGGTGCTCGCGGGGCCGATGGCCCGAGCCGCCTGGTCAGAACCGTCCAACGCAACTATCACCTCATGGAACATGATGATCTCCACTGCCTGCTGAGGCCATCTTCTCGCTGGGGGCGTCGATTCGGCAGGGTCGAAAGTCCTGGCCCGAGGACTAATTCAAGTCGTGCACGTAATGAAGCACGCCCTTCATTCGATCCCGAGAACGCTCAAAGTCCGCGCCGAGGCCCAGGAACAGGATTCCGATCGTGGCAAATGGGATCCAACTCGGGAGTTCGGTGGTGAGGGTGATCAAAAAGTCGAGTCCAATGGCGACGATTATCGCCAGGCCCGCCAGTACCAACGCTCGGTTTTTGTTTTCGATGCCGACCCACAGCAGCACGAGCCCAAGCAACGGTAGGACCACCGGACGGATGCCGGGATCGGATCCGACTGCGGCCGCGGTCGATGGCCCGAACATCGCGAATAGTCCCGGACCCCACGTCACCATAGTTGGTCGGGCCGGGGCTCGTCGGTAGAGATGGCGTCCCAGAACCGCGCCGACCAGCGCCACCGGCAATAGAAGTACCTCCAGCAGATCAACGCCTCGTGATTCGATCTGTACCAAGGCCGCCGCGGCCAGGAATGCCGCGGCCAACACAACTAGCCAGCTTCGCTCGGCGCGAGTCGAATGAAGCACGGTCGTAGATGCAGCAATCGACAACGCGATGCTGAGAGCGGTATCGCCGCTGCTGGCCAGGGTCAGGGCGATCAGCAAGGGAGGGATCAACGAGATCTCCCATACGACGGAACCCGCGTGGTCTAGGGGTTGGTGGATTGCATCGCTGTCGCCAAGTAGCGGGAGCGAAGTGAGGGCGAGGGTTATCGCAATCCAGACCCCGACGGTCGAATCGACGCCGGAAATCGAGGCAGCGAGCGCCGCCGCCAGCGCCGAAGGCAAACCGATTAGTCCGATGCCCAACACCCGAATGGCGCTGCGCCGAGGATCGGCAACGAAACTGGCCCACACCGCGAGCGACGCAACCGCCAAAACGACGAAGGTAAGCCGTTCATCGGCCAACGCCGCTCCGGACGCCAAAGCGAGGGCGACAAGTCCGAATCCGTTGCGCCACGGTCGCAACTCGGCCGGTTTGGCGATGGCTGCCTCGATGATGAGTCCGATGCCAACCAAGCCGAGAAGCGTTGCCGCGACCCAAGCGCTCACGCCAAACAGCACTGGGTACACGACGAGTCCCGCAGCAGCCACTGCTTGGGGCCCAATCGTGAACTTGGTCGCGCAGCGAGACGTGCCAGCGGCCAACAACAAGACAAGCCCGAGTACTACTAGAGCGGCTTTATCGCCGGAGCCGTTGAGGGCGAGGTCGTATTGTGAGTAGGTAGTGCCGGTCCAAGGCCGCTCCACGAAACTGACCAGCTCCGCGCCGGCGCTCAGAGCCAACGACAACAACGCAACCGTTCCGGCCGCGATCGGCACAAGCGAGATGCCAGCGGCCCCTCGCCGAGCCGGTGCTATTACCAGGACCGCGGTGAGCAGTACGGACGCCGCGGCGATGGCCGAAACCGGGCCCCACGGAGCACCAGCCAGTCGGTCGCCCGCGGTGCCGGTCGCAACAATGAGGAGACCGCCGGCTAGGGCGTCCCAGACCGGTGCTGATGTCGGCGTGCGCACGAATCGTTCGGCGACCCAGATGGTGAGAGCACCAGCCATGAGGGCCAGCCCGAGCCTCCAGCTGTCGTCGAGAGCGACAGCCCAGACAACGCTTACCCCGACCAAACCCCAGTTGGCCAACTCGGTCACCGTCGCGAACGATCTGGCGACGCGACCGCCCCGGTACCCCGCGAGTCGAGTTAGTGCTGCGACCGCGCCAAGCGACATCAGCCCGGTGATGGCGATCCAGTAGAGCTCTCCAGTGTTGATCCCCGAGATTGGCAAAGCGGCGCCGATTGCCGCTATCACGAACGCTGGGGCGAGGCGCGAGCCGGTGAACCTGGTGAACCAACTCAGTAGCAGGCCGATGCCCATCAGCAAAGCGGTCCATGTGAGGGCGGGATCCAGCTGATCGCTCGCGAGGTCGGCGATGGCGGCCGTGTCAGCCACCAAGATTGACAGCAGCACCGCGGTGACGGCTTCGGCGGTTGCGTCCAAGTCGCGACGAAATAGCGTCACGGCCGAACGGCCGACGATCACCGCGATGGCAGCGATTATCCCCAGACGGACAGCGGTACCGAGGTCGTCCCACGAGACGACGGCAAAAGAAACAAGGGCGACAACCAAAGAGAACACGCCGGCGCCGAGTAACAGATCACGAACGCTCAGGGTCGGAAACCTCGGCGTTGAAGTCGGCGGCCCCGGTGTAGCGGTGTTGGCTGGTTGACCCCACGGTGTCCCAGTTGGCGGTGGCGGCCACGCCATCGTGCGCCGACTGCGGAGCTGTTGAAGGGCCGCCGTTCGTTCCGTCAGGGTCTGGACGAGTTGAGCATCGAGTTCCCAAAACTCTTCTGCGTCAGTGCCGGCAACTGGCAGACCACATGTTGGGCACTCGTCGCGGTCCACGGGGGTCTGACAATCCGGGCAACGGCGTACCGGTTCTGCGGGCACCAACGGTGTCGCTTCAGAGCGCGAGGAAGGGGGAAGGTCGTCGATGGTTCGAATCATTACAGATCCTCTTGACGTGATCGACGCGGCCACCAGTAGGACATTCGGAACCGCCTTGCCCGACCACTCGGCGAGCGTGCGGTGCATCATCTCCAGAAGGTGGCCCTCGAGGCGCTCGATCATTCGACCGGCCAACTAGCGCGTTGCCGGGCACTAGGTTCGAGGCGATGCTTGACCCACGTGAACGATCGACGCCCGTCGCCGCGATGGTTGCGCTATTTGCAGTGCTCGCACTGTTGGCATCGGCTTGCTCCGATGGTGCGGTTCCAAGTGACGAAACCGACGCTGCCGAAGAGCCGGCCGGTAGTGGGGCGATCGCTATCGCCGCTCTCGACGGGCTGTCAGTGGTGTCCGGCGATGGTGGGTCCTCAACGGTTGTGACCGACGCAAATCCTGTCGCCCAGCCGACTTGGTCTCGCGACGGTTCACGCTTGCTCGCTGTTGAGTTCACTTCGCCGACCGACCTACAAACGGTGGTGGTCGCCGGAGAAGAAGACGCCGTGACGCACCCGGCTCGCCGCCCTTACTTTTTCTTCTCGTGGAGTGGCGATGGCTCGTTCGTGGCGGGCCTCGGCCCCGGTCCGGGGGGTACGACGCTCGACATTCTCGATTCCGACGGCCGGCCCGTGAGCGATGATTCGTTGGATGCTGGGAGCTTCTATCTTGCGTGGGAACCAGGCGGCGACGATCTCTTGATTCATCGCGACGCAACTCTCGAACTGGTCCGAGACCCGACAAAGCTCGAGGATCGTTCGGCGCTTGGACAACCAGGTCAACTCTTCTTGGCGCCAGCGTGGATTCCCGGAACTCGCGATGCGTTGATTGCGGCCCCGACATCTGACGGGAACCGGTTGGTTCGCATCGATGTCGACACCGGCGAGCAGACCGACTTGGGTCCGGTGAGCGGTGGAGTCGGCATCGTGGTGTCGCCCGACGGGTCTCGGGCCGTGTTGGCCCATGGTGGCCCGGCCGCGGCCGTCGATTCGATTGCCATCTCATTTCCGACCCAACAATCGACCGTTGCCGAGTCGGCGGTCACAGCTTCCACGGAGATCATCGATCTTGTCACCAACGATCGATCTCCGGTTTCGAGTGAGCCGTCGCTTTGGGCCGAGTGGAGTCCTGACAGCGAGTCGATCTTGATGCTGCAGGCTCGGCGAGACGGCGAGCCGGGGTCTGAGTGGGTTGTATGGGTCGAGGGCCGCGAACGCCCCCTGGGTCCATCTCGGCTCTCGCAGGCTTTCTTTCGGAACTTCGTGCCCTTCAGCTGGCAGTTCGTCGAGACGCCTCGACTGTGGTCTCCGGGTAGCGATGCCATTGTCTACGGTGGCTCGGACGGAACGACCCCCGGGATCTACGTCCACCGCCTCGCTCAAGATTCCCCCGAACGTATCGCTGACGGCGACGTCGCCTTCTGGTCACCGTAATGTTGGATTTGTGCACCGAAGCCGGTGCTATAGCACCGCTTTCGGTGCACAAATCCAACATCAAAACATGATTACGGAGCGGGCTACCTTTCCGGTCAACATGTCGGCGTAGGCATCGTTGATCTGGGAGAGGCCGACTCGGTTGGAGATGAGTTCGTCGAGATGTAGGCGGCCATCGAGGTAGAACTCGATGAGACGAGGCATGTCTTCGCGGAACCGGTTCGAGCCCATGTTGGACCCGGTTAGCACCTTCTCGTTGAGGAGTTGATCGGCGGGGATCTCGACTTTGACTCCCTCGGGGACCATGCCGATAACTACCGCGGTGCCGCCGCGCCGGACCATGTCGAAGGCCTGCTCGACGGTGGACTTGTGGCCGACGGCCTCGATTGCGTAATCGGCGCCGCCCTGCGTCAGCCGCCGGACCTGACGGACAAGATCGGGTTCGGTGGCGTCGAGGACGTGGGTGGCGCCAAACCTGGTAGCGAGATTGAGTTTCTCGGCGACGACGTCTACGGCGATTATCCTGCTGGCCCCCGATATCGCGGCCCCGTTGATGGCTGATAGCCCAATTCCGCCGCAACCAATTACCACCACCGATGACCCGACTTCGACCTTGGCGGTGTTGACGACGGCGCCGAACCCGGTCATGACCGCGCATCCGATCAACGCCGCCCGATCGAGAGGCATATCGTCTCGGATTTTGACGACTGTACGTTCGTGGACCAGCATCTTTTCGGCGTAGGAGCCGAGATTGTAAAGCTGGGTGAGCGGTTCGCCCTTGGCTGACAGTCGTGGTTGGTCGGCGCTCGACCGCACGGTCTCGGAGCTGCCGCAAAGGTACGGTCGCCCGCTGGTGCAGTAGCGGCAGTGGCCACAAAACGCCGACATGCAGGTGATCACATGGTCGCCGGGCTGTACGTAGGTGACTGA